>ENA-UOJT01000012-UOJT01000012.1-human-gut-metagenome-genome-assembly--contig:-C15-NODE-12-length-111653-cov-128.660558_pt1 | contig 111653 bp, 80 predicted proteins | sample MGYA00242357_ERZ723904 | MGnify/ENA metagenome assembly ERZ723904 | reverse complement strand
TAAGAAAAGTTCTCTGTAAAATAGCTTTTTGTGTAGATAAAAGATATAATATTTAGTGTATTTATGAGATTTTATAAATATTTTACATATATTTCGTGTCAATTTTGTATCCTTGGCAATATGTATATATTTCAATTAAAATCGAATGATATGTTTTATAAAATAGAGCCAGCTTGGATTCTATTACTGGAACATATTACGGTGTGTTACCACCTAATGTTGAAACAACACTCACGTTAAATGCTGATGGTACCTATTTGTTGATACAGTCATACAATGAAAAATAGAACAAACAGGAAAGGTTAAGAGGAACTTTCCAAGTGCTTGACTACAACATCCTGATGCTTGTGCATCCTTCATGTGGTGAGCATACCTTCTACAAGGTGAAGGATGTCAACCATATTATTCTGATAGCTTCGTTTGGTAATGAGCCCAAAGAAATGGAGGCAAGACAATATATATTGAACAAGAAAAAGTAAAGCAATATTAATCCGTGGATAGAAGATTTGCTACCCCCGGATTAATTTTAAAGTTTTGCTTCTTTCTGGATTCAAAAGTTTCTTTTTCCTTCCCCAAAAATGTACTAAAATTCATCATGCCATCTTTGCTTTTCTGTTTATTAATTTATCGTTGTCGTAAAATAAACGACATGAAATTACTAACAGGAATAACAACTTTGGTTCCAGAATATCCGAAATTATATCTTTGAATATTTTCAATGAAATGTGGCATTTCAATAAAACTATTTGAAAACACCCTTTCTGAGCATATTAACAGATGTTGAGGCACTTTTGAAGCAAACTGTTTTTCCTTGCCATTAGCAAAAGGTACATCTATCTTAAATTTCTCTTTAGGCGTTAATATTTTTACAAACAGTTCAGGTATAACAGTCGTACTATTTTCAATATCCATATTAGCTTCCCATTCAATCATAGATAAACTAAAATCCCCATATCTACGCAAAAGTTTTCTTCTTAAAAGCTTAACGTTTGGCAATGTGTCATTGTTTTCTTCTATAAAGAATACCACTAAATTTTGTTCGGTTTGATTTTGAATAATGTATAGAAATGACCCCTCAGGGGAGTTCTTACTTGGCACTCCCCTGAGATATTTTTTAGTTTTAATATTATATTTGACTTGACTATTGATGTCATTGCTACAGAACAACACAATAACCAATAAAAACATATAAAATTTCATTGTTCCATATTTTTAACAGTTTCTCTCCTCGCTGATATTGACTTATCAACTAATTCCCTATTTGCGTCAAGAGTTCCATCATAGTGATGAACAGCTCTATTTCTATCTCCACCAGACTCTACAAAAATTAAGGCATGCCCATAACCTTCATGTGAGAATGTTTCAGCAGCACCTGTAGGTGATAGCGAAGGGTTTATATTAACATGAATCGAGTTTGGATTTTCTGCATCAGCCTTACCTAAACTACCATTAGTTGGCATATAGGTGACTCCTAAGTTACCCGTTTCTCCTGTTGTATTTCCTGTGCTACTCGTAAAGTCAGGATCCTTGAAATCATCCTCTGTATAAACAGGTCTAAAACTTTCTATGCTTACTTTTTCATTGTAAACATATTTTGTCTCTTCAAGGGTTGTTACGTATATGTCATAATTACTTTTCACCAAAGTTTTAAGAGAATTAAAATTTTCACTATTTCCACTATATTGGTTCATCACATTTAAATCCAAATAGCCATTCTTATCAAGAGTAACATACTGTCTGGCATCTTTAGGTAAAGTGTTCAAAATTATGGACATTGCCAATGTTCCATTTGGTTTTACCGCTTTCCCATCAGGATCTATGAATTTTATAGGATTATTCTCTGCATAGCAATAGGTGGAAGAGAAAGGATATTTTTCTTCGGAAATATCCGTACTTATCCACAAACTCACTCTCGGGTCATAGTATCTCGCCCCATAGTAATACAATCCCGTCTCCTCATCGAATTCCTTCGCATTGAAAAGATAAGGTGTATTCCAAATGTTGTTGCGCTCCTCAACGAACACCTCACCGAAAGGAACATACTCGATATGCTGTACCACCTCGCCATCAAGGTTGGTGATGTAACTGCTGCTACCCAAATGGTCTGGGTGGTAGTAGAACTGCATCGTCTCGTATGTATCGCCTTCTTGGAAGTTGTTATTCGCTGCTCGTGCCATAGCACGTGCCTGCGCAGCCTCCAAGCTGCCGTCATTGCAGCAGAAGCCCTTTCCGTCCACATAGTCGTTGTTGTCCTCACCATTGTACGGCACTGCAAAGGTTGCATAATTATCCTTGATAACCTGCAACTGCTGGACATATTTTTGCTTATAGTCAACAGAAAGTCCATCAGTCTCACTACCTGCATACTGAATGCGGCGTGGGTCAGAACCATAAGAGTCGAAGTCACCAATCTTGGAAACGACACGCTGGCTACCTATATAGATGTGCTTGGTGTAGCGTCCGCCTTGGTTGGCAACGAGGTAAGGAGATACATATAGTGAGAACTTGGCGGTGTTCGTGCGACCTCCTGCAAACTCAGAGTTCACATAAACTTGGTCACTCTCACCTGATGTCTTCACCGTGCGCTCACCATCTGCATCATACCAATAGTTGGTTACGAAGCCGTTATCATCAGAAGCAAGGAGACGGTTCTCCTCATCCCATTTGAGTTTGCGCTCTGCGGTCTTCTCGTCAGCCATGCCATCCTTCTTGGTACGGCTTGTGTTGACATAAACAAGATTACCGTTGGCATCATACTCATAGGCATGATTGTTGTTCACATTCTCGCTTTCTGAAGGTGTCTCTTCCGTGCGATAATTCACATCCTTCACATTGGCAAGCTGGAATTTCTTGCCTGTGTCAGTTCCATAAGTGTACGACAAATCATAGCCAGCATTCAATGTACCATTGAACTGCACATTGTTCTGTATGAGAATCTGACGCTTCGATGTGATACGATGCATGTTGTCGTAGCCCATTGCAAGGGTGTAGCTTGCGGTCTTGTTGTCCGCACCTGTATATGTACCAGTTGCACTGACAAGACGGTAGAGGGCATCGTATGTATAGGCATGAGCCATCTGTCCGCCAGCCTTTCCACTCTGTGGAACAGACGCACCGTTTACCACGCTGAGCACATTGCTCACCGCATCGTATGTATAAGCATTGTCCATAATGGTGTTGCCACCACTGTTCACAGTGAGGTTCTGCAATCTACGACGCTGTGGGTCGTAGGTGTAGAATGTCTCTGCACCGTTGCAATACTTCAAGTATGTGCGCTGCTCGAACTTGTCATAGCCAATCTTGCTTACATAATCGTAGCCGTATGACTTGTAGCCATGAACCTTTTCAAGCTGACCTCCGAGGTTGTAAGAGTAGGTGATTTTCTCCTCATCAGGATAAATCATCTCCAACAGACGGTTGTGGCTGTCATAAGTCCATTGCGTCACGTAGGTTGCTATCGCTTGGTTAGGCACAATCATCGTGCGGCGGGTCTTCGTCACCTCGCCCATCTTGCCATAGAAATACTCAATGGCACCCGTTCCGTCCTCACGGAGCATCAATCTGCCGATACGGTTCTGAGAGGCATTGCGACCACCATAGTAATACTTCACGTTGTTCTCCGGGTGGTCAGGATAGTTGATACCCGTCAGACGCAGATAGTCGTAATCATAGGTGATGAACTTGCCTTCCTTTGCAAGGTTGGCAGTCTGCTTGGTCAGCACATTGCCGAGTGCATCATAAGTGAAACTGGTGATGCCGCTTGCAGGATGGTTCACCTCCGTGCGGCGGTCACCCATGTCGTAAGTAGAGGTCGTTACATTGCCCTCCGTGTCAGTAACACGGACAAGACGCTGTATGCCGTCATATTCAAACGAGGTGGTTATCTCACCATCAGGACCACTCTTCTGAATGGTCTTCACCGTCTTGCCACTGCCATTGGTATGGGTAGCCTGCACATTATGAAGCGCATCCGTTACGGTTGTAACGAGAGTATGACTGCTATTGTCAACCGTATATGCCGTAGTTGTCGTAGAGTTGTCCGGCAATGCCACTGAGGTAGCACGGTCGAGCACGTCATAGACTGTGACGGTAGGAGATACATTGTCAAATGCCTTGTTGAATGTGGACTTCGAGCCTGTTCCTTCCGTTGTAGGATAGAAAGACTTTGCCACACGTCCGAAAGCATCATACACGTTTCTTCCGCTGACTATCATCACATTCTCGTCCTTGGCAGAGTTTCCCTTGGATGCACTTGTCACAACACCGTCCTTCTTCACCTGCACGGCTCTTCCGAAACCGTCAACGAACGTAACGGTCTCCAAGTCATCGTTAGGGTGCTGAATGTCGTAGTGCTTGGTCACTGCGTAAGCAGGAGCGGTAATGCCACTCTCACCAAAGGTAGCCAAAGGCTGATATTCAAAGGCGATGGCATAAGGCACGCCCGTAGCCAACTCATTTGGACCACGCACGCCAGTAATGCGACCGAGGTCGTCAACATCAGTCTCATAGTAGAAGTTGTTGAGGTCACGATGCTCCTTGGCTATACCATAGCGATAGTCAAAATTGCCTTGCTCGCTGCGGTAGCCCCACGCATCGTCAATGCGCTCCACATACATGTTCATCTCAGGCTCATAGCGGTACTTGTACCACATACGCTGTCCCTTGCCGTTGGCAGGGAGGGTCTTCTGGATGATGTTGCCGTAAGAGTCGTACTTGTAATCAGTAACTGCCGCACCGTCATTCAACTGCTGCGTAATCTGGGTGATGTGGTTGGCATAGTTGGTGTTGTACTTTGCCGTCACATGGTGGTAAATCGAGCCGTCACCGCCAGTTACCGTAACATCTATTGGAAGTCCGAAGATATGCTTCGCTGCATTGTCCGTGTATTTAATGGCGGTTGCATAGTCAAACTTTCCGTTTCCGTCCTCGCCAAGGCTTCCCTTGTCGCTGTACTTGTAGGACTTCAACTCACCATGATAGCCATTGAGGTAGTACTCGTTCCATGCCTCGGATGTAACCACACCGTTTGCCGCTCCCTCATACTGCAAGTTTGCCGTATAGCGGAGAGGTACGAATGCAGAAGCACGGTCGCTCCAAAGGTTTACGTCACGCTTTGCGAACGTGTACTTGTCACCGTCGGCAGTCAAATAATAACTGTCGTAACGGTTCTTTGTCTCGGTATATTTGTTGCCGTTGGCATCCTCTACGGATGTAGCGGTAACATTGCCCTGCGTGTAGTAGTTGGCAACATCGTAGTTCTCAACAGCCTGTCTGTAAACAGAATTGCCTTTCTCCGTGTCAAGGTTCTTGGTGATGACCTCACCGAAACCGAGGAACTCACGTTCATGGCGGTCACGCTTGCCGTCCTTGTACTCAAAGGCGGTAGTCATGACAGGACCGTCGTCATGGATACCATCATCAACGGTAAGGGCAGACATTACCCACTTGCCACCAGGAAGTCCGTAGGTAGGAGTGGTATGCGCATAGTCGAGTGTGAAAGTTCCGCCCAAGGAGTTGGTAACAGACTTCAACATATTGGTTCTGCCAATGGCAGAGCGTGTAACCTTCAACTCGCTTTCCTTCTCAGACTCAACGATGTCAAGATAGCCGTCACCATCAACATCCTGCAAAGAGTAGGTAGGACGATTGATACTGTGCGAGGTTGATGCACCAGGGTTGGTTGAAATCTTGATGCTGATGACAGGAATGTTGATGGTCAAGGTGAACGCAGCGTTTGCAGACTCTGAGGTTGATGCCGATTCGCTGAGTGCACTCGCACCCTTCCAACTGATAGGCTCATCAAAGCCATTGCCTGTATTAAGGGCAACAGTGATACCATCACCATTCTTCCAGACCTTATCTGGGAGACCGTCAGAGTTGATGTCGATAAGGTTGTATTCCTCTTCGCTCTCTGAGGTTACGAGACCAAAGCCTGCGGAGAAACTGCCGGAGGCCTTGTTGATTTTATTGTTTTTCTCTTTATAGAATGTTTCGCCCCAACCTTGGTTAGCGCCACCACTTGCACCTATATCATAAGAGAGACTCTTACCACCTTGAATACGATCAAGTTCCCAATCAATAGGTTCGGTAAAGGTATAACCAAGATTTAATCTTACTTTCTTGTCGGAAAGAATCTTGTCTGGAAGTCCATCGCCATTGATGTCAATGAATGACTCTACGGCTTCATCTGTGTTCCTTGGCGCACTGCCAGTGATAGAGAATTGAGCTTGCCATTCTGTCTGTACATTGCTCAAAGACTGCTTTACACCTTTCGCCAAATTCGTAATCTGTGATACGGAAGCTACTGGATTGCCGCCATATCCCCACGCCTCAGAAGCATTGTCAGAGTTATTAGCTCCGATACCCTTGTAAATTTCGCCACTCAATCCACCTTGTGAGTTGGTGTATTGGATAGTACCACCAGCAATGATGTCAGGGAATCCGTCGCCATTCATATCCATCATGGCTACTTCCGTCTTGGAACTGCCATTTGCATTGTTATGGGTAATGCCAAGTGCACCACCTTGCACAACGGTACTCTTGCTTGATACCACTTGGCTTACAGCTGCCGCACCAGTACCCTGCAAATATTCACCTGCAAGTCCTGCCACCTCCGCATTGTTATCCAAAGGATTTGTAAGGAGTACGTCCTGTTCTGTCAATCGGGCTGTGCTTGCATCGGTTGCAGTAAGATAGATGTCCTGTCGCTGACCGACCCACTTGTCCATAGAAGTCTGGTCTGTACCCAATGGAGTGAATGCCATTGTGAGAGGGTCAACCTTGTCGTTCTCGTTTTCAGGCAATTTCAGCAATGACTCGTCAATAGGCTTTGCATATCTGCCCTCTGCCGAGTTATAAACAAAACCTCCCCAGCCACGGTAAAGCATACCGAAACCAAGATTGTCATTCTCTGCATAGAATCCAGCAAGCACATTCTCTGTTACGAGACCTGCCGCATCTTTCAGAATGGAAACAGAGGCTGAAGTAACAGTTTCATTAGAGATTGCTGCCGGATAGCTGTATTCAAACCAGATGTTCTTTCCTGCAGTAGTTGCAAATCGCAGAGTATCGGCTTTCAAGATGCCATTCTCGATGTTGAAAGACTTCTTGCCGATGAGTGCATCCTCTGTCTTGGCGGTCAAAGTAACCTGGCCATTGATGGAATTGTCAGAAAGGGTAAGCACTGGCGACACAACCAAAACGGTATCAGTCGCAGTGGTCAAGTATGGCTTGCCCTCTGCCAAGGCATTTGCGAAAGTCTTGTAATGTGCAGGAACTGACATGGTCTGCTCAACATTGGCAGAATCCTTGTAAGTTACAGACGCTTGCCAACCGATATTCTTCCAATCAACATTTGAGGTGGATGAAATCTCAAAGCTGAAGTTGGTCAGCTTTTCAGTATTCTCCAGACTGATGTTGAGTGAATCGCCATTGAAAGCCTCACCAGCCTTCAATGTACGAGCAAAGACAGTCTTCTCGATATAGTTCGGGTTGTCGTTTCCGTCACTGTCTTTCTTGTCGTTGCTGCCGATGATGCTGAGAACAACATCGTCGGTTGTTACAGGCTTGTGGAATACACTGTGAACTTCAACACTTGAACCATTCTCCACATTGGCAGAGGTGTTCACATCATAGATGGCACCATCCTCAGGCTTGTACTCTGTTGAAGAAAGCCCGTTAGGCAAAACATTAGATTCGCCAGCGTATGTAATGGTAGGCGACCAGTTCACCTTGTCAAATGAGCCGTTGCTTGTTTCCTCGGAACCCGACTGTACACGGAAATAGATTCTGTCACCCCGCTTGACGGCAACAGAAGAGACTGCAGCGGCATAAGAACTGCCGTCGCCCTTTGCAATAGTCTTGTTCCAAAGCTCATTGCCGCCCTTTTGAATGGCAACCCTCACACCGTCCGCTTTTTGGTATTCGTCAGCGTCATAGTCTCCAGTAGGAGCGACAAGGCTTACTTGACCTGCCACGCTTACTGTTCCATCCTTTGGCGCTTGCCATACACGCACAATATCCTCCATAGGGGAGTTCTTGATGGCTTCCGCCTGCTCATCCTTACTGACCTCCATGACGGAAGTGTCAACCTTGCCACCATAGATGATTGGGCTTGGCGTGTCGGCACTGCTCAATGTAAACGTAGGCACGGCATTGCCTGATCCGTCAAACTCCAAGTGGTTGAAATATACCTTGCCATTGGAAACGAGGTCAACAAGTCCGTCACCGTTGATGTCGCTGAAATACTGAGTGGTCTTGGTCTTAGTGGTTGACTTGTCCGTTCCGACAACGGCAGTCAGGACATTCCAACCGACAACGGCATTCGCACCGAAAGTGTTGGTAGAACTTTTGGTTGTCGAGAAGTTACTGATGCCCTTTACCTTGACAGGCTCACCATATACGACTTCTCCGTTGTCTGTCTTAATCTGTGGACGATAATATACAGAACCACCGGACTTGTACACCTTGTCAGGAAGTCCGTCACCGTTCAAGTCAACGAGTGCGGAAAGTCCCTTGCTCGTGTCGCTTGAATAGCTGTATGAGCCACCCACGGTATTGCCTTTCCAAGGACTTCCGTCCACGACACCCACACCTGCATAGAACGAACCGCTTACAGAAGAACTTGTCGTACCGCCAAGTGCAGTTGGCTTGTCGCTGAAACGCTTGCTGACAGTCTTCAATGGATTGACGAAACCAGCGTCAAGTCCGTCATCGTGCGTGTTCCATTTCTCGGAATCGTCCTTGAACGGAACATATCCCTTTTCAGCCTGGACATCATCATAATAGTCAAAGTTCTGGAAAGCCACTTCCTTTCCGGTGTTGTCATACTGTCTGACACCTGTGAGCATTTCCTTGTGGAATGCACCTTCCTTGTAGTCAAAGGCATAGCTGCGCAGGGTCTCGCCCTGGAAATTCACGGTCACTTTCTCCAGCAGCTTGTTGGAGGAGGCGAGGAATCCATAGCGGGCATTGTTGGTCTTTACCTGCTTTACCTTGTTGCCATCAAAGAGTACAACGGTGTGCGGTTCCTGTCCTGCATTACCTGCGTGAACCTCCTTCAGATATGCAGCCTTGGCCTTCAAGCCGCCACGCACATCCTCATCCACGATGTCATACACATATTCTATATAGTCACCGTGGAGTTCCTCGACACGTTTCAGCTTCCATTCGGCAATCACCTCACGGGTATTGCCCGAAGCATCGGTGACATTGCCCTTTACAACAGCTCCGTCACCGCCATAGATGTACTTGACACCCTGCTTGTCTGTAACCTCCCAATAATAGTTGGCAGGACTGTCACCCTTGCGGATGATACGGCTGAAATCACCGCCTTGGCGGGTGTAGAACTGGCGGTCAGCCTTTCTGTTCATCTTCTCGCCACGGTGTGCGACTCCCATCTGTCCGTTGTCGTCCATAGTGGAGAGCATTGAACCGGACAAGAGATAAGTCTCCGTCTCTTTTGACTGGTCATAACGAGGCACGCCCCACCGGGTGTCAAGCGTAATGCTTGGCACGCTGACGTTCCAACCCTCGCCAAGCCAACCGCTACCGCCCTCGCTGCTGTACTGCAAGCCAAGGCTTGGCTGCATACCGTTTCGTGCTGGCGGCATCTCGAACGGATACTGCAGGTTGGCAGAGCCACGGTTGTTTGCGCTTGGAGGCGCAATGACATTGAGCTTCGCCGTCGGGTCTGCCGCCTTGATGTCGTTCATCATCGTCGGGGCAAAGCCTTCGGTCTGCGGTGACTCCGGGGCCTGTATCACGCCGTTGATCATGTCGGTGAAGTGGGTCGTCTTTGAAACGACACACTCTTCCTTCTTGTCCACACGCACACGTTCCAACGCAACCCAATGCTTCTCGGCCGGGTCGTAGTAATAGGTACGGATGTCGTCCTCGGTATAGCCGCTTGGTATTCTCGTGCGGTCATACTTTATCTTGACAGTCGCACCCTCGCCTGTGAAATGGGTTCCGTGAGGGAGAAAACGGTAGCCATGTCCTCCTGCCGTGACGTTGGTCATGGCAAAGTCAAGCTCAGGAACGTTCTCCTCTCCGATAGAGTTCACGGAAAGGCTTCTGTTCCGAATGAGGTCTTTCTGAAGAACGACCAGTTTGCTACCTCCTACGGAGATACTGTCAGAGACACCCTTCTTGAAGAGTTTTCTCACGGCTGTCCCGTCCTTTGCCGAAAGGGACAGTGTGGCGGCAAGCAGTAAAACCAATGCCCACGCCACCTTCTGTATATAATTCTTCATGCGTATCTTCCTTTAAGTTACTTTACTGAGATTTTCCTTGTATGCTCCCCATTCTCGGAGATTGCCTTCACGACATACACACCAGATGCGGGAACCTTGAAGTCGGCTTGCTTGACGCTTTCGCCTGTCATTTGGCGTGACACTACCAGTTTGCCTGATACGTCAAACACCATCAATGTGGCTGCAGCAGGCTTGTCCTGTGTGAGTTTAGCCTCGTAGATGCCTGTCGTAGAACCGTTGCCCTTGACAGTGAAATCCTCGTCTTCTCCAGAAATGAAGGAGTTGTCAGCCTGTCTGTCCGAGCTGCCCACATGGTTCTCCCTTGCCTGTGTTCCGTTAGGCATACTTGCATCACACTCGCTGCCGACATAGACGGTCATCGTTGTCGTACACTTCTTGGGTGTTTCTATCTGCACGTTGCCCCTTGTGGTGAATGAGGTTACAGGCGTACCGTTTACGGTAAGATCTGTGATATGTGTCTCGCCCTTTCCGTACTTGATGCAGAACCGCCATGCACGAAGTGACCAGACATATTCATGATGCACGGTCTGTCCGTTCAACTTGTATGTGACCTGCATATTGCGGACTGTAACACTGAGCACATCGCCCGGCTTGATGGTGACATATTTGGTTAGGCTTGTATATCCACCGGTTATGATATGCGCCTTGTCGCCCCGCACGTCGAAGCCATATTGGGTGATCTCGTCCGTGAGGCTTGGCTCCAATCCCACACGGTAGTTTGATTTTGTATCGTTCACCGTCCATGAGATGTCGCCAGACAGATAGGTCCTGGTGTCATGTGAGTATGAGGTGTAGAGTGCGTTGCCAGTGGCATAAATCTCGTTGCCTCCACCTTGTGATACGGACAGCGCATAGGCGCCGGGGGCAAGATTCGTGATTCTATGCGTGTCACCGAAGAATGTTCCTCTGGCAATGGTTTCTCCTTTTACTTTTCCTGCAACGGTGTCAACGCTGAGCACATAGGAATAGACTGGTGTACCGATGTTGATGCCGATGTCGATATACCCGTCATTGCGTGGAACTCCATTCTCGCAACTTGACGGCGTAGGAGTGGCATCATAGGAAATGCCGTCATAATAGGCGAATGTGAACACATCGCTTCCGCTTCCGTCTGCATCCCATAGGATATTGCGGAATATGGTCTTGCCCCTTGTCATATCAGGCTTGGAGCATCTTATGTTGCTATTGCTGTTGATGTCGAAATCACCTTCACCGCTTGGGTCTATGAGCATGACGGTACGCTTGCGGCAATAGTCCGAGAACTCCCTGTCCGGTGTGAGGTCATAGCTCAACTCTGCCATATAACCGACATCATCGATTCCTCCTGTCCTCAAGCCTGCCATATTCAAGGCGGACTCTGCTCCTTCCGTTCGGATAATGCCCACATTTGTGTCTGTGTCAGTTGCATCCGAAAGGGATATGGTTCTTGTCGCACTTCCTGTTCCGTCAACACGCAGATAGATGTTTTTGCCTTCCTTGCGGATAGAGATGTCCGTTCCGTCAACATCCGTGGCGATGTATGAATTTGAGACCGCTCCGTTGATGATCGGATAAACAACTCCAGCATTGGTGAACCGGAATCCATACTTGCATGTGCTGCCACCGATGCTTCCGAAGCCAACGTCAAAAGTCGGGTGACTTGTCGGACAGGTGAACTCAAAAGCACCGCCACCTCCAACAAGGGCTGGGGTCGTGGCATAAGCTCCGGAAGCGGCTTTCTCTTGGATGATATTGTCAGTAAAGCCATTCCTTGACACTTCAAGTCCTTGCGCAGTCCATCTTGCCACTGTACTGTCGGGCTTTGACGGCACGTTGGTCTTGACCATCCATGTACGTTTCATGACATGCCACAGGGAATCTGTAGGTGAGGTATATGTTGCAAGTGCCACATCATCGTCGCCCCAGAAAGTAAAGCCTCTGTCCGGCATCGGATTGCCGTTTTCACGTCCCATGACAAGCAGACGGGAAGCGGATGAAGGGTTGTATGGATTTGCGTCATGATAAGTTCCGTTCTCCTTCAAGGCCGCATACACCGGACTTTCCTCATATGATGTTGCGGAAAGCGGTTGGGAGAGACTTCCTGCCGTGTCGGCTCCAACAGCTGTGACCCTATGGTGGTAGGCTTGGTTCTCCGCCATGTCCCAAGTCAGGTTTCCATCGCTGTCAAGATACGAGCCTTTGAGGGTGATGCCGTACTTTACCGCCAGATAGCTCTCCACTTTTCTGCGCTCATCGGGTGTAAGCATCCTGCTGAAAACAATAAGCTCAGGGGCATATCCACGGATGGAAGCATTACCGAAGAGCGAGGTCGGGAAATCCGTACCGAAGCTGCCAGAGGTGGAAGGGGTTCCGATGAATAATGTGGTGTTGGAGTTGTCTCCCCACAATGTTGTTGAAGGATTGCTTACCTTGAAGTAGGACACAACGCGCAGGGCGCTTTCCTTAAAACCATTCTCGGACAAAGAATCACTTGATTGATAAAGCAGGTCTTCACCCGATGTTGAACCATAGTCCAGTGGTTCAACACCTCTACCCCTTACGGCTTTGTCCTTGCTCAGAATGGCTCCGTCACCCTTGCGACCATCAAGAGCATAGACAACCATATCCTTGCCGATGGTTGCCAGTTCCGGTGCAAAGACACCGATGACGGTAGCCTGTGAGAGGTCGCCGTGCTTGAGTTTGGCACTCAGACTACGAAATCCGTCTGCGAGCCAGAGACTCGGATTGAAGTTGAAGTAATGGACTGAACTGTTCGGAAGAGTAAGTTCAGACTTGACGCCACGGCTGTCCAATAGCATCAGCCGTATGGAATCCCCAGAGAAATCCTGCCAACGGTAATAACCTTGCAGGTCTGAGTTCAAAGGCGCAGTCTTGAACCACAGTTCGCTTCCGCAGACTCCTCCGGGCGTTTGCGCGAAACTGCCGATAGCGAAGCCTAACAGTAACAAAGAAGTAAACTTTCTCATGCGCTGTCAATTTGGAGTGTTTGAAAAATATAAAAAACGTATGCCTCTGCCGCGCAGGGAGAGACCAGTGAGAGAGAACGGACTGTTACTACGGAGAAGAATTGTGATATAGGCTTGCTCCGTAAGGTCCTATTGTCACGTGGCAGGCCAATAGGCTTTACCACCAAACTAATGCTGCAAATATACAAAAATAATCTTAATAAACGGATATTATCTTTAAGAAATTTGCTGGTTTGGTGTTTTTTTCTTATGATTTCGGTCGATTTTGCAGAAATCTTTTACATCTGTTGTATGTACTGGAGTCAGTTTGGCAAAAATACACAAATGGTCACGGCTTCAGTTTCTTATGTTAGAATGTAAATCATGGTTTGAAACTGTACACACTCGGGGTACAAATGAAAGCACTATATGCTTGTGTCGGAAAGGTATATATGAGCTGATGGTAGAGTCATCATCAACAACAATGGCCCTGATTTGATAAACTCAGCAGGAATACTTGCTATTCATTTTATGATGGGGTTATGTTCACAAGTTTGAGATTTCATGTAAAAAAGTCCTAATTTCTATATTTCTCTTCTTGCAAATTATGGGATATTAAGAAAAATATCGTATCTTTGTCCCCGAATTGAGGCGTTCTTTGCATATTGCAAAATACAGAAACGAGCAGAAGTCCGCTCGTTTCCATATTGTTACCTATATAATATAGGCAAACGCCCAACTTCTTGATTTTCAATCAAAGTCCAATTTAGAGCGAGTTACTTGTTCTAACTCATGGACAAACTTCAATGTAATTCCATTATGAGCATCGGGTTTGGTAAGTATGGACACCAAATCAAAATCGGCATCTTTATAGTCGAAACCGTCTTTGAAATGAATACCATTCGTATAAAGCAAATTCATGACTCGCTTTTTTAAACCTTCGTCTATTCCATTGATATACACGTATGGACAAAATGTGTTCTTTTGTCTCCGTGAAATATTGGACCAATTTGCCTGAATATGCTGTATGACGGAATAGATGCCTGCTTCTCTTTCCCCTGACGCTTCTATCAAGAAGAAACGGTCGTAAGGAGATGGGTTATAATTAGAAAAATGCCTTTTCTTGACAACGGCACAATACTTTTCTGCTGACAGAACTTTCAGTTGCCATTCATCATACAGTTCGTCCTTTCCCTCCGTTAATCGTCTTATCAGTTCATTCTTGTTTAACTTCCTTTTTTCTTCATCCTTGCTGGATGCTATGACTCTGACAATGTGCAAACAGCGGCTATAATAATAATCCATCTCTTTTGCCCCACATTTCAAACAGCCCTGAATATGATTTCTGACATCCTTCTCCTGTTCATCGAAAGATGGAGCATCAATCTGAATCGTCAATGCAGAAATGAATGCTTGAAGTACATCATCTGAAATGTCTTTTTCAACATGAAATTCATGTTTTACCTTCTCCCTTGAATAAGTCAGGAACTTCTTTTTCAATACATCGAGTGTCAGCGGGAGGCTGAGTTTCTCTGTTCCACTCTTGTAGTGACCATAAAGGTGATACTTTATGTCTTGATGGGTCAGGAAATAAGAAAGCATCCATCGGATTGGTTCTGCAATCACAGAAAAATTGAATTCTGTGCCCTCATAATACTTACATTGCACAGCAGTCTTGTCTGTAGCTGTATGAATGTCAATATCTTCAATCCCCTCCAACAAAATCACGTCATCGTCAGAAGACTGAAATACCTGATTGATAAAGAAGTCAAACTGATAATAATATCCTCGGATAGTATCGATTGCACTCCTGTCGTGAGCCATAAATATTTGATTTTTTTGACAGATAAATTATTGTTTGTTATCTTCTTTCTTTCGGAAAAGCCTCTGCTTGATTCTTACTCAAAAAGCGTGTCTTATACCATTCTGCAAACTTTCGAAGACCTATCCTTAATGGCGTGGAGGGCTTGAAGCCGAAATCTTGTTCCAAAGGAGTTGTGTCAGCATAAGTGACAGGCACATCACCGGGCTGCATCGGAACGAGTTCTTTGTGTACATCAAAATCATAATCTGCAGGCAGCACTCCAGCATGGACTAGTTCTTCTTGCAGGATGGTAACAAAGTCGAGCAGATTCTCCGGCTGATTGTTACCTATATTATATATGATGTAGGGAGGAACTGGTAATCCATCCTCGCCTGTACTTTTTTCAGGTGCGTGCTGCAGAACCCTTACGATTCCTTCCACAATATCATCGACAAAGGTGAAGTCACGCTTGCAGTTGCCGTAGTTGAAGATCTTGATGGTCTCACCCTTGACCAATTTGTTGGTGAAACCAAAGTAGGCCATGTCGGGACGACCTGCAGGACCATAGACGGTAAAGAAACGTAAACCTGTTGATGGGATGTTATAGAGTTTGCTATAGGCGTGCGCCATCAGTTCGTTGCTCTTCTTCGTGGCGGCATAGAGGGATACGGGGTTGTCCACCTTGTCGTCCGTAGAGTACGGCACCTTCTTGTTACTGCCATAGACCGAGGAGGAAGAGGCATAGACCAAATGCTCGACTTCGTGGTGACGGCAGGCCTCCAAGATATTATAGAAACCGATAAGGTTGCTCTGTATGTAAGCATCGGGATTGGTGATGCTGTAGCGGACTCCCGCCTGAGCGGCGAGGTTCACGACAACGGCAATCTTGTTTTCCGTGAAGATTTTCTCCACTGCGTCTTTGTCTGCGATGGAGGCATGAACAAATGTCCAGTTGCCATGCAAAGCCTCTATTTCCTTCAGACGCTCATACTTGATGTTGACATCATAGTAGTCAGTAATGGAGTCAATACCGATGACCTTGATGTTCTTGACATCGCGGAAGAGTCGCTTGACGAGGTTGCTGCCGATAAAGCCAGCAGCGCCCGTCACGAGGACGGTTTTGCCCTCGAGATTTATGTTATACTTTACCATGTTTTCTGTTTATGTTTATAGGGGTTATACGTTTAATACGACCTCTCGGCTCAAGGCTGAGAGACGTTGAGGGTATGGTTGGCAGGCAAGCTGCCAAGGGGGGTCACATTAATCGTCGTTAATCGAACATTAATCTGTCGTTAATACTTTGCAGAAGCAATCTTTTCTGAAAAAGGATCTAAAGGCTGGAATACTACATACAATTGTCTCACTATGGCAAAAATCAAGCAAGCTTGCAATGCTCAAAAATTATAGAACATGTTCCAAATTTCGCTGGTGTACACAAATCAATGTTTAAAATTTGGCAGAAAGTTATACCTTTCAAAATTGAGTCCTAATTTGAGTGCTTACATTTCATATATTTTCTTCGCTCAACAATCCGAGAGCAAGCTTTCATTGTACTCACTTGTTGATGCCTCATTTTCGCTTTTTCTTTTTAGTGTCCGATATTTTGTTGAGATCTATTTTCCCGACTATTTTTAATTGTGGCAAAGTGGTTTGCTGTGGAACAGCTGTTGATGGAGTGTTTCTCGTAAAGAACACCTTGCGCAAATAATTTGATAATTTCTCGCTTTGGCAGTCGTTCGGTAGTATTTGATCACGGCCCAAAGCCCGTTTAAGCAATGCTACAGCATCCAGAAACATCCTTTTGCATTTTTTCAAATTGTATAGGGCATCATTCACTTTTTCACAATACGCAGGCATATTGCGGCTATTTAGCTCTGGCATTGCACCAAACTCATGGTCGCATACAAGTCTGAATGCGAGGAGCAGATGAAATTTCACCTTTTTATACTGACGGGGAAGGATGCCTATGTCAAACAGACGTATCATCTGATAGTGGGCATAACCGCAAGTATAGTAAATGTCCAATTGATAATCTTCCGAGAAAATCTTCTTGGTTCCCTGTTGCAGCTTTTCGACTATACATCCATAATAGCCATTCACATTGTGCGGCTCACCCAAAAACATGGACACGACAGACTTGATCAGCATCGGTATCGTAACTACTTTATATGCTGGCACGCTACTGTCGCCATGGTATTGTTTTGACCTGCGTTCATAGTACAACCGATCTGTTTTCCTAACGGCATTGTAATAACTTTCGATACGTTCCTGAAGTTCAGAAAGGGCTATCAGTTGTTCTCGCATCACTGCGGTCTGGCTGTTGGCGCCAAAAATAATGTTATTGCGCACATCTCTGTCAGTGGATGCTATTAGTTTCACCAGAAGATACAAGTTGTCAATGCCTTCCACGTTCCGCTTCTGATAAAGCACATGACTTGTCTGGCATCCATTGACAATTTGGTAGTCGGTCAAAGTTATCCGAGTGCCAGCTACCATGATTTGTTTGGCAATGATGGTTATACCATTGTTCATGGCCGTAAACAGGGCGAATTCTTTTTTGTCTACTGTATTTCCCATCTCCTTGTTTACGGGGTTGTCGCCTTGATAAGCCCTTATATTGTCGTTGAACACGGTTTTTATCGTGTCCGTGGTTTCATCAATAATCAGTTTGCGATACTCTGAAAAAGGAAGCAGGAACAGGTATCCCTGGTCCACTTTCTCGATATCAGGCAAAGCCAAGGTTTGTGCCACCTTTATAACGACCTCATCATGTTGTTTTGTCGCAGCATAGTAATCCATTAGTTCATTTGCTCCCACTGCTTGCCATTCGACGTCTGCCGACAACAGATTGTATGATTTCAAATCTGCGACAACATTGTCGAATTTTGCAATGATGTCTTGGTTGGTTTTGTCATACTTTCCGGTAGTCACATAATACATATACAGCTTCGGTTTTCGGGAACTCATAAACTTGGACGCTTTTGTATAGATGAACTGGACAAGTTCGTAACAAAAGGCAACGTCGTCGTTTATAGAAGGCAGCGATATATCGTCATGCATACGCCTGAATACGAGTTTGACCCCATCCGTAAAGGTTCCAATCTCTGCCGTATCGAACTTTGAAGATGTCTTAGTTTGGACAAAGATAAATTTCACGTCCAAATATCCGTTTGCCTTCAAAAGGTCAAGTATCTCCTGTCTCGAACATACTTGCTTCCCATTTACTATCAGTATAAATCCATCTATTCCCGTGTCATTTCCACCTCCAATATGAATTGCTTCAAGAGAAGATTTCGTTACCGTTTCTGCCCTCTGATGCTTCGAAATGATACAGTAATTGACGAAGTTTTCGAACGCAGTTTCTTCCTTTTGGTTGGTAACGTCGAAATTTTCCTTGAAATCGTCAAAATTAGACTGAGTGATAATATCCATAAACTAATGTATTATTGGTTAGTGCTCAATTTAGGGCATAGCACTTTGTATAGGCACTTTTGTCGCATACAGCTACTTGCATATAATAGTTAAAATCTTACTCATCACCCATGAAGCGCTGCAAGGCGGACATGATTCTGAGCTCTTTGGCAGAGGGAGCCTTGACGCCTTCCATCGCACAGTCTAAGAAGAATGGGAGGTTCAGAGCAAGGGACTCGCGGAGGTCCGTAGGCATGAGCATGTGCCATTCGTTCTTTTCATCGTCGCAATAACTGACGACGAGAAGGTATTTCTGAAGGATGTAAGGGGTCTTGCGTTGCTTGCGAACCACATAGGTATCGTCGCCTCCTCGTACAAACTCGTCGAGTATCTGGAGTTCGGTTTTGCTGAGTCTGCTGAGAATCTCAATGGGGTTGTCCATGACTTCCAAAGCGATTCTGCGGCTGGTCTCGTCTTTCCGAAGATTGGGGCTGACATACAAGTCGAACTTCTTGCAGACCTTTAACATTTTCACCTTCGTAGTGGAGTTTATGATCTGCTGCAACATTATGTTGGATGACTTGAAGTCTTTATTGGGAATCGTAATCATTATGTAGCGTAAATATTTGTGGCGTGCTAGCCGCCAAGTTTTTCACATTGATCGTCGTTAATACTTTTTTCTTTGTCATCAGTCTGATGTCAATCCTTTTTGGGTTGGGATGAGGAATGGAACTGCTGATAGGCTTTCTGGGCATTGGGGGCAACAATATGATTGCCCCCCAGAATGTTGATGATGACCTGTGGGTCTTGATGTTCTCTGAGATTGTCGATGGCGCAATGGTACTGCTCGGGGAACATGGCGCGCAGAAGACATTTCACACGGGAGAGGTCCACTCTGCTATTCTCATTCAGAAATCCTTGAGCTCTCGCTAGCAGCGTCTGATAGCAGACATCGAGGGTGTCAGAAACGACACTTGAGGTGGGCGTACGATCGAGACTCTCAATGAGCGATGGCAGTTCAGCCTTCACACGGTCAATGACGGCTTGGACAATGTGTTCGTCCACAACCACGTCTGTTGGCTTTGTCTGTGGCGTTTCCAATTGCTTTGTCGTGGAAGACGGGGCTTCCAGCTCTTTTGCGAGTTCTTCGTTCGACTCTGAAGCATGAGAAACGGAAAACAGGTCAAAAAAGTTCAAAGAGCGTAGCCCAAGAGATTGGCTTTGCTTATAGCTAAGGTATGCAGCAACGGCTATTTTTGCAACAATTAGATCTACTATCATGGCAGTCAACGATTGAAGTGCTATTTACGGCGAGCTATTAAAGCATCATTGATGCGGGCGCGAACGTTGTTCACGCTTCTTCCAGAAGTGAAGTTTGTGGCGAAAGGCAGCAGGAGCTGGATAAAAATCTCCTTGACAACAGTCTCCTCAGTGAGTTTGGAGTCTTGGTCCAGCATAGAGACGACAACCTTGGCGAGTTCTGTGGCGTTGCGGGAGTCACGTATTTGGGCGAGGAAGCCCGGGATGCGGTCCTTGCTGATATAGAGGGCGAGGTTCTTGGGCTCGGGAGAAGCAACCTCGGGGGAATGGTCTTCAGCGGTTTCCTGCTTGCTGAGTATTTGCTTGGCAAACTGGTCGCCATAGAAGTTTTGTACGGCCTTTGTGGCGTTTGGCAGAACCTGGACGATACTGTCGTGGATGCTAATTTTTACGTCGTTCATAATGCGGTTTTGGTTATTTGTGAAAAATGGGTAAATGAATTGCTAACGGAATGAATGGATTATGAATGGATTGTAAACGGTTATGAATGGATTTGCATTCAGTTGTGCCATTGCATACCTTTGCAGACGTTATCAGCAACGCAGCTGACAAAGAGAATCATTATCAACTTCAAAAACTTTCAAGGCAATGAAACAAAATCGCAGTCCCACCAAGTCCGCAGAACGGCGGCTAAACAATTCGATTACGTATCGGTCTCGTATCGTTTCCGTATCGATCTCGTATCAATCCCGTATCGTTCTCGTATCGTCCTCCTATCGTTCTCCTATCGTTCTCGCTTCCGGAAGCGGAAACAATACGGAAACGATACGGAAACAATAGAAGAAGCAAGGGAGAAACAAGGGAGAATGCTCCCAACTCTAAACATTTTCAAATTTTTAAAACTTTACAATTATGGCAAGACTCAATGGTATCTTAACCAAACTCCAGGGTTCAGTAGGTAGCTTTACCTTCAAGCAGAACGGTGGTCAGACCGTCGTGTCTGAGAAGATCACCCAGACGACCAACGCGAAGACCAATGGTCAGCAGAAACAGCGCATGAAGTGGACGAACGTCATTCGTATGTATCAGGTGCTGACGCCTTATCTGAAGCTCGCCTTCGGCGGTGCTCGCAATGGACGCAGCGACTACAACAAGTTTGTCTCGGCGAATCTCGGCAAGGCTCCGGTCTATCTCACCAAGCAGGAGGCCCAAGCGGGGGCAAGCATCGTGGCACCCTACGAGGTGACGCATGGTTCCATCAAGTCGATCAAGATCAACGGGAAGGGCAACCAAGCCGTGACGGACATCAGTCTGGGCGACCTGGCTATCACCGAAGAGACGACAGTGAAGGAGTTTTGTTAATATTTTGGACAAACTTCATTCGGACGTTAATACGACATTGTTCCCCATCGCAGTATCGCTCTGCGCTATGCCGCCACTCGGATGGGGACATGGTTTTTGTTAGTACATGGTGAATTTGTTAGGCCAAATCCTTGATTTCGTCCTCGGTCATGCCTGTCGCCTTCATGATACTTTCAATCGGTGTACCAATTGACAAGAGGTTTTTGGCGACCTCTACAAGGGTTTCGGCACGACCTTCGGCACGACCTTCAACAAGGCCTTCGGCACGACCTTCGGCGTGACCTTCAACACGCCCCTTGCCAAATCCTTCAGCAAGGCCTTCGGCTTTTGCAGTATCCAACGAGTTTTTGATATCGCGATAGGCTTTGAGGCTGTCCTCATATTCGCGGAGCTCCACTTTGGAGAAGTGAGCTATCTCTGCTTCGGAGAACAGACGGTTGAAAATCTCATTGCGCAAATAGTCGGGTTGATTATCGAGGCGGGAGAGGTTGCGAAGGACATAGAGCCACTTGTCGTAGTTGGACTCTAGTTCTTCCAAACACTTGTCAAACTTCGAGATTTCGACGTATTTGAAAGTCAGCTTGTCGTTGAACACGCGATGAGTCTGCTTGTCAAGCAGGCCAATATCGTGGTTTATAGTGTCAGGAGAGAACGCGGAGTCGCTCATTTTGTAGTTGAGCAAAGCTACCACATAGACGTGTTTGAGCTGGTAGTCCCATACATCGCCCTTCTCGGCTTGCTCGCGGATTGGGAAGGTAGCATAGTAGAGAGAACGGTCTTTAAAAAAAGTCTGATAGGCATTCTGCATCTCGACGATAAACTTCTCACCTTGCTCGTTCTCGCAATAGACATCGAAAATGGCCTTACGGTCGGAACGGATATCCCCGACATGCTCGCTGTTGAGGAACGTCACGTCCTTTACGACCTGCTCGCCATCAAAGAGGGAGTTGAGAAAGTCGATGAGCAAGTCCTTGTTGGGAACAGTGCCGAAGACGCGCTTGAAACCGAAATCGGTCAGCAAACTGATATATCGTTCTTCTGAATTTCGCATAACTTTGATTTTTTACAAAGGTATGGGATTTTTACGACAACGGCAAATTTTGGAGGAAAAATCCGCGGAAAAACTTGTCGGGACACATAGAAGGACGGAAATACTGGCGACCTGTTCATGGAGGAACATGGCGGGCAGGCCGCCAGCATTTTTCACATGAATCGCCGTTAATCGGGCGTTAATCTATTCGTTAATACTTTATGCTGCGGCTTCTAGCTGGGTCTTCTTGCTAAGTCTTCTTGCTGATATAGGGAAAACAACTAGAACAACAAGCACAATATTTTACAACGCTTCGCCGGGACACACGCTATGCGTGACACAAACCTGCTGGAAGGGAAACAACAAAGTACAACAAAGAGGACTGTAAGACAGTCCATTTTTTGCTAAGGTTACTTGGTTGTAAAACTACAGCGTAGCTTTGCAGCGGTGGGCATAGACGGCGTAGGCGGTCACGACCACGAAGCAGAAGGCGGGGACGGCGTAGGAGGTATAGATGTTGGTGTGGTCGGAGACCATGCCCTGGAGCGGGGTGAGGAGGGCGCCTCCGAGGATCGACATGATCAGGCCGCTGGCTCCGATCTTCGAGTCGTCGGGGTGGTCGCCACGCATGATGCCGCCAAGGGCGATGCCGTAGATGGTGGGGAACATCAGGCTCATGAAGGAACTGATGAGGACCAGCGAGGTGATGCAGATCCAGCCCGTGCCGGCGCTCAGGACGACCGTGAGGCTCAGCAGCGCGGACATCACACCGCCGAAGGTGAGGAGGCGCGAGGGGGAGAACCAGCGCATCAGTCCCGTGTAGATGAAGCGGGAGAGGCAGTGGCCGATGATGGAGATCAGGTAGATGCTGCTGGCGGCGGCCTCCAGGCGGCCCGTCTCCTGCATCACCAGGCGGATGGTGAAGCTCCACACGCCGATCTGGGCGCCGACGTAGAAGAACTGGGCCACCACGCCACGGCGGTAGAGGCGGTTGGAGAGGAGGCGGCGGAAGCTCGCACCGACACTGTCGCTGCGGTCGTCGTCCTTGCCCGAGGGCATGCGGGCGAAGAGCATCACCACGAGGATGCCGAGCAGGACGAGGCCGAGGGCGGCGTAGGTGCCGCTGATGGAGTAGAGGCTGATGTCATCGAGGATGAAGTACTTGCTCATCAGGATGCCGAGGATGGAGCCGACGGGATTGAAGCTCTGCGCGATATTGAGGCGGCGCGTGGCGGTGCGCGGGTCGCCCATGCTCATGACGTAGGGGTTGGCCGTCGTCTCCAGGACGCTGCAGCCGCCGGCCATCACGTAGATGGCGACGAGGTAGAAGCCATAGCTCGCGACGCGGGCGGCGGGCAGGAAGAGCATCGCGCCAGCGGCGTAGAGGAGCAGGCCGAGGATGATGCCCGACTTGAAGCTCCTGCGACGGATGAAGAGGGCCGCGGGCAGGGCGAAGCAGAAGTAGCTGCCGTAGAAGGCGAACTGGATGAGGGAGGTCTGCGTGTCGCTCATGGACATGATGCGCTTGAAGGCGGCAAGCAGCGTGTCGGTCATGTTGTTGGCAAGGCCCCAGAGGAGGAACATGCTCGTGACCAGCGCGAAGGGGACGGCGTGGCGTCTGTCGATCGTTTTCATCATTTCACAATGCCTTTCTCCAGGTATTCGGCGAGGTTCATGCGCACCTTGGCGGCGGCGCCCTCGGAGGCAACCTTCGCCATGTCGTGATCGACCATGATCTTCACCAGTTCCTCGAAGGTAGTGGTATTGGGGTTCCAGCCGAGTTTGGCGCGGGCCTTCGTGGGGTCGCCCCAGAGGTTGACGACGTCGGTGGGGCGGTAGAAGTCGGGGGAGACCTCGACGAGGGTCTTGCCGACAAGGTGGTCGGGGCCGCTGACGCAGATGCCCTTCTCGTGCTCGGCTTCGCCCTCCCATTGGAGTTCGATGCCGACATAGTGGAAGGCGAGCTGGGCAAACTCGCGGACGCTGTGCTGCACGCCCGTGGCGATGACGTAGTCCTCGGGCTGGCGGGCCTGGAGGATGAGCCACATACACTCGACGTAGTCCTTGGCGTAGCCCCAGTCGCGGAGGGAGTCGAGGTTGCCAAGGTAGAGTTTGTCCTGCAGGCCCTGGGCGATGCGGGCGGCGGCGAGGGTGATCTTGCGGGTGACGAAGGTCTCGCCACGGCGCTCGCTCTCGTGGTTGAAGAGGATGCCGTTGCAGCAGAACATGCCGTAGGCGTCGCGGTACTCCTTGATGATCCAGAAGCCGTACTGCTTGGCGACGGCGTAGGGGCTGAAGGGGTGGAAGGGGGTGTTCTCGTTCTGCGGCACTTCCTCGACCTTGCCGTAGAGTTCGGAGGTGGAGGCCTGGTAGATCTTGCAGCTATTGGCGAGGCCTACCTTGCGGACGGCCTCGATGATGCGGAGCACGCCGACGGCATCGACATCGGCGGTGAACTCGGGGGAGTCGAAGCTGACCTGCACGTGGCTCTGGGCGGCGAGGTTGTAGATCTCCGTGGGGCGCACGTCGGCGACGACGCCGACGATGGACATGGAGTCGCCGAGGTCGGCATAGTGGAGGTGGAAGTGGGGGCGGCCCTCGAGGTGGGCGATGCGCTCGCGGTAATCGACGGAGGAGCGGCGGATGACGCCGTGGACGTCGTAGCCTTTGTCGAGGAGGAGTTCTGCCAGATAGGAGCCGTCCTGGCCGGTCACGCCCGTGATGAGGGCAATGTTTTGTTTGCTCATAAAATTCGTTTTTTTGGGATAGTGGTTGGCAGGCGGGCTGCCGTTTTACATGAATCGCCGTTAATCGGGCGTTAATTGATTCGTTAATACTTTATGCTGCGGCTTCTTGTTGAGTCTTCTTGCTGATATAGGAAAAACAACTAGAACAACAAGTACAACATGTAACAACCTGTGCTCAGACAATCCTGCTGCAAGGGAAACAACAAAGAACAACTTTTGCGGCAGCTTTTTCAGGAAAAGCAGCCCGTCCTTGATGCGGCTTCTTGCTGATATAGGAAAAACAACTTGAACAACAAGTACAACGTATAACAACCTGTGTCTCAGACAATCCTGCTGCAAGGGAAACAACAAAATACAACAAAGAGGACAGTTTGCACTGTCTATCATCCTGCTAAGGTATCTTGGTTGTAAAATATTGTAAAGGTTGTATTAGTTGTCTTTATATAATAACGCTAGTCGCGGCGGAAGATGTCGCGGGTATAGACCTTGGAGGCGACGTCGCGGAGGGAGTCATCGAAGCGGTTGGCAATGATGGCTTTGCTGCGGGACTTGAAGGTGGCGAGGTCGTTGACGACGAGGCTGCCGAAGAAGGTGGTGCCGTCGGGGAGCGTGGGCTCGTAGATGATGATCTCGGCGCCCTTGGCCTTGACGCGCTTCATGATGCCCTGGATGGCGGACTGGCGGAAGTTGTCGGAGTGGGACTTCATCGTCAGGCGATAGACACCGATGACGGGGGCCTCTCCCCTACCCTCGCTGCCATACTGGTTGTTGGCGCTATAGGCGTACCAGCCGGCCTTGGTCAGGACGGCGTCGGCGATGTAGTCCTTGCGCGTGCGGTTGGACTCGACGATGGCGGTCATCATGTTTTGGGGCACGTCCTGGTAGTTGGCGAGCAACTGCTTCGTGTCTTTCGGGAGGCAGTAGCCGCCATAGCCGAAGGAGGGGTTGTTGTAGTGGGTGCCGATGCGGGGGTCGAGGCCCACGCCCTCGATGATGGCGCGGCTGTCGAGGCCCTTGACCTCGGCGTAGGTGTCGAGCTCGTTGAAGTAGCTGACGCGGAGGGCGAGGTAGGTGTTGGCGAAGAGTTTCACGGCCTCGGCCTCTTTCATGCCCATGCCCAGGACGGGGATGCCCTTGGTCTTTTCGCGCGGGCAGACGCCGTCGGCGATGGGGAGCGGGCCGTCGAAGGTGAAGGTGTCGCCATTGCCGATGGCACCCTCTACGAGCAGGGCGGCAAAGGTGCCAGCGGCCTGGCGGAGGCGATCGACGTCGGCGATGGAGGCGATGGCCTGGTCTTCATCGGCGAAGTCGGGATGGTTCATCTGCTTCGGGTAGCCGACAATGATGCGGCTCGGGTAGAGGTTGTCGTAGAGGGCCTTGCTCTCGCGCAGGAACTCGGGGGAGAAGAGGAGGTTGAGCTGCTTCACGCCCTGGCGCGCGTAGCGGAGGTAGAGGCTGCGGGTGTAGCCCACGGGGATGGTCGATTTGATGATCATCACGGCGTTGGGGTTGACGGCCAGCACGAGGTCGATGACTTCCTCGACGTGGGTGGTGTCGAAGTAGTTCTTCACGGGGTCGTAGTTGGTGGGGGCGGCGATCACCACGAAGTCGGCGTCGGCATAGGCCGATTTGCCGTCGAGGGTGGCGACGAGGGTGCCACGGCCTGGCTGTTCAGCCTCATCGGGGCCCACACAGGGCAGGAGGCTGCGGTCGCCGAGGTATTTCTCGATGTAGTCGTCCTGGATGGGCGAGACGCGGCGGTTGAGTTTCTCTACTTTCTCGGGGATGACATCGACTGCCGTCACATGGTGGTGCTGGGCCAGCAGGGTGGCAATGCTCAGGCCGACGTAGCCCGTACCGGCCACAGCGACCTTGATATTTTTGAAATCACGCATATTTTTGATTATTTTTATTCGATTTGTTATAATTGTACCAGGACAACTTTTAGGACATATAGGAAAACAACTTAAACAACGGGGACAACTTGAACAACTTTGTCAGACAGATGAATCTGTCTTGGGGAAAAGTTGAAAAACAACTTGAACAACGGGGACAAATTGAACAACGTTGGGAGACAGATGAATCTGTCTTGGGGGAGGATAGTTGGATAACTACTTGGACAACGGGGACAACTTGGACAATGTTGGGAGACAGATGAATGTCTTTTTGGGGAAGGGGAATTTAGTCCTCGATGATCTGGAGGAGTTCGCGGTCGATCTCGATGGTGGCGCCAGCGATGTACTTGATTTCGCAACCGATGACGGCTCTTTTGCCTTTCACGCGCTGCACGTAGGCTTCGATGCCTTGCATGTTGCCGCCGAAGATACGCACCTTTTGGCCTTTCTTCAAGGGGGCCGTATAGGCGGAGACTTCCTCGCAAGCACACTCTACGAACTGGCGGTAGTTTTCCAACTCGGCGTCGGGGATTCGGTAGATGTCTTTGCTACCGGGCATGGTGAGCATCTTATAGACATCGGAACGAAACCGGATTTCGTTGAGATCTTTTCGGCTGACGTGGCAGAAAATGAAGGTCGAGAGGAAGACGCGGTCTTTCTCCTTTCGCTTGTTGGTGCGCCTATCCACGACGAAGGTCCGTTTCGTCGGAACCCAGTACTCAAACCAGATCGCTTTGTTGTCTAAAACATCTTGAATATCAATGGCTATTCGCTTTTCGCAGTTGACTCGTACCACTGCGACATACCATCCTGCATCTTGGGGTTTTTGAGCTTTTTTAGGGCCGTCGGAAATTGGGTTATCTTCAGTTTTCTCCATGGCTTCGCCGCCGTCCCCTGCATGAGTGGGCGGTAACTGCTGACCTGTTTTCTTATTCTCCATACTATCAATATCAAGTCGGTTTTTGATATTGATTTCTGCAACTCTTAATAAGAGACACAGAAACGATGGTATATGTTTGAATTTTAAGACTTTAAAGACTTCGAGGGGTGTAATCTGTTAAACGAATGTTCTGCAGATTCGAAAAAAAAATATCTTCCTGCTGACGAAAAATAATTCCGCATAAGCCCCTCTATTACAATAAAAATCACTAACTTTGCCCAAAGATATCTGTGTCTCTTATTAAGAGATTCATAACCTCCTATCTTTTTCTCAACCCGCTACGGCGTCCCCTCGCCTACCCTAAAAACTGCTCAGAATGCTGGCATTGGCCTTGTCCACCTCGGGCGAGGAGATGCTCTGCAGATAGATGCGCGTGGTCTGCTCGGAGTCGTGGCCCAGGGCCTCGCTGATGACGGAGAGGGGGATCTGTCGGTCGCGGGCGATGGTGGCCCAGGAGTGGCGGGCGACATAGAGGGTCAGCGGACAGGGAAGGCCGATGGCGCGGGCGATCTTTCGCAGGTGGTAGCTGATGCGTGCCTGGGCGTTGTGGTACTCCTTATTATATAGTCGGTCGCCGGAGAGAATGGGGAGGAGGAAGGGAGAGGAGGCGGTCTGGGCCTGATACTTTTCGACGATCTCCTGCATGAGGGGTTCCCACTTGACCTTCATCTTCTGTCCCGTCTTGCTTCGAGTGTAGCAGAGGAAGCCTTCGCGGAGGTCGCTCTTGCGGAGGTGGGCGAGATCGATGAAGGAGGCGCCACGGAGGTAGAAGGACATGAGGAAGAGGTCGCGGGCCAGTTCCAGGGAGGGATGGGCGGAGAGGTCGGCCTCTTTGATGGTCTTGATGACGGAGAAATCGACGGCGCGCTTGCGGGTCTTGTCGATGCCGGTGTAGGTGGGGCGGAAGGGGTACTGCTGGGCGACGACGCCGTTGGCGACGGCACGGTTATAGACGGCGCGGAGGATGCGCATATAGAAGGAGATGGTGTTGCGGCAGATGCCTCGGTGCTTGAGCCACGCCTCGTAGGACTGGATGAGGGCGACATCGAGGCGGTCAATGGGGAGGTCGAACTGGTGGCGGAAGCGCATGAGGCTGTTGAGGGTGGACTGGTAGTTGTGGGCGGTGCACCACTGCTGGTTGATGCGCATCTGGGCAATGAGGCGCTGCATGGTGGCGCACAGCGTGAGGTCTTTAGAGAGGCGGTGGTACTCGTTGACGACGCTGTCGGCGGAATAGTTGGCGGAGGTCTGGTCGAACGAGGTGACAATGCGGCACAACAGGCGGTACTCGCTCTGGATCATCGTGTCGATGCGGGCGAGGTGGATCCAGCGGGGGGCTTGGGTGGAGGGGGCATCGAGGAGGACCTGCTGGGAGAAGGCATCCCACTCGTGGGCGTGGAGCCGATAGGGAGTCACGATTTGGCGCACCACGCGGCGGTGAATAATCTGAAGGAACAATACGCCCTCCTTGCCTCGGACGGACGAGGGACGAAACTTAATCTTGATACTTGCCATTGCTTTACTCTTTTTTTTGTTATCTCTTTATAACCATTGGGATGGATAACTCAAAAACGGGTGCAGGGCCGTAAATATGCGAAAAGATTTTCAAAAACGAAAAAAATGATGTAAATTTGCAATCATGATAAAAGCATTGTTTTTCGACGTGGATGGTACGCTCGTGAGTTTCAAGACCCACAAGATACCGGAGCGGACGATCCAGGCGCTACAAATGGCGCATGACCAGGGGGTGAAGATATTTACTGCTACGGGACGACCAAGGCAGTTGCTCAACAACATCCCGGAGGTGGAGCACCTGATGGATGGGTATATCCTCGCCACGGGGGCGCTGTGCATCTATGGTGAGACGGTGGTGAGGGAGGACCTGATCTCGCACGAGGAGGTGCTGGCCTTGGTGGACCATTGCCGCAGGCACAACATTTCTTCTGTCGTGGTGGGCAAGAAGGATATTCAGTTTTTGAACCGCAACGAGATGGTGGACCATGCTTTCTTCGATATGCTGAAAGTGACGTACAACAAGTATGACGTGCCCTTGGAGGAGGTCATCGACCAAGGGGTGCTGCAGATTACCTCGTTCATCACCGAGGAGCAGGAGAAGGAGATCATGCCACAGTTGCCGGGGTGTGCGTCAGCGCGTTGGTATCCTACGTTCTGCGACATCACGTCGGCGACGGCGGACAAGGCGAGGGGTATCCGTGCCATGGCAGACTACCTTGGTTTTGACATCAGCGAGACCATGGCGTTTGGCGACGGGGGCAACGACCGCCCCATGCTTTGTGCTGCTGGCATTGGTGTGGCGATGGGCAATGCGGTCGATGAGGTGAAAGCGCATGCGGACTATGTGACTTCCACCGTCGATGAGGACGGAGTGTGGAATGCGCTGCGCCATTTTGACATCATCTGATTTGTGTGTTCGTCCGTAGAATGCGCTAAAAAGTCCTCATAATCGCCTACGGATGATCACACAACCAAGATTCCTGCTGAGTTATGAAAACAACAAATACAACCTTTACAAAAAAATACATGCTGCTGCAAGGGGAACAACTACGAACAACGCTTCGCAAGGACAAAATCCCAAAAACACGACCAAGGCAAAGCGGGGCAGGGACTGACAGAATGGCATATCGTTAGGGAATGTAAAATGGGCAGGAGGTAAAACTAAGAGCCGTTAAATGTAAAAAGAAAACTGTTAAAATCGGATAAAGATTCATAACAGATAGTCAGTTTTACATTTTTTGCGCCTATATTTGCACCACGTTTCGGCAGAAAGCCTGTCGGTAGGAAAGTAAACGACGGCTGACGCGAACGCAATGGAAGTATAAATATAAGAAACAAAATTGTAGTATGAAGAAATTTTCGAAGTATCTGATGAGTGCCGCCACTGTGACGGCGTTGGCTCTCTCTACGGGAGCATTCCTGAAGGTATATGCGGCTGAGGCCCCAGCATCCGTCGTTGCTGGACAGCCGGTCGATCTGACCTATGCCGCCGAGAAAGCATTGCCATCCGTGGTCCACATCAAGTATGTGCAAAACTCCAAGACGAAGACCGTCGAAGTGCAGGACGACCCCTGGGGTGGATTCTTTGACCCGTTTGGCTTCTTCGGCAACCCCGGTGGCGGTTCGCGCCAGCAGCGGGTGCAGACCCCGAAGCGCGAGGCAACAGGATCGGGCGTAATCATCTCGCAGGACGGATATATCGTGACCAACAACCACGTCGTGGAGGGTGCGGACGAACTGACCGTCACGCTCAACGACAACCGCGAGTTTAGCGCCAAGATCATCGGTACGGACAAGCAGACGGACCTCGCCCTCATCAAGGTGAACGCCAAGGACCTGCCCGCCATCACCATCGCCAACAGCGACGACCTAAAGGTCGGAGAGTGGGTGCTGACTGTCGGCAACCCGTATAACCTCAACAACACGGTGACGGCAGGTATCGTCAGTGCGAAGTCGCGTGGACTGGGTGCGAGCGCCAACGGCATCGAGAGTTTCATCCAGACCGATGCGGCCATCAATCCGGGCAACTCGGGTGGCGCACTGGTGAACACGCGTGGTGAGCTGGTCGGCATCAACGCCATGCTCTACTCGCAGACGGGTTCCTTCACGGGCTATGGTTTCGCCATCCCGACGACGATCATGAACAAGGTGGTGGCTGACATCAAGAAGTATGGTAGCGTGCAGCGTGTGCAACTGGGCATCACGGGTACGGACGTGCTCAACCACATCAACCGCCAGAAGGACCAGGGCAAGGAGATCGACCTCGGCACCAACGACGGTGTCTATGTCAACTCCGTCTCTGAGGACGGCAACGGCGCTGAGGCCGGACTGGAGGAAGGCGACGTGATCACGAAGGTGGACGGCAAGCCCATCGTGAAGATGTCGGAGCTCCAGGAGATGATCAACGCCAAGCGTCCGGGCGACAAGATCACACTGACGTATCTGCGCAACAAGAAGAAGATCGAGAAGACCATCACGCTGAAGAACGCCCAGGGCAACACGAAGCCGATCGAGCAGGCTGACATCGACGTGCTCGGCGCACAGTTCCGCCCCGTGACGAAGGCGATGATGGAGCAGCTCAACATCACGTATGGCCTGGAGGTGATCAAGGTGAACAGCGGAGCACTGAAGGATGCGGGCATCAACCGTGGCTTCATCATCCAGCGCGTGAACGAGGGTATGGTCAAGACCATCGACGACCTGCAGAAGGAGGTGAAGAAGGCCAGCGTGAGCAAGGATCCCGTGCTCTACATCCAGGGTATGTATCCGACAGGAAAGAAGGCTTACTTCGCCGTGCCTATCGGAGAGTAATCAGCAGAAAAAATCCACATGACATAGGAAGAAGGCCAGGCGCAATCGGACGGGAAGACCGTTGGGTTGCGCCTGGTTTGTCTTCGGGATGGTCTCGGGATGGCTTTGGGACGGACCGCGTCCTGGGACGCAGAAAGCAGGATGTGGAAAGAAAATTGGCGCTAAATTTGCATAATCATAGGATTGTCCGTACCTTTGTTGGCCTATAATAAAAAGTGTAATTCGTGAACGCGATGATGCAATATCAAGAAAAAACTGTGATGAAGCAATGGAAGCAGGTTGTCCTGTCGGTGATCATGATCCTCTGTGCGGGTGCTGCCTATGGCGGAGACTTCCTGCCGACGAAGGTCTATATGTTTGGCTTTGCAGCCTCCTTCAACGACTCGACGGTCTATTTCACCGACGTGCAGCAGCTGGAAGGGGCCTGGGTGTATGAGAAGGAGCGCTCCTTTCTCGTGAACCGGGACGAATACTCCTACCAGCTACGCAACTTCCTGAAGCAGATGGGACTGGAAGCGCCCACCTGCGTGACGGTCTATGCCTTTGACGAGAAGGAGATCTATAAGAAATACCTGAAACTGCGCCAGCGCTATGAGGGCAAGAAACGCAAGTTTGACCTCCTGGTGAGAAACGTGCCCGCGGAGGTCTTCGCCTACAAGGTCGTGGAACCCGGCGTGGGCAGGGTCATCATCGACCCGAAACTGGCGGAGGCGGCGGCCGACAAGACGGACCGTGCCACGGCCAAGGCGCAGCGCAAGGCGGAGAAGAAGGCACGCAAGGCGGAGAAGAAGGCACAGAAGAAATAAAGACACCGGCGCGATATGGAAGCAAACTGGCACCGACACTACTTCAGCATTGCCGACCACCGCGTGGGGGTCTTCTTTCGTGAAGGACAGACCAACGACCTGGCGCTGATACCCTCCTACGAACCGTTTCGCACGACGGAAGAGGAGGACTGCGTGATGGTGATGGAGGTGGACGACACCTTGCACCCCGTGCCCAAGGAGCAGCGCAGTCGCATCCGCGTCTTTGACACGGGCAACGGCGACACGGCGGTGGATCGGCTGGAGGATGGTGGCTACCAGTTTATCATCAAGGACATACGGGGCCGCGCGTGCTGTCTGCTGATCGCTGACAAGGCATTTGCTCACTGCCGCTGTGCGCTCAACGGTGACGGGATGATGCGGTCCTTTGGACTGAACAGTGCCTTGATGCTCGCCTACGCCTTTGCCACAGGAGGGCGGCAGACACTACTCATCCACGCCTCGCTGGTGCGCCACCAAGGGCGCGGCTATGCCTTCGTCGCCAAGAGCGGCACGGGCAAGAGTACGCAGGTGGCGATGTGGCTGCGGTGCATACCGGGGTGTGACCTGATGAACGATGACAACCCCGTGGTGCGCGTGATAGACGGCGAGGTCATGATCTATGGTTCGCCCTGGAGCGGAAAGACGCCGTGCTACCGACAGGTGAAGGCGCCCCTGGGGGCGATCACCCAGATAGACCGGGCGCAGGCCAACTCGGTGGATAGGCTCTCGCCGCTGCAGGCACTGGCGATACTGCTGCCGTCGTGCTCGTCGATGAAATGGGACGAGAGGCTGCACGGCCAGGTCTGTGACACGATGTCGGAGGTAATCGGCCTGACACCGATCTACATGCTCCACTGTCTGCCCAACGAGGAGGCAGCGAGGGTGTGCTGTCGGGCCATAGCAAAGGAATAGGAAGATGCAGATACCCAACGCCATCCTCATACCCGAGATCATTCGGCTGCTGGACGAAGGCCACACGGTGACACTTCGGCTCAGAGGCTACTCTATGCGTCCGTTTCTGGAGGACGACCGCGACGTGGCGCTGCTGGTGAAGGCGGAAACGGTGAAGGTGGGGGACCCCGTACTGGCGGAGGTATCGCCACGCCACTATGTGTTTCATCGTATCATAGCCATCGAGGGCGAGGCCGTGACCTTGCGCGGCGACGGCAACCTGGCGGAGGAGCACTGCCGACTGAAGGACGTGAAGGCGGGGGCCATCGGATTCTACCGCAAAGGACGGAAGACGATGGACCGCACGGACGGCTGGAAATGGAAGGCATATAGCTACTGCTGGACAAGGCTCTACCCGATCAGACGGTATCTGCTGGCGATACACCGCCGGCTGGTGCTGAACGAATGGGGAAGAGGAAGAAAAAACACGAATAATAACGAATCATGAGAGTAAAAAAAGGATTTATCAATCGCAATGTCTGTGGCGAGTCGGTTTTGCTGGCCACGGGACAGGAGAATATCGACTTCACCAATATCATTTCACTCAACGAGACAGCGAACTTCCTGTGGAACGAACTGGCCCAGCGGGAGGATTTCACCATCGACGACATGGTGGAACTGCTGACGGGCGAATATGAGGTGGAGGCGGATGAGGCGAAGGCGGACTGCCAGGCACTGGTGCAGCAATGGACGGACGCGGGCATCTTGGAGGGTGAGGACTTGCCCCCGGTCTCGCCCCACGTCGTCGAGGAAAAGGCGCAGGCTGAGGCGGAAGCGCCGCAGGAAGCAGCACCGAAGAAGAAGGAGAAGAAGGGGTTCTTCAGCAAACTGTTCAAAAACTGACGGTAGGAGGAAGAAGTTTTTCTTGACGCGCCTCATTTTTAATGTGGGTGAGACAGAAAAAACATGCGTAAAATTTGGAGAAAACGCATAAAATGCGTAAATTTGCATCCAAAATAAGCAAAGATTAGTTCTGGATATTTTTAAGGTAAAAAAGATAACACAATATTCATTATACAACAACCATAGAAGCAATGAGCGAAAAAAGAGTTTACACTTTCGGCAATGGTAAGGCTGAAGGTCGTGCGGAAATGCGCAATCTGCTGGGTGGCAAGGGTGCAAACCTTGCTGAAATGAACCTCATCGGCGTGCCCGTACCCCCGGGATTCACTATCACCACCGACGTTTGCAACGAATATTTTGAGAAAGGAAAGGACGACGTGGTCGCTTTGCTGAAGAGCGAAGTGGAGAAGAGCGTGAAGCACATCGAGAAATTGATGGGCGCGAAGTTTGGCGATCCTATCAACCCGCTGCTTGTCAGCGTCCGCTCTGGTGCGCGCGCTTCCATGCCGGGTATGATGGACACGATCCTCAACCTGGGTCTCAACGACACCGTGGTGATCGGACTGGCACAGAAGACGGGCAACGAGCGTTTTGCCTATGACAGCTACCGCCGATTCGTCCAGATGTATGGAGACGTTGTGATGGGCATGAAGCCCGAGAACAAGGAGGACATCGATCCCTTCGAGGCTATCATACAGCAGGTGAAGGCACAGCGCGGCATCAAACTCGACAACGAGATGAATGTCGATGAGCTGAAGCAGCTGGTGGTGCTCTTCAAGCAGGCGATCCAGGAGCGCACGGGCATGAAATTCCCGACGGATCCGATGGAGCAGCTCTGGGGTGCCATCTGCGCCGTCTTCGACAGCTGGATGAACGACCGCGCCATCCTCTACCGCAAGATGGAGGGTATCCCCCAGGAGTGGGGTACGGCCGTGACGGTGATGGCAATGGTCTTCGGCAACATGGGCGACACGTCGGCAACGGGTGTGTGCTTCAGCCGTGACGCCGCTACGGGTGAGAACATCTTCAACGGTGAGTATCTGATCAACGCCCAGGGCGAGGATGTGGTGGCCGGTATCCGCACACCGCAGCAGATCACCAAGGAGGGTTCGCTCCGCTGGGCGAAGCTCCAGGGCATCAGCGAGGAGGTGCGTGCCAAGAAGTATCCGTCAATGGAGGAGAACATGCCGGAGATCTTCCAGGAGCTCAACGCGCTGCAGGACAAGCTGGAGAAGCACTACCACGACATGCAGGACATGGAGTTTACCGTACAGGAGGGAAAACTCTGGTTCTTGCAGACGCGCAACGGTAAGCGCACGGGTACGGCCATGGTGAAGATCGCCATGGACTTGCTCCACGAGGGCGAGATCGACGAGAAGACGGCGCTGAAGCGTTGCGAGCCGGGCAAGCTGGACGAACTGCTCCACCCGGTCTTCGACAAGGAGGCTTTGGCAGGTGCCAAGGTGCTGACGCGTGGTCTGCCGGCATCGCCGGGTGCTGCCTGCGGTCAGATCGTCTTCTTCGCTGACGATGCCACGAAATGGCACGAGGAGGGCAACCGTGTGGTGATGGTGCGTATCGAGACGAGTCCGGAGGACTTGGCTGGTATGAGCGCGGCAGAGGGTATCCTCACGGCGCGTGGCGGTATGACGTCGCACGCTGCTGTCGTGGCACGTGGTATGGGTAAGTGCTGCGTGAGTGGCGCCGGTGCCATCCAGGTGGACTACAAGGCGCGCACGGTGCAGATCGAGGGCACGCTGCTCCACGAGGGTGACTATATCTCCATCAATGGTTCGACGGGTGAGGTATATTTCGGTGAGGTGAAGACGCGTCCGGCAGAAGTGACGGGTGATTTCGCCGAACTGATGAATCTCTGCGATAAGTATTCGAAACTCGTGGTGCGCACGAATGCGGACACGCCGCACGACGCGGAGGTGGCACGCAACTTCGGCGCAGTGGGTATCGGTCTCTGCCGTACGGAGCACATGTTCTTCGAGAACGAGAAGATCAAGGCGATGCGCGAGATGATTCTTGCCGACTCCGGCGAGGGTCGTGAGGCTGCGCTCAACAAGCTACTGCCCTATCAGCGTCAGGACTTCTACGGCATCTTGAAGTGCATGGACGGCAAGCCTGTGAATATCCGCTTGCTCGACCCGCCTCTCCACGAGTTTGTGCCGCATGATCTGCGTGGTCAGGAGATCATGGCTTCGGACATGGGTGTGAGCGTCCGCTTCATCCAGAACCGTGTCAACTCGCTGTCGGAGCACAACCCAATGCTGGGTCTGCGTGGATGCCGTCTCGGCAATACGTTCCCTGAGATCACGGCCATGCAGACGCGTGCCATCCTCGGTGCTGCCTGCCAGCTGAAGAAAGAGGGCTTTGACCCGCGTCCCGAGATCATGGTGCCGCTGGTAGGTATCGAGTCGGAGCTGGAGCAGCAGAAGGAGGTGATCTACAAGACGGCGAATGAGCTCTTCGCACACGAGGGTGTGGAGGTGCCGTTCAAGGTGGGTACGATGATTGAGATCCCGCGTGCCGCACTGACCGCAGACCTCATCGCCCGTCATGCCGAGTACTTCAGCTTCGGTACGAACGACCTCACGCAGATGACCTTCGGCTATAGCCGTGACGATATCGCCAGCTTCCTCCCCTCTTATCTGGAGAAGAAGATCCTGAACGTCGATCCGTTCCAGGTGCTCGACCAGGAGGGTGTCGGCCAGCTGGTGAAGATGGCTGTCGAGAAGGGCCGTGCCACACGTCCGGACCTCAAGTGCGGTATCTGTGGAGAGCATGGTGGTGAGCCTTCATCCGTGAAGTACTGCCACCGCGTGGGCCTCAACTACGTCAGCTGCTCGCCGTTCCGCGTGCCTATCGCACGCCTCGCTGCGGCGCAGGCTGCTGTGGAGGAGTAATAAGATAAGCCCGCGTAACTAACGAGTTAGGCGGTAAGTCTCTGATAATAAAGAGGCTAAAACTCTTCAAACAAGATAAATTAGGGCTGATACTTCATGAGAAGTGTTAGCCCTAATTTTTATGCTGAAAAGGTTCTGGATCGATGTCAATAATCCCGCCAGAAACACCTTTTTAAGATAAATATTGAAGAATATGAAAAATAAGTAGTATCTTTGCATTCGAATTGATGAACTCAATGATTTGAGTATTCGGAAATTTACATCAAGAACGCAGCAATGCGTGCCAACCGAGCTTCAGGAATAGAGCATTCCAAAGAGCCACGGTGGCGAGCGAAAGCAGATGTGGGCATACGCCAAAAACTCATTATAGCTCAGAGACTGTAGATTTCCTTATGTGTCCTTTCGTAGGCATATAGGGATTTTTCTTTTCTTCTCCAGCAAGTGTTGTTACTTGTCGTTAGACCCACAACAGTGATCGTCTCTTTAGTGTCTAACAATTAAATAACAACGAAAATGGAAGAATTAGGTAAATCAAGATGGGAAGGAAACGAACATTGGTTCAAATTCGGACATCAAGCAGGATTGAAGAGGTTTGACGAAATCTCTACTCTTGGCAGCACCGCAACAGCTGTTGCGCTCAGGTCTGTGAAATATCAGCTTGAGAATGAGCTTGGCTTTGAGGTCTCAGATGACTTGTTTTGTGAGATTTTTAGGAAGGTTTGTAATTTCCGGCCAGTGCCGGCACTTGACTGCTATGCTCCACTGGAGTTCATTCAAACTTTACAGAGAATCCTCGAAAAACATGGTGTTTCAGGGGAACATGTTGGAGCAATCTGGAGAACATTTAGAGTTCGTGTGGACAATCTAAGATGTTATAAGAACATTCTGCTCCATGTTCCCCACTCATCTTCTTCTTTTCCTGAAAATTCAAATCACTCTTATAATGATTTGGACTATGAAGAAAGACTCCTTGTCGATTACTACACAGACGAATTGTTCGTGTCTCATGCTGAAACAGAACACATAAGCTCTGTCGTATTCCCATATTGCCGTCTATATTGCGATGTGGAAAGGCTGATAAATGATCCATTAGAAAAAGAGGGGCTCGGCATTAGATATCTCAGAGAGGTTAAAACAGGTAGTGGATATCCTTATCGTTCTTTCAGCTCGAAAAATGAAGCATTCATTCAGTATATTGACTTTCATTCATGCGTATCAAAGAAAATCATTGCCATGGGTGAAGGTACGTTGTTGATAGACTGTCATAGTTTCTCCAGCAAACCTAATCTACTGAATTCGAATCCACCTGATATCGATATTTGTATCGGCTACAACGACGATGACACCTGTCCGAACAAAGTCGTCATTGGAAATATCGTTCATTATTTCGAATCTCTTGGCTATAAGGTTGGCATGAATGAGCCTTTCTCTAATAGCAAGACTTTCTCTGTACCTATCAAGTATCATTCAGCCATGATAGAAGTCAACAAACGTCTCTACATGGACGAGCTGACCCTGGAGAAGACAGAAGGATTCAACAAACTTCAACAAGAAATAAGATTACTCTATGGTATCTTATTAAAGCCATAGAGGAAATATACGTAACAAATAAAAAGAAATACAAAGGATGCAAAAGAAGGGATTTTTGTAGCGATTCCATAGCGTCAAAGTAACTTTTTTGATGAAAATCACTTTTTCTTGGAGGTGTGCCTACCGTTGGCATACCTCCTTTTAAATTTTCCACCCAGTAAAACTTCAAAAGAGAATCAATATGAACATTAAAGAGGCATTGACAGAAATCCTCAATGACGAAGAGGCACTGAATAACAAACCCAAACACCCGAGATTCTGGCAAATGGAGCACACATGGGATTTTCCGTTTTCAATATTCTATAATATGCAACGCTTATCGTCGTAGATTGTCGCACATAGAACGAAGGCTATATGTATATACACAAATGACCCCTTCCTTCATCCGGACAACCTATAAGTAAGTAGCCATTTGCTTTTGACTAATAAGAAATCACATATTTTGGGTATTGCTAGTTCTGCTGTCCATTTATAATTTTGCACCCGCAATAGCAAAATGCAACTCAAGTGGGTGAAAAAAGAATAATACTAACAGGGGCGATGCTCGCAGCATGTCTTGCTGCAAAAGCTGACGATATCCGCGGACATATAGTGGATGCCGGAAGCAATGATGCCGTGGCATACGCTACAGTGACAATCACTGATTCGCACAATAGAAAACTCACCACCGTGAGCGATATTTCTGGCTATTTCATGTTTCAGGACCTCAGTTCGGACAGGTACACCATCACCGTGTCATACCTGGGCTACCACACCCTGACCCAGACCTACACCAGCAGGAACGGAGAGACCGTAACGCTGACACTGAAGCTGAAACAGGACAACCGCGTACTGAACGAGGTGGTAGTGACGGCGCACGAGTCGCAAGGTATCACTACGTCGTCCGTGATCGACCGCAAAGCCATAGAGCATCTGCAGCCGTCGAGTTTCACCGACCTGTTATCACTATTGCCCGGTGGAACAACCCAACTGCCCGACCTCACCAATGCCAACACCATCAGACTGCGCCAGGCTGGAAGTGGAGGGAGCAACTACGATGTCAGTGCGATGGGAACACTGTTTGTAGCCGATGGCATCCCGATGAATACCAATGCCAACATGCAGATCGTGAAGCAGGCATCAAACGGCACCGTCGGTGATCCCGATGCTGGGAGGAGCCATGTGACAAGCGGCGTGGATATGCGCAGTATACCGACGGATAACATAGAGAGCGTGGAGGTGATAAGAGGTATCGCACCCGTGGAATACGGCGATATGTCGAGTGGCGTGGTACTGATAAAGCGGAAGTTGAAAGCCACACCCTTTGAGGCACGGTTCAAGGCCGACTCCTATAGTAAACTACTGTATGCTGGAAAGGGAATAGAACTGGGTAGCCTGATCGTCAACCTGGGGCTGGACTACCTCGACGCAAAGGCGGATCCACGAGACCCGATGAACAACTACAAGCGGCTGACAGCATCGGCACGCATGCAAGACGAATGGCAGGTGGGCAACGCGCGGCTGAGATGGCGCAGCAACATCGACTACACAGGATCTTTCGATGACGAGAAGCACGACCCAGAAATATTGAAACAGAAAGACGACACATACAAGTCGTCATACAACAGACTGAGCATGAGCCACTCCATGCTACTGACCCCCAGCAGTCCCACTTTCTTCAAATCCATGAACCTTGACGTGGCTGCGGCCTACGAGTGGAGCAGGATCGAACAACAGAAGAGCATCAGCCTGAGCCGCGATATGGCAGCATCGACATCGCTGGAGGAAGGCGAACACGACGGGACCTTCCTACCCTATCACTATATCTCGAACGTGACCGTAGATGGGAGACCACTCAACCTATACGCCAAACTGAAGGCACTGTTTGCATACAACAGCGGCCAACTGGCGCAGCGCATTCATGTCGGAGCAGAATGGAAGATGGATAAAAACTATGGCAGGGGACAGGAGTACGACCCAGCACTGCCCGTAAGCCCAGGGACACCCTACCGGCCGCGCAACTACAGCGCCATACCAGCGATGCACCAGGTGAGTTTTTTCCTACAAGACAACCTGACGTTGCCTGTGGGCAACAACCTGCTGACAGCACAAGTGGGTCTGCGCGGAAGCAGTCTGGCCCATATTGCGAAAGAATACGCCATGAGCGGAAAAATATATCTTAACCCGAGGTTGAACTTGCAATGGAGATTTCCCGAGATCAGCATGGCAGGGAAACCGCTAACGATCGACATCAATGGGGGGTGGGGACAACAAAGCAAGTTTCCTACCCTACTCCAGATTTATCCCGACCTCATATACACCGACCTCATCGAGCTCAACTATTACAACATGAACGCCGACTATAGGCGGATCTATCTGCACACGTATATCGATAATCCCACAAACTACGGGCTCGAACCAGCAAGGAACGACAAATGGGAAATCAGAATCGGGGCACAGTGGGACGGCAACTCGATCAGCGTGACGTATTTTCGCGAACAGATGAACGACGGATTCCGGACCTCTGCAAAGGTAAGGCCGTATGACTACAGGGATTACGACGAGAGCGCAATAGACGGCAATAGCCTCAGCGCGCCACCGGCACTCAAGAATCTGCCGTATGTAGAAAAACGGGTGCTCGGCATGTATGGCATGACCACCAATGGCAGCAAAATGATCAAAGAGGGTGTAGAATGGCAGATGGCCACCAAGCGCTTTGAGATGCTGAAGACGAGGCTGACCGTAAACGGGGCATGGTTCAAGACCACCTACACCAACAGCGACCCGATGTTTCGCAGCAATACTACTGCCGTCGTGGACGGCACACCGGTGAACGACCTCTATATCGGCTACTATGAAAATAAGGCGGGAAGCGTGCGGGAGCAACTCAACACCAACATCATGGCGGACACCTATATCCCTAAGCTCGCCCTGTCGTTCTCGCTCACGGCCGAATGTATGTGGTTCACATCATCAAAATCGATCCGGACCAGCGGTGTACCACTGAAATATATCGACAACAACGGAGAGATACACGATTTCACAGAGGAAAGCAAACAGGATGTCTATCTGCAATGGCTCATCAACAGATACAACGATGCGGCATGGCTTAAGCAGAAAGTGCCATTCTATATGTTTCTGAACTTGAAAGTGACTAAAGAGTTTGGCAAGTGGATGAAACTGGCTCTCTTTGTGAACCGTATGATCGACTACATGCCAGACTATACCACCAACAGTGGTATGACGGTGAGAAGGACGTCGAAGCCATTTTTCGGTATGGAAATCAATTTCAATATTTGATACAATAAAAAAAGAACAACAAAATGAAAACATCACATTTTTTGATGCTCATTGCTGTATGCATGTTGGCACTGACTGGGTGTAGCAACGACGACATTCAGTCGGTAGATACGACGCCGGCAGATATCCGCGTCTCGTTCACTACTCCTGCAGGGTATAGTGAGAAACTGACTATGACGGATGTCCATTTGACACTGACAGAAATCAACACCGGCAAAGAGACTGCCTTCAGTTTTTCGACGGCAGAAAACATGACGGTAACACTGAACAGCGTGGATGGCGGTTACTACAGAATCAGCGCTACGGGAAAACTGAACTACAGAAACAGCGACCTAGTGGCGAAGACGGTAGAGGTGACGGCATATAGCGACGGAACAACGCTATCAAAGGAAAATGCCGTCGTGAACCTCGCGCTGCAAGTGGTATCGCAACCTGACCAGGATCCAGCAGACATCGCTTACAAGGGATTCGTACTGGCGGAAATATTCTGTGCAGGAACAATAAACGCACAGGGGAGCTACTATTATGCTGACAAGTATTTTGTAATTTACAACAATACTGACCACGTGCTCTACGCTGACTCGCTCGTGATAGCAGAAAGCGATTTCTTGACCACCATGAAGCAGGAATACAAACCGAACATCATGGATACCGACATGGCCGTGGCGGCAATGTATATGATTCCAGGAACTGGGCGCGACGTGCCCGTGCAGCCGGGTGGCAAACTGCTGATAGTGGACAACGCCGTGGACCACACGGTGGCTAACCCCAACTCCTGGAATATGACCACGGCCGACTACGAATGGTATGACGAATCGACCAATCCACAGTTTACGGACATAGACAACCCGAAGGTGCCGAATCTTGAGAAGATCTACTGCAGCACGCTGACTCTGTGGAGTCCGCACACACAAGGGTTCAAGTCGTACGCCCTGGCAAGGATGCACACCGACAAGAATACGTTTCTCTTGGACTACCTATACAACTACAACTACCATCTGACGGGGCAGACCGGCGAGGCTGACATGACAGGCACAAGCTACCGTCTGCCAAACAGTTGGATTCTGGACGCCGTAAACATGAGTAGCAAGGCTGGATTTCAATGGATCGTAACATCGCCAGCCCTCGACCGCGGGTTCACCTATAACTCGGAGTTTAACTTTGATGATAGCCGCTTCGGAAAGAGTGTGCGACGCAAAGTTGGTTCGATGGACGGCAATAGAGCCATACTGATGGACACTAACAACTCCGCGGAGGATTTTGAGCCAAGGGCAAAGGCGGACCCGTTCCATACATTCGGTATATAGACACCTACTGCTCATAGTGACTACAAGGAAGAAGCATCCATATATGAACATAAGCATCAAGGCAGGAATACTGCCCGTCGCTCTCCTCAACACGGTGGCAATGACAGCAGCCAACGATAGCATCGTCTGGAAGAGGCAGGTATATAGCACGGGGCACGTGCGCTTCAGACAAGAAGTACTGGCAAGTCCCGCAATGAGAAACTATCTGCACACACCGTCGATATCGGAATTCTCTGTCTATGCAACGATGGAACCAGCAGCGGCAGCAAGGATACCGCAAGTGGGACGCGGTGGAAAACAGTTTGGTATGGAAGCTTCCTCCTTCCAGCAGCTCGGTGCGAACAGTGTGGTATGGGGAAAGGCTTCCTATCAGAACGGAAAGAAATATGACGTGATGTGGAACGAAACGAGTGATTTCCTGCTCTTATACCCGTATGTCATGGGCGACGCCAAAGGGGGCGACCAAAACTACGAGAGCTATCGGCTCGACGGGGGATACTCCACACGACACGGAAAGACATGCTATGGTGTGGACTTGGGATACCGGACTTTGTCGGAATACCGCGACCGTGACCCTCGACCCAACAATACGGTGGCCGACTTGTATGCCCAAGGCGGAATCGGACTCAACATCTGGGGAAGCTATAGCGTGGCACTGACGGCAACAGCAGGAAAGTATAAGCAGACCAACGAGCTGGCTTTCTACAACGAACTCGGAACGCAGATGGTATATCACCTGACAGGAATCGGCAACGACTTCACTCGCTTTTCTGGACAAGGAAAGAACTGCTTCTACAAGGGCTACAGTATAGGGGCGGAGATCAGTATGGCAAGCAAAGAGACTACCGGCTGGTCGGCCTCGGCTGGGTATCTGTTTACACGGAAAGAGAAAGTACTCACCGACCTCAACCGACTACCGCTGAACAGACTGGAGGTCAACTCTCTGGATGGGGCCGTCGGCTACAACAACGAGGACTATGGGGTGAGGCTGACCGGAAACGTTGCGCAACGCAAAGGCATAGACAACCTATTCGGAGACGCAACGGGAAACATATACCCACAGATTGGCAGTCGCAAGCAATACGACGGAAAAATCGAAAAAATCAAGGCAGAAGGATTCTGGAACGTCAACTGGACGGAAAAGACTGATGTAAACATAGAGCCAGAGATCGCCTGCGCCTCGTTCAAAAACAGCCATCATACATCGGGGAACCTATTGAAGAGCAGCGACCTTACGATGGGGGTAACGGCAAGCATCGTTCATGCCAACGCAAAGAACATGGTGTGTGCAAAGGCAAAGATAAGGCGCAGAGAGAACTTGGCGGCAAGACTGGACATATACAACTGTCAGAACGAATTGCTCGCTGCCACCCTGCAGAACATAAAAGAATATATGGGTGGAGGTGAGACGGAGATGAGCTTGGGAGTGGAATATACTTTCAAGATATGGAAAGACAAGGCGCTAACGGCGGCAACCCACTGGAGGCATACTGCTTATCGCAGCGGCAATAGCAACTTCTACATGGCGAAGCTGACCATCAGCCTATAGGAAACATCTATGAGCAACGGCATCATTTAACAACAACAAGCATAATGAAAAAGCATTTACTATTTGGGGCCTTACTACTCTGCAACGTAGCTGCGGCACAGACCTTCTCTGGCGGTACGGGAACGAAAAACGACCCGTACCTGATAAGTAATGTAAACGACCTGGAGGAACTGGGCAATATGACCGACACGCCAGGTGCAAACGGCGAACAGCAGACGTACGGAAAATACTTCAGGCTGACACAGGACATCACCGGGCCTTTCACTGGCATGATCGGCTATGAGGGACTATTCAAGGGAGACTTTGACGGCGGCGGACACTGCATAACGCTGGATATAAACATGCCGAACGAAAACTATGTGGGACTGTTTGGCACCGTGAAGAGTGGCGCCGTGCACGACCTCGCTGTGAGCGGATCGGTCGTAGGCAGTAACTACGTGGGTGGTATCGTCGCCAATCCAACCAATGAAGCCGTGTTGTATAATCTATGCAACTATGCGGACGTGACTTCAACATCGACGGCCGTGCTCTCCTGTGTGGGCGGCGTGATCGGAGGAATCATATCCAAAGCTGAAGGAAGCATGGAGGGGGCAACCGTAAGCAACTGTGCCAACTTTGGGCATGTGGCGAGCGACGGCTGCGCCTTGGGTGGAGTCATCGGTTATTCAGGGCAGCAGACGGGAAACACGATCTGTGACGTGGCAAACTACGGATATGTGGAAAGCACCAACACGATGAGGATCGCTGGCACCATCGGCAACCCGATGTGGAACGACAAGGTACACCGCATAGCGAACTTCGGTATGCTCAGCAACGAGAACTTTTCTGGTTGCATTGGCAATGCCAACCCGACAGATATCGGAGAGGTGGTGTACGACAAACAGACTGCTTGTTCTTCGATTTCCATACCAGCACAGGAAAGAAACACTGCCGACCTGCTGGGGGAAAGGCAGAAGGAAACACTTGGCAGCAACTGGGTATATGCCGAAGATATGTTGCCCCGACCGAAGATGAACGGACTGGAGAACAGTGGCATGGCCGTGTTGTACGCCACACCCGTAATACTTGCAGACGGTGACAACCTCAACAGTGTGACTAAAGACTTCAGAGTCTCACTGGGCAACGATCAAAACACAAAAGTCGCCTGGAAGGCAAGTCGCGGTTTGGTGGAAATCCTGACTGACGGCACAGCAAGGATAAAAGGAGGTGGAACGGAAATCCTCACGGCAAGCTACAAAAATGTCTCGAGGGATATTCAAATCGTAATCAAAGGCACTGACAGTATCGACGACATCAACGTAGGCAGCGAAGAAGGGGACAATCTATGGCGCAACCTCAACGGGCAGGTGGTCGCCACGCCGACACACGGCATCTATATCAGAAACGGGAAGAAAATCATCGTGAGATAAACCTTGGATTTCATCCTTCATTTTCTCGCCATGGCATAATTAAAGCGAGCTTTATTCTGCTCATTTGGCTTAACGAAAACGTTCCACAAAAAACAGAAAGCAAAACAACTCAAAAAAATAGGAAAAATGAAAAAGGTTTACACAACCATCTGTTTGCTGACGATCGCCATTGCGGCATCGGCACAACTGACTTTGCATAAGCCAGAAACAAAAGTGGCAACCGACATCACATCAAGTAGTTTTACGGCAAACTGGGGAGCGGTGCCCAATGCCGACGGCTACTGTGTATTTGTTTACGATCGCAAGGAGGTGAGGGCCGACGGCGATGTGACGATAATGGACGAAGGGTTCAACGGTATTGATTTCGGAAGCATCATCGAACCAGGTGGAGGCGAAGAGGAATACGTGGATCTCTCTGCGTACGACTACGCTGACACCTACGGATGGAGCGCATACGGCTTTCCAAACTTTATCTCTAGTATGGTGGCAGGACTGATCTACTCGCCCTATATGGACTTGCGCGGTAACAATGGTAAATACAAAATCATCATTAGCGCCTACTGCAGCGATGGGGACGAAATAAGGGTGGAGAGCCATGGCGCCAACGGCAAAGAAGTGAAAACTGCAAAGGCTGTGGTGGACGGTGGTGCAACGGGCATCGCAGACGTGGAGCTTGATTTCGACAATGGATGCAAAGATCTCTTCTTTTCCGTGATCAACAATACGGCACAGGCTGGACGTCCCGATTATTTCGACCGGATCCAGGTGAAGCAGACGCTGAAGAAAGGTGACGTGGTGAACTACATGGTAGGCGGAAACGAAACGGTGGATGCCGTGGACGCTGAAACGAAAGACTCCATCACCTCATGCACCATCCAGGCTCCCACACGCTACACGACAGCCAGGGTGCTCTACTACGACTGCTATGCTTCGGCCGCTGACTGGAGCACGCCAAACGGTTCGGTGCCATACACCTTCGTGGTGAGTCCGTTCACAGACCTCGTGAAGGTGGATCTCAACAGTCGCACATCGGAAATATACCATCCGGAAACTGACGGCGTACAGGACATCCTCGCTACCAGTAAGCATTCCGATGACAACAACTGGTATAACCTTGCCGGACAAAGGGTAATCAACCCGTCGAAGGGAATCTTCATTCACAACGGCAAGAAAGTGGTGGTGAAATAGTGAACATGAACCAAACGAATAGTTCAAAGACAAAACAAAAAGCGTTATAATAAACAGAGAATGATGAAAAAGCTAAATTGTATTCTAACCCTCTTGCTTCTTGCAATGGGATTGACAAGGGCAATGGCTGATGACCAGACGCTATCGCTGGGCAATTACGAGGAAGTAGTGGCTGGCGACTGGAACGAAGACCAATGCTACCAAGGAAGTTGGTGGATGATAGCACCAACACAGTTTTATGTAAAGCATACGGGGTCACAGTTTATCTACACCAAAGACCAGTTGGCACAGCTGGCCGGCAAGGAGATCAAGGGTATGAGCTTCGTGTTCTATAACCAAAGTTCTTTCTCTGCGATACCAAGGACGATCAATGTCTGGGTGAAGGAGATCGACGATGATGCCTTCGCCTACAACGACGAAAAGAAGGCATACGCCTATTTCGACTATAACGATGCAGAGAAGGTGCTGACCGACTATGCGTTTGACACGGACTTTGTGGATTATTACTGTCTGAACGGAGAACTGAATCTGGCATTCGACAAGGCATTCGCATACAGCGGCGACAAGAACCTGCTTGTCACCATCACCTTCGATGGCGACGAGACGGCAGAAACGAGTAGCGACATCGAATTCTACTACAATACTGATGCCGAAAACATGGCCATGAGTACCAATAGCGACAACGTGACGTTTGCCGACTACCACGAATCGGAAGACTGGCCTTATGCCAAAGGAAGTGGCTACACGGTATCGCATGCCACCCAGTTGGCGCAGCCTCTCACCCAGTTCACCTATCAAGAGGCGGCAAAGCCAGAGGTGAAGCCGGCTGAACTGTCAGGAACCGTGAGCTGTGACGGAGAGCCGATCATGGGTGCTACCGTGACGCTGATAAGCGGTGAGACGAAGTACGAGGTGACAAGCGATGCAGAAGGGAAATACACCCTGAACATCGAGGCTGAGAATGTAGATAAGGAATACACCCTCACAGCCAAGGCAGCGGGCTACGAGGACTATACTATCGACCACTATACGTTCGCATCGGGTGAAACAAAGACGCAAGATATCACGATGAGAAAAATAGAGTATCCATCGGTGGTGACAGGAACCGTGAGCTGCGACGGAGAACCCCAAGAGGGCGCTGTGGTAAAACTGACCGCAACTGACGACAGTAAGTTGGTGTATAAGGCAACGACGGGTACTGATGGAACTTACAGGATCAAAGTCGTGAAAAGCGACAAGACCTACACGCTGGAGGTGACCTGCGGTGGATGCGAGGACTACAGCGAGGAGAACGTGAGCTTCACACCCGGAGAGGACACGACAAAGAACATCATCATGACAAAGACTCCGGAACCCGAAAACAGCATCACCTTGGGAAAATACGACAAGATGCTCGCTGACGGCACAGGAGACGATGTGTATGTGGGGCACGGATACTCATGGGCCGCAGCGCCTACCAACTTCTCGCACAGCATGACAGGTTCGCAGATTATCTACACCAAGGAGCAACTTGCCAAAATGGGTGGCAAGGCGATAACCCAGGTGAACTTCATTTTCCGTAACGAGTGTGCCTATGGCACGTACCCTCGCACCGTGAAAGTTTGGGCACAGGAGATCGATGATGCAAACTTCGACTACGACGACAAGGCGGGCTTGTATATGTTTTACGACTACAAGGATGCGACGGTCGCCGTGGCAGGAATGGAGTATGCTGGAGAACTCTACGACCTTATCGGCAACGGCGAACTGGAGATCGCATTTGATAAGCCGATCAACTACAGTGGCAACAAGAACCTGCTCCTTACGTTCACTTTCGAGGGAACAGAATGCTGCAATACCCTCGACTTCAATTTCTTCTATAATGCCGACATGCCGAAGAAAGCCATGTCGTACTTCAGCGACAGGCGTTCTTTCGACGAATATGCCGAGAGCGTGGATTGGCCCTACGTAAACGACGATTGCACGCCGAAACTGGAACAGCCTATCACCCGCTTCTTCTACACGGATGCGGTGACAGACAACATTGACAGCACGAACAGTGGCAACCGGACTGCGACGGGCAGTGATGCCATGTACAATCTGGCAGGACAACGCGTGAGCAAGACCTACAAGGGCATCGTGGTGAAGAACGGGAAGAAATACATCAATTAATAAAGAATAAAGAATAAACACCCTGAATCGAGTAGGAGGCAAACACTAATCATAGGTGTTTATCTCCTACTTTCGTGTTTACCGACCTCTCTCAGCATCGGGCCCTTGTCGGGCATTTACTGTGCCACGAAACATGCCGTCAAGGCCATCAGCGAGACTCTGGCGCAGGAGGTGGCACAGTTCGGCATTCGCGCAACCGACGTGAAGCCTAGATTCATCCTTTGTACTTAAACACTTTAACCATATTCTTGTCGCCACCCACGAGCTGGCTGCATCTGTTCAGCATTCCGGTGTCAGAGAAACCGCATTTCTCCATGACCCTTCCTGATGCAGGATTTCCGGTGAAATGATCTGCCCAGATATTTTCGAACTGCTTCACGTTGCTGCAATAGTCAAGCATAAGCTTTAGTGCTTCGGTGCAAATACCTTTGTTCCAATAGGGCTTACCAAGCCAGTAGCCAACTTCGCAATCGTTCTCTCCAATAGGTATGTTGCTGCTCTCGTGTGTGTAATAGCCCATACAACCGATAGGCTCGTTGGTTTCTTTCAGCACTATCGCCCATGTCGTATCATTATTGAAGTATGTTCGGATTACCTCAAGACTTTCTTCAATCGTTTTGTGTGCTGGCCATCCTGCACGAGGCCCCACGTCTGGATCGGAGGCATACTTGAAAAGAGCCTCCGCATCAGACTCCTGCCAATGTCGGAGTAAAATTCTTTCTGTTTCCATGTTGTTACTTCAGAGCTTTACCATCTGCGAAAGCCTTGCCGACTTTGTCACCCAACTGGATATAGCCATGGTGAATAGGGTCAAGGACTATCAGTTCCATCTTCTCCATATCTGGATTACCATCTTCTGCCAGATACTTCTCATTCACAAGAATATTGACGATTTCTGCCACAAGATAGTAGCCTGTCTCGCTTTCATCGTATTTCTCCTTGATGCGACACTCCAGAGTCATAGGGAAATCTGTGAAAACAGGAGCGCCTACCATAATTGCCTTCTCGATGTTCCATCCTGTCTTTTCCATCTTCTTAGGGTCGTTTTTGGCAGATACGATGCCTACAAAATCGGATGCCACCATTGTGTTCTTGGTGGCAAAGGCTACAGTAAACTCGCCATTGCGATCCAAATTCTTTGTTGTGACATGCGAGCCCATGGAAATCATTATTTCCTTCATGTCCCATTGTCCACTCCACGCAGCATTCATTGCGTTTGGGGTGCCATCCTCATTATATGTGCCGATAATCAGCACGGGCATAGGTACTACCCATGGTTTTGGTGCAAAACTTTTCATATTCGTTATTTACTTAATTATAATTCTTTTATGATATTTACTATTTATCTTTCCCTTGAAAAAGGTGACGCGCAGAATCAAGTATTTCCAGGGAGAGACAGTACCTCGCCTCATATCATTCAGGTGGTACTGGAGTTTCAGTCTACTGGTACTACGGTTCCAGTCAGCTGACACCAGAGTAACACTTAAATGGTACCGACTAGGCACTCCAATTGATGCATTCCTCATATTCATCTAAGACCATATTGGAGGTTGCTTCTCCATATTTACTGTCTTCTTTTTTTTCAATATGCAAAAATAAGGCTTTTTACGTAATTGTTTAGTGGTTCGAGATTATTATTTCATTTTTACCGCTAAATATGCGGCGTTTAGAGCCTTCTATGGCCGCACTGCGGGTATTGTGCCCATCATCGAAGTCTTCGTGGCCAAAGGCATCTCGCTTGGCACCGCCATTGCCTTCATGATGGGCGTCGTGGGGTTGTCGCTACCAGAAGCCACACTACTCAAGAAGGTTATGACATGGCGCCTCATTGGTGTGTTTTTTGGCACCATCACACTGTTCATCGTCTTACTGGGTTATCTTTTCAACTTCATCTTATGAGAGTGCTTGCGGGAGGTACTGTCATTAGTTGCCCGTACCTTTGCAACACAGGCACGCCCAACCAGGGTGATAGATAGTCTAGAAAAAATCCCCCAAACGGTCATTAGGGCGACGGATCGCCTTAAGGCCTTTTGGGGAATGAAGGAAAGTGAGCATCCACACTGATTGGCAAAAGCGGACGAAGGCTACTTCTTCTCTTCTGGTTTCTGTTCGAAATCGATGAGAACCTTCATGCTTGTCTCGCGATGCTTATCAATAAATTGATAGGCGTCGTCGTATTCTTCGAAAGCGAAGCGGTTGCTGACAAGCGGCTTGAGGTTGACAATGCCTTTGCTGACATAATCGATGGCCGTAAGATAGTCCTCGTGGCGATACATCATCGAGCCGATCAGTCGCAACTCATGCTCGCCCAAATAAAACATGCTGAGGGCTGGGTCCTTGGCAAAGACTGCCACGACCACGATGTCGCTGCCTTTCTCGATGGTCTCCATTAGAGACCGGATGGAGACCTCGACGCCTGCCACCTCAAATCCCACCTGATAGCCTTCCTCGCCGAAGAGTTCGTGTGCAGCCTCCTTCAAGGGTTTCTTGGTGATATTGAGGGTATGCTGAATGCCACACTCGCGTGCCTTCGCCAGACGGAGATCGCTGACATCGGTGATCAATACATTCTTGGCGCCACGCGCGATACAAAACTGGGCTATAAGATTGCCAATGGTGCCCGCACCGCTCACGACCACATTTTTGTCCTTCACATTGGTGCGATTGCTGGCATGTGCGCCCACGGCAGAAGGTTCTATCATCGCTCCATAGTCGAGGCTCATGCCTTCCGGCAACTTTGCCACGCGGTCGTCATCCACAACGAAGAAGTCCTGGGCCGCGCCATCCGCCTGGAAAGCCTGCACACGCAAATGCTCACAGACATTATACTGTCCACGCTTACAAGGATTGCACTTGCCGCAGACCAGCTGTGGACGAGCCGTGATGTGGTCGCCAGGCTTGCAGACGCTCACAGCACTGCCTACAGCCACTACCACACCCGAATACTCATGGCCCTGGACCACTGGATAGAAGGTGGCGGGGTGAAGACCGTGGTAAGAGTGAATCTCGCTTCCACAGATACCGATGCGCTTGATGTGGACGAGGCCCTGGTGAGCAGTTAGATCTGCTGCCTTGGGTTCTGCTACTTCCTTGAATTCGATGTGCTTGGGTTCTACCAAAATTGCTTGTCTCATAATTGTATGATTTTAAATTGTTGTTGTGATACTTGTGAGATAAAAAATCCCGTTGGTTTTACATGATGCCCTTTCCCGTCATGGCATGACTGAAGTAAGCTCCGATCTACTCATTTAGCTTAACGAAAAGGTTGGATTTCATCCTTCATTTTCTCGCCATGGCATAATTAAAGCGAGCTTTATTCTGCTCATTTGGCTTAACGAAAACGTTCTACTTCTTTTTATTCTCCAAATCAGCCACGATCTGGTTGTATTGTCTCTTATTGAGCTTATAAAAACAGAGGCAGCCCGCGGTGATGATCCATAAGACTCCAGGAATGGTGCTAAAAGCATGGTGCATGATGCGCAGCACATCCGGGTTTTGTGCAGCATTGCTCACGTAGCCTGCGCTGCCGAGGGCAATGGCGAGAAGCGAAGTGCCGAGGGCCATACCGATTTTGTTGCCCAAAGAGATGAAGGCATACTGGAATCCGTCGTTTCTGATACCCGTCTTCCACTCGCCATACTCCACGCAGTCGGGGATGATGGCATAGTATGGCCGTATTGAACCCCGAGAAGAAGAACCACGACAATGCCGAGAACAGATAGAACATGATGGCGCTGCCGTTGGGACTGAAGAAGTAGAGCCCAATCATCGTGATGCCAGTAAGGAAGGCAAAGATGGCAGCCGTGAAGCCCTTGTTGCCCGTTTTTCCAAATACCAGAGGGAAGCAGGCCGCACCTATGATGCTCGGCACGATGATGGCCATGGAATAGTAGGAGAAGAGCGTAGCCGAACCTTCCACGTAGGTGAAATAGTAGAGCATGTCGGCGTTGCGCCCGTAGTGGATAAAGCCGAATAGCAACTGTCCCAGGAGGGCCAGCAGATAGGGTTTGTTCTGTATCACGGCCCGTAACTGCACACCCAAAGGGTATTTCTGGCCAACGGGGACTTCCACTACCTCCCTCGTCTTGTGGAAGCAGAACAGATGGCAAGCGGCAAAGATGATGCCGTAGAGCACCGCCACGGCAAAATAGCCATATTTGGTGTCGCCTGCACCAAACCAACTGATCAGCGGCACGGTCACGATGTTGATCACGCCAATAGCCATCATGGCGCTCACCGAACGACTGGTGTTGAGTTTGGCCCGCTCGTCAATATCCTGTGTCATGGCACCGCAGAGCGTGCCGTAAGGCAGATTGACGCAAGTATATCCCAGCACCAGGATGCAGTAGGTCACAGCCATATAGATGATCTTGGCAGTCTGGCTCCATTCGGGATGAGCCCAAAAGGTGAGTATTAACACCAATGCCGTGACAGGAGCTCCGAAGAGTAGCCAAGGGCGGAAACGTCCCCAGCGGGTGTGGGTCTTGTCGGTGAGCGTGCCGATGATGGGATCGTTGATCGCATCCCAGAATCGGGAGACAAGCATCAAGGTTGCCACGGCGCTCATACTGATGCCAAACACGTCGGTGTAGAAAATCATGAGAAAGTTGCCGACGAACATCCAGCTGAAGTTGCAACCCACATCACCCATGCCATAGGCGAGTTTGCTGACGAAGGGGACCTTCCCCTGTAAATTGCTCTCTTGCGAGTGATCTTTCTGTGACCGACTCGCATGAAGGTAGGTTTCTTGTTTCATATTTCTTTCTTAGTCTTGTTGGTAACTCTTCACGTCGTTAATCTTACGATTGCCAAGGGACAACACCTCTTGTTAGGTCATTTCCTCTTTTCATGGTGTAAAGTTAGAATGATTTGACAGAACAACGATTAAAAAAAATGGACTATTTTTTCGCAACCGTTCCCGCAACCGTTCCCATTTTTCGCAACCGTTCCCAAAACAATCTCCAGTTTTTTTTGCTGCTTTCATAGATAATGTGTATCTTTACAGGCACATTTACCAAGATACGCAAGCTGCATGGCAAAATACGTCACCATCATGGATATAGCACGGGAGTTGGGTATCTCCAAGTCCACAGTCTCCCGAGCCCTTTCGGGAGATACAAGCAACGTGAAGGCAGAGACCCTGCAGAAGATCATGAAAACCGCTCATCGAATGGGGTATCATCGCAACGAGCTGGCCGTGCACCTGCGGCAGCAGCGCACCCACAACATCGGCATCATCATTCCCGAAATCATCACCACCTTCTATATGACTTTCATCAACGAGGTGCAAGCCATCCTGCGCAAGCAAGGCTACAAGGTGATGATAGCCATATCCAGCGAGAATCCAAAACAGGAACGGGAAAACCTCCTGATGATGGAGCAACTGCGGGTGGATGGCATTCTGATGAGTGTCTGCGACAAGGATCAGAATGTGGACCTATATAATAAGGTGATAGAGAGAGGCATTCCCATCGTCTTTTTCGACAGAACCGTGGAGGGAGTGCAGGCGTCACAGGTACGCATGGACGATTACATCATGGCATTCTTCATGGTGGAGGCCTTGTTGCGCAAGGGCTACAAGCACATTCTTCACATTCCCGGCCCCGCCTATATCCGAAACAGTCGTGAACGCCAAAGGGGATATCGAGACGCGCTGGAAAAGTTTCATGTAGCATATCAAGCACAAGACATCCTGCAGCCAGCCTTGTCGGCCGAGGAAGGCAGCAGGGTGATGGAGCAGTACTTGGAAAAGAACATTCCTTTCGATGCGGTCTTTGGCTTTACGGAGACTGCCGTGCTGGGAGCCAAGAGCACGCTCCAAAAACACAAGATGCGCATTCCAGACGACGTAGCCCTCTGCTGCATGTCCGGCACCGCCCTGGCCACCTTGGTTCATCCCCAGTTGACGGCAGTAGAACAACCCATCGGAGAGATGGCAAGGGAAAGCTGCCGACTGCTGATGGAGCATCTCGCCGACAACAATAAAAAGACAGAGGAAATCGCATTGCGCGGCGAAACCGTGGTCAGAGAATCGACATAACGAAAGGGGTGGAGAAGACAATGACGAGAGAGCTTGATGGACGGAAAGGGGACACCTGGCTGCGGAGAGAAGTATCCACAGGATGCTTACTGCCTGATGGTCAAAGAAAAAGGAGTGACGGGCAAAGAGATGTGGTCAACTAGAAAGTGATGATAAATGGTTAGCGAATTGACGGAAAACGCGTTTTATAGCCAACACTTCCACTCCCCTGCCCTGTTTTTCTCCCGATTATATAACAGATTGTAAGGAAAAGCAAATGTAACCAAAGTTATCATTTGATATACACTTTGCCCCCCGAAACAGAAAAAAGCGGTGCATGATGAAACTTTTTCAGGTGAATATTTGCACGCTCCGAATATTAGTGCTACATTTGCAGACCGAATCAATGTACTAGACCTATAAAAATGGTGACAATCCGAAAGGAGGTTGCCATTGGACAAGGGATGAAACAATCGAATTTTTAAATCATAAAAACGACAACTGCATGAAAACTGCTTGGAGAGGTTTCAAAGGAAACAAGTGGAAGTCTGAGGTCAATCTTCGCGACTTCATCCAGAACAACTACACTCCCTATGAGGGTGACGAGAAGTTCCTCGTAGGCGCAACCGACGCTACCAACACGCTTTGGGGCGAGTTGCAGAAGCTGCAAAAGGAAGAGCGTGCCAAAGGTGGCGTGCTCGACATGGAGACCGAGGTGGTATCAAGCCTGACTGCCTACGGCCCGGGTTATATCTCTGAGAGCGCAAAGGACTTGGAGAAGGTGGTCGGCCTGCAAACTGACAAGCCTTTGAAGCGTGCCTTCATGCCCTACGGAGGTATCAAGATGGCTGAGCAGGCCTGCACGACCTATGGTTATCAGCCCTCTGAGAAACTGCATGAGATCTTCTCTAAATATTGCAAGACGCACAACGACGGTGTGTTCGACGCTTATACGCCGGAGATGAAGCTGGTGCGCCACAACCACATCCTCACGGGTCTGCCCGACACCTATGGCCGTGGCCGTATCGTAGGCGACTACCGCCGTGTGGCTCTCTATGGTATCGACTACCTGATCGAGCAGAAGCAGCACGATCTGGCTACCATGGGCGACCGCGAGATGATTGACGAGGTGATCCGCCTGCGCGAGGAGGTCTCTGAGCAGATCAAGGCGCTGAAGGGTCTGAAGGAGATGGCACAGCTCTATGGCTTCGACATCAGCAAGCCCGCACAGAACGCACGCGAGGCCGTGCAGTGGCTCTACTTCGGCTACCTTGGCGCAGTGAAGACGCAGAACGGTGCCGCCATGTCCGTGGGCCGTATCTCGACCTTCCTCGACATCTACTTCAAGCGCGACTTGGACGAGGGTGTGCTGACGGAGACCGACGTACAGGAGCTGGTAGACCACCTGACGATGAAGTTCCGCATGGTGAAGTTTGCCCGTATCCCGTCTTACAACCTGCTCTTCAGCGGCGACCCCGTATGGGCTACGCTCGAGGTGGGTGGTATGGGTATGGACGGTCGCTCCATGGTGACGATGACGGACTACCGTTTCCTCCACACCTTGATCAACATGGGTCCGTCTCCGGAGCCCAACCTCACGGTGCTCTACAGCCCACGCCTGCCCGAGGCCTTCAAGCGCTACGCTGCCTGGATCTCCGTCAAGACCAGCTCTATCCAGTATGAGAACGACGACGTGATGCGTCCTATCTGGGGCGACGACTATAGCATCTGCTGCTGCGTCTCCGCTACGCAGACGGGTAAGGAGTTGCAGTTCTTCGGCGCTCGTGCCAACCTCGCCAAGTGTCTCCTCTACGCTATCTCTGGTGGTGTGGACGAGAAGACGCGCGAGCAGTGTGGACCCAACTACCGTCCGATCGACGGCGACGTGCTGACCTATGACGAGTTCATGCCCCGCTTCCTCGCCATGATGGAGTGGCTGGCAGGTGTCTATGTCAAGACGCTGAACCTCATCCACTACATGCACGACAAATACTTCTATGAGGCTGAGGAGCTCTCCCTCATCGATACCAACGTGCGCCGCACCTTCGCCACGGGTATCGCCGGCTTCAGCCATGTGGTCGACTCTATCTCCGCCATCAAGTATGCTACGGTCAAGATCGAGCGCGACGAGAACGGATTCCCCATCGGCTACAAGGCCGAGGGCGACTTCCCCTGCTATGGCAACGACGACGAGCGTGCTGACGAGATTGCAGTCTGGTTGCTGAAGACCTTCATGAACATGATCCGCAAGCACCACACCTATCGCAACTCAGAGCCGACCTGCTCTATCCTGACGATCACCTCCAACGTGGTCTATGGCAAGGCTACGGGCATGATGCCGGACGGACGTCCTGCACAGGCTCCGCTGTCTCCGGGTGCCAACCCGAGCTACGGCGCAGAGAAGAACGGCCTGCTCGCTTCGCTCAACTCTGTGGCTAAGTTGCCGTACGAGTACGCTCTCGACGGTATCTCCAACACGCAGACCATCAACCCGGGTGCACTCGGCCACGACGACACAGAGCGTGCCAACACGCTGGTGAACGTCATGGACGGCTACTTCGGACAGGGTGCCCACCACTTGAACGTGAACGTCTTCGGTGTGGAGAAACTCAAGGACGCCATGGAGCATCCGGAGAAGGAGGAGTACCAGAACTTCACCATCCGTGTCTCTGGCTACGCCGTGAAGTTTATCGACCTCACCCGTGAGCAGCAGCTCGACGTGATCGCACGTCAGTCGCACGAGCGTCTGTAAGCACACTGGTCCTCTGATTCCTGCCGAAAAGGGTAAGAAAAAGGAGGCATGAGAAATAAAACTGGGCCGTCTGTCTAATCAAATCGTGTTGGGCAGGCGGCCTTTTCATTATAAAAAACAAGATGAAGAATCAACCAACAAGCGTCAACGACGACATGCTCCACATCCACTCCACGGAGACTTTCGGATCGGTCGATGGACCAGGCATTCGCTATGTGATATTCCTGCAAGGCTGCCAGATGCGCTGCCAGTACTGCCACAATCCAGACTCATGGAAGACGGGCGTGGGAGAGACCGTTTCGGTCGATGACCTGATCGACAAGGCGGCACGGTATCGCACCTACTGGGGGGACAAGGGTGGCATCACGGTGAGTGGTGGAGAGGCGTTGCTCCAAATGGGCGCTCTCACTCAGCTTTTCCGCAAGGCTCACGAACGGGGCATCAACACCAGTCTCGACACATCGGCACAACCATTCACAAGAAGGGAACCGTGGTTTGGAAAGTTTGAGGAACTGATGCGCTACACCGACACGGTGCTGCTCGATATCAAGCATATCCGACCGGAGGGACATAAGCAACTGACGGGATATGACAACAAAAACATCCTCGACTGCGCACGCTACCTATCCGACATTCGGAAACCGGTATGGATCCGCCACGTCCTCGTGCCTGGTATCACGGACGACGACGCCCTGCTGCAGGAACTGCGCCACTTCCTCGACACGCTGGACAACATCGAGCGGGTCGATGTGTTGCCCTATCATACGCTGGGAATTTTCAAATATGAGAAATTAGGAATCCCCTATCCGCTTGATGGAGTCAACTCGCCAACGCAGGAACGCGTGGAAAACGCAAAGAAGATTCTGACTGGAAAATAACCGTAGGCCCGGGTACATGACAGATGGACTCGTACCGAGCATAGCAAAAAGAGGAGGCAAGCCCTATGATAGGAACCTGTCTCCTCTTAAAATTTCTTTAAAAAGAAGAAGCTTTATGCCTCAGCGGGTGCCTCCTCAGCAGCAGTCTCCTCTGCAGCCTTAGCAGCCTCGGCCTCAGCCTGAGCAGCAGCGGCAGCAGCCTTCTTCTCTGCAACCTTCTGGGCAATAGCCTCGTTGGTCTTCTTCTCCTCCTCGAGGGCCTTCTGAGCAGCAGCCTTCTTGTCATAAGCGAGCTTCTTGGCGAAGGCCTCGGTACCAGCGGTCTTGGCCTGCTTCCACTCGTCGAAACGCTTCTGGCAGGTAGCCTCGTCAAACGCGCCTCTCTTCACACCTACACGGAGGTGCTTCATCAAGAGGACACCCTCACGGCTGAGGATGTTCTTCACAGTGTCGGTGGGCTGAGCGCCAACCTCCAACCAATAAAGAGCACGGTCGAAATTCAAATCTACCGTGGCGGGATTGGTGTTGGGATTGTACACACCAATCTTCTCAGTGAATTTGCCATCACGTGGCGCGCGCGAATCGGCGATGACGATGCGATAAACAGCATAGCCCTTGTGGCCACCGCGCTGAAGTCTGATCTTTGTTGCCATTACTTTAAAATTGTACTTTAATGTGGATTGAATTTTATGCTGCCAACTCGTGACAGCGGCTGCAAAGGTACTAACTTTCTGTCGAATAGACAAATGGTTGGCATTTTTTCTCTTTGAGAGATGGAATTTTCTGCCCTTACAGATGGTTTTCTGCTTGTTTTTTCGTACTTTTGCGTCCGTTATGACCGAAATATCTGTACTGATTCCTACCTACAACGACCGTATCTTATCGCAGGTGAGCACCCTACAGAGCCAACTGGAGGCTCTGTCGGTGGCAGAAGACCTATGCTATGAGGTCGTCGTGGCAGACGACTGCAGTACGGACGAGGCGGTAGTGCGCGAGAACGAAGAGATCCTGCACCTCGACCATTGTCGCTTGGTGAGGGAACCGCACAACGTAGGCCGAGCAGCGATACGCAACCGGCTGGCCCAGGAGGCACGATACCGCTGGCTGCTCTATATCGACGCCCACCTCTTCATCCCAGACGGTTTCATCAGGGGCTACGTCCATCAGATCGGCAAGGCGCAGGTGGTCTGTGGCGGTTCGATGGTGGACGGCCTCTCCCAGCCTCAGGGCCTTCGCTACCAATATGAGTTGGACAGTCTGGCGCGCTTCTCGGCTGAAGCTCGGAGCAAGACCCCCTTCCGCTGCTTCAGAACCAACAATTTCATGATAGACCGCGACTTGATGCTGACTCACCCCTTGCGTTCCGACATCAAGACCTACGGGTATGAGGACGTACTCTTCGGAAAGACGCTGGAGGAGGCGGGCGCATCCATCCTCCATATTGACAATCCCGTCGGTTATCATACATTGGAGAGCAACCAACTATACATCAACAAGGTAGAGGAGAGCCTACACACCCTCTTCGCCTATCGCGAAGAGCTGGAGGGCTACAGTCCGCTGCTCGACGGAGTGGAGATGCTTCGGCGGAAGCACCTGCTTGGCGTGGCAAGACAACTCTATAGTCCCCTTGCCACGCTGATAAGGCGCAATCTGACAGGAAAGAACCCCTCCCTTTTACTTTTGAAAGTATTCAAGGTGGGTACTTACCTGCAAATCATGAAATAGAATCCTGCAGGGACACTCCTACATGAAATAGAGTCCTACAGGATCCGTTTTATATAAAGTAGCCACGGCAGGATCAATTCAACTGAAAATTGATAAAAGCCTTGATGGCTGGCATGGCCTCTTCGACACGCTTCACCAACTCAAACTGATTTTGAGCCCTGACAAGGTTGTGGGTGGGATACTGCACCTTCCAATAGCCGTCACCATTGAGGTAGTCCCACAGGAAACGCACACTCTGCATGTAGGGGAAGAGCACGACGGCATAGGGAAGCATCTGAATCTCCAGCGGGGTGAGGAAGGATCGGGCCGAAGCAAGATAACCTTTCGTGAAGGCCTGGAAAACATCTTGGCGAAACTGAATCTTCGAGAAGTCGGGCTCGTCCTCGGCTGCGGTACTGGCTGCCGTGCGGAGGAAGTCGCCATAGTCGGAGAAGATAAACGACGGCATGACGGTATCGAGGTCGATGACACACAATACCTCACTGCCATCCTCGGAGAACAACATATTGTTCACTTTCGTGTCGCAATGGCAGACGCGCTTAGGAAGTTTGCCCTCGCGTCCAAGACGCTCCGCCTCTGTCATGGCCTCGGCACGCTTGCCAAGTTGCTCTAACAACTCCTGGACGGCGGGTTCATCGAAACGGCCTGCACGGTCTTCGATGCAAGCCTGCTTCAACTGCTCAATACGAAATTTCATATTGTGGAAGTCTTTGATGGTCTCGCCCAACTGGCAGGGCACATCGGCCAGCATCGCTTGAAAATGGCCGAAGGATTGTCCAGCAGCATGGGCACTCTCTGGATTGACCTCCTGTTTCGTGACGGCATGGTCGATAAAGACCATCAGACGCCAATAATGGCCATCGACCTCCACATACAACCGATTGGCATCCTCGACAGTGGGCAAAAACTCCAGGACATGGTGGCGCAAATCGGTCTCGCCCTGCGCAATCAGTCGCTCGCGGATATGGCGGGTCACGATGGCAATGTTGCGCATGACCATATCTACATCGGGAAACACCTCGTGGTTGATGCGCTGAAGCACATAGTCGGGCTGGTCCTTTTCTTCCGTCACGACCAGGTAGGTATCGTTGATCAATCCTGACCCAAGGGGACGGATAGTGGAGACGGTAGCCGAGACGGCAAATTTTTCTACGATGGATTGTAATTGTGACTGTAGCATGATGATTTTGATTTTTCGTTCATAAGATTTGTCGGACGATCCCAGACTGTCCAGGAGGCGCGAAAAGGGTGGCATAAACAAAAAGCGAAGAGCAATAGTACTCTTCGCCTTCTATGAGGTGCCTAGCAGAATCGAACTGCTCTACACGGTTTTGCAGACCGTTACCTAACCTCCCGGCCCAGGCACCATAGCGCTTCTTTTCAAAAGCGATGCAAAGGTACTGCTTTTATTTTATTCCACCAAACTTTTGAGCGTTTTTTATTTCCTCACACTGCTTTTTCCTCATTCTATGGCGTTCTCTTCCCGAAATCTTGCCTTTCAAGGCACACCCTGGACATCCTCGACAAGGATCGTGGATGGCCTCGAAAGCTCGCTTGACACGATAGCCCAAATAGGCGACGGCAGCGAGAACGGCTAGAAGGATGATGATATGGCCAGCAGTCATCAGATCAGACTGGGTTGTCCATCGGGTTGTTGGTGAACAAGTCGTCGGCAGCCTTGAGCTCCTCCTCGTCAAACCAAGTCTTGAGTTTCTCGTGGGCCTTCTGCTTCACGTCGTCGCCCACATTGTTCCACACCTTGTTGATCACATAGATGAGCACAGAGAGATCGTCGGTGAGTCCGGCAATGGGGATCGCGTCAGGAATGACATCGATGGGAGAAATCAAATAGCCCAGTGCACCAACGATGATGGCCTTGTCCTTCAGCGAGACATTGTCGCTCTGCAAAGTGTAGTAGAGCACCAGGGCAGCATAGACCAACTTTGCTCCCGACCGCTTGGCGATGCGGGCGATTTTGTCGGTGAAGGCTTCCTGTGAGAATTTATCCTTGTATTGTTGTAAGTCGGGAATTTGCATGATAACGAATAGTAAAATTGAAATTAAAAGACTTTGACTTGATCGATAAATCGCTTGGCCTTCGGATAGGTCTTGTTCACCTTGCCTATGCGCACCTTAACCAGCAGCAGGGAGAAGATATAGTAGAGGAGGAAGAGGCAGAAACCTATTCCAACCGCCAAGAGGCAGTTCCACGCCTCCTGCTCGAAAGGCAACTGCTCGATGGGAAAGGCCGACATGACGAGGACGGGCAAGATGATCAAGATGCCCGCCACGGTGTAGCGCTTGCGCTCAGATCCCTTGCTATCGAGGGCAGCCTGATAGTCGAAGAGATAATCGCTCAACTCCTCTTCCGACAGGTCGCCCCGGTCGGGGAATCCCTGGTCCGTCTGATGGTTGCGAATCTTAGCCTCCATGCGATGCTGGAAGTCGTCGATCACCGTCGTATATTCTGATAAATCTTTCATTGCGTTGATCCATGTGTTGCCCTCAGGCGCTTCCTGAACCGTCGGGAGGACAAAAAAGAAAAGAAAGCAGTCGTTCCTATAAGCCGGGTTTTGTCCCGCACTCATCTTTCGATAATAGTGCGGTGCCTGTCATTTATCTACTCCGCCGGTCGCCCGACGGCTCAAGCATTCTACCCTCCACCGCATCTCCCGAAGGGGAACTCGGGCGGGTTTCCTGTATCGGTGGTTTACATGAATTTGCAGCCCCTGGTTAGCACAGCCCGCACGGTCTCCCGGCGGCTGGTGGTCTCTTACACCACCTTCTCACCCTTACCCCGAACTGGTTCCAGCTTTATCTTGAAACTCGATTAGGCGGGAAGCCAGCTGAGGCGGTTATTTTCTTCTGCGTCGCCTACCGTCGCCGATAGCTTCTACTTTCGGAAGCAGGGTACCCTCACGCTGCCCGGACTTTCCTCCCGCACCCATAGGTGCCGGCGACAGAGCCGGAACACTGCCTTCTTGTTGATGCAAAGGTAGTATTTTTTGGGCAAACCAGCCGTGGCAAGGCCACCTTTATTACGGATAATTAACTATTCACTGAAGGCCTCGACACGATGATGCTATTTCTTCGAGCGCGCTTTTGGTCGCTTCTCTTTTTTGATGCCCCATTTCTTTCGTTTCGGTCCGAAGAGGTCGCGCAGGTTGGTGAAGTCCTTCTTGATGATGAGTCCAATACCCTGCGTGGTGAGCGAGTTGCGCGTGAAGTAGCGGTCGTTGTTCTGATTGTAGAAGCGGACGGCCAAGCTACCCGTCGGCGTGAAGAGATAGCGGATATCGAAGTCGCCGATGAAGGAGGCGTTGTCCGTCGCCGCGTTGTCACGATAACCAAACTCACCATTGATCAGCAGGCGGTTGTTGAGCAGCCTTCCATTGAGCAGTCCCTCATACTCCGCATTGTTGAAACCCTCGTCGCCCGTAGAGATATTGGCGCCAAAACTCCAATTGTCACTGCGTACCACATTCGACAGTACGGAGTTGATCTGCTGCGAGAGCGTGCCCGAGAGCAAACTCTGCATCGCGAGCGAGGTCTGGCTCTGTGCCTGCTGCTCCTGGAGTGCATTGTTGGCCCCCTGCGTATAGAAGCGTCCCACGGCAAGGAGATACAACACCTGCTGGTTCATATCCTCCTGAGAGTTGATGACCGACCGCACCATCTGCTGCGCATCGGCAGAGAGCGTAGGCAGGTCGAGGCCAAAGGTGACCTGCGGCGACTCGGGGGTGCCGTTGATGTCCATCAGACAGTTGACACGGATGTTGTTTCGCTTGAACGACTGTCCCAACTGGAGGTCGGAGAGCGGCACACTGTTGAGCGTATAGCGGGCCTTGAGATTGAGCGCCGCTGCAAAGGGGTCGCCACCGAAGGCGATGGAAGAACCCGGCTGGAACTGGAAGCTACGCTTGATGATATTCTGAATGGTGATGTTGTAGCTACCCTCATCCACATCATAGTTGCCATACATCTGGAACGCACCCTTGTTGAACCAGTTGGCTCGGATCACGCCATTGCCCCGCAGCGCGATGTTGTCGCCCGAGGCCGCATCCATCAAGACGCGGAGCGTGAAGTCGGGATTGGCCTTGACGAGGAAGTTGATGCGCATGTCCGACGGCACGTCTATCTCCTTGTCCAGGGAGTCTCTCGCCGCCTCCCATTCTCCCCCACCCTGGAGGACCGTCTGAACGGAGTCGGCCCGTGGCGTAAGCCATTCGATGAAGTCATTGCCACCCACCGTGCCCTCTTGCGCAGCATTATATTCTATAAAGGAACGTGGACCGGGTGTGGCTTCGATATCCATGGTTGTTTCTCCCGAACGACCGTGGATGGCACAGGCACCCGTGGCATAGACCCGCCCCCAGAAGGAGCTCTTCAGATCGGGCTGCGGATTGTCGTAGGCCAGCATGTTGTGGGCCTCAAGGAAGATATCATAAGTCAGACGGCGCAAAGCCTGGTGGTGGAGTCCACCATTCAGGATGCCATAGTTTCCCTCGCGGTCGCGAATTGTATCATTCATGAATGTGATCTCGTCAGGACGCAAAAGCACTTGCACGTCGCGCACGTGATAGTCGGTATTGAGCGCAGAGACATGGACCGAACCACTCGCACGCATATTGCCAGCAAGGTTGACATCGCTCAGGGGGCCGATGACACGCACCCATCCGTTGCCCCTCAGATGCACATCGTCGAGGAAAGAGTCGGTGAACGACTGAACGAAGTCGAGCCGTGAGTTGTAGGCCCGGATCGGCAGGTTGATGTAGTTGTCTTTGATGGAGACATAGCCCTTGATATCCGTATGGGAATCGGGACCATCGTCGGCGACGGCGTCGATATTGACCCGCCCGTCCTGGAGGGTGACATGAGCGCGGAGCGTACCCATATCACCTTTTTCAAACTGGAAGCCATCGACCTGCAACTGAGCGTTGATGGTCGGTTGGGTGAAGAATTTCTTCACATAGGCCGTGCCCGAGGCCACGCCGTCAAACTCCACCGATTTGAAATGGACCAAGTCGAGGATATAGGGCACGTCGATATTGCGCAGCGTGACCTTTAGCGAATCGTCCTCGCTACCCGTGGTCTGACCGTTGATGCCGATGAGCTGTTCTTTGTTGGACACCTCGAAGTGGTCGATGTCCAGTCGGTGGTGGGCGTAGGTGATATCCGAGGCCAGAACGTTGAAGAGCAGGGTGTCCACCTTCACCATCGAGGGATTGAGATGGATGCGGCTGACCAGCATGCCACGATCGCGCTCAAAGGCCACGTTGGCATCCGCCTCGGCTGATACGGGCAACTTGCCACCCATCTGAGCCGTGATATGAGGACGCAACTGGTCGTCCTTGGCGGCAGCATAGCCCGAGACGCACAGTGCAGCCCCCTCTTTGTCCTCGCGGTGGGCAGCGAAAGTCAGATGGAGGGAGTCGGCTGTCTGCAGGTGGAGGGTCGCCTGCGTGATCTGCTGGTCGCTGACAATCAGCGACGGGGCAGTCATCTGGAGGTTGCCATGTCGTCCACCGACCACTCCCTGCAACTCCACAGGAGCCTGGAGCGTCAGCGGCAGGTGGAGCAAGGAGCGCAGAAGCGGCGTATCGGAGATGGTGGCGGAGATAGAGACGCAGTCGTTGCCACGGGAAGGCACCGGACTGACGAGGGAAGGGAGATAGTAGCCGACCAGGTTCTGCAACCTTCCCAAAAGCGTAGGATAATCATAGCGTCCACCGATTTCTATATCGGCAAAATCGGTATGCGCCCGCAGGGATCGATGCGCCACCCCATTGACCACCTCCGCATGGAGGTAGGGCAAGAGAATCTGCTCACCAGGTTGGCGGAGAGAAAAATTTTTGAGTTCCAACAGGCCGTTAAGGTCGTCGAGGGACGAGGCGTTGCCCTGGATGCGGGCAGCCAAAGAGAGTACCCTCGCCCCGAGGGCATCAGAGAGTTGCAGGCGACTCAACGAGGCGTTATCTACCGTCAGCGAAGCATCTACCGCCACGCTAGTCTGCTTCCTTTTCTCCAATAAAGAAAGGAGATGGGCCACTTTGCCCTGAAAACGGATGCGACCATTGGGGTCATCGAGACTCAACAATCCGTCGAAGACATCATTGGCCATCGCACCATCGAGATGGATCTGACGGTAGCGATAGCCCTTGAAGTCGAAATAGGGCACACTGACCTTTGCCTCGAAGCGGAGCTGCGACAACTCCTGCGGTATCAGAGCGCGCCCCTCCACCTTGGCGGCAAGGCCTCCCAAGTCGGGATTGCTCAGAAGGCGACCCAACTCAAAGCCCTCCGTCTCCACCATGCCCGACACCTCGCGGCCTCTGAGGGCGGCATTCAGCCGCACGAAGCCTGCATCGGAGAGGAGACGGCCCTTCGCCTCCATACGGCCATGAAGCTGGGCAAACGATCCCGTCCAATTGATATGGCCCAGGTGCGCGACTTCCGCCGGCAACTTCGTGTTCCCCTGCGTCAACTGGGCAAGGAGAGAGGAGAGTTGCGGAAGGTCAGCACTGAGGCGGACAATATTCACCTGCCAGTCGTTGGCAGGATTTTTCAGCGACACGCGGCCCGTGAGGCGGGTGTCGAGCAGGCCCTCGCTCTGCAAACGCAGGCCGCTCACCTGCAACTGGGAGGCAGCCATACGAGCCTCAAGCTCCAGGCTTACGAGACGGTCGTAGTCCTTCAGCCCGGGCTGGAGAAAGGCTAAGTCGGAGACCGTGACGTGGGAGGAGGCTATGCGAGCACGCCCCTGGACCGTGCGCCAGTCGATGGAACCTTCGGCCATACGGTAGGACACAGCCACTTTTGGAACCACCAAGAGCGAATGGGGCAGGCGCAACGACAAGTCGCTGATGCGAGCCTGGCGCTGGTCGGCCTTGAAATGGAGCGAGAGCGCATCGACTTGCAGACCACTTTGCTCGCAGAAAGAGAGTTTTTTGATGTCGGCCTTCAGTCCGTCGGGCGTGAGCGAATGGAGGACGAAATGGCCGCTGAGCTGCGAAAGATGGAGATGGGAGGGCGAGAGACCCGCCTTACGCGGTTGCCATAGTTGGTCATAGCGGACCGAACCGTTGCGGACAACGAGCGACTGGATGGCGAGGTCGATATGAGAGGGTTTCTTGTTGTCTTTGTCCGAAAGTGCGTCGAGGGCAAACTGGAAGTTGGGCGGCGTATGGGCGTCTTTCTGATAGAGGCGCGCATCGAGGCCGAAGAGCTGGGCGGAGGATATCCTCACCTTACCCTGGAAGAGCGAGACCAAATCGACCTTGGCCGCCACACGCGAAGCCTGAATCATCGGTTGCCGTTGCTGGTCGTCGATCCGTAGGCCATCGACCACAAGACGATTGAAGAACCCCACATCAACCCGTCCCACACGCACGTTGGTCTTCAGGGTCTCGGCAACGACTTCGGCCACCTTTTCGCCCACCATTTCCTGGATGGCAGGGATATGGAGCAGAATGGCGGGCAGCAGGTAGCACCCGGCCAGCGTCCATATCAATGTGGTGACGATCGCGCGTACAGTTTTCATTGGAAGTGCAAAACTACAAAAAAAGTTTGAGATAGCCACCCTCTCGCCCGTTTTTTACCCCTTCCACGTCGATATTACCTTGCTATTGTGCCATCATTACAACTTGGTTAGACGTTCATTACACTTTGACAGCAGGACCGTAGTTTTTTGACGACGCGGCCATCACACCTTGAAAGTAGCATCAGTTCTCACCTGTCACTGCCCACTATCACCCAATAGGCGGGCAAAAGCAGGACACGCCTCCAACTGATTGCTGACGACCCGATGGGCCTGAAAACCAAGGCGCAGACCGGCTTCCACATTGTTGCGGCGGTCGTCGAAGTAGAGGGTCTCGGCAGGAATCATCCCCGTCTCCGCTATCATCTGTTGATAGATGGCCTCATCGGGTTTGGCCACCCCCATCTCGTAGGAGAGGAAGGTTGCGTCGAAGCAGTCAGCCACCGAGAGGCCCAGGGCTTCGATTTGTCGGACGCTGGTCTGCCAAAGTGAGTCGTTGATATTGCTCAGCACATAGACGCGATACTTCTCTCGCAGCGAGGCGATCGTCCGGATGCGTTCGGGAGGCAACTCACCCGCCAATAGTCCCATCACCTGGGAGAGTTGAGAACGAGAAACACCCCGCCCGCAGAGAGCGTGAATCTCGTCGAGGACTTCCTCCGCAGGCCGCACTCCGTCGATGAAGTCGTCCTTCAACCGCTTGATGCGCCGATAGTAGAGGATCTGCTTCCATCGGGCCACGCGCAGGTCCATAAAAGCGCGCCGCACCACCGAACCGTGGACATTCACCACGATGCCTCCATAATCAAACACCAAATTGCGTATCATATTTCTTTGAGTTGAATCTATGCGACTAAAATGGGTGGCTGGAGAGCACACTTGCTCTCCATACCACCCTTCATTCTACCCGTGGGTTCTAACCATTACCAATGGTACATGGTTATAGGACCCAGCTATCTTGAAATCAATCTACTAATCTTTACGAAAGAGTAGGAGTCCTGACTAAAGCAGGAAACCCGACTTGCCGATGAAATAGAGCACAGAGTAGCCCAGCACCAGCGAGACGATACCACAGATGAGGCCCATCTTGAGCATGTCGTTCTGCTTGACGAGACCCGTGGAGTAGGCTATGGCATTCGGCGGAGTGGAAATCGGGAGACACATAGCGGAGCTGGCAGCAATGGCGATACCGATGAGGACGGTGCTCGTGCCACCGAGGGCGTGGAGTTTGTCACCCATACCCGTGCAGACGACGGCGAGGATCGGGACGAGCAATGCGGCCGTGGCCGTGTTGGAGATGAAGTTGGAGAGGATGTAGCAGATAAGGCCCGAAATCAAGAGAATCACGATCGGACTCCATTCGCCAAACGGGATGCTCTCCAGCGCCGCGTCTGCCAGTCCGCTACCATTCATACCGAAGCCAAGGGCGAAACCACCGGCCACCATCCAAATCACACTCCAGTTGATCTCCTGCAAGTCCTTGGCCGTGATGACACCCGTGACGGCAAAGACGCCAATCGGCACCATGGCCACATTGTAGGAGTCGATACCCGTGACCGACTTCGGAATCACCCACAGGAGGATGGTGATGATGAAGGTCACGATGACCACATTCATGCGCCATCCGTGGTGGACGGAACCCTTGATCTCCAGTTCGATGGTCTTCTTCGAGAACGGGAAGAAGAACAGAAGGATGCGCCAAGAGATGATAAGCAGGATGATGACGAGCGGGAACATGAAGGCCATCCAGTGACCGAAGTCAATGCCCATGTTCAGACCCGCAGGATCGTTGAGAAACTTCAGAGCGATCATGTTCGGCGGCGTACCGATCGGCGTTCCCATACCACCAAGGTTGGCAGCGATAGGAATACTCATGGTCAGCGCGATGCGTCCCTTGCCGTTGGCAGGCAGGGCGGCGAAGACCGGCGTAAGGAACGTCAGCATCATGGCGGCGGTAGCCGTATTGGAGACGAACATGGAGAAGATACCCGTGATCAGCAAGAAGCCCAGAAGCACATTCTCACTCTTCGTACCGAAAGGCCGAATGAGGTTGCGCGCCAGCAGCACGTCGAGACCCGACTTAGTAGCGGCGGCAGCCAAGATAAATCCACCAAGGAAGAGCATGATGGTGGGGTCGGCGAAGGACGCCATGATATGCTTAGAGTCCATCAGTTCGCCGATGTTCTCACCCTTGAAGGGCATCAGCGCATTGTCCGAAACGGTCAGACACATGATGGTGATGATTCCGAGCGATGTAGCCCAAGAGGGAATACACTCCGTCAGCCACGACAAGGTAGCGAACACAAAGATCGCAATGATGCGTTGCTGCACGATGGTGAGGCCGTCAATGCCGAAAGTGTCGATCGGCAAGTTCCAAACGATGGCCGTGACAACCATGATAACGAAGAACTGGATGATCTTCTTTTTGTCATAATGGTTGGTCAAAACATTAGAATTCTCTTCTGCCATGATTCTAAGTTTTGTTTTGGTTTACTTTTGATTGTTTATAATGTAATAGGGAACAAGATAGTACACATGCGCTCGACAAGAGCGTGCTCTCACCTTGCCAGTCGTATCCCGTCTCGTGCAAAGTTACATTTTTTCCTTTACCCTGCAAAGATTTGAGCGGTTTTTTGTACCTTTGCGACGTAAAATTGAGCGATAATGGATAGAAAAATGCTTTTTTATACATTTCTCATCCTCATTTTCTGCAGTTGTGGACGCACTTCGAAGTCCACGACGCCATCGGGGGAGGGAAAGGAAATCACACTGGCCTACGCCCAAAACCTACGCATGACGACCTTCGAGGGTTACACGCGTGTGGAACTTCGTGACCCGTGGAAACCCGGGAAGACACTCCACACCTACTACCTCGTTGGCCATGAGGGCACTCAGCCCCCTGGCGACGGCACGGTGGTCTACGTGCCCTTGGAGCGGATGGTGGTCTTCACGACGGCCCATGCCAACCTGCTGGAGTGGCTCGGCGAGGGCCAGCGGATCGCGGGCGTGGCCGACGCGAAATATATGCTCATCCCCGACGTGCAGCGACGCCTCCGGCTGACAGAGGCCAAAGACGCCATTGCCGACTGCGGCGAGGCGATGAATCCCAATGTGGAACGCATCGTTGATCTGCAGTCTGACGCTGTCCTGCTCTCTCCTTTCGAGAACAGTGGCGGGTATGGCGTGCTCGAAAAGACGGGGATTCCCATCATCGAATGTGCCGACTATATGGAGACTTCGGCCCTGGGGCGTGCGGAATGGATGCGCTTCTACGGACGGCTGGTGGGGCGCGGCGAGCAGGCCGACAGTCTGTTTCGGATCGTGGAACGTGAATACCAACGGCTTTCTGCCCTTGCCAAGGGCGACAAGGAGCATCGGAGCGTCCTACCCGAGCGCAAGACTGGATCCACCTGGTATCTGCCAGGAGGCAGAAGCAGCATGGGACTGATCTATCGCGACGCCCACATCTCCTACGCCTACGCCTCCGACACCCATAGCGGGTCGCTGCCCCTATCCTTCGAGACCGTACTCGACAAGGCGGGAGAGGCCGACATCTGGCTGATGAGTTTCCAGGGGCATCTGACCAAGAGGCAGTTGCGGACGGAGTGTGCGGGCTACGAGCAACTGCGGGCCTTCAAGGAAGGACGAATCTACGGATGCCCCGTGGACCGCAAACCCTATTTCGAGGAAGTGTCGTGGCGTCCCGACTGGCTCCTCCGCGATCTAATCGTCCTCTTCCACCCTGCTCTGCGCGATCGACTGGGCAGCGACTTGCGCTATTATCAACCCATCGTATAAAGGAACTACCGCAGAAAGGAACTACATTATAATTATAGATAATAGAGTGGAAGTATATTAGAAGTATATTATATAAAGGAAATACATCGCAAGAAGAATCTATTTTAGGAACATGACATTACCTCATCGCCATATCGCCAAAGGAATGATCATCGGATTAATCCTGGCGCTGCTCGCTACCCTTCTCTTCGCCCTCTCTCTCCTCATCGGGCCCGTGAGGATCCCCTGCCATGAGGTCGCCCTTATTCTCCTGGGCGAGACGAGCGCGAAGTCCAGTTGGCAGTATATCGTCCTGGAGACGCGCCTGCCCCAGGCTCTGACGGCTACACTCTGTGGTGCGTCACTGGCAGCCAGCGGCCTGATGCTACAGACGGCTTTTCGCAACCCCCTAGCGGGTCCCGACGTCTTCGGCGTGAGTAGTGGAGCAAGCCTTGGCGTGGCCCTCGTCATGCTACTCTGGGGAGGCAGCGTGAGTACGGCACTCTTTTCTTGGACGGGTTTTATGGCCGTCGTCGGGGCAGCTTTCGTCGGGGCCATGGCCGTGACGGCGATCATCTTCCTCTTCTCTACCATCATGCGCCATGGCCTCATGCTGCTCATCGTCGGTATGATGGTGGGCTATGTGGCCTCGTCGGTGGTCTCGCTGCTCAACTATTTTGCCACCGAGGAGGGCGTTAGGAGTTTTATGATTTGGGGCTTGGGCCACTTCGGTGGGGTTTCGATGGCACTGATGCCCACCTTTTCGACCGTCACTCTGGTGGGCCTCACGGCTTGCCTGTTGCTCATCAAACCACTGAATATCATCCAACTGGGTGCGCAATATGCCGAGAGCATGGGCGTAGCCACCCGACGGCTGCGCAACGTGCTGCTTCTCCTTGTCGGACTGCTCACCGCCACGACCACAGCCTTCTGTGGCCCCATTGCTTTCATCGGACTGGCCGTGCCCCATATCGCGCGCCTGCTACTTGGCAACGATGACCAACGAGCGCTCATGCCCTGCACCATTCTCTGTGGAAGCGTCGTAGCCCTGCTCTGCAACCTGGTCTGCTCGCTACCCACCGACGGGGGCAACGTGCCCATCAATGCCGTCACACCACTCATCGGTGCACCCGTCATCATCTACATCATCTTGCACAAACGGTCCTACTGATGAGCCTGTAGATAGTTGGTCACTTTCTCCACTGCGAAATGGTAGGAAGCCTTGAGTGCACCTTCGCTGGTCTGCAAGACCTGACTCATTTCCTTGTATTTCATATTGTCGAAATAGCGGAGGGTGAAGACGGCGCGTTGTACTTCGGGCAGCGTGGCTACGGCCTCCTGGAGAAGGGCCTGGGCCCTGTCGCCATCAAAATAAGGATCGGAAGAAAGGCGGTCGGCCAAAGAAAGGGGGGAGTCGGCCTGCTGCGCACGCGTCTTTTCCTTGCGGAGATAGTCAAGCGACTCGTTGACAGCAATACGGTAGAGCCAAGTACTCAACTTAGACCCTCCACGAAAGTCGTCCAAATTGCGCCAAGCTTTCAAAAAAGTGTTCTGCAGCACGTCGTCGGCATTCTCGTGGGTCACGACAATGCCGCGTATTTTCCAGTAGAGCGGACGACTATACGTCCTGACAAGCGTGGAAAAAGCACTCTGCCTTTGGGCGGGGTCAGCCAACATTTGCTGTATCTCAGACTCGCCAGGCAGAGAAACCATTGATATAGGGAATAAGCAGTTAAGGGGTATCTGTCGTCGATAGGCAACCGATACTGATACTAACGGATCGTGATCTTGCGCACCGTCTTTCCGATCTTGACGATGTAGCATCCCTTCGGGAGGTTGAGCGTGTAGCTCTTCTCATAACCATCCACCTTGATGCTCATCACGCGCACGCCCGTGACATTATAGATATGAAGGACCTCGCCGTCAGCACCCGACACGCGGAGCACCGATCCCGAGACCGACACCGTTATTCGCTGGCTCTCCTGCTCTATGATCAGAACCGAAGCCTCAGCACTCGCCATCGTTGGCACACCCACGGCCATCATTCCAGCCAAAACTATGCTTGCAAATATCTTTTTCTTCATATCCGTATAATCAATAGGTTACTGCAAAGTTACTAAAACATTCTCAATGAGACGGTGGGCGATACGATTATTTACGCCCGTTTAACATCTTTTAATCGCTTTGAGGCAATAAATCGTCACCTACCGCTCATAAAACGTCAAACGTCAGTCCTTCGTTGGTCAAGAAGCTCTCCGGAAAGACCTTCCTCGCATCTTGCAGCAAAGCCTCCTCGTTGTTATGACGAGCCGAGAAGTGGCCCAGCAGCAACTTCCCCACCTTGGCGTCGCGTGCCACCTGTGCGGCCTGCCCCGCCGTACTGTGGTAGTAGAGCTGCGCTCGGTCGATGTTGGAGTCGTCGTAGGTACTCTCATGATAGAGCGTGCTCACCCCCGCTATCCGCTTGTGAAGGTCCGGCAGGTAGCGCGTATCCGAACAGTAGGCGTAGCTCCTCGGCGGGTCCGCTGGCGTGACCAGCTCCTCGTGGGCCAACACCACCCCCTCCTCGGTCGTCCATCCCGCTCCCGCCTTGATATTGTTGATTTGGCTCAGCGGGATATTGTAATAGTCGATTCTATCACGGCGGATGTGCGGCAGCAAAGGCTTCTCCCGGAACAAGAATCCGCAACAAGGCACGCGGTGGCTCAGCGGGATGGTCTCTACCGTGAGACTCTTATCCTCATAGATCACCTGCTGCACCGTCGTATCGACGGGATGAAAGACCACCTCGAAGCCTAGTCGGTCGCAGAAGAAATCGAGTTCCTGGCGAAACAAGCCCTCGAAGTCGGCGGGCGCATAGAGGTGGAGGGGTGCCGTGCGCCCCGTCATGCCGAAGGTGGAGAGCATCCCCAGCAGTCCGAAGCAATGGTCGCCGTGCATATGGGAGATGAAGACGGCGATGAGGCGCGAGAAGTGGACGCTATATTTGCGCAGTTGCATCTGCGTCCCCTCGCCACAGTCGATCATAAACTGCTTCCCCCTGACTTCCACCACCTGCGACGAGCAGAAATGCTTACCTGTGGGCAGCGCGCTCCCACATCCCAAGATCTTTACCTGAAAAGGCTCCATAGCGTGCGTAGCGTTGAGTATTTCAGAAGTTGAGAAGTTGAAAACAGAGAAATCGGGCAGCGGCTATTTTCCGCCACGCTTGAAACTGTAGATTCCCTCGCGGTTCTCCAGCAGCATGGAGTCAGCACCCAGTTCATCAACGACGAAGGTGTCGCGACCCAACACGAGCTGTCCGTTACGAATCACCCAACTCTTCCATGCATTGGTCTCCGAGGCCACAGCCGAGGTCACGGTACCGTCATCCTTGATCTCGAAGTCGCGGTCCAGGCTACTCCAGCGTCCCTTCAGCGATTCGATGTTGATAGCGGTGCGGATGAAGCGGTCGCCGTAATTGCTATAAGCGATGACTGCATAGCGGTCGTTGGGCACGATGCCACCCTTGACCACCTCCAGGGTATCATCGGGATTGCGGAGCAGTTCCAGCGTGTCGCCGTCGTCGGTCAGGAGAATCATACTGTTCATGCCGCCGTCGATCAGTTTACCATAGATTGTCGAGTCGTTCTCGGCCGTGTCCAGGCCCTCCACCCCCGGTGTGATGACCTTTCCCTCTTTGGGTTTGTTGTCGCATCCCACGGCGACAAACAGGGCCACCATGGCTGCCATGAATAAAGTGATTTTACGCATATTCGTATTGTGTTTATTCTTGTTTCTTTTCTTTTTGCTTTGCCTCGTCCCACAGTCGGTCCATTTCCTCCAGCGTGAGTTCCTTGATCGACCGTCCTTGGACTTTGGTCTGCTGCTCCACATAATTGAAGCGGCGGATAAACTTATGGTTCGTGTGCTCCAGCGCGTTGTCGGGATTGAGGCGATAGAGTCGGGCCGCATTGATAACGGAGAAGAGGAAGTCGCCAAGCTCATGCTCCGAAGCCTCGTGATCACCGCGTTGGAGTTCCTCCTCCAGTTCTCCCAGTTCCTCGCGCACTTTGTCCCAGACGTCGGCCGGTTTCTCCCAGTCGAAGCCCACGTTGCGCGCCTTGTCCTGAACGCGATACGCCTTGATGATGGACGGCAGCGAGTCGGGCACTCCCGAGAGCACACTCTTGTTGCCATCGCGCTCCCGCTGCTTCACCTGTTCCCAGGTCTGCTCCACGGCCAGGGCCGTCGCGGGCTTGCCTTCGGCTGCCGCGCGCCTTTCCGCCTCCAGATCCGTCCGATAGACCACCTGTCCCTTGTCGTTGATGGCCATATCAGAGGAAGAGACCGACCAGGCCGGTGCTCCCTCGGGCAGCATCGACGTATCGTTCCAGTCGATGAAGGTGTGACGAAACATCAGTTTGTCGCTCTGATGATTGCAGACGTCGGCGATGTCGAAGTCGCCCGTCTCATCGCCGAGCATGGCGTAGAAGACCACATGCTCCATCACGTCTCCCAGCTCCTTCATGATCTCTGCCTTGTCGCCACGGGCCAGTGCGTCGGCCAGTTCATAGACTTCCTCGATCGTATTGGGCCGCAGACTCTCGAAGGTCTGCTTCCGGTCCCAGGGACAATCTTGCCGCAAGCGATATTGCACGTCTATCAGCCGCTCGAAGGCGCGAAGCCACTCGGCGCGCCGGTTGTTTTCTTTCTTTTCTATCATAACGGCAAAGGTACGAAGTTTTCTTTTCTCGGCAAAAAAAATCGGCCCATTCCCGCTTTCATAGGTAAATTAATGCAAATTATGGCCTCGAAGGCTGGAGATTTAGGGAAAAAATGCTACCTTTGCAGTCTATGAACATTAGAAAAATCATACTTGCCATTTGGGCCTTCGTTTTACCCGCCATGATGTACGGGCAGTACACCATACAGTGTGAGGACACTTGCAACCACGTCCACGGCTTGGACATGAGCCACTACCAGGGCGAAGTGTTCTGGGAGGCCATCGGCAACAATAGCAAGATGGCCTACGTTTATCTCAAGGCTACCGAGGGCGGCACCAACATCGACAAGCGCTACGCCCAAAACATCGCGCTGGCGAAGCAGTACGGCCTGAAGGTGGGGTCGTACCATTTCTACCGTCCCACGCGGCCCCAGGTGGAGCAGCTGCGCAACTTCCGCTACCAGTGTCAGGCCAAGGACCAGGACCTCATCCCCATGGTCGATATCGAGACCACGGGCGGCCTGCGCCGCGAAGCGTTGGTCGACTCCCTCCATAAGTTTCTCCAGCTCATGGAGCGCGCCTACCACTGCAAGCCCCTCATCTACACCTACGAGAGTTTCTACAACAAATACTTACAGAACGAGCTCGACGGCTACCTGCTCTTCATCGCCCGCTACTCCAGCACCCCGCCCGTGCTGCAAGACGGCCGCGAGGTCTTCGCCTGGCAATACACTGGCAAGGGCCACATCAACGGCGTCAACGGCTATGTTGACAAGAGCCGGCTCATGGGGCGGCGAAGCATGAGAGAGCTGCGCTTCCCAAGGCGAAGGTAGCGACCCACCATTTTTTAACCAGTATCACATTATCCTAAAGAGTTTACAACGATGATTATCAAATGTCCCGAGTGTGGCCATCAGGTGAGCGACAAAGCGCCCGTGTGCCCCAGTTGTGGTGTCGAAATAGCTGGCCACGTGGTGAAATGCCCCCACTGTGGCGAAATCTACCTCAAAGCGGACGAGATCTGTCCCAACTGCCACCAGCCGCAGACGGCCTCGACCGAAGATCTGCGACAGGAGGAAGAGAAATATGCGCAGACGGACCACCAGCAGGAGCAAGCGCCCGTGCAGCAGGAGTGGCAGCGTGAAGACCAGCCGGCCGAAGCCCCCGTCGTCACCCCTGTGGACGAAGAGGAACCCATCGCCATTGCCACGCCGATCGTCGAGGAGGTGCGTCCGACTACCACGCACTCGCGTCACGAGCAGCAGACAGGCAACCAACAGCAGCAGACAGATACAAATCACACGGGCGAGCAACAGAAACCGAAGGAGGACAAGGAGAAGAAGAACAAGCACATCTCGCTGCTGGTCTCACTGGCCATTACGGTCATCACCTGCTTCGTGCTCCTCTATTTCTACCAAGACGGCAAGGCCAACACGGAGCGCAACGACTTCGAGAGCGCTATACAAAGTAAGAATGCCGACGTCCTGCAACAGTACATCACCGACTACGAGCAGACGGCGCCCATCGCCCACATTCAGGAGGCACGCAAATTGCTCACCTCGCTGCAGGGCATCAAGGACGATTGGGCCGACGTGGAGAAGCAGAACACGCGGGCGGGCTATGAGGCCTATCGCAAGGCACATCCCAACACGCCCCACAAGCAGCAGATCGAAGAGAAACTCGACTCCATGGACTGGGCGGCGGCTTGCGCGGCCAATAATGAGGACGCCTACGCTAAGTATATTGACCAGCACCCCGATGGACGCCACCATGTGGAGGCTGGCAAACTGGCGCAGCAGCTCATGACCGTGACGGAGAAGAAGATGGAGGCAGATGCGGCAAAGCAGGCCGAGCCGGTGCGCCGACTGCTTGTCGCGATGAACAGCAAGAGCACCGAGGGCATCAGCGGGGCCGTGGCCGAGACGTTGACTTTCAACGGGGCAAGCAACGCCACCTCCAAGGAGGTCGTCAAGTACATGCGCGACAAACTCTACCAGGCCGACGTAAAGTCGATCACCTGGAAGATGGAAAAGCCGACGGCTTGCGACAAGATAGAGGCCGAGGACGCCAAGGCGGTCTCCTACAAGATGATCATCCCCGCCAAACTCGAAATCGTCCGCGAAGGGGGCAAGGCCACGCTGCAGTATAGCATCCGAGCCACGGTCAACGCCCAGGGCCGCATCACCGACATCAACCTGGCCCGCCAATAGCCCAGCCTTCTCTCAGAAAAGGAATACCATCGCCTTGCGCGCGTACTATATGAATATATAGGATGCAGCGAGGCGATTTTTGTTCACGATTCCTACACCGAAAGGATATTTTTTGTACCTTTGCATCCGACAACAGTTTTTGTCTCAACATAACACATTCTAAAAAACATGAAGATCAAATCACTCGCAGCGGCCCTGCTCGTCCCCATGCTCTTCGCCTGCAATAGCCAGGCCGATCGCCAGGCATTGAAAGAAGAGCTCAAAGCCGAACTCCAGGCCGAACAGACAGCCAAGGAGAACGAAAGACTGAAGGAAGAACTCAAAGAGGCCAAGGAAAAGGCCAGCGACGCCCAGGCTGCAGCCTCCCAGGCCAAGGCAGAGGCCAAAGTCGCCAAGCAGAAGGCGGCACAAGCCAAACCCGCGCCCCGCGTCACCCCCACCAGCATGAGCCTCACCCACGTCAAGATCTCTGACCTCAGGGGCTACACCAACCTGCGCAACAGTCCCGGTGGCGCCGTCTGCATGCGCCTCTATGCCAACATGGACTACGACATCTATGTCAACGGCATCTCCAACGGATGGTACAACATCGCCGAGATCTATCGCCCCGATGGTTCGCGTGTGCGCCTGCATAGCAGCAACACCGGCTGGTGGATCCACCGCAGCATCTGCTATACGGTCAACTGATCCATCCCCTACTCCCGCGTTCTGACTGTCGCCTGCGGCAGCCAAAGCGGGGATATTATTCCGCCTTTCGCCCACCCTTTCTCGGTCGTATAAAAAGAAAAAGAGAAAAAAGAAGGCGAAAGTTGTTGATATTCAGATTATTGTTTGTAACTTTGCACCCGATTTGGGCCAATGTGCCCATTTCGCAGTACAATTCACATAAAGTCTAACTTTATTAATTCATTTATTTTTAACTATTTATGATTGATTACAAGAACGTACAGCCGTTGGACGACTTCAACTGGGACGAGTTTGAGAGCGGTTCCAAGGCTGGCAATGGCGAAGGCGAACTGACCAAGGCCTACGACGAGACCCTGAACAAGATTCAGGAGCACCAGGTGGTTGAGGGTACCGTTATCTCCATCGACAAGAAGGAAGTCGTTGTCAACATCGGCTACAAGAGCGATGGTATCATTCCCGCATCTGAGTTCCGCTACAACCCCGATCTCAAGGTCGGCGATAAGGTAGAAGTCTATGTCGAGAGCCAGGAGGACAAGAACGGTCAGCTGGAGCTTTCTCACAAGAAGGCTCGTCTTCAGAAGAGCTGGGACAACATCAACAAGGCCATGGAGGGTGACGAGATCATCCAGGGCTACATCAAGAGCCGCACGAAGGGTGGCATGATTGTTGATGTATTTGGCATCGAGGCCTTCCTCCCCGGCAGCCAGATTGACGTTCACCCCATACGCGACTACGACATCTTCGTCGGCAAGACGATGGAGTTCAAGGTCGTCAAGATCAACCAGGAGTTCCGCAACGTTGTCGTCTCTCACAAGGCCCTCATCGAGGCCGAGCTGGAGGCTCAGCGCAAGGAGATCATCTCTCACCTGGAGAAGGGTCAGATTCTGGAGGGTACTGTCAAGAACATCACGACCTACGGCGTCTTCGTTGATCTCGGTGGTGTTGACGGACTCATCCACATCACCGACCTCTCTTGGGGCCGCGTGAGCGATCCCCACGAGGTGGTGGAGCTCGACCAGAAGATCAATGTCGTTATCCTCGACTTCGACCAGGAGAAGAAGCGCATTGCCCTCGGTCTGAAGCAGCTCACCCCGCACCCATGGGATAGCCTCGACCAGAACCTCAAGGTCGGCGACCATGTCAAGGGCAAGGTTGTCGTCATGGCCGACTACGGTGCCTTCGTCGAGATCCAGCCGGGCGTCGAGGGTCTGATCCACGTCTCCGAGATGTCTTGGAGCCAGCACCTGCGTTCCGCTCAGGACTTCCTGAAGGTAGGCGACGAGGTAGAGGCCGTCATCCTCACCCTCGACCGCGACGAGCGCAAGATGAGCCTTGGCCTGAAGCAGCTCAAGGAGGATCCGTGGGAGAACATCGAGGTGAAGTACCCCGTTGGCAGCAAGCACACCGCCAAGGTGCGCAACTTCACCAACTTCGGTATCTTCGTAGAGCTCGAGGAGGGTGTCGATGGCCTGATCCACATCAGCGACCTCTCTTGGACAAAGAAGATCAAACACCCGTCAGAGTTCACGAAGGTGGGCGAGACGATCGACGTGGTCGTCCTCGAGATCGACAAGGAGAACCGTCGCCTCAGCCTTGGCCACAAGCAGCTGGAGCAGAATCCTTGGGACACCTACGAGACGATCTACAAGCCGGGTACGGTCCACATTGGCAAGATCACGGAGTCTATGGACAAGGGTGCCGTCATCACCCTCAACGAGGGTGGCGAAGGTTTCGCTACGCCGAAGCACCTCGTCAAGGAGGATGGCACGCAGGCTCAGCTCGGCGAGGAGCTGCCGTTCATGGTCATCGAGTTTGTCAAGGACTCTAAGCGCATCATCCTTTCCCACTCTCGCACGTTCGAGGATGTGAAGGACGAGCCGCGCCGTGAGAACAATCACCGTGGTGGTGGCCGCCGTCAGCAGCAGCACCAGGAGACCGCTCAGATTCAGAACGTTGTCGCTGGCACGTCCCTGGGCGACCTCGGCGTACTGGCTGACCTCAAGAAGCGCATGGAAGAGGGTAAGTAATCCCCCCACATGATATTTTTGTACTAACAATGAGCCGGAGCGACTTAGTGCGCTCCGGTTTTTTGTTTCCTGCCATACAGGTCGATATGATCGCTTTCCTTGACCAGCAGGCTGGAAGGGAACAACCCCAACCACCCTATCCCTCTATTTTCAGGACGAACCATAAAAAAGGCAAAATCTAACCAAAGGAAGTCTAAAAAACCATAGGCGATAGGCCGACTTAGAAATATTATGATTACTTTTGCGCAAAATTGTTACAGGAGAATATGAACCACAGTATACTGGCGGTCGCCATGGCCGCACTACTCACGTTTGCGCCCTGCGCCGCCCTGGCGCAAGACCACGCCCCCTCAGCAGCACAATCCACCGAGGCCGCAGCGCCAGGCGATCCAGCAGCAAGAACAACTGCCAAACCTGCAGACGCAGCAGCCACACAAACGGATCTCGCAGCCGACAAAGCTCCTACCACACAAGCGGACGACGCCACAGGATCACAGGCTCAGCAGGACGACGCCCTGGCTGATGCTGGCGATGCCAACGAGGCCACCATGGCCGAAATGGAGAAGCAGGGGCAGAGCGGCAAAGGCAGTGGTTTCCACCAAGTACTGAAAACGAAGTTTATCGAGGGCAACGCCGGCTTCATGTCCCTCGTCTCCCTCGCACTGATTCTCGGCCTAGCCTTCTGCATCGAGCGCATCATCTTCCTGAGCCTCTCCGAGATAAACGCCAAGAAGTTTATGGCCGACATAGCCAGTCGCATCGCCCAGGGCGACATCGAGGGAGCCCGCCGCCTGAGCCTCGACACTCGCGGCCCCGTTGCCTCGCTCTGCGCTCAGGGACTAGCCCGCATCGACAATACAATCGACGACATCGAACGCGGCGTGACCAGCTACGGCGAGGTGCAAGCCGCCAACCTCGAGAAGGGCTGCTCCTGGATCACTCTCTTCATCGCCATGGCCCCCTCGCTGGGTTTCCTCGGGACCGTGATCGGCATGGTCATGGCCTTCGACCAGATTCAGCAGGCTGGCGACATCAGTCCCACCATCGTGGCCTCAGGTATGAAGGTGGCCCTCATCACCACCATCTTCGGCATCATCGTGGCCCTCGTGCTACAGGTATTCTACAACTTCATACTCTCCAAGATAGAGCATCTCACGGCACAAATGGAAGAGTCGGTCATCACGCTCCTTGACGCCATCATGGAGTATAAACAGAAAGGCGCATAGCCCATGCCACAGACCTCCCATCACTCCTCACAGCCCCGGCGCCGACCCACCGAGCGCATCTCCCAGCACGTCCTCTACGGCTTGCTGGGCTATGTCGTGGCCCTCTTCCTCGCCTTCTTCCTCTTCGGCTACGACACACCCTACTGGAAGAACGACCGTATGAATGCCCCCATGCTCACCGATGTCCTGCTGGGCGCCGTCTACGGCATCATGGCGCTGACGACCATCCTCGCCATCGTGGCCGGCATCCACTCCACCCGCCTCCATCAGGGGACGACCTCCGTGGTCCACGGCGTGCCCACGCGCAAGATTTCCATCGCCATCACGAGCCTCACCCTCGTGACACTCGTGGTAGGATTCCTCGCCTCCTCCTCAGCTCCCATGACCATCAACGGCGAAACCTACACCGACTGGTGGGGACTGAAACTCTCCGGCATGCTCATCACCACAGCCTCCGTGCTGCTCGTCGCAGCTATCGGCGCGGCCCTCTTCGGCGCCACGCGCTACTACCGCAAACCTCATCACAAAGGATAGCTTCATGTTGTTTCAGAAGAAAAAGCTCAGCGTTCCGCAACTCAACGCCAGTTCCACGGCCGACATCTCCTTTGTCCTGCTCATCCTCTTCCTCGTCACCACCTCCATGGACGTGGACAAAGGCCTCCACCGCCAGCTCCCTCCTCTCCAGCCGACCAAGGACCAACAGAAACCGCAGGAAGTGGACAAGAGCCGCATCATGACTCTCCACATCGACAGTCGCAACAATCTCACCTGCAATGGTGCTAAGGTAGCGATCGGCAGTCTCCGTCAAAAGATCGTCGATTTCATCACCGTGGCCGGTCCCCAGCAGCACATCATCCGCCTGGAGGCCGACCCCGCCTCAACCTACGACACCTACTTTCAGACACAAAACGAGATCACCAACGCCTACCTCACCTTGCGCAACCAAGAGGCTCAACGCCGCTACGGCACCAGTTTCGCACGCTGTTCCGAGGACGAGAAGGCCATCGTCAGCGACGCCTACCCCCAGCGCCTGGCTGAAGTCTATCATGAGGAGAAAACACCATGAGCATCATACGTCGCAGAAACCACGAGGTGCCGAGCCTCAACACGGCCTCCCTCCCCGACCTCATCTTCGCCATTCTCTTCTTTTTCATGATCGTCACCCACATGAGAAAGGTCAACCTCAAGGTGCGCTACAAGACGCCGCAGGGCACGGAACTCACCCACCTCTCGCGCAAGACCAACACCACCTACATCTTTATCGGCCAGCCCGTCGACACGACGCAGGCCGCCAACACGGCGCAGTTCCTCGGTTCGGCACAGTCACAGCAGGACGCAGCCGTCTGTATCCAGGTCAACGACAAGGTGGTAAGCCTTGACGAACTATCTGCCTTTCTCCAGCGCGAGCAGCGCCAGGCCCGCAAGAGCGGCGAGGCCCAACAGCTTACGGTTTGCCTCAAGGCCGACCGCCACGCCCCCATGCGTGTCGTTGAGGGTGTAAAAATGGCGCTGCGCAAGGCCAACATGCTCCACGTCAACTACTACGCCACGGAGAAAGCCCCCTCCTCCGCTGCCAACCCTTAGCAGGTAGGGGCAAACTGCGGACGATCTGGGGCGAATGTCGAATAACGTGAGGAAAACGCACGAAAAAGCACGAATTTTCATTCAAAATCCCGACTTACAGTCTTTTGATAGGCGGAAACGATGCAAAAAGATGAATTATCTAAATAAAAAACGCTAATTAGTTGCGAAAATCAAAGGAATATTGTATCTTTGCACCAAATAACATACTATCAATATGGCATACAGAAGTTTAGACAAGTTAGACCGCAAGATTCTCGGTCTTATCGCAGAAGACGCTCGCATTCCGTTCCTCGAAGTAGCACGTTCTTGCAACGTGAGTGGTGCCGCTATCCACCAGCGCATACAGAAGCTCACCAACCTGGGCATTCTCCTGGGATCGCAGTTTCTCATCGACCCCGAGAAGATCGGCTACGAGACCTGCGCCTATATCGGTCTCTATCTGAAGAATCCCGAGGACTTCGACCGCGTGGTGGAGGCCTTAAAGAAGATTCCCGAGGTGGTGGAGTGCCACATCACGACGGGCGATTACGACCTGTTCATCAAGATCTTCGCTCGCAACAACCACCACATGATGGACATCATCCATGACAAGCTCCAGCCGCTGGGCCTCTCCCGCAGCAAGAGCCTCATCTCCTTCAAGACCGTCATCGACCGTCCGCTCCCCATCGAGGAGAATCCCAACGCTCCTCAGGAGGAGGACAAGGAGTAGTCTTCACGAGAGGACCGTGGCGCCCAGCGCCCGTTTCCATCTCATCCCTCTAACAAAGGCCAGCAGGAAATGATCCTGCTGGCCTTTGTCTTGCTTCTACACAGGCGTGGCCTGTTCGTGAACCGCGGCCCTACTCATTGAGCCAACCACGGATCAAACTGATGATCTCCTCGCGCGTGGGCTCTGGGAAGGAGAGGATGCGCGTCTTGTGGGATCCGCCAGCCAACATATAGACATGCATATTCTTCTTGTTTTTAGTGAAGGGGAGTCCATAGACGCCCGAGGCGCTCCAGGGATCGATGTCGCCATAGATATAGACCATCTTCGGGTCGTGGGTGCTAAGATAGTCCACCGTGCGCTTATAGAGGTCTGAGGAGAAGCTGACGCCCTCCGTACCCTTCGGGAGCATCAGGCGACGGAGGTACCCCTTGGCCGTGTTGATGCTCAGATAGCGCTTGAAAGGCTTCGTGTAGTAGCCGTAATAGCCCAGTTCCTTGGCCGCCTGCACGTTGAAGGAGAAGTTGGGGTTTTGATTGGAGAAGTAGCCCGGCTCGCTCGTCTTCATCAGATAGTCGAACACCTGATCGTCGGTAGCCGTGGAAGTTGGTATCTCCTTCAAATCCATGCCCCACTGCCAGAAGGCGAAGGCATACTCCATCACCGTAAAGTCGAAGATCTCGTCTATCGGCGCATTGAAGGTGTACTGCTTCTGATCGCAATACTTCTGCAACATGGGCACGAGCGCCTCCTTGCGTTTGAAGGCCATGAGCTGGAAGTCGAGCACGCGCTGGCGGTTCTCCTTCGTCGAGACCTTGTTCTGCAGAAAATCCTCGTGGCGTCCGTCCTCCACGCTGCGGTTCAGCGGGGCCACATAGGGTACGGAGATATCGACGTCGTCGGGGAAGAAGCAGCGATAGAACATCGTGGTCTGTCCACCCTTGCTGATGCCCGTGGCGATCCATTTGCCCTTATACATGGCGTGGAGCGTCTGGTTGACGTGGTGAAGGTCATAGAGCGAGTTCTCCACCGTCAGATAGTCCCAGTTGCAGGGGTTCGGCATCGACTTTTCGAAGTAGCGATACTCCACAAAGATGATATTGGTGTCGAACAGTTTGGCCAACTCCTCGATGTAGCCCTTGTAGAGGGCGTAGCGCGCACTGTATCCTTCCGTCACGAGCACGGTGGGACGGTCGAAGCCCCTGTGGCAGAGCACCACGCGCTGCTCGAAAGTACCCTTCGAGGCATCTTTGCCGTCAAGCTGTTGCTTGATGAAGAACACATACTTCTCGGGGAACGTCGTACTCTCCAACGCCTCCACATCACTCACTCCCGGCAGCGCTGCGAGTCGCTTGCCTGCCTCTCCCAGTTCTGCCGCCAGCATCTGCAAGGGCAGCATGAGGAGCATCGTGACCAGCACCAGGGCCGATCTCCATTGCGTCAATTTCTGTTTCATCTCTATTCTGTCAATCATTGTTTTGTTAATCATTGCCTTGCTTGCCATCCTTCGCCTATCATAGCGTTTGTCAAGCGTTTGTTTCACCAACCGATCGTTTGTCAATCATTACCCAGCGAAAGACGTTTTTTTGTAAACCACAATCCATCTATAGATTTCGATCGTTTCTGACGATTAGCAGCGCATGAACGGATTCCGATCGCATTACTCTTTACGCATTTGGCTGGTTTCCACACTATTAAAACGAATCATCCCGTCGTTTATTATTTTTTAAGTCCACTTTCTTTGCCCTCATGTCTCAACCCTACGGCATAGATTGGCAACCCGTGGGCTATTCAGTTACCATGTACGACTATATCTATCCTGATGGAACCAAGTGTTCTGCCAAAGAAGCTTTTCCAAAATTGTTTATAAAATAAAGCTGACGGGGTGTTGGCGAGTTCATGCGGAGATAGCGGGACAAGCAGCAACCATGCGTAAATTGGTCAAGCAAGAGCGGGCTGTCATCGGGGAAACCGACGACAGCCCGCTCTTGCTTAACAGGGCTTGCTTTCGTGCGAAGGCACGATAAAACTGCGGCACTAATAAAGCAGCAGGCGCTATAAAACTGCAGGCGCTACACCAGCAGCAGGCGCCCCAACTGAAAGACCAGGGCACTGACCACCCAGGCCAGGAGCGTCGTATAGCCAGCGGCAAAGAGAGCCCAGCGCCAGGAACCTGTCTCGCCCTTGATGGCGGCCACGGTCGCTATACAGGGGAAATAGAGCAGGACGAAGAGCAGGAAGCAATAGGCCGTGAGCGTCGTTAGGGGTCCCGCCTCGTCGTAACTGAGGCCGTGCTGGCGGGCCACGTCGTGCTGGAGTTCGGATCGGAACGCGCGGCTATCGTTGCTGTAGAGCACGCCCATCGTGGAGGCCACCACCTCCTTGGCACCCACACCAGCGACGAGGCCGATGTCGAGTTTCCAGTTAAATCCTTGCGGGGTAAAGACCGGCTCTACGGCATGGCCGATCTGTCCGATGTAGCTCTGCTCCTGCTGCGCCTCCTCTCCGAGCTGCTCATTGTGTGGGAAGTAGCCGAGGGCCCAGACGATGATGGTGGCGCAGAGGATGATGCCACCCATCTTCTTGAGATACTGGCGCCCCTTCTCCCAGGTGTGGCGTCCGACGGCCTTCCACGTCGGGAATCGATAGGGCGGCAGCTCCATGACGAAAGGCGTGTCCTCGCCCTTGAAGACGAAGGAGGTGAAGATCTTGCTCATCACGACGGCCAGCAGCATGCCCAGGAGATAGAGCGACATCATGACCAAGGGCTGCTGGTGGGGACGAAAGAAGGCGACGATGACCATCACATAGACAGGAATGCGGGCCTCACAACTCATCAGCGGCACGAGGAGCATCGTGACGAGGCGCGAACGGCGGCTCTCGACGGTGCGCGTGGCCATGATGGCGGGGACATTGCAGCCGAAGCCCATGATGAGCGGAATGAAGGACTTGCCGTGGAGCCCCATCTTGTGCATGAGCTTATCCATGATGAAAGCGGCGCGCGCCATGTAGCCGCAGTCCTCCATGAACGAGATGAAGAAGTAGAGGATAAGAATCTGGGGAAGGAAGACGATAACGGCTCCCACACCCCCGATGATGCCATCGACGAGCAGGTCGCGGACGGACCCCTCGGGAAGGGCACTGCCGGCGAGATCGCCGATCCAGGCCACACCAGCCTCCATCCACTCCATCGGATACTGGCCGATGAGGAATGTGGAGGAGAACATGACCAGCAGCAGAAGGAAGAAGATGGGAAATCCGATATACTTGTTGGTGAGGAGGTGGTCGATGACGTGGGTTGTCTGATAAGTGTCCTTCTTCGTGCCCGTCTCGTAGCCTGCCTCCTTGAGGGCGCCGTGGATAAAACCGTACTTCGCATCCATGATGGCCGTCTCGCTGTCCTCGCCCGTCTCCTCCTTGACGCGGGCGGCGGCGTGGTCGCGATGGGCGAAGATCTCCTTGGCGTCGGGCATGGTGGCGACATACTCCTCCACCTCCTTGTCGTGCTCCAGAAGTTTGATAGCGAGGTAGCGGGTGGAATAGCGCTGGCGCAGGTCGACCTCCTGCTTGAGGTGCTCCTGCATGTCGCGGATGCCGTTCTCGATCTCGTGACCGTGGTTGATATGGATATGGCGCGAGTCGGGATGGTCGCCCTCCATGCTCTCGTGGAGGCTGATGACGGTATGGAAGAGTTCCTCCACACCGCGCCCCGAGGTGAAGACCGTGGGCACCATCGGTACGCCGAAGAGGCGGGAGAGCTGCTTCACGCTGAAGGCGTCGCCCCGCTCCTCGGCCTCGTCGTACATATTGAGCGCACAGACCATGGGGATGTGCATGTCGATGAGCTGGGTGGTGAGGTAGAGATTGCGCTCGAGGTTGCTGGTGTCGATGACGTTGATGACGAGGTCGGGCGTATGGTCGATAAGCTGCTTGCGAACGTAGAGTTCCTCGGGCGAATAGGCCGAGAGGGAGTAGGTGCCGGGGAGATCGACCAGCTCGATATGGTAGCCCTCATACTCGGCGAAGCCCGTCTTCGCATCGACCGTGACGCCACTGTAGTTGCCCACGCGCTCATGGGCGCCGGAGGCGAAATTGAAGAGCGAGGTCTTGCCGCAGTTGGGATTGCCGACCAGGGCCACGTTGATGTGGCGCCGCTTCTCCATCGCCGCGTGCTCCAGCTGCTGGGGCGTGAGTGGCTTGTCAAAGGGCGAGCAGGCATCGGCCTCGATGGGCGAAAGCAGCTCGCCCTGGTCCTGGCGTTCCAGTCGGCGGGCCTCCTCCAGCGAGATGACCTCGATGAGGTCGGCCTCACTGTGGCGCAGGCTAACCTCGTAACCCATCACCTTGTATTTCACGGGGTCCTTGAGCGGCGCGTTGAGCAACACGTCCACCTCCTTGCCCTTGATGAATCCCATCTCGATAATACGCTTGCGGAAGCCACCATGGCCGCTGACGCGGACGATGACTCCCTTCTCTCCTGTCTTGAGTTCTGATAGTTTCATCTTGTCTGTTCTGTCTTTGATCGCTTTCTAAACTGCAAAGGTACAAAAAAAGCTCGTAACACATGGTACGAGCTTTCTTTCATATCACAAAATACCCACTTATGGGGATGACTGACTACTTAGAGACCGCGGCCGTGGCAGTGCTTGAACTTCTTGCCGCTGCCACAGGGACACGGGTCGTTCGGGCGCGGCATCTTCTCGGCACGGTAGGGCGTGTGGTTGGTCTGCTGCGCCGTCTCGCGGGTGTCGTGGCTGGCGGCAGCCTGCTGGGCCTGTCGTGCCTCCTCGAGCTCACGCTCGGCATCGAGATCCTGCTTCTGCTCTATATACTGCTGGCTGTGTTCCTCCTCCTGGGCCTCCTGGACCTGCTCGGCAGGCTGCATCTCGGGGATCTGGCCGCGCATAAGGACGCTCGCCGTGCGGTTGTTCATATCATCGATCATGTTGTCCCAGAGCTTGACGCTCTCCAACTTGAAGATCAGCAGCGGGTCTTTCTGCTCATAGCTGGCGTTCTGGACCGAGTGGCGGAGCTCGTCGAGCAGACGGAGGTTCTCCTTCCAGTCGTCGTCGATGATGTGGAGGAGGATGACCTTCTCAAACTGCTTGACGACCGACTTGCCCTCGGTGTCGTAGGCCTCCTTGAGGTTGCAGGGAATGTTATAGACGCGCTTGCCGTCGGTGATGGGAACCATGATGCGCTCATAGAGGGCACCCGACTCCTCATAGACCTGCTTGATGATGGGCCAGGCCACGGTCTGGATGCGCTCAGTCTTGCGCTGGAACGCCTCCATGGCAGCCTCGAAGGCACGCTCCTCCAGGGCCTCCAGTTTGCCGCTGGCGAGATCCTGCTCGCTGAAGGGGCACTCCATGGCGAGCACCTTGAGGAAGCCCTCCTGGCAACCCTCGTAGTCGTTGTTGGAGATGATGCTGACTACGCGGTCCCAGATGACGTTGCTAATATCCATGCCGATGCGCTCTCCCATGAGGGCGTGGCGGCGCTTCTCGTAGATGACGGTGCGCTGCTTGTTCATCACGTCGTCATACTCCAGGAGGCGCTTACGGACACCGAAGTTATTCTCCTCCACCTTCTTCTGGGCACGCTCGATGCTGCTGGAGATCATGGAGCTCTCAATACGCTCGCCCTCCTCGAAGCCGAGCTTGTCCATCACCTTGGCGATACGTTCCGAACCGAAGAGGCGCATGAGCTTGTCCTCCAGCGAGACGTAGAAGACGGAGGAACCGGGGTCTCCCTGACGGCCGGCACGACCACGCAACTGGCGGTCCACACGGCGCGACTCGTGGCGCTCGGTACCGATGATGGCGAGACCGCCAGCGGCCTTGACCTCGGGGCTGAGTTTGATATCAGTACCACGACCAGCCATGTTGGTGGCGATGGTCACGGTACCCAGGGCACGCTCTTCGGTCTTGATGAGGTGCTGGGCCTCCTGGCCCACGAGGGAGCGGTCGCTGCCCTTGGCCTTGTCCTCGGCGTCCTTGATGAGCTTCTGCTGGTGGCGGCTGGCGGAGAGCTTGTCGGTGTAGGCCTTGTCGTCGGAGCAAACGAAGACAGTGCCCATGGTGCTCTTGCCCGCCTCGGCCACGATGTTGGCCTCCAGCTGGTGCTTCTTGGCGTTGAGCACCTGGTGGGGGATGTGGCGCATGTCAAGCATCTTGCTCAGCAACTCAGAGATCTCGACCGACGTCGTACCGACGAGGCAGGGTCGGCCAGAGACACGCATCTCCTCGACCTCCTCGATGACGGCAGCATACTTCTCGCGGGCCGTCTTATAGACGCGGTCGTCCATATCCTTGCGGATGACGGGACGGTTGGTGGGGATCTCGACGACGTCGAGCTTGTAGATATCCCAGAACTCACCGGCCTCGGTAGAAGCCGTACCTGTCATACCCGAGAGTTTGTGGTACATACGGAAGTAGTTCTGCAGGGTGATGGTGGCGAAAGTCTGCGTGGCAGCCTCGACCTTGACGTGCTCCTTGGCCTCGACAGCCTGGTGGAGACCATCGCTCCAGCGGCGACCCTCCATGACGCGGCCCGTCTGCTCATCGACGATCTTGACCTCGCCATCGACGATGATGTACTCATCGTCCTTGGAGAACATCGTATAGGCCTTCAGCAACTGCTGCAGCGTGTGGACACGCTCGCTCTGCACGCCGTAGTAGGCCATCAACTCGTCCTTCTTATCGACGTAAGCCTGCTCGTCGATCTTGTGGTCGTCCTTCTCCTTCTCCAGCTGCGAAAGCTCGGTGGTGATGTCGGGCAGGACGAAGAGCTTGTCGTCATTGACCTGGGCAGCGAGCCAAGCGGCACCCTTGTCGGTGAGGTCGCAGGAGTTGAGTTTCTCGTCGGCCACGAAGTAGAGGGGCTCCACAGCCTTGGGCATCTCGCGGTTGTTGTTGGCCATGTAGTACTCCTCGGTCTTGAGCATACCGCTCTTGATGCCGTCCTCGGAGAGGAACTTGATGAGGGCCTTGTTCTTCGGCAGGGCCTTGTAGGAGCGGTAGAGCGAGAGGAAGCCCTCCTCCAGGATTTGTGCCTTCTGCTTGGCGTCGGTCTCGGCGAGACCCTGGGCGATCTTGCGGCGGGCGTCGGAGAGATACTCCGTGGCCTGCTTGCGCTGCACCTCATAGAGCTTCTGTACAAGAGGTTGGTACTCCTCGTACATCTGGTCGTCGCCCTTGGGCGTGGGACCGCTGATGATGAGCGGCGTACGGGCGTCATCGATCAAGACGGAGTCAACCTCATCGACGATGGCATAGTTGTGCTGGCGCTGCACGAGGTCGGCGGGCGACATGGCCATGTTGTCGCGGAGGTAGTCGAAACCAAACTCGTTGTTGGTACCAAAGGTGATATCGGCCTGGTAGGCGCGGCGGCGCTCCTCGCTGTTGGGCTGGTGCTTGTCGATGCAATCGACGGAGAGGCCGTTGAACTCATAGAGCGGGCCCATCCACTCGGAGTCGCGCTTGGCGAGGTAGTCGTTGACAGTGACGACGTGGACACCATTGCCCGTGAGAGCGTTGAGGAAGACGGGGAGCGTGGCGACGAGGGTCTTACCCTCACCCGTGGCCATCTCGGCGATCTTGCCCTGATGAAGCACCTCACCACCGAAGATCTGGACGTCGTAGTGGACCATCTCCCACTTCAGGTCGTTGCCACCAGCGGTCCAGTGATTGTGATAGATGGCCTTGTCACCGTCGATGGTGACGAAGTCCTTGGTCGGGTCGGCGGCGAGCTCGCGGTCGAAGTCGGTGGCCGTGACGATGGTCTCCTCGTTCTCGGCGAAGCGGCGGGCCGTATCCTTGACGATGCTAAAGGCCACCGGCATCACCTCGTTGAGGGCCTCCTCATAACGATCGAGGGCCTCCTTCTCCAGTTTGTCGATCTGGTTGAAGATAGACTCGCGCTGGTCGATGGGCGTATCCTCGATGGTGGACTTAAGGCGGGCGATCTCCTCGCGCTGCTGCTTGGCGGCATCGCGCACCTGCTGGCGGATCTCCTGCGTCTTGGCGCGGAGCTCGTCATTGCTCAGGGCCTTGACGGCGGGGTAAGCGGCCTTGACCTTCTCCACGAGGGGGCGGATGGTCTTCATATCGCGCGAGGCTTTGTCGCCGAAGATGGACTTTAGAAACTTATTGATATTCATTTTGTTGCTTTGTTTTCTGATTCTTTTTTTGTTGTGAATTACTCGTTGGGGTGGACTTGTCGCACCGCCCCAGGGGGCGCACCAGGGAGCTTCTCTCCTACTCATCTGTGATGAGGAGCATCTGCCCGTGGCGCTGCATGATGGGGAAAAAGAATCAGAGACTGGGGGCGCGAATCTGAATGGCGGTGGTGAGGGCGGGCGACAATCGGGTCGCCTCGTCTCTGTCTGCCACCGACAATCCACAGGCCACGCGGCCTGCCGGACCTTCGCTGTCCACCTGGGCCACCCACGGGGCATGGGCGGGCTCCTGATCGTCGCGCTGCTCCACGCTCTTGATGGCACGGATGAAAGAGAGGATCTCGGCCTCCTTGCCCTGGAAGGCACTATGGCGGCACAGTTCCTCCAGCGCCACATCGCCACCACGCGCGGCTTTGAGCGCAGACTGGTATGCCTGTGCCTCAAGACCCGTGGCTGTCAGGACGACGAGCAGGGCGGTGATATAGCGGTTCATCATCTTATCCATTTTCTCTCTGAGGATGGGCCACGCCGACTGTACGCCTCCCGAGGAGGGGGTGGATGGCACAATTGCATAGCAAAATGAGTGCCACAACGACCATAGCGGGTGGGTAATATTGGAAAACTCTGCCAAAAAGGCCGAAAACGATCATCACGGCCCATATCGTCCACCATCGGTCGGCCTCGTGGCGGATCGTGCGTCGCGTCGCGCGGTAGGCCATGAGGAGGGGAAGGGGATTGAATATGAGGATCAGGAGATTGAGGCTGACGCAGGGATGCTGGGAGAAGATCATCATCGTGAGGATCAGTCCGACACAGCCCGCGGGGACCATCAGCAGGAGGTCCCAGCCCCAGAAGATTCTTTGCTTTCTCCACTCGACGGCCCAAACGATCAGCGAGAGCACGAGCAGTCCAAGGGCCAAGGCCATGGGGGTGAGAGAGAAGGCGGGAGTAGCCTCGTCTCGCACTACGCGGATCACCTCACGGGTCTCTCTAACAAGGGGCTTGCCGCGATAGGTGGCACGGGCAAAGTCGGAGCGCAGGTGGTCGGGGAGAAACTGCTGCTGGGCCTTGGTGGTGGCACCGTCGGCCTTGACACCTAGGAGGATGTCTTCGCCGGTTTGCGTCCACGGGGTCTGTGCATTCCACTCGTGGATCATCGTGCGAAAGGAGTCGTCGCCAGCGGGGCGCGCGGCGGGATAGCTCACCTGACCATGGAGATGACTGACGAGCAGGTCGCGGGCGCGAGTGGTGCAGTTGTCGTAGAAGTAGTTGTAGCGATAGACAACGTTCTCGGGCCGCATATTGACCTGCAGGGCGCTGAAAATGGCTTCCTTGTCGGCATTGTCGAGGTCGAGAACTTGCTCGCAGACGGCGCGCTTCTCGTATTCGTACTGGGCGCAAAAGAGCTCAAAGGGCACCACGCCCAACTGGTAGTCGGTGAGGCCGAGGATAAAGCGCAGGACGAAATAGGGCGCGTCGGGGGTGAAGACGCCGTAGTTGATGGCTACATCCATTCCACCCCGCTGCTTGTCGTGCCAGCGGACGGCGGTGTGGCCATACTGCGACCAGGTCTCCGTGCCGGGTTCACAGGTCAGCAGACTCACCTCCACGGAGTCCATAGGATGACCCGTAGCGGAAAGCAGCGACAACAACATGCCGAGGATGGATATATAGAGCCGTCTCAAACGAAGCTTGATTTCAATTTATTGTGCAAAGGTAATAAGAAAATATAGGATGGCAAAAGAATGAACCAACTATTTCCCGCGCAGCCGACTTTTGCGTGGGGCTTCTTGTCCTAAATCCAAGGTTCGTCCGAGAATCCACAAGACTGAAAAGCAAGCGACAGCTGCAAGAGACCTATAAGGCTAAAGGGAGCAAAATCGATTTGTTCAGTTATAGTGTGCAATGGTGACAAAAAGTGAAAGCCAAAGGGCTATCTGATCCTGATGCAGACCTCGCCACAATAGTCGTCATTGGCTTTGCGGACGAGGCCGTAGCAGGTGGCGCGCCGACTGGCGATCAGTTGCTCGTAGAGCTGGGGCTGCGAGGCGATCAGACCACGGAGCTGACCGTCGGAGGACTGGACGAGGATGGTGGCATCATGCTGCGGGTCGGCCTTGGCATAGCCGACAAAGAGGCCCAGCTGGTCATCCTCCACCTCGTAGGCCTGGGTGAGCGCATAGTGGAGGAAGTGGGGCTTGCAGAGGATGGTGTCGCCTTCGCAATAGCGTGCTGCCTCGCCGAGGGTAATCGGCGCGTCAAGAGGCGTGGGGGCAACGTAGGGCTGGCGCTTTCGCATGGCCTTGGTGCGGCGGATGATCCACAGGTTGACGATGGCAACAAGGAGAATGGCGAGGGTGAGAAGGAGGGCTGTCATGAGGATGGGAAAACGGCCGCCCCACCCCGGAAATCGGAGAAGGACGGCCGGAAAAAAAAATTTAAAACCTATTATTTCTCTATCAAGATGCGAGCGTCAACAGCCGTCACGTTGTCGCCCTCGGCGAGTAGCGGGTTGAGGTCCATCTCCTTGATCTCCGTAGCATGGCGGAGCAAGGTGGAGAGGCGGACGATGATCTCTGCATAGCGCTGCTGGTTGATGCCCTTCTGGCCACGCGTGCCCTGAAGGATCTTGTAGCCACGGAGCGAACGGATCATCGAGTCGGCCTCGGGCATGGTCAGCGGAGCCAAGCCGCTGGAGACATCCTTGAGGGCCTCGACGAAGATGCCACCCAGGCCGCAGAGCACGATGTGGCCGAAACGGTCCTCGTACTTCGCACCAATGAAGAGCTCCATACCCGAGATCATCTTCTGAATCATCACAGAGTTGGCGTCCTTGATCTGCATCATGCGGTCGAACTCAGAAGCCAGGTGCTCCTTTGAGCGGATATTGAGTGTCACACCACCCACGTCGCTCTTGTGGACGGGACCCACGACCTTGGCCACGATGGGATAGCCCATCTTCTCGGCCTCGGCGATCAGTTCCTCCTTGTCGGCGGAGACGAACTCGGGTACCATGGGGATGCCAGCGCAGTTGAGCAGCTCGCGCACCTTCTGCGGAGCGATGTAGCCGTTCTCCTTGATGCCGTCGATGACACGACGGATGCCAGCCACATCGACTCCCTCCAACGCCATTTCCTGCTTGGCAGGTTTCGGCGTGTTGCGCACCTGGGCCAAAGCCGTGGCCAGCGTCACCTCGTCGGCGAAGTTGACATGACCCTTGCTCAAGAACTCGGCCACCTCGGGGCCAGCGGTGTTGAGACAGGGCAGGATCGGGAAGATCGGCTTGCTACACTCGCGGATCTTCTTGTCAAGCATAGCGTAGGCCTCATAGAGCTCCACCAGGCCCGGCGAACCGAAGATGACGAAGATGGCGTCGGCCTCGGGGAAGTCCTTCTCGCAAGCGTCGATAGCGGTGCCGAGATTCTCGGGCGTACCCGTGGCAAGGATATCAATGGGGTTGTGAACGGAAGAACCCGGCAGGAGGTTGGCCTTCAGACGGTCGGCACCCTCACCCTCGTAGGCGGGAATGTTCATGCCGCCCTTGGAGAGGGCGTCGGTCAGCATCACGCCCGGACCACCAGCATGGGTGACAATAGCGAAGTTGTCGAGTTTCGGATGAGCCACCTCGCGGAGCTTGGAGTCCTCCTCCAGCACCCAGAAGATGCAACCCACGGTCGTCAGTTCCTCACGGCCATAGCAGCGGACGATACCAGCCTTGCGGAAGAGTGCATCAACGGCAGAGTCGCTGGACGCGATGGCTCCCGTATGGGAAGAGGCGGCACGCGAACCGCTGGCCGAACTGCCGGCCTTGACGGCGGCGATGCGGCAGCCCTTGCTGATGAGGTTGCTGGCGTGGAGCAGGAACTTGTCGGGGTTGGAGATGTTCTCGATATAAAGGAGCTTGATGCGGGAGTCGTGCTCGGGATCGAAGTGCTCGTCCATATACTGGAGCACGTCCTCGATGCCGATCTGCTTGCCGTTGCCGATACTCCATACGGAGTTGAACTGCAGACCCTTCTGGACGGCAGACTCCAGGATGAAGACGGCCGTGGCGCCCGAACCGCTGATGAAGTCAGCTCCCTTGGGGCTGAGCACGGGCACGGGCTTGGTGAAGACGCCGTGGTAGTGGTTGGTCATCACGCCGATGCAGTTGGGGCCGATGAGCGAGGCGCCATACTTCTCGCAGGTGTCGAGCACCTGCTGCTCCAGGACGGCTCCCTCCTTGGTCTCCTCACCGAAACCAGCAGAAATTATAATGAACGCGCGTACATTCTTTTCTTTGGCCAAATATTCGACGTAGCCGGGGCAGAACTTCGCCGCCACGACAAGGATGGCCATATCCGTGGGAGGCAACTCCTCGGGATTGTGATACACCTTGATGCCCTGCACCTCATCCTCCTTGGGATTGATGATACGGAGCGTACCCTGATAGTTGCCCTGCAACAGGTTGCGCACGATGGCGCCACCTGGCTTGTGCACATTGTTGGAGCCGCCGACTACGACGATGCTCTCTGGTTTCAATAATTGCTGGTTAATCATGAATAATGATTCAGTTAAAAGATTTGTGGCAAAGGTAATCATTTCCTTTGAGAACTACAAATATTTCGCGGCTTTTTATGACCCAGCCTTGGTTCGGGATGGTCTCGGGACGCGTTCGGGACGGAGGAGAGGACGGAAGGAAGAAGAAAAAGCAGGACGAAGGGAGGGCAGCTACGAATCTTGCAGTATGCAAAAAATGAGGACTATCATGGGGGACGGCGGCAGGATAATTTGCCTGCCAAAACGACGGGCACAGCTCCCCTATCGGATATAATCAGAACGGAAGAGGGGGTTGTTGGATGGCAAAATGTAAACTTGCAATCTGTAAGGAAGAGGGCGTTTTGCAAAGTGCAGTTAGCAAAATGGTGCATTTTTCTCCCTATTCCTTTGCAGCATTGTATATTTCTTCGTACCTTTGCAAGCGGTAAAACCCGCATGATTCATGGGGGTCTGTCAGGCCACTGTCGTCAACGACTTAAAAATAGCTATATTATATTGTTATGATTTTCACACTGTTAATAACCGTACTCCTGACGGGCATCGTCCTGGTGGTGGCAGCCTATGCCATTGCCAAGCTGATCGGTCCGCGGAGCTACAATCCGGTGAAGGGTGAGCCTTTCGAGTGTGGTATTCCGACCTATGGCAGTTCATGGGTGCCAATGCACGTGGGATACTATCTGTTCGCCATCCTCTTCCTCATGTTTGATGTGGAGACCGTATTCCTCTACCCCTGGGCCACCGTCTTCGGCCAGCTGTCGGGTGAATATGGCGGCGCCATGCTCTTCTCCATCGGATTCTTCATGTTGGTATTAGTCTTTGGCCTGGCCTACGCCTGGCGGAAAGGAGCACTGGAATGGAAATAAGAAAGCCCAAAATCAAGTCCATCCCCTACGAGGAATTCAAGGACAACGAGACGCTGGAGAAGCTGGCGCAGGAGCTCAACGAGGGTGGCACCAACGTCATCGTCGGCTCCCTCGACCAAGCCATCAACTGGGGCCGCAGCAACTCGCTGTGGTCGCTGACCTTCGGCACAAGCTGCTGCGGCATTGAGTTTATGGCCGTAGGCTGCGCGCGCTACGACTTCGCACGCTTCGGATTCGAGGTGACGCGCAACTCGCCGCGCCAGGCCGACCTCATCATGTGTGCCGGCACCATCACCAACAAGATGGCCCCGGTCTTCAAGCGCCTCTACGACGAGATAGCCGAACCGAAATATGTCGTGGCCGTGGGTGGCTGCGCCATCTCGGGCGGACCGTTCAAGAAGAGCTACAGCGTGGTGAGGGGCATCGACGAGCTCGTGCCCGTGGATGTCTATATCCCCGGCTGCCCCCCGCGCCCCGAGGCCATCCTCTACGGCATGATGCAGCTGCAGCGCAAGGTGAAGGTGGAGAAATTCTTCGGTGGAGCCAACCACAAGATGACCCGCGAGGAGCGCGACCGCTCCATGGAGCAGGGCGGCCTCCACGGACTGAGCAACCAAAACCTCATCGCCGCCGAGAAGCACGGACGCCGCGCGCCGATCATCGTCACGGACGTGCCACAGGACTTCGACCCGAAGAAGGGGCTGGAGGAGTAATACAACCTAAGCTGACAGTAAGATGAAACTGGAAAATATTGAACTCACATTCGACAACTTCTCCCGCGAGATGGAGAAGCTGTACAAAGAGAAGCATTTCGACTATCTTGTCACCATCGTCGGCGAGGACTTCGGCGAGGAGGGGCTGGGTTGTATCTATATTCTCGAAAATACGCAGAGCCACGCCCGTTGTTCCACAAAGGTCATCGCCAAGCAGATCGGCGAGGACTACGTGATTCCCTCGGTGCTGAAGCTCTGGCACGCTGCCGACCTGCTGGAGCGAGAGGTCTATGACTTCCTCGGCATCAAGTTTCTCGGCCACCCCGACATGCGCCGCCTCTTCATGCGCAACGACTTCCAGGGCTGGCCGCTCCGCAAGGACTTCGACATGAGCCCGGAGGCCAACCGCTTCCCCGAGACCGACGAGCCGGCAGAGGACTGGACGACGGAGTGGAACCTTGACCGCGACGGCAAACTCGTGGCCACGCGCCGCCCGCTGATGGATGAGGACGACTTCGTGATGAACTTCGGACCGAACCACCCGTCCACCCACGGTGTGCTCCGACTGGAGACCATCGTCAGCGGTGAGACCATCAAGCACGTCTATCCCCACCTCGGCTATATCCACCGCGGCATGGAGAAGATGGCCGAGAGCATGACCTATCCGCAGACGCTCGGCTTCACCGACCGCCTCAACTACCTCTGCGCCATGATGCACCGCCACGCCCTCGTCGGCGTGATCGAGGAGGCCATGGGCGTGGAACTGAGCGACCGCATCCACTACGTCCGCACCATCATGGACGAGCTGCAGCGCATCAACAACCACCTGCTCTTCCTCGGCACCTGCGCCCAGGACCTGAGCGCGCTGACGGCCTTCCTCTACTGCATGAGAGACCGTGAGCACCTGCTCAACGTCATGGAGGAGACCACGGGAGGCCGACTCATCCAGGGCTACTACCGCATCGGCGGACTCCAGGATGATATCGATCCCCACTTCGTCGAGAACGTGAAGGCTTTCTGCAAGTACTTCCGACCGATGATACAGGAGTATCTCGACGTCTTCGGCGACAACGTCATCACCCACAAGCGTCTGGAGAACTGCGGTCCGATGAGTCTGGAGGATTCCATCAACTACGCGCTCACCGGTCCTGCCGGACGTGCTGCTGGATGGCACAACGACGTGCGCAAGAACCATCCCTACGACCTCTACGGCCAGGTGGACTTCAAGGAGATCACCCTCACGGGCGCCGACTCCATGTCGCGCTATATGATCCACATCAACGAGATGTACGAGAGCCTCCACATCATCGAGCAGCTCATCGACAACATCCCTGAGGGCGAGTACTACATCAAGCAGAAGCCCATCATCAAGGTACCAGAGGGCCAGTGGTGGTTCTCCGTCGAGGGTGGCGCCGGCGAGTTTGGCGTCTATCTCGACAGCCGTGGCGACAAGAGCCCCTACCGCCTCAAGATGAGACCGATGGGACTGACGCTGGCTGGCGCTTTCGACAAGATGCTGCGCGGACAGAAGATCGCCGACCTCGTGGCGACGGGTGCCTCTATCGACTTCGTGATCCCGGATCTCGACCGATAAGCCGTAAAAGACAAGTAGAATGACAAGTAAAACATGAAGTGATGTTTGATTTTAGTATCGTTACGAATTGGTTCGACACGCTGCTGCGCCAGACGTGTGGGCTAAGCGACTTCTGGGCCATACTGATAGAATGCGTGCTCGTGGGCGTCATCGTCCTCACGGCCTACGCCCTCATCTGTATCGTCCTGATATTCATGGAGCGCAAGGTGTGCGCCTACTTCCAGTGCCGCGTCGGCCCGATGCGCGTTGGCCCATGGGGCATCTTCCAGGTCTTCGCCGACGTGGTGAAGATGCTCATCAAGGAGATCTTCTCCGTCGATCGCGCCGACAAGCTGCTCTACTATCTCGCCCCCATCCTCGTGATGGTGGCCTCGGTGGGCACCTTCTCCTTCTTGCCCTTCAACAAGGGCATGGAGGTGCTCGACTTCAATGTGGGCGTCTTCATGATCACCGCCGTCTCGTCGCTCGGCGTGATTGGCATCTTCATGGCCGGATGGGCCTCCAACAACAAGTACTCGGTCGTTTCGGCCATGCGTGGCGCCGTGCAGCTCATCTCCTATGAGATGTCACTGGGCCTCTGCTACATCACGGCTGTGGTCTTCCTCGGCACGATGCAGATGAGCGGCATCGTGGAGGCACAGACCGGACCGTGGAACTGGCTCATCATCCAGGGACATGTGCCGGCCTGCGTGGCCTTCCTCGTGTTCCTCATCGCCGGCAACGCCGAGGCCAACCGTGGCCCGTTCGACCTGGCCGAGGCCGAGAGCGAGCTGACCGCAGGCTACCATACGGAGTATAGCGGTATGGGATTCGGCTTCTACTACCTGGCCGAGTATCTCAACCTCTTTGTCATCGCCGGACTGGCAGCCGGAGTCTTCCTCGGAGGATGGGCGCCGCTGAACATCGGCATCGAGGCTTTCGACAACCTGATGAACCTCATCCCGGGCTTCATCTGGTTCTTTGGCAAGACCTTTTTCCTTGTGTTTATCCTGATGTGGATCCGCTGGACGTTCCCGCGCCTGCGCATCGACCAGATCTTGAAGTTGGAGTGGAAGTACCTGATGCCGCTGATGCTGCTCACGCTCGTCGTGGCGGCCGTCTGCGTGGCCTTCGGACTGACGCTCTAAGGACAAAGAACAAAACACCTGTAATAGCGTAAAGAAAGAAAATGGAAGATAAGAAAGAATCCTATTTCGGTGAGATTGGCGGCGCGCTCAAGACCCTCGCCACGGGACTGAAGACGACCATGAAGGAGTACTTCACGCCCAAGAGCACGGAGCAGTACCCCGAGAACCGAAAGACCACGCTCCACGTCTCCAAGCGCCACCGTGGCCGCCTCGTCTTCGTCAGAGACGAGAATGGCAACCATAAGTGTGTGGCCTGCACGATGTGTGAGAAGGCATGTCCCAACGGCACCATTACCATCACCCACGGGATGGTGGAGAATCCCGAGACGGGCAAGAAGAAGCGACAGCTCATCGACTACCAGTACGACCTGGGAGAGTGTATGTTCTGCCAGCTCTGCGTCAACGCCTGCAACTTCGGCGCCATCAAGTTTACCAACGACTTCGAAAACGCCGTCTTCGACCGCCAGAAGCTCGTGTTCCACCTCGACAAGGAGGACTACAAGGGCGGCAGCCTGCCCAACCTCATCGACGGCGGCGCCGACTGGCAAGTGGGCACGTTTAACACCAAAACCAAATAGCGTCCGATTATGGCAAGAACTATAATTTTCTTTATCCTCGCCGCAGTCATCCTGGCCTCTGCCGTGTTCTGCGTATCGACGAAGCGCATCATGCGCGCAGCGACAGCCCTGCTGTTCGTGCTCTTTGGCGTGGCCGGGCTCTATTTCGTGCTCGACTACACGTTTCTCGGTGCTGCACAGATCAGCATCTACGCCGGTGGCATCACGATGATGTATATCTTCGCCATCCAGCTGGTGTCGAAGCGCACCCTCCAGGGTCTCTCCGAGCGCTGGCTGGGCAAGAAGACCATCCTTGCAGCGGCTGTCTCTTTGGTGGGACTGGCTACGGTGGGCGCCATCCTGCTGAAGAACCAGTTTATCACGCAGGCCGTCGATCTGTCCAAGGAGCTGCCCGTCAGCGACCTGGGCAACGCCCTGATGTCTGCCGAGAAGTATGGCTATGTGCTCCCCTTCGAATTCATCTCCCTCTTCCTCCTGGCGTGCATCATCGGTGGTCTGGTAATTCTCAACTCTTATAAGAAAAAGGAGGAGTCGAAATGATTAGCATAGAATATTTCTTCATCCTTAGCGGGCTGCTGTTCTTCATCGGCGTCTTCGGATTTATCACCCGCCGCAACCTCGTAGCGATGCTCATCTCCGTGGAGCTGGTGCTCAACGCCGTGGATCTCAACTTCGCCGCCTTCAACCGCCTGCTGTTCCCCGCAGGACAGGAGGGCATGATCTTCACGCTCTTCTCCATCGGCGTCTCGGCAGCGGAGAGCGCCGTGGCTCTGGCTATTATCATCAATGTTTACCGTCATTTCCACAGCGACCAGGTGAACAGTATTGAGAATATGAAACTCTAATCTCTTAGAAAGTTATGTACAGTTACGCATTTTTGATACTTCTCCTGCCGTTCCTCAGCTTCCTCTTGCTGGGACTGCTGGGAATGAAGATGCCTAAGAAGGTAGCCGGCTACATCGGCACCGCCCTCATGCTGGTGGTGGTCTGCCTCTGCTACTACACGGCATATCAGTACTTTTTCGGCGTGGGCCGCGAGGCTTCCGGCCTCTACCCGACGGTGACGGCCTTCAACCTCACGTGGCTCGACTTCGGCAAGTCGCCCATCTTCGGCATCGACCTGCTCTTCAAGATCGGCTTCCGCCTCACGCCTATCTCTACGATGATGCTCCTGGTCATCACCACGGTCTCCCTAATGGTCCATATCTACTCGTTTGGCTACATGGCCGAGCGCGATGAGAACTATCAGGTAGAGGGCTACGAGAAGGGCTTCCAGCGCTTCTACGCCTTCCTCTCGCTCTTCACGATGTCGATGCTCGGCCTCGTGGTGGCGACCAACATCTTCCAGATGTATCTCTTCTGGGAGCTGGTGGGTGTCTGTTCCTACATGCTCATCGGTTTCTACTATCCGAAGCACGCAGCCGTCCACGCCTCCAAGAAGGCGTTCATCGTCACCCGCTTCGCTGACCTGTTCTTCCTGTTTGGTATCTTGATCTATAGCTACTATGCCGGAACGTTCAACTACGACCTCGGCGTGATGCCCGAACTGGCCAACAACCTCACCCACATGCAGCAGACGGCCTCGTGGCTCATCCCCACGGCACTCTTTCTGATGTTCATTGGTGGTGCGGGCAAGAGTGCAATGTTCCCGCTCCACATCTGGTTGCCGGACGCCATGGAGGGTCCGACGCCGGTTTCGGCGCTGATCCATGCCGCCACGATGGTCGTGGCCGGTGTCTATCAGGTGGCCAGCCTCTTCCCCATCTACGTGAAGTTTGGCGCCGTCGAGCAGCTCCACTGGATCGCCTACATCGCTGCCTTCACGGCCTTCTACGCCGCTGCCGTGGCCTGTGCGCAGGCCGACATCAAGCGCGGACTGGCCTTCTCCACGATCTCTCAGATCGCCTACATGCTCGTGGCCCTGGGTGTCTGCTTCGCCCTCGACAACCATCATGGTGGCCTGGGCTACATGGCAGCCATGTTCCACCTCTTCACCCACGCCATGTTCAAGGCGTTGCTCTTCCTCTGCTCCGGTGCCATCATCGTGATCGTGGGCAGCAACTTCTACCAGTATATGGGTGGGCTGCGCAAGTACATGCCTATCACCAATGTGTGCTTCCTCATCGGCTGCCTCGCCATCGCGGGCATTCCGCCTTTCAGCGGTTTCTTCTCCAAGGACGAGATCATCGCCGCCTGCTTCCAGTTCTCCCCGTTCCTGGGCTGGTTCATGACGGTGGTGGCTGGTATGACGGCGTTCTATATGTTCCGCCTCTACTACCTCATCTTCTGGGGTAAGAGCTACTACGAGGCCGATCCCGACCACCGTCGCCGCCCGCAGGAGGTGCCCTTCGTGATGTGGGGTCCGCTGGTGTTCCTCGCCATCATCTCCGTCTTCGCCGGACTCATCCCCTTCGGCCATTTCGTGAGCGCCACGGGTGAGAGCTACGACATCCACATCGACTGGAGCGTGGCCACGACGAGTATCGTCGCCGCCGTCATCGGCATCAGCCTCGCCACATGGATGTACGCTGGCAAGGAGTGGCCCGTCGCCGACAAGCTGGAGCGCACATTCCCCAAGCTCCACAAGGCAGCCCTCAACCGCTTCTACATCGACGACGCATGGCAGTATTTCACCCACAAGATCGTCTTCCGCTGCTTCTCCCGTCCCATCGCCTGGTTCGACCGTCACGTCGTGGACAATACGTTCAACTTCCTGGCCTGGGGCGCCAATGAGGCTGCCGAGAGCATCCGCCCGTGGCAGAGTGGCGACGTCCGCGGCTATGCCACCTGGTTCATCTCCGGTGCCGTGGCTCTGTTGTTGGCCCTCCTCTTACTGTTGTAGCATTGATAACTAAAATGGAATAACAAGAAAATGAGTATATTAACATTATTCGTTGTAATCCCCCTCCTGATGCTCTTGGGCCTCTGGCTGTCCAAGAACCTCAATCAGGTGCGTGGCGTGATGGTTGTCGGTGCTACCGCCCTGCTGGCGTTGTCCATCTGGCTGACTGTCTATTTCATCGACCAGCGCGCCAGTGGCAATACCGCCAACATGCTGCTCACCTATAGCGTCACGTGGTTCGAACCGCTCAAGATCGCCTATAGCGTCGGCGTGGACGGCATCTCCGTGGTGATGATCCTCCTCTCTGCGATCATCGTCTTCACGGGCACCTTCGCCTCCTGGCAGCTGAAGCCGCTCACCAAGGAGTACTTCCTTTGGTTCGTGCTGCTGAGCATTGGTGTGTTCGGCTTCTTCATCTCCACCGACATGTTCACGATGTTCATGTTCTACGAGGTCGCCCTCATCCCGATGTACTTGCTCATCGGTGTCTGGGGTACGGGCCCGAAGGAGTATTCGGCCATGAAACTGACCCTGATGCTCATGGGTGGTTCCGCCCTGCTCATCCTCGGCATCCTCGGCATCTACTTCTTCAGTGGTGCACAGACGATGAACGTGGCTGACCTGGCTCAGCTCCACGCCATGCCGAAGTCCATCCAGAACATCTTCTTCCCGTTTGTCTTCATCGGTTTCGGTGTGCTGGGAGCACTCTTCCCCTTCCACACATGGAGCCCTGACGGTCACGCCTCCGCGCCGACCGCCGTCTCCATGCTCCATGCTGGTGTGCTGATGAAGCTCGGTGGCTACGGCTGCCTGCGCATCGCGATGTTCCTCATGCCCGACGCCCTGGAGCTCTGGTGCCCTGTCTTCCTCGTCCTCACGACCATCTCCGTGGTCTATGGCGCGCTCTCGGCCTGTGTGCAGACCGACCTGAAGTACATCAACGCCTACTCCTCCGTCTCCCACTGTGGCATGGTGCTCTTCGCCCTGCTCATGTGTACGCAGACCGCCATCACGGGTGCCATCCTCCAGATGCTCTCCCACGGTCTGATGACGGCCCTCTTCTTCGCCGTCATCGGTATGACCTACCACCGTGCCGGCACGCGCGACGTCCGCTACCTTGGCGGCCTGATGAAGGTGATTCCCTTCCTCGCCGTCTCCTATGTCGTGGCGGGTCTCGCCAACCTCGGTCTCCCGGGCTTCTCGGGCTTCGTGGCCGAGATGACGATCTTCGTGGGATCCTTCGAGAATGCGGGCACCTTCCACCGTGTGGCCACCCTCGTGGCCTGTACGTCCATCGTCACGACGGCGGTCTATATCCTTCGCGTGGTGGGCAAGATCCTCTATCAGAAGATCCCCAACCAGAAGTTCTATGAGCTCCACGACGCCACCTGGGACGAGCGCTTCGCCATCGGCGGACTGATCTTCTGCGTGGCCGGACTGGGTCTGTTCCCGCTGGTGTTCCAGAACATCATCTCCGACGCCATCACGCCCATCTTCGACCACATCCACACCTACGTTCCGATGCTGGGCAATCTGTAATCAACCGTATCAAGAAGTAAGAAAGAAATGAATTACAGTCAGTTTCTCTATATGATTCCCGAGGCCGCCCTGACGGCCGCCTTGGTGATACTTTTCGTTGCCGACTTCTGCTCCGCAAAGGACGGAAAGCGCAGTTGGTTCAATCCGCTGGCCTCCCTCCTGTTGGCACTGGTTACGGTCGTATGCTGCTACACCACCACCGCTGGCGAGGCCTCGGCCTTCGGCGGCATGTATCAAGCCAATGCCGGAGTGACGGTCGTCAAGACGATCCTCGTCCTGGGCACGTTCATCGTTGTCTTGATGAGCAAGGCCTGGATCACGAGGGAGGAGAGCCGCGTCCGCGAGGGCGAGTTCTATATGCTCACGGTGAGCACCCTGCTGGGTATGTTCATGATGATGAGCGCCGGCCACTTCCTTCTGTTCTTCCTCGGCCTGGAGATGGCCTCCGTGCCTTTGGCCACGATGGTGGCCTTCGACCTCCACCGCAACGACAGCGCCGAGGCAGCAGCGAAGTTCATCCTCACCGCCACATTCTCCAGCGGCGTGATGCTCTTCGGCATCAGCTTCCTCTACGGCATGTGCGGCACGCTCTACTTCGACGACGTGGCCCTGCAGATCACGCGTCAGGGCTGCACGCCGCTGCTGCTCATGGGACTGGTCTTCTTCTTCAGCGGACTGGGCTTCAAGATTTCTCTCGTGCCCTTCCACTTCTGGACCGCCGACACCTACCAGGGTGCGCCGACCACCGTCACGGGCTATCTGAGCGTCATCTCCAAGGGTGCGGCAGCCTTCACGCTCCTCTCCATCCTCTACCATGTCTTTGGCACGATGATCATGTACTGGCAGGTACTGGTGATGATCGTGGTGGTACTCTCCATCACCATCGCCAACCTCTTCGCCATCCGACAGGATGAGCTCAAGCGGTTCATGGCCTTCAGCTCCATCTCCCAGGCTGGCTACATCATGCTGGCTGCCGTGGGCACGAGCTGGCAGATGAGTGCCTCCGCCCTCGCCTACTACGTCCTCATCTACGTGGTGGCCAACATGGCGGTCTTCACCATCATCTCCGTGGTGGAGCAAAACAATGGTGGCAAGACGCAGATCAGCGACTACGACGGTTTCTACACCACCAATCCGAAGCTGAGCTTCCTCATGACGCTCGCCCTCTTCTCTCTGGGCGGCATTCCCCCGTTTGCGGGCATGTTCTCGAAGTTCTTCATCTTCATGGCTGGTGTCAAGGGTCACGATGTCTCCACCACGATGGGCGCTTGGGCCTACGCCGTGGTCTTCATCGCCCTGGTCAATACCGTCATCTCGCTCTACTACTATCTGAAGATTGTCAAGGCAATGTACATCCGCAAGAACGACCACCCGCTCCCGACTTTCCAGAGCGACGGCAACACAAAGTTTGCCTTAGCCATCTGCACCGTCGGCGTAGTGCTCTTCGGTATCTGCAGCGCCATCTTCAACACGATTTTCGACCTGATGTAGCATAGCGTCTCATCAGAGCGACAATACCCCCTCCCCCTGCCTCCGCTCCGCGTGGAAGGCAGGGGGATTTTCTTTTGCTGACAGGGTGACCATCATTCGTTCCTCTTTTTCCCTCCCACATTTGGAGGAACAAAATTTGGTCGTAAAGAAAAAAAGCCCTACCTTTGTCTTCCGTTAGTACAAAAAGAGAGACACCCATGAAGCATATTTTACCCATCATACCGATACTGCTCTTGGCCCTGGCTTTCGCTTCCTGCCACCACGGGGAGCGACAGACCCTGCGCAGCGCGCTGCAAATGGCATACGCCGACCCGGACAGTGCGCTGACGATGCTACACACCATCGACCGCCGTGCGCTCCCGCCTGCGGAGAAGGCATACTACGCCCTGACCTATTATCTTGCGCAAAACAAGAGTGGTCTCGACGTAGCCAACGACTCGCTCATCCGCGTCGCCTACAACTACTATGCGAAACTCCCCGAGGACAGCCTTTACGCAAGGTGTATGTACTACATGGGGGTGTATTATTCCTTGAGCGACAGTCTGGAGCGTGCAAGCTATTGCCTCAAAGAGGCAGCACAGGCTGCGAAAGTGCAAAAAGACACGGCTACGCTATGTCTGGTTTGGTGCAAAAACTCATGGGTGGCGCGCAAGTCCAATGCTCCATTGGGGCTGAAATACGCCAGTCAGGCCTTGGCATTATATCGCAAGTACAGTCAGGCTACGCCGTTGAACACGATCTACTATATTCTTTTGAAAGGAGAGTGCGAAACGCTTTGCGGCAAAAGCCAAGAGGCTCTCAATGGTTGCAAGGAGGCAGAACGACTGGCTCTCTCGTTGGGCGACTCCGCCACATTGTCTAACGTCTATCATGATATGGGCTATTTTGCCACAGGTGCTCACGAAGCAAAGGCGGTCTATTATGCCCGTCTGGCTCGCGACTACTCCTCCATATCCAACATAGAGAAGACTTTATCCCTTGCTGGTGCCTATTGCGAATCAGGGCAATACGCAGCATGCCTCAGCTTGCTGGACACGCTTCATTTGACCAATAACGCTCAACGCTATACGGCCTATTATTGTCGTCATTTTGCCACATTGGGCAAACACGACTATGCGGCAGCCAAGACCAACGCCGACTCTGCCTACCACTACATCGAGAAGATGTTTGACGAGGAACTTCAAGAGAAGACGGCCTATTTCGAGAAGTTGATGAAAGAAAATGCAGAAAAGGCGCGGGCCGAAATGAAAGCAAGAGCGTTGAGGTTTGCCATCTTCTTTATGTGCTTTTTATGTTTGGGCGCCATGGCCTTCGTCTCCACCATCTACAGAAACCATAAGCGCAAGATGGCTGCCAGGCTGAAGGAAGAAGAGGAAAAAGGCAAGGAGATGGTGGAAAACGAAAGAAAGCGCACAGAAAGGCTCTTGGCCGAAGAGGATGCGAAGATGAGGAGCATGAGCGCAATGCATGCCAAGACAGAGAAGCAACACAAAGAAGAGCAAAGGCTCAAAGACGTAAAGATCTCGACCCTGATGGATATCTTCCTCAGTAAACTCGACTTCATGCAGAAACTCGAGAAAGAGAAGGACAAGAAGGAAACACGCATCAAACTGACTGATCATGACAAAGCAAACATGCAAATGCTTCTCGAAGCCATCGACAAAGATTTTTTAGCCAGACTCTCGAAAGCGTTTCCACAACTATCAGAACGAGACAAGGAATTACTCATCTTGTTGCGCTTCAATTTTTCAACCAACATCTTGGCAAGGATCATGTGTGTCAGCGAAACCTCAGTCAAACAAAACTTGTATCTACTCAAGAAAAAAATGGGATTGGGAAAAGATGATGACTCTGTTCGAAAATTCATACAGAAGTTTTAGGACAAAACATCTTCAAAACAAGAAGAACGCCACCGAGAACGAAGAGGACAAATACCTCTTTGACTCGGAGGTTCTAACAAAATCCGCCTCCTCCACTTTTTCCTCGATTTCTAGGCCTCGATGAGCCTTTTTCTTCAGGGCACTTTTCTTCTTTTAGACCTTTTGAAGAAGTCTAATTTCACAAACAAACAAATAACAATCTGTTTTTCAAGCTATTACAACCGTTCACCCAATATAAAATCATTAGACCTCAAATATTTGGAGGCAATAGAAAAAATACTTAATTTTGCAAGCGTAACCAACATATTACAAAATATGAAGATAAGAATATCCCTGATGGGGCGGCTTGCAAACCAACCCATTGGAACCTAACATAGAAAGAATAATATAAACAACCAAAAATGTTTGTCATGAAGATTTTAAACACTTTACTTTTCGTCTTGTTTGCCCTGTCGGCAAACGCAGCGGACGGGACTGTCGGGACAGTCTCGGTCCA
>ENA-UOJT01000010-UOJT01000010.1-human-gut-metagenome-genome-assembly--contig:-C15-NODE-10-length-112562-cov-109.101905_pt1 | contig 112562 bp, 90 predicted proteins | sample MGYA00242357_ERZ723904 | MGnify/ENA metagenome assembly ERZ723904 | reverse complement strand
AGGGCGTCGGTCGCCATTCAAAGGCCGGCAGGAAGAAAGGAGGCATCAAGGTACACACCGTCATCCATGCCAACGAGGGTGTTCCCTCTGATATATAGTTCACCTCTGCCGCCACCAACGACTCGTTCATGCTCAAGCCGTCCACGCTGCAAAAGGGTGACATCATGGCCATGGATCGCGCTTACATCGATTACGAGAAGTTCGAGCAGCTGACACAACGCGGCGTTATCTACGTCACAAAGATGAAGAAATCGCTGAAATACACTATCGACAGTGACATGATGTATCAGACGCCAGACGGCCTTATGGAGGTGCGCATACAGCAAGTGGCTTTCACCAAACAGCTCAAAGGAGGGCGGACAATATATCACAAAGCCCGGATAATTACCCATGTGGATACGAAGAAACGGAAACTCTTATCGCTGCTGACCAACGATATGGAATCCGACCCCGACGAGATAATCGCTATATATCGTCAACGATGGGAGATAGAACTGCTGTTCAAGCAGGTGAAGCAGAACTTCCCCTTGAAATACTTCTACGGCGAAAGCGCCAACGCCATCAAGATACAGATTTGGGTGACGCTTATCGCCAACCTTCTGTTGATGGTTATGCAGAAAGGATTGACGCGGAAATGGAACTTCTCGGGGCTTGCGACAATGGTAAGAATCACACTCATGTACTATGTGGACTTCCACAGCCTGTTTAACAACCCCGATAAAGACTGGGAAAACATCCTTTCAGAGGCTTCAGGCTCCCCGCCCGAACTATCCCTTTTCGACTGAGGGGCTTGGAACTCGGCATAATTAGACTCGATCGCTGAAAATCAGCAGCCGAGCCATACATTTTGCCTGTCAACGAGTTTTATCGGACAGCAATAATAGTTTTATCAATCAATGTGCGCCAACACTCCACAAAGTTAATAATTTTTTTTGAAAAAAATTAAAAGCATCTGGCAGTCTTCAGTAAGACTACCAGATGCTCGAATGCGAACCGGGAATTGCTGCCGTCTCAGCCGCAGATACTCCTGTCGGGAATCCGGAGACAGGACTTTTCGGAATCGGAATCAGATTCAAATCCGGGCACAGTCCCCGCGTTTTTTATTCAGACGTTGTTTACTTTATAATTTCTTTAGCCGTTTTTGCTCCGCGACGGACAATATAAAGTCCTTTGACAGGCTTCTCAACTTTAACGCCTGCAAGGTTGAAATATTCCGCCTCGGCAGAATCCATTCCTATCTCGGCAACACCAGATGTATTCCCCTTGACGGTGAGTTTCATAGTGTTGGTGTCAAGTATAAGTACAGCATCTTCTACATCCACAGCAAATGCCATGTTATCCAATCTGTCTCCGGTTGTCACGTCGTAAGTATTGCCGGGAAGCATCTCGCTGTTGCGCGAAGTATACGCAGGATCCCAGCTTTTTGCTGACAATTTGAACGAGAGACCACCGCGTATGACCCCAGCCTTGTAGGTATAGATACCGTTTTCCTCACTCATAATGTAGCTGTCAAGGAACGCCCAGTCGTTAACATCTCCGGTGAAATAAATGTCATCCTTAGCGGGTGTAGGAACATCTCCCGATTCTGAAGTCAGGATAAACTTCATAGTGTTCGTATTGACCGTAAAGGTATATTTGCCGGCACCAAGATCCCAAGAATAATCATTTGAGTCGTCTCCTGTATAGAGCATGTCGTTCTCTCCGACAACCGGTTCCGCGCCTCTTTCAGCAGGGGTGTAACGGCAAGAATTGAAAGCCGTCCAGTCTCCTGACGAGTTCAACTCCTTTACAAAACCGAAACTGTTCTTTCCTTTGAAATCAACTGAAATCTCAAAAACGCCGTCTGAGATTTTTTTCATTTCCAAGCCTTTGGATGTGTCCCAGCCTCCGGCCGGCTCTCCTATGAGATACAGAGTCTGTGCAACTTCAGCCTTGACTACTAAAACTGCGGCGACAACAACGCCGATTGTCAGTAAACACTTTTTCATAACTATCAATTTATATTTATAAGCTGTTTAAATCATATCGTAAACCACTGTCGTGACGCTTTCAGGATATAGCATGGGCTGCACCCCGGCATCAATATGCAGTTCCTTAAGATTTTTTGAGGCTGATGTAGTGAATGTCCTGACTTTTGCCGTTTCCCAACCAGGGACAGATACATTAAGTTTCACAGGCTTGGTCCCCATGTTGGTATATACAGCCACAAGACGTTTGCCATCCGGTGAAACATATGCCGAGCCAAAGAAATTGCGGCTTTCCCCCGTTTCAAGGGCAACCCTTTTGAAGCCCGGGCGTACGAAAAGGCTAAAGTTACCCAGTGCCCACAGATTTGCGGATGCATCGTAGCCACCTTCTCCGTCAAACACGCTGTCACCTTGCGGATTCAGATAGATCATGAGCCAACGGTTCCCGCTCTGCTCATAGGGAGTGTCCATTGCAACCCAATAGCACCATGATGTGACATTGGCAACGGTGAAGTCATTGTGAATTACTTTGGTCATATGAAGCGCACGATCCATATCCGAAGCCGAGGCATGACCGGGGAATTCATCGCGTGGTATGTCGTCACCGAGCATACACCATTCGCTCTGCCACACTTCAAGACCATATCGCGAAGCAGTGTCATAAACCTTTTTCCTTACACTCCTCTGCGTGTCCCATGCCGTATCTGTCCAATAGCTGTGGCAGCAATAGAGCGGAGCAACATGAGACAAATCCCCGATATACGAAGCGTCTCCCTTTTCCCAGAATCTTGCGGGAGCGCCACCTTGTGTCCATTTATCGCCATAGAAACATTCCCAGCTATCCCCTTCTCCAAGAAGGATCTTGGTGGAAAGTCCCTTTTCAGTGAGTGCCCGGTCAAGCTCTCGCGTTAGTTTTGCGACTTCCTCCGGCTGCCATGCAGAGCCCTCCTGATCCGTGCCGTTCCAACTTACGTTAGGCTCATTTACAGGAGAGATATGTGTCACGTCATACCCTTGCTTTACAAAATGGTCGGCCACAGTTGCCATGTAATCAGCGAATGCTCCATAGTAGCGTGGCATAAGGTTGGACTTAAGTCCGCGGTCGTTACGTGCCTGACCATTATATGTATACTGCACCAACGGGCTGTTGCTGAAAAGCACGAATTTTTCGGTGCCAAGCTCTTTTGCCCGCTCCATAAAATATTGTTGTCCCTCGCATTTGGTCCAGTCATATCCATTGCCTGAAAGAAAACTCTCCGCACGGCGATGAACTGTCTTGACACCTGATTTGTCTCCGATTTCGGCAGAACCGGCACCTAAATTGACACGCCACATCGAAAGGCCTATACCCTCAGGCTGTCCGTCTGTGATTTTCTGAGAAAAAAGGAGCGTGGCGATGCCTTCTCTCGAAGAAGTCCAGTCACGGCCTACCCAATTGCCCATCCAGCAGTCGCTGGCTCCTATACCCTGAATTGTCTGGAATGTAAGGGTGGGAGTGATGGTCACATTCTTAGTAACAGCGGAAACCGCTGGATCCGACACCGCCGGAGCATCACCGGGATCGTATGCATAATCGCTGCACGAAGAAAACGAAATCGCGATTAACAGAAATGCCAACATATGATTGTTCATATTTTAAATAGCTTCTTAATTAATTTATTATCAAATACACTCGAATTAGTGCCATCCGGGATTCTGCTGAATACGGCCTTCCGACATTGTCACTTCATAAAGGGGTATCGGAAACACGAGGTCTCGGTCTTCCTGGAATGTCGCACCCTTGTTCGAAGCCTCGTTCTGGTTGGCAAGTTCAATGGGATCAGCCATAGAGCCGGTGTTCCACATCACGAATGAACCGGACGGGCCCATGAGATTGCAAACCATTTTCTTTCCATTGGAATCAGTCCATCTGCGGATATCGTAAAGGCGCTGAGCCTCTGTTGCCAGTTCAAGGCGGCGTTCGAGACGGATAGCGTCGCGAAGTTCCGTTCCGCTTGATTCAACCTTTCCAAGACCTACCCTTTTACGCACTTCATACAAAGCTTCGCGAGCAGCTGCATCATTGCCTGTTTCATTACATGCTTCCGCATAGAGGAGCAATATGTCAGCATAGCGCAACAAAATATAATTCAAGGGCGACATGCTCTCCTGACCGAACTTGGCAGGACGCTTTGCAAATGGCAGATAATGCTTACGGCTCAAACGTTGCGACTTATTACTTGAGGCATCGATATGATACGACCCGTCATGATTGCGGTCTCCCTGTTTGGCTACAAGCTCCGCAAGGTTTGGCTCACCGGCTATTGACTTGTCTCCGTTCTTGATGATTGTCCATCTAAGGCGTTCAGTATCGCCTGCTGCCTTGTAAGCCGCCTCGAGGTTAGCGGTAGGAACACCCCACCCCCATCCATCAAGGTCACCGCTATTGCGGTTACCGCTGATCATGGGTATATTTCCTCCGAGAGCATATGTTTCATCATAAATATTCTGAACCTCAAAAAGCGACTCCTGATTATTTTTATAGTCAACATTCCATACCTGACCGAAATCGGGCATCAATGCATATTGATTGGATGATATAATCTCTTTAAGAGTATTGACGGCATCGGGAAATTCTGAATTATAAACCTGTACTTTACCCAGGAAACCGAGTGCCGCACCTTTTGTTGCGCGTCCGGCATCGCTGGCGGACAGGGAAACCCGGTTAGGAAGATCCGCCGCTGCTTCACTGAAATCACGTTCAATGAAAGCATAACACTCCTCAAGGCTTGAACGGGTTAACCCTTCAACTTCATGCGGCATCACGAAACTTGTGACGAGCGGCACTCCACCAAAATTTTTCACCAGGTCGAAATAAAAATATCCCCTGAGGAATTTTGCCTCGGCTATCAATCGCTTCTTGAGGTTTGCATCCATATCTACGTTGGGAATGCGGTCAAGAGCTATATTGCAACGGAGTATGCCTTTATACCTATATTGCCAAAAATCAGAAATACTGCCGTTCGACTGACCGACACCCTGATAATGCGCCAACGAGATGTATTCCTCCTGAGGCTGAGATGTATTACCCATCCAGTAATCGTCTGTGCACATGTCTGACAGCACCCACATGCGCTCGATTTTCCACCATGTATATTCCGTGATGGAGCCGTAACACCCCATTATGAATGCCTCTGCTTCATCTGCGTTCTGAAAATATGTGTCAAGGTTCTCCTGTCCCCGGACATTCTCTTCAAGGAAATCGTTGCATCCGCCAAACATCATGCCGATGACGGTCATAGCAATAATATATAGCTTCTTCATTTTCATGTTAATCAAAATTTAAAGTCAAGTCCGAAAAGAAATGTCCTCGGATTGGGATATGAAGCCCAGTCAATACCTGTGGATATGGCATCGCCGTCGTTTTGAGGACGTTCCGGATCCATGCCGGAATATTTAGTGATTGTGAAAAGGTTTTGCGCCGATACGTAAACCCGAAGATTCATCCCCTTCATAAGACGCTCCGGAATTGTATATCCAAGCTGCATCATCTTGCATCGGAAATAAGAGCCGTCCTCTACATAGAAACTTGAGACTCTGTTATAGTTCTGATTGAGATCGTTCACAGAAAGGCGTGGAATGTTGTTGGAGGTTCCCTCTCCATGCCAAGCCTCGGAAAGGACACCCTTGGGAAAGTTTTCCCCGCTGGCACCGGCGTATCTCTGACGTGTCGTATTGAAGACATCGTTACCGAATGTGCCATAGAAATTGGTCGAGAAATCAAAGCCCAGCCATCCGAGGGTCAATGACACTCCCATCATCAGCTTGGGATATCCGCGACCTATGAATGTCTTATCGCCATCGTCAATTTTTCCGTTGTTATTCAAATCTTTGAAACGGATGTCGCCGGGAACTGCATTCGGTTGGATAAGGTTGCCATGTTCATCGGTATGGGCATATATATCGGTCCAGTTCTGAAAAAGACCGTCGGCTACGAAACCATAAAACCTGCTGATTTCACCTCCATCTTCATTCCTTACAATCTTGTCCATATAGAAATCAGAAGAAAGAATCGGACCGTCACCGCTCAGTTTTACAGCTTTGTTCTTTACACTTGAAAGGTTCACTCCGGCTGAATAATTGAACTCACCGGCCTTGTCATGCCAGTTGACCGACAGCTCCCATCCCGTGGCCTGCATCTTGCCTATATTCATGGTTATCGCCCCATTCCAATTGGGGTAACCTAATGCAAGAACATTCTCCTTCGCATAGAGCATATCATGAGATTTCTTCCTGAAGAAATCGAATGTCACGTCAAGACGGCTTCGAAGGAAACTCATATCGAGACCAATATCATAATCCTCCACGGTCTCCCATTTAAGTTTATTGTTGCCCACTGACGAGATGGTTGTTCCCGGCACCCTTGTGCCACCGATAACCACATCCTGATTGTCGAGCAACGTAAGATATGCGGAAGAATTTATATTCTGATTACCTACCCGTCCCCATCCCAGACGCAATTTAAGGTTGTTTACCACTGTCTGGTCGCGCATGAATGGCTCGCCGGTGACGCGCCATGCTGCACTGACAGAAGGGAACGTAGCGTATTTGTTACCTTTGGCAAATTTGGAACTGCCGTCCACACGCACCGATGCCGTTACATAATATCTGCCATCGAAATTATACATTATTCGTCCAAGATATGACACAAGAGAATTATATGATGTGTTGCCATCCGAGTTCTGATTAAGAGTTCCGGCATGAACCTCATTAAGCAACGGAGAGTTGCCGGGGATTGCCTCGCGTGAGCCATAGACCCAATAATCGGCGAAACGCTCCATAGTGAATCCTACCATAGCCGTGAGGTTATGAACAGACTTAAAGCTCTTGTTGTAAGTCAATGTATTAGTCCAGTTCCAGTCAACATTCTGGCTCATGCGTCGGCTCGCCTTGTTTGTGACGCTCTGTTCCTGTGAATCTATATAGAATTTCGGAGTGAAGCCATCCGAACTGCGGAAACGTGCACTGAGACCAAACTGGCTGCGGAACACGAGACCGTCAAGCGGCGTCACCTGAATATAGGGTGTAAAAAACATACCGTATTCACGGGAATGAGCATTGCTTCGGGCCACGCTGCCTGCAGGATTATGCACCGAATTGTTATAACTCCTCTGGTAATTGTCAAGATGATTCTGGGACCACTCGCATTCGGGACGGAACACAGGTGTGGTGGGGTCCATAGCCAGAATCGAGCCGAACAGACCCGGAGTGTCATCCCAACTTTCAGTGCGCGGAGCCATGTCAAGGCCGGCCTTTACATATTTATTGAATGTATATTCCGTATTAAGACGCAGGTTCAGTTTGTCCCAGTATCCATATTCATATTGAGAGGCGTTGCGGAAATAACCGACACTGATATTATAAAGGATTTTATCTGTGCCTCCGGCTACCGACAACTGATAATTCTGCACCATGGCAGTCTTGCGGATAAGCGTATCCCACCAATCCGTCCCGTCTGCATCAGTATAGCCAGACATAGGGCTGTTCCACATCGGTGTTCTCCCGTCATTCGTATACCGAGCCTTATAAGCAGCTTCGTATTCAGCGGCACCGGCTATGTCCGGCTTTCTGATATTTTGAAATCCCACAGAAGCATTGAAGCTAAATTTGGCTTTCCCCTCCTTCCCCTTTTTTGTGGTGACAAGGATAACGCCGTTTGAACCGCGAGTTCCATAGATGGCACTTGCCGAAGCATCTTTCAGTACTTCCATCGATTCAATATCACCCGTGTTGAGAAAATTGATATCTGAACCGATTGGAATCCCGTCCACCACATATAGGGGAGAAGAACCGTTGACAGTGGTAATGCCTCGGATAATAACCTTCGGAGAAGTACCCGGGCCTCCACCGGAAGAAATCTGGACGCCATTCACCTTTCCCTGCAGCGCATCCATAGCGTTACCGGTGGTGACTTCCGTTATCCTGTCTCCTTTTACTGTGGATATTGAACTGGTCAGGTCACTCTTTTTAACAACACCATAACCGACCACAACCACCTCATCGAGTACTGCGGTGTTTTCCTTCAGGACAACATTTATTTCCGTCCTTCCGGCAATCTTGATTTTCAGGGTTTCATAACCGACATAAGACACTGTCAGTTCCCCTTTGGGATCAGCCTTGATTGAGTAATTCCCATCCATATCGGTTCCTGTGCCATTAGAACCTTTGGCCATAACGGTGGCACCGATCAGTGGTTCTCCGGATTCATCTGTCACAATTCCCTTTATATTGATTTGCGCCGATGCAAATAAACTCATCGCGCAGAAACACAATGCTAATATATATCTTGCCATAAAATTTGTTTAGAAAATTGGATGTTTTTATTATCGTCTGTATGGCTAATCATTGCTAAGAGACATCTCCTGTGAGGTCTACGGTTACTTCTTGCGTAACCGTTTTCCCTGCAACGTCTGTAACCCCGACATTGATCCTGAATAAGTCGCCAGTCTCCTTGGGAGACAGGTCTATCCTGTAATCAAGGTCATAGGAATTCAACGCTTTTCCGTAAATCTTAATAATATCGATGGTTTTGTCAAGATAAAGCGACGGACATTCAATCTTTATCATCCTGATGCCGTCGGCATCTTCGATATGTCCCTTCAGATAAATAGAACTTCCGGGGCTGCCTACAAGATGCTTTGATTCCATGGTCAGCACCGGAGGATTTCCATCGGTCACGGGCCATTCTTCAGAATCGTCCTTACATCCTGAAAAGGCAACCATCATCAAAAGCATTGCAGCTGTCATTAAAATTTGCCTTGTTTTCATGTGTTAAGTTGTTTATGAACTGCGGAATTCCTTCCACACCTTTTAGATTTAAGATTTTATGCAAAATTACCTTATTTAGGACTTTACGGAAGATGTTTTTTCGTCATTATTGAACGGCAATCGTTCAATAGCAGCCCATGACCGGGAAAATCCGACCATATTACCCTTTATTTTATTAAATTTGCGGATATGAGAATCCTTAGCTATATATCAGCAGCCTTTATTATATTGCATGCTGCCACCATGCAGGGCGAAAACAATCTTCTCCATCTCGGAAGAGACTGCGGACTGTCAAATAATTATATCATGAGCATAGCTCAGGACCACAACGGCTTCGTATGGGTTTCTACTGAATCCGGACTCAACAGATTTGACGGCACAAGGTTCACGCCCATAAAGAGCGAAGAGGGATCGCTTGCCGCTGATGAATTAAACAGGATTGCCTTTGACCCGGAAAGCAACACGCTGTATATATGCACTCAACGCAACGGGCTTGATGCCCTTGATTGCGACTCTTATATTTTCACTCATTACAATGACAGTTCGCATCGAGGCAACCTTGCAAGCAACGGAATTACCGACATCGCCCCTGCATCAAACGGCATTGTGTGGGTGGCAACCTATACGTCTGGACTCGACAGGCTCGATACAAAGAATGGGAAGTCCACACATTTCAATTCCCAGACTGTCAAAGGATGGTGCGACAATAAGCTTTGGACTGTAAAACTGTCTTCAGATGGCAAGAAAATATATCTGGGACACGTGGACGGAGGATTCTCAATATTCATTCCCGGTGAAAAACGGTTTAAAAATTACAAGCACACCCCCACCGACCCCACTTCCCTGCCGGGCAACAATGTAAGGGACATTTTAGTCGATCCGATAGGCAATGTATGGATCGGCACCGACAAGGGACTGGCTTTGTTCAATCCCGAAAAAGGGAACTTCACGGTGTTCCGACACAACCCTTCTGAGCCGGGGTCTCTTGTTTCAGACGTGATACACCATCTGAGCAGGACTTCCGACGGGCGACTGTGGATATCCACTGAAAACGGAGGATTAAGCGTCTTGAACATCAACGACACATTTCTGCAATCTCCCGCCGACATAAAATTCACCAACTACACGACCGGTACTCCCGAAACATTCAGACTCTCTAACAAGACTATAAAATGCACCTTTGAAGACCATTACGGGAATATATGGATCGGCACTGCCGGAGACGGTCTGGACATTATATCATACAGACCGTCGCCTATCAGACGCCGCCACTCCTCATCTTTACACAACCGGCTGTCGGACAATTCAGTGATGTCGATGGGAATTTATGGCGACTCTTTATTCGTGGGCACCGACTCCAAGGGTTTAGACATATTCGTCAATGGCAATTACGCCGAAAATGTCAACTCAGACAATTCCCCTCTCGGAGACAATGCCGTGTTGTCACTGGCAAAATCGAAGAAAGGGGAAATATGGATGGGTACCTACGGCGGCAATGTGGTGGTACGGAAGAAAAACGGAGCATTCCTCAAAATAGAGATACCCGGCTCTATCGATGTCAGGGACTTCGCGGAGACTGCAGACGGATTCATGATTATAGCCACGGGACGCGGTCCAGCCGTTGTAAGCGGCACCGGCGAAATCAAGACCTTATGGAACAATGATGGCCACAACACCGATGAATGGTTGCGCACATTGCTTGTCAGGAATAACGGCGAAATATGGATCGGCTCTTTCGGAAGCGGAATCGCGATATACGATAGCCATTTCAGACTCAAAAGGCGGCTTAATGTCAACAACCATCTATATTCAAACACCATAAACCATCTGGTCGAATACAATGGCGATGTGTGGGCGGCAACAGGGAAAGGGCTTGTCAGATTGGACCGCCAAGGGAACGTCACACGCATTTTCACACGTGAAGACGGTCTTTCTGACAATGTGGTGATGTCACTGACAGTTGATACCTCCAAAAGGCTCTGGATAGCCACGGGCAATGGGCTATGCGTAATCGATTCTTCCGGAAAAATCAATAGCTATCACACCGGTTATGGCTTATCCAGAGCTGATTTCTACGGAGCCAGTGCCGCTACTGACAGTGACGGCAATATATATTTCGGTTCTCATAACGGTCTGTATTCATTCAACCCAGACATACTTTCAATGAAAGTATCCATCCCGTCTCCGCATATAACGGGCATAAGCATTTACGGGAACAAAAGAGGCAGCGTTGATCATGAATATTACACAATGCCCTCTGACCTCACTCTCAAGCACTCGCAGAATACTATGCTTGTAAGGTTCGGGCTTACCGATGCGGCCGTGGCCCAGTCCGTCGAATGGAGCTACCGGCTGGAGGGATTGAACGACAGATGGATACCGACGGCAGCCGAGCCTGGCATCCTGTTGAGCAATCTTCCCGCCGGAAGCTACAGATTGATCATCAAGGCATTTATCCCCAATCAGAAAGAAGAGTCCACAATTGAAATGCCATTCCGCGTGAACCCGCCTTTCTGGGCTTCCATCTGGGCATACATGTTATATGCAATAGTACTCGCCACCATAATAATCCTCGGGATGAGATTTTACCGCAAACGCCTTGAACTTGAATATTTCCTGAGCCTCGAAAAGGACAAACGAAGCAGGGAACATGAAATGGTGGCGGAACGAATGAGGTTTTTCACCAATATAACCCATGAACTCAGGACACCACTCACACTGATCATAGGACCCATCGACGATCTTACAAACGACCCTTCGCTGCCTACACCCCAGCGCCGCAAAATGAGCATAATCTATAATTCAGCGACACGCCTCCTCGACCTGATCAATACCATCCTTGAATTCCGCAAAACCGAAACCGGCAACAGGGAACTCGCTGTCGAATATGCCGACATTTCAAGCCTTGTGGCAGACATAGGCATGCGATATGATGTCCTGAACACAAATCCACTTTTACACATCAACATTGACATAGCCCCGGGAGACTATAAATTATGGTTCGACAAGGAAACCATGAATATCATTATAGACAACCTTATGTCGAACGCTTGCAAATACACCACAGAAGGCTCAGTAACCATCAAACTCTCGAAAAGCTCAGAGGGCGACGTGCCTTTCACGGAAATAAGCGTGCGCGACACCGGACTCGGTATCAGCCAGGAGTCGTTGCCGCATATATTCGACAGATATTACCGCGACAGCAAATCTTCCAACCGTCTTGGAACCGGAATAGGGCTTGCATTGGTATACAACCTTGTAAAACTACATGAAGGCGAAATTTTCGTTGAAAGCGTTCAGGGGGAAGGGTCTGTATTCACAGTCAGGCTTCAGTCGCTGAACACATATCCACATGCCAATAAGCAAGAGACCGGATTGAATACTATTAACGAGGCACAGGACATACATGACAGTCCGACAGAAGAACGGGGAGAAAAGCCACGTGTGCTAATAGTCGATGACAACATCGATATACTCAACTATATATCAGAATGCCTTGGAAACGAATATTCCGTTTCCACAGCTACCGACGGAAACAAAGGGCTGCAAAAGGCATTGTCAATAATACCAGACATTATAATAACCGACCTGATGATGCCCAATATGGACGGCATAACATTCATAAAATGTCTTAAGAATCACACTGAGACAAGTTTTATACCCGTGCTTATCATAACTGCAAAAGTGTCGGAAGACGCAAGAACGGAAGCTTACGACTGCGGAGCAGATTCCTTTATAACCAAACCTTTCTCTTCTAAACTATTGCGGTCGAGGCTCAGGAATATCATACAGCAACGTCAGCTCTCGGCAAGATATGCTCTTGAAGAGAAGTTCGGGCATAAAAATGATAAGCCGGATTCTACCTACAGCCCTATGACCGATGCCATGACACAGGCTGACCGGGAATTTATTGAACGCATCAGCAATCTCATCAACAACAACATCGGAAACGGGAAGCTCGATGTAAAGAATATAGCGGATGCCATGGCAATGTCTCATTCCACACTGTATCGTAAAATCAAAACAATCACAGGATTGTCCATTGCCGCACTTATCCGGAAATGTCGCGCCCATAAAGCTGCGGAACTGCTTAAGTCAGGGAAATATACGGTTTCTGAAGTAGCTATGATAGTAGGTCTTGAAAATATCGGGAACTTCCGGCAATGCTTACGAGAAGAATTCAATATCAACCCCTCGGATTTCATACGCAAAGTCTCACAAGGAAACAAACAATGAACATAATCGTTTATCTGACAAAACCATCAACAGCCATACATGGTTTTTGACATTCGTCCATAACGTCCTCCACATAATATGTTGAGCAAGCGTGGTGTCAGATACCGCAAAGCAATGAATGCGATCGATGATACAGCTACATTGGTAATAAATGCCATAAAGAAACATCCGATGCCAGACATAATCCCGGATTCACTACAATCTTTATGGAATCAAGTTGAAATTCCTTAACAGGTTTGCCAATAGATACAATTTTGAAGCCATCGGGCAATTCTGCAAGAACAGCTGAAGAGAAGCAAATTAAGAATATGAGAGTGGAAATAAAGCGATTCATAAGCGGTTGATTTTATTGCAGACTTGCTGAACGTGGTCGAGGCCGTAGAGCAACGAATGGCTGTCTATGCCCAACCACATAAAGAGAGTGTGTAGTTTTTGATATGCGTTGAGGATATATGATGTGCCGATTATGGGTTGCCGCAGGGCAAAGCATATCGGTTCATGGTGAGCGATGCGGTTGCGCAGTATGTTAATGCCGTCAAGTTCGTTGAACTTTAATTTCACCTTTCTTCGTAATCTTTTTGAGCCGGGATTTGTTTTAATCAACAAAACACTACCTTTGCAGTGTTGAATCCCGGTAGCCCCTGAGCAATCAAGCTATCGGGTTTTGTTTTTATATTGAGTTGTAAGTTGTTGATATATAAAAAGAAAACCCACTTTGAAACTAAGTGGGTAACAAAATTAGTAACAAAATGGACTTTTTGAGGGTCTTTCGTGGGTTTTCCTACTGCAAATATAGCAATTCCCTCCGACACTGACAACTGACCTCAACGGAAACAGAAAACGGAGGTCTGTTTCTGACCCCCGATTTTGTTAATGACCATCGGCTCTGACCATCGGCAAACATACTTCTACCTCCACCAAAGAAAACACTCTATTTTAAGCCGATTTATAATGTTAAAGACGTTGGTTCACGGTTGAAATTCTGTTAATCTCCCTTTCGATTGTGGCTATTTTCGTTAATCTCGGTAGTCATTTCATCCGTTCAACGTACCTCTCCAGTGCTTGATTTAACCGTTCTGCCGACACCCAGCCCCTCCAGTATTGGATTGTTGGTAATGTATGCTTCATTGATTCCAAATCGTCAAACATCAGAAGTCTTGCAAGTCCGTCTGTGAGACAGAACATCTTCCTACCGTCTGACCTCATCGTGTTTCTCCTATACATAAGACGTTGGTTGCCGACAACACAAGCATAATAAGTGAACATCTCATCGTTGCACTGCTCCCACCCCTTTGCCTTTCGTAGAAGTTCAACGGCATACTCACGACTGCCAATCCATTCTGAAAGACACTGCTCCCACTCTTTGTGGTCTGTTGTGTCGTAAGTCCATGACCTTGTTTCCCTATCCCAAATCATCTGTCTTGCTCTTTACGTTGACAAATCGGGTTATTATGTCAATCGGTCTGTAACGGTCTCCAGTGAAGACCATGACCGTTTTTCGGTGTCGGCTGTCTTTCGGCTTGTAAACCGTCTCAACATACTCTCTGACGGCTTCTGTCAGCTTATTCAGCATATACTTCTCCAGTTCTGTTTCTCTTAGAAATTCCATGTCAGTTCAGATTTAGGTTATTATTGCAGCCGACAAACATAAACTGCCCTTGTCGGTCAACATCTATCCAGTCAGGCACACCACCGAACATTATTAGCATAGTGCCTAATCCAACAGTCTGCTCTATCATCGTGCTTGTGTCGGGATAGCCGTTGCAGACTGCAAAGTTATTGTCAAACCGTGCTTGGATTCTCGGAGGGTTAAACCACTCTCTGAATAATATCGGGAGGGTCTTGCCGTCTTCTGTGGTATATTCAAACACCACTTCCCGATAATTATTATTGACTGATATTGTTTTCATTTTCTGTTTCAGTTTTTGATACGTTTTCCAACTTATTATAAGAGTTTCTGTCGGAGGTCAGATATAGACACCTATATTCTGAATGTGGTTGTCAAGTTCGGAAATCAAGGGGTCTTGCTCCATCAGCTTCCCTTTAGTGCTGACCCTCTCAACCATCTTTCCTAACCGATAAAGCTGCACTCGGTCTAAGTCTGTGCCAGTGGTGAGGTCTCCAATAAAATCCTCAATCTGTTTCGGGTCTGCTTGGCTTATCAGCATACCAACGAGACAGTCAAAAGCATCTTTGGGATTCTTGACCTCTCGGAGTGCTGACAACCTCATTGTCTTCCGTTTCGTTATGCTGAAATAACTCTGTTGATATAGATTCAGCATTTTACGGTAAAACTCCCGATTATAGAGAGTGCTTGCCGTCACCTCTGACCACCCCAACTGTTGAGGTAGACGGTGCTTAAACCTCATCTCAAATCGGAGTATGTTCAGACCTTTGAAACCATCGGGCAAAGATTCTTTTTTCTTTCGTAGTTCCGTCTCCTTGTCGTATAAGACAAACTTTTTCGGGTCTTCGATTCCCTTTGTCTGAAAATATAAGGTTTCTGACTGCTGATTCCGTGCCATTCTCGGCATTGCCGACAACCGTTTCAGATATTCCTCAACCTTATGCTCCATGATAAAGGCATCTCCAAATTCCAAATAGTTGACTTTTGCCGTTGAAACATCTATACCCAAATCATCTGACAACTTCTGCACTGCCATTTCCGTGCTTCGTCTGTTGAGAGTGTAAATGTTTCCTCCGTTGAAATACTTTGCAAGACTGCCAACGATATATAGACCACTCGGATAAACCGACACTCGGAGGTTATTCAGATAGCCGAAAGTCCTGCACTCTCCAGTATCAATGTCAATCGTCTGTTTGGGATTGCTCAAACGGTTGGTAACAGTGGAGGTCTGCCCCTCCACCGTTGCCAGTCTCATGTGAAGATTATCGTACATTACCGTTTCACTTTTTGTTACGTTTCCCACCTTTATATGTTGGAAAAGTCCTGCTCGTCATACTCTCGGAGAGGAAGGTCTGCCAGTGCCTTGTCAAGACTGCCGTTCCGTAACAGTGTCAGATATTGAACGGCATAGATTTTCACACCATCCCCACCTTTCAGCACAATCCATTCTATCTGTGTCGGGATTACGTTTGAGGGGTCACTGCTCGGAGTGCAACGGAATAGAAAACCGTCTGTCCGATACTGATAGAAACAGTTTGCCTTGACGATCTTGTTGCCAAAGGTCTTCTCATCGGAGGGTTCTCCGTAGGCATACCCCGAAAGACGGCCATCTTGAAACCACTGCTTTAAGCCAGTAAGATTCTGTCCTGCCTTGACTTGCAGATTCATTTCGGGTGCTGACGATTTAGAAGTCTGATTAGGCTTCAATACGATATGAATGTTAGCCACTCCAGTAGCCTTGTCGCGTCTGCCAGTCAGATTCTCTGACAACATTCTCATGTAGTTTTTATCCCCTCCCCAGTATGCAAGTCTATACTTGGGATATTTCGTCACTATCGGTGTCTCCAGTTCCAGTATTGCATGAAACTTTATTGACGGCTGATTTGCTCCAATCATCGGAGACCTCCTTTCTGCTTCTTGCTGAAATACTCGTTGACAGCTCTCTGCTCGTCCTCGTTATGTGAAGACACTCTGTTTCGTGTGAGCCAGTCTTCCACCTCATCTTTTTTGAAGTAGAGGTGCTTCCCTCCGTCTGCATGATAGTGTGGGATTACTCGGTTTGCAGTCATTTTATAGACCGTGCTTTTTGCCAGTCCAGTCAGAAGACAGACCTCCTCCAGTGTCAGCACCGATTTAGCTGCTAACAGTGTCAAGACTTCCAGTCGGTCTAAACGTTTGATTAGTTCGTTCATCGTAGTTTCCGATATTTTAGTATTAATAAATGGAGGGTTGCAACTCTCTGTTAATCAAATTTGATGTTGCAAATTTCGGGAATATCGGAAACAAAAAATTCCACTGCAATTTAATGGAATTGCAATGGAATATAATGGATTTTAGACTTTGGTCTAAGTTATAGCCCTATTACAGCATTTTCAATCTTTTCCCAAATGGGTTGTTTGCCTCTTGGTGGTAAAATCTTACCCTCATCTCCATTGGGGTCATAGTCACTTTTTACTTTTTTTTGAAAATGTTGCCAATGGTCTCTTAAATCATTGTTTGTTTGCTCCGTCCATTTTCCCCACACTTGGCATAGGAACATATTTTTAAAAGAAACCCATGGAATGTTTTTGTTAGTGCTTATGTCGTAATGTATATTTATAGAGTAGCATAAAAAGCAAAGTGAAGTTCTATCGTCTTCCCATCTGAAATGACTTCCATCTATCTTCATCAATCCTACTTCTATTAAGCTCATAAAAACTCGTGCAACCTTGGGATTGTCCTTAAATATATCAAACTGCTGAAATATCGGAGGGAGTTCGGTTGAGGTGTCGGGTTGAGGTGTCAGAAACTCACTCTCTATTTCGAAGATAACCTTATTCAGACAGTCAACAATCAGATTCCATTCTCTGAAAATAGTTCCTGCCGTATTGACATAATCGTAGGCTTCGGAATAGACCATGATTTCTGTTAGGATTCTTGTTGTCGGGATTTTGTCTCCGAAAACAAAATCTATGTCTTCTATCTTAAAAATGTCAGCTTGATTCAGACTGAATTTCAAGTGTTTCAGTCTTCGGCTGATAGTCTCCACATCGGGAATATCCTCAACAATGCCATTGTTTATGTCTTCTGTCAGTGTGGAATGTGTCAGTCTGTGATATAGACTTTCAATATCTTTTGTAGTCAATCTCCATGATTGTAAAACTCCATTATTCCCATACCGTAACAGTCCCTCCTCCTGCATTATCGGGAGTGCTGTAATTAGTTTCACCAGTCTTCTGACTTCGTGGAAAGTGTCGATATATGAATTTATTGCTTGTCGAAGTTTGCCGTCTGTTTCCATTCTGAAAAAATAAAATTAAAAATTTCGGGAGGTGGTGACACCCTCTTTTTTGTGTCCCCAAAGGGGGGAGGGGGGTATCAGCGACCCACCTCCGAAAAGATTGAAGACAGACGGTCAACTGCTGCATCTTTGCTCTTATTCAGTAGTTCTGCATAGATTTGAGTGGTCTCCAGTGAGGTGTGACCCATCAGCTTGGAGACGGTGTAAATATCCGTGCCACTGTTGAGGGATAGTGTTGCAAATGTGTGCCGTGCAAGGTGAAAAGTGAAGTCTTTCGTTATCCCTGCTGCCTTGCTCCATGCTCTTAAAGTTCTCCCGATTGCTGCATTTGTGGGGAGACCGTCAAACACTCTGTCTGTCATTGCTGCCCCATCTCTCGTTGGTAAATATTCTATTGCTTGACTGTTCAGCTTCATATAAAGTGGCTGTCGGGTCTTCTGCATAGTCACTTGAAGACGGAGGTCTTGACCGTCTTTCTTTATGTCTTTCCACTCCAGTTTCATGATGTCACTGATTCGGAGACCACAAAAGCACGAAAACAGAAATGCTTGCTTTATCAGTTGGTTGTTGCACTCTGTCTGCATCAATGCTTTCGCCTCCTCGGCTGTCAGAAATGCTTTCTGCACCTGCTGCTGTCGGGGGAGTTCTCCATCATCTTTCATCGGATCTGTGGGGTTCTTCATGATTATTCCCTCCTTGACAGCCTTGTCAAGACAACTTCTGAACGCTAAGAAGACATAGAAACAGTTGTTGTGAGACATTCTATAAACCTTGTCGGCATTTGCCCCTTTCCCCTCCCTGCTGTAATTGTGGAGGTGTTTCAGAAAATCACGGCAAAAGTCAGTGTCTATCTGATTCAGCTGAATTGTGTTGAATCTTGCCCCCAACCATTCTTTCAAGTGAAAGATTGCTGCTGATGCTCTCCGTTGCTTTGAATCCGTTGTGGAGACCTCGGCTAACTTCAAATAGTAGTCCATCCAGTCTTTGAGCAACATCTTCGATAACTTTGTTACTCCAGTCTCCACTTTTCCTATCTCCACAACCTCTTTCTCCCTTGCCACTCGGAGGGATTCAGCTTGAAGTAAGGTCTTATGATTTCTTTCCTTGATTGCTTTGACCTCATCGGGAGTACCAGTTTCAACGAGAAGACGGAGAGGTTTCCCATTCTCATCTTTCAAAAACTCATAGGCTCTCTTGCCGTCTTTGTAGAGGTCTAAGTAAATACTCTTTTCACCGTTTGCCAGTTCCTTGTGTCGGATTCTGACCAACTGCTTGACCTTTGGGGAGGTCTTTTTCTTTGGTCTTGCCATGTTGTTACTTGTATTTGTTACCACTGCAAAGATAATAATAATATCGGAAACGAGTAACAAAACGAGTAACAAAACGAGTAACAAAAATGCTAATAAAAACTGTTACCAACGGAAAAATAGACCTGTCTTGAATTGGCTAACAGTCTGATATTCATTTCTGTTAGTACTATTTTGCTTTCCCTGTAAAAACAATCGGGTTTTGTTTTATATCTGCAAAGGTACACATAAATCACTGAAATTTGATTATTTTTCATCGAACTCTCGCTAAATACATTGAGGGCACCGGCCACATGGTCGATGCCCTCGGGTATTCGTTTTAAGCCTACAGCAATTATTTATTGTCCGAGATATGTCTTAAGCAGGCGACTCTTCTGGCCCTTCAGCCGTCGGATGGCCTTCTCCTTAATCTGGCGCACGCGTTCACGGGTAAGATCGAAGCGGTCGCCGATTTCCTCAAGTGTCATCTCCTGACATCCTATGCCGAAAAAGAGTTTAAGTATTTCGCGCTCACGCTCGTGAAGCTGATGAAGAGCTCGGTCAACCTCCTTGCTGAGCGATTCCTGCGTCAGCGTGGCATCGGCCATGGGAGAGTCGTCGTTAGTGAGCACGTCGAGAAGTGAATTGTCCTCACCCTCAACAAATGGAGCGTCTACCGAAATGTGGCGTCCGGACACCTTCAGAGTATCGGCTATCTTTTCCACAGGCACGTCGAGCGTCTCGGCAAGCTCTTCGGGCGAGGGACGGCGTTCGTTTTCCTGCTCGAACTTGCTCAGTGCCTTTGAAATCTTATTTAGCGAACCAACCTGGTTGAGCGGCAGACGAACAATACGGCTCTGCTCGGCAAGCGCCTGGAGAATCGACTGACGGATCCACCATACGGCGTATGAAATGAATTTGAAGCCGCGGGTCTCGTCAAACTTCTGGGCAGCCTTAATCAGGCCGAGGTTACCTTCGTTGATAAGGTCGGGGAGGCTGAGCCCCTGGTTCTGATATTGTTTTGCCACCGAAACCACGAAACGCAGATTGGCGCGAGTAAGCTTGTCGAGGGCGGCCTGATCACCCTCTCGGATGCGCTGAGCCAATTCAACCTCCTGTTCAACTGAAATAAGCTCCTCACGACCGATTTCCTGCAGGTATTTGTCGAGCGAAGCACTTTCGCGGTTGGTGATTGATTTCGAAATCTTAAGTTGTCTCATTATAAACTGAATCGATAATAATCCGCATATGAGAAGGCACGGCACCCGATGCTTTCTGCCTGAACATGCCCTTTCCGGGTCCGGATTGCGCACATTTCACAAAGGGTACACCTTGCACATATCAAGGTGCAAAGTTACAAAAAAGTTCGCACATATCTTCTATTTTCCGGTTAATATTCCGTAATTACAGAATGAAAAAATTTCAGAATTTTCAGAATTTTCAGAAAATAATTATTCACCGGAAACGGAATCAACAGGATAAAGCACGCAATGAAACCTATATCCTCGTATGGCATCTCTTCGTAATCAATCTGGTTAATAACGATGAGTGGAAGTGTTCTAATGGGAACTTTTGCTATATCGCCAACCGGACATAAACCAGCGAGGCGGTGTCAAAATCTTGAGTTTTTGACACCGCCTCCGATAAATAAACGCTAAGATTAGCGGGCAAGTAATTTCTCTGCGCGTCCGTTGGAGATGCGGATATAAATCTGGCCGGCCGCAGGGTGGTTAATGCGTATCCCCTGAAGATTGTAGAGAGCATCAGCAGCGAAGTTATGGCCGGACTCCGTCACATCCACGATGCCGCCAAGCGCATAGTCGGGCAGCGGGGCTGCCGGGGTAGCATCTCGATCCGGTTCACTGAGGGTACCAACCGTATAGTCACCCCACTGACCTTTCAGCCAGTTGATTTTTGCAGCAAGGAAATTGTCGACGCGCTGTCGGGCATTATCCATGTCAGTATTGTCGGCCACGGCCTGCCCTCCCTGTGGAGGGGTCACATCCTTCCAGCGCCGACGGTCGGCTACGGCTGCCGCTTTCAGAGCAGAGGCATGCGCGGCGATATCGCTGTAAAGTCCGTCGAAATGGTTCTGCATGAACCAAAGCCATGTAGCTTTCACCTTATCGTTGAATCGGTCGTTGCAACGCATCGAGGGAATCCAGGTATTGCCGTAAGGGCCGTGTTTGTAAAAATAGTCGTCGGTGGGACCGACAAATGCGTTGCCGCAGTCCCACAAGGGAGAAAAGTGCCACTTCTCCCCTTCTCCTCGCTCGCGGAACAGATAGGTAGAGCCATGATATGACTCAACGTTTGCAATAATCTCCTCGACCACATAGTAGCGGGCGGCATCGTCGATGTCAAGGTAGGCCCAAAGTTCGTCGGAATTGGCGCCGACGCGGTCGTTGATAGCAGCAAACTGATCAGTTACAAAGCGTTTCTGAAGATCGGAATAGAGTTCGGGAGTGTCCCAGGTGATGCGCAATTGGTCGCAATAGAGATCAGGAACGCAACTCTTCTCATCCATGCGTATCTGGTTCTCCTCATCGTAATTGTCAAGTTCCACAAGATAGCCTCCGGAAACAAGCGCCGGATCAGACACATTGTCGTCGAGTTCGGTTACAGGCACGCGGTCGTCGCCTACTCGGATTGATTCGGTAAGAAAGTAAAGTCCGCGGTAGTCGCCGTTGATGACAACTTCAATCGGCTGTTGTGCCGGAGTCCAGGGCAAACCGATACGTTTGCCAAGATTAAACCCGGCGAAATTACGCATGTAGCCCCAGGTGTCGTCGGCATGGGCAAGTATGGCATAATGCTTGCTCTTTGTCATACCAAGGAGCGACTGCTTTTTCCCGAGTTTCAGCTTGAACGGCTTTTTGGCAAATCCTCTGCGCGTCCAGTTGCCGCGGGCCTTGATTTCAAGAGGGAGGGGGTCGGAAGCAGAGCCAACTGCTTTTGCCTCGCCGCCACCGAAAAGAGCGCAGCCGTTGGGGTCGAGCCAGTATTCAGCCTCGGAAAAGTAATTTTTGTGATCGAGGTCTTTGGAAATAATCTCGTTATTATAGGAAAGATGCTCCGGAGTATCGTATACATTGATATAAAGAACCGGGAGCGTGCCCGACAGGCCTTCAACCGGCATATCCTCTCCATTTATCTGATATCTGACCGGAATCGATGCGGCGTTCTTAACATATTCAAACGATATCGTCACATCGTTTGCGGCCTTGGCCACGAGGTTTCCGCCGCCCTGCAGTGCATTAAATGTCTGCGACTTGCTAAGAGTGTATGTATCAGGTTTGGGCACCGGTGCGCCATAGTCGAACGTCTTGAAATCGTAGGTGCCGATTTTGAATTCGCCCGACAGGCGGTCTACATGGAGCGAATAATTTTGCCCGTTGCGCTCAAAGCGGAGCGATTCCGAACACCCCCACGGAACTTCACCGATATCGCCGCCACGCAGATAGATAACAGGCATTCCATCCGCGTCGACGTTGTCGAGCGCAAGAGCACATGTTCCGGATAATCCCCACAATGACATACACAAGGCGCCGAGGACTCTTTTACATTTTTTCATGTTAAAAACAAAAGGTTGTAAGTAAGATAAGATATATATTACTAACGGCCCTTTGGCCATAAAAATTGCAGACGTGTCACCACGCAGCACGCGCGGCCCGGAGTTTCTCTTCCGAACCGATGTCGAACCAGCGGTATGTATCTGCCGGCTCAAAGCCTCCGATCCGCAATTCGGCCAGCGAATCGAGGTAGAATGGTATAGTGGAAAAGACCTCTCCATGAGTATCGGCATACGCCCGGAGATACGGCAAAACCGACGTACTGACGATATGCACGCCGCCGAATGCCCTCGCTTCCATCGCCGAGGAGGCGGGGATAAACCCTGAAGGGCGGCATTCGCCGGAATTCATGTTCTGCCACCCGCGCAACCGGGCATTCTTGTCGAGCCAAAGCATGCGCGAAGATTGTCGACGCTGCACGAGAAGCGATACGTCGCGACCAGAATGTATATGATTATCAACAAACTCCGCAATCGGGAAATCCGTGAGTATGTCTGCGTTGTGAAGCAGTATCGCGTCGTCCGGAGCCGGGTCGAGAAGTTCCCATGCCTTCAGCAGACCGCCCCCGGTGTCGAGCAGTTCCGACGATTCGTCGGAAAATTGTACGTCAATGCCGAAATTAGCGTTAGCCGCGATGAAATCTCTTATCTGGTCGGGGAAATGATGTACGTTGACGACCATCTCCCGAATGCCGCCTTCGTCGCGCAGACGCTCGACAACATGCTGAAGCAATGGCTTTCCACCGACTTCCGCCAGCGCCTTGGGATGGTGAAGAGTAAAAGGCTTGAGACGCGAGCCTATTCCCGCAGCGAATATCAACGCTTTCATGGTAAACCGGCTTTTAATTCAATCGTTAGTGAGAAACGCTATCCCCCGTAGGGTTGAATATCTCAAGTATATCCTGCTCCCGATGCCATAGCACTACGCGAATCTGCGGAAAGTGCTCACGCAGATGTCGTGTCATCGCTTCAGCGCTATAGACTGAACGATGACGGCCACCGGTACATCCGAACGAGACGCAAAGCGAGGTAAAACCACGGCTTATATAACGCGCCACCGAAGCATCCACAAGCTTATAGGCCGACTCGAGAAAGGCAAATATCTCTCCGTTATCTTCCAGAAAACCAACTACAGGAGCATCGCGTCCAGTCAAGGGCTTGTAACGGTCGAATCGCCCGGGGTTGTGAACAGCCCGACAGTCGAACACGAATCCGCCTCCGTTACCGCTAAGGTCGGCGGGAACTCCTTTCTTATAAGAGAAACTTGCCACAGATACCGTCAGAACGCCCGCTGGAGCGGGTGGCACCGACGAAATTGCCGAAGCGGTACGCACGGCATAGCAGTCGGCAAGTTTGTCGGCGATTCCTGCAAGATACGGATATTCCTTTGCCAGATTGAACTCCGATATCACACCGCGCAGGTTAGCGACTCCGGGGCCGATGCTTGCGATGAAATGCGGTCGACGTTCATACAGCCCGCGAAAACCATATGCACCAAGTGTCTGAAGCACCCTGAACAGCACGAACACCGGCAGTCGACGTCGGAATCTCTCAGCAGAGAAACCTCGGGCAGCATAGCGCTCAGCGTGCGCCACATACCAATCGACCAGTTCCATTCTGAGCGATGGAGGAATAGCAGCCTTCGCCTGCCAGAGGAAGGAAGCCACATCGTATTCTGCCGGGCCGCGGCGTCCACCCTGAAAGTCTATGAGCGAAAACTTTCCGGAATCATCGACCATCAGATTGCGGCTCTGAAAGTCGCGCACCATAAACGTGGCGGCCTCAACAGCCGCTTCTCCGACTGCTTTCGCGATAGAATCCAAATCATCCTGCAACAGCGCCTCTTCGAAATCGTCAAGTGCAGGTTTGAGAAATGAATACTTGAAATAATTCAGGTCCCAGGCAATCATCCGGGCGTTCATGGCCGGTTGAGGATAGCAGCGGTTGAAATCAATATCCGAGGCGCCCTCAAACTGCACATCGACAAGCAAATCGAGAGCCGCCCGAAGAAGGTGAACGTCCTCATCTCCGAAACGGCCAGTAGTGCGGGCATCGGCCAGGACATCGAACAACGATGAGCATCCGCAGTCGGTCTGTAGATAATAGCGGCCGCAATCCGACACGGCAAGTACATGGGGAACAGGCAAACCCTTCCCGGCGAAATGCCGGCTCAGATATATGAATGCGCGGTTTTCCGCCAGATCGCTGCCATACGTACCTATCACGTTGCCCGCAGCTCCTTCCAGACGATAATACTTCCTGTTGCCGCCCGATGCGGCAACAGGGGTCAATTCAGTCGGAAAGGCGCCCTCGAAATGCAAAGCATAGAGCCCCGCAAGCAGAGCTTCCGTTTCGTTCATTGCGGTCACTGATTGATGCTATGAGACCGATTCGTAATTATTCAGCGGTTTCTTCCGGCGTCTCGTTTTCAGCGTCGGCAGCAGCCATCTCCTCCTTGAATTCGGTAATACCTGCAGCAAGAAGCTGGTTGTACCAGTTGTAGAGTTTGCGGATATCGGTAGTATATACGCGATCGCGGTCGAAATCAGGAAGCACTTCGGCAAATAGGTCGCGAACGGCGTCGTCAGTCATATTTTTTACGTCGACGGGATTGCCTTCCTGCTTGGCCTTGAGCGATTCAAGCACATCGTAAAGAGGTACGTCGCCATCCATGGTATACATCGAGATGTCGCATAGAGACACCACTTTGTCGCGGGCATAAGCCGGAGTGCGCTTGCCATTGGCCACATTTTCTACAATAAGCATATTCTTGCCCTGGTTTACCAGGCGATACAGACCGGGCTTACCGGCGATAGATAAAATACGTTTCAGCATTGTCTGCGATAGATAATGGAATTATTCAGACCACAAAGTTAACAAAAATCCCCACATCGCACAACCATAGCTTCCATTGCTACGGTTCCGGAGGAAATAGCTAACTTTGCAGCAATAAAATCAATCAAGACCAAACGGAATATGTGGCAGGCAATATTATCCGTCTTCATAGGAAGCGGCATAGGCGGAGTAATGCGCTATCTCGCCGCCGTCGGGATGCAGACGGTTCTTGGCGACAGCCAACAATGGATGCTCCCATGGAGCACCATGGCAGTCAACCTTATCGGAAGCTTCTGTTTCGGACTGATTTTCGGGCTGGGGATGTCAGGTACAGTGAGCCGTGAATGGCGTCTGGCACTCACCACCGGGTTTTGCGGGGGCCTGACAACATTTTCAACCTTCAGTTTCGAGACACTGACAATGCTATCCGGAGGCCAGATAATAAGCGGACTTGCCTACGTTGTCGTGTCGCTTGCAGGAAGCGTCCTTGCCGCCATGGCCGGATACATGCTTACCCGTTAGCGCACAACGAATCACACTACCCTTTCTGTTGCAGGTGGTCCATTAATTCACCGGCAAAAAACCGTTCGCCGACCTGTTTGAATCCGAGCGAATCATAGAGTCGGCGAGCACGGCTGTTAGCTTTGTCTACAAGCAGGCCCAGCGGTTTGCCGCATTCCCGTGCACGCACTCCGGCAGCCTCAATAAGTGCGGTTGCTACCCCCCGGCCGCGATATTCCGGCATCACGGCAAGCGAATCGAGATAAAACTCGTCGGGCGACGTCTCCACCGGAAGGCCGTCGACATCTCCTTCGGTATTCAGCCCTATTTGTCTGGCGGCCTCTGCAAAAAACACGCGGCGCAGCTCGATGAGCCGTGCTCCGTCGTAACAGACAAGAATACCCATTACCTCACCGCTGTCGTCGACGGCGGAGAGAGAGTTCAGATAGCTGTACTGAGTGTCAGTCCTGGCCGCCAGACTGGCGAAGAGAGTCTCGACATCGGCCGATGAATGCTCCGGCGCACCAAGCCTTTCGGCCAGTTCATCTCCGATAGCCATAGTGATTCCTTTCCCGATAATTCGGGCGTGATGCGGAAGTGATGGGATTATCTTCATAGTTCCAATTCTTGGTTTTAATTTCAAATTTAAGTGATTTGTACGATGAAAACAAACTAACAACGGGCAATGGCACAATATTCTCCGATTTCTGTTGATAATTGCAGAAAACATATCCTCGCCATTTAATCGTTCTAACCATCATTTGCCAGGAAATATTTGCACCGGCAATAATTTGACAGGGAGGGGAAAGAAGAAAAATTTAGAAACCACATGTAAAAAACTTTTGTCGGTTTCAAAAAGATTTTCTACCTTTGCAACTCGGAAAGCGGAAACAACCGCTACAGCCTTGATAAGGAGTGATGCTCGAGTGGCTGAAGAGGCAAACCTGGAAAGTTTGTATACCCCGAAAGGGTATCGGGAGTTCGAATCTCCCTCACTCCGCAAAAATGTGGAACGGGCCCATGGCTCCCCGCAAGGTCCTATAGCTCAGTTGGTTAGAGCACCTGACTCATAATCAGGGAGTCCTTGGTTCAAGCCCAAGTGGGACCACAATCAGTAAAAAAGTTCTGTGAATACGATGCTTACATCCGTTTTCCAGAACTTTTTTTAGTCAAAAGGCTTCAATTACAATTTTAACCAAACGTCCATCATCAATTGCGGAGATATGATTTGAACATTTCGCTGAATTGAATATGCCCTGCGCTGCACACCCATCCACCTTATTTAAGCAGTAGTAGCTCTCTATTCATAGTTTTTTCGACAATTTCAAATCACCGTCGCTGATACACCGACAAGTAGAAATTTATCGATGTTGCAGTTCATCAAAAATATCATACAGCTTGTGTTCTCGCCCGACAGAGGGTGGGAGGATCTGGAGCAGGAATGCGACAAACGATTTCTCGATGCTCGTGTCTCTCAGTCGTCGGACTCCGGCGACGGCCAGAGGAGGCCAACTTTCGCCTCTCAGCGGGGGAAATGGGACGAGGAGGTTGCCCAATCGACATTTTTACACTGTTTTCTGCCTTTTGTAGCAGTCTGCTCGCTGTCTGAACTGATGAGAGTAGTCTATGGCACTGCCGACTTAGTCGACGCATTTATACGTGCAGCCATTTCGTTCATGACACTGTTTCTTGCATCGCAGGTCGGTCGGTTCGCGTTGCAGTTTTACTGCCCGCGGCTGATTGACCCAGACACCGACCCCGCGGACTTACGTGGACGATGGTTTATGCTGACAATTTACCCGCTGGCATTTCTTGCTATCGTAGAGATGCTTGCAAATATGGTCAAAGTGCATATCGCCCTTCTGGGTTTCCTGCCATTCTATGTCGTTTTCATAATCTGGAAGGGATGGCGATTCGCCGGCATTGAAGAGCGCAATGTGGGTCCGTTCATGATTCTGGCAACCGCATCGATACTCGGATCTGCCTACCTGATTGATTTTGCACTCGGCAGACTTATATAGCTCACCCCATGAAATTCAAGGAAGTAAACATAAAGAACCGTCGCGCCACATTCGACTATGCCATAGGCGACACATATACGGCAGGCATAGTGCTCACCGGTACTGAAATCAAGTCGATACGGCAGGGAAAGGCTTCGCTGGCCGACACATTCTGCTACGTGAACAACGGAGAGGTATGGGTGAAGAACATGTACATAGCGGAGTATTTCTACGGCACCTACAACAACCATACAGAGCGGCGCGACCGCAAGCTCCTGCTTAACCGCAAGGAGATAATGAAACTTGAGAAAAACGGCAAAGAGGCCGGCTTCACCATCGTGCCTCTCAGGCTTTTCATATCGGAGCGCGGCTACGCCAAACTCGTGATTGGCGTGGGTCGAGGCAAGAAGGAGTTCGACAAACGTCAGGCCATCAAGGAACGCGAGGACAAGAGAAATATGGCGCGTGTTTTCCAAAAATAAAACACTTTAGCGCGGAGCCAAGCAGAGCGGGTAAACAGTAATCCATCAGCTTCGGAAAATCCGGTGAATCGATATTAACCGGTACATATCCCGAATAAATTCAAGAACCTATTTCCGGAGAATCAGGAGCGACTGAGACTGCTGAGATGCAGTTCGTCCGGAGCCACGCAGAGTGACTCCGACGACTCGAAGCATACCGCCCGGCTTGATTTTCAGATGCGCACCCAGTTGAGCGGCTGTGAGGGGAAAATTGCGGACGGCCACGTCGGCACGCCCATAGCGCGAAGCAAAACTCTTGATTATATTTGATGCGAAGGGGAGCACCTCCACAATCTCCATCCATTTCCCGGGCAGCCCCTCGACTACACTGTCAGCAACGAAAAGATTTGTATTGGGATGAATTTTCCGCAATCCGAAGCGAGAGCATAATAGACCAAACGGGGCAGCTTTCATCGCCGCAGGCGAAGGCTCGAAAAGCCACATACCGGCGGCCGGGGCGCCCAGTTCAACCGAGCCGGAAGCATTCTCGGCGAGCGTGAAGCGGAATGGAGGCCGGTCGGCACTGTCGACCACTATTTCGGCATCCAATCCGGCGGCGCATTCCAATCCTCTGTAATCAAGCACTGCAAGCAACTCGCGGCATTCGGAGCCATCGTCGACTACATGTAGCGAAACGGTGGCCGGAAGGTCGCGAAGCGTCTGCGTGATGTCGAGCATCGGCGACAGCTTGGCCATAACCAGCGGCGCCTTGCGGGCAAAAAGCCCACCCATTGTCGCCACATCCGGACTGCAGTCGTGAATGTTGTATACTCTGGCGCCGTCAGCACTGCGTCTGGCCGGGTCAATGAAAGCCAATCCGAACGGCTCCCCCATGTAATTCTCCAGCCATGAGCGGCATTCAGCCTCTACGACCTCAATATTCTCCACACCGGCCTCACCGAAATTGAAAGCTGCCGTAAGTGCCAGCAATGGACTCATCTCGATGGCAAACGCCTTTACCCCACTCTCCCGACTCTCAATTCCGGCGTCAAGAGCTGCCACAATGGCACGACAATCGATTCCGAGTCCGCATGTCAGATCGACGAACCGACGACACCCGGGAGCTATCGACGCAGCAATACGGCCATGAAGTACCGCTACCGTCTCCGACGATGCCTGTTCTACCGAGAGCGGCACCGGCATGAATGCCGGACACCACTCAATGAACTTTCGCCCGGATTTGCGCAACGACTCAAGATGACTTATCGCCATGGGAATCCAGGGACGCCCATCGCCATGATATTTAAGACGCAGACGCTCAGGCAATTCGGCAGCGTTATCGGCTACAAACCGCCTCAATGACGCCATTTCGTGGGAATTAGGAAAATATTGATTCATAGTAGGGTGAGGATACTGCATGCACCGCAAAGGTAGGAATAAATCCCGACTTTTGCGGCGCATGCGTGTATTGCAGCAGGAGAAAGGTCAATCCATATCGAGAGCGCGGTAGTGCTGATAGGGATGGTCGCATCCAGGACATACAGCTGGAGGCTCGGTGCCTACGAAGATATAACCGCATACCATACACTCCCAGGAAATCGGTTCTTCTCGCTTCCAGAGCGTACCATCTTCAAGACGCTTGAGATAGCGCGAGAAACGCTCCATATGGTGCTTTTCCACCTCTGCGATGGCGCGGAAATGGGAGGCGATATCAGGAAAGCCTTCCTCTTCAGCCACTTTTGCATCAGCGAAATACTGGTCCATAGCCTCATAATGCTCCTCATTGATGGAAATACGAAGATTCGAGGCAGTATCCTGAATCTTGACGGCGTCGACACCAACGTTGCAGTTCACAACACCCCCTTCGAGCATCTTCATGAACACCTTGCCGTGATGAAGCTCGTTGGCGGCAGTCTCTTCAAAAACCTGCTGGATGGGGAAAAGATTTTCCTTCTGCGCCTGCTGGGCATAATAGATATAACGTGTATACGCCTGGGATTCGCTTATGTAGGCGTTGACAATAGCCTGCTCCGTGCGCGTTCCCTTAATACTTTTGACGGCTGCTGCAGCCGCTTTTTGTGTTGTTGCCATAGTTGTTGGGTGAGATTAAACAGTTTTTACGTTTTCGCTTTAAAATGTAAACGTCGCGTCACCACTATTGTTCGCCAAAACAGCCGGAAACTTCGGGCGCACTCGCCTGAGGCATTCAGGGGTTGCACCGATTGAAAATAATTCGTAAATTTGACGGATTTAAAAGGTTCATTGACCGACAACAAACAAATACCGCCATATGAAATTCAAAGTTCCGAGCAAAGCCCTCTATTCTACCCTTTCGGGCGTGAGCAAAGTAATCAACTCCAAAAACACGCTAACCATTCTCGACAACTTCCATTGGAAGATGGCCGACGACATGCTGACCATCACCGCCTCCGATACGGAGAACACTCTGACAGCACAGCTGGCGCTTGCTCATGCAGAGGGTGAAGGGGAATTCTGCCTGAACGCGCGTCGCATTTCCGATATCGCAAAGGAGCTTCCCGACGTCGACGTGGAGTTTGACATCAACCCCGACAACCATATGGTGAAAATCACCTTCCCCGGAGGTAGTTTCGACATGATGGCAATGGAGGGTCAGCAGTACCCACGCACAATCGAGGAAGAAGAGGAGGCTGCCGAAACCTTGAAAACCACCGTACCGGCCAGCCAGGTGCTCAACGGCGTAGAGAACACCATTTTCGCCGTAGGGACCGACGAACTGCGTCCGCAGATGATGGGTATTCTCTGGGACATGAAAGAAGACGGTATAACCTTCGTATCGACCGACACACGTAAACTCGTGCGTTACATCGACCGCACCTCCGCGCCAGGCATCACGGCCTCCTTCATCCTGCCGCTCAAACCAGCAGTAATCCTCAAGACACTGCTCGACAAGGAGGAAACCGTAGATATGACCGTCTCGCCGCGTAGCGCCGTGTTTAAATCGGGCAATATCACCCTGACCAGCCGCTTTATCAAAGGCAATTTCCCCGATTATAACCGCGTTATTCCGCAGAGCAACCCCTATGTTGTAACAGTGGACCGCGCCTCGATTCTTACGGCCGTGCGCCGTGTGGCCGTCTGCACCGATCCGAGCCATGGTCTGGTAAAATTCCGCTTCACGCCCGACCGTGTGGAGATGAAAGTCGACGACCCCAACAACAGTGCTTTCGCCCACGAGGATGTGCCCTGCGACTTTACAGGCGACAATATGGTAATCGGTTTCAGCGCCTCTTTCCTTCTGGAGATATTCTCTACCATCGAGACCCAGAACCTTATAATCCGCCTGGCCGATCCCTCACGCCCCGGACGCTTCGAGCCCGAGGAAAACGAGGAAAACACCGAGCTGGTGATTATCCTCATGCCCATGGCTGTGCGCGATTTCTGATTCCACGGCACCCATACCACCATTACCCTGCTTAAGAATGAGACTGAGACTCGAACGCCCGATAATGTTCTTCGACCTGGAGACAACGGGCACCAATATACTTCGCGACCGCATCGTGGAGATTTCGATGATAAAAGTATATCCCGACGGCCACGACCTTCAGCGCACCGTACGCGTTAATCCCGGAATGCCGATTCCAGCCGAAGCAACGGCCGTCCACCATATCACCGACGCCGACGTGGCCGACAAGCCCCTGTTCGCCGACATAGCCGCGCAGCTCGCCGAGAGCTTCGCGGGATGCGATATCGCAGGTTTCAACTCCAATCGCTTCGACGTACCGATGCTCGCCGAGGAGTTCGCCCGCGTGGGAGTGGATTTCGATTTCACCGCTCCACGCTATGTCGACGTTCAGACCATTTTCCACAAGAAGGAGCAGCGCACGCTCTCGGCTGCATACCGCTTCTACTGCGACAAAGACCTGGAGGGCGCCCACTCGGCTAACGCCGACACCCGCGCCACCTACGAAGTGCTTCTGGCGCAGCTTGAGCGCTACGCCGACCTCCCCTGCGACATCGACGGACTATCCGATTTCTCGATGCAGCAGAAGAATGTAGACCTTGCCGGTCGTCTTGTCTACGACGACCAGCACCGCGAGGTAATCAACTTCGGCAAATATAAAGGTCAGCTCGCCGCCGACGTGCTTCAAAAAGATCCCGGCTACTACAACTGGATTCAGCAGGGAGATTTCCCCAGCGAAACCAAGCGACGCTTCACGGCCATCAGGATGCGACATCACCGCTGATTCGGGGCTATTGATTGATTTGAAAGTAATCGTTGGCAATCAATCACCCAAATTTTCGGATTAATCGAGATAATCATGATTAATCCAGATTAATCGAGAATAATCTGGATTTAGATCGGAAAAACCGGGAGTATTCCCGAATGGAACTAATTTGGATTGAAAAGATGCTGAAAGGCAAACATATAGTTGTTGGAATCACGGGGGGCATCGCAGCATATAAATCAGCTGTTCTCGTCAGGTTGCTGGTTAAGTCCGGCGCCGAGGTGCAAGTAATCATGACACCCAACGCCCGCGAATTCATAACTCCGGTTACGCTCTCCACATTAAGCGGACGGCCCGTAATCAGCGAGTTCTTCACCGCCAACACCGGTCAGTGGAACAGCCATGTGGATCTCGGCCTCTGGGCGGATGCCTTCGTGGTCGCACCCGCCACGGCATCCACAATCGCCAAGATGGCAACAGGCGTAGCCGACAACATGCTCGTCACCTCCTATCTCTCCACACGCGCCCCACGCATGATTGCGCCGGCGATGGACTTCGACATGATGCTCCATCCTACCACCCGCCGCAACCTTGCCACGCTCGAATCCGACGGCGTGCGGATCGTAGAGGCTGAGAGCGGCGAACTTGCCTCTCACCTTATGGGCAAAGGCCGCATGGCCGAGCCCGAGCACATAGTGGAGGCGCTGCAGCGCATGCTTGAAGAGGAGACGCTGAACAAAGGAACTGAAAATCCTGTCGGCAACGTAATCATGCAGCCGCTCAAAGGGAAACGCGTGCTGATAACCGCCGGCCCCACCCGCGAGCGCATCGATCCAGTGCGCTACATCAGCAACTTCTCTACCGGCCGTATGGGTGTGGCTCTGGCGGAGGAGGCCGCCCGCCGCGGCGCCGACGTGAAGCTGGTGCTCGGCCCTACGGAAGTGCGGCCCTCCAAGGATTCAGGTGTGCTGACTGTAGATGTGGAATCTGCCAGGGAGATGCTGGGCGCCTGTCTGGAAGCCTTTCCCACCGCCGACATCGCCATAATGGCGGCTGCAGTGGCCGACTATACCGTTGCCAATCCCGCCACACGCAAGATAAAACGCGAGCACACCGAAGTTCCCACCCTTGAGTTGGTGAAGAATCCCGACATAGCCGCCACCCTTGGCGCACGCAAGCGCCAGGATCAGCTTCTCGTGGGTTTCGCCTTAGAGACCGATCACGCTATCGAAAATGGCCGTGAGAAGCTTCGCCGCAAGAATCTCGACATGGTTGTCGTCAACTCTCTCGAAGATGCCGGAGCCGGATTCGGTACAGACACCAACCGCATAACCATTGTCTTCACCGACGGCTCCACACGATCCTTTCCCCTGAAGAGCAAGGCCGATGTAGCCGCCGACATTCTCGACTCTCTCCCTGAAAACTAACATTTCAACACAATGAACCTCTCCCCCATCGCCAGTCAGTCAATCCTCCGCTGCACCATGACAAGACTTTTCATCATGATCGTGGCGCTCGCGCTCGCATCAGGCAGCGGCCTACGCGCTCAGGAACTCAACTGCGAAGTGACTATCAATACAGACCAGCTCCAGAACGTGAACCGCGACGTCTTCACCACTCTTGAAGAGTCAATGCGCGAATATTTCAACACCACCCACTTCACCAACGACCAGTACGCGCTCAACGAGCGTATCGACTGCCGCTTTTTCCTTACCGTGGCCGACTATACCGACAATGTTGTGAAGGGCGACATTCAGGTGCAGTCCACACGTCCGGTCTACAACAGCGCCTACACTACAACGGCCCTTAACTTCAAGGACAAAAATGTAGAATTCAGCTATCAGCAGGGCGAACCGCTTATTTTCACCGTCAACACGATGGAGAACCAGCTGACGGCCATACTCAATTTTTACGCCTATTTCATCATAGCCCTCGACGGCGACACGTTCGCTCCACACGGCGGCGACGAAGCTTTCGAGCGCTTGCGTGCCATTGTGCAGATGGCGCAGTCGTCGGGCGAAGGTGGCTGGAAGGCCTTTGAAGACAAGAAAAACCGCGCGGCCCTGCTGGGAGCTTTCACCGAGCCGCAGACCTCGGCCTCACGCGATATGCTCTACCAGTACCACCGCACCGGGCTCGACGAGATGTTTCTCTCGCCCGACAAGGGACGCCAGCGCATTACAGAAAGTCTCTCGGCTCTCGATAAGATTTATCAGTCCGACCCGATGAACGTGGCACTTTCGCTTTTCAAGGACGCCAAACTCGACGAACTGGTGAACGTATATTCCAAAGCCTCGCAGACCGAACGCGAGAAGGTGGCCGAATTGCTGTCAAAGCTTTATCCCACCGAGATGAAACGCATCAACGAACTCAAGGCAGGAAAGCAGAAATGATAACTGACCTCCACATATCCAACTATGCCCTGATTGACTCCATCGACCTGACTTTCGGACCGGGGCTCAACATAATCACCGGCGAAACCGGTGCGGGCAAATCGATAATTCTCGGAGCTCTCGGCCTCCTTTTGGGCGCGAGGGCCGACAGTCGCGTAATCCGCCGACCCGATGAGAAATCGGTGGTGGAAGCGACATTCACAATCGCCGATGCCGATCCGCGTCTGCACGAAGCCCTCGCAGAAGCGGGAGTAGAGCCTGAAAAGGGAGTCAACAACCTGACACTTCGTCGCGAATTGGCCTCCAACGGCCGTAATCGCGTGTTTGTCAACGATTCGCTCATTACGCTGGCGCAGCTGCAAAAAATTGCAGCCTTACTCGTAGATATCCACTCCCAGCACCAGAATACCCTGCTGGCCGATCAATCATACCAGCTGCGTCTGCTCGACTCGCTCGCCGGCAATCATGCCATACTCGAACGCTACTCGGCGGCCTACACTGCCTACCGCCACGCACTGCGGCGCTATCGCCAGGAGCGCGCACAGCTCGATCAGGCCCGTGAGGAGGAAGAATATCTGCGATTTCAGCACTATCAGCTTGTAGAGGCCGTAATTCAGCCGGATGAGGTAGCCGCTCTTGAGGCCGAGCAACGGCGCCTGGCCAATGCAGCCGCTATTGGCGACGCCCTTGCAGCTATCCAACGCCTTTTTGCAAGCGAGGAAAGCGGCGCCGTCGCCCAGCTCGAAGAGGCATCAGGCTACGCATCTCGACTTGCGCAACTCGCACCGGGCGAAGAGACATCCGAGCTCGAACAGCGTCTGGACAGCCTCCGTATCGAACTCGACGACCTTACCTCAGCCTACGAGACCATGGCCGAGAATATGCCCGACGACCCCGCGCGGCTCGATGATGTGGAAAACCGACTTGCAACCATCTACACCCTTATGCGTCGCTACAAGGTTGACCACGAGAACGACCTGATAGCCCTGCGCGAGCAGATGGCAGACCGACTGCATGCCCTCGACCTTGGCGACGAGACACTCCGCGCCCTTGAAGTGGAGGCAAAGCGCGCCAAGAAAGCCGCACTGGCCGTAGCGGCCGAGCTTACCGACCGACGCGCTGCTGAAGCAGAACGCCTCGGGACCGCACTTGCCGACCAGGCGCGACCACTGGGGATGGACAACCTGCGCGTGGAAATTGCCCTGAACAAAACGCCGCTCGGGCCCACGGGAAGTGACGCCGTGGAGTTCCTGTTCGCTTTCAACAAGAACCAGACACCGACCACTGTTGCTTCATCCGCCTCCGGAGGCGAAATCTCGCGCCTTATGCTCGCCGTGAAGTCGCTCGCCGCCACGACACTTCAGATGCCAACCATCGTATTCGACGAGGTCGATACCGGCGTTTCCGGCGCCATTGCCGCCCGCATGGGTGGACTGATGAAGGAAATCTCCGCCCACATACAGGTGATAGCGATAACCCACCTGCCCCAGGTAGCAGCGTTGGGCAACCGGCACTTCCGGGTGTTCAAGCACGACACCGAGACATCGACTGTTACATCTGTGGGCGAACTTTCGGCCGACGAACGCGTTGAGGAGATAGCAAAGATGCTTTCGGGCTCGGCAGTCGACGCGGCCGCCACCGCCAACGCGCGCGCCCTTCTCTCCGCAAGCCAAACACATTGAATTCAAGATTTACCGATGGAAAATTCCGACTATATATACGGCATACGCGCCGTAATCGAGGCCGTGGAGGCCGGACGCGAAATCGACAAGGTTTTCGTAGCCAACACCCTGCAGGGCGACCTTGCCCGCGAACTTATGAGTGTGCTCAAGGCCAATAAAATCCTCCTCCAGAAAGTGCCGATTGAGAAAATCAACCGGCTTACGCGCCGCAACCACCAGGGTGTGGTGGCTATGCTGTCGGCCGTGAGCTACGCGCGACTTGACACTGTGGTGCCGTCGCTTTTCGAGGAAGGACGTGTGCCGCTCATAGTGGTGCTCGACGGAATAACCGACGTACGCAACTTCGGCGCGATAGCACGCACCTGCGAGTGTGCCGGCGTCGACGCCATTGTAATCCCGCGCCGTGGAGGCGTAAGCGTAGGCGCCGACGCCATGAAGACATCGGCAGGAGCGCTGAGCTATCTGCCCGTGTGCCGTGAAGGTAGCACCGTCAACTCTGTTAAATATCTGCTCGACTGCGGGTTTCGCATCATAGGCGCTACTGAAAAGGGATCGGTCGACTATACTCAGGCAGACTACACCCAGCCTACAGCCATTGTAATGGGCGCCGAGGATGTTGGAATTTCTCCCGACGTGTTGCGTCTGGCCACCACACGCGTTGCCATCCCGCAACTGGGCCATGTGTCCTCACTCAACGTGTCGGTTGCCGCCGGAGTGATAATATACCGGGCAGTCAGCCAACGCATGGCAGCCGGGCGCATACGCTGACTCATTCAAGATAAGACCACTCTATGATTGTGCTGATTGCAGAATCGAAATCCATGTCGGCAAAGCAGGTTGCCGTAACGCCGGAATCGCCCTGCTACAGCCCCAGGGTGGGAGAAGGTGGGTTTCCGTGCTACGAATTCGAAGCGGACGCAATTATGGCCGGGTTGCGCGGACTTACGGCGTCAGAACTGTCAGACCGCCTCAAGGTAGGGCCGAAATCTACCGCAGCAATGGTGAAGATGGTTTATGATTTTCCCGACAAAAGCCACGGCTACCGCGCCATCGATGCATTCGCAGGCGTAGTATTCAAGGCCCTCGACGCTGCCTCACTTTCGCCTGAGGCCATGGAGCGGACACGCAGAGGTCTGCGCATAGTATCGTCGGCCTACGGATGGCTCACTCCCGACAACATCATCAAACCTTACCGCCTTGACTATTCCGACCGCGTCGCTCCCGACGGAAGGGCTCTCAGCGCATTCTGGCGTAGTCGCCTTACGGTTTCACTTGTAAATCTGGTTAAAACTTCCGGATGTCGCGAGATATTGAATCTTCTTCCGGCCGACGCATCGAAGTGCATCGACTGGAAGGCAGTGAAGGCCTTTGCGTCGGTTTATGTGGCAAATTTCCAACAGGAAGGGGCAAATGGGCTTTCTACTCCCGGGAGCGGACGCCTCAAAACACTCCGAGGACTTCTCCTGCGCCATATTCTTGAAACCGGCATATCGTCGGGCGATATGCTACGCTCACTTGATACGGATTTCTGCTATTATGATACCGATGCCCCTTATCCGGGCCATCTGCAGCTTATCACCGACTGAAAAGACTTTACACAAATACCCACAGCACCTATCTCATTGAATATAAAAAAGGCGGTGTGTCAAAATTCCATAATTTGACACATCGCCCTATTTTTTACCCGAATGGTGAGGGCGCTGTCAGAATGGTCCAGATGGTAGGAGCTTGAGGGTGAGGGCGAAGGGAGTTGACTAAGGTCAATGACCGAACCCGAACCCCTCAGGCGACGACCCAGATGGGCTATTATGACACGCCCTCTTTTGCTTTTGAGAGAAGTCTGAGGATAGAATTGTATCTAATCATCAATAGTTGCGGGCGAAAATCACACGCTGGGCCGACGGGCGGCCGGTAACCATGCATTTGCCGGGAGTCTTGTCGCCATCGAGGGGAATACAGCGGATGGTTGCCTTTGTCTCGGCCTTCACTTTCTCCTCGGTCTCTGGTGTACCGTCCCAGTGGGCAAGGATGAAGCCACCCTTCTCGATTTCGACCTTGAACTCGTCGTAGGTCTCCACAGTGCGGGTCATCTTCTCGCGGTGTGCAAGCGCCTTGGCGTAGATGTTGGTCTGAATCTCCTCGAGCAGGTCCTTGCAGTATTTGGCGATACCTTCGAGCGGAGCCACATGCTTCTCGAGCGTGTCGCGACGCATTACCTCAACAGTGCCGTTCTCGATATCGCGGGCACCGATGGCCAGGCGTACAGGGACGCCCTTGAGCTCGTAGTCGGCGAACTTGAAGCCGGGACGCTTATTCTCGGCGTCGTCGTATTTCACGCTTACATCCATACCGCGGAGTTCGTTGACGATTGGCTCGACCACACGGCTGATTTCGGGAAGTTGCTCGGCGTTCTTGTAGATGGGCACGATTACAACTTGGATGGGAGCGAGATGCGGAGGGAGCACCAGACCGTTGTCGTCGGAGTGTGTCATGATTAGGGCCCCCATAAGGCGTGTGGAAACGCCCCAGGAGTTAGCCCATACATATTCAGGTTTGTTGTCCTTATTGACGAAAGTTACGTCGAATGCCTTGGCAAAATTCTGGCCGAGGTTGTGGGATGTACCCGACTGAAGAGCCTTACCGTCCTGCATCATGGCTTCGATTGTGTATGTGTTGAGGGCACCGGCGAAGCGCTCGTTGGCACTCTTCACACCCTTGATCACAGGCATTGCCATATATTTCTCGGCGAATTCGGCGTAGAGATCAATCATCTGCACCGTACGTGCCTCCGACTCTTCAGCTGTGGCATGAGCGCAATGGCCCTCCTGCCAGAGGAATTCGGCGGTGCGGAGGAACATTCGGGTACGCATTTCCCAGCGCATCACGTTGGCCCACTGATTGCATAGCACAGGAAGGTCGCGGTAGGAATGAATCCAGTTCTTGTAGGTACCCCAGATTATAGTCTCGGATGTGGGGCGGATTATAAGTTCCTCCTCGAGGCGAGCCTCCGGGTCGACGATTACACCTGTGCCATTAGGATCGTTCTTGAGGCGGTAGTGGGTAACGACGGCACATTCCTTGGCAAAACCTTCCACGTGCTCGGCCTCGCGGCAGAGATACGATTTGGGAATAAGCAGAGGGAAGTAGGCGTTCTGGACGCCTGTTTTCTTGAACATTTCGTCGAGGGTGTGCTGCATCTTCTCCCATATGGCGTAGCCATAGGGTTTGATGACCATGCAGCCACGCACAGCCGACTGCTCGGCCAGATCGGCTTTCACTACGAGGTCGTTATACCATTGGGAGTAGTTTTCACTACGTTTCGTAAGGTCTTTAAGTTCCTTTGCCATTGCAAGATGGGATTGAAAAGTCGGAATTTGTGTATTTCAGAGTGCAAAAATACGCAAAATACGCGAAACAGCCAAAAAAAGCCTCCATGCCGCAAACGCTTCTACACCCCGGCGGCCTAATTGGCCGAACGATCGAAGTGCGAAAGGAATCACTCCTCCCAAGCTTCAGGATTTTTCCCAATTTTTCGAGATTAATCGGGATTTAACTCGATTTACCCCGAGGGAATCCGATTATTGGGTTTGGACAAGGCGTGAGCGCCAGAAAGCGTAGGCGTCGAGATAGGGAGTGCGGTCAGCAGCAGGGGCTACGCGGCCGAGCTGGTGGAGGTTGGCGAAGGCTTCGGAGGTGGAAGCGTAAATGCCGGCGCCCACCCCGGCTCCGAGGGCAGCCCCCACGGCTCCATCGGTCTCGTAAAGCTGGATGGTAGCTCCCGAGGTGGAGGCAAGCGTATCGCGGAATACCGGACTGAGGAAAAGATTGGCATGTGCGGCATGAATACGGTCTACCTTCAGACCCATCTCCTCCATAATTTCCATGCCGTAGACGAAGGCGAAAGCTATCCCCTCCTGAGAGGCACGCAACAGGTGGTTGCGACCATGGCGAGTGAACTCAAGGCCACAGACCGAGGCGCCGGGGGTGCGGTTATCCAGCAGGCGCTCGGCGCCGTTGCCAAAGGGGAGGATGCTTAGACCGTCGGAGCCTACGGGCACCGTCGCGGCCAGGCCGTTGAGGTCCTCGTAGCTGAGTTCTGGCAGCGCCACATTGCGCTTCATCCAGGAATTAAGGATGCCGCAAACGTTGATGCAGGCAAGGATGCCCAGACGCGGGGCCGCAGAGGTATGGTTTACATGAACGAATGTGTTGACACGCGACTTCGGATCTGGCTTGACGCTGTCTGTCACGCCGTAGATCACACCGCTCGTACCTCCATTCGAGGCGATTTCGCCTGGATTGAACACGTTGAGCGAGAGCGCGTTGTTGGGTTGATCGCCGGCGCGGTAGCTTACGGGTGTCCCCTGACGGAGTCCCAGTTCGAGAGCCGCTTCGGCTGTCAGGTGGCCCTGATCGGAGAAAGTGGAACGTACCTCGCCGAAGAGGGCCGGCGAGAAGTCGAAGTAGTCCATCAGCATCACGGAGGGAGCGTTGTCGCGGAAATCCCATAAAATCTGTTCTGAGAGTCCTTCGGGAGTAGTTACTACCTCGCCGGTGAGACGCATTGCAATATATTCGCCGGGAAGCATTACCTTATATATACGGGCGAAGAGTTCCGGTTCGTTGCGTTTCACCCATGCCAGCTTAGCGGCAGTGAAGTTCCCTGGAGAATTGAGAAGATGACTCATGATTCGGTCTGGCCCAAGCCTCTCGAAAGCCTCCTCGCCGATGGACACGGCACGGGAGTCGCACCAGATGATGGCGTCGCGCAGGGGACATCCTTTGGTATCAACGACCACGAGTCCGTGCATCTGATAGCTAATCCCGATAGCACGGATGTCGGATGCGTCAACTCCCGAGTCGAGAAGCACCCGGGCTGTACCATCCTTGAGATACCTCCACCAGGAGTCGGGATTCTGTTCGGCCCACCCGGGGCGCACGGCCTTGATGGGGGCTTCTTTCTCAGGGAAGAAGCAAGATGCCACGCAGCGTCCGGTGGTCGCATCCACGAGAGCGGTCTTCACCGACGAGCTGCCAATATCATATCCGAGAAGGTACATAAGGACTAAATTAGTACATTGAAAATTAAAAGTTTAGGCCCGATAGGAGGTACTGGAGATTATTCAGATAAATCAGGCCTGACTCAGCCAATAAATTGGCCATTACATACGTATCAACTCCCCTTCTCAATTGATACGTACAGATGGTGCATAACGCCCAACACAACCATTAAAAAGCCGAGGCGACGGCGGCCGATATTTGTTTCGGCCGCACATCGCCTGGCTGTAGAAATCCAATATATTTGAAGAGAGGAATCAGATTACGCCCTGTTCCATCATGGCGTTGGCCACCTTCATGAAGCCGGCGATATTGGCGCCCTTCATGTAGTTCAGATAGCCGTCCGGCTCCATACCGTAGGCAACGCACTGCTCGTGGATGGAGGCCATGATCTGGTGGAGTTTGGCATCAACTTCGTCGGCACTCCACTGAAGGTGTTCGGCATCCTGAGTCATCTCAAGGCCAGAGCAGGCTACGCCGCCGGCGTTCACGGCCTTGCCGGGAGCATAGACGGTGCGCGAATTGATGAAGGTATCGATGGCTTCGGGAGTGCAGCCCATGTTGGAGACTTCAGCCACGAGTTTCACGCCATTGGCCACGAGCTGAGCGGCGTCGGTGCCTGATACCTCATTCTGGGTGGCGCAGGGAAGTGCGATATCGACTTTCTGCTCCCAGGGCTTGCGACCGGGATAGAACGTAGCACCGGGGAACTTTTTAGCGTAAGGAGCCACGATGTCGTCACCAGAGGCGCGGAGCTCAAGCATGTAGTTGATTTTCTCGCCCGACACGCCGTCAGGATCGTAGATATAGCCGTCGGGGCCGGAGATGGTAACGACCTTGGCTCCGAGCTCGTTGGCCTTTATGGTGGCGCCCCATGCGACGTTGCCGAAACCGGATACAGCCACAGTCTTGCCCTTGATGGAATCGTTGAGGCGTGCGAGCATGTTCTCCACGAAGTAGAGAGCGCCGAAGCCTGTTGCCTCGGGACGCAGACGCGAGCCGCCGAAGTCGAAGCCCTTGCCGGTGAATGTGCCGGTATGCTCGTCGACGAGTTTCTTATACATTCCGTACATGTAGCCAACCTCGCGGCCGCCAACACCGATATCGCCCGCGGGCACGTCGCGGTCGGGACCGAGGTTCTTCCACAAGCCAAGGATGAAGGCCTGGCAGAAGCGCATTATCTCGCGGTCGCTCTTGCCGCGCGGCGAGAAATCGGAGCCGCCTTTGGCACCGCCCATGGGGAGGGTGGTCAGCGCGTTCTTGAAGGTCTGCTCGAAACCGAGGAATTTAAGGATGGAAAGGTTGACGGAAGCGTGGAAGCGGATGCCACCCTTATACGGGCCTATGGCATTGTTGAACTGAACGCGGTAGCCGATATTGTTCTGCACCTCGCCGGCATCGTCGATCCAGGTGACGCGGAACGTTACGATGCGGTCGGGCTCTACCATGCGCTCGATGATTTTATTTTTTTCAAACTCGGGATGACGGTTGTAGACGTCGGCTACGGATAGAAGCACCTCGCGCACAGCCTGCAGATACTCCTTTTCGCCCGGATGCTTTGCCTCCAGGGCGCTCATGATATTATTAATGTCCATAACTCTTAAGGTTTTGGTTGTTTGATTTCCGGCTGTAGTCGGGAAAAATCGGGATTAAGCGAGATAAATCTGGATTAATCGGGAATTAGCCCGGTGGTTTTGGATGTACGATGGCAAATATAGTTTAAAAATCGCAATGACGGATGAAAATAACCGATTATTTTTTATGCTGTAAAGCAGGGTTAAATAACATCTGAAAGCATTTCGACGCATAAAAGACATCCATGTCCGACAACTTGCGCGTAGCCGCCATGGCAACAATTCAAAATGCCGCCAAACAATCCAAAACAGTAGAAAAATGGAATCAGGGATGAAAAATCAATCGGGTTAATTTGCGATTAATCGAGATAGCCACGATTTAGCGCGATGAATCCCGCTGGGGCCTGGGCATGTGCGGTGCGAACAGGCGCCGGATGAGATCGGGGCAATGCAGGCGCCGCAGGGAAGCCTCGATGCCATGCCGGTAGGCGCGGTCGTACCAGAAGAAGTACTGCCGCTGGGCGAGCTTCTGCTCGGGGCGCGTGGCGGTGAAGAGATGTTCGCCTGTGTAAGGGTGGATTCCGGAGTAGTAGATTTCGGTAGCCACAGTCATGGGCGTCGGAGTAAAGTCCTGCACCTGCTCAAGATGGAAGTCAAGATCGCGGGTCTTAATGGCCAGCTGAGCCATATCGAGCTCCGTACATCCGGGATGCGAGGAAATGAAGTACGGTATGAGCTGCTGGCGAAGATTATGACGAGCGTTGACACGGTCGAACACCTCCTTGAAGCGATAGAAAAGATCGAACGAAGGCTTGCGCATCACATCGAGCACAGCATCTTCCGTATGCTCAGGAGCGACTTTTAGACGACCGCTGACATGGCTGGTGATAAGCTCCTCGTTGTAGCGGCGGTTGACGGCATCTATCTTAGAATCGCCGGTAGGATGCATCGAAAGGTCGTAGCGCACGCCGCTGCCTATGAAGGATTTCTTCACCTGCGGGAGGGCATCGACGGCATGGTAAACCGAAAGCAATGCGGAGTGATCGGTATTGAGATTCGGGCACACCTTGGGATGGAGGCAGCTGGGCCGCATACACCGCCGGCACACATCGGGGCGCTTGCCTCCAAGGGCATACATGTTGGCCGAAGGACCTCCGAGATCGGAGATGTAGCCTTTGAAATCCGGCATTGCAGCGACGGCCCTGACCTCTCGCAGAATCGACTCCTTTGAGCGCGAGGCAATGAACTTGCCCTGATGGGCGGAGATAGTGCAGAAAGCGCACCCGCCGAAGCATCCGCGGTGAAGGCAGACCGAGAAACGAATCATGTCGAAGGCCGGGATGCGCTTGCCCTTGTAGCGCGGATGAGGAAGACGGGTGTAGGCCATATCGAAAGTCCTGTCTACCTCTTCGGTAGTCATAGGCGGATACATGGGGTTGACTTTTACCATGCGCTGCCCGTGGCGCTGCCATAACGTGGCGCCCTGCCAGCGGTTGCTCTGCTGCTCTATGTGGCGGAAGTTCTCGCTCTGCAGGCGCGGCGATCGCAGGCATTCCTCGAAGCTGTGAAGGATAATGTGTTCACCTACGGATTTCTCCCCGTCAATAGTTTCAGCACTTTCGGCTTCGCCTTTCGGAGCCGCACCAAGCGGCTGCCACACCACGGTCTGGGGCACGTCGGTGATGTCGCTGATCTTCTCACCGGCATCAAGACGTCGGGCAATCTCGAGAATCGGGCGCTCCCCCATTCCGTAGACTATCATGTCTACAGGAGCGTCGGCAAGGATGGATGGGCGTAGTCGGTCCTGCCAGTAGTCGTAGTGTGAGTTGCGGCGCAGCGACGCCTCGATACCTCCGGCAATTATGGGAACGTCGGGATAAAGCCGCCGCAGTATTTCCGAATATACGATTGTCGGATAGTCAGGTCGGGCGCCGTGGCGCCCTCCGGGAGTGTAGGCATCGTCGGAGCGACGGCGGCGTGCGGCGGTATAGTGATTTACCATGGAATCCATCGCTCCGGCGGAAACACCGAAAAAGAGCCGCGGACGGCCGAATTTGCGGAAATCGCGCAAGTCGTCCTGCCAGTTGGGCTGAGGCACGATAACCACACGATAGCCCCCGATTTCAAGAAGTGTGCGTCCTATTACGGCCGCGCCAAACGATGGATGGTCGACATAGGCATCGCCCGAGAAGAGAATAATGTCGACGCCTTTGCCGTCATCCCAGCCGTGAAGAGCAGCCTCCTTGACCGACGTGGGAAGCCAGCGGCGCAAGTCGGAAAGAGGGTCTACCTGACGGTGCGGACGCTGCGTCGGGTATTTCTCATCCTTATTATGGGTGATTTCATGCTGCTTCATTCCGTTTTCGCCAGGAGCGCCTCCATTTTGATTATCTCATCGCGCAGACGGGCTGCCTCCATGAACTCCATACGCTTGGCGGCATCGACCATCTCGGAGCGCATTCGCTGCACGGAGCGGCGCAACTCGGCGGGAGTCATATAGGGAATCACCGGATCGGCGGCGAGATCGACCATGGCGGTGTATTCGTTTTCGTATGGAAGCGGAGTCGCCGCCATCGGAGCCGCCTTGCGATTCTTCCGCCCCATAGCGGGGCCGGCGGCCTCCTCGGAGTCGATTCCGATAATACGGTTACGCGCCTTGACGATGGCCTTCGGCTCAATATGGTGGGCCTCGTTGTAGGCCAACTGTTTGGCGCGCCGGCGTTCGGTCTCCTCGATAGTAAGACGCATCGAGTCGGTAATCTTATCGGCATACATGATTACGGTGCCGTTGAGGTTTCGGGCAGCGCGGCCCACAGTTTGCGTGAGCGAGCGGTGGGAGCGCAGGAACCCCTCCTTGTCGGCGTCTATAATGGCCACAAGCGACACCTCGGGGAGGTCCAGTCCTTCACGGAGCAGGTTAACACCGATAAGGACGTCGAACACTCCGGCGCGGAGGTCGTCGAGAATCTTAATCCGGTCAAGAGTATCGACGTCGGAGTGGATGTAGGCCGAACGGATGCCGTTGCGCCGCAGGAAGTCGTCGAGCTCCTCGGCCATTCGCTTGGTAAGAGTGGTGACGAGGACGCGCTCGCCGCGGTCCTTTCGGAGGGCAATCTCCTCCATAAGGTTGTCAATCTGATGGTCGGAGGGCCTGACGGTAATCAGCGGGTCGAGCAGACCGGTAGGACGTATCACCTGCTCGACCACTACGCCTTCGCTTTCGGCGAGCTCGAAGTCGGCAGGTGTTGCCGACACGTAGATAGTCTGATTCGTAAGCTGCTGAAACTCTTCGAAGCGCAAGGGGCGGTTGTCAAGGGCGCTATCCAGGCGGAAGCCATAGTGCACAAGATTCTGCTTGCGCGAGAGATCGCCGCCATACATGGCGCGTATCTGCGGTACGGTTACATGACTCTCGTCGATAATCGTAAGATAATCCTTAGGGAAATAGTCGAGCAGACAGAATGGGCGCATACCAGCCTCGCGGCCGTCGAAATAGCGGCTGTAGTTCTCAATGCCGGGACAGTGGCCTATCTCGCGAATCATTTCTATGTCGTAGGTGGTTCGTTCCTGCAGCCGCTGCGCTTCAAGGAGCCGCCCTTCCCTCTTGAAGCCCTCGACCTGGTCGCCAAGATCAAGCTCCATGCGCGCAAGCGCCGAGGCCTGACGCTCGCGCGAGGTGACAAACAGATTGGCCGGGTAGATGCGGAAACGGTCGTGGTCGCCAAGTGGCGTGAGGTCGAGCGGGCGCATCGTGGAAATCGCATCCACTGTATTTCCATCGAACTCCACCCGCAACAATATATCCTCGTAGGCCAGGCGGATGTCGACCGTCTCACCTTTCACTCGGAAATTTCCGCTCTGGAGCTCGACCTCATTGCGACTGTAGAGAGCTTCGGCCAAACGACGCAGGAAGTGACGCTGCTCCAGCCGTTGCCCTACGGCGATGTCGAGCACATTGGCGTTGAAGTCCTCGGGGTTGCCCATACCGAAAAGGCAGCTTACGGAGCTGACCACAACCACATCGCGGCGACCGGAGAGAAGGGCAGACACCGTGGCCAGACGCAGACGCTCGATCTCGTCGTTGATCATAAGGTCCTTCTCGATATATTTGTCGACCGATGGTATATAGGCCTCCGGCTGGTAGTAGTCGTAATAGCTCACGAAATACTGCACGGAGTTTTCGGGGAAGAACTGCTTAAACTCGCTGTAGAGCTGCGCAGCGAGGGTCTTGTTATGGCTTAGAATCAACGTGGGGCGCTTCACCTGCTGGATTACGTTGGCCATGGTGAAGGTTTTACCCGAGCCGGTGACGCCCAGAAGCGTCTGCGCCGGGAGCCCCTGCTCCACACCATGCGCAAGCTGGGCGATAGCCTCGGGCTGGTCGCCAGTGGGCTTATATTGCGAATTAAGAATAAAATCCATAAATAAGTAAGTAAATTAGCAAAGTGAAATGACAATCATAAACGCGACGCCGTTGCGACGCAAGCATTCATACAAAGTTATGAAATTATCACTCCGGAAGCAAGCATTCCGGCAAATATCTTCCCATGCCTCTCCTCCATGAACCCTCCCGGCCGCTGTTTGTTAAATAAATAACCGCACAGAGGTGCCTACAGACCCTCCAAGCGTGAAATAACGGATATAGCATCAAGTCTATGAGGAATATTTGACGATAAATTGTGCCGATTTGAAAAATTTTACTTAAATTTGCATCGTAAAATCAGATTTTTAAGTAAAAACTACCTACATTCACTCGGTCGAATGCCGCGACACAGGCCAGCCAGTCAAACGCCGCGGGCAGATTATCAATAAAATTCTCAAACATCAATCCATACTCTAATTTATTAAACTATGAACGCAGAAACAATTGGAACTTGGGCAGGCCTCGTATGGAACGCTCTCAATGAAACCGACGTACTCGGCCTCAAGCAGCTCAAGAAGATCACCAAACTGAAAGATAAGGAAGTGTTCGCCGCTGCCGGATGGCTCGCCCGCGAAGGGAAGCTGGAAATCCAGACCAACCCCGACGACGAGAAAGACCTCCTCTTCACCCTTACCGGCGACAAATAAGTCTCCAGGCGAACGATACCGCTACCCCTTCGAGCGCCGCCCACGCATCTTCCAAAACGATGCCGGGCGGCGCTTTAAATGCCCGCATATTAAACGTTCCGGCCAACGGCACGTCTAACTCTACGTAACAAGTATCAACAACATCCAATGAAGAATATTCTACGCCTCTCAGCCGTGCTCCTGCTGGCAGCTCTACTTCCTGAGGTCGCATCTGCCTGGACTGCTCCGCGCGAACGGCTTACATACAACATAATGTACAAATGGGGACTTATCAACAAAAAAGCCGGCGAGGTGGCTCTGGCAACATCGGGCGTAGGCTCCCCGGCATTCAAGTCGACCCTCACGGCTGCCTCCGCCCCATGGGCCGATCACATCTATCATGTACGCGACACGCTGCTGGGCACTATCGACACCTCTACGCTCATGCCCTCACGCTACGAACGTATAGCCCATGAGGGCGGACGCTTTTCGCACGACATCCTCGATTATTCGCGTTCGGGCAATACCACAACTGCCAAAGCACGCGTGTGGCGAAAGAAAAAGAAAGACCCGATGGACTACGACGAGCGCACTCATCAGGCCGAAGGCCCCACCCTCGACATGCTATCATCCTTCTACTTCATGCGTTCCATCGACTACGCAAAAATGGAATCGGGGGAATCCGTCAGGCTCAATATATTTTCGGGTAAGAAGAAGGAATTCCTCACAATTCACTACCGCGGACTGACCGACGTAAAACTCAACAAGGAGCGACTCCCTGCCTACCACATCACCTTCACCTTCACTCAGGAAGGAGGTAAAGTCAGCTCCGACGCCATGGACGCCTGGATCTCCACCGGCGCGGCACGCATCCCGCTGCTGCTCGAAGGAAAGTTACCCGTAGGGAAAGTACGCGCCCTTTATTCAGGCAATTTATCCGACATAAAATAACAATCGATTAAAAATTTTTAAACAACCGGACAACCGCTCCGGTTGTTTTATTTTAAATTGATTAAGTAACTGGTCGAAATTATTTTGATGTTTCCGGGAGGAAAATTTTCAGGAGATTTTTCTCGATGAAGAAGGAGTGTAGATGTCTACACGACTGATGAAGAGAGGAAAAGATTCGAAAATTTTACCGCGGAAATGTTGAAATAACTAGATCAGGAAAGTATAAAATAATTTTGAACAGTTACTTATCAACTTGAAAACTATGAAATTCGCAAAATTTCTCTCTATCGCGGCCATCGCAGCGGCCGCTCTGATTCCCGCAAATATGCTGGCACAGCAGCCGCGCAACATCGCGGGCTCCATCCCTGGCATCGCCCTGGCAGCCTCACAGAATTATCAGCAGCTACCGGAAGGCGCTCGCAAATTCATCAACCGTCATTTCAAGAACGTAGGAATCGCAAGCACAGAGCGCTATTTCGCTAAAGGCACCTACGAGGTTGAACTCGCAAACGGAATCGACATCGAATTCGATAACAAAGGTACCGTACGCGAAATCAATGCCCCCGACGCCATGGTACTCGCCTCAGAAGTTGTCAAAGACGTTCTTCCCGGCAAATCTTTCCGTCGCCTCAACGATGCAGGCTTGTCCTCCTCGGTCGAATCCATAGAATTTAACCGCCGCGGCAAAGCCATCGAAGTCGAACTTGCAATCAGCGACCCCGATACATATATCTTCGACCTCGACGGCAATTTCCTCGCTATCCAGGACTGATAGATTGCGATTGATTGCTCTGCCAATCAATCAACCAATCGAGAAAAATCGAGATTAATCAAAATCAATCAGGACAAATCGGAACTTATCAGGAAAAAACCAAAATCCGATCTTACCATCTCCCCCGGAGCGCTTTGAGTGTGCCGGGGGATTTTTTTGGCGGCGGAGGGCTGTGGGGTAGCAAATTTTCGCTATCTTTGCAGAGCGATGAAAAGCAACGCGAAAACAAATCCCGCCGATCCGGCCGATAAACTGTTTCTTCCGGCCAAGACGGCTCTCGACAAATATCTCAAGGCCAACGGCATGAGGCGTACACCCGAACGCTATGCCATATTGGAGAAGGTATTTTCCACCGACGCCCATTTCTACGTCGACGCCCTCCACGAGGCGCTGACGCTCGACGGGATGCACCTGAGCCTGTCGACGGTCTACTCCGCCGTGCAACTCTTTCTGGAAGCTGGTCTGGTACGCCGCCATCAGTTCGGCAACCAACCCGCGCAATATGAACGCGTGCCCCAGGGAGCTTCGGAGAGCCATCTGCATCTGGTATGCACTTCATGCGGGCGTGTGCGCGCCGTGCGCAACCCACAGCTTATGGCCGAACTTGGCACGCTCAAATACCCCACGTTCAAGACCGAGTTCTTTGCCCTCTACGTCTACGGACTCTGCTCGTGGTGTCAGAAGCGCCTGAAGCGCGAAAAAGCCGCCCAGACGGTCCGAAAATCCTGACCAATCATAGAAATAATTAAACTCAATCAAATCATATCCACATCCTGCATCAATAAAAACCGACATGAAAGTTGACGTATTGCTCGGCCTCCAGTGGGGCGACGAAGGAAAAGGGAAAGTAGTCGATGTGCTCACTCCGCGCTACGACGCTGTGGCTCGCTTCCAGGGTGGCCCTAACGCCGGTCACACTCTGGAGTTCGACGGAAAGAAATATGTACTCCGTTCTATCCCTTCAGGCGTTTTCCAGAACGACACCAACCTGATAGGAGGCGGCGTAGTGCTTGACCCCGTGCTCTTCCGCGAAGAAGCTGAGGCTTTGTGCACCAGTGGCGTAGACCTCAAGCGCACGCTATGCATCTCGAAGAAGGCACACCTGATTCTGCCAACCCACCGCCTGCTCGACGCTGCCTCTGAGCGTGCCAAAGGCAAAGCCAAAATCGGCACTACCGGCAAAGGCATTGGCCCGACATACACCGACAAGACCTCGCGTAACGGTCTGCGCGTGGGCGACATATTCTGCGACTTTGAGACTAAGTACACGGCCGCACGCGAGCGCCACATCGCCCGACTGGCCTCACTCGACGCCATTCCTGCACCCGACGAACTTGCGGCCCTTGAAAAGCGCTGGCTCGAAGCAATCGAATACCTGAAGGAATACCGCATCGTTGATGGTGAATACCTCGTCAACGATCTCCTTACCCAGGGGAAATCCATCCTCTGCGAAGGCGCCCAGGGCACAATGCTCGACGTGGATTTCGGCAGCTATCCATACGTTACCTCCTCCAACACCGTAACTGCCGGTGCATGTACCGGCCTTGGCATAGCACCCAACCGGATAGGCGACGTCTACGGAATTTTCAAGGCATACTGCACCCGTGTGGGTGCCGGACCTTTCCCCACAGAGCTCTTCGACCAGACAGGACGCACCATCCGCGACCTCGGCCATGAATACGGAGCCGTGACCGGTCGCGAACGCCGCTGCGGTTGGATTGACCTCGTAGCCCTGCGTTACGCCGTAATGATCAACGGCGTTACGAAACTCATAATGATGAAAAGCGATGTGCTCGACACCTTCCATACCATCCGCGCCTGCACGGCCTACCGTATCAACGGCACTCTGACCGACCGCTTCCCCTACAGCCTCGACGATCCGCACGCCGAGATTGAACCCGTCTACACCGATATCACCGGCTGGCAGACCCCGCTCACCGGCGTCACCTGCGCCGCCGACCTCCCCGACGCATTCCGCGCCTACATCGTCTTCATCGAAAAGCAACTTGGCGTGCCCGTGGTAATCGTGTCCGTTGGTCCCGACCGCAAGCAGACAATCGAGCTCTGACCCCTTCATACCCTGGAAATGAACCGGATAGGAAAACTCTATTTCAGATACGGCACAATGGGCTCGGCAAAAACGGCTCTATTGCTTACCACCGCCTACAACTTCGAGGAGCGCCACATGCGCTACCTCTGCATGAAACCCGTTGTCGACAATCGCGAGAGCAAAAACGTAATCCGCTCGCGTATCGGCATTGAGCGCGAATGCCGCTGGATTTATCCTGACACAGACCTCTACGAGTTCGCCCGAAACTACTTTCGCGAAATCGGCGCGCTGGTGGAGTGGTTTCTCGTCGACGAAGCCCAGTTCCTCTCCGCTCAGCAAGTGGATCAGCTCAGCCGCATCGTCGATGACTTCGGTTGCAACGTAATCTGCTACGGACTGCGCACTGACTTCAAGACCCACCTCTTCGAAGGTTCGCGGCGCCTCTTTGAAATCGCCGACACAATCGACGAGATAAAATCAACCTGTACCTGCGGCCACAAGACCATAGTCAATGCCCGCATCGACGCCAACGGCGACTTCGTAAACGAAGGTGCACAGGTGGAAATCGGTGGCGACGACCGCTACATAGCCGTCTGCCGCAAATGCTGGCGCAACCAGCGCATCGCCCAGTCGGCCCGCAACGCCCTTCCCTTCCTCGACGACCCCGACCCCGCCGCTGACCTCCACGCCAAATAGCGGAATTTATCCCATACAAAAATGGCGATGTGTCAAAATTCCATAATTTGACACATCGCCCTATTTTTTACCCGAATGGTGAGGGCGCTGTCAGAATGGTCCAGATGGTAGGAGCTTGAGGGTGAGGGCGAAGGGAGTTGACTAAGGTCAATGACCGAACCCGAACCCCTCAGGCGACGACCCAGATGGGCTATTATGACACGCCCTCCGGGGCAACACCCCGATTTGTTTTTGAGTCCGATTTTCCCTACCTTTGTCTGTGGAGCCTCCGGCATCGTCGCCCAGGTTTCCACGCCCGCATCTACAGCCATGAAAAAGGCCTGCAACGGATTGAATACCATGGAGCGCGTCATCGCCCGAGCGATGGAAATGCCCGTGCATTTCTACCGCTACGCCATCTCGCCGCTCCTGCCACCGTCCTGCCGCTACACCCCCACATGCTCGCAATATGCCATCGAGGCCCTGCGCCTTCACGGCCCCCTGCGAGGCTCATGGCTGGCCATCAGGCGAATCCTCAGCTGCCACCCATGGGGCGGCTCGGGCTACGACCCCGTGCCGCCGCGCCCGAGCCAACAAAACCAGGCGCCGGCGCGTTAATCCTTTTGAGCCAATTGCTCCAGACCTCCAACCAATCCCGCCCATCCGATGACTCCCACCCACGGCCATCCTGAAAACGCCCCCGAATTCGCCGGCCTTACAGTTAACTCCGGCGTTGCCCAGCCACCTGCCGTCAACCCATACCTGAAGCCGCGCCGCCGCACGGCCCTCCCGTCGGCCGCCGACCTCGTGGAGGGAATTCTCAAAGGCGACGTCACGCGCCTGGCGCGTGCCGTCACGCTCGTAGAGAGCATTGCACCACAGCATCAGGCCCTCGCACAGGAGGTTATCGAAAAATGCCTCCCCCACAGCGGCCACAGCCGCCGCATAGGCATTACGGGAGTGCCGGGAGCCGGCAAATCCACCTCCATCGACGTCTTCGGCCTCCACGTGCTCCGCAACGGAGGCAAACTCGCCGTACTCGCCATCGATCCCTCCTCCGAACGCACCAAAGGGAGCATCCTCGGCGACAAGACCCGCATGGAGAAACTCGCCCTCCACCCCTCGGCGTTCATACGCCCTTCACCCTCCGCCGGTTCGCTCGGCGGCGTGGCCCGCAAGACCCGCGAGACCATAGTGCTCTGCGAGGCCGCCGGCTACAACAACATCTTCGTCGAGACCGTCGGCGTAGGCCAGAGCGAGACGGCCGTCCATTCCATGGTCGACTTCTTCCTGCTAATACAGCTCGCCGGCACCGGCGACGAACTCCAGGGCATCAAGCGCGGAATCATGGAGATGGCCGACGGCATTGTGATCAACAAGGCCGACGGCGACAACATCGACCGCGCCCGCCTGGCCCAGGCCCAGTTCCGCTCCGCCCTCCACCTCTTCCCCACTCCTCCCTCGGGATGGACTCCCGAAGTGCTCACATACTCAGGCTACTACGAACTCGGAATCGCCGAGGTATGGGACATGATCGACCGCTATTTCGACTTCGTCGAGAAAAACGGCTACTTCGAGCGCCGGCGCCGCGACCAGGCACGCTACTGGATGTACGAGACCATCGACTCCGAACTCCGGCGCCGCTTCTACGACGACCCCGACCGCAGCGCCCGCATCGCGCAGGCCGAGCGACTCGTGCTCTCCAACCGCCTCAGCCCATTCGCAGCAGCCTCACAACTTCTCGACCCCCGGAAAGACAACTAACAACCCACTATACTACTATGGCAACCAAACCCGCCGCCTCCACCCCGCGTCGCGCGGCAAAAACACGCACTCTCGCTATCTATAAGAACGACCCCTGGCTCGAACCCTACGCCGCAGCCATCGAGGGGCGCCATCAGGACGCCGTCCGCAAGGAAGCCGACCTGACCACCCACTGCCACTCGCTCAAAGACTTCGCCAACGCTCACCAGTACTTCGGCCTCCACCGCGTAGGCGACTGGTGGTCGTTCCGCGAATGGGCTCCCAATGCCACCAAGATATACATCGTCGGCGACTTCTCCGACTGGAAGGAACTCCCCGAATTCGAGCTGACCCCCCTGCGCAACGGCGTATGGGAAGCTCACATCCCCTACGACAAAATCCACCACGGTCAGCTCTACAAAATGAGCGTCCACTGGCCCGGAGGTCAGGGCCTCCGCATCCCAGCCTACGCCACCCGGGTGGTCCAGGACCCCGACACCCACATCTTCTCCGCCCAGGTATGGGAGAACACCCCCTTCCGCTGGACCGTCGAGAACTTCACCCCCGACACGCGCCCGCTCCTCATCTACGAATGCCACATCGGCATGGCCCAGCAGACCGAAGGCGTAGGCACCTACGCCGAGTTCCGCGACCGCATACTCCCGCGCATCGCCGCCGACGGCTACAACGCCATCCAGATCATGGCCATCCAGGAGCACCCCTACTACGGCTCATTCGGCTACCACGTCTCCAGCTTCTTCGCCGCATCCTCGCGCTTCGGCACCCCCGAAGACCTCAAGAGCCTCATCGACCGCGCCCATGAGCTCGGAATCGCCGTAATCATGGACATCGTCCACTCCCACGCCGTAAAAAATGAAAACGAAGGCCTCGGACGCCTCGACGGCTCCCACAACCTCTATTTCTACGGCGACCACCGCCGCGAGCACCCCGCATGGGATTCCCTCTGCTTCGACTACGGCAAAAACGAAGTGCTCCACTTCCTGCTCTCCAACTGCAAATACTGGCTCGAGGAATACCGCTTCGACGGCTTCCGCTTCGACGGCGTAACCTCCATGCTCTACTACGACCACGGCCTCGGAAAAGCCTTCGGTTCCTACGCCGACTACTACGACGGCAACCAGGACACCAACGCCATCGTATACCTCACCCTCGCCAACAAGCTCATCCACGAAATCAACCCCCACGCCATCACCATCGCCGAGGAAATGAGCGGAATGCCAGGCCTCGCCATCAAGATCAAAGACGGCGGCATCGGATTCGACTACCGCATGGCAATGGGCATCCCCGACTACTGGATCAAACTCCTCAAGGAGAAAAAAGACGAGGACTGGCACCCCACCTCCATCTTCTGGGAACTCACCAACCGCCGCGCCGACGAAAAGACAATCTCCTACGTCGAAAGCCACGACCAGGCCCTCGTAGGCGACAAGACCGTAATCTTCCGCCTCATCGACAAGGAAATGTACTGGCACATGATGGTTGGCGACACCAACGCCGCCGTAGCCCGCGGAATGGCCCTCCACAAGATGATACGCCTCGTAACCCTCGCCACCATCAACGGCGGCTACCTCAACTTCATGGGCAACGAATTCGGCCATCCCGAGTGGATCGACTTCCCACGCGAAGGCAACGGCTGGAGCTACAAATACGCACGCCGCCAGTGGGACCTCGTCGACCGCGAAGACCTCCAGTACAAATTCCTCAACGCCTTCGACAACGCCATGATCGAACTCGTAGGCGGAACCTACAACTTCCAGGCCCTCGGAATCGAGAAACTCTGGGAGAAAGACGACGACCAGGTACTCGCCTTCCGTCGCGGCCAGCTCGTCTTCGTATTCAACTTCTCTCCCACACGCAGCTTCGACAACTACGGCATCCTCGCCCCCGCCGGAAAATACAAAGTCGTGCTCTCCTCCGACTCCCCGCGCTTCGGCGGATTCGGCAACATCGACGAGACCATAGACCACCTCACCCAGTTCGACCCGCTCTACAAGCCCATGGGCAAGGAGTGGCTCAAACTTTACCTCCCGGCCCGCTCCGCCCAGGTCCTCCGCCTCGCCCGCCAGCGCCGCCAGCCCGAAAAATAAACCCCGACACGCGCCCCCCGCTGTTAGCTTGGTTGTAAGGTAACACCCTCGCCCATCTTCTGATAATTATGTCCGAAAATCTTTCCATAGATTTGTCGGAGAGCGAATTGCGCGACCTCCTCGACACCGAGGCGGCGCGCATCAACTCCCCGGCATTCATCGCCGACGACCCCGTCCAGTTCCCGCGCCGGTTCACCTCCCTCCCCGACGTTGAAATCGCCGCCCTACTTGCCTCCACCATCGCCTGGGGCAACCGACGCATGATCTGCCGCGACTGCGACCGCATGCTCGCCCTCCTCGACAACCAGCCCCTGGCCTACACCCTCGACCAAGGCTACGAAGACCTCCCCGACTGCAACATCCACCGCACATTCTTCGCCGCCAACCTCCGCCACTACCTGCGCGGACTCCGTCGCATATACCTCCGCCACGGCTCTCTCGCCGACTTCGCCCTCGCCGAGAAAATCCACCTCTCCCCCGCCCCCGCATGGGCCCTCGCCCAGGCCATCAACCGCGAACTCGCTGCCGCCAACGCCGGCACCGCCGACTCCCGGTGCCTCCCCCAGAACCTGAATACCACCGCCCTCAAGCGCCTCAACATGGCCCTCCGCTGGCTCGTGCGCACCGACGGCATCGTCGACCTCGGCCTCTGGGCCAACGTCCTCAAGCCCTCCCAGCTCTACATCCCCCTCGACGTCCACGTCAACCGCACTGCCACCCAGCTTGGCCTCCTCGACCGACGCACCCCCGACCGACGCGCCGTAGAGCAACTCACCGACCGCCTCCGCCGCTTCCGCCCCGACGACCCCACCATCTACGACTTCGCCCTCTTCGGTCTCGGCATGAACCTCTGACCTCCCCTCCCTCCTCCCCCTCCTATCTTTTGTTCTCCTGCCGCCGGCTTGCCGGCGGTTTGCCCTGCAGAGGCAAATCCCTCCTGATCTGTTTGTGCTCCGGGCTTCAGCCCGGCCATTCCATAACCCTTAACCCAACCACCATGTCATTATTTGAAATCTTCGGCACCCTCGCCGCCATCTGCATGGTATTCGGCTACCTCCCCCAGGCCATCTACACCATCCGCACACGCGACACCGACGCCATCGCCCTTCCCACCTTCCTCCTCATGGGCCTCGGCTCGATCTTCTTCATAATCCAGGGCTTCTACAGCGAACCCGTCAACATCCCCCTCATCGTCACCAACTCCATCACCGCCGTCTCCTCCGCCATCGTCTTCGGCATCAAAATCTACAACGACTACATCTCCCCCCGGTGAAACCTTCCCCAGAATTCCCCATATAAAATAATTCCCGCCACGCGCAAGGAATAGAAAAAATTTCGTAACTTTGCCCCATGCAATCCCACCACCATCAGCCCGGATGGCGGAATCGGTAGACGCGACGGTCTCAAACACCGTTGGAGCAATCCATCCCGGTTCGATCCCGGGTCCGGGTACGAATAACGGCTGTTAATCAAATGATTAACAGCCGTTATTTCTTTTATGAGATGTACTAAAAGTGTACTGTTTGCGATAATTGAACAATACAGCAGCAATGATTTTGGGATTTTTAATGGCTGTTTGTTTTTATTGCTGTCCGATAAAAAGCTATAAATCCCACAAAGATTAAGATAATGCTACCGATTATAAGTGTTATAAGCACCACGAGCCAAGGATAATGAATTTTTTGCGATAGCAGATCCATTATCCAGCGCATTAGGAAGAATGCCAAAAGTAATATGCCGATGAAAACGACAAATCCCATTTATCAATCCGGGAAGTTGATAAGGTCGAAATACATTGCCCTTGTGAGTGAATGTTTGTCTTTCTCGGAGAGGAACATAAAGCCGCATTTTTCATAGAACGGTACGGCTGCAGCGTATGCATCTACCGTGATGAAGCGGCAAGCACTTCGGCGCATAGTGGCGAAAATATGCTTGACTTGCAGAAGAATCGACCTGCCTATCTGTTTTCCGGCGTAGTCTTTCGAGATGGCAAGACGACCGATTTTAACTGCCGGTTATTCCTTGCCACGTTTGGAGTTGACGACACGGCGGTTAAGACGGTTCCATAGTTTCTTTTCATCGGGATCGAAAACAATCTTGTCGTTGAGCAGGCTGTAATATGCGACAGTCTTGTCCGCCTCGTTATCTTCGAGCAGATATGTCAACGCCATCATCGACTTATAGTAGTTGACAGCATCGGAAATTAAAAAGTCATTCAAATCGGCATCGCCGCAATCGAATGACTTGATCCGTGTATCGGCATCTATCTGCCGGAAAGAGAATTTGTCAAAGTCCACAATTACATCGGGAATGTGCTTATGGCTTTGAACGCCTCATCCGCCTTTACATATAGAGTTGTTACGTCGAGAAATCTTGCACCCTTGATTGCAAGTGTGCTGTGAGAGGGGAAAATTAAATTTCCATTAAACTTTGTGGCAACGCCGCCGAATATCAAGGTTTTGCAGTAACTTTGCAGTCTAAATGAATTGAAAATGAACGATACGACAAGAATACTTGTGGTTGATGACGAGGAAACGCTTTGCGAGGCTCTGCGCTTCAATCTTGAGGCGGAGGGATACGCCGTTGACACAGCGTTGAGCGCGGAAGAAGCTTTGACAATGGATTTGTCATCGTACTCCATTATCCTCCTTGATATAATGATGGGCGACATAAGCGGCACGCAACTCGCCTCTATCCTCAAAAAGAAAGACACCACCGCGAGGATACCTATAATATTCTGCACGGCTAAGGACTCGGAGGACGACATGATAGGCGGCCTTGACCTCGGAGCCGACGACTATATCACCAAACCATACTCCATTCGTAACGTGTTGGCACGGGTGAGAACCGTGCTGAGGCGTACAACATCGAAACAGGAACAGCAAACAGGGAATGCGACTGTCGAATATCAGGGCATATCAGTGTTCCCTGAACGTAAAGTCTGCACTGTCAATGGCGAGGAGATCAAGATGCCGCGCAAGGAGTTTGAGATATTGTTGATGATGCTCCGCAATCCCGGCAGAGTGTTTTCTCGTGAGGAAATACTTAAAAAGATATGGCCGGAAGAAGTGGTAGTGCTCGACCGTGTGGTGGATGTCAACATAACCCGTCTGCGCTCAAAACTCGGCGAATACGGTAAAAACATCGTCACGAAACCCGGTTACGGATATGGCTTCATGGTTTAGACTCACATATCATCGGCGGCTGTTTCTCGGTCTGGTAGCATTTCTCTGGCTGATGTTAGGGTGCTTCGCCGTGTTTCAGTATCACCGCGAAAAACAGTTCAAGGCCGAGGAACTGAATCTGCGTTTACAAATGGTAAACAGCAGAATAATAGACGGACTGGCGGAGAATGACACTCTGTTTTCTCCCGCATCGGCAATTCCGCATGATTTTTCCGAATTGCGCATAAGCATAATTGATTCCGAGGGTAGAATAGTCTATGATAATTCACTTGACTCACTCCCCGGCACAAACCATCTTGACAGGGAGGAAATAGCCGAAGCCGTGAGATATGGTGAAGGATACACACTGCGCCGACATAGCGAAAGTACGGGAGGTACATATTTCTATGCTGCCAAACTCGGTGACGGATATGTAGTGAGGTCGGCAGTGCCATATACCGTTCCACTCCAAATCCTTGCAGCCGATTATGCTTTCCTTTGGATTATGATTGCGGTGACAGTTGTAATGTGCATAATCGGGTTCTTTGCTACCCGGCGCGTCGGGCATCACATCGAGAGGCTCAACCGTTTTGCCGAAAGTGCAGAGCGGGGAGAACGCATCTTCAATACCGAACCGTTTCCGCATGACGAGCTTGGTGACATCTCCAACAACATAGTCCGGCTGTATGCCCGGTTGCAACAGGCAATATCCGACCGTGACCGTGAACACCGTCTCGCTCTCCATGAACAAGCGGAGAAAATACGTATCAAACGGCAGCTCACCAACAACATGAACCACGAGTTGAAAACGCCCGTGGCATCCATGCAGGTATGCCTTGAAACGCTTATGTCGCACAAAAATCTTTCCGAGGAAAAGCGTGATGAATTTGTTGCACGGTGTTACGCAGCAAATGAGCGGCTACGCAAACTTCTTGCCGATATATCGGTGATAACAAGAATGGAAGATGGAGGCGAAAATATCCGGAAAGAACCCGTAAACATAACGGAATTATTATCGGAAATATGCGATGAATATAAGGAGATTGCCGCTGAAAAAGGCGTTGAGATAACAACTCGGTTATACTGCGATGGCTCTATATCAGGCAATGCCTCTTTACTATCTTCCATATTTCGCAATCTTATTGACAATGCTCTTGCATATTCGGGAGGTACGGTTATTGATATAAAAGCTGAGAATACCGACACTGAATATCTGACAATATCTCTTGCCGATAACGGCTGCGGTGTTCCCCCGGAGCATCTTCCACGGCTTTTCGAGCGTTTTTACCGTATAGACAAGGGGCGTTCACGTCAGGCAGGAGGCACCGGATTGGGATTGTCAATAGTCAGAAACGCTGTGTTGTGGCACGGAGGCACAATAAAAGTCGAGAACCGCCCGTCAGGGGGATTGACATTCACATTCACACTTCGTAAAGAATAGCCATGTGGAAAGTATATGCTTTATTGTCTGCACTTTTCTATTTCAAGGCTCTCTCGCCCGGCGATGTGTCGCGTGTGGCCCCGATTGACAAACTCAGCGTAGTGTTCACAATCATCCTTGCGTTCTTATTGCTGAAAGAGTCTGTAAGCCCGAAAATGATTATAGGAGGGCTGATGATTGTGGCGGGAAGTATAGTGATGCTGATAAAATGATTTAATGACAGCTTAAACTTTATGAAATATTTATGAAACAACTTCAGGCTTACTTTGAAACAAAAATCAAAGTAAGTAATGGACATATTGTTTCTATGCGTCGTAATTTTCCTGTTCCTGCTGGCAATCTTCGATTTGTCAGTGGGAGTGAGCAATGACGCGGTTAATTTTCTCAACTCCGCCATAGGCTCAAAGGCGGCCTCGTTCAAACGTATCCTCATCGTTGCCTCGATAGGTGTCTTTATAGGAGCGGCGATGAGCAACGGCATGATGGACATTGCCCGCCACGGCATATTCCGACCGGAACACTTCTCATTCTACGACCTGAGCTGCATTTTCATGGCGGTTATGGTAACGGATATAATCCTGCTTGACATATTCAATACGTTAGGTATGCCGACATCCACCACCGTGTCGATGGTGTTTGAGCTTCTTGGTGCTACCTTTGTTGTGTCACTCATTAAAATGGCCGGTGATGCAACAGGGTTAGGATTCAATGACCTGCTGAACACGGAGAAAGCCTTGTCCGTGATACTTGGCATATTCCTGTCAGTGGCTATTGCTTTTGTTTTCGGAACACTGGTGCAGTTCCTGTCACGAATGATTTTCTCATTCAATTACCGCAGCAAGCTGAAATGGAAAATCGGTATATTCGGCGGATTGTGTGCCACGGCTATCGTATATTTTCTACTTATAAAGGGGGCAAAAGACCTGACGTTCATGACTCCCGAAGTGAAAGGCTGGATAAAGACAAACACATGGCTCATCATCGGCTGCTGTTTCGCAGGATTCACCGTTCTGATGCAACTGCTCCACGCCCTGAAGGTGAATGTGCTGAAAGTCGTTGTGCTGATGGGAACATTCGCTCTCGCTATGGCATTTGCGGGAAATGACCTCGTGAATTTCATCGGTGTACCACTTGCCGGCCTTGCATCCTATCAGGACTATATTGCAAACGGCGGAGGCGATTCCACGGGATTCCTGATGGATTCCCTCAACGGGCCGTCGAATACTCCGCTTTATTTTCTCGTGGGAGCAGGTCTTATAATGGTCGTGTCTCTCGCCACATCGAAGAAAGCCCGGCGAGTTGCGCAGACCGAAATCGGTCTTGGCAGTCAGAACGGAGGCGACGAGATGTTCGGCTCTTCGCGTTTGGCACGCCGCCTTGTCCGTTGGTCGCTCTCATTCCTCGCATGGGTGCGCCGTGTGACACCCGTCAGAGTCAGGGGTTGGTTCAACCGCCGATTCAATATCGATGAAACGATAATGGATCAGGGTGCGGCGTTCGACCTTATCCGCGGTTCGGTAAACCTTGTACTCGCAGGCGCATTGATAGCCCTCGGCACCTCGCTCAAACTGCCACTCTCAACTACCTTCGTCACCTTTATGGTGGCTATGGGTACCTCACTTGCCGATCGCGCTTGGGGCCGTGAGAGCGCGGTGTTCCGCATCACCGGGGTAATCTCGGTAATCGGTGGATGGTTTCTCACTGCGGGAGTGGCATTCATCGGAGCCGGAATCATTGTACTGGCGATGCACTATGGAGGCCACTGGGTGATGTTTGCTCTTGCAGCATTGACAATCTTCCTGATAGTACGTAGCAACCGTCGGTTCCGTGCCAAAAACGTGGAGGATTCGGGCGACACACTGTTCCAGACCATTCTCTCGACAAAAGACCAGAAGCAGGTATGGCAGTTGCTTGTGATGTTCATCACCGACCGTCAGCGCTCGTTCATCTCCTTCGCCGAAGAAAGTTACCGCGATATGACAGCGGCGTTTGTCAAGGAAGATGTCAAGACACTTGACAGGACCGAAAACGCCCTTGTCCGGCAAAAGGATGTACTCAAAAGTTCCCGCCGCAAGGAAACACTATGCTTGCGTAAGGTAAACCGTGAAACGGCCATCGAGAAAAGCGCATGGTTCCATCTCGGAAACAACTGCTGCATGTCAATCCTCTACAATCTGCGCCGAATCAGCGAGATATGCAAGGAACACGTTGATAACAACTTCCTGCCGTTGCCGCCGCGTCATGTCGGAGATTTTGAAATGGTACGGACAAGAGTGTCCACCCTGCTCAATGACACTCTGACGATGATTGACGGGGAACAGACCGACGTCATCCCGACATTGCGTCGCCATTGCGATGAAATCAAGGATATGGTATCCGACACTTACCATAAGCTGTATATGCACCTCCGCGACGGTGATACCTCTACCATCAGTGTGCTGTACGTTTACCTGAACATGCTTCAGGAAACACGCGAGATGGTATCGAATCTCCGTAAATACCTCCGGGCTTATGCCAAACTCCGTGATTCGGAATTTTCCGGCAGACCGTGATATATCGTAAAAATGATTCTCACCAACCTCGCCAAGCACCGCCGTCAGAAGATTTTAGGACAATAGGCGTCAATTAAGTAGGAAATATATTATCTTTGTGGGCAAGTTTGTCGCCCAGCTGACATTTCTTCCCCACAATGAATCAGAATATCCAGCATATCCCCTCCCGCGACAACCGTCCCGCCGCTTCCGCGGGTGAAACGCGCCCGCTCGTAGGCCTCACACTCGAAGAGCTTCGCAAAGTGGCGGCCGAATGCGGGCTGCCGCGTTTCGCTGCCACGCAGATAGCCAAATGGCTCTACGACAAGCGTGTGGAATCCATCGACCAGATGACCGACATCTCCAAAGCCGGCCGCGTCCGGCTGGCCGAATGCGGCTACACCGTTGGCCGCGAGGCTCCACTGGCCGAGGCGCGTAGCACCGACGGCACGGTGAAATACCTCTTCCGCGGCGCTCCGGGGCGCGACGTCGAGGCCGTATACATCCCCGACCGCGATCGCGCCACGCTATGCGTATCCTCCCAGGCCGGATGCAAGATGAACTGCTCCTTCTGCATGACCGGCCGCCAGGGCTTCCACGGCAATCTCACTGTCCATCAGATTCTGAACCAGGTGCTCTCGATTCCCGGGAGCGAGTCGCTCACCAACCTCGTCTTCATGGGAATGGGCGAACCCACCGACAACCTCGGCCCCGTGCTTCAGGCAATCGAGATACTTACTGCCAAATGGGGACTGGCATGGAGCCCCAAACGCATCACCGTCAGCTCCATAGGCAAGCTCCAGCCCCTGCAGCGCCTCCTCAACGAAACCAAGGTCCACATCGCCATCTCCATTCACTCTCCATACCCCTCGGAACGCGCCGCGCTGATGCCCGTCGAGAAGGCCTACCCCATCAAGGAGGTGGTGGAGCTGCTGCGCGGCTACGACTTCTCCCATCAGCGTCGCCTCTCGTTCGAGTATATCATGTTCCGCGGCGTCAACGACTCCCCGCGCCACTGCCACGAGCTTGCCCGACGCCTCCACGGCCTCGACTGCCGCGTGAACCTCATACGCTTCCACGCAATCCCCGGCTCCGACCTGCTCCCCTCCACCACCGAGAAGATGGAGCGCTTCCGCGACGCCCTCAACGCCGAAGGAATCACCGCCACCATACGCGCCTCGCGCGGCGAGGACATTATGGCCGCCTGCGGAATGCTCGCCGGCCGCGACAACCTCTGCCCCACCGAGCCGGAAAGCAGCCACACCGGCAACCCAACCATCTGATATTCCGTAAAAATATGAAATACCTGACAACATTCCTGCTCCTTCTGCTCCCCGCGCTTGCAGCCCTGGCCGACGGCGAAGGCGCGGCCATACAGTTCGCCGAAAAAGCATACGATTTCGGCACCATCGCCGAACAGGGCGGCCCCGTAAGCCACGAATTCGAGTTCACCAACACCGGCGACGCCCCGCTGATGATTCTCAACGCCACGGCCTCCTGCGGTTGCACGCGCCCCGACTTCCCCAAAAAGCCCGTCAAAGCCGGCAAAACAGGGAAAATCAAGGTAACATACCTCCCGGCCGGGCGCCCCGGCGAATTCGAGAAGACTGTCACAGTGAAGACCAACGCCAAGCGCCAGAAAAAGGTAACTCTCCGCATCAAAGGCTTCGTTAATCCCGACGCCCGCTGACACCACCACGTCAATACTGCCGCCGTTGACTACCACCCCGTTAACCTCAACCATCAGCCAATGAAACACCTGACTTCCGGCCTCATCCTGCTCCTGGGAGCGCTCCATGCCCCCGACGCCTCCACTCAGACCGGCCAAGGCGTGGAATGGCTGGCCACGTCCCACGATTTCGGCGCCTTCAAGGAAGACGACGGCTCGGTCGCCACCACCTTCAGCTTCGTGAACCATGGTCCCGAAGAGGTAGCCATCCGCGCCGCCCGCGCCTCGTGCGGCTGCACCACCCCGGCCTACACCAAGACCCCCGTCGCTGTAGGCGACACCGCCACAGTCAGCGTGAAATTCAACCCCACGGGGCGTCCCGGCCGCTTCTCCAAGAGCGTCACCGTCGACATCGCCGGAGGCCCGCGCACGCGCCTGGTAATCAGCGGCGTTGTAATAGGTTCGAGCAACACCCTGCGCTCGCGTTACCCTATCGGACACGGCGAGATGAAGCTCCGCACCACCCAGCTCCCCTTCGGCACCGTCACCAAGGGGAAGGCCAAAGCCGCCTTCCTCGAGGTCTACAACGCCTCGGCCGAGCCTATGACTCCCTGCTGGAGCGGCCTGCCCCCCTACATCCGCATCGCCACCTCCGGCGGCGACACTATCCCCGCCGGCGAGCAGGCCGTTTACGCCCTTACGCTCACCCCCTCGCAGACAGAACTTTACGGCATCCTCACCGACTCTGCGTTCATCGCCCCCTCGGCCGGAGCCGAGCCGATTAAAATCGACCTGACAGCCATCCTGGAGGAGGACTTCTCGCGCCTCACCCCGCGCCAGCGGGCCGAGGCACCGGTGGTGGCCGTCGATCCCGACCGCGTGAATTTCGGCGAACTCACGGCTGCCGACGGGCCGCAGACGCGTACCTTCACCATCCACAACCGCGGCAAGAGCGACATGTACATCCGGCGCCTGTACACCACCGATCCCGGTGTAGCCGTAAGCATCGACCGCACGAAAATCAAGAAAGGGAAGCACGCCACAGCCACCGTCACCGTCGACCCCTCGCTCCTGCCGGCCGACATTCTCAACGCCCGGCTCCAGCTCATAGCCAACGACCCGGAGACCCCCATCTCGCTGGTAAGGGTAGTAGGTCTGGTAGCCCGTTGACGGCCTCTCCAGCCACATTTCCGCATCTCGGCCGGCTCTCTCCGCTCAATAATACTTCACCAATCACACACACATCTTCCTCCAACCATCAGGCAATGGCTAAAGACCTCCTCAACCGCTACATCTGGATTGTCGACACAATCCGCCGCTACGGACGCATATCGCGCCGGGAGCTCAACGAACTCTGGAGCCGCTCACCCTACGCCGAGGGCGAACTTGAGATTCCAAGGCGCACATTCTTCAACTACCGCCAGGCCATCGAGGACCTCTTCGCCATCCGCATAGGCTGCGATACCTCCACCTACGAATACTATGTGGAGGGCCGCGAAAGCCAGACCCTGACCGACTGGCTGCTCAACGCCTCCGTAACCTCCAGCGTGCTCAAGAACTCGCAGGACATCGCCGACAGAATCATGATCGAGGACGTCCCCTCGGCCCGCCAGCACCTCGCCACGGTGATGGAGGCCATACGCGAGAGCCACCCCGTGCGCTTCAACTACCATCCCTACACGCGTTCCAACCCCTCGACGGGCGTTGTGGTCGAGCCATACTTCCTGCGCATCTACCGTCAGCTCTGGTACATGACCGGCCGCTGCGTGGCCGACGACAAGGTGAAGACCTATTCGCTCGACCGCATCAGCGACCTCACCATAATGCCCGACCGCTTCAAGGCGCCCGAGGGCACCGATCCGCAGACGTATTTCCGCAACTCCTTCGGCATCGTGGTCGACCAGTCGGCCCCGCGCCGCGTGGTATTGAAGACCGAAGTGCGCCAGGCCAAGTATTTCCGTGCGCTGCCGCTCCACCCCTCTCAGTCGGAGATGATTACCGACGCCTACTCCATATTTACTCTAGAGCTGCAGCTCACGCCCGATTTCGTGGCGCAACTGCTGAGCTACGGCCCGAGCGTAGAGGTGGTGACGCCGCGCGAGTTGCGCAGCATGGTGGTGTCCAGCCTCAGAAAGACGCTCGCCGCCTACAACGCAGGCGGCGAGAATTCCGAGGGGGTATAAGGGTTATAGGGTTATAGGGTTATAGGGTTATAGGGTTATAGGGTTATAGGGTTATAGGGCTTATAAATTCTATAAGATCCGGGGGGTCAGAAGTAGAAATTCATCGACTTGGGATAGAAGAGCATTCCGGAGCCGACTTCCTGGGCCACGCTCTCGCCCATCGAATTGGCCACGATGGCCAGGGCGAAGCGAAGGGCGGCCGAAGGGCCGTTGGCGGTGATAAGGCGGTCGAGAGCCACCACGGCAGTGTCGCGGCAAACGGCGCCGTGCATCTGCTTCTCGAAGCCGGGATAGCAGGTGGCCTCCTTTCCGTCGAGAATGCCCAGCGGAGCGAGCACCACGGCCGGCGATGCGCATATGGCGGCAATCTTGCCCGAATGGGCCTGGTTGAGAAGCAGCGTGTTGAGCGGCGCATACTGCGAGAGGTTCGTGGCGCCGGGCATACCGCCGGGGAGGATAAGCCATTCGGGAGTAATGAAATCGGTTTTCTCGTAAACTACATCGGCCGTCACCGCAATGCCGTGGGCACCGGCCACGGTGCGTGAATCGGTGATGGAGACGGTCTTGACATCCATGCCGGCACGGCGCATCACGTCTATCACGGTCAGGGCTTCGACCTCTTCGAAACCGGGAGCAAGGAATACATACGAGGTGTTCATAGGAATGTGTTTTATGGTAGAATGATTAATTAATTCAGATGTGTGATAATTCGACAAAGGCGGAGAGGGAGAGGCTTAGAGTGAATGTGCAGGCCTTTATGGCCATCAATAGTGATAACATTCGATTGAACAACGCAAATATGGGATTAAAAGTTCGGATTTGCAAGCAAAAAAATCGACAATTTGGCAACAAAAAAAACATTAACGACCCTTGATGCGCCCGAGCTGGGCACTGATGAAGCGTGCCAGTTCCGGATTCTGCGAGAGCGAGAAGGGGCGCGCCTGCTCCGAGCGGGCCACGTGGAGGGCGATGGCACGCGTCATGATGCAGTCGTCGTGATAGCCGCGTCGGGCGCAGTATGAGCCGTTGGGCATCAGCTGATACACGTTCATCTCATCGGCCGTATGGTGGTCGCGCTCCACATAGGAGCCGTCGCGCACGGCGGCGATAAGCTCGGTGATTATCATCTGCTTTGTCTGGCGGTTGGTGTGGAAGCCGGGACGCGCCGGCCCCGAGCCGTCGGGACTCTGGCGCATGTAGAGATTGGGATAATGGTCGTAGAGTGTATGGAGGATGTATGCACCCTGCTCCGGAGCGTCGCTGCCGGGTCGGTCGGCCGATTCCAGGGTATTGCTCTCGAACACGAGCAGAGCGCGGTTGTAGTAGGCGGCTATGCGTGCGGCAGCCCAGGTGAGCAGGTCGTGGTCGGTGTGTCCGCGCCACTGGGCCACCACCTGGGGCATGTCGCCGTCGGTGCGCACCACGGCGATTACGCTCCAGTCGGAGGTGCGCGAGCGTCCGCCCACGTCGACAGCCGCCACATAGCTTGCGCCGCGCACGCGGTCGCTCCAAATGCTCAGGCATCCCGTGGAATCCTCGCGGAAGGAGAGGCCGCGCAGCGAATCGGGCCCCGTAGGGCTGCCGCAGGCCGACACGATCTCGCCGCGTGCCGCAGGGTCGCAGCAGTCCATGCGCAGGGCCTCCACGTGGGCCGGGGCGAACACGGCGCTCCCGGTGTTGATGAATGCCTCGGAAGCGGTGGTGGGATATTCGGCGAACATCTTGTCGTCCGACTCCATCTCGCGGCGCTTGGAGCGGTACCACTGTATCTGCGCCAGCGAGCAGCCGTGGATCTGCCAGAGCTCCAGTTCGTAGGTGGAGAGCGACTCCCAGAGAGCCCGTCGGTCGTCGGGTTCGGCCGAATAGATGTCGATTTCGTGCCAGGGCACGAACAGTGGCGTCTTGTCGCTGTCGCCGCGCTCGGCGCGGTCCCATTCGCGCTGAAAGTAGTTGCCCATTCCGTTGGCCGTCGACTCGACGACCACCATCGTGAGCGGCGCCATGGCTATGGCCCCGGCAATGGCACGCACGGCCTCGTCGGGCGAAGCCGTGGGGGTATCGTCCCAGAAGGCCACCTCCGAGAGGTGTGCCATGGCGTAGTCGGCGCCGCGCACGGCGTCCTGATTGCGCGCCGAGGCGGTGGTGACGTTGCAGCGACGCCCGGGAATGGTGCGCACCTCGCGCTGCCCCTCGTAAGGGGCGAGGCAGAGCTTCCGCTTCATCTTTTTCCGGCTTTTCGAGCGCGAGGAGGCCTCCGTGCAGTCATCATCCTCATCATCGTGGCCGCATTCATCCAGCCACAGCTCCTGAGGATACTCGGCGAGAGTCTGTGAGAGCATGCCGCGGATGCCTGCCGATATATGGCTCACCTGCGTGCAGATCAGCGAATTCCAGCCGGTGGTGAGCACGCTCTGGATCCACATCATATACATCTGTGTCATAGTCGAGCCACCCCACTGGCGCGCCTTCAGCAGAATAGTGCGGATGGGGTGCCCGGCCAGACGCTGACGCTCGAAAGCGGCGAGCAGCCGCCGCTGGGCATAGTTGAGCACGAAGCGCACGCGGCGCCCCCGGCATTTGTCCTTGATGTTGACACACGAGGCCGCCCAGTAGGCGAAATCATGGCGGAAGCGCAGCAGCTGCCACTGTCTGCGCGAGCATACACGCCCCAGCGCCGGGTCGTCTGCCATCGACTCGGGAATGGCGACGGGACACGACGCCACGCCGTCGACGCCCTGCTCGAGGGTGTCGGCGTAGGAGAGTTCCGGACAGCGCGAGCGCACGAATCCGGCGTCGACGGCCACGCGCCTCTGGGGCGCACCCTCGGGGAAGCGCCCTATAAAGGGATCGAACAGCGAGCAGCGCGACTCGACGGCGCGCTGCCGCCGGGCATCCTCCGCCTCGATTTCGGCCGACCAAGGCAGGCGGTTCAGCGTTGCCTTGGCACGACGCGCGAGCTCCGCATCGGCCTCAGCACGGCGCCGCGGAGCCGGCACAGCCACCGGCCAGCGTCGGCCTCCGGCCTCGGGCCTTAGTGCGGGCGGCACATTGTAGTCGACCGGCAACAGATCCGGTCCCATCTTGAAAAGCGGCGAAGGGAGTATCATGGTGTTCTCGTAATTGGGTTAGGGGGAATTTGCCTTGGGGCAAAATTGAAAGAAATCCTGCGCGATGCAAAGTTACAACCGATTCAGGGAGCTGCCTGTCCAAAAATTCCGGAAGCCGCATTTTGTTTTGCCCCCGCCTGCCTCTCAACCAATTGCAAAGCCAAGAAAAAGCATTCGCACCTCTTGCTTGGGCCATTCTGCCTGCAAAGGCGTAGCGTATTGGGCAAAAAAATCAAAGAGGCTGGGAGGGGGAGGATGAAAAAATACCGGGGCCTGGGGAAATATTTCGGGGAGGGGCGGAAACGGCTATTTTGTTTCGAGAAATTTATTGCTAAATTTGCGTGCGGAAAGTTCCGGAAACACCAGGGACGCCAGCGGCCCGAAGCGCGATCTCAATCCATTCACTAACAACATCCGCGCCGGGCTTTCCACCCACAGCAACGATGAATTATTCGATACTGGACTTTTTAGGGCTTCTCGGAGCCGTAGGCCTCTTCCTCTACGGAATGAAGGTGATGAGCGAGGGATTGCAGAAAGCGGCGGGCGACCGCCTGCGCAATATCCTCAGTGCGATGACCCGCAACCGCTTCACCGGCACGGTGACGGGTTTGTTTATCACGGCTCTGATTCAGAGCTCCTCGGCATCGACGGTGATGGTGGTGAGCTTCGTGAACGCCGGTCTGATGACGCTGGCACAGTCGATGGCCGTAATCATGGGCGCCAACGTGGGCACCACGTTCACAGCCTGGATCATAGCCCTTTTCGGCTTCAAGGTCGACATCTCGGCCTTCGCCCTGCCGCTGATTGGCCTGGCTGTGCCGCTTCTGTTCTCCAAGAAAAGCAAGACGAAATCGATAGGCGAATTCACCATCGGTTTCGCCTTCCTGTTTATGGGTCTGGACATGATCAGCAAATATGTGCCCGATCTCCAGAGCAATCCGGAGATGTTCGCCTTCCTGCAGCGCTACGCCTCGATGGGATTCGGGTCGGTGCTGATATTCTGCCTGGTAGGCGTAGTGGTTACGATGATTATCCAGAGCTCGGCGGCTATGTTCGCCATCACGCTGATAATGTGCAGCAAGGGGTGGATAACGTTCGATCTGGCGTGCGCGCTTGTGCTCGGCTCGAACATCGGCACGACGGTAACACCGCTGCTTGCCTCGATGAGCGGCAACGTGGCGGCCAAGCGAACGGCCATGGGCCATCTGCTGTTCAACCTCTTGGGCACGATATGGACCCTGGCGGTTTTCTACCCCTTCGTAGACCTCAACAGCTGGATTACCGAGGAAATCGGGCAGGGAGACCCCGCAGGCCTGTACAACTACGTGAGCAACCTGCAGGCCACCGACCCGGGCGTATACAACCAGGTGATGGCCACGGGAGTACCGACCGACGACGGCGTGGTGCTCCACCACCGCTCGGTAATAGCCCAGATGCAGGTGAGCGTATCGTTCGGGCTGTCGATATTCCATACGGTCTTCAATCTGATAAACCTGAGCATAATGATCTGGCTGACCAATGTCTACGTGAAAATCGTGGAGATACTGGTGCCGGCCAAGCATTCGGGCGACGACGAGTTCCAGCTGAAATTCATCTCGGCCGGCATTCTTTCGGCCTCGGAGCTGAATATCTCTCAGGCCGAGAAGGAGATGCACGTATTCGCCGAGCGCGTGGGGAGGATGCTCCCCATGGCCCGTGACCTGGTTCACACCAAGGCGGGAAGCGACGACTTCAACCGCACATACTCGCGGCTGGAGAAATACGAGGAGATTTCCGACCGCATGGAGCTGGAGATAGCCAACTACCTGAACCGATGCGCCGAAGGGCGGCTCTCCAACGAGTCGAAGCGGCGTCTGGCCGCCATGCTCAGCATCGACAGCGAAATCGAGAGCATAGCCGACGCCATGCTCGGCGTGGGCAAGATTCTGCTGCGCAAGCAGGAGAGCGGCGTTCACTTCAACGATGAAATCTACTCGAACATCGACCTGATGTTCGGCTACGTGGAGAAGTCGGTGGGCGGCATGCTCAAGGTGCTCAGCAATCTGGAGAACGTCGACGAGCACGACATAATAGCCTGCTACAACCGCGAGCGCGAAATCAACAATCTGCGCAACCAGCTCCGCACGGCCAACGTGGTGAACATCAACGGCCGTCACTACGAATATCAGAGCGGCATCTACTATATGGACATCATCTCGACCCTCGAAAAGGCCGGCGACTTCATAATCAACGTGGTAGATACCATCCGCGACGAATTCCGCAACAAAAAGTAAACCTCCACCCCCCGAACCACCTAACCCACCATACCGAGCCACGATGGCCTCAACCCTTTCGGCCAACCCCTTCAACACCGCCACCGAGGCCGACGCCCCGGCGTCGGCCTCCGACCGCGAGCTCTACAGCTCGCAGGCTCCGGCATGGACCCACGGCCACGCGGGGCAGCCACGGCCGCTCACGCCAGCCACCGACTCGGGGATACTGGCCATACTGGTGGCCATGCTGGTGCTTGTGGGGCTCAACATGCGCCACGTGCGCCGCATCTTCTCGTCGCTGCCCCAGGACCTTCTGTCGGTTCGCCGGCGCAACAACGCCTTCGACGAGCATACCGCCAACGAGACCCGCGTGATAGCCCTTCTGCTGCTCGGCACCGCCGTAATGGAGGGGCTTCTACTGTTTCTCTGGCTGGGCCGCATCGGGCCGCTTACCACCGCGGCCACCGTATTCTCCACCATCACGGCCCTGATAGCGCTGATGGTGGCCTTCTACCTCTTCCAGCTGGCCGCCTGCTCTCTGGTGGGCTTCACATTCACCGATCGGCTCTCGGCCTCGCTCTGGCGACGCGGGCTGAACGCCTCGACGGCCATTCTCGGCATCGCCCTGACGGCCCCGGCCATGGTGGCGCTCTTCTATCCGGCCTTTCGGAGCGACATGCTGCTGGCGGGGGCCATACTTTACGTTTTATCACGTTTATGCTACATATATAAAGGATTTAGAATTTTTTACGACAAAATCCCCTCATTACTTTACTTTATTTTGTACCTTTGCTCCTTGGAAATAGTCCCAGTCATCGCCGCTTGCCTTCTGGCATCGGAAATTTGTGTAAAAGCGCAATGAAGATTAAGAAAATTCTCGTTTCCCAGCCCAAACCTACTTCCGACAAATCTCCATATTTCGATATAGCAGCACGCTACGGCGTGGAAATGGTATTCCGCCCCTTTATCAAGGTAGAAGGCCTGAGTGCCCGCGAATTCCGCCAGCAGAAAATCAACATCACCGACTTCTCGGCCGTAATATTCACAGCCCGCACGGCCATCGACCATTTTTTCCGTCTCTGCGAGGAGATGCGGCTTATCATTCCCGACACCATGAAATATTTCTGCACCACGGAGTCGATAGCGCTCTATCTGCAGAAATACATCGTATACCGCAAGCGCAAAATTTTCCACGGCAAGACAGGCAAGCTCGCCGACATGCTCCCCTCGCTGACCAAGCACAACAAAGAGACATTCCTCTACGCGGTGAGCGACGTGCATAAGAACGACACCAACGCCGAAATGCTCGACAAGGCCAAAATCAACTACACCAAGGCCGTGATGTACCGCACGGTGAGCAACGATTTCACGCCCGACGAGCCTTTCGACTACGATATGCTCCTTTTCTTCTCGCCGGCCGGCATCGACTCGCTTCTCAAGAACTTCCCCGAATTCCAGCAGGGCGATATCCAGGTGGGCTGCTTCGGCGCCTCGACCGCCAAGGCCATCGAAGAGGCAGGGCTGCGCCTCGACCTCTCGGCTCCGTCGCCAAAAGCCCCCTCGATTACTGCCGCGCTCGACCTCTTCCTCAAGGAGAAAAACGCCTGACAGCCGGGGGCGTCTGCTCCTCTCCACCCCATCCTGTTCCCATCCAGATGCAGCGTAGATATACACTCGGCAAAGCCCATAAACTCTGCAGCCAAACGGCCATAGACACCCTTTTCGCCACGCGTCGCGAGGGGTGCTCGATGCTCGCCTACCCTCTGCGCGCCGTATGGGCCGATTCGCCCGCGGGCTACGCCCAGCAGGAGCGGGTGGAATTTCTGATTTCCGTGCCGAAGCGCAAGCTGCGCCACGCCGTAGACCGCGTGAAGATGCGCCGCCGCATCCGCGAGGCCTATCGCCTGAACCATGGCGACATCGCCGGCTCCGAGGGGACGCGCCTACAGGTGGCATTCATCTATGTGGCTGACCATCTGGAGCATTACGGCCGCGTGGAACGCGCCATGAAGCGTATTCTCGCCTCACTGCCACGTTGACTGCCGTAGAGGCATACGACACAAGATGTAGCCGAGATTTTAGTTTTTTAACATTTTTTTCGGAAATTAGGTTAATTGATTTGCAGAAAGGGGATACGATTCAGTAGCTTTGCAGTCAGAAGATTGTACAGGTATCCCAGCCAGTCGAACACACACATCCGGGCCGTTCCCAACAAAAAATACGGATTCCCCTCTCCCCCGCGAAAAGCACCGACACACCAATCCCTTACACCAGTCTTTCGACATACTACGCACATTATCACACACGCAATCCCTAAATGAAACGATATACACGAGTCTTAAAGACCCATGCATCTACCATTCCCGCATCATTGCGGCAAGTGGCATTCACACCATAATGCCGAAACCGTAGAGATGTGAGGATGATTTGCACCATCCGCAACAATCTCCTACGGGTGAGCGGCCTCATTGTCGTAATGAGTGTGAGCGGACCTGAATATCATCATATCGAAGATTCAATATATACAATTAATAAGATAGGCAATTAGTAGATTGCCCGAAGAGAACCGGGCAAAGAAAAAGCAGGTGCCGGATTGCGAAATCCGACACCTGCGCTTTTTTATATTTCAATCAATCAGAGGGCGAGCTTGCGGGTGGAGCCGAGGGCGCTCACGAGGTAGACGCCACGACGGAGCGATGTGGAGGCCACACGGGCACCGCCTACGTTATATACCTGATATTCAGCGGGAGTGAGCTCACGTCCGTCGGGGGCATAGATGTGGAGGTCTGAACCGATTACCTTCATGGTGAAGCCGCAGCCGTCGGGGTTGCTGTCGGAGAGGACGCCGTCGACGCCGAGTGTATTCTCCGATGCGTAGACCAGATAGGCCCCGGCAGGCACATTATTGATGTAGGCGCCGGATATGGTGGGCTGGGATTCGCCCGAGAGAAGCGGACTCTGGTCGAGCACAACCATATTTCGGGGATTGACGGTGGCGGGAATGTAGATATTGGCCGTGCCGCTGACGTTGGGGTTGACCACGAGAAGGAGCTCGCGCGAGCCGTCGGTGAGCGTCAGGGTACGTCCGCCGCTCCATGCGTCGAGCGATACGGTGGCTTCGGCCGACTCGGCGAATAGCGTGGGATTGAGCGTGCGCAGGTGGATAAGCTGGCGGTAGCTCTCGTGGAGGCTCTTGTTGTTGGCATTGTTGAGGAGGCTCCAGACCATGCGCTTATTGCCTGTGTCGTTGCCGCCCGAGGAGTTTTTGGTCGTCTGGTCGGCGCCGAGTTCCTGGAACTGCCAAATCATGTGAGACCCGGGGGTAAGCAGCATCTGGGCTGCCACGGAGCCGAGGCGACGCATCATAATGGGAGCGTTGCCTTTTACGCCCGAGGCGCCGTAGGTCTTCACCTTATATGCCATTCGCTCCTCGTCGTGGCTCTCGGCGTAGCTGACGGTCGAGCCCCAGAGCCGACCGCCGTCGCTGGGAGCGTAGAAGCGGCTGAGGCCTGCACCGGATTCATAGCCCATGGCAAACTGGCAGGAGGCGTAGTTTATGTTGGCCCAATTGAGTTCCTGGTCGCGGGCCATGTCGTTTTCCTCCTCCACTCCGGCGAGGTTTTCATTGATCATGTAGGCGTCGGGCTTTACGGTGCGCACGGCATCGTGGAGTGCCTTCATGCGGGCCACGCGCGAGGCGTTGAACGCGCCGGTGAGATCTTCGAGGTTCGAGGGGCTGCCCCACTGGTTGGTGGCGGCGTTGTAGGTCGGGTTGTTGTATGAATCATTGTAGCCCAGGCCCTTGACGAGGTCGAAGCGGAAGCCGTCGGCTTTGAACTCGGTAATCCAGTATTTAAGGGCGTCCTCGAAATGCTGCTCTACGAGTTCGTATTCCTGCTTCCAGTCGTTGAACACCGAATATGCGTGGGGAGCCGAGCCGGCGGCGTTGAAGAATCTGGTGGAGATGCCGGGGTACATGTTGTACCACGGGTGGCGGCCATCGACGTGGTTGAACACGATGTCGAGAATCACGGCCATGCCGCGTTTATGGCATTCGTCGATGAAGCGGCGATAGGCGTCGGGGGTTCCGTAGGCCTTGTCGGGGGCGAGATAGAAATTGGGGTTGTAGCCCCAGCTCTGATTGCCGCTGAACTCCATGATGGGCAGGAGCTCCACGGCGTTGACTCCGAGGTTCTTGAGATAGTCAAGCTTGGCGATGGCCTTTTCGATAGTGCCGTCGCCGCGGGCAGCGTTTTCCGTGCCGGTGAAGTCGCGGACAAGCAGCTCGTAGATTACCAGGTCGGAGCGGTCGGGGCCCTGGAAGTCAGTCACTTCCCATGGATAGTCGCTCTCGTTGCTGTTGAACACGGCCAGGGGAATGGAGGGCGTTGCCACGAGGCGCTCCGGATAGGCGGGCATGTCGGGGAATACGGTGGCGGGTATGGTCTTGTCGTTCTCATAGTCGAGCACGAGGTGTGCATAGGGGTCGCCGACCTCAATCTGACCGTCGACAAGGTAGTAGTAGGTCTGGTTCTGGCCGTTGGCCACGCCGGGAACTGTGCACCAGAAGTAGCGGTTGCCGTTGTAGTCGGTATAGTTCATCTGTTGCGAGGGGGTGAGGGCGTAGTCGTTCCATGATCCGCGGAGCACGACCGATTTTTTTTCGGGAGCCACGAAGCAGAATGTGGCGGAGCCGTCGGCGTTGGGCGTTACGCCCAGCTTCGGCGTGCCGCCGGGATATGCTTCCTCTTTAGGCTGGGGGAAATTCTCGGGGAAGAGCGTGAGGTAGATGTCGCCGCCCATGAGGGTCTTGCCTTCAGGCTTTGTGCCGGAGGTGGCGTGGAACACGAAAGTCAGCTTCTCGATGGTCTCGCCTTCGGGGACGCCGTACCACTGGCGGATGTCGGGGATGGTGAGTGTCCAGAGGTTGGGTCCGGCGTAGGTCATCTTGAATTTGTCCTGGGGGGCGTTCCAATTGGAGGTGGTGTAGAGCCAGTCGCGGTTGGATTTGGACTTGTCGGTGATCACGCCGGTATGGGCGTAGACGGCGGCCGACGATGAGAGGCCGACCATGCCGCGGTTGCCCCAGTCGGCATGGAAAGTGATAACGACGTTTTTGGTATCCTGAGTAATCACCTCAGGCTGGGTTGTGACAACCTGGGCGCTGACGTCGACGCGGCCCAAGAGGGCCACCAGCAGCAGCTCCGCTGCAAGGCGTAGAAAGTTTTTCATAAAAATTTGCGTAAAATAATCTCTTTTCGGTATTAGGAATAATCCCTCCTGGGTCGGATTGCGTATCCGCCTGCAAATATGGCGAAAAAATTCGGAAACCGCAACAGGGCAATGTGAGATTTGGCGGGTTGGCGGGGGTTTTGTAACTTTGGAGTGATGGAAAAGAGTAAAGATATTGTTGAAAGCCCTAAAGGCGAAAAAAAAGGGATTGCAGGGAAGGTGGTGCAGTTCGGCATCCCGCTGGTGGTGACCGTGGGGCTGTGTGTGGCCATGTTCCGCGATATTGATTTCGGCGAGATGATGGCTGTGATACGCCAGGACTGCGATTTCCGCTGGATTGCGCTGATGCTCGCCATAAGCATCGCGCCGATGCTGCTCCGCGGGCTGCGCTGGGGCATACAGCTTAAGGCGCTGGGTATCGACGTGCCGACCCACGCGCTGGTGCTCAGCATTTTCGGCACCTATGGCGTGAACATCGTATTCCCGCGTCTGGGCGAGGTGTGGCGTTCGGGCTATATCTCATACAGGCAGAAAGCGCCTTTTTCGGCGGTGTTCGGATCGATGATCGGCGACCGCTTCGCCGACCTGCTCACGGTGGGACTGCTGACACTGCTGACGTTCATCATAGCCCGCGGTCCGATTGTGGATTTCGTGCGCACATATCCGGCTGCATATCAGGCGATAGCAGATATCGTTGGCTCGCCCTGGTTCTGGGGGGCGCTGATAGTGCTCGCGGCAGGGGCATGGTGGTTGCTTGCGCGCTCGAAAAATTCCATCGTGCTGAAAATAAAGAAGTTCGTTCTCGGCATGTGGGAGGGGTTCGCCGCGCTCGCGCGCATGGAGCAGAAATGGCGCTGGCTGGGACTGACGGCCTGCATCTGGGGCTGCTATTTCCTGCAGCTTGTGGTGGCGTTCCGCGCCTTCCCGCTGACGAGCCAGATGCTCGATGCCAACGGGCTCACGCTGCCGCTGGTCTGCTTCATACTCACTTCAATATCAATGGGAATCCCGTCGAACGGGGGCATAGGTCCCTACCAGACCACGCTGATTTTCGGCCTGACGCTGTTTGCGCCCGCAGGGGTGGCGCACTCGCAGTTCATGACCGTAGGAGCGGCCTTCGGCAATGTGATAATCGCCTCGCAGACCGTGTTTCTGATAATTCTCGGACTGATAACCTTTATCTGGATTGCTCTGGAAAAACGCCGCAGCCGCCAAGCAGCCGCTGCAGATTCGCGCCCGCAAGGCTGAGCGTGGAGCCCGGTATGGAACCGCGCGAAGCGTCGACACGGGCTGCTATCTCGTCGACGGGCAATGCGGATTCATCGGTTTCGACAAGAAGACAACTGGGCACTACGGCAGCGGGAGCCGCCTTGTTGAATTTTTCGCCGAATGAAAGGTAAATACCGGGGTAAGAGCGCATTATCTGCGCAGCCTGAAGGGCGTTGCCACGGAAGCCGTGCCATATCCATGGCACTCCGGCGCGAAGTCCGCGCCGCGCGGCGAGAACGTCGTCAATGTCCTTAACCACGTGTAGCACAAGCGGTTTGCCGACCGCTTCGGCAATCTTCGCCTGAGCCAGAAACGCCTCGCGCTGAACGGCCCGGGAACCTCCGCGCAGGCGGTCGAACCCCGCCTCGCCTATGGCCACCACGCGCTCGCAGCGAGCAAGCATCTCAACATCCGAGAGTTGCGCGGCCAGGGCTTGGGGGGAGAGTGCAGCGGTGGCCCATGGGTGAATCCCCACACTGAAAGCGCCGGGCGCGCCATCGGCTAGCCAGCGCCTCACCTGCTCCGGCGCACCAGAGGCTATGGCTCCGGGTGCGGGCGTATGGGTATGGCAATCGGTAAACATCAGTGGGCTTCGAGCCAGTTCCGACCGGTTCCGGCAGCAACTTCCAGTGGCACAGAGCCTTTGAAGGCGCCCTCCATCTCCTCGACCACGAGAGCCTGAAGCGCAGGCAGTTCGTCGGGAACGACGTTGAACACCAGTTCGTCGTGTACCTGCAGAATCATGCGCGAACGCATGTCGCTCTCGTTCATCCGCTTGAAAATGCGAATCATGGCCACCTTGATGATGTCGGCGGCCGAGCCCTGGAGCGGAGCGTTTACGGCGTTGCGCTCGGCGTAGCTGCGCACCGTGGCGTTACGCGAACTGATGTCGGGGAGGAAGCGCTTGCGACCCAGTATGGTGCTGACATACCCCTCTTTACGCGCGCGCTCGATAGATTCGGCGATGAACTCGCGGATGTGGGGATAGGTACGGAAATAGCCGTCGATGAGCTCCCGGGCCTCGGCGCGCGGAATGCCGAGCCGCTCGGCCAGACCGAAGGCCGAGATGCCGTAGACCGTGCCGAAATTGGCCGTCTTTGCCTTGCGGCGTTGATCGTCTGTCACCTCATCGAAGGGAACATGGAAGATTTTGGCCGCCGTGGCCCGGTGGATGTCGAGTCCCTCGCGGAATGACTCGGTAAGCTCCGGGTCGGAGCTTAGAGCCGCCAGCAGGCGCAGCTCAATCTGCGAATAGTCGGCGCTGAGCATGAGGCATCCCGGGTCGGCCACGAAAGCCTTTCGCACCTCGCGGCCATCGTCGGTGCGGATGGGGATGTTCTGGAGGTTGGGGTTGGCGCTGGAGAGGCGGCCGGTGGCCGTAACCGTCTGATTATAGGTGGTATGAATCTTTCCCGTGGATGGATTGACAAGCTCGGGCAGCGCGTTGACGTAGGTTGCAAGCAGCTTTTTCAGCGAGCGGGCCTCAAGTATGAGGCCGACAACCGGATGGTCGTTGCGGTGCTTCTCAAGAATCTCCTCGGTGGTGGAGAAGGCCCCTGTCTTAGTGCGTTTTGCCTTCGGGTCGAGCTTCAGACGGCCGAAGAGCACTTCGCCTACCTGCATGGGCGAGCCGATATTGAAGCGTTCGCCCGCCAGCGCGAAGCAACGCTCTTCCACGGCCTGCTCGCGGGCTGTGAGCTGCGCCGAAAGCTCCCGGAGCTCGGGGATGTCGATTCGCACGCCTGTCCATTCCATTTCGGCGAGCACCCTCGCCAGGGGGAGCTCCACATCACGAAGCAAGGGAAGCTGACCGTTTTCGGCAAGCAGCTGCTGGAGCGGCTCCATCATGCGGCGGCAGATGTCGGCCTGCTCACAGAGGCGCTCCGTGAGCAGTTCGTCGGGGAGAGAAACCGCGGTCTTGCGCGATGCAGGCGCGTCGGAGTAATCCGCTGTCTGATAGTGGAGTACCTGCATGGCCACGTCGGCCAGACGGTGGCGCATCTCCGGCTGGAGCACGTAGTGGGCCAGCGATGTATCGAAATACGGAGCAATCAAGTCGATTCCCTCGCGGCGTAGGAGAATCATGTCGCGCTTTATATCGTGGCTCACCACAGTGGCCGCGGGCGACGTAAAGAGAGGTTCGAGAATGGCCATCAGCTCCTTGCGGCGCGCGGGATCGAGCGGAACGCGCACCATGGTGGCGCGCCCCCCGGCCTCCGAAAGCGCTATGGCCACAAGACGCGCCGACATAGCCTCGGCCCCTTCGGCATATACGGCCACGCCCACCCGGCCGGAGGCCACGGCGGCCTCTACGGCCTCGCCGACTTCGGCGGGAGTAAGGGCCTCGGCGTAGTCGTTGTCGGCCGAGAGTATGGACGCAGGCGCCGCACCGGCGGCCGACTCCACGCTCTCCTCCCCTTCGATAAAGTCGAACAGCGAGGGCTGTGCAGGAATTTCGGAAGCAGCTGAAGCGGAAGCTTTCCCGGATACGGCAGATGTGGGGGCAGAAGCTCCCAGGCGAGCCAGAAACGACTTGAATTCCAGACGGCGATATATATCGGCGAGTTTCCCGACATCTTCAGGCTCGCGGCGCAGCAGGTCGAAATCCACGTCCATCGGGACGTCGCGGCGAATTGTGGCAAGGTCGTAGGAAAGACGGATCTGGCGCGCGTTGTCGCGGATCTTCCGGCCGAGGGCACCCCTTATCTCGTCGGCATGCTCAAGCAGATTCTCCACGCTGCCATACTGGCCTATGAGCTTCACTGCGGTCTTCTCGCCTACACCGGGACAGCCGGGGATGTTGTCGATAGCATCCCCTTCGAGGGCGAGAAGGTCGATTACCTGCTCGGGGCGCTCGATACCATATCTGGCGCATACCTCCCTGGGGCCGCGTATTTCGCCCCCCTCGCCGCGGAGCGAGGGCCGCAACATCAGCACTGAATCGCTGACGAGCTGGCCGTAGTCCTTGTCGGGCGTCATCATATACGTGGTGAAGCCCTGCTCCGAAGCCAGGCGGCTGAGCGTGCCGATTACGTCGTCGGCCTCGAAACCGCTCACTTCGAACACGGGGATGCGGTAGGCCTCGACAATCTCCTTGATATAGGGGACGGAGAGTGTGATGTCCTCCGGCTGGGCCTCGCGCTTGGCCTTGTATTCGGGGAAAATGTCGTGGCGGAAGGTTACGCCGTGGGGAGGATCGAAACATACGGCTATATGCGATGGGTTCTCCTTGCGGAGCACCTCGTCGAGCGTGTTACAGAAGCCGAAGATGGCCGAGGTGTTGAACCCCTTGGAGGTGATTCGCGGTGCGCGTATCAGAGCGTAGTATGCCCTATATATCAGGGCGTAGGCATCGAGCAGGAATAGCTTTTTATCGTTCATGGGAAGGAATCGGGGGGAAGAGAGGAAATGCGGGAGAGCAGAATATATAATTCCGGATGTAACCGGCGGGCAATCAGGAAAGCGTGAATTTCAGGTCGGTAATGAAGCGGGCGATATAGGGGGTGCGCTCCACCAGATGGTCGAGCACCTTGCGGTCGGACCATGCGGTGGAGGGAACGGCGGCCTCATCGACCGTGATGCAAAAATCGAAGAAGTCGTTGCCTATAGCCGAACGGATGGCTTCGAGCAGCCGCGGCTTTTCCTGATTGAGAACGTCGACCTGGGCGCTGTTGACCACTCTGACAACAAACGAGGCGGCCTCACGCGGGCCGGAAACGCGGGCCGAAGCGCCCTCGGGGAGAGCCGGCTTATGCATGCGGAGAGTATTGTTGAGCAGATGAGCCTTCGGGTCGCGAGTCATGTAGGCGTCCCACTGCTGGAGTACCTGGCCGTGGGTGAAGGGCTCCTCGCGGAGCTGTCGCGGAGCGGCGCCCTGGGCAGGGGCGGATTCGGCGCCGGAGACCACGCGGGCGAAACTGATGTGTCCGCGGCCCATGAGCGGGCGTCGCTGACCGGCAGGGCGCGACGGGGCTGCAGCCCTCGCCATGACGATTTCAGGCCCCTTGGGGGGCATTACCACGCCCACAGGCTGAGATGGCGCGGGAGCAGGCTGTTGAGGCGACCGGGAGGGAACGGGTGGTTCGGGTGAAGATGGGGAGGCAGGAGGCACCGTGGCGGGAGCGCTGAGCGGCTGGATAGGCTTTAGTCCACGCCCTTCCCCGTTGCCGCTTTCAGAGCCGGGGGAAGGGCAGACTTGTTGGCACAGCCTGATGAGCAGCAGCTCGACAAGGAAAGTCTTGCTGGAGGCCTGACGGTAGTCGAGGTCAGCCTCATTGCAGAGGCTCATTGCCTTGTAGAAGAACTCGGGAGCGAGCGCGGCACCCTGTTCAGCCATAGATGCGCGCACCTCGTCAGTGGAGTCGAGGAGCGTGGCCGTGCGCGGGTCGCGGGCCACCATGAGGTTGCGCAGATAGTCGGCCAGACCGGTGATGAAGAAGTGGGAATCAAAACCGTGGTCGCGGATTTCGCGATAAATAAGGAGCGCCGAGGGGACGTCGCCCTTGGCGAACGCCTCGACAAGGCGGTGGTAGTATCGCTCGTCGAGCACGTTGAGGTTGTCGATGGCGCTCTGATAGGTGATGTTGCCGCCAGAGGAGGCCGCCACCTGGTCGAAGATGGAGAGAGCGTCGCGCATGGCGCCGTCGGCTTTCTGGGCTATAACGTTGAGAGCGGCACGCTCGGCGGTAATCCCCTCCTGCGAAGCCACATAGGCCAGATGGTCGATCATGTCGGCGATGGTGATCCGGGCGAAATCGTAGATCTGGCAGCGCGAGAGGATCGTGGGGATAATCTTATGCTTTTCGGTAGTGGCGAGCACGAAGACCACGTAGGATGGAGGCTCTTCGAGCGTCTTGAGGAATGCGTTGAAGGCCGCCTGCGAGAGCATGTGGACCTCGTCGATGATGAACACGCGGTAGCGCCCTTCGGTAGCCGGAATCTGCACCTGGTCGACGAGTTCGCGGATATCGTTGACGGAGTTGTTGGATGCGGCGTCGAGCTCAAGGATGTTGAGCGAACGGTTCTCGTTGAATGCGCGGCAGGAGTGGCACTCGTTGCAGGGGTCGCCCTGGGGGGTAGGGTGCTCGCAGTTGATCGATTTGGCGAAAATACGCGCGCAGGAGGTCTTGCCTACACCACGGCTACCGCAGAAGAGGTAGGCATGGGCCAGGCGGTTGGTAGCGATGGCGTTGCGGAGCGTGGCCGTGAGGGCCTTCTGGCCGACCACGCTCGAGAAGGTGGTAGGTCTGTATTTACGCGCCGATACGATATAGTTTTCTTCCATTCGTGGGAGGGTAAAATGATTGCTAAATTTACTACTTTCAGCGCAAACGTCCAAATCGCAGCAGCTGAAGCTCGCGCGCACAACTACGATTGCAGATCCCGGGGGAGGGGAAATCAGGAGAGCAGGGGGAGGATGCGGTGGAGGGCGGCGATGAAGGTCTGGCACTCGGCGAGGGTGTTGTAGGCGGCGAAGGAGGCGCGTACGGTGCCTTCGATGCCGAGGGACTCCATCAGTGGCTGGGCGCAATGGTGGCCTGTGCGGACGGCTACGCCGAGTTTGTCGAGGAGCATTCCGGTGTCGTAATGGTGGGCTTTACCGATAAGGAAGGATATTAGCGGGGATTTGCCGGGTGATGTGCCGAAGATGCGCATTCCGGGGATTTTGAGCATTTCGGCTGTGGTCCACTCGAGGAGTTCGTTCTCGTGGGCGGCGATGTCGTCGAGGCCGACGCTCTCAATGAAGTCGAGGGCGGCGGAGAAAGCGGCTATGTCGACGAAGTCGGGGGTACCGGCCTCGAATTTGAGGGGGAGTTCGGCGAATGTGGTTTTTTTGAAACTGACGTGGGAAATCATCTCTCCCCCACCCTGATACGGTGGCATCGCCTCAAGCCAATGCTCCTTGCCGTAAAGCACACCGACGCCGGCGGGGCCATACATCTTATGGGCCGAGAATGTATAGAAATCGACGTCGAGGGCACGGACGTCGATGTGCATGTGGGGGGCAGCCTGAGCGCCGTCGACCATTACGGGGACACCCATGGAATGGGCGTAGGCGGTGATTTCGGCGATGGGGTTGACTGTGCCGAGGACGTTGCTGACATGGCAGACGCTGACGAGACGCGTGCGCTCGTTGAAGAAGGAGCGGAAGGCCTCCATGTCGAGGCTGCCGTCGGGGAGGATGGGGACAACGCGCAGGAGGATACGCTTGCGGTCGCCAAGGAGCTGCCAGGGGACGATGTTGGCGTGATGCTCCATGACGGTGAGGATGATTTCGTCGCCGTTTTCAAGGAATGAACCGAAGCTGGAGGCCACGAGGTTGATTGCCTCGGTGGTTCCGCGGGTGAAAACGATTTCGTGGGTTGAGGCGGCGTTGATGTATGCGCGGACGCGCTCGCGCGTGGCCTCCATCATCGACGTGGACTCCTGGGATATGGAGAATACGCCACGGTGGACGTTGGCCTTGTGCTGATAGTACATATCGTCGATGGCCTCGACCACGCGGCGCGGGGTCTGGGATGTGGCGGTATTGTCGAGGTAGACGAGCGGACGGCCGTAGACGTTGCGGCTCAGTATGGGAAACTCTTTGCGAAGATCATCGACGGAATACATGGCGGCTTGGAGGATATTGTTTTGGACGGAGAGAGTGACAGACTATGAATTAGGCTAGATTACCGGCTGCATTCGCCGCAGGAGACGTGATGGCCGGCGAAGCGGCATTCCACCATATGGAGCAGACGCGACCGCAGGGGTTCGAGCTCGATGGCGTCGATGACGTCGGCCATAAACGCCTGCATGAGCATGCGGCGGGCGACGGCGATGGGTATGCCGCGCGTCTGCATATAGAATAGGGCGCGGTCGTCGAGCTGACCGGTGGTGGCTCCGTGGGAGCATTTTACGTCGTCGTTGTAGATGAGCAGCTGGGGCTTTGTATGCATGCGGGCGCTGCGCGAGGCGAGAATGTTGCGGTTGCTCTGGTAGGCCTCGACGAAGCGGGCGCCGTGGCATACCTCGATGCTCCCCTCGAAGGCGCCGGTGGCATCGTCGTCGAGCACGTACTTGAACATCTGGGAGCTATGTCCGTAGAAGCCTGCGTGGCGGAGGTCGGAGGAGTTGTCGATGTGCTGCTCGCCGCTGCCGATGGCCATGCCGGAGAGGCGTGTAACGGTATGCTCACCTACTACGTCGAGATGGAATTCATTGCGTGTGGTGCCGTTGGCGAGCGTGGAGGCGCACACGGTGAGCGACGAGCCATCGTCCTGGCGCGCAAAGAGCTGTGAATAGCGCGAAGTGGCGGACGAGGACTCCTCGATGTCGTACCACTGGACGGAGGCACCGGGTCCGGCGAAAATCTCGACTACCTCGCTCGAGAGGCAGTTCTGACTGTCGGGGCGTGTGTGGTCGCACTTGAGCACCGATACCGACGAGCCTTCGCCGGCGACGAGCAGAACGCGACGCACGGCCATCAGAGGGAACTGCGACTGGAAGATGTCGACGAGCTGTATGGCTTTTTCGAGGCGCACACCTGGGGCCACGCGGATGAATACGCCATCCTGGCAAAGGAGCGTATTGAGCGCGGCATGGGAGGCAGCGGCACCTTGGGTGGCGGCGGAAAGATTTGCGTAGTAATCAGCCACGAAATCAGGCCATTGGCGGGCGGCCTGAGCGAGCGAGCAGACATCGACACCCTCGGGGAGATTCTTCAGCAGCGCCGGGGTGGCGGCGAAGCGGTCGTTGACCACGAGGCCGAGGAGTGTGCTGAGATTGGGGACGCCGCAACGGAACGAGGCGCTGACATCGGCGGGGAGGTCGCGGCGCTCGATGTTCACGCCGAAATCGGGCGCAAACATATCGTTGACAGAGGTTTTCTCGAATCCCTCGTCGCCGCGGTCCGGTAGACGGCCTACTTTCTCCAGAAGCGCGAGGGCCGCAGTGCGCGCCGCGTTGAGCGCCGGAGCGCTATGGGCGTCGATGGCCGCGCGGTTCTGCCGGAAGAGGTCGATATATTGGGTAAGTGCGTTCATCGGTTGTGAGAAGTAGGATTAACGATCAGGCTTCCTGGTCTTTAAGCCAGTCGTAGCCTTTTTCCTCGAGCTCAAGGGCGAGTTCGGGGCCACCGGTACGGATAATCCGGCCCTTATAGAGCACATGGACGAAGTCGGGACGGATATAATCGAGCAGACGCTGGTAGTGGGTGATGACGATGGTTGCGTTGTCGGCGCTCTTGAGCTGGTTGACGCCGCCGGCCACTACGCGAAGGGCGTCGATGTCGAGTCCGGAGTCGGTCTCGTCGAGGATGGAGAGGCGCGGTTCGAGCACGGCCATCTGGAAGATTTCGTTGCGCTTTTTCTCGCCGCCGGAGAAGCCTTCGTTGACCGAGCGCGATGCGAGCTTGTTGTCGAGCTCGACAATAGCGCGCTTCTGACGCATCAGCTTGAGGAACTCGCCGGCCGAGAGCGCGGGCTCATGGAAATACTCGCGCTTAGCATTGACGGCCGCACGCATGAAGTTGACCATGGAGACTCCGGGAATCTCAACGGGATACTGGAAGGAGAGGAAAAGGCCCTCGTGGGAGCGGTCCTCGGGAGAGAGGGAGAGCAGGTCGAGGCCGTGGAAGTCGACGGAGCCTCCTGTGACGGTGAAAGCGGGATTACCGGCGAGAACGCTGGAGAGCGTGGACTTGCCCGAGCCGTTGGGACCCATGATGGCGTGGACCTCGCCGGGATGAATCTCGAGGTTGATTCCCTTGAGAATCTCCTTGTCGTCGACTTTTGCGCGAAGGTCACTGACCTTCAGAAGTATATCGTTGCTCATTTTGTGGTTGAGGGTTTGGGAGGGATGGGAGTATTGAGAATTATGGGAGAGACAGGGATTATGGGAATTTCCGGGAGGATGGGGAGGGATGGGAGCTTTGTTTGTCAGCCTACGGAGCCTTCGAGGGTGATGGAGAGGAGACGCTGGGCCTCGACGGCAAACTCCATGGGGAGCTTGTTCATGACTTCCTTGGCGTAGCCGTTGACAATCAGGCCGACAGCCTCCTCGGTGGATATTCCGCGCTGGTTGCAGTAGAAAATCTGGTCCTCGGAGATTTTGGAGGTGGTGGCCTCGTGCTCGACCACGGCCGTGGGGTTCATGACGTCGATGTATGGGAAGGTGTGGGCGCCGCACTGGCTGCCGAGCAGGAGGGAGTCGCACTGGGTGTAGTTGCGCGCGCCCTCGGCGGCGGGAGTCACCTTGACGAGGCCGCGGTAGGAATTCTCGCTATGGCCGGCGGAGATGCCCTTTGAGACGATTGTGGAGCGCGTATCGGGGGCGAGATGAATCATCTTGGTGCCGGTGTCGGCCTGCTGGTAGTTGCGCGTGACGGCCACGGAATAGAATTCGCCGGTAGCGCCGCGGCCTGCAAGGACGCAGGAGGGGTATTTCCAGGTGATGGCCGAGCCGGTCTCGACCTGTGTCCAGGAGAGTTTGGAATAGTCTCCGCGGCAGAGGCCGCGCTTGGTGACGAGGTTGTAGATGCCTCCACGTCCATGCTCGTCGCCGGCGTACCAGTTCTGTACGGTGGAATATTTTACCTCGGCGCGGTCTTCGACGACGATTTCGACGATGGCGGCGTGGAGCTGGTTTTCGTCGCGCATGGGTGCGGTGCATCCCTCGAGGTATGAGACGTAGCTATCGTCGTCGGCCACAATGAGGGTGCGCTCGAACTGCCCTGTGCCGGAGGCATTTATACGGAAGTAGGTGCTAAGCTCCATGGGGCAGCGCACGCCCTTGGGGATATATACGAACGAGCCGTCGGAGAACACGGCGGAGTTGAGCGCCGCGTAGAAATTGTCCTTGTAGCTGACGACGCTGCCCAGGTAGCGGCGCACGAGATCGGGGTAGTCGCGCACGGCCTCGGAGATGGAGCAGAAGATGATACCGCGCTCGGCGAGGGCTTCCTTGTGGGTTGTCTTGACGGATACGGAGTCCATTACGGCGTCGACGGCCATTCCGGCGAGCTGCTTCTGCTCCTGAAGGGGTATTCCGAGTTTATCGAAGGTGCGTATCAACTCGGGGTCTACCTCGTCGAGGCTCTTGGGGCCCTCCTTCCTGACGGGGGCGGCGTAGTAGCTGATGGCCTGGAAGTCGATATCGGGCATCTTGAGGTGACCCCATTCGGGCGGGGTGAGGGTGAGCCAGTAGCGGTAGGCCTTGAGGCGGAAGTCGAGCATCCAGTCGGGCTCGCCCTTTTTGCGCGAGATGAGGCGGATAACGCCCTCGTCGAGGCCCACGGGGATGATGTCGGTGTCGATATCTGTGACGAAGCCGTATTTATAGTCGCCGCGGGTGACGTTGTCGAGAACGCTGCCCGAGGGGGAATCGGTATGACGGTCTTTGCTTTTGTCCATAACGGTAGTTGACATTCTTATTCTCCACAAAAATCCTATTTATGAGTACAGCATCGGCTCTCCGAGCCTCCGATAGTGGTTTCAATCGACACTTGCATCAGAAGAGGGAGATACCTCGGCTCTCCGAGCCTCTGTTGAAGAGGATTTATATAAGCGAACCATAAAAGGATTCGAGTAGACAATCATTATAACGCGGCGGAGGGGGAAAGAGTTTCAGCCGCCGACGGCCCAGCCGAGGAGAGCGGGGGCGAGCCCGAGGATAGCCTCTATTGCATGGCCGTTGCCGATGGTCGACATGGCCAGGAAAGGAGTGGAGGGCTTGACGAGCAGCCAGAGGTTGAGCAGGATACTCAGTGCGAGCATCCACTCGAAGCAGCTGAACAGGGCGCCGGCGATGCGGTCGAGCACTCCGAGGCTGAGGGAACGGACGACGGTCTTGAAGAAGTGGGCGACGATTCGCACGCTCAGGTAGCCGATTATGAACAGGATGATGTTGGCCATCACCTTGTCGACATATCCGGGGTGAGCAGCGGCATCGGCCCCTTTGGATGCTATCATCGCTGCGATATAATCGCCTCCGATATGGCAGAGGAGAACCCCGAGAATTAGGCCTCCGAGGGCTCCGGCCTGGACAATGACACCTTTACGGAAGCCCCAGGCAACGGATACGACGAATACAATCAGGATGAATATGTCGAGTTTTGTCATTGCGGATTAGACTGCAAAGGTACGAATTTTTGCGTGGGAACGCAAGGATTTGCCTTTGCGATGGGAAAAGGTGGGCAAGCCGGCTGTAGAAGAACAAAGGACAGGAGAAGGAGGTATGGAGAAAAACCAATCAGGGCGAAGGTTTTCGCCCTGATTGGTTGATATTGCTGATTATCGGCTATAACTGATAGAATCTGCAGTTGAGACCTCCGGCGGGGTTGGCTGCCGGGTGGTTATTTTACGGCGGGGTTGGCCACTTTGCGGGAGTCCACCAGGTAGGCAACGGGGGTTGCGATGTAGATGGTGGAAAGTGTGCCGGTGATTACGCCGAAGAGCATCGCGAAGATAAAGGAACGGATGGAATCGCCACCAAGGATGAAGATGCAGAGGAGCACCAGGAGTGTCGAGGCCGAGGTCATGATGGTACGGCCGAGGGTGGAGTTGAGCGACTTGTTGATGGTGGTGAAGAAGTCCTGCTTGGGATAGAGGCCGACGTTTTCGCGCACGCGGTCGAACACTACCACGGTATCGTTGATCTGATAACCGATGATGGTGAGGATTGCGGCGATGAATGTCTGGTCAATCTCCATGGCGAAGGGAAGGATACCCCAGAAGAGGGAGTAGAAGCCGATGATGGAGAATGCGGTAAAGGCCACGGCTGCGAGTGCACCGAGCGAGAAGGCGACGTTGCGGAAACGCAGGAGGATGTAGAGGAACATCGCGGCGAGGGAGAGGATGACGGCGATGTAGGCCTTGTTGCGCATATCGTTGGCGACGGTCGGGCCGACAGTCTGGGAGGAGAGGATGCCCTGGGTCTCGTCGGTGGTAGAGAAGGATTCGAGGGTCATTCCGTCGGGGAGGAGGCCTTCGGCCTTGAAGGTGTCGTAGAGCTTACGGGTGATTTCCTCTTCGATGGCTGAGGCGTCTTCGTCGGATTTGATCTTATAGTTGGTGGAGACGCGGACCTGGTTGGAATTCTCGATGGTGATTACGGATACGGAAGCTACCTGACCGTCGGCGTTGAAGACGGGCACGAGTGCCTGCTGGAGTGCGTCGGTCTTGACGGGCTTCTCGAATTTAACTACGTAGTTGCGTCCACCGGAGAAGTCGATGCCCTGGTTGAGGCCACGGACGAAGAGGGAGATTACGACAACGGCGATGAAGATGCCGATTATCGGGAAGGCAATCTTGCGGGCTCCCAGGAAGTTGAAGTGGGAGTTGTTGAACATGTTGCGCGAGATTGCGGTGGTGAAGGTGAGCTTCTGGAAGGGCTTGGTCTTTCCGCAGGCGATGAAGACGATACGGGTGAGGTAGACGGCCGTGAAGAAGGAGCAAACGATACCGATTATGAGGGTGGTGGCGAAGCCCTTGATGGGACCTGTGCCGAAGAAGAGGAGGATCACGCCTGTGATAATCGAGGTAAGGTTGGAGTCGAAGATGGCGGAGAAGGCGTTGGAGTAGCCGTCGGCGATTGCGGTGCGGATGGATTTTCCAGCGCGGAGCTCTTCCTTGGCACGCTCGAAGATGAGCACGTTGGCATCGACGGCCATACCGAGAGCGAGGACGATACCTGCGATACCGCTGAGGGTGAGGACAGCCTGGAAGGATGCGAGGATGCCGAATGTGAAGAAGAGGTTGCAGATAAGGCCGAAGTTTGCGATGAGGCCGGGGATGATGCCATAGATGCAGCACATGAAGATCATGAGGAGCACGATGGCGACAACGAACGACCAGATACCGGACTCGATGGCCTGCTGGCCGAGGGAGGGACCGATAACCATGTCGGAGATGATGTCGACTTTGGCGGTCATCTTACCGCTCTTGAGTACGTTGGCAAGGTCCTGAGCTTCTTCGACGGTGAAGTCGCCGGTGATCTGCGAGCGACCGCCTTCGATGGCCTGTCGGATGTTGGGATAGGAATAAACGAGGTCGTCGAGGACGATGGCCACGGGGTGGCCGATGTTGCGCTGGGTAATACGTGCCCAGTCGCGTGCGGCCTCGGAGTTCATGGTCATGGAAACGACGTTGCCCTGCATCTGGTCGAAGTCGCTGGTAGCGCCGATTACGCCGGTGCCGTCGAGGGCGGGACCGCCGTTGGTTGCGCGGAGGGCGATAAGCTGATATGTGTCGATCTGACGCTCCTTATGGGTTACGGTATCAGTGAAGTTGACGGGCGAGGGCTTCACGCTCCAACGCAGGCGTAGGTTGGAGGGGAGGTATTGCTTGGCTTCGGGGGTTGCGAGGGCGGCGTTGATGCTGTCGCGCTCCTGTGCGGTTGCGATACCGAATACGGGGGTAGCGTCGGAGCTGATCATGAGGAAGCGCTCGCGGAGGCCGGTGCCGTTTTTAGCACGGAGGGCAGCGTCGAGCTGAGCGACCTGACCGGCGATTTCGTTGGCGCCGTAGCATTCGTAGAATTCGAGGTTGGCGGAGCGCTGGAGGAGTTCGCGCACGCGCTGATGCTCCTTAACGCCGGGGAGCTCGAGAAGAATCTGGCCGTCGTTGTCCTGAAGCACCTGGATATTGGGAGAAACCACGCCGTAGGCGTCGATACGCGAACGGAGGACGTTGGTGGCGGAGTTGTTGACGCGGTCCTTGACCTCGGACTTGAGGACGGAGGCGACGTCCTTGTCGCTCTGGCCCTGCTTCACGATGGAGTTGAACACCACGGAGTAGTCGGCGCCGGGGTTAAGGGCGCGGTACTGCTTGACGAAGGTCCCGACATAGTCTGAGGAGTGGTTGTTGCCGATGATGGAGTCGGTATTTGCGAGTGCCTGCTCGAAGGCCGGATCCTGGTCGGCGTTTTTCATTGCGCGGAGCATGTCGGGCATGGAGACCTGAACGATGACGTTCATGCCGCCTTTGAGGTCGAGTCCGAGGCCGACACCCCATTTCTGGACTTCACTGTAGTTGTAGCCCAGCCAAACGGGCTCCTTGGAAATTGAGTCGATGTAGGCTTTATAGGCCTTGTTGTACTGCTCGGAGTTCTTGCCCTGCTGCCCGGCTACGGAAAGAGCATACTGCTCAGCCTTAGCCTCCTGCTTGCTGCTCACGAGTGTGAACGACAGGTAGAACAGGCAGACAAGCACGAGGAAAATCGCGATGATACCGGCGATGATACTCCCGAGGGTTCCTTTGCTTTGCATGTGGTGTTAAAAAGTATTTATGTTATTATTTTTTATATTTTCCATTGCCTGAGCCGGCGGAAACGCCCCATAGCCGGGCAGCTCCACGCGGGCCAAAATAGGTGAAAAATGGAATGCCAGCGCGAAGCCAATCTACTGACAGTGAAGCAAGCAGAGCGGCCACAGGCCCCGGAGGGGGCTGCGCGACACAGTTTTCAGCTTGCAAATATACACAAATTCCGCAGATAATCAAAGGGGAATTTGCCTCCGGGCGGCAAACCGGCGGCACGAGGACAAAAGACAGGGAAACCCTCGGGCTTGCGCCTTCAGCACAGTACTGATAACTGGACGGATTGGATAGACAAGGAAAAGCGGCCAGGGGGGTTGCCGGCGATGCTCGCCGGAAGCGGGAAGCCGCACCTTTGATGGAGGATCAGGGGGAAGGAATCAGCGATAGACGGGCTTGCGGGATTTGGAGGCGGTGGCGGAGCCGTAGGCGACGGCGCGGGAGGGGCAGATATGGTAGCAGCGCAGACAGAGGGCGCAGCGGGAGCCCCAGACGGGGGTGGAAGAGGACGGGGAGGCGGGCTGCATGGTAATGTTGGAGAGCGGGCATGAGCGGGCGCAGAGGGAGCAGGATGTACAGGCGGGGGTGGTGTGGAAGGGGCGCGGGGACATGCAGAAGGCGGCGAACCAGGGGTAAATTATGTAGGTTTTGAGCCAGGCCCAGGAGCCACGGGTCATTTCGCCTTCGCCGTAGCCTTTGAGAATTTTTGCGGCGATATGGGCCACGCGGTCTGGCATGGCCTTGAGTTTGGCGTCGGCGATTTCGGGCGAGTCGACGTCGAAGCCTTTCATCAGCACATAAGTGTTGGGCATTATGACGGAAAAGGAGCCCCGGGGGTTCCACCCGCGGCGTCCGATGATTTTTGCCCACTGATGGTCGGCGTAGCCGGTATCGTCGCCGCAGGTCACGACGAGGAAGTGGGGCGTGGAGTGCTCGCGAGTGATTTTCAGCTTGCTGCGGCGCAGGAAGGGGACGACCACCGGAGGGATTCCCCAGGAGTAGACCGGCATGACCCATACGACAGGTTCGCCTTCGGGGAGGCGTATCAGCTCCGAGTCGGGCTCGATAAGACGGCGCCCTTCAAGCATGATGATGTCGCCGCCGAGATGCCACTGCAGTTGTCGGGCAACCAGAAGGGAGTTGCCCGTGCCGCTGAAACATATTATCATAAGTAACTGTTCAAAATTATTTTACACTTTTCTGATCTAATTATTTCAACATTTCCGCGGTAAAATTATCGATTTTTCCCTCCCGGAAACATTAAAATAATTTTGACCAGTTACTTGCTGATTATCTTATGGTTACCTGCGTAGCACCGTAGCCGTACTCGCGGAAAGAGGCGTCCTGAACGTCGGTGCTCTTGTAGCGATGGTTAAGCTCTTTCATGATGGCCTGGCGGAGTATCCCCTCCCCTTTTCCGTGGATGAAGACAATTTTACGGCCACGGTTGCGGAGATTCTCGTCCATGACGCGGCGGAAGGTATCAATCTGGTAGTTAAGGATGTCGGCTGTCGACATGCCGGCAGTGGTGTCGAGGAGCTCGCCGATATGGAGGTCGACCACCAGCGGGGCGTCGGCTTTGGGCGTGGGGGCCTGGCGCTTCAGGACCGGACGGCGGTCGGCACGCACTTTCGAGCGCATGGCTTCCTCGAGGCCTACGCTGTCGAACACCTTGGTCCGCTGGGGAATATCGTCCTTTACAATCTCGACGGTGATGACCGGCCGGTCGAAGTAGACATTCTCGCGGAAGCAGTGGAGCTTGAAGAACTTGGTGGTATCGAGGCGGGATTCGACGGCCACGGGAGCCTTCAGGGTAAATTGACGGTCGCGCTTGAAGGCGACGTACTGGAAGGCCACGCGGTCGAGGCGTCCGACCTGCTCGCGCGTTAGTTCCTCGATGAAAATCTGCATGTTGGGCTCTACAAGGCCGGCATAGCGAGTGGTCCAGCCCTCTTCGTCGTCGGCACGCGAGAGGTATGTGAAGTAGAGGTAATAATTGGAATCGTTGACAAGATAAGCTTCGAACGAGGTGGTGGAGAGATGTTTAAGCTCCACGGCCTCGTAGGCGAGCACTACGTTGAGGCGGTCGCCGCCGGGGGTCTCGACCACCGGCTCGGGCTTCGGAGCCTCGGGAACGGCGGTTGGAACGAACTTGCTGCGCGCCTCGGCCTCGTCGGCCTGACGCTGCTGACCCGTGCCGCCGAAAATGTCGCGGCGCGCCTTCTCGTCGCCTGCGGGAGCCACGACCACCAGTTCCTTGACCAGTACGGGAGTAACAAAACCATCGTCTTCCTCGACGTGGGCCACCTGGCCGTCGATTTTCACCACGCGTCCACCGCCGGTGGAGCTAAGGAACCTGACTGTATCGCCTATCTTTACCATAATATTTATATTAAGAAACATCGGCTCTCCGAGCCTCATTTTCAGTATTATCTGCATCTTTACCCAGGCCGGCCCCAAGGGCCTCCACCCGGGGTTGGAAATAATCCCGGCTCTCCGAGCCTCCGATATGGCAAACAAAGAGCCGAAATATGACAGACTATTGTATGTGCAAAGATACGGATAAATCGCTAACTTTGCGCAAAATTTAGAATATGGTAAAGGAGATACGCATCGACGAATACGACTATCCGCTACCCGACGAGCGGATAGCGAAGCACCCCCTGGCTCAACGCGACGCCTGCAAACTGCTTGTGCGCCAGAGCAACGGGGATATTTCGGAGCATATATTCTCGGAACTTCCGGAGCTTCTGCCTGAGGATGCTGTGCTGATATACAACAACACGCGAGTGATCAACGCGCGCCTGCGCTTCCGCAAGGCAGGGGGCGCCCACATAGAGATCTTCTGCCTGGAGCCGGTGGCCCCGGCCGACTACGCCGTAAGCTTCGCGCAGACAGGTCGATGCACCTGGAACTGCCTTGTGGGTAACTCGAAGAAATGGAAAGAGGGAGCGCTCGAAATGAAGCTCGAAGTAAACGGCAAGCCGCTGACATTCAAGGCCGAACGCATGGCCAACCTCGGGCGCAGCTCGAACATAGAATTCAGCTGGGACAATCGGGCTGTAAGCTTCTCGGAGATAATCGGCGCCGTGGGGGAGATTCCCATCCCACCTTATCTTAATCGAGGCACTGAGGCTTCGGACTCGACTGACTATCAGACGGTATACTCGCATATCGACGGATCAGTGGCAGCTCCGACGGCGGGGCTGCACTTCACGCCCGAGGTGTTGGAAGCCATATCGCGGCGCGGCATAGAGCGACGCGAGCTGACGCTCCACGTGGGGGCCGGAACATTCCAGCCGGTAAAATCGGAGGAGATCGGTGACCACCCGATGCACAGCGAGTTTATCGCTGTAGACCGCGACCTTATCGCCGAACTGGCCGAGGGGAAACGGAAGGTAATCGCCGTCGGGACAACGTCGGTACGTACTCTTGAGAGCCTCTTCCACGCCGGGGCGCTGATACTTCAGGGGAAATGGAAGGGTGAGGTGCCGCAATGGGCGCCCTATGAGGAGGACTATATTAATATATGTGTGGCCGACGCCATGAGGGCGATTCTCCGGCATCTCGACGAGACAGGGATGCAGACTTTCATCGCCTCGACACGCATTATAATAGCGCCGGGCTACCGGTACAGAGTTGTAAAGGGGATGGTTACGAATTTCCACCAGCCGCGGTCGACGCTGCTGCTGTTGGTGTCGGCTTTCACGGGGGGCGACTGGCGGAAGGCCTATGAGTACGCGCTGGAGCATGGGTTCAGGTTTCTGAGCTATGGTGATGCATGCTATTTTGATGGCTGAGGGCGGAAACAGGTATTGGGAGATGCAGAAAACCGGAAGACGAGGGAGCGGTCAAAAAAATTTGGAGGAGTAAAGGGATGTGGGAGAGGGAGATATAGAGTTTAGGGATGTCAAGCGGATTTTTTGGACTCGCAAGCGGCAAAATCGGTTGTAACTTTGCATCGCAACCAGAAAATACGAGAGCTTAAGAGGGTGTTTAATCCGACTTCGGTACGATACGGGGGCAAAAACAAGAATTTTAACATTACGGGAACTATGACGATGAACGCTACAAGAATTAACTGGGAGGAGGCCAAGGGGAGGCCTGTGGAGGCGGTGAACTGCCGCAGGGACGACAGGGAGCCTGAGGTATGGCGCCCGGCGGGGATGCCGGCAAAGGTGGCGGACGACTGCCGCGAATTCGTGGCGGAATTTCCGCTCGATGCCGAGACTGCCGCCGTGCTGACCATGAAGGGGATGCAGCTCGCGGTGGCGATTTCGAAGACTACAGACGATGAAACAGAACTGCGGCTGCCGGAGGCCTGCGCCGAACTTGGACAGGTGGAAGCGCGCGTGATAGGGTGCGAGGTCGTAGAGGAAGGGTTTCTGAGGATTTTCCTGAGCCACAGCCGGAGCGTCTACGCAAGCTACCGGCGCGATACCGATTCACCGGGCGGATGGCGATTCACCATGCACGGACGGATGCCGGCACTCCCACCCCTGCTTCTGAGGCAAGGACGGCGACAGACTATGTCGGAACCCGTGAGCGCCCTGAAGCTCTCGCAGGCGATAAGCGGAACATCCCGGCCTGGCGCTGGCGACACCGCCGCCATGAGCAAGCGCGTGGAGGACGCCTATCTGCGTCTGCGGCAACGCGCTTCAGCCGCAGGATATTCGCTCCAGCCGCGCCTGGCCCGCGTAAGAGTGGAGGACCGCCGCGGCGACACAATCGCCACGGGGCCGACAATCTTAGTATGCAGCCCAGACGGGCCGCAATGCACCGGGGGTGCAACCTTCACCCTCGGCTCCGACGGCCAGACCCTCCAGGCAACGGCACTGACAGCCAACGCTTACAATCTGGAACTCAGCGGCATGCGCGCCATAGCCGAGCCGTGGCGACGCATGGCCTACAGAGCCGTCGTGGAGACCTCGGCACAAATCGAGCCATACTCTCCGGAAGGGAGTGCGGGCACACCTACGATTGCCGACAACGGCCGCGAGACAACCGTAACGATGCCTTTGCCCGGAATGGCCGGCAGCAAAGCGGGCGTGACGGCGGATGTGGAGAAGCGCGCCCTACAGGCCCTGCAGGCCGGCGAATGGTGCGAGCAGGCCTCAATAACCGACCCCTTCGGCGGAGACGTACGGCGTACGACCATACCGCTCGCCGATCTCCCCGCCACAAAAGGGACGACACCAGCGCCCGAACGCGACGCTGAAAGTTTCCGAACCATGCTCAGACTGCCGGGCGGCGCAATTATCGCCGCGGATCCGCTGACAGAACCGTTTGACGGCTTCAGCCCCGCGCAGCTGCTTACACGGACCGCCTCCATGGCCGGGAAAGGCTGGCGCGCCGTGGCTACCGTGTCCCTCCGCGAGCCGGATGGAACCGAGCACAAGGCCGTGCGTGTGGCCGAAGGCACGGACGAAGATGCCGCGGGGTTCTCCCCACTGCTCGTATATCCCGACGAGCGCGCCGTCAGCCTCCGTCTGGCCGTGGAGCGCCCGGAAGGGGTCATACAGCAGACCTACGCCATGCGTCCGCTGAGAGGCACGGGCTGCGCCTGCCATATCAATCTCGCCAATCCCACAATCTTCCCCGCCACGGATACTTCCACCCTCGACATCGGCGCCACCACCGCCTCAGCACGTTGCGAAGCCGGATGCGTGGCCGTGGCCACCGGCGCCTCCCTGAGCGACCGACGGAAACGCCACCGGCTGGACACCGGGAGCATCGACGCCATTGCCGAATGGCCCGCCGGGAGCGGCAGCTGGGACTTCTCGCGCACACGCCTCGCCCTTGCCACACGCGGCGGTATCTACCAGCTTACGCTCGACGGCGCCATGAGCGTGCACGCCGTAAGACGCATGAGCCCCCTCACCGCCGAGGGCGGCAGGCTGACGGAATGCAACGACGGAAAAGGACGCTTCCTGCTGATGCTGACCGGCGGCCGTCCGGCCGAACTGCGCGGGTCGAAAGTCGCTCTGCTCTCCCCGGGCATAGAGGGCGCCGGAGAAATAGCCTTCGGAGGCAAGCGCGGAGAATACTGGTGGACGGAGACAGGCCACTACGGACGTACGCTACTGCTACACGCATCCCCATCGGGCAAAACAATAGAACGCATCCAGGCCGAATACCCGGGCATAAGCGGCGACATCAGGCTGCGAACGTGGCGCGGACGGCTGCTGATTCTGGCCTCCGACGGCGGTACATATACTGCCGACAGCGAGACGTGGCCCGCGGAGGGAGTGAGGATGGCCCTGAGGCTTCGTCAGGACTTCAGCGGCAACGCCTACGGAATCGCGGGACGCCCGGTGCGTGCGGCCGTGACGGGAAACGGCATCAAGGGCGCCATCGCCATAGCCGCCGACCGCGGCAACGGGCGCCCCGCCATGCTGGCGCGCTTCAAGGTGGATGGCAACCTGACGTCGCCTGTTGTCGCACCGCTCGCAACCGGGTTCCGACCTTGGATCGAACTGCAGACCGACCTCATCGTGGGAAGCGACGCAGAAGTGCGTCCACTGGCCGTCGCTCAAAAAAAGTAAGGAAAATCTCACGACTTCCCTTACCGAGATACATAGTAATATTACCAGTCAATCAATACAGCTGCGGCGACTATGCACGCCACAAAAAAGTATGTATAAAATGAACAATGAATAATTTCCGGATTAAAAAATTCAGTTTGTAGAAACCGTGTGGCCGACGGCGACACCCTACGCCGGCCTCGGAAAGGGCCGGAGGCGGCAGAGCCGGGGGGAAACGGTATGCGACTGCGAATTGTGCCAATGCGGGTTGCTACCAAGATAGTCTACAACACGTTGCAAATCAAATTTGTAACTGAAATATCTTCAAAAAGTCGCAATTATGTCTACAACCGGATTTTCCTACAGCTTTCCCTTGACAATCAATTAATTATAACCTATTACAAGCATAATCGAGAAGGCAGCCACACCATGGAATCCGACACGCGGATGTAACCTCGGCTTCTGCCACGACCACGTTTACAATATAGATTGTACAAAATTACGAGTAAAAAATTAGAACCCAATGAAAACAGCGAAAAAAATTCAAGAGAACAAAAAAATTTCAAGAGACATCACTCCTGTGGTTCCTGAGCCCGATACCGAATGTTCCGACGAATCCAAATCCGAAACGGAGAAGCCTGAAACGACCCGGACTGAAGAGGCCGAGACAGAAGCCGCGCCCGAAGAGGCCCCGGCGGTCCCCACCCCGGAGGAAATCGAGCAGATGATGGCCGAAGCCGAGCAGCGAGGCTATCTTCGCGGCCGCAACGAGCAGATTGAACAGCTTATGGAAGCTCCCACGGGCTACGAGACGGAAACTCTCGGTGAAGGCGGCCATCTTCAGGGCGAACCTATGATTCTGGGGAATTTAAAACCTTCGATCTGGGATTTATAAGCTGCCAAAAAGCAGGAAATGCGCCCCTACAATCTGACGGCCACCTCTTTAGGCAACTTCAGTAGTAAATAAATTATTTCATAGCCAATATAATTCACATGCTTATTTCAACCATTTCAAAACCCTAAAAATTATGAGAAAAATTATCGGAATCATGCGGGCAATCGCGGAATTCCTGGCGATGGTAGCCCGCTGGCTCACCTTCCGCAAACCGCAGACAAACAACGTGAACCCCAATGAAACCTCAGAAAACAACGAGAACGACAAAACCGACGAGAACAATGAAACCGACTGAAACAACCACCCCAAAAACCACCAAGCGAACCAAAACCAGAACCCTCAACTCCAAAGCCACAAAAACCACCATGAAAGAAATTCTTAATTCCGCCAAAAGCGCAATCGTGCGCTTCCTTTCCGACGACCGTCTGGCCCCGGCGATCTTCCTTGGAGCCGCACTGCTCCTGGCCATCGTGCTGGGATGGGTGCTCGGGCACAACAACTCTACCGTAATCCAGATTGTGGAGCAGGCGGCCGGCAATTTCCACGCTGCCGACGGCACAAGCGCCGCCATGGCGGCCGTGGCAGGCATCGCCGGTGCCGGACGTCACATTGACGGCGCGCCCCTGACCACCGACACGGCCAACATCGAGGCTCCGGGGCTGCTCCGTAACGAGATCGACGAGCGCATAGTGAAAATCCGCCCGATGTCGACCCCTCTCGACCAGATTTCGCGCTACGGAGGCTCGCGCCTGAGCGGATCGATGAAGGTTGAATACTACTCGGTCGATACAAAACCCTACGAGGCCAAACTCACCAAAGCCGTGACCGCCACCGACGACCGCAACACCGACACCACCGTGGTGCTCAAGACCGATCTCAACGACATTTTCCAGCCCAGCACCACGCTGATGGCGCCCGACATCGAAGCCTCGGAGGGTGGGCCGCTGGTGCTCTACGTGAGCGAGCTGACGCGCGACGGCGCGCAGGTGATTCCCGTGAACCATAAATACAACGACGGACCGGGCTTCCCGGCGATGCCCGTAGGCACGCGCCTTGTGCGCATGGGCCGCGCGGCCACCGAGCTCGACGTGACCACGCCCCAGTACGGCGCCCTCCCCACCAAGAGCAGCAACCTCTGCCAGATATTCAAGGCGCAGGTGGAGCAGACCACCTTCATGAAAATCTCCAACAAGGAGGTAGGCTGGACCTTCTCCGACCAGGAGGAAGCCGCGATAATCGACATGCGCATGGGTATGGAGCGTAACTTCCTCTTCGGCCATCAGAGCCGCATCCTCGACCCCGTGAAAGGGGAGGAGGTATGCCTCACCGGCGGCATCTGGAACCAGACCGACAACACTTTCAAGTACAGCGAGACCGCAGGCATCACCGAGCAGACACTCGTGCAGCTCTGCCGCCAGGCCTTCGCCAACAGCGCCGGAAGCTCGAAGAAAGTGCTTCTTGCCGGCTCGGACCTGATCGAGAAGCTCCATATGATAGGGAGCACCCGCGTGCTGGTAAACGACGCCGTGGTGACCAAGTGGGGTCTGGACTTCACCGAAATCCACTCGAAATTCGGCACGCTCTACGTGATGCTCGCCGAAGTGTTCGACAGCTGCGGCATGAGCGGCAACGGAATGGTGATCGATCCGGAGTACATCACGAAGTACTGCCACGTGCCCTTCCGCACCGAGAGCCTCAACCTGCGCACCAGCGGCGTGCGCAACGTCGACGCAATCGTTATCACAGAGGCGAGCTGCCTGGTGCTCCGCTACCCGCAGAGCCACGTGCGCATCGTAGCCACGAAAGCCTGACCTCAAGACCATTGAACGATGAAACTTACCCTTGACCAATCGGAAATGCTGGCGCTCTGGAAGCGCCGGCATTTCATCGAACCGCTCAGAGCCGACTGCACTATAGAGCGCACCGACGGTATCGACATCGATGCACGCTGCCGCGAGGAGATGCGCGCATGGTATCTCGACCTGCTGCGCCACGGGCCGGTGGAGGTGCTTGCTCCGGCCGAAATCGCCGGGGAATGCCGCGCGGTGGTGTCGCCCGAAGGGGTGACGGAACTGATTCTGCCGGCGGGAGTGGAACGCGTACTCAGCGTGCAGCTTTCGGGCTGGTGCCGTGCGGCCACGGTAATCACCGACCCCTGCCATCCCACCGTAAGGCTTCAGGAGAATCCTTTCAGCCGTGGCGGCGTGGAAGCGCCCGTGGCTATCTGGACGCCGGGGAGCGAGGTGGTGAGGCTGATGTCGGGCGCCGTAGCTGCCGGAACGCCCGTGGCGTCGGTGCGCGCCGCTGTCGACGCCGGACCCGACCTCTATACCTTCGACGAGCAGGCCGTTGCGCTGATAAACCCGCAGCCGCTCATATAAGTAGCTGTTCAAAATTATTTCCATGACTACCGAAACCAACGAAACAGCCATAAACCGCGCCCGGCGAGTGCTTGAGGCCGCCCACAAGGCGTGGCTGGCCATGGCCGACTTCCGCCGGCGCCGGCGCCGCTACATCCGCTACACCTACGGCGACCAGTGGGGCGACCCCGCGCCCGAAGCATCGGGTGCCATATCCGAGGGGGAAGCTATGCGTGCCCAAGGCGCACGCCCGCTCACCAACAACCTGATCCGCCGCATGGTGAAAGCCGTAGTGGGGCGCTACCGCATGCAGGCCGAAGGGACCGGGCACGACGATGCCGACACACCCCTCGGCGCGTGCCGCCGCTTCAACTGCACCGACGAGCTCGACGCACGCACTTTCGAGGAATTCCTGATCTCAGGCGTGGCCCTGCAGCGCGTAGGGCACGACACGCGCCGCGGCCGACGCGCCGTGTGGGTCGACATAGTGAATCCCGAGACGTTCTTCATCACCCCCGTGGGCGACCCGCGCGGATGCGATACCGAACTGGTAGGCCGCTTCACCGACATGAGTATCGCCGAGGTCTGCATGCGCTACGGCTGCGGCGACCCCAGGCGCACGGCCATGCTCCGCAGCATATATGCCTCGGCCGGCGCCCTCGACACGGCCGAGGCCGCCGTGCGCTCCGGCGCGGGAAGCTTCTACCAGGCTCCCGAAGGGCGATGCCGCGTAATCGAGGTGTGGACGCTCGAATGCCGCGAGCTGATGCGCGTTCACGACCCGGCCACGGCCACCATGGCGATTGCCGAACCCGGCGCCCTCCAGCGCATCGAGCGCATAAACCGCCGGCGGCGCCGCAGACATCTGCCCGAACTGAAGGCACGCATCGAGACAACAACCGCCTGGCACTGCCGCATCATGGCGCCCGACGCCACGATTCTTGCCGAATGCTCGCGGCCGGCAGAAGCCGGACACCCCTTCGCAATGAAATTCTATCCGCTCGTCGACGGTGACGTTCACTCGCTCGTGGAGGATGTGATCGACCAGCAGCGCCACGTGAACCGCATGATCACGATCATGGACCGCATGATGGCCACCGCAGCAAAGGGCGTGCTGCTCTTCCCCAGCAAATGCAAGCCCGACGAACTCGACTGGGCCGACATCGTGCAGCTGTGGGCCGACCCCGGAGGTGTGATTCCCTACCGCCCGATGGATAAGGGAGAGCCTCATCAGGTGGTAACGCCGCTCTCCGACCCCGGAATATCGCGCATGCTGCAGACGCAGATCGAGATGTTTCAGGACGTGAGCGGCGTAAGCGACGCCCTTATGGGGCGCAACATCAGCGCCGGAGTGGGCGCCGAGCGCTACCGCAGCGAGGTGGCCAACGCTTCGCTCACCGTCGACGATCTCATCAAGACCTTCGCGCATTTCATCGCCACCCGCGACAACCTGATAGCCAGAACCATAAAATAAACGTCATCAAATTTAACATTCTTTTAACCCGGGTGTGAAAGATTCTTGCCCGACCCGGGCCTTAACTTTGCAGAACGCAAGCTCAAAACAATTACGAGAACTATGTATACTTCCCATCAACGTGCCGGCGACTTCATCGCCGCCTTCGAGCGCCTGTGGCGCCAGCTGAGCGGGGAGCGTCCGGTTTCGGAGGAATTCGCCATCGGCGAAGCCCTCCGGATGCCGGCCGGACGCTTCTACGTGTGCCGAAATCATGCCTACAAAATGCTTCTGCGCCGTCGCCACGGCCATCTTCCTCCCGGCGAAAAGCCCCACCGACGCGCCATGTGGGACGAGATGGAGCGAGCTCTGGCCGCGCGATGCCGCGTCGCTCCGCGCGAGACCGAGTGGGAGGCACTCGACTGGATAATCGCCAACTACCGGCCGTCGAGTTTCTTCATCGCCCCCTCCTACGCCCGTCGGCTCTGCCTGGCGTGGCTCCGCGAGGAGAAAGCCGAAGCCGACCGCCGCGCACGCCTGGCGCGTATGCGCCGTCTGGCCATCGCGCGCCCTGCCCACCACCGGCGCAGCTCCCAATCAAAATCAAAATAAACCTCATAGGTCCAATCAGCCACATAGGCCACATAGGCCCTACCAGCCACATAAAATCACATCCCCCATGCTTACACTCGACTTCAAGACCATAACTGACGAAATTCTCGCCCTTACCGCCCTTCGCAAGGCCACGGCCGCCAACCCCGACGAGGGGATGCTCGTAACCCGCGACCAGCTGCCGGGGCTGCGCGTGCTGGCGCGGATGGTGTTCGCCGAAATCCTCCTGCGCCTCGGGCCGGCCGTAGAAACCTCCGACATCGACGACTCCGACATCCCCGCCGACCACCCTTACTCTGCCTCCGAAGCCCCTGCCATGCGGCTCACGCTCGCCGGTGCCGACCGCCTGAGCAGCGGCGCCCTGATAACCGTGCGCCGCCATCTGGAGCACGCCGTGGCTACAGGCATCCTCGCCTGGATCGCCACCGAAGGCCCCGACAGCTGCAGCGGCTTCGCCGCCGAGCTGCGCGCCCGCTCCGACGCCGCCGTCAGCGCCGTGGCCGACACCCTCGCCTCGCTCGCCCTCTCCGACCTGCGCGCCCCCGGCTGGCCGCAGCCCTGAGCTGTGGCCGAAAGGGCGAAACGAAGGTTTTTTTGCGAGATTTTCGGAAATTTCCTATTTTTGGTGCTTATATGCACTTTTGTGCTTCCGGGCACTGCCATTTACGGGTGCAGCCATTCTTTGTTATGAGCCAGAACAACACATTCACCACCGAAGCGGAAGACCGCATGATCGAGGAGGCTTTCCGCGACGTGCTCGACGGATACCTCAAAAGCAATCACCGCAAGAAGGTGGAGATTATAGAGCGGGCGTTCCGCTTCGCCAGCGAGGCCCACAAGGGTATCCGCCGGCGTTCGGGCGAGCCATATATCCTCCATCCCATCGCCGTGGCCAAAATCGCAAGCCAGGAAATCGGCCTGGGATCAACCTCGATCTGCGCCGCACTGCTCCACGACGTGGTGGAGGATACGGACTACACCGTAGAGGATATCGAGCAGAATTTCGGCAAGAAAATCGCCCAGCTCGTGGAGGGGCTCACCAAGATTTCGGGCGGCATCTTCGGCGACAAGGCCTCGGCCCAGGCCGAGAATTTCCGCAAGCTGCTGCTTACGATGTCGGAGGATATACGCGTGGTGCTCATAAAGATGGCCGACCGCCTGCACAATATGCGCACGCTGGGCTCTATGGCGCCCAACAAGCAGTATAAGATCGCCGGCGAAACGCTCTACATCTACGCTCCGCTGGCCCACCGCCTGGGGCTCTTCGCCATAAAGACAGAACTGGAGAACCTCTCGTTCAAATACGAGCATCCCGACGCCTTCGAGCAGATCAGCCGCAAGATCGCCACCACCGAGGAGCACCGCAACTCGATCTACAACAACTTCGCCGCCCCGATTCTCGAACGCCTCGACGCCATGGGGCTGAAATACACGGCCAAGGCGCGCGTAAAGTCGGTCTACTCCATCTGGAACAAGATGGAGACCAAACACATCCCCTTCGAGGAGGTCTACGACCTCTACGCCGCCCGCATCGTGTTCGACTGCGACGACCCGGCCAAGGAGAAAAGCATCTGCTGGCAGATCTACTCGGCCATCACCGACATCTACCGCCTGCATCCCGACCGCACGCGCGACTGGGTGTCGACCCCGAAGGTCAACGGCTATCAGGCTCTCCACCTCACGGTGATGGGGCCCGACGGCAACTGGATCGAGGTGCAGATCCGCTCGCGCCGTATGGACGAAATAGCCGAGAAGGGGTTTGCAGCCCACTGGAAATACAAGGTCGGCGAGGGCGACGAGGAGTCGGAACTCAACGCCTGGCTCCACACCATAAAGGATATACTCGACGACCCGGAACCCAACGCCCTCGATTTCTTCGACACGCTCAAGCTCAACCTCTTTGCCTCGGAGATAGTGGTATTCACCCCGAAGGGCGAACTTCTCACGCTCCCTACGGACGCCACCGTGCTCGACGTGGCCTTCAACCTCCACACCCAGATCGGATGCCACTGCATCGCCGGCAAGGTGAACCATAAGCTCGTGCCCCTGAGCCAGAGGCTCAATTCGGGCGACCAGGTGGAGGTGCTCACCTCGCAGAGCCAGACACCAAAGGCCGAATGGATCAACTTCCTGGCCACAGCCAAAGGAAAATCGCGCCTGCGCGCCTCGCTGCGCAAGATGCAGCAGCCGGCCATCTCGGCCGGACGCGAGATTTTCGGGAAATTCCTCAAGGCTCACGACATCGCCGACGACAACGTGGCCATCACCAAGGTGATGGGGCTCTTCAAGGCCCAGAGCCGCGACGACTTCTATTGCCTGCTCGGCAACCAGGAGATTGTGCTCAACGACTACGTGGTGAAGACCCTGCGCCGCCAGAGTTCCGCCACCAAGCGCCTGCTGTCCAAGCTGCTGGGCCGCTCTGAGGAGCCCGTCCCGGCCACCGACGCCGAGAAGGAGGCCGCCGCGCGCCGCGCCGCCATCAACACCAAGGAGACCTACCGCCTGCGCTACGACGACAAGGGCGAAACCAATTTCAATTTCGCCGAATGCTGCCACCCCATTCCCGGCGACCCGTCGCTCGGTTTCATCGAAGACGACGGCAGCGTCACGGTGCATGCCCTCGACTGCCCGCGAGCCAGCGTGCTCAAGGCCAGTTTCGGCCCGCGCATCCTCTCCACGGCCTGGGAGGTGGGAGAAGCCCGCTTCCCCGCCACCATACATATGGAGGGTATCGACCGCCACGGCATTCTCCACGAACTGATTTCGCTCATCTCCAAGCAGCTCACGCTCGACATCCGAGCCCTCGACATCCGCGCCGAGAAAGAGGTATTCCACGCCGACCTCTCGCTGCTCGTAGGCAACGTCGACGAAATCAACACTCTCTGCGCCAAAATCCGCAAGATTCCGGGCGTAGAGAACGCCGCGCGCCTGTAGACCTCCGGCAACCATCCATCCACCACCCTCTGAAAGAAAGTGAAACCTACCGACAACACCCGCATATATCTCGCCTTGGTGCTCATTGCCGCGGTGGCCGTCTGCTCCTACTTCATGCCGCGCACGGCGCGCCAGCGCTATGCCTACGAGGAGAACCGCCCCTGGGCCTACTCGCTGCTCACCGCACCGTTCGACATCACCGTCTACCGCGACTCGGCCACGGTGGCCCACATCACCGACAGTATCGACGCCTCGCTCGTGCCCATCTACCGGCGCGACGACGCCCAGCCTAAGCGCCTTATGGCCGAAATCGAAGCCAGCGACTCGCTCGCTGCCGGCGTGAAGCGCCGCCTTTCCGCCGCCGTGGCGCGTGTATACGCCGTCGGTGTAGTCGACCAGACTACCTCCTCGCGCATAGCCCGAGGCGAGCTCCCCGAGGTAAAATATTCGGAAAACAACGTCAACGTGTCGCGCCACACGGCTCAGTATCTTTCGCAGCGCGACGCCTACGCCTATATCGACTCGCTTTTCGCCGGCTCGCCCGACGACCACCGCGCCTTCCAGTCGGTGCGCCTCTCCGAGCGGCTGCTCCCCAACATTGTGGAGGACCGCGAGGCCACGCGCCTCTACCGCGAGAGCCTTATCCAGCCCGTAGTGGCCGGCATCGGCCTAATCCAGAAGGGGGAGAAGATTATCGGACCGGCGGAAATCGTAACCCCGCAGCTCTACCAGGTGCTGAAAACCTACGAATCGATGCTCGACCGCCGCTCCAGCGTGGACCGCACGCAGCGCATCAACGCTTTCGCGGGAAAGGCCGTCTACGCCGCCCTGATTTTCGCCATGGTGTTCGCCTTCTGCCTGCTCTACTATCCGGCGTCGCTGCGGAGGGTGAAGCTCGTGCTTATCCCCGTGCTGCTCATGGTGGTGTTCTTCATTTTCACCGCCCTGGTGGCCCGGCTGCTGCGCAACGGCATATACTGCGTGCCGCTGGCCATTCTGCCGGTAATCATCACCGTGTTCTTCGACTCGCGCACGGCCTTCTTCGTCTTTGTGGCCGAGGTGCTGCTCTGCGCTGTAGAGGCCACGCTCCCCCTTGAGTTCATCTTCGTGGAGACTCTGGCCGGCACGGCAGTAATCTTCTCACTGAAGGATCTCTCGCGCCGCTCCGAACTGCTGCGTTCGGCCATAGTGGCCTTCCTGGCCTACGTGGTTTCCTACGTGGGCTTCGAGCTGATGATGTCGGGCACGCTGAGCGCCCTGTCGTGGCGCCTGATCGGCTACTTCGGCATCAACGCCGTGCTGATTTCCTTCGCCTACATCCTGGTGTTCATCGTCGAGAAGACCTTCGGCCTGGTATCGGTGATGACGCTCGTGGAGCTCTCCGACATCAACAACCGCACCCTGCGCGAGCTCTCGCGCGAATGCCCCGGCACGTTCCAGCACTCCATGGCCGTCAGCAACCTCGCCACCGAAGCCGCACACCGCATCGGCGCCAACGTGCAGCTGGTGCGCGCCGGCGCGCTCTACCACGACATCGGCAAAATCGACAATCCCGCCTTCTTCACCGAAAACCAATATGGCGTGAACCCTCACGACACGCTAACGCCCGCCCAGAGCGCACGCATCATCACGCGCCACGTGTCCGACGGCCTGCGCCGGGCCGAGCGCATCAAGCTCCCCAAGGCCGTGCGCGACTTCATCGCCCAGCATCATGGCCGCGGCAAAGCCAAATACTTCTATACCATGGAGTGCCGCCAACACCCCGACAGCGAGGTCGACCCGGAACCATTCACCTACCCGGGCCCCAACCCGCAGACGCGCGAGGCATCCATCCTCATGATGGCCGACGCCGTCGAGGCCGCCTCGCGCTCACTCACCGACCATTCGCCCGAGGCGATTCGCAGCCTGGTCGACCGGCTCATCGACGGCCAGGTGGCCGACGGCCTCCACAGCGACTCGCCGCTATCGTTCCGCGACATCAAGGAGGTGAAGGAGGTATTCACCTCGCGCCTACGCTCCATGTATCACGCCCGCGTACAATACCCCAAGGACACCAACGACTCCGAAGGAGATTCCCAAAACTACACCTCCAAAATGTGAGGGCGTGTCATAATAGCCCATGCCACCCATACCCACTGACTACCGCTCTTTTATCGCCCGCGAAATCGGGCCGCTCGCCGATGGCCTCGTCGACTGCCTGGAGCAGACCGCTCCTGAGGTGGCCGTGCGCGTCAACCGCCGCAAGCTCCGCGCGGCCGGCGTGCCCGACGGCTGGCTTCCGGAGGTATGCCGCGGCGGCGAAAGAGTGCTGTGGTGGCCGGAGGGCTGTCTGCTGCCCGAGCGACCCGACTTCACCCACGATCCGGCCATGCACCAGGGGCTTTACTACGTGCAGGATGCCTCATCGATGATTACGGCCCACGTGGTCGGCGCGCTCGCCGGGCGTCTCAGCGACGCACCGCTTCTGATGCTCGACGCCTGCGCCGCCCCCGGCGGCAAATCCACGGCGGCTCTCGACGCGCTGCCGGAGGGCTCGATGCTCGTGGCCAACGAGTTCGACTTCCGCCGCGCCTCCATCCTCGCCGAGAACATCCAGAAGTGGGGCTGTCCGGCCGTGGCCGTAAGCCGCGGCGACACAGCGCGCTTCCGCCGCCTGCCGGAGCTGTTCGACATCGTGGCGGCCGACGTGCCCTGCTCCGGCGAGGGGATGATGCGCAAGGACGCGCAGGCCTGCGCCCAGTGGTCGGAGCGTCTGGTCGACGAGTGCGCCGCCCGCCAGTGGGAAATCGTGGAAAATCTCTGGGAGGCACTCGCCCCCGGCGGCTTCTTCATCTACTCCACCTGCACTTTCAATACCCGCGAGAACGAGCGGATTGCCGACCGGATGACTGCCGACCTCGGTGCCGAGCCGGTGGCAGTCCTCCTGCCGGAAGATAACGGAATAGTGGTCGACGACAAAGGCCGCATGCGCTTCCTCCCCACGCGCCTGCGCGGCGAAGGGCTCTTCATGGCCATCCTCCGCAAACCCGGCGGGTGGACTCCCACCCTCATCCGCCACGCCGCATCGTCGCCCCGCAGAGAGAAGAAAAAGTGCCGGAATCGCGGTTCGGTGGCCGAGCTTCAGCCCGGCGCCCGTCCGTCGTCCAAAGGCTCTGATTTTGCCACACTTTGCTCATCCTGGCTAAGGGGAGATTTCGGATTCACGCTCCGCGGCGAAGCCCTCTACGCTCGGCCGGTGGCATTCTCCCAGATCCACGACCTTCTCGACCGCCATCTCGACCTGCTTCTCCCCGGCCTCGAAGTCGCCGCGCTCAAAGGGCGCACGGCCGTCCCCTCGCAGCCGCTGGCTCTCACCACCGCCTTAAACACCGCGGAATCTCCCTTCCCCACGGCTGAGGTCGACCTTGATCTGGCCCTGAGCTACCTGCGCCGAGAATCACTCCCCGGCTTCCCCGATTCCCCGCGCGGACCGCTCCTGCTCACCTTCAGACCCCAGGGCCTCGCCGCCCCTCTACCCCTCGGCTTCGCCAACAACCTCGGCTCGCGCGCCAACAACCTCTACCCCACCCCCTGGCGCATACTCCATTGATTTGAAAAAGTGTTAAAATCACACGTGATTAACCAGCTTTAACGACTGGGGAGGGTGAAAGTGCTAATTTCTGTATAAATTTGCGGTCAGGCAATACCCCTGACCAGGGGTCTTCTGCTTATAAATTAAAAAAGTAGATAAAGAAAGCAAGACGAGGGGAGCTCCTCTCAGGGCAACCGCATCAAAATTTGGCTTTGATTAGCATCTCAGTCAAATAGTCGT
>ENA-UOJT01000005-UOJT01000005.1-human-gut-metagenome-genome-assembly--contig:-C15-NODE-5-length-158242-cov-119.904240_pt1 | contig 158242 bp, 122 predicted proteins | sample MGYA00242357_ERZ723904 | MGnify/ENA metagenome assembly ERZ723904 | reverse complement strand
ACCAACGACCCCGAGATTACAAATCACGTGCTCTGGCCAACTGAGCTAAAGAGGCGGGGTGGGCAAGCGGTTCATATCGCGCTGCTACAACCTACTACCCTTGCTACGTTCCCGTCCTGGGGGATTCGAAGGGAGCTAGCCGTATGAGACTTGCCCGTGTTGACTTCCTTTCGAAAGCGGTTGCAAAGGTACTTGAAATTTCTCGATTGGGCAAAGAAAAAAGGAGGAACTTGTCCTCCTTTTAGTCTTTTTTAGGATTTTATTCCTCCAGCAACTTTTGGATTCTCTCTTCGATAATCGCTACGCCACCGAAGGTGTTGGACTCGATATTGAGTACCATGACAGGATCGTGGAGTGAGAGGCGAAGCAGGAACCATCCCTGCTCAAACTCTCCCGTGCAACTGACGCGCACGCCCTCGTAGTTGGGCTCAACGATGTGCCAGTCCGGTTGCTCTGCCACCTTGCTGCGGAGGCGCTCCAGTTTCTCCTTGCCTTCCTCCACGAAGCGCTCCGGATCGAGTTTGATGCGCTTCTCCTTGCTTTCTGCCGGCTTTTTGAGGTCGTGGATCAGGTCGGAGAGTTCCTTGCCCTCATGCTTCATGCGTGCAGCCTCGGTGATGAGCTTTGCCACAAGGTACGCACCATCGTCGAGGAAGTAGTTCTCGCGCAGGGCAGCATGTCCTGATGTCTCGATGGCAAGCCAGCACTCCTCGCCCTCGTTGTTGAGTCGGATGGCCTCGTCGATGACGTTTCTGTAGCCGCGCTTGAAGCGATGGTGTTTGCCACCATGCGCCTTGATAAACTCGGCCAGTCCCTCAGAGGTCACGGAGTCGGTGACGATGGTCGTGCCCGGGTGCTCCCTGAGTATTATCGCAGCGATGAGTGCGATGAGCGAGTTGCGGTTGATGGGGTCACCATAGTGGTCTACGATGGCCGAACGGTCCACGTCGGTGTCGAAGATGATACCCAGGTCGGCATGGTGACGGGTGACGGCCCGGCAGATTGCCATCATGGCATCCGTGCTCTCGGGGTTGGGAGCATGGTTGGGGAAGTGTCCGTCCGGATTCAGATAGATACCACCCGAGGTGTCAGCTCCCAGGGGCTTCAGTACCTTCTCGGGGAAGAAACCACCCGATCCGTTGCCCGCATCCACCACGATGTCGAGGCCCGCCAGCGGCTGGTCCCCCTTGTTCACCGCTCCCTTGATGTAGTCGCGGAGCAGCTGGCAGTACTTCTCCATGAAGTCCCACTTGGCCGCCTCGCCCGAGAGGTTCTCTTTTTCATACTCGCCCTGCTCAGCCATGAGGAGCAGTTCCTTGATGTCTTTTTTGCCAAGGCCGCCTTGTGGAGTGAAGAACTTCAGTCCGTTGCGGTTCCAGGGCAGGTGACTTGCCGTCACCATGATGGCACCATCAACCGGAGTCTCGTTGTCGATGGTCGTCATGAACATCGCTGGCGTCGAAGCCAATTCGCAGTCGAAGGCCTTCGCACCGCTGGCTTCCAACCCCTCGATGACGGCATCCTTGACCTGCGTGCTTGAGAGTCGCGGGTCGTGTCCTACGCTGACGCTGATGTGTTGTTTGTTGTTGCGTTTTGAGAGCCATGCTACGAAGCATCGTCCCAGAATGCCCGCCACCTCACTGGTGAGGTTGACGTCTTCTCCCTCGACACCTGCGAGCGCTACGCCACGGATGTCAGAGCCGTTTTGGAGTTTCTTCCAATCTGTCATATTGCCAAAGGTCTTTATTTTTGTTACGTTATATTATGGATGCGAAGATACAACAAGTTTTTGGATTGCTCAAACGATTTGAGTAGTTTTTTCCTTTCTGCTTGTTGTGTCCGCAAACATTTTGCATAGTGTCGGCAGTCTGCTGTCCCTATGGGAAAAGTCAAGGGCTGCGACGGACGGCTTGTCAGCCATGGTCCGTGCAGCCCCTCGTGCCTTTGCGTCTCAGTTATTTATCCTTCTTGCCGAAGATAGAGAAGTGGACGTATCGTTTCGGATGCGCCTTGAGGTTGACAAGCAGGCTGTCGGCATCGCGCATCGTCTGGTTCATGTTGTTATAGAGCGAGGGATCGTTGAGGAGCAATCCCAGTGAACCCTCACCTGAGTTGAGTTTCGCCGTCAGTTGGTTTACATGGTCGAGTGCGGTGTTCACCCGTGCCATGGTCCCTTCGACATCCACCCCTTCGAGTTTGCCGTTGAGGTTTGTCATCAGACCATTGGCATTGCCGAGCGTCATGGACAGTCCCGACCGGGCATCGCAGACGAGCTGGTCGCTATGGGTAAGCAATGCCCCCGCCTTGCCTGTCAAGGCCGGCAGGTCACGGTTGAGCGATACCAGGAGCTGGTTCAGTTCGCGCGTAGAAGTCGTCAGGTCCGACGAGATCTGGTTTACATTGTGCAGCGTTCCCGCAATAGCCGGGTCTGCCAGCAGCACGTTGAGGTTGTGGGCGATGGAGTCCAGTTTTGGGAGCAGGGCCTGCACCTGCGGTACCATCCCCTTGACCGCCTCCATGGCACCGTTGGAGGAATGGCCCGGGATCACGCCATTGGTGGGCAGGTATTGGCTCGAAGTGCCGAGGACGAGGTTCACCTGGATGTTGCCCATCAGATCGCTGACAATCTCCGCCTCCGTTCCCTCGGGAATCTTCATGTCCTTCTCGATGTCGGCCACGACGGTGATGTCGCCCGGTTGGGTGTAGTTGTAGGCGATGCTGTGTACCGTTCCCACCTTGTAGCCGTTGGCATAGATCGGAGAGGAAGCCGACAATCCGTTGATGTTGTCAAACTTCATCAGATAGGCGTTGGAGGAAGAGAATAGGTTCATTCCCTTGAGAAACTGCATCCCGAAGAAGAGGATGACGATTCCCAGGACGGCCACAAGGGCTATTTTCACTTCGTTGCTAAAATACTTTTTTTCCATGTGTTCTGATTTTCTTTGAGAAGGCTATCTGTGTCGCACTGCCGAGCGGTCGTTGTCAGCGTGCTTACTTCTTCTTCGCATTTTGGAGGAAGGCCGCTATGGCCAGCGAGGTGTTCATCCGCTTGTCACCATCGAAGGCAATGATGAAGCAGTTGGGGAAGTCTGCGGCCAGCTTTTTCTTCAGTTTGATGATATCGTTGTAGTTGGTGCTGGCTCCGATGGTGTACTTGTAGAGGCCGTCCTCTACGAAACTGTCCACCTCTTTGTGGCCTTTGAACTGCTCGCTGTCGTGGTGCAGCTGCCGGTTGATGGCGAAGACCTGAACCTTAAAGACGGGCACCACCCCTTTGATGGCCGCCTGTGCCTCGGGAGGAAGTTGTGGCTGTGGGGCCGGAGCGGCCTGTTTGTCTGGTGCTTGCTCCTTGGTCGTCTCCTTCGGCTTCTGCGGAGCGGGGACGACGGGTACCGCCACGGGTTGCACCTTCTTCGGTTGTGCGCCGATGGCCGGTTTCTTGGTCACGGCGGGCGCTATGCTGATCGGCTTCGTCTCGCGAGTGGGAACCGTCCATTGTGGCTCATACTTCTTTCTGTATTTGACGAAAGCCTTATAGAACGCCTCCGCCATGCTGGCTTGTCCCTCCTCCGTATTAAGGAAGTCCTCTTCCTCCGGAGTGGTGATGAATCCCAGCTCGATCAGGCAACTCGGCATGGACGTCTCGCGGAGCACGAGGAATCCCGCCTGGTGCACCCCCTTGTCATTGCGTCCTACGTTCGAGCACACACTGCGCTGGATGAAGCGTGCCAGCTCGATGCTGCGCTCCATGTTCGCGCTTTGGATAAACTCAAACATGATGTAGCTCTCCGACGACTTCGGGTCGAAGCCCTGGTAAGTCTGCTCGTAGTCCTTCTCTAATGAGATGACGGAGTTCTCGCGCATAGCCACGTCGAGGTTGTCCTTGGCTCGGTGCATACCCAGGGTATAGACCTGGAAACCCTGCACGGTGTGGCCGCGGGCCACGGCGTTGGTGTGGACGGAGATGAAGAGGTCGGCTTTGTTGCGGTTGGCAATGGCGGCCCGCTCATGCAGTGTGACGAAGCGGTCGTCCTTGCGTGTATAGATGACCTTCACGTCGGGACAGTTGCTTTCTATCAACTTGCCGAAACGCAAGGCCACACTGAGGTTGATGTCTTTTTCCTGTGAGAAAACGCCACGGGCGCCCGTGTCATGGCCGCCGTGTCCTGCGTCGATGACGAGTGTGAAACGCTTGGGCGTAGCCGCCATGAGCGACCACCCCACACACAGCAGGACCATAAGGAGGGAAAGCTTCTTTACCATACCAGGTGCAAAATTACGGATAAAATCGCAAAACTCATTCACCGCAAGCGGTTTTTATCGTTTATTAAATGTATTTCCACGCCCGCTCCGTCGCAGTCAGCCCCCATGGGCGGGTTGCGCTTGATGATACGGAGGTCGATGGATGTGATCTCGGGCCATTCCTCCAGTAGGGCCTGGGCCACATTGCCCGCTGCCTTTTCTATCAAGGCGACCGGGCGAGCCAGCACCTCTCGTGTGCGCTGATAGACCGCCGCATAGTTGAGCGTGTCGCCAACGTCGTCCGAGGTCATCGCGCGGGTGAAGTCGTAGCCTATCCGTAGGTTGATGCAAAAGTCGTTGCCTATCACCTGTTCCTGCTCCATCACCCCGATGTGGCAGTGGAGCTGCAGGTTGTTGATGAGAACAAAGGTTTTCATAGGGCACATCATCCACATCGGCTTGCGCCACAGTTAGTACACAGTAGGCATCCCTCCTGATAGACCAGCGTCTCTTGTCCACAGACGGGACAAACCTGGCCGTTGGCCTTCGTGCCGTCGCTGACATACTTCTTCAGCGCGCGTTCCACGCCCACCTTCCATGTGTTGATATGCTCGCTCTTGAGCTGGAGCGATCCGACGAGTTTGATCACATGGCTGATTGGCATCCTATAGCGCAGCACACCCGAGATGAGCTTCGCATAGTTCCAGTATTCCGGGTTGAACTTCTCCGACAGTCCCTCGACGGTCGTCTTGTATCCACGTCGGTTCTTGAACTGGAAATCGTAGCGGTGGGTGCCGTCGGGGTTGGTCTGCTTGATGATCTTGCCCTTCGTGACCGTCTTGGGCAGTACGATGCCCTCCTCGTCATCCTGCAGTCCGGTGAAGATCTCGTAGGGTCGTCCATCTACCAGTCCGACGAAGGCCACCCATTTCTCCTTGTTGTTCTGGAAGCGCACCACGTCGCAGTCCAGTTCCTTTGGTCTCGTTTCGAGTACGGGTGGCTGCTGGAAGACCGGTTTTCTGATCTCCGTAGCCTGTCGCAAGTCCTTGGCTTCGCCGTCCTGCGCATCCTCCTTGTTCTTCTTTGATACCGAGAGCATCACCCCCGACCGGCTGCCGTCGCGGTAGATGGTGCACCCTTTGCAGCCACTCTGCCAAGCCTCCATATAGAGTTGGTTGACCAATGCCTCATCGACGCCACTGGGCAGGTTGACCGTCACGGAGATGCTATGGTCCACCCACTTCTGGATAGCCCCCTGCATCCGCACTTTCATCAACCAATCGACGTCGTTGGCCGTGGCCTTGTAGTAAGGAGAACGAGCCACCAGGGCGTCGAGTTCCTCCTGCGAATAGGGGAGGGTAGGATCGATCCCTTCTATGGTCATCCATTTTAGAAACTTCTGGTGATAGACGATATACTCCTCAAATGCGTCACCGACCTCGTCAACATAGTCCACACGCACGTCGGCGTCGTTGGGATTGACCTTGCGCCGACGCTTATAGACGGGCATGAAGACCGGTTCTATGCCACTCGTGGTCTGCGTCATCAGCGATGTGGTGCCCGTGGGAGCAATGGTCAAGCACGCGATGTTGCGTCGGCCGAAGCGCACCATGTCGTCGTAGAGGGCCCCGTCGGCTTCCTTGATGCGCTGGATGAAGGGGTTGCCCGTCTCGCGCTGGGCGTCGTAGATGGCAAAAGCGCCTCGTTCCTGCGCCATCGTTACCGACGCACGGTAGGCGTTCAGGGCCAGTGTGCGCTGCACCTTGACGGCAAAGTCGGTGGCCTCCTGCGTGCCATAGCGCAGTCCCAAGGCGGCCAGCATGTCGCCCTCGGCAGTGATGCCCACGCCCGTGCGTCGTCCCATGGCCGTCTTTTCCTTGATCTTCTCCCAGAGACGACGCTCGGCATACTTCACGTCCTCTGCCTGTGGGTCGCTGTCGATTTTGGCGATGATGCCGTCGATCTTCTCCAGTTCCAAATCTACGATGTCGTCCATGATGCGCTGGGCCATCTGAGCATGTCGGCTGAAGGTGTCGAAGTCAAAGTGCGCCTCGGAAGTGAAGGGGTTGAGGACGTAGGAGTAGAGGTTGAGTGCGAGCAGACGGCAACTGTCGTAGGGACAGAGTGGTATCTCGCCGCAGGGGTTGGTGCTGGTCGTCCGGAATCCCAGGTCCGCATAGCAGTCGGGGATGCTCTCCCGGATGATCGTGTCCCAGAACAGTACACCGGGCTCCGCGCTCTTCCAGGCGTTGTGGACGATTTTCTCCCATAGTTTGCGTGCCGATATTTCCTTGCGGACCCATGGGTGGTCGCTATCGACAGGAAACTGCTGTGTGAAGTAACCATTCTCTGCGGCTGCCCGCATAAACTCGTCGCTGATCCTGACGCTGACATTGGCCCCCGTCACCTTGCCCTCCTCCATCTTGGCATCGATGAAAGCCCCCGCGTCGGGGTGCTTGATGGAGACCGAGAGCATCAGTGCGCCCCGTCTTCCGTCCTGCGCCACCTCCCTCGTGGAATTGCTGAAGCGTTCCATGAACGGCACCAGTCCCGTCGAGGTAAGGGCGGAGTTGTTGACAGGAGTGCCCTTGGGACGGATCTGGCTCAAGTCGTGGCCTACGCCTCCGCGCCGCTTCATGAGTTGCACCTGCTCCTCGTCGAGTCGCATGATGGCCCCGTAGGAGTCGGCGTCGCCGTCAATACCGATGACGAAGCAGTTGGAGAGCGAGGCAATCTGATGGTCATTGCCGATACCCGTCATTGGGCTGCCCGCGGGAATGATGTATCGGAAGTGGTCGAGAAGGGCGAATACCTCCTCGGCCGTGAGGGGGTGGGGGTAGTTGGTCTCTATCCTGGCTATCTCGTGGGCGATGCGCCAGTGCATGTCGGTGGGAGTCTGCTCATAGATATGACCCATCCCGTCCTTCATGGCGTACTTGCTCACCCAGACGCGGGCAGCGAGTGCGTCGCCGTCGAAATAGTTCAAGGTGGCCTCGTAGGCCTCCTCAAAGGTATATGTCTTTTTTTCTTGCATACAGTCAAGTTCTTCAATCAGATTGCGAAATTACAAATTCTTTTCCGATTATGGAAGAAAACGCGCCGTTTCTTTGCTCGCTGGTACGGTAAGGACGGACAGAGCGGCACTATCGAAGGATGTCAACCACCTCGTCTTGAGGCACCAATGACCACCTCGTCCCCCCAATTTCCTATAGAACCAGGAAAAAAGCCCTTAGGATGGCCGAAGATTCGAATTAAATTCGTAAATTTGTGCGATGATTAGCGAACAAACGAATAGGACACGGTATGGCTGCGCACAATGAGTTGGGACGTTGGGGCGAAGAATTGGCTGCCCGCCACTTGGAGCGTCAAGGCTTCAAGATACTCTTTCGCGACTGGCGTTGTGGACATCGTGACCTTGACCTCATCGCACAGAAGGAGGACGAAGACCTCCTGGTGATCGTGGAGGTGAAGACGCGGCGCAACGAACGCTTTGGCGATGCCTCGCTGGCCGTCACGCCACAGAAGATACGGTCGATCATCATTGCCACCAATGCTTTTGTGAAAACCTATCAGGTCCATTCCCGCATACGCTTCGACATCATCACCATCGTCGGAACCCATGCAGAGACGGCGCAAGTCAGACATGTCGAGGATGTCCCATTGATGTAGTCATGTGGGCCTCACAGATGTAAACGAACACAACAACATGAAAATCTTTTCACGAATCAAAGCCCAACTGGGCCGCAAGCCGAAGGAAAAGCCCGTGACCGTGGTACGCCTCGGCGAGGTCGATAGTACGAATAGCTACCTCAGGACCTACCAACCCGCTGCGGAAGACGAGGATATGGTGGTCGTCACCGCTGATCATCAGACGGCGGGAAGGGGGCAGGGGACGAACCGGTGGGAGTCTGCCGAAGGAATGAACCTGCTCTTCAGCGTCCTCATCCATCCCTCATGGATCCCCGTGGGGCGGCAGTTTCTCCTCTCCGAGGCTGGGGCCTTGGCTATCAAGGAGGTGCTCGATGGCTATACGGAGGGGATCACCCTGAAATGGCCAAACGACATCTATTGGAACGACCGCAAGTTGAGTGGTACGCTGATCGAGACGGCGGTCAGTTCGCAAGGTCTCAAAAAATGCGTCTATGGCATCGGACTGAATGTCAATCAGACCGCTTTCTCCGACGACTTGCCCAATCCCGTGTCACTCAAACAGATTGTGGGCCACGACGTAGATCGTGAGCAACTGCTGCAAGAACTCATCGTCTCGTTCAAGAAATACTATGAACTGACCCGTGAGGGAGCCTATGGAGACATCTCCGAACTCTATTTTATGAACCTTTACCACCGCGACGGCTATTATCGCTTCCGGGACAAGGAGGGTGAGTTTGAGGGACGCATCTTCGGTGTGGAAGACGATGGGCGCCTGTTGCTCCACGACCGGCAGGGCTGCATCCGCGAATACAGCTTCAAAGAAGTGGAGTTTATGATCCCCGCAGCCCAATAGAGGGGTATTGTAACTTATTATAAAAGTAGAAATTTATCAATATAATCAGCAATGGCAAGATTTAAGAGAATACTGCTCAAGCTCTCTGGAGAGAGCCTGATGGGCAAGCAGGGGTATGGTATTGACCCCGAGCGTTTGGCGGACTATGCGCGCCAGATTAAAGAAGTGCAGGAGATGGGTGTCCAGATCGGTATCGTCATCGGTGGTGGCAATATCTTCCGCGGCCTGTCGGGTTCGCAGAAGGGCTTCGACCGTGTGAAGGGCGACCAAATGGGTATGTGTGCCACCGTCATCAACTCGCTCGCCTTGAGTTCTGCTCTCGGTGCATTGGGTGTCAAAAACAAGGTGCTAACCGCCATTCGTATGGAGCCTATCGGCGAGTTGTATAGCAAGTGGAAGGCCATCGAGGCCATGGAGGCTGGCTATGTCTGCATCTTCGGTGCAGGAACGGGTTGCCCCTACTTCTCCACCGATACGGGTTCGTCGCTCCGTGGTATCGAGATCGAGGCAGATGTGATGCTGAAAGGTACACGCGTGGATGGCATCTATACCGCCGACCCCGAGAAAGACCCGACAGCCACGAAGTTTGACGACATCACCTACGACGAGATCTATACCCGCGGCCTGAAGGTCATGGACCTCACGGCCACCACGATGTGTAAGGAGAACCATCTTCCCATCTATGTCTTCAACATGGATGTCTATGGCAATCTCGCCAAGGTGATGGCGGGAGAGGCTATCGGTACGCTCGTCCATAACTGATCAGATTCTGGAGAACGTAGGTAGAACGATTTCTGCAAATCGGCCACGCTATGTATAAATGGTAGAGACCGCCGAAAATGAAAACGGGGTTGGCAAGTGCGAATTAAATCGCTTGCCAACCCCGTTTTGAAATTCTGTCCTCTTTGAAATCCCGCCCCTTCGGGGGGATTCAAAGAGGCAATGTCGTCGGGTCCTTAGCAGACTTTGTGGGAACCGTCGCTGATGACGACAGGATAGACCTCAGGGGCATGGCCATACTTCGCAGCGAAGCGTTTGGTCACTTCCTCGACGAAGTGGTCGTAGCGCTCTTCCTTGACGAGGTTGATGGTGCAACCGCCGAAGCCACCGCCCATGATGCGGGATCCCGTGACGCCACACTCGCGGGCTACGTCATTGAGGAAGTCGAGCTCTTCGCAGCTCACGTCATACTCGTTGCTCAGACCGTCATGGGTCTCATACATCTTCTGGCCTACGGTCTCGTAGTCGCCCTGGTTGAGTGCATCGCATACAGCCAGTACGCGGGCCTTCTCGCCCAGCACATAGTGAGCACGGCTGTAGTCCTCCTCGCTCACCTTGTTGCGGACGGCCTCCAGGTCGGTCCATTCAGCGTCGCGGAGCGTCTCGAAGTGGCGGTCGGGGAACTGGGCGGCGATGGCCGCGACCACATTCTCGCAACTTCTGCGGCGGTCGTTGTACGGGCTTCCAACCAACTCGTGCTTCACCTTGGAATTGACCAATACGAGCTGGTATCCCTTCGGATCGAAGGGGAAGTACTCGAACTCGCGGCTACGGCAGTCGAGACGCATCAGCTTGCCAGCCTGTCCGAAGACGCTGGCAAACTGGTCCATGATGCCGCAGTTGACCCCGATGTACTTATGCTCTGTGGCCTGTCCCGCCAAGGCGATGTCCCATTTCGACACCTTGTTGTCGGCAAAGAGGTCGTTGAGGGCGCAGCCGATGCAGCTCTCCAGGGCTGCCGAACTGCTCATGCCCGCTCCGAGAGGCACGTCGCCCGCGAAGGCGATATTGAATCCCTTCACCTCCACGCCAAGCTTGCGAAACTCCTGCACCATGCCGTAGATGAAGCGTGCCCAGGTGGCGCGCGGACCCTCAGGATCGTCCACCTTGAACTCCACGCGGTCCTTCAAGTCGATGGAGTAGCACATGATGGTGTTGAGGCCATTGGGGCGCACCTCGGCCATAATGCCCTTGTCCACGGCGCTAGGGAAAACGAAGCCCCCGTTGTAGTCCGTGTGCTCGCCGATGAGGTTGATGCGACCCGGCGAGAAGTATATGTTGCCTGTCTTACCGTCGAAATGCTTGATAAAACGGCTTCTCACAAATTCAATGTCCATATCTTTTGCTTGTGTAATTTATTGGTTTTAATGACGATATTTCTTCTCATTACTCCACAGGAATGTCGGTATTGACATTCTTGGAGCCCCAGAGGGCGTAGTAGAAGATGTAGGCTGCGGCGAGGAGGACGACGACAAAGCTACCGATGTAGTTGTGTGTAAGGTCGATAACGAATCCCTGAAGGCCGATGACAACAGCAAAGCCAGCCACCATCATCATGAATGCGCCCGACGCCTTGGCCGTGTATTTGCCCAGTCCCTCTGTAGCGAGGTTGAAGATGCCACCCCACATCACGGAGGCGCAGAAGCCGATGAGCATGAAGGCAAAGATGCCTACGGGAATCTCACCCCAGATGAGGCACATCTTGACGTAGTCGATGCCCGGGAACTGAATGGTCTGCTCTACGGGAAGCAACATACCCACGGCCACGAGGACCATGGCCACGAAACTCACGGTAGTGATCATTGCCTTGGGTGATACCTTGCCACCCACCATGCCGCCGATGAAACGACCGATGAGCATGAAAATGAAATAGACTGCACTAAGTGTGCCCACATAGCCTGCGTCCATGCCGAGACCTGGGTTGACGGCGTCCTTGGCGGAAGTGAGGTAGGCGAGAATGTAGGTCGGCGGGCATACCTCGACGGCACCATAGACGGCGATGGCAAGCATGCCGAGTTTGAAGTGGCGGAAGGAGTAGCAGCTGTACTGGTCGTGGGTAGCTTCATGCTTCGGCTGTTGCGGCTCCTGGATCTTGGTGAAGAAAATGACCACCAGGGCGAAGATGAAGATGGCGAGGGCAATCATCAGAGCCGGCGTGGCTGCGGAGACTTTGGCCTTGCTGGCGTCGCCGATGAGGGCTCCCATGAGAATATAGACACAGACAGCAGCGGCGGAGTTGAATACTCCACCGATCTGTACAAGCTGGTTGCCACGGTTGCCACCTCCGCCGAGGAGGTTGAGCATCGGATTGACCACGGTGTTGAGCATGCACATGCAGAGGCCGGAAATGAAGGCGCCGATGAGATAGACCACGAAGCCGGCAGACCCACTGACCCACTGGAGAAGCAGACCGACAATGCCGACGATAAGGGCCATCAAGGCCGTTTTCTTGTAGCCGAATTTGGTGATGAGCAGACCTGCGGGGACACCCATGACTAAGTAGGCGCCAAAGTTGCCATAGTTGCCCACCTGCGAGAGAAACTCGGAGACGTTGAAGTTGTTTTTGAGAATGACGGCCATGGGTGAGCAGAGGTTGGTCACGAAGGCAATCATGGCGAACAGGAAGACCATCGCCAGGATGGCGATGATATTTCCTTGTTTTTTAGAGGAATTTTCCATTTCGGTGTTGTTGTTTTGTTTTCTTTCTTTGGTGGATGGATGGGCCGCGGTATCACGGCCGTTTGGGATGGGGTGGCTCCCGGGTGGCTGTGGGGAATGCTTTACTTCTCTACGCCAAACTGGTAGATGGTCTTCTGGGTGTATTCCTCACCCGGGTTGAGCACTACCGATGGGAAGTAGGGATGGTTGGGACTGTCGGGGAAGTGCTGGCACTCCAGGCAGATGGCGCTTCGACGCGGGAAGGTGGCTCCGTGCTGTCCCTGGTAGCCGTCGGCCCAGTTGTCCGTATAGAGTTGTACGCCCGGCTCGGTGGTATAGACGGTCATGGTACGTCCGCTGGTCGGCTCTTTCACGCGGGCGGCAAGCGTCAGCTCACCCTCCTCGTGCTTGTTGAGGACAAAGCAATGGTCGTAGCCCGCTCCATGGCGCAGCTGCTCGTCGTCAGCCTCGATGTCCTGTGCCACAGGCTTCATCGTGCGGAAGTCGAAGGGCGTGCCTTCCACCCGGCGTATCTCGCCCGTGGGGATGGAAGTGTCGTCGATGGGCAGATAGTGGTCGGCGTTGACCTCCAAAAGGACGTTGTCGATCGTGGGGGTAGGATTGGCGATGCCAGCGAGGGAGAAGAAACCATGGTGAGTGAGGTTGATGACGGTCTTCTTGTTGGTCGTGGCGCGATACTTGATAACCAGTTCGTCGGCGTCGGTGAGGGTGAAGGCCACCCAGACGACTACCTCACCAGAGAAGCCCTCCTCGCCATAGGGACTGGTGTATTTCATGACCACGGCGTGAGGATTCACCTGCGTGGCGTCCCATACCTTGGCGTTGAATCCCTGCTTGCCGCCGTGGAGGCAGTTGGGACCGTTGTTGATGGCGAGATTATACTCCTTGCCGTGGAGCTGGAAGCGTCCGCGCGCGATGCGGTTGGCGTAGCGTCCCACGAGGGTAGAGAGATAAGGCTCGGGAGACTCCATGACTCCCTTGATGCTGTCGTGTCCCTGAATAATGTTGGCGTGCTTGCCCTCTTTGTCCGGCATCATGATGGCTACTACGGCGCCTCCGTAGTTGGTGAGTGCCACCTCGTTGCCCTGACTGTTGCGGAGCACATATAAATCGGTCTTCTTGCCGTCAATGGTGGTCTGAAAGTCCTCGCGCTTCAGACCACAAAGCAGTTGTGTCTCTTCCATAATTCCTGTACGTTAGTTATTATTCCTTTGATTTGCAAAGTAACAAAAAAAAGCCGAGTTGCGCAAATATATGGCAAGGAAAAATGACGAAGCCCGCCAAAAGTTTCTTTTCGGCGGGCTTGTGAGGTTGAGATAAGTGACGAGGGAGCTTCTGGCCTCTTGCTAATCGACAAAGTACCACTTGATGATAAAGCGGCGTGCACCATCTTCCTGCTCATATATTTCAAGGTGGACCGCATCGTCGGGCAGGAAGAATTCCACGATATCCGGCCATTCGATGAAGCAGTAGTGCCCGCTGTCAAAATATTGCTCTACGCCTATGTCAAAGACCTCCGCTATCTTCTTGATGCGGTAGAAGTCGAAGTGATAAACCGGCTCACCCTTGCCATCGGTATATTCGTTGACCAATGAGAAGGTGGGGGAGGTGATGACATCCTTGACGCCCAGTTCCTCGCAGACGGCTTTGATGAAGGTGGTCTTGCCTACCCCCATGTCTCCGTCGATGGCAAAAATTTTGGCGTCGCCCACGGCGTTGAGGAAGTAGCGGGCGGCCTCGTGGATCTTGTCGAGGCTTTCGAGTTCAAAATACACTTTCTTCATATTGCTTTTCCTTTCTTTGTTTTTGTCTATTATCGTTTGCGTGGCGTCAGGGTGATGAGGGGCACGATCATCTCCTCCATCGAGATGCCGCCATGCTGGAATGTGTCCTTATAATAAGACACGTAGTAGTTGTAATTGTTGGGGTAGGCAAAGAATGCGTCGCCCGTGGCAAACACATAGGCCGTGCTGAGGTTGGGGGCGGGGAGCTGAGCCTGGTGTGGATTCTTGATGACGAAGAGATCCTTGCCTTGGTAGCTCAGGTTCTTGCCCAACTTGTAGCGCAGGTTGGTGTTGGTGTTGCGGTCGCCGACGATCTTCACGGGCTTCGTGGTGCGGATGCTGCCATGGTCGGTGGTGATGATGACCTTGTAGTCGCTCTGCGAGAGCAGGCGCAGGAGGTCGGTCAGTACCGAGTGGCGGAACCAGGAGCGGGTGATACTACGATAGGCGCTCTCGTTGTTGGCCAATTCGCGTATCATCTTCATCTCCGTGCGTGCATGGGAGAGGATGTCGATGAAGTTGATGACCAGTACGTTGAAGTCGTTCTGGTAGAGGTTGTTGAACTGAGAGAGATACTTGTCCGAATCGACCGAGTCGTTGATCTTGTGGTAAGAGAACTTGTCGTGGCGGCGGTAGCGGTCGATCTGCGTCTGGATGAGCGGTTTCTCGTTGAGGTTCTTACCCTCCTCCTCGTCCTCATCGACCCACAGCTCTGGAAACATCTCGGCTATCTGTTGAGGCATCAATCCGCTGAAGATGGCGTTGCGGGCATACTGCGTGGCGGTGGGAAGGATGCTGAGATAGACTTGCTCGTCGATGTCGAAGAGGTCGGCCACCTCGCTGGAGAGCACGCGCCACTGGTCGAAGCGGAAGTTGTCGATGACGATCAGGAAGACCTTCTCGCCACGGTCGATGCTTGGAAAGACAAACTGCTTGAAGAGATCGGGACTCATCGTGGGGCGCGACGCACCCGGCTTCTCCTCCTTGCGGCCACGCAGTTGGAACCGGTCTGTGCGGGCTGGCTGCTGAGGGGCTACCCAGTCGAGATAGTTCTGCTGGATGTATTTGGCAAACCCGATATTGGCCTCCTCCTTTTGCATCTTCAGCATGTCCGTCATATTGCTCTCCGTGCTGCTCAGTTCCAGTTCCCAGCGCACCAGCCGCTTATAGACCTCGGCCCAGTCGGCAAAGGAACGACTGTCGCTGATCTGCATGGAGATCTGCTGGTAGTCCTGTTGGTAGCCTGTCTGCGTCACCTCGGTGACGATCTCCTTTCTGTGGATGTTCTTCTTGAGCGTCAGAAGAATCTGACTGGGATTGACGGGCTTGATGAGGTAGTCGGCGATCTTTGATCCTATCGCCTGCTCCATGATGTTCTCCTCCTCGCTCTTCGTCACCATGACGATGGGCGTGGCAGGTTGTATCTCTTTGATGCGCTGGAGCGTCTCGAGACCTGACAGGCCCGGCATCTGCTCGTCGAGGAGCACCAGGTCGAAGGTCTGCGCGCGGCATTGGTCGATGGCGTCGGCTCCGTTGCTGACGGTCACGACCACGTAGCCTTTCTTTTCGAGGAAGATGATGTAGGCCTTCAGCAGCTCTATCTCGTCATCGACCCATAAAAGCAATCCGTTATTATTGTTCATTGTCTTTTCTCCTATCATTTTTTGTCCCTCGCCATGGGGGCCTGATACTGTTTGGACACTCCTTGTCATGAAGCGCTGCTTGGTCTTCGGACCCTCGTGGCGAAGTCCTGGGGGTGAACTCAGTAGTAGTCGGGTGGATACTTAGAAACCATCCAACTCGTAATACTCGTCGTCGAGGCCATCGTCGAGTGTCTCCTTGTCCTCGCTATTCGTCGGACTGGACGGCGTGTCGCCCTCGAAGAAGAACTCGGGTTCATCCTCGTCGTCTTCCTTGCCTTGCGGCTGGTCCTGGACAGGCTTCTGCGGCTGTGTGGCAGGCCGATCCTGCTGAGGCTTCTCAGTCTTCGGCGTGGAGGAACTTGGTGGCTGAACCGCAGGAGCGGGAGGTGTCTCTGGCTCGTCGGGGATGACGATGGTGCCCTCCTCCGGCTGCTGGGTGGCTGGCTTGGCCGGTTCGTCCTCGGGGGCGATCTCTATTAGGTCGCCCTGAGTGTCGGTCTCTGCCGGTTGCTCGCCCGTCGGATCCACGGCAATGGTCGTGCCCTCGTTGTCCTCTTGTTGAGGCTCCTTAGGTTGTTCCGTGGGTTTACCCTCGGGGACGTTTATATCTTTGGCGTCTTCCTTTGGCGTCTCCTTGGCTGGTTCCTTGGGTTCACCCTCATTCGTACTGCCGCCCTCGTTGCCACCTTGCGGGGCAGTCTCGGGCTGTGGCTCCGTGGGAGCGTCCTTAGCCTCTGGTTCCTTCTGAGGCGCATCGGCTTGCGGCTCGTCCTCCTTGGCAGGCTCTGTGGCCGTGGTGTCCGTCACCACTTGCGACGGTTCCTCGATGGGGATGAACTGCGTGTCGTCTTCCACCTCCAGAGTCTCCTCGCTTTCGCCCGCCTCGCTGGTCACGGGCTGGTTGTCCACCTCGGGAATGCCGATGGGTTGTACCTTCTCCGGCTCTCGCGGTTCGTTGAGGTCCGCAGGCTCAAAGAGCGTATTGCGCTTCGGCAGTTCCACCTTGTTGAAGTTCTGGGCATAGAAGTCCTCGTAGTCCTTATAGCTGAACGGCTTGCCGATCAATTCCTCGTTTTTCGCACTAATGATGATCGGTACCGCCTTGCCGTTGGTCTGTCGTACGACGGCCTGGTTGGCGAAGAGCTGACGCGCATACTCGTAGGCCTCCTCGAAGTTGAGGAAACCTGTGAGACGCATCTGTCTCATGCCCCCCACTTCCTCAATCTGAATTTCAAAATTGCGCACGAGGAAGTTGGTGAAGTTGAACCGCGCCATCTCGAAGAGCAGTTTGTTCTCATTGAGAGAGTCGGGGCTATAGACAAGCATGAAGACGAAGTCGATGTCGCGATCGGGCGTGAACTTCACCTGCTTGATGCTGTCGCTATCGTTGAGCACGATGGCCCGTCGCGTCCAGATGTCGCCTAAGTCGAACTTGCCGCCGTGGAGCTGCCTACCCTGGTTGACACCATTGACGATCATGCCCGCCATCTCGCTGATGCGGCTGCGCGGATATTTCTCCACGACCTGCTTCATATTGCTGACACATCCCTCGGCGTCACCGTCGTTGAGGCGGCTCAGTCCGCTGATGAACAGGAATTTGTCGCGGTTCGCACCCAATGGGAATCGCGTCTCGCTGACGCTGGCGTTGGCAGCCACTTCGTCGAAGCGATCCTTCTTGAACGCCTCGTAGGTGGCCGCATAGAGTGAGTCTTCGATATGCTTGCCAAACTTTGCGTTCTCCACGAAGTACGGGTCTGTGAGCAGCGTCGTCCATTGACTGTCGGGGAACCTCGCCTTGAGGCTATCGACATAGTTTTCGGCCGTGGCAGGCTGCTTGAGCCGGGAGTAGAGCAGGAAGAGATGATAATACGTCTCGTCGATATGCTCGTAGTCGCGGTAGTGGTCCGTCAGTCTGCGCAGGTGCTTCTCGGCCAAGGGCAGGTTGTCCAACTCGTCCTTGAAGATGACGCCAGCGTGGTGAAGGCCGTCCTCCAGCAGCAGGTTGCTGGCGGCAAGCTGTTCGGGCGTGAAGGGTATCTGTGCCAGGTAGTACTCCCGCTTGTGCGGGTCGTTCTGGGCGCTGTCGGCCACTTGCTGCAGCGAATCCTGGGCCAGTTCTGCCGCCTCGATGGAGTCGCGCTGCTCGTCGGTCAGTTCCTCCTCGTCGATACCCGAGCCAATGCTGCCGACGACGGTCTTGTTGTTGCGCTGCCAGTCGTCGGCATTCTCGCGCTTGCCCCAAAGTCGCTCAAACTGTGACTTACCCTGGGAGACCGCCTGTACATTATAGAAATACCAGACGGCATCGCGGTTATTGTCCTGTGCAGGGTTGGGCATGCGACCACGGTTGGTCTCCATGTTCTGACCCTCACCCTGTCGCTGGGCTGCCTCTTGCTCTGCCAATCGGTCTCTTTCCTCCTTCTCCTTCTTCTTCAGAGCGTCGATCACGCGGTCGATGGCCGCATTGCGCTCCGCCTCCGGACATTGGGCAAGATACTGCAAGGAGTCCTGGAGGTGGATGGCGTCAGTATAAGGCGCCAATTTGTCGAGCACCTTCGAACGCTCCGAAAGCGCCTCGTAGTCTTTGCGGTCTTTGTCGAGCAGGCCGATGGCCTCGCCATAGCAGCGACGGGCGTCGCTATACTTCTGCATCTCCCAGTAGAGGTCGCCGAGGTGGAGCAGCAACACTCCCTTCTCCACGCCACTACGTGTGGCCTTGGTGTTGCCCTTCTCGTAGGCGTCGATGGCCTTCATGGTGTCTTGCTGTGCCAGGTAGATATTACCCATGGCATAATATACCTGGTCGAGGTATTCCTTGTTCTTGTCCGAGGCAGCCATGCGGCGCAGTTTGCCGATCATTTGCTTCGCCTTTCCCTTCGCCATCACCTCCGTCATGGCGATGCGGGCGTTGAATTCCAACTCGTAGGGTGGGTTCTGGGCGACGACCTTGCGAAACGCCTTGTACGCTTCGGTATGATGGCCCAAGGCCGCCTGGATCTGTCCCATCAGATACCATTCGCGCGCTTTCTGCTTCTTTCTCATCTCGTGCTTGATGACCTTGCGCAGGTAGGGGACGGCCTTCTCCAGTTCACCCGTGTGGATATAATAGTCGGCAAAGGTATAGTCCCACTCCTTGGCAGCCCTCCAGTCGATGCTGTCGCGCTGCATGTTGCGGATCACGTCCTCGGCATCATAGAGCCAGTCCTGCTCGATGTAGCATTTGGCAAGCCATGCCCGCGCCTTGCCGTAGATGGCGGGTTGCGTCTTGTAGATTCTCGACATGTAGGCGAAGGTCGCCGCGGCCTCGTCAAATGATCCCTTGTGAAACTGGGAGCGGCCCATAAGCATCCATGCTTTCCAAAGGAAGGGGTTGTACTCTTTGCGGCTGAGCCACTCGATGTCCTTCTCCGTCTTGCGTCTCGACTTGTTCCATTCGGGCTTGCGCTTGATGCTGTTGCGCGCGATGGCTTTCTTCGACTTCTCTATCGCTCGGTCGTAGTTGCCCTTGCCCAGTTCGCGGCTGCCTTTGTTGCCCACCGTGTAGAGCGGGAGCATCTCCGTGAAGTTGTCCTTGTTGCCTTTCTCCTTTTCCAGACAGGCGTCGATGTAGGCCAGTTTGCCATTATAATAGGTATTATAGCGTGCATTGAACGCCCGCCACCAACGGGTCTTGGCGGTGTTCTTCTGGGTCGAGCAGCCACTAAGGACCACGACGATGATGGCCAGTAGTGCGCCGATACTATATAGCGTATAATTCTTCTTCACGCTTAATAAACTCTTTTACGGGTCGTTTTATTGCCTTTTTCTTGCGATATTTCATCCTTCGATGAGCGCAAAGAGGTCGTCCTTGAGCGCGTCGGGCAGGTTGATCTCGCGCAGGCTGAGGCTCCGTGCCCATCCTCTCGCGTCTTCGGGACGCAAGGAGAAGAGCACGTCGGCGAAGTGTTGCACCTCGTCATCGTTGTAACTATCGGACGGGCGCCCCTTGTACTGGTCAAGCTCCTCGTCGTCATAATACTCGATGTCGCGGGTAGCGGCCTCCATATAGCACACCTGTTCGCAACGGTCGTCCTCGCCGCTACAGGTGGAACAGTCGCCATGGGTCGGCTGGACGGCATCGTTGCTGCCCTTGGTGAGTTTGGAGACAAGGGCGGCGACGAGGGCCAGGAGGGCCAGCGATCCGAGGGTGATGAGTAGTAGGTTCATGATAGGCAGGTGTTTAGGATGGCTGGGCGGGGGTGATGGTGAAACCGGCCCGCTCCAGTTCGTCCCAATAGCTGGGGTAGGACTTCGACACTACCTCGGGATGGTGGATGCGAAGTCCCGGGAAGCGGATGGCCAAGGGGGCGAAGGCCATGGCCATGCGGTGGTCCTTGTGGGTGTCGATGACGGGGAAGGTGTCGGGCTGGCATTGTGCGCCGTTCCATATCAGCGCGTCCTCGTCGGTCGCCTGGAGGTCGTAGCCGAGCTTCCGCATCTCGCTGACGATGGCTGCGAGACGGTCGGTCTCCTTGATGCGGAGCGTCGAAAGGCCCGTGAAGCGGAAGTGGGTGCCCAAAGCCACGCAGGTAGCCACCACGGACTGTGCCAGGTCGGGCTGACCTGTGAAGTCGTATTCGAGGAGAGGCAGTCGCATCCTGCGGTAATGCAGGTCTGCCGTCTCCAGTCTTCCCTCCTTCTCCTTGGAGAGGGTGGTGCGGATGCCCAGCAGGCTGAAGATGTACTTGACAGCCGCGTCGCCCTGTGGAGAGTGGGCGAGGAGTCCGTTGAGGCGCATGGAGGTGTCGCCTCGGCCAAAGAGAACCATCAGTTCATACCAATAGGAGGCCGAGGTCCAATCGTTCTCTACCGTATATTCCGTGGGCTGGTAGGGGCGTGGGCGTACCGTGATGGCACTTTGGTCCATCCACTCCACGTCCGCGCCATAGCTTCGCATCACCTGGAGCGTCATGTCGATATAGGGACGGGAGATGATGCGGCCCTGCAGATGGAGGGTAAGTCCCTTCTCCATGACAGGGGCGATGAGCAGCAGGGCCGTGACGAACTGTGAACTGATGTCGCCCGCCATCTCTATCTTGCCACCCATGATGGGCTTACCGGTAATTCTCAGCGGGGGAAAGCCCTCCTCACCCTCATAGGCAATCTCGGCACCAAGCAACCGGAGCGCATCGACTAGTTGGCCGATGGGGCGCTGGCGCATCCGCTCCGAACCGGTGAGGGTGTGCTCTCCGGGCGTGATGGCCAGGTAGGCGGTGAGAAAGCGCATAGCCGTGCCTGCCGGTCCAATATCGATGTGGGAGGGGAGGAGGCGCAAGGCGTCCTTGAGCACCCGGGTGTCATCGCAGTCGGACAGATTGAACGGTGTCGGCGCGCCAGGCGTAAGTGCCTGGATGATGAGGGCGCGGTTGCCGATACTCTTCGAAGCGGGCAAGTTGACATCCGCTTGGAGAACATGGGGAGGATCTATGATGTAATGCATTTTAAGCCTTGTTTGGGTCCTTACTCACCCGCAAAGGTACTATTTTTAGGGCGAAACGGCAAAAAAAGCCCGAAAAGTTTTGCAGGTTTCAAAAATCTTAGTACTTTTGCACCCGCTAAACAGAAAACGGGATGTAGTTCAGTAGGTTTAGAATGCCGGTCTGGGGGACCGGTGGTCGCTGGTTCGAGTCCAGTCATCCCGACTTCTTTATAAGTTTCGAGCGACTCCTTGTTGGGTCGCTTTTTTTGTGCCTATTCCTTCGGGATGCTTTCGGGATCGCTTCGGGATGCGAAGGATCCCATGCTTGATGGAAATCCGAGTTTTTCTGAGAAGTCTGCGCGTTGGGGCATCTTACGCTTTTAGGGATCGCCCTTTCAAAGAACAGACCGAGACCCTTTCTGAGAATCATCAGAAAAAGTCCCGGTCCATGCATTACACCTTATATATATAGTATATCAGATGATGCTCGTCTTGCGCGTCCACTCCAGGATTTCGGGGATGTAGCCGAAGGCGATGCCCGTCACGGTATCGGCGCAACCGTAATAGACCGCCACGCGTCCTGTGGCAGGGTCGTGGAGCTCGGCACAGGGGAAGCAGACGTTGGGCACGTCGCCCACACACTCGTAGAGTTTCTGCGGCGAGATGAGGTAGGGGCCACTTCGGTAGATAGGCTTCCAGGGCTCGTCGTGGTCGAGGAGCGCCGTGCCGAAACTATAGACGTAGCCATTGCAGCTATGGAGCACGCCGTGGTAGAACAGCAGCCATCCCTCGCTTGTCTCGATGGGGATGGGACCTGCACCAATCTTCATGCATTGCCATGCACTCTTCTCGAAGGCTGCGGGAGCCATCACGTGGCGGTGGCGACCCCAAAACTCCATGTCGGGCGACTCGCTATAGAAGATGTCGCCAAAAGGCGTGTGTCCCGTGTCGGACGGGCGGGAGAGCATCGCAAAGCGACCGTTGATCTTTCGGGGGAAGAGCACGCCGTTGCGGTTGTAGGGCAGGAAGGCGTTCTCCAGTTGGTGGAACGTCTTGAAGTCCTTCGTCCACGCCACGCCGATGGTCGGGCCGTGATAGCCGTTGCACCAGGTGACGTAGTAGCGGTCTTCGATGAAGGTGACGCGCGGGTCGTAGCCATAGACCCACTCGCCTATCTCTTTGTCCTCACACTCGAAGCGGAGCGGGTTGGGGTCGATGTCCCAATGGAGGCCGTCGTCGGAGAAGCCCACGTGGAGCACCATGCGGCGGTTGGTGTCGTCGCAACGGAACACGCCCGCGAAGCGATTGCCGAAAGGTACGACGGCAGAATTGAAGATACTATTGCTCGTGGGGAGCAAGTCGCGCGGGATGATCGGGTTCTCCGAATAGCGCCACATGGGGGCGTTGCTGTCGGCGGGGCGGTCTTGCCACGGCATATTGGGGAGGGCGTTGCCCTCGATGATGAGTTTGCTCATATTCTTCTTGTTTGTTATTGGTCAGTTGTTGTTGGCGACTATGAGAGGTGGACGCACCCGTTGTCCAAAGGAAGGATGGCGCACCCACGCTTTCCCTCTTATTTCTTGGGTTCAGGATAGGTGAACGGCACGAACCAGGTGATGAGGAGTGCGGGGATGGCGCACAGGAGCACCACGAGGAAGAAGGTGCGGTAGCCCAGGGCGTCGCTGAGGTAGCCGCTGAGCATGCCTGGAAGCATGACGCCCAGGTTCATGATGCCCGAGGCAAAGGCGTAGTGGCTCATCTGGTGCTTGCCCGGCGCTATCTGCTGCATCATGAAGAGCGTCAGTCCGACAAAGCCGAATCCATAGCCGAAGTACTCCAGCGTGATGGCCGACCCAATAAGCACGACGCTCGTCGGCTGGTAGATGGCGAGGAAAGTGTAGGCCACGAAGGGCAGGTTGAACACCAGGGCGAGTTGGAAGAGACTCTTCTGCAGTCCGCGGTGGGCGATATAGTAGCCTGCCAGGATGCTTCCGATGACGAAGGCGGCTGCTCCGAACGTGCCGTAGCAGAGGCCGATCTCCTGCTCGCTCAGTCCCAGGCCCTGCTCCGTGCGTGGTGCCTTGAGGAAGAGGGGCACGATCTTCATCACGAATCCCTCGCAGAAGCGATAGAGGATGATGAAGAACAGGTAATAGACGATATGCTTCTTCTTGAAGAAGTCGGCAAAGACGTTCCACAGCTCGCGCAGGGCCTCCCCGAGGTTTTTGTCCTCCGCGCTGGTGGCATTGGACGTGGCGGGGAGGATGAAGATGTGGTAGAGGCCCAGGGCGCACATGATGACGGCGATGATGAGCATGATCACCATCCAGGCGGTAGTCACCCCGAAGTGCTTGATGAAGACGCCCGCCAGATAGACGAGGCCACCCGTGGCGGCGATCTTGGCGATATTGTAGAATGCTCCCTGCCAGCCGATCCATTTGGCCTGTTCCTCCTTGGAGAGAACGCTCATGTAGGTGCCGTCGGCGGCGATGTCGTGGGTAGCCCCGCTTAGTGCTATGACCGCCAGAATGGCGATCGTGATGGCGAAGAAGTCGGGCAGGTGGAGCGCGAAGGCCACCAAGGCGAAGCCGATGCCGGAGACCAACTGGGTCAGGACAACGAAGAACTTCTTCGTCTTGTACATCTCCAGGAACGGACTCCACAGGGGTTTCAGCGTCCATGGCAGCATGATGAGCGAGGTCCAGAAGGCTATCTGCGCGTCGCTCACTCCCATGCCTTTGTACATGAGCGTGCAGACCATGTTCAGAACCACAAAGGGCATGCCCATGGCGAAGTAGAGGGTGGGCACCCAGGCTACGGGGCTCACCTTCCTACTTGGTATGTTTCTCTCGTCGGTCATGGTCTGTCCTTCTTAGCTGTTCCAAACTTCGAGGGGTTCGGACCCATGGTGAACTCCAGGGTGCCGCCGCCCATGATGTCCTTATAATATAGGTAGGACTTCGTGTAGGGCTTGCCGTTCCAGCGCACGCTCTGCACATACACGTTCTCGGGCGAGTTGTCGAGCGCCTTTACCGTGAAGGTCTTGCCCTCGGGGAGCTGCACGGTCGCCTCGTCGAAGAGCGGCGATCCGAAGACATACTTGCCTCCGGCCGGCTCCACCTGGTAGAGGCCAAGCGTAGAGGTGACGTACCAGGCCGACATCTGGCCTACGTCCTCATTGCCCGAGAGTCCGTCCTCGGCATTCTTGTACATCTCGTCGAAGACCTGGCGGATGAGCTTTTGTCCCTTCCAGGGCTCACCCGCATAGTTGTACATATAGAGGACGTGGTGGCTCGGCTCGTTGCCGTGGGCATACTGCCCGATGAGGCCCGAGATGTCGGGGGAAGCCTCCGCACCCATGTCGCCCGTGACGAAGAAGAGCGAGTCGAGTTTGGTGACGAAGGGCTTCTCGCCGCCAAAGCAGTCGATCAGTCCGTGCACGTCGTGGGGCACGAGCCATGTGTATTGCCAGGCGTTGCCCTCGGTATAGTCGTCCATGCGATGGACAGCATGGAAGGGATTGAACGGCTCGCGCCAGTTGCCCTTCGAGTCGCGGCCGCGCATGAAGCCCACCCGCTTGTCGAAGACGTTGCGGTACGACTGGCTGCGATGGAGGAAGTACTGGTAGTCCTTCTTCTCGCCCAGCGACTTTGCCACCTGGGCGATACAAGCGTCGGCAAGCGCATATTCGAGTGTCTTGGCTACTGTCTCGTTCTCCGGGTCCTCGTCGAAGGCGACGTAGTTGTTGCGCTTCAGCGACGCCATGCCACGCTCGTCGAGCATGGCCGACGCCTTCATCGCCTCGTAGGCCCCTCGCTTGTCAGCAATAAAACCCTTGAGGACGAGGTCGGCGAGCACGGGCACGCCAGGGTTGCCAATCATGCAGTTGGTCTCATTGCCCATGAGGTGCCACACGGGGAGCTTGCCTTGCTGCTGGTAGATGTTGACGAAGGTCTCGCCTATGTCAGCAAGCATCTCGGGATGCAGGATGGTCATCAAGGGATGGGCAGCCCGGTAGGTGTCCCAAAGCGAGAAGGTCGTATAGTTGGTGAATTGGCCCTCGTGTACCTGCAGGTCGGCGCCACGGTACTGGCCGTTGACGTCGCAGAAGACGGACGGGGCAGTCATCGTATGGTAGAGCGCGGTATAGAATATCGTGCGCGCATCCTCGTCGTCAGTCTTGATCTGCACGCGGGAGAGCTGTTTCTCCCAAGCCTCGTCGGCCTGGCGAACGACGGCATTGAAGTCCCAACCCGGTATCTCCTTGTGGAGGTTCTCGCGGGCGTTGTCCTCGCTCACGGCCGAGAGACCCGTCTTGATGAGCAATGGCGTGCTGTCGGGCTCATAGGTGAAGACGGCGATCGAGTCTTGGTCGCGCTTCAGTTTGATGGGCTTGTTGAACTCCGCATAGAAGAACGTATATTGGTGGCGCGCCCATCCAGTCGATTCGCGGTAGCCACAGACCGTGCGGTCATCGACCTGGCGATACTTGGCCTTCGACATCTTGTCCCATCCGATGCCCTGGTGAAGGTCGAGGCGCACCATGCCCCGTCGCACGTCGGCTCCCGTGGTGTAGCGTTGGAATCCCGCCCGTTGCGTGGCGGTCAGTTCCACCAGCACGTTGGGATCTTTGAGTTTCACGCTATAGTAGCCTGGGGCGACATTCTCGCTCTCGTGAGCAAACTTCACCTCGGTCTGCTTGCAGCAGCTCACGGGCAGGAAGGCCACGTCGCCCAGTTCGCCGATACCCGTGCCCGAGAGGTGCTGGTGGCCGAAGCCGACGATGATGGTGTCGCTGGCATGGTAGCCGGAGCACCAGTCCCATCCCCGGGTGGGCTCGGTCGGGCCCAACTGCACATAACCGAAGGGAACATTGGCACCCAGGAACACGTGGCCGTGGCCACCCGTGCCTATCAGCGGATTGACATACTGCGTGTATCGCTGCCCCATGGCGACCAGGGAGCAGGTAGCACAAAGCCAGAATACTGCTAATCGTAGAAGTTTCATATTTGTGTAGGTAATTGTTTACTGTTTGCAAAAGTACGAAAAAGATATTCAAATACCTACTATAATAAGGAGAAAATGCGCATGGGAGACGATTTGGGGACCAGGAAGGAGGAAACTGGTCCCGTGGCTGCGACTGCCTCGGTATGGATCGCGGATCGTCTGGCGAGGCCCTTTTGTCCGCCCTCAATCGCCCTTATATCCCTTTTGGATTGCAAAAATAAGGGAAATTAAACATATTTTAGCGCATTATTTGGTGGTCTAAATAATTTTTAGTACATTTGCAGCGTTATATAGGTGTTGAAGAAAGGAAATTGCATTGTCTAAGAAAATAGTTTATATAATGATGTCGCTGCTGGTAGCGTGTGTCGGGTGTCAGTTTAAGCTGATGCCCGAGGACTCTGCTGCTACGCAACCCTTGGTGAGCATCGCGCGCTACGACCAGTTGGAGTATCGCTACCTCACCACGGGCGACTTCTCGGCATTGCAGGAGATGAACACGGAGTATCCTATCGAGACGCGCACGCTCATCGAGGATGTCGTGAAGGTGGGCGACGCCACAGACCCCAGCATCAATTCCAAGTTGCTCAAGTTCTACCAGGACACGATCCTGCAGAGTATCATTGCCGACGTGGAGGCCGAGTATGCCGACATCGACGATTTGAATACGGGTTTCAGCCACGCTTTCACGCGACTCAAGAAGGCATTCCCTGATATCCGTGTGCCCCGCATCTATACGCAGATCTCTGCTTTGGACCAAAGCGTGGTTGTGGGCAACGGCATGATCGGTATCTCGCTCGACAAGTATCTGGGTGAGAACTACCCGGTCTATAAGCGCTACTACTCGGAGCAGCAACGCCGCCAGATGAACCGCCAGAACATCCTGCCAGACTGCCTCACCTTCTTCTTGCTGAGCGAGTTTCAGATCGACAAGTTTGAGATGCGCCCGCAGATCGAGCGCGACCTCCACATGGCCAAGCTCCAATGGGTGGTCAACCAGCTGATGGGCACCCGCTTCTACAAGACGAAGTATGTCTGCGCCATCGAGCACTATATGCGCCATCATCCCCATTCGTCCTATTTGGAGCTGATCGAAATGACTGATTTCAGTCAGTTTAAGGTCGGCAAATAGCCGTTTCTCCCTCTTTTGACGAGCTTTCGACCCATGATACATGGTTTGGGCTCAAGGTGTGCTCGTTACCATATAGCGGCTTGCGCTAATATTTCCTAAATATTTTGCAAGTTTAGATAATTATCCCTACCTTTGCGGAAAATAACTAAAGGCCCCGCTTTGTCGGGAACTGGTGGCAAAACGAAACCCATCACGGGAAAGAAAATATGAACAAGTGGTAGGCCGGAAAGCCTCCACCCAAACTCGAACAGATTTAAAGAACAAGATGAAAAGCATTTTTATCGCGTGTGCTCTCTTGCTCTCGACAGCAGTACAGGTGCTTGCCGGGGAGCCTCTTTCGTTGAAAGATGTCACGGGCTGGAAGTACGTCGCCAAGAGAATCTCTGGCGTGCGTCCAATCAAGGGTACTTCCGAGTATGCACAAATCTCTGCCGACCGCAAGAAGGTGGTGAGATACTCCTTCGTCACAGGTCAGGAGACGGGTGTGCTCTTCGATCTCGACGATACGAAGGGCGAGCAGATCAAGAGCTTTGACGGCTACCAGATGGCCGACGACGGACAGCATCTGCTCATCGAGACCAACTACCGGGCTATCTACCGTCGCTCCTATACTGCCGACTTCTATGTCTATGACATCCAAAGCAAGGAGCTTCGCAAACTCTCGAAGAACGGAGCCCAGCAGATCCCGACCTTCTCGCCTGATGGTAAGAAGATCGCCTTCGTGAGAAAGAACAACATCTTCATTACCGATGGCACGACGGAGCGCCAGGTCACGACCGATGGCAAGTTCAACGAGGTCATCAACGGTATCCCCGACTGGGTGAACGAGGAGGAGTTTGGATTCAACAACGCCATCGCATGGAGCGCAGACAGCCGCACGCTGAGCTGGATCCGCTACGACGAGAGTGGGGTGAAGACCTATTCGCTCCAGATATTTGCCGGCATGTATCCGACCAACGAGCAGTATAAGGTCTATCCGGGCGAGTATAGCTATAAGTATCCGAAGCCGGGCGAGGACAACTCCAAGGTCACGGCTTGGGTCTATAACCTCGACAATGGTAGCACGAAGCAGTACAACCTGCCGCTGGATGCTGATGGATACATCCCCCGCATCAAGACGACGGCCGACGCAGGCCGCATCATCCTCTACACGATGAACCGCCACCAGGACTGTCTCCGACTCTACAACGCCAACACCACGACGGGCGCGACGAGCCTCTTGCTGGAGGAGAGCGTGGAGAAGTATGTCAAGGGCGAGGCCATGGGCGATATTGCCATCATGAAGGACTATATCCTCGTGCCTTCCGACCGCGACGGCTATCTGCACCTCTACCTTTATAATAAGGAGGGAAAACTCCTGCGCCAGATCGAGAAGGGCGACTACGACGTGACGGCCATCTACGGTTATGATGCCGCCACGGGCAACACTTACTTCCAGGCTGCTCGCCGCTCGCCCATGCAGCGCGAGATCTACGTGGCCGACAAGAAGGGGCGTGTGACCGCCCTCGCGGGCACGGAAGGATGGAACGACGCCACCTTCTCGGGCGACTACCGCTACTTCCTCAACTGCTGGAGCGACGCCAACCACCCCTATGTCTATACGATCATGGACCGCAAGGGCAAGGTGGTACGCGAGGTGCTCAACAACGACAAGCTCACCCAGGATCTGGCCCAGTTTGAGCCGACCAAAAAGGAGTTCTTCACCTTCACTACTTCCGAGGGTGTCTCCCTCAACGGCTGGATGATCAAGCCTGCCAACTTCGATCCTACCAAGAAATACCCGGTCATCATGCACCAGTATAGCGGTCCCGGCAGCCAGCAGGTGACGGACAGCTGGAGCATCGGCTCGATGGGCAATGGTGGTCTCTTCGACTACTACCTCACCCAGAAGGGTTACATCATCGTGAGTGTTGATGGTCGCGGAACGGGCGGACGTGGTGCCGAGTTTGAGAAGTGCACTTACCTGAACATCGGCGACCTGGAGTCAAAGGACCAGGTGGAGGCAGCCATCTGGCTTGGCAAGCAGGACTACATCGACGCCTCGCGTATCGGCATCTGGGGATGGAGCTATGGTGGCTTCTGCACCCTGATGAGCATGAGCGAAGGACGTCCGGTCTTCAAGGCTGGCGTGTCGATTGCTCCGCCCACCAACTGGCGCTTCTACGATAGCATCTATACCGAGCGCTTCATGAGAACGCCGCAGGAGAACCCCACGGGCTATGCGCTCAATCCGTTGGTACGCGCCAAGAACCTCCACGGCCGTCTGCTGCTCTGCCACGGCTTGGCCGACGACAACGTCCATCCGCAGAATGTCTTCGAGTATTCCGAGGCACTTGTGCAGGCGGACAAGGACTTCAAGGAGAACATTTATACCAATCGCAATCACAGCATCTATGGTGGCAACACCCGCAACCATTTGCTGCGCCAGGTAGCAGAGTGGTTCTGCGAGAATCTTTAAACGAGTGAATATAGATTAGGAGAAGGTCGGCCCGCTTGCGGAGCCTGGCTTCTCCTAATTTAGTAAGGAATCAAATCAAATATTTATAAAAACCGAAATCAGATGAAAAAACTACTTTTAGGCGACGAGGCTATCGCCCAAGGAGCATTGGATGCCGGACTGAGTGGTGTCTATGCCTACCCAGGCACTCCCTCTACCGAGATCACAGAGTACATCCAGAATTCTCAGCTTGCGAAGGACCGCAACGTCCATCGTCGTTGGGCAACCAACGAGAAGACGGCTATGGAGCAGGCTCTGGGTATGTCTTATATGGGCAAGCGTGCGTTGGTCTGCATGAAGCATGTGGGTTTGAACGTGGCTGCCGACCCGTTTGTCAACTCCGCCATCACAGGCGCCAATGGTGGTATCGTCATCTTGGTGGCCGACGACCCCTCTATGCACTCCTCACAGGACGAGCAGGACACGCGCTTCTATGGCAAGTTTGCCATGATCCCGACTTTCGAGCCGAGCAACCAGCAGGAGGCTTACGACATGATGGCCGTGGCCTACGACTATTCGGAGAAGATGCACCTGCCCGTGCTGATGCGCGTCACTACGCGTATGGCCCACTCGCGTGCCGTGGTCAATATCACGGAGACGCCGCGTGAGCAGAACCCCCTAAACTATGAGGCCAAGGCCAGCGACTGGGTGTTGCTTCCCGCCTTTGCCCGCAAGCGCAACGTGGTTGTCACAGGCCAGCAGGCTCAGTTGGAGCAGGATGCCGTGGAGAGCCCGTTCAATAAGTATATCGATGGCAAGGACCACTCGCTGGGTATCATCACGAGCGGTATTGCTTTCAACTACCTCAACGAGTGCTATCCCGATGGCGTGCCCTATCCCGTCCTGAAGGTCTCTCAGTATCCGTTGCCGAAGGAGTTGGTGCGCCGCATGACTGCCGAGTGCGACTCCGTCCTGATCGTCGAGGAGGGCCAGCCCTTCATCGAGGAGCAGGTGCGTGGCGTCATGGATGGCAATGCCGTCATCAAGGGTCGCCTCACGGGCGAGCTGCCGCGCACGGGCGAGTTGTCTCCCGACGAGCTGAAGCAGGCCCTCGGTCTGCCCTCTGGCGAGGAGTATGAGCCGTGCCCCGACTTGGCCAGCCGTCCGCCGCAGTTCTGCAAGGGTTGCGGTCATCGTGACGTCTATACCGCCCTCAACGAGGTCTTGAAGGAGTATCCCAACGCCCGCGTCTTTGGCGATATCGGCTGCTACACGCTCGGCTTCCTTCCCCCGTTCAAGGCCATCCACTCTTGCGTGGACATGGGTGCCTCTATCGGCATGGCCAAGGGTGCTGCCGACGCTGGCCAATGGCCGGCCGTGGCAGTCATCGGCGACTCTACGTTCACCCACAGCGGCATGACGGGCTTGCTCGACGCGGTCAACGAGAACTCCGACATCGTCGTGATCCTCTCCGACAACCTCACGACCGCCATGACGGGTGGTCAGGATAGTGCCGGTACCAACAAGTTTGAGGCTATCTGCCGTGGTCTGGGCGTGAGCGAGGACCACCTGAAGGTCGTCACTCCGCTTCCGAAGAACATGCCGGAGATCACCAAGACCATCCGCGAGGAGATCGAGTATCACGGCACTTCCGTTATCATCCCGCGCCGCGAGTGCATGAACACGTTGCAGCGTCACCTCAAGCAGAAGAAGGCTGCCGAGGCCAAGAAGGCTGCTGAACAGAAGTAAGCGAGGAGGAAGAACAGGTTTTATGGGGTGTCGCGGACGCCTGAGAGTGTCCCGCGACCCCTTCTGACAAACAACAACCAAATAGCATTCAAAACCAATGAAGACAGATATTATCCTTTGTGGCGTGGGTGGACAAGGTATCCTCTCCATCGCCACGGTCATCGGCCAGGCGGCCATGAACGAGAACCTTTATATCAAGCAGGCAGAGGTGCACGGTATGTCCCAGCGTGGTGGCGACGTGCAGAGCAATCTCCGTCTCAGCTCCGACCCCATCAATAGCGACCGCATCGCCAAGGGTCAGGCCGACGTCATCATCTCCATGGAGCCGATGGAGGCCCTCCGCTACCTGCCCTATCTGAAGAAGGGTGGCTGGATCATCACCTCCAGCACGCCTTTCGTCAATATCCCCAACTATCCTGACATGGCCGTCATCGATGCCGACTATGCCAAATTGGACAACGTCATCCGCATCAACATCGAAGAGGTGGCCAAGGAGAACAACATTCCCCGCTCGGCCAATATGATCCTGCTCGGAGCTGCCCAGAAGGCTTTGGGTATCGAGTTTGACAAGCTGAAGGACGCCATTCGCGTCATCTTCGGCCGCAAGGGTGAGCGCGTCATCGAGGACAACTTCAAGGCCCTTGAGCTGGGAAAGGAGGCGCAGAAATGAGACCGACACCCATCAACAAGGAGTTGATTGACAACACCATCCGCGAGCATGGCATACAGGACTTCGCCAAGGCGACGATCCGCGAGGTGAAGGGTGTGGCTGCCCATGCCGAGAAGGAGAGTGGTGTCGAGTTCATCAAAATGGAGATGGGCATTCCTGGTCTTCCCGCCGCCCAGGTAGGCGTGGACGCGCAGATCAAGTCGCTGCAGGACGGTATCGCCCACAGCTATCCCGACATCCAGGGTCTCCCCGCTCTGAAGGAGGCTGCCTCGGAGTTTGTCAAGGCCTTCATCGGCGTCGATATCAATCCCGAGGGCTGCGTGCCTGTCTGCGGTTCCATGCAGGGCACGTTCGCTTCCTTCCTCACCTGCTCTCAGGCCGACAAGAAGAAGGATACCGTCCTCTTCATCGACCCGGGATTCCCCGTGCAGAAGATGCAGCTCCAGGTGCAGGGTACGAAGTATGAGACCTTTGATGTCTATAACTTCCGTGGCGAGAAGCTCGGTCCGAAACTGGAGAGCTACCTTACCAATGGCAACATCTGCGCCATCGTCTATTCCAATCCCAACAACCCCTCGTGGATTTGCATGACGGACGACGAGTTGCGCACGATCGGCTCTTTGGCCACGAAGTACGACTGCATCATCATGGAGGACCTGGCCTATTTCGCCATGGACTTCCGTCGTGACATCCGTCCTTTCCAGAAGCCCTACCAGCCGTCGGTAGCCAACTATACGGACAACTATATCCTGCTCATTAGCGGATCCAAGGCGTTCAGCTATGCTGGCGAGCGTATTGGCGTGACATGCATTAGCGACAAGCTCTTCCATCGCCACTACCACGACCTGGCCGAGCGCTACGAGGGACTGCCTTTCGGCCCCGTCTTCTCTACGCGTATGCTCTATGCGCTCTCCTCTGGTACGAGCCATAGTGCCCAGTATGCCATGGCGGCCATGCTGAAGGCTGCTGCCGAGGGCAAGTTCGATTTCCGTAGTGAGATCAAGATCTATGGCGACCGTGCCCACAAGTTGAAGGAGATTTTCACGCGTCATAACTTCTATATCGTTTATGACAAGGATCTCGACCAGCCTATTGCCGACGGATTCTACTTCACGATCGGCTATCCGGGCATGACGAGTGGCGAGTTGGCACACGAGCTCATGTATTATGGAGTCTCTGCCATCTGCCTTGTCACTACTGGTAGCGAACAGGAGGGCCTCCGCGTCTGCACGTCCTTCATCCGCGACGAGCAGTATGCTGCCCTCGAGGAGCGTATGGCCATCTTTGCGGAGAACAATCCCGTGAAGTAACGACCGAACAACCATCCCGTTCCCCTTTTGCGGGAACGACAAGCATAAGCCCTTGTGCCTCCCTTTTTATTAAGGAGTGCGCAAGGGCTTGTCTTTTTTGTATAACGTGTGTGAGGGGAAGCGGTCGGTCTATGAAGGGAGGCTTAGTTTATTGCCTTTTGTTCCTTTTGTTGATGCTTTTCCTCCTGTTGTAGCTTTTCTGCCTGTTGTGGCTTTTTTTTCTTGTTAAGGCTCTTCCTGTTGCAGCTTTTCTGCTTGTTGTTGCTTTTCCTCCTTTAGCAGCTCTTTCTGTTGAGGGCTTTCCTCCTGTTGCGGTTCCTCCTGTTGCGGTTGTGATTCGCCTACGGGAGGTTGTGGTTCTGTTTGTGGAAGATGAGGCTTGGCGACAGAAACTGTAGATAATGTATCGGCCTCGGTCTTGAGATAGTCGGTAGGCGACACAGGCTGGGGTAGGGAGAAAGACTTTGGCAGGGGCTTGAGGACGATCTCGGGCCGCAAGCCTCGCATCATGTGTGCCATCTGCTGGCGTCTCGCTTGCAGGTCGGGAGAGTTGCGAAACGTGGCGTAGTAGTATTCGGCTACGAGGAAGCAACCCTGGGCCAAGGCCGGCTGCTGGAGAAAGTAATAGCAGAAGCCGATCCGAAACCAACTGTCGCCCTTGTCTCGGTCGTGGCAAAGGGCGAGCGCAGACTGGAAGAGGAGGATCGCCTGGTCGTAGTGGCCCAACTGGAAGTGGCTCTCCCCGTCCGCATAATAGTAGAGCGCCCGCTCCTCGGGTGCCAGCATGCTGAGTTTGGGCAGGAAGGTGTCGAAATATTCTGTCGCCTTTTTGTAGTCCCAGTCGTAGTAGTAGCACAGTCCGATATACGCTTTGTAGCGTGCGTTGAGCTTGTACGACTGGTCGAGTCGTTGGAAGATGAGGAGTGCCTCGTGGTATTTCTGCGACTGGAAATACTCCAGGGCACGCCCCAAAGCCTCCGTGTCGGCCTCCTTGCCTTGTGGGAAGACCGACACGGAAACGAAGCATAATAGGATAAGGAGAAGCCTCCTTAGTCTCATTCTGTATAGAAATTGATCAGTCGGGTGAGCGCCTGCTGGCATACCGGGCAGAATACCGGATGCTCATTCGTGCGCATACGGCAGTCCTTGCATCCGCGCCACACACCCTTCAGCGAGTAGCCAGCACCCTCGTAGAGGCCGACGCCCTCCTCTTTGCCGATGAGGTTCTCCCACTTGTTGTGGAAGTTGACCTTCGTGGTGATGTTCGGTTCCCACGGCTCGATATCGTGCGGGTACATCGGAATCTGCTCCGCCTCATAGGCATACTCGTCGGCAAGGCCGGCAAACGAGTGGCCAAACTCATGGACGACCACGGGCTTGAAGGCCTTGTGGTGGGCCATGGCGAGGTTGTAGCTATTGAGGATGCCGCCACCACCATAGTTTTCCGTGTTCACCAACACGATGATGTGCTCGTAGGGCGTGCCCGCCAGGCAGTCGTGGAGCGCCTTCAGATGGAGCGTTGTCAGGTAGCGGTCGCTATAGAACGTGTCGAAATGGCTTCTCAGGGGCGTGTCCTTCCACACTCCCTTGCCCGGCTCTGAGGTGCCGCTCTCCTGGGAGGGAGCCTCTACGGCCACGACATTGAAGCGGTCGCGCATCGACTTGAACGGTTCGTGGGCGAAGATGGCCTCGGTAGCCGTCCGGCAGTCGGCCTCGAAGGTAGCCATCTCCTCCTGCTTGTAGCCCTCGGCCAGGAAGGCGATATGGATGCAACGGGAGGTGTCGCGTGCCTGCTGGAGCGTGACGTAAGGTGTGACGCTATTCTCGCCAATATGGCGGATGAGGATGTCGGTAGGCACGACCGTGTGCGTCATGGAGGCCGTCACCTCGCGTCGGTTGTTCTTCAGTTCTACCGTCACATCGACCGTATCCTTCGGATAGGGGATGAGGAATACGTTCTCAAAGGATCGTGTCGTCGTCTCGGCCTCAGGGTAGGAGAGCCACTCCTGGAAGAGCGTGGAGAAGGAGTTGCGATAGACGATCTCGCCCGAGCGATGGTCGCGGACGGTAATCTGGCCATTGCCCTCCACGGGGAGTTCGGCCAGGTGCTGGCGCTTGCCATACCAACGCGGGATGCGGTTGAGTTGGTCGAGTGCGATCCATTGCTGCTTGGAGTTGCCCGCAAAGATGTAGTCGATACGAAGCGTGGCATCCGTAAAATAGCTGTCAAATTGCTGTGCGAAGACAGACGAGCAGCAAAGCAGAAGGAAAACGAATGATAGGATTTTCTTCATGTTGATTGTATTGCTAACTGTTTGGATTTTACTTTTGTTTGTTTGTGTTGCTAACTGTTTGGCGCTTGTTTGCCAATATTGCTAACAACTTGTTTTTGTGCCTGTTGGACTCCTTTGATCCATACCACCTCCTTGACGATCCTCCCGTCATATTCCGCCACGTCGAGGTCGATGATCACGTGGCCCTGCTGGTGGTTCTCATGACTGTCGCCCATCTCGCGCTCGATGGCCTTGAGCGCCTCCTGCAGATGGTCGAGCGAAAGCGGGGTGTCGGCATAGGCCAGGAGGTTGAGAAAACGGTCGGACTGGATGCCGATGGGCGTCGTCCAAACCGCTTCTCCAAAGACGATTCCGGGCAGCAGATGGCGCAGCCGCGACTGCGCTTCGTCTATGTTTTTCTGCTGTAGAATATTGGATCCAATGGCGAGTGTAATCTTCATGTGTGCAAAAGTAATGAAAAAAAATGAGACCAACCCGTCCGCAAATAGAAAGAATTTAGTAAATTTGCGGGCAAAATACTTTTCGGGCTATATGAAACGACTCTCATTATTCACGCTTCTCTTGCTGATAGGATTCTGTTTGCCCCTCCAGGCTCAGATCAGATGGAACCAAAGATGGCAAGACTACATCGACCGATACAAGGACATCGCCATCGTCGAGATGCACAAATACGGCATCCCTGCCAGCATCACCCTGGCCCAGGGGCTGCTGGAGAGCGGAGCCGGCACGAGCGAGCTTGCCACGAAGGGCAACAACCACTTTGGTATCAAGAGCCACGGCTGGGGAGGCCGGACCATGCGCCATGACGACGACCGCAGGGGCGAGTTGTTCCGCGTCTATGACTCCCCCTTGGAGAGCTACGAGGACCATAGCAAGTTTCTTGCCAACCGGGCCCACTACAAGAGCCTCTTCACTTTGGACAAGACCGACTACAAGGGATGGGCCCACGGACTGAAGCGTGCGGGCTATGCCACCAACCCCAAGTATGCCTACCGGCTGATCGACATCATCGAAGCCTACCGCCTCTACGAGCACGACAAGGCCAGCCCTATCGTCCGCCACGATCCCAACCGCGACTTGGCCGTGACGCAGGGCACCCCCATCAACAAGCCTGACTTTAGCCAGGTCAATGTCCATCGCATCCTGAAGTATAACGACAACTTCTATGTCGTGGCCCGCGAGGGCGACACTTACGCCTCTATCGGCAAGGAGATGGATATCCGCGCGCGCCATCTGGCGAAGTTCAACGACCGCGAGGTGAAAGCGAAGTTGAAGGCTGGCGAGGTGGTCTGGCTCTCCAAGAAGCAGAAGCGCGCTCCGAAGTCGCGCTACAAGAAGCAGCCGTACTACCAAGTCAAGGACGGCACCAGTTTCTATCAGGTCTCCCAGATGTTTGGCATCCAGCTCAAGCGACTGAAACGGATGAATCCGCAACTTGCCTCGCGCGACTACAAAGTGCGTGTGGGCGACCGGGTGCGCATTTACTAAGTCAAAAGGGGTTTGCCCCCGTCGGCAGACGCGACCGGGTCCGCCATCAAAACAACTGAAGACAACAAAGACAACAGAAGTCAAAGAAGACAACAGAAGTAAACGAAGAAAATGAAACAAGAAGAAGATATCAGAAATGCAGTAGAATGTATGCGCAAGGGTGGGGTGATCCTCTATCCGACCGACACGGTATGGGGTATCGGCTGCGACGCCACCAATGCCGAGGCCGTGGCCCGCGTCTATCGTATCAAGCAGAGAGACGACGCCAAGGCCCTCATTTGTCTGGTCGATAGCGACGACCGCCTCCAGCGCTATGTACGCCAAGTGCCTGCCGTGGCCTGGGACTTGATAGACGCCACGACCGACCGTCCGACTACCTTGGTCCTCGACCATGCCGTCAACCTCGCCCCCAACCTCATCTCCGAGGACGGGTCTGTGGGCATCCGCATCACCAACGAGGCCTTCTCCAAGGCCCTTTGCTACCGCATGCAGAAGGCTATCGTGAGTACCTCGGCCAACATTAGCGGGATGCCGACGGCACAAAACTACCGCGACATCGACCCCGCCATCCTCGAGGCCGTCGATTACGTCTGCGAGACCAGACGGCAGGAGCACAAGCCCCACAAGCCGTCGAGCATCATCAAGCTGACGGCCGATGGCGTGGTGACGGTCATCAGAAAATAAGCAAGCATAGGACAAGCAAGCATAGGAATAAGTAAGCATAGAAAGCAAGCATAGGAAATAAGCAAGTCAATGGACATCCTCAAAGGACCGAACAAGACGGTCAAGGAAACCCAATCCCTCATATTGCGCATCGACCGATGGCGGAGCAAGCACGTCTCCGACCGCCAGTTTCTGTTGCTGCTCGCCTTTGTCATAGGATTCTTGGCAGCAGTATCAGCCTGGGTGCTCCACTTCATCATCCATCAGATCAAACTACTGATCACCTCGGGCTTCAGCATCACGGGCATCAACTGGCTCTACCTGGTCTATCCGATTATAGGCGTGTGGCTGACCTCCCTCTTCATCAAATATGTCGTGAGAGACAACATCTCCCACGGCATCACGCGCGTGCTCTATGCCATCGCGACGAAGAAGAGCCACCTCAAGCCCCACAACACCTGGTCGTCGGTCGTGGCCTCGGCCATCACCATCGGCTTTGGTGGATCCGTGGGAGCCGAGGCCCCGATCGTCCTGACGGGATCGGCCATTGGCTCCAACCTCGGCCAGCTCTTCCATTTGGAGCGCAAGCGGCTGATGCTCCTCGTGGGTTGTGGCGCCTCGGCAGCCGTGGCAGGCATTTTTAAGGCCCCGATAGCGGGACTGGTCTTCACGATCGAGATCCTGATGGTCGATCTGACCATGGCCTCGCTCCTGCCCATCCTCATCTCCTCGGTCACGGCCACCTGCTTCTCCTACCTCTTCACGGGCGAGGCCTCGATGTTCAATTTCCATACCGACGACATCTTCCAGCTCGACCGTCTCCCAGCCACCATCCTCCTGGGTGTGGGCTGTGGCTTCGTCTCCATCTACTTCATGCGCACGATGTCGTGGTGTGAGGACGGCTATGCGCGACTGGCCAAGCGACCCTACGTCAAGCTCCTCATGGGAGGTCTCACCCTGAGCACGCTCATCTTCCTCTTTCCGTCGCTCTATGGCGAGGGCTACGACACCCTGGCCGTCTTCATCGAGGGCAAGACCGAGACCGACTGGGATACCGTCATGCAGGAGTCGCTCTTCGCGGGCAAGGGCGAGTGTCTCGTCCTCTATGTGGCCCTGGTGGTCATCACGAAAGTCTTTGCCACGAGTGCCACCAATGGTGCGGGCGGTTGTGGTGGTACCTTTGCCCCCTCGCTCTTCATCGGCGGATCCTTCGGCTTCCTCTTCGCGCGCCTGTGGAATCAGTATGAGCTCGGGGTCTATGTGCCCGAGAAGAATTTCACGCTCTATGGCATGGCGGGTGTGATGGCGGCTGTCATGCACGCCCCCCTGACGGGTATCTTCCTCATCGCCGAACTGACGGGTGGCTATAGCCTCTTCATCCCGCTCATCGTCGTGGCCGTGAGTGCCTACCTCACGATCTCCATCTTCGTGAGCCATAGCATCTATGCGCTCCGACTGGCCCGCGAGGGCAAACTGCTCACCCACCATACGGACCACTCGGTCCTGACCTTGATGAGCATGGATAGCATCATCGAGCGCGACTATACCTCCGTGCGGCCCGATATGGAGATGGGCAAACTGGTGCTCGCCATCAGTAGCAATCGCCACAACTACCTGCCCGTGACCGACGACAACGACAACCTCCTGGGAGAGATCGACCTGACGAAGGTGCGCAACGTCATCTTCCGTACCGAGTTCTACCATCGCTTCACGGTACGCCAGCTCATGACCCTGCCGCCTGCCACGCTTGCCGCTACCGACTCCATGGAGCTCGTCATGCGGACGTTTGACAAGACGGGCGCCGACTACCTGCCCGTGCTGAGCGTGGAGGGCCATCTGGTCGGCTACATCTCCCGCACGCGCATGTACACTATGTATCGGCAGGTCATCCGCGACTATAGCACGGAGTAAGCTTGGCTGCGCCCGCGGGTCGAAGGGCTTTGCCACACCCGCAAGGCCTTGGCTGCCTCTGTATGGCCTTTGCCACACCTGCAAGCCCTTGGCTTCCTCCGTAAGGTTTTTGCTACCCACCCGTAAGGCTTTGGCCGCCCTCGTCCAACGAAAAGAAAAAGAAATCATAAGAAATGGAAAAGAAAGACTTAAAGATCATATTCATGGGAACGCCCGAGTTTGCCGTGGCTTCCCTTCGTGCTTTGGTAGAGAATGGCTATCAGGTCGTGGCCGTGGTCACGCAGCCCGACAAACCCGTGGGCCGCCATCAGGACCGCCTCCAGCCCCCTGCCGTCAAGGTCTATGCCCAGGAGCACAATATCCCCGTCCTCCAGCCCGTGAAGATGAAGGACTCCGAATTTGTGGAGGCGCTTCGGGCCTATGAGGCCGACCTCCAGGTGGTCGTGGCCTTCCGTCTCCTGCCCGAGATTATCTGGGATATGCCCCGCTTTGGCACGTTCAACGTCCATGCGGCCCTCCTGCCCCAGTATCGTGGCGCAGCCCCCATCAACTGGGCCGTCATCAATGGCGAGACCGAGACGGGCGTGACAACCTTCTTCCTCGACAAGGATGTCGATACGGGCCGCATCATCCTCCAGAAGCCATTCCCCATCCCGGCCGATGCCGACGTGGAGTATGTCTATGACGGACTGATGAACCTCGGGGCTGGACTGGCCCTGGAGACCATCGACCTGATGCTGGCCCATGACGGCAATATTCCGAGCAAGGACCAGCAGCAGATCATTGATGAGGCTCAGTTGGGCGAACTCAAGCCTGCCCCCAAGATCTTCAAGGAGACTTGCGAGATCCAATGGCAGCAGATGGCCAAGCAGCTCCACAACTTCGTCCGCGGTCTGAGTCCCGTGCCTGGATCGTGGACTACCGTCTCCGTGGATGGCAAGCCGACCACCACGCTCAAGATCTACAAGGCTGCTCCTACCGCCCGTCCGGCTACCGGCGCCCCTGGCACCTTCGTTCTCGAAAAGAGCCACATCTATGTCAACACTACCGACCTCCAGCTCGAACTCCTCGAGGTGCAACTCTCGGGCAAGAAGCGCATGGACGCCCGATCCTTCGTCAATGGCGTGCGGACCGTGGAGCGATAGGGTCGTTTGTGTCGTTTCAATACAGACTGCCGAGTAGGGAAAACAACCAATACAACTTTTACAACAAGTTGCAACCTTTCGCTTGAGCTGTCTTGCTGCAAGGTAAACAACAAAACACAACGCTTTCGATAAGCCATGCGCAGAACCGAGCTCGAGTTATGCCATGGCGAGAAAGGGTACCATGAAATGGAACGCTTCGCCTTGGACTTTCCTGCTGATTGTCCTGGCGAAGCGTTTCATTTTATATCACGTTTTCTCGCCATCCTATATATATAGGGGAGAGAACGTCTGAGGTTATATCACTTTTATTCTGTTTATTCCGTTGCCTTCTTGCGCGGGCTACGACGAGCGGTCTTGGGAGCAGCCTTCGGCTTCGTCTCCTTGGAGGCCTTTGTGCTCTCCTTGCAAGCGCCCTTGGTAGCACCCTTGCGCGAACCTTTGGCCGTCTCCTTGGCAGGGTTCTTGACTTCTTCCTCCAGCTGGTCGATCTGGTCGTGGAGCTTACTGTTCTCCGACTCGAGTTTTTCGACGCGAGCCTGCAGGCGCGAAGCCTCTTTGCCCTTCAGTTCGATTTCGTCGCTTTGGTTGCGGATGGTCGTGAGGAGGGAGTTGAGCTCGTCGTCCTCGATCGACTCCGGGTAGAGCTGGCGCACGCGACTGAGGAAGTCGCCCAGGATGTTCATATAGTTGGAGAAGGCATCGAAGGGCGAGGAGAAGATGCCCCTTTCCACGCCCACGTTCGACTGCTTGGTGGACATCATGCGGAAGTTGTTGGACGCCTGTAGATACATCCAGTCGAGGTTGAGGGCCGGGTCGTCGATGATGCGTACGCGCTCCGCCACGCTATAGAGCTTGTTGACCGCCTCCTGCTGCATGGGGTTGCCGAGCCATGTGCTGACGTCTCGCTCCTCGTCCATCCACGAGAGCGCCACGGGCACGTTGGCCTCGCCCATGCTCTTGAGTTTCATGCATACCTCCGTAGGCGTGGAGAACGTGATGCCCCGCTTGCGAGCACATTCGGGAAGGGCGCGCAGAAACTCCAGGATGCCGCTGGAGAGCGGTTGCGAGATGCCGATGGCCGATAGGTTCATGAAGATATTGACCAGTTGCTCCTCCTCGGGCAGTTTGGCGATCTTGTCGATATAGTTGTCGGCAAAGAGCGGATACTCCTCCCAGTCGGAGTTGTTGAATCGGAGGGCAATGTCGTCGGAGAGCGTGTAGTCTCTCAGGAGCAACTTGAGGTTGGGGTTGAGCGCGCAATGGTAGAGATAGTGCGGGCTCTTCCATCCCAGCACGTGCTGCGCACCCTCCGTGAGCAGTCCTTTGAATCCCATGTCGGCCACGACCTCTCCGATCTCGTCCTTGTAGATGAGGCCCGAGTTGCGGAAGATCTTCGGTTCCTGTCCGAAATACTCCTTGATCTTCTCCGCCTGCAACTTCACCTCGTCGCGGAAGACCTGCTCGTCCTTGAGCGAGGAGAGACCGTGGGAGTAGGGCTCGGCCAGAAACTCCACGCAGCCCGTCTGGTTGAGCTCCTGCAGTTTGTCGAGCACCTTTGGCGCATGGAGCTCCAGTTGCTCCATACCCACGCCCGAGAGCGAGAACGCCACCTTGAAGTAGTCGCCATGCTCCTTGATCATCTCCCCGATCGTGTTGAGCGCGGGCATGTAGCTTCGGTCCACGATGTCGGCTATGCTTCGCTCGTTCTCGTAGTCGTCGTAGTAGTAGTGGTCGGCTCCGATGTCGAAGAAGCGGTAGCGCTTGAGGTGTACGATCTGATGTATCTCGAAATATAAGCAAATAGTTTTCATCTCTGATTTTTATTTATTTTGTTTTATTGGTATGAGGCCCCCCTGCTGTCGAGGGCCTCCTGCTGTCGAGGGTCTCCTGCTGTCGATGGCTTCTGTGGATGAGGGCTCCTCCTTCTGTCAAGGCGTTTCCCCCCATACGCGGTCTCCGCCTTATTGCCAGCCGAGCGTCTGCCTATAGAGTTGGCGTATCCATGCGCCCACTTTCTCCCATGTGATTTGATCGACCTCGTGCTTGCCCTCCTTGGAGAGATAGTCGAAGAGGCTGTCGTTGTTGCAGATGCTATAGATGGCGTCTGCCAGGGCCTGCGTGTCCCAGTAGTCCACCTTGATGCAGTTGGTCAGTATCTCGGCACATCCGCTTTGGTAGGAGATGATCGATGGCGTGCCACATTGCATGGCCTCCAAGGGCGATATGCCAAAGGGTTCCGATACCGAGGGCATGACATAGACGTCCGAGTCCTTGAGACACTCATAGACCTGGTTTCCGCGCATGAATCCCGGGAAGTGGAATCGGTCCGAGATGCCCCGTTCTGCCGCGAGATAGATCATTTGGTTCATCATGTCTCCCGATCCCGCCATACAGAATCGGATGTCGCTCGTGCGATGGAGCACCAAGCTGGCCGCCTCGACGAAATATTCCGGTCCCTTCTGCATGGTGATGCGTCCGAGAAACGTCACGATCTTCTCCTTGCCCCGATGGTCGGGCCTTGGCAGGGCCGCCACCTCCGGCTTGAGCGGATAGACCGCGTTGTGGACCGTGAAGACCTTGCGCGGGTCCTGGTGATACTGGTTGATGACCGTCTGCCGCGTCAGTTCGCTCACGCACATGATGCAGTCGGCGTTGTCCATGCCGTCCTTCTCTATCGCATAGACCGTGGGGTTGACTTGTCCGCGCGACCGGTCGAAGTCGGTGGCGTGGACGTGTATGCAGAGCGGCTTTCCGCTCACCTGCTTGGCGTGGATGCCAGCCGGGAAGGTGAGCCAGTCGTGGGCGTGGATGATGTCGAAGTCCTCGGTCCTTGCCACCACTCCCGCTATGATGGAGTAGTTGTTGATCTCCTCGTGGAGGTTGGCCGGGTATCCGCCTGCAAACTCCATGGCTCCCAGTTCGTTGACGTTCATGTGGCCGAAGTCGGCATAGATATGGTCGCGCAGCCGGTAGTAGTAGTCGGGCGTCATCAGTCCGCCGAGCCTCTGCTCCACGAAGCCATAGTCCACGTCGCGCCACACGATCGGCACGCGGTTCATGGCCACGATCCGGCAGTAGGACTGGTCCTCGTCGCCAAAGGGATGCGGCAGGCAGAGCGTGATATCGACGTCGCCCTGCGCGTGGAGTCCCTCCGTGATGCCGAAGTTAGCCGTCGCCAGTCCGCCATAGACGTGGGGAGGATACTCCCATCCAAACATTAATACCTTCATATTCTTATATTAGAGCCTTCCTTGTTTCTTTACTTAGCGTACTTATACTTTTCGAGCAATTCGTTGGCGCGCAGCACCTCTCCCACGTTCATGGCGAAGGAGATGCCCCCTCGTCCCTTGAAGGGCGGGTTGCCGTCGAAGAGTTCGGGTAGCGTGCCCACGCAATGTTGGAGCACCTGGTCCTCGTAGCCCGCCATCTGTCGCTCCACGAAGCTGATGCGCGACCGCTTGTAGAGTTTCAGACAGGCCTCGATATAGAATCCCGCCAGCCAGGGCCATGCCGTGCCCTGATGGTAGGCGTAGTCCCTCTGCGTCTGCGGTCCGACATACATCGGGTTGTATCCCCCGCTCTTGGGCGAGAGCGTCCGCAGTCCCTTGGGCGTGAGCAGTTCGCGCGTGCAGATATCGACGATGCCCTTCTTCTGTCGCTCGTCGAGGGGTGAGTAGTCGAAGGCCGCGGCAAAGATCATGTTCGGTCTCACGCTCCAGTCCGTCATGGCCCCATCGACATAGTCGTAGAGATAGCCGTACTCGTTGAGGAAGGTCTCGACAAAGGCCCCCTTCGTCTGGTCTGCCAACTGGTCCAGTCGGTCGGCCTCGCCGGCGTCGCCAAACTCCCGTTTCATGGAGGCTACGAATCGCAGGGCGTTGTACCATAGGGCGTTGATCTCGACGATATAGCCCGTGCGTGGCACGACGGGCTGGCCGTTGGCCGTGGAGTTCATCCAGGTGATCGGCTCCTCGCGCCCCTCGGCATAGAGGAGACCGTTGTCGTCGAGGCGCAGGTTGGGATGGCCTCCCCGGATGACGTAGTCCACCAGTTCGCTCGCCAGGCTTCCGTAGAGCTTGTGGGCTCGCTCGCGTCTCACGGCCTTGGCATACTGCTGGATGGTCCATACGGCCCAGAGTCCCACGTCGGGCTTCTCCATCTCGTAGATGCTGACCGTCATCGGCTGGCCCGTCATGAGCTGGCGCAGCCCCTTGGCCGCCGTCTCCATCACCTCCTCAAATCGTGTGCGCTCGCCGCCCGGGAGCGTCAGTCCGGGCAGGGCGATAAAGGTGTCGCGTCCGCGGCATTTGAACCACGGGTATCCCGCCAGGATATAGTTCTCTCCTTCCTTCGAGCGGTTGAGAAACTGGTGTGCGGCGTTGTAGAGGCAATGTACGAAGTTGTCTCTCGGTATGCGCTTCTCGCGCTCCTCCTCGAAGATGGGTGCGAGGGTGGCGGTATCGCTTTTCGAGGTCGATGCGGCAAAGATGATGCTCTCTCCCTTCTTGATCGGCAGTTCGAAGTAGCCCGGCACGTAGAGGTCCTCTCGCGAGGCGTATCCGCGCTCCTGCTCCTTGGGATATTCCAGGTCGCGATACCAGTCGGGGTGGAAGACAAACGTGGGCTTCTTCGAGAATTGCATATATAAATAAGGATAGCCCGCGTACATCCTCGTGCGTATGCCGTTTTCGATCTCCTCGTATTCGCGGCTGGCCGTCGGGTTCTCGTGCGTAAACTGCTTCACGCTCCTGAAGGCCAGGAAGGGCCTGAAGCGCAGTTTCGTCTCGGAGTGGGCATCGACGAGGGTGTAGCGGATGAGCACGCGGTCGTCGTAGTGCTGAAAGACCAGTTCCTTGCGCAGCTTCACGCCTCCCACGCGGTAGAGCGTGGTGGGCACCTTCTCGCAGTCGAATTCTCGGATGTATTTATGTCCGTTGGGGCTGAAGGCCTCGCCTTTGTATTTGTGCAGCCCGAGTTGGAATTCCACGCCATGCTGGATGACGGACGGGTCGAAGGAGCTGAGAAGCACGTGGTTGTCATCGTCGAGTTCGGGTATCGGTACCACGAGCAGCCCGTGATACTTGCGTGTGTTGCAATCGACGATAGTCGAGCAGGCGTAGGCTCCCGATCGGTTGGTGCGTAGCAACTCCCTCGGCAGCGACTCTTGCAAGTTGGTCATCAGCGCTTTCTCGAATCTTAAATAACTCATATCGTTTAGTTTATTATGTGTTTGCGGCAGCTTTTGGCAGGTCGGCTCGTTCCAGCCTTAACGCTTTTTTGCTTTCCGTGCCTCAAAATTACACATTTTCTTTCGGTTCACAAAGAAAAAGTGAGAGTTTTTTTTGAGGTTCATCCGATATTTGGAGTGACACATTGAATTCTGTCGTTGCATGACATGGTAACACTTGGAAAGGTTTGAACAATAATGAATGACTCCCTTAATCAAGTAAAAGATAATATTCTGCCACAAAGTTCGTTATACATGAAGAATACTAACAAGGGTTACACCACATGATAGATGTCAAAGTATTGAAAGACCACATGTATGACGTGATATCGGCCATACATGAGGTGCATCGCGAGCTCGGATCGGGCATCAATGAGTTTTGCTACCAAGAGGGCTTGGAGTTGGAACTACAAGAAAGGAACATCGCTTATTCGCGTGAGGCTCCGTTTCACCCCACCTATCATGGCAGGGCCATGCAGGCGAGCTTTCGTGTGGATTTTATCTGTAAGCAAGATATTGTAGTGGAATGCAAGGCTGTCCTTGAGTTGACCAACGAACATAGGGCGCAGCTGTTCAACTATATGCGGTTGTTGGGTTTGCCGTGCGGCATTCTTGTGAACTTCTCTCCACGCTTTATGCAGATAGAGAGGTACTTTTATGATTCTGAGTTAAAGAAGGTTGTTACAACAAAAGGTACCGCCTTTACCTTCTAATCTACGTGCGGGACATGTTTCCTGTCGACGCATGTGGACACATGGGAAAACAACTCGAACAACTTTTACAACAAGTAACAACGCTTCGCCAGGATACCGCCTCTTCGAGGCCCATACGGACTAAGAGCTGCTTGTTGGGAAACAACAAAATACAATGCTTCGCCTTCGACATGTTTCCTGCCGACGCACGTGGATACATGGGAAAACAACTCGAACAACTTTTACAACAAGTAACAACGCTTCGCCAGGATATCGCCTCTTCGAGGCCCGTGCTGAACAAGGGTTGCTGCAAGGGAAACAACTATGAACAACGCTTCGCCTTGGACACGTTTCCTGCTGGTTGTCCTGGCGAAGCGTTGTATTATGTTGTTTACCTTGCAGCAAGATTGTAAACACGCGAAGCGTGTAGGTTGTTACTAGTTGTAAAAGTTGTATTTATTGTTTTCCCTAATTCAGCAGGATTTTTTGTCCCCGCGAAGCGTTGTTACTTGTTGCAGATGTAGTTTTTCCTTATCATCAGAGTGGGGCGAAACCGAAAAGTAGGTGAAAAAATCGGATTTTCCATACATTCTTGGAATTATATTGGTAACTTTGCCCCGCATTAGCGTTGTGGAAGTTGTGCGGAAATGGCATGGAAGTTGCATGGAAGCGCAATGGAAGTTGTGCGGAAGCGCAATCGATTCTGTGGGCTGGCGTCTTAGGACCCGATAGAAACAAACGCTATGGCCCGATAGAAAACACTATAGATAAGGAGAGAATGATGAAAGAGAGGGATGAGAAGAAAGGAAGGAAAGAGATGGAAGAGGGGAATGAGAAAGAGATGGAAGAGAAAAATGACGGGCAACGGAAGAAGGCCATTGACCGCGTGACGATAGGCGGCAGCATAGTCAATGGCGTGCTGCTGGTCTTCAAGTTTGTGGCAGGCGTGCTGGGCGGTTCGGCTGCTATGATAGCCGATGCCGTCCACTCGTTGAGCGACTTCGTGACCGACCTTGTCGTGCTGGTCTTCATCCGGTTGAGCGGTAAGCCGCAGGACAAGGGCCACGACTACGGGCATGGGAAGTATGAAACCCTCGCCACGGCCCTGATCGGCGGCATGCTGCTGGCCGTGGGTGTGATGATCTGTGTGGAAGGCGTGAGCAAGATCTGGGACGCGCTCCATGGCGTGGTGCTGCCGCAGCCCGGGTGGATAGCCCTCGTGGCCGCCCTGCTGAGCGTGGTCTCCAAGGAGTGGTGCTACCGCTTCACGGTCCGTGTGGGCCGACGCTATCAGTCGTCGGTAGTCGTGGCCAATGCCTGGCACCATCGTTCCGACGCCCTCTCCTCCGTGGGCACGAGCGTGGGTATCGGTGGCGCCATCCTCCTGGGCGACCAATGGACTATCCTCGACCCCCTGACGGCCGTGGCCGTGAGTGGCTTCATCGTCTGGGAGGCCGTGAGGCTCATTCGCGAGTCGGTCGGCGACCTGCTGGAGGCCAGCCTGCCCGACGAGGTGGAGCAAGAGATCTCGCGCCTCGTCTGCGAGGAACCGGGCGTGAGCGGACTCCACAACCTCCGCACGCGCCGCATTGGCGACCACTACGCCATCGAAATGCACGTCCGCATGCCGGGCGCCATGACGCTCTACGAGGCCCATCGCCACGCCACGGCCATCGAACAGAATATCAAGCACGCCTTCGGATCCTCCACCCACGTCATCGTCCACCTCGAACCGCTCAAGGAAAATGGGGCGTATGTGGAGCCGTGATGCATCGGGCGGGAGACTGCCGTATATGGAGCCGTGAGTGTTGGGCGGGAGATTGGCGTTTGTGGCCCCTTGATGCGTCGGGCGGGAGTCTGACGTATATGGATCCGTGAGTGTTGGACGGGAAATTGACGTATGTGGAGCCGTGATCCGTCGGACGGGAGACTGCCGTATGTGACCCCTTGACGCCAGCAATCGACCTACAACGAACTGTAGAACCGAAAAAACTCAGAGGCGTGCAATATTTTTCTGCCTCGTCCGTTCTTCCTATTAGGACAGTACGTTTGGCGGCATTGAAACTGCACGTGTCGCAGCCTATTGAGACTGGCCGTGTGACGGCTTATGGAGACCGTGCGCAAGGCAGCAGAAGGGGCGGCCTCAGTCGCAAGTAGCGACCGACGGCCTGCCTAAGATAGGAGAAACGCCAGTCGCAAGTAGCGACCGACGGCCTCTCGTAGAAATGATGAAACGACTGCCCCCATGCAAGACCCGCGGGCCGAGGGGCAGCCATCACAAAACAGACGACGAATGAAATCAGACAATATGGGAAACCGCCGCTTCAAGGACCTCCTGGAGGCATCCATGAAGTCGAAGGACACGGAGGAATGGCTCGACGTCCATTTCACGCGCCCCATCGGCCTCTTCTTCGCCCTCATCTGGGAGCGACTGGGCGTCCATCCCAACACCATCACCATCATCTCCATCTTCCTCGGCCTGGCCGCGGGATGGATGTTCCACTACACGGACACGCTCCACAACCTCATGGGCGTCGTGCTGCTGATGCTGGCCAACTTCTGCGACTCCACGGACGGCCAGTTGGCGCGCCTGACGGGTCAGAAGACCATGATCGGCCGATGCCTCGACGGATTTGCGGGCGACGTGTGGTTTTTCGCTATCTATCTGGCCCTCGTCTTCCGCCTTTGGCCGCAACCCCTTCCCGGTCTCGAAACCCGTTGGGGCGTCTGTGCCCTGGCAGCCTGTGCCGTGGCGGGCCTCTTGAGCCACTCCCCCCAGAGTTCCCTCGCCGACTACTACCGCCAGGTCCACCTCTTCTTCCTCAAGGGTCGCGAGGGGTCGGAGCTCGACAGTAGCCTCCACGAGAGCCAGGAGCTCGCCCGGTTGCCCCGTCGTGGCGCTTTCTGGGCCCGCGCCTTCCACTACAACTACCGCAACTACTGCCGCAGCCAGGAGCGCCGCACGCCTCAGTTTCAGGCCCTCATGGACCGTCTCCGCACCACCTACGGCTCGCCCGCCTTGGCCCCGCAGCCTTGGAAGGACGCCTTCCTCCAGGGCAGCCGCCCGCTCATGTGGATGACTAACTTCCTGACCTTCAACTCGCGTGCCATCCTCATCTACGCCACCTGCCTGCTCGACTGCCCGTGGGTCTATCTCTTCATGGAGATCGTGGTCTATAACCTCATCTATGTCTCCATGCACACGCGCCACGAGAACCTCTGCGCCCACATGGCCGCCTGCCTCGAAACGGCTGCTCCCACGACCGCCCGTCCGGGCTTCTGCGAGACCGACGACGACCTCGTGGACCACGAGGCTGCTTCCTGCGACACCCGGGCCGACATCGAGCCGTAGGGCGTGGAGAAAAAAACTGCCAGGGGGGTCGAGGCCGCTTCCTGCGAGCCACAAGCGCCCTGAACTTTATCAGACACCAAGAGAGGGTCAATCGTGCGCTGAAACATTGAAACAATTGAAACGTTTGATACGATTAGGACGACAGGAGTGATTGGGACGACAGGAATGATTAGGACGACAGGAGTGATTAGGACGACTGGAACGATTGGAATGACAGGAGCGATTGGAAAGACAGGAACAATTGGGACGACAGGAACAATTGGAACAACTGGAACGGAAGTCCTCCAAGCCTCCATGTAGCTTATAGCTATTTGGAATATTGGAATACTGGAATACTGGAATACTGGAATAAAGGAATACTGGAATACAGGAAATACTGGAATACAGGAAATATAGAAATATAGAAAGATGACAGGAGAGATCAAGGGATACCTGCTCGATTATGGCGGAACGCTCGACACGGCTGGCTGCCATTGGGGCAAATTTATCTGGCATGGCTACGAGCGATGTCGTGTAGGCGTGGCGTGGGACGACTTTCGCGAGGCCTACGTCCATACGGAGCGTGCCCTGGGCCAGGGCGGGATCATCCTCCCGACCATGACCTTTCGCGAGACGCTTGCCACGAAGATCGGGATGCAGATCGGTCGTCTGCGGGAGCGCGAGGCTCTGTCCTCGGATAGCGACACGCGGGCCTTGGAGGAACGCCTCCTGCTCGACCTCTATGGCGAGGTATTGCGACAGATGGAGGCCAACCGCCCCGTGCTGGCCCAGCTGGCCGACCGCGCGCCCCTGGCCCTCGTGAGCAACTTCTATGGCAACCTGCCTACCGTGGTGGAGGAGATGGGCATAGGCTCCTATTTCCAGACCGTGGTGGAGAGTGCCGCCGAGGGCATACGCAAGCCCGACGCCCGCCTCTTCGAGATCGCCCTCGATCGGCTCGGGCTCCAGCCCCAGGAGACCATGGTCGTGGGCGACAGTCTGAAGAACGACATCCTGCCGGCCCACTCCCTGGGTTGCGCCACGGCCTGGCTCCAGGGTGAGGGATGGAACAACGACCAGCACGAGCCGCCTGCCGAGACCCACGCGATTACGTCGCTCGCCCAGCTGCTCCAGCTCCCGTGAATCGAAACGAGGAAAGTGCTCCCGATCCCGTGAATTGAAGCGAGGAAAGTGCTCCGGATCCCGTGAATCGAGGCGAGGAAAGTGCTCCAGCTCACGTGAATCGAAGCGAGGAAAGTGCTCCCGATCCCGTGAATCGAAGCGAGGAAAGTGCTCCCGATCCCGTGAATCGAAGCGAGGAAAGGTTGGGGACCCCCGAGACCCAAGGGAAGCGCAATCCATTTCGAACTGTACGCTTGAAGCGGGCTGAAAGCCCAGAAGCTCCTAGCCCAGGGCATCGCCCTGGGTATAATAGCAATCAACAAGACGCCCTGTAAGGGCAAAAGAATTGTTTATAGCCTGCTTCTTTAAAGCTTTTGCCCTTACAGGGCGACAGATTGGCGTTCATAATTACCCAGGGCGATGCCCTGGGCTAGGAACTTCTGCCCCTTCAGGGCGTATTGGGTAATTTCGACCGTACAGGTCGATCCATTTCCCAGTCGCGAGGGAAACCTCAAGAGAAAGGGTAGGGAAACCTCAAGGGAAAAATCCTCAGGGAGACTTCAAGGGAGAAATCCTCAGAGAAACCTCAAGGGAGACCCCAAGGGAGAAATCCTCAGAGAGACCTTACGAGAGAAATCCTCAGAGAGACCTCAGGGAGACCTCAAGGGAGAAATCATCAGGGAGACCTCAAGGGAGAAAAATCCCTGTTGGAGCCGCCCCAAAAAAATGGTGAGAAAGAAACCAACAAACAAATAAAAGAACTAACATAAAAGAGTAGTAATGAAACAAGAAGTGAAACCCGCCGAGGGCAAACTCGGCATCATGGTTGTAGGTTGCGGCGCCGTCGCCACGACCTTTATGACGGGAGTGCTGATGGTTCGCAAGGGCCTCTCCAAGCCTGTGGGATCCATGACCCAGTACGACAAGATCCGTGTCGGACGTGGCGCGGAGAAGAAGTACCTGCACTATGGCGATATCGTGCCGCTGGCCAAGCTCGACGACATCGTCTTCGGCACGTGGGACGCCTATCCCCAGAACGCCTACCAGGCTGCCGTCTATGCCGAGGTGCTCAAGGCCAAGGACATCGAGCCCGTGCGCGACGAGCTGGAGAAGATCGTGCCCATGAAGGCTGCCTTCGACGCCAACTACGCCAAGCGCATCACGGGCGACAACGTCAAGCAGGGACTCACGCGATGGGAGATGGTGGAGGCCCTGCGCCAGGACATCCGCGACTTCAAGCAGCAGAACGACTGCGCCCGCGTCGTCGTGATCTGGGCCGCTTCGACCGAGATTTACGTGCCCTATGACGAGGCCCACCACGCCACGCTCGCCAGCCTGGAGCAGGCTATGAAGGCCGACGACCGCGACCATGTCGCTCCCTCCATGTGCTACGCCTACGCGGCCCTGGCCGAGGGTGCTCCCTTCATCATGGGTGCCCCCAACACGACGGTAGATATCCCCGCCATGTGGGAGATGGCCGAGAAGACGAAGATGCCGATCGCGGGCAAGGACTTCAAGACCGGACAGACTCTCGTCAAGAGCGGATTCGCCCCGATCCTCAAGGTGCGCAACCTCGGACTCGCCGGCTGGTTCTCCACCAACATCCTGGGCAACCGCGACGGCCTCGTGCTCGACGAGCCCGCCAACTTCCACACCAAGGAGGTCAGCAAGCTCTCCACGCTCGAGACCATCTGCCGCGCCGAGGACCAGCCCGACCTCTATGGCAACATCTACCACAAGGTGCGCATCAACTACTACCCGCCGCGCAACGACAACAAGGAGGGATGGGACAACATCGACATCTTCGGATGGATGGGCTATCCGATGCAGATCAAGATCAACTTCCTCTGCCGCGACTCCATCCTCGCCGCCCCCTTGCTGCTCGACCTGACGCTCCTGAGCGACCTCGCCGCACGTGCCGGCCGCTACGGCATCCAGCGCTTCCTGAGCTTCTTCCTCAAGGCGCCCATGCACGACTTCACCAAGGGCGAGCAGGCCGTCAACAACCTCTTCGACCAGTATGTCATGCTGAAGAACGCCATCCGCGAAATGGGTGGCTATGAAGCCGATGAGGAGATCGACTAAGACCTTCGCGCTCGCGCTCACGATGCTCTGGACGACGGCCCTCGCGGCCCTCGCCCAGAGCGTCCGTGGCGTGGTGGTGGATGCCGTCACGCTCGACACCCTCGCCCATGCCACCCTCCAGTATGCCGACCAGCCGACGCCCTTCTCGGCCGACGCCCAGGGACGCTTCTCCCTGCCCAGGCGCGAGGGCCACGTGCTGCGCGTCTCCTCCGTCGGCTACCGCACGGAGCGCGTCCGCATCACGAGCCGCACTTCTTCGCGCGACCTCATCATCCGCCTCACGCCCTCCGACACCCAGCTGGCCGAGGTCTCCGTCAAGGCCAAGCGCAAGAAGGGCTACAAGCGCAAGGGCAACCCCGCCGTGGAGCTCATGCGCCGCGTCATAGCCGCCAAGGAGCGCACCAACCTCGAGTGCCACGACTTCTACCAGTACGACAAGTACCAGAAGATCACCATGGCCATCAACAACATCACGCCCGAGGAACTGCAGGGGAGCCTCTTCGCCTCCTCGCCCTGGCTGCTCGGACAGGTGGAGGTCTCGGAGTACAACAACCAGTTTGTCCTCCCCATCTCGGTCGATGAGACGGCCTCGACCCATCTCTACCGTCGCCACCCCGCCACCACGCGCGACCTCGTGCGCGGACAGACCACGCGCGGCATCTCCAAACTCATACAGACGGGCGACGTCTTCAACACCATGGCCAAGGACATCTTCTGCGACATCGACCTCTACGACGACCAGGTCACGTTCCTGCAGAAGCGATTCCCCTCGCCCATAGGATCTACAGCCATCAGTTTCTACCATTTCTATATCGAGGATACCGTGGCCGTGGCAGGCGACAGTTGCATCCGTCTCCAGTTTATGCCGGCCAACAACCAGGACTTCGGCTTCCGCGGCGAGCTCTACGTCCTCAACGACTCCTCGCTCCACGTCCGCCGATGCGTCATGCAGATGCCCCACGGCACGGGCGTCAACTTCGTCCAGTCGATCCGCTTCGAGCAGGAGTTTGAGCGGCTGCCCAATGGCGACTGGGCCCTGACCACGGACAACATGGTGGCCGAGCTCCAGCTGACGAGCCTGATCCAGCGCGCCATGGTCGTGCGCACCACGCGCCTCGACAACTATGCCTTCGACCCCATCGACGACCGCCTCTTCCGCGGCCATACCACGACCGTCTATGAGCCGCAGGCCAAGACGCGCGACGAGGCTTTCTGGGCCGAAAACCGACGCGCGCCCCTGACGCATGGCGAGGCCAACATGGAGCAGTTTATCCAGCAGATGCGCAAGACGAGCCGGTTCAAGTGGGTGATGGTCGGCGTCAAGGCCGTGGCCGAAAATTTCATCGAGACGGCCTCGGAGGGACGCAGCAAGATCGACATCGGACCGATCAACACCATCATCTCGCGCAACTTCGTCGATGGCATCCGTCTCAGGGCCTCGGCCCGGTCCACGGCCCAGCTCTCCCCCCATTGGTTTGGCGAGGGCTACTACGCCTACGGCACGAAGTCGGGCCACCACTACTATGACGGCAAACTGACCTACTCGTTCAACAAGCCGAAATACCAGCCCAACGAGTTTCCCGTGCGCACGATCAGCCTCGAATCGACCAAGGACGTGGAGTCGCCCTCCGACCGCTACCTGGAGCACAACAAGGACAATATCTTCATGTCCGTGAAGCCGCAGAAGGCGGAGCAGATGTATTTCTTCAACCGCCAGGCGCTCAACTTCACGTGGGAGACGGACTACGGACTGGCCTCCTCCCTCCAGCTCAAGACCGAGGCCGACCGCCCCACGGGCACGCTCTCCTTCCTCGCCCTCGACGGCACGCCCGTCTCCCGCATCCGCACCACGGAGCTCACGGCCTCGCTCGACTACCGCCCGGGCCAGAGCTACGTCAACACGAAGCAGCATCGCATAGAGGTCAACCTCGACGCGCCTCAGTTCACGCTCCGCCACACTATGGGCCTGCAGGGATTCCTGGGCGGGCAGTATCGCTACAACACCACGGAGTTCAAGGCCTACAAGCGACTGTGGCTCGCCTCGTGGGGACATTTCGACATGCGCCTCATGGCGGGGGCGGCCTGGAACCGCGCGCCCTACTTCATGCTCTGTCTGCCGGCCGTCAACACGTCGCTCTTCGAGCACCAGGGGTCGTTCAACCTCATGGAGGACATGGAGTTCATCAACGACCGCTACCTCCAGTTCAACCTCGCCTGGGACCTGGCGGGCAAACTCTTCAACCGCGTCCCGCTCCTGCGCCGACTGAAGCTCCGCGAGTATGTGGCCTTCAAGGGCCTCTGGGGCCATCTGACGTCGAAGAACAACCCCACGCTCCCCGAAAACCGTCTGCGCACGGACCTGTGGCAGTTGCCCGAGGGGTCGCACATCATGACCAACGAGCCCTACCTCGAACTGGTCGTGGGCATCCACAACATCTTCCAAATGTTTGAGATCGACTACGTCCGACGCCTCACCTACACGGCCTATCCGGGCATCTCCAAGGGGGGCATCCGCCTCGGTTTCAACCTCGTCTTCTGACGGGGGGCACAATTCCTGCTGAGTAAGGGAAAACAACAAATACAACCTTTACAACAAGTAACAACGCTTTCGGTATGCCATGAGCAAAACCGAGCTCGCTCGAGTTTTGCCATGGCGAGAAAGGGTGCCATGAAATGGAACAGCTTCGCCAGGACAACCAGCAGGAAACGTGTCCAAGGCGAAGCGTTGTTCATAGTTGTTTCCCTTGCAGCAACCCTTGGTTTGCATGGGCCTCGAAGAGGCGATATCCTGGCGAAGCGTTGTTTGTTGTTGTAAAGGTTGTTCAAGTTGTTTTCCTTTATGTACACGTATTGTTGACAGGCGATGTCCCCGCGAAGCGTTGTTTATAATTGTAAAAGTTGTTCAAGTTGTTTTTCTATATGTCCCCTTGATGCGCTTTTACTGCTTCAAGCAGCCGATGGGGACGACATAGACGCCATCCTTTCGCTGGTAGGCATAGTCGCCCACGGCCGTGAGCACCATGAGAAAGGATGGGGCCTTCATCTTTGTGGTGTCGATCTTGGAGGCGAGTTCCGTCAGCGTCCCCACGCCCTTCTCTATGGCCTGGTCCCCACCCAGCTTGATCTCCACCAGCCCGTACGACCCGTTGCGCAGGTGGACGACGGCATCACACTCCAGCCCCTGCTTGTCGCGGTAGTGATAGACGCTTCCGTCTATGGCGTCGGCATAGACGCGGAGGTCGCGGACGCACATCGTCTCGAAGAGCAGGCCGAAAGTCTCGAGGTCGTTCATCAGGTCGTCGGGACCCAGTCCGAGGGCAGCCGCGGCGATCGAGGGATCGACGAAATAGCGGGTCTCGGCAGACCGGATGGCCGTCTTGCTTCGGAGGTTGGGGTTCCAGGCTGGCATATCCTCGACGACGAATATCTTCTTTAGCGCACTAATATAGTTTTGTATCGTCTTGTCGGAGAGCGTGTCATCGTCGTTCACCTTCATGTCCTGTCGGATGGCGTTGATGCTCACCTGGCCGCCTTGCGAGCGGGCGTAGGACCGCAGCAGGAGTTTGGTGCGCTCGCTACTCCTTACCGTCTCATCGACCCTCGAGACGTCCGACCTCACCACGGCGTCATAGTAGTTGTAGGCCAAATGGAGGGCCGCGCGCTCCGACTTGCCTATGGCGCTGGGCCAGCCTCCGCGACAGACGAGGAAGGCCACGTCGGCCAGTTGCAGACGGTTGCGGCCCACCACCTCCTTGCAGCCCTTGAAGAGCTGCTCCAGGCTCACCTCTCCCGTAGATTCTTCCGACTCCCATAGCGACATCGGGCGCATCGTCACCCAGGCAAAACGTCCCGTGCCCGTGTGGTGGATCTTGTCGGTCGAGGCGGGCACGGCCGACCCCGTGAGGATAAACTGCCCCTCCTCGCCTCTGTGGTCCACCTCGAAGCGGATGGCGTCCCATACCTGCGGGATGATCTGCCACTCGTCTATCAGCCGTGGCGCCTCGCCCTTGAGGAGCATCTTGACCTGCAGGTCGGCCATCTCCCGATACATGCCCTGCTTCTCGGGGTCGGCCACGTAGAGCACGCTCTTGGCCTGCTGCTCGGCCGTCGTGGTCTTGCCACACCATTTGGGCCCTTCTATCAAGACGGCTCCTGTCTCTTCCAGCCTGTCCCTCAATAGGATATCTGCTATCCTGTGCTTGTATTGCTTCATCTTTTCAGTCTTTGATTCTGCCGCAAAGATACAAAGAAAATCTCGAACTACCTAATTTGGCCCTATTTTATTACCTAATTTGGCCATAATCCGCTTCCTCATTTGGCCCTGATTCGTTTCCTCATTTGGACATAAACCGTTTCCTCATTTGGCCAACCATTTCTCTTGCGAATTTTAAGAAAACAACAAATACAACTTTTACAACAATTTACAACCTACACGCTTTGCGTGTATTACAATCTTGCAGCAAGGTAAACAACAAAATACAAGGCTTCGCGGGGGATATAATTCCTGCTAAGATAGGGAAAACAACAAATATAACTTTTACAACAATTTTACAACTTTACACGCTTTGCGTGTATTACAATCTTGCTGCAAGGTAAACAACAAAATACAAGGCTTCGCGGGGGATATAATTCCTGCTGAGATAGGGAAAACAACAAATATAACTTTTACAACAATTTTACAACTTTACAAGCTTTGCGTGTATTACAATCCTGCTGCAAGATAAACAGCATGATACAACTTTTTCGGTAAGCCATGAGCAGAACTGAGCTTGCTCAAGTTATGCCATGGCGAAGCGTTGTATTTTGTTGTTTCCCTACAAGCAGCCCTTGGTCTGCATGGGCCTCGAAGAGGCAATATCCTGGCGAAGTGTTGTTCATAGTTGTAAAAGTTGTTCAAGTTGTTTTCCCATGTGTCCACGTTTTGTTAAAAGGACGTGTTGTTACTTGTTGTAAAATGTGTTCAAGTTGTTTTCCTTCGTGTCCACGTATTGACGTCAGGCGAATGTCCCGCGAAGCGTTTGGCATGAAAAAGCCCGCCAATAGCGGGGTATTGGCGGGCGTCCGATAGAGGAGAGGATGGGCCGAGGGTGGCCCACGTGGATGAGGCTGGGGTGAGGGCCGCGCCTGCACTATGGTGGTGTGAGTGGACCAGCACGGTAGCGGTTGGGCCTCGCGGGTAGGCTGGACCTCGTGGCGAGGCGGGCGGCCGTGGGGTGGTTGAGCCTCTTGGGGTGGTTGACCCTCGTCGGGAGGGTGGGGCGCTCAGAGGGCTGCGATGCAACTCGTGACGCCCAGGCTGGTGGCGATGGCTGTGAGGATGGCGATGGCCGTCTGGATGATAAACTTCCAGGTCTCTTTCTTGTTTGCTGACATGATAGGGGATGATTTTTTTGAATCGTTGATGAAAATGATGAATAGTAGTTATGCGCCGCTTGTGGCGGGAGGAGAGAGATACCCCGGGCCTGCTTTCGTGAGGCCGTAGGCCCGGGGGAGGGTTAGTCGCCGAGGGTTCCGCCTCCGCCCTGGTCGGTATTTCCGCCTTGGTCGGTATTGCCGCCCTGGTCGGTACCTCCGCCCGTGCTGGCCGTCTTGAAGGAGGCCGTGAGCGAGAGGTCGGCGTTGACGGTCAGGGTGCGTACGGACTGCGTGTTGCCGTCGCTCCACTTGTCGAAGGCGAAGCCCGTCTTCGGCGTGGCGCGGATCGTGGCGTTGGCGCCCTCGTCGTAGGTGCCGCCGCCCGAGACCGTGCCCTGGTCGGGGTTGGCCGAGGTGAGGGTGATGGTGTGGCGCCGCTTCGTGCCTCCGGCCGAGGAGCCTCCGCCGTCCTGGGTGGGCGGGGCCTGGAACTCGTCGCCGTGCGGCAGACGGATCACGTTGTCCTCGCCCATGTACTTGTGGAGCACCTGGTTGATGTTGGAGAGGCCCATCTGTCGCTTCATGCGCTGCACCAACTGGTAGTCTGCCGTGCCCTTCTCGCCCGTGGTCTCCGAGGGGCGGTTGGCGTTGAGCCAGGCCGTGCTGACCACCTGGCGTGCGGCAAACTTCGCCTGCTGGGCCTTCTGCTTCTCCGTGGGCGGTCCCTGGTAGGGGTTGACGATCTTGGCCAGGTGGATCTGGTTGCTCGAACGGTTGGTGGCGAAGTAGTCGCTCGACTTGTTGCCATACTTGCCGCTGATGCCCTTGATGACATCGATAGGAATGATTTTTGCCATAGTTTCTTCTTCTGATTTTAATGGTGATACATGTGCTTCCGCCTGGGTTCTGCCGTCGGCCCGTCGGCCTTCGCCCGTTGATCTTCGTCCCGTCGGCCTTCGCTCATCAGCCTTCGCCCGTCAGCCTTCGCTTGTCAGCCGTCCCGGCCCTTGTTCCCTCCCGCTTCGCCTTGGCCTTCGGCGATGGTTGAAGGGGTGTGGATGGTGTGGCCTTGGCTTCGCTCGGCCTTCGGGACGGCTTCGGGTTTGCTTTGGGATGCGCGCCCTCCCTCTGCTCGTCCTTGTCGGCTGGGATTCTTGGTCTCACGCCTGGCGGTAAGCGTTTCCGAGTGCAAAGTTATGGCTTTTCTCCTCCCCCGTTGTGCGATGGGATGCGCTGCCGTGCGAACCCGTGCGATAATGTGTGATGAAATGTAATGGGGGTGGAAAAGCGGCCTGCTGAGAAGGGAAAACAACTTGAACAACCTTTACAACTATGAACAACCTACACGCTTTGCGTGTATTACAATCTTGCTGCAAGGTAAACAACAAAATACAACTTTTTCGATAAGCCATGAGCAGAACCGAGCTCGGGTTATGCCATGGCGAGAAAGGGTGCCATGAAATGGAACAGCTTCGCCAGGACAAATCAGCTGGAAATGTTTCCAAGGCGAAGCGTTGTTACTTGTTGTTTCCCTTGCAGCAACCCTTGTTCAGCACGGGCCTCGAAGAGGCGATGTCCTGGCGAAGCATTGTTCATTGTTGTAAAGGTTGTTTGAGTTGTTTTTCTTTATGTCCGCGTGGTGTCTATAGACTTTTCGCGCGAGGCGGAGCAAGCGCTCCGCGGTAGTTTTACGGGTCGCCGAGGTAGTGGACGATGAGGCGGACCTCGTGGGGCGTGAACCATTTGGAGGTCTTGCGGTAGCCCGCCTCGTGGAGCGCCTGGCTCAGCGGTTGGCAACGGTCAATCCACGCGCGGAGGCGGTTGACGGCCGACCGAGGGGCAATGTCGGGGAAGTAGGTTTGGGCCAGTTCCTGTTTGCTGTAGGCCCGGATGGGAGTTTCATTCATAATGACTTTTTGTTTTTGGTGATGGAGAGATAATAGTCGGAGAAGTCCTTGCAGCCCGGGGGCAGATGGTGGTGGGTGAGGCCCGGCAGCAGGTCGCGCAGCTGCAGGAAGAGGCGCTCGCCCGGGACGTCGGCGTCGGGATACATGTGGAAAGGCGTGGAGAGACGATCGTGGAGGTCGAGGAGCAGTCGCACTTCGGCGTCGTGGAGCGTCGTGGCCGAGGGGATGGCGACGGCCTTGCGCCCCGAGGAGAGCATGGCCCAGCAGTCGGAGCACCCCTCCGTGATCCAGAGCGGTTCGCCAGGGCGAAGGCGCAGCAGTACGGGCTGGTTGTAGAGACCGCATCGCGACCCTTGCGGAAATCGGAAGCGCGGCTGGGCCATGGGCTCGGACGAGGAGGCCGTTCTCGAACGCGTCCGATCGTCCGTCTGAGAGACCATTCCCGAGGTCGTTCGATTTTCCGTCTGAGCCTCCGCGGGCGCGCTTTTCCTGTAGTCGAGGTTGCGGTTTTGCAGGCCTACGAGCCGCATGTGGGTGTCGTAGTAGGGCGTCTGCAGCCAATGGGTGCCGTGGCGGTCGGTCCACGAGGTGAGGCGGCACCAGGCGACGACCCTTGGGTCCAGCCGTCGCTCCTGAAAGAGAAACTGGCTGGCGGGGTCGCTGAGCCACGGGTGCTCGAAGAAACGGGCGTAGCGGGCCGCGTCGAAGGGTTTGTAAGCTTCCTCCCTGGGCCGCGGGCGCGAGAGGGGCAGCGGGTCGATCCTCACGCCTCCGTCCAGCCATCGGCAGGCCTCGGGGAAGGACATCCCCAGCCGCCGCATCACGAGGTCGATGGGTCCGCCCCGCGCCCCGCAGGAGAAGCAACGGAAGGTGTTGCTGCGCGTGTGGAACGTCAGGCTCGGGCGATGGTCGTCGTGGAAGGGGCAGAGGCTCTTGTGGCGCTCGACGCGGAGCCCCACCCGCTCCGCCACCTGCTCTATGGGCAGGTCGCGGAGCCGCTGGAGGGTCAGTCGGTCGAGCATGGGCGGCGTTTTTTGCGTGAGGTGGGCATGCCCGTCAGATACTCCTGCGTCTTGGTGTAGAGCCCCGTCTGGGCCGAGTAGGCGACGAAGCGGCGATAGACCCACTTGCGTATCTGTGCTTTTGTGCCCTCTTTGTCCTTGCCGATCGATAAGCGGAGCGCCTCGAGCTGAGCCTCGTTGAACGAGTCGGGCAGGTCGTCGAGCAGATTCTTTGGCCCTCGTCGCGCTGCCTCGCTTGTACTGGTGTCCTGCCCGAGCAGGTCGGCGAAGACCTGCATCTTCGACCACAGGTCGTGATAGACGAGCCACTCCACCACGCGCCCGATCGTCGGAGCCCACTCCAGTCCGTTGAGTATCCAGAGCACGCATCCCGCTTTCCATGCCGAGACCAGCGAGCGCTTGGAGATATCCCACAGCACGTCGTCGTCCGTCAGGTCAGCCAGTTTCGCCATGTCGGCAGCCAGTTTGTCGATGAGGCGGTTGAGCTGCTGGATCTCGAAGCGGCCCTTGCAACTGTCGAGGCGGCGGAGGTAGGTGGCGAGCTTCTCGTAAAACTCCTCGGGATAGGTGCCCTGACGGGGTATGTGGCCGTCGCGACCTTGGCGAGGTTTGTAGGAGAAAACCATGCGGCCGAAGGTGCCGTTGAAGAGGTCCTTCTTGTAGAACATGCGGGCGGCGTAGGGAGTTGAAGAAATCGTCATGTTGACGCGCAGCACGGGATTGCCCGTGACGCCGTCGGCCGTGGCACGCAGCGCTCCCGAGCGCTGGCAGTCGTAGATGTTGCGCAGGGTCTGCGAGATCTGCTTGTGGCCGCCACACATGCGGTCAGCCATCTCCACCTCGGGCATGTTGATAAACATGGTGCGCGCGCCCAGCTTCTCACATCCCATGGCGTTTTGGACAAAAGCGGCATTCGTCATATCGGCTGGAGGATACCAAAACGAAATGTCGGGACGCACGGGCTTCTCCTTATTCGCAGACTTCGACTTTACCATCTTCTGCCACTCCACGAGCTTCTCCAGCTCGCCATCGTCGTGGACGCGGAAGTCGCCACACATGGCTTCCACCAGTCCGGACAGTTGGCCCTTGCCCGCTCCGCTGTCCGCCACAAGATTGGCCATCATGCCGCACAATTCCTTCAAAGTATGGTCGGGATAGATAAATTGGGCGCCGCTGACGTGCGCAGCGAGCGCAGGGATGATCATCGGCAAAAGCGGTTGGCGCATGTCTTTCGACACCTGCGAGAGCAAAAGCGCCAGACATTCCACTCCGCGACCGAGTTTGGGCATCGGCGGAGCCGTGTTGAGCGTGATATCGTAGTTCATATTGTCTTGTTGAAAATTTATAATCTATTGATTCTAAGCCTTTTAGAGAAAAGCAGGATGAGAGCGTTCCAGTTGTTCCAGTTGTTCCAATTAAAATTCGAGATGGTCCAATTTTTCTTTTCTTATATATAACTACTTAATAATTAATTAGTTATATAGTATATATAGGGGTAACCGGAATTTTCAGACCCTCAAAAAAACTGGAACAACTGGAACAACTGGAACGCTCGCCCTTTTTTACTCCTCCTCGAAGTCCTCCTCCTCTCCAAGGCCTCTGCCCGCGGCGAAGCCCCTCATTTCTCCGAACTTCTCCTCTCCAAGGCCCCCGTCGGAGGCGAAGAGCTCGCTGAGGTCGAAGCCTTCAACCTCCGTCAGGGCCATAGCCGCCTCGTGCTTGCCCACGACCATCAGTAGCTCGCAGGTCGTATTGACGGCATAGTCGCCAAGTTTCCCGGCCCCGATGCCTTTCGTCCGTTTGAAGGTCGGATAGACCGTGCCGTCGGCTCTGCGCTTGACGTTGATCCATTGGCCCATGTAGATGCTTGGGTTGCGGCGCTCGGCCTTTCTCTGCTCCGTGGCGTCCTCCGTGAAGTTGAAGTGATCTTCGCCGTCGCGGACGATCATCCCGTGGAGCATCTCGCCCAGCTCCATGCGCCCCTGCTCCTGCGTGACCAGTTTCAGGTCCACGCCCAGCTCCGTGTTGGGGTAGAAGCCCGTCCAAGCCCTGACAGCGCCTGCACTTTCCGTGCGCATGTTTTCCGTCCATGCCCGGCCCGTGCGGTGGCGGCGGGCCCGTGCGAAGGGTGCCTGTCCGTTGAGAAGGTCGTTGATGATGTCATTCATGAGCCGAGGCTCCTGAGTCTGTTCCGTCTGCTGCTTGACGCGCAGAACCGTTCTTTTCTTTTTCATAATGAATTAAAGTAAAAAAACGCCTCTCTGGTACGGATGGCAGTCGGAGAGGCTTCCGTGCCACCTGTTGTAGTACCCTCTTCCTCGCCCCGTGCTTTCGAACGCAGAGGGCGGGTAGTCGCGGGAGATCCCGAACGACGTGTGCAAAATTACGGCCTTCTATTGGAGGGGCATGGGGTGAATTGTGGGTGCGCACCAACGCAAAAGGTCTTTTTGACTCCAAAAAACGTGGTCAGAAAAGGATAGTTTTGTGTCAAAAAAAATAGAGAAGCTTGAAAGTTTGTCTGCGTGTACACCCGTGTGGTAATAGTGGATGGCTCAAGACTATCTTTAGAATGTTTTTCTATGGTAAAAACAAATAAATGCCGTTAAGTAAAAAACTTAACGGCATTTATGGCTAAAAACAGAGTCTGACCTGCTGCAAAGTTGTCGGATTGTACACCTTCTCCGCTAAAAATTGTTTAATTTTGTTGGCAAAAGAACGCAACTCCACACGCGTCTTCAAATTACAGTCTTTAGTAAGGAAACGAAAGATGGAACCGCCTGAGGGGTCGTCGTAGGCGAGGAGTTTTTGCTCGCGCCAAGCCACTACGAAGCAGACAACAACCTCGATGAGGCGGTCGCCACGTTCGCAGGACAAAAATCTGCCTCCGAGGTGGTGCTGGCTGAGAAAGGTCAGCAAGCGATCTCTTTCTTTGTTGGCAAAATCTCCGCTTTTGAAAAGCTTGCGAACCTTCCCTCCGCGGCGTTTGGGAGTAACAGCCTCTTTGCCATCTGCTTGGCAGTAGGTCTCGTCAGAGGCCTCTTCCGCTGGACTCAAAGCTGTCTCGCTTGCTTCGTTCTGCTGGATGTTCTGTTGACCCAAGTTGTTGGTTGTCAGACTGTTCTCTTGTACTTGTACCTGATTGCCGATGTTGCTCACTTGACCGCCATACACGTTAATGACGATCTGGATAGTTTTTTTAGATTGTTCCATGCTTGTTATACCTTGAAGTGAATTTAAAAAAATAAGACCTAAGCAAATCTTTGTCAACTCGTCCAAAAGTGCGACGAGTTCTGACTGTTCTGTCATCAGCTTGACAAATGGCGGCTTGCGCTTAACAAGGCTTCGTATAGCTGCTCGGCTGCATTGCAGTCGAGTTGCCATCCCATGACGTAAGTCTGCTTCGTCCAGCAATTCTTTTTACAAATCACGTCGCGATTTTTTCCCGCGGCTTGTCAAAAAGAATGCTTCCTGCAGCATTTTCGTTCAAGCGAAAATTTGTCCTAAAATGTAAGAATTTCTTCTCCATAGGCGCAAAAAGATTTAGTTTTGAATTCCTCCTCCCATTTGGGATTAATGCCTACAAAGGTATAAGGTTTTTTCCGAGGTGCACAAATAAATTCGGAATAATTTGTGGTTAAGAAAAGTTAAATCGTTATCCTAGATCTTTCGTTCGCTTTTCAACTCCCTCCCACGCATCATTTATTCTTGCAATCTATTAGTTTTGGCAGACAAGCCAAGGGCCCTCTGCTGACGTTTTGCCGCTTGTCTTTGCAAGAAAGGCGCAAGAAAACCCTTTTAATCAAGGGCGGGTTGCAGGTCAATAGCTTTGTCAGCTCAGGGTAACACTTTGGGTAAACAGGGTACACCCTCCATCAACCTTGTACTCAAGGCAGCGCCTTGGGCTGTTGACCAAACGCCTCTGGCCTTTTTTCGGTCTTGGTTATAGCCAAGCTCCTCAAATACAATTTGAGGAGCCTGCCTATATCTCATATCTCATACACCACGCTCTCGGGAAACAGTAGCGGCATACCCTTCTTCTTGATCTTGAAGGAGTAGGTGTCGCCATTGCCGCTTGGACGGCAAAGCAGGAGGTCAACCGTTATGATATTCTGTTCCAACAGTACATCAAACTGCCCGACATTTGGATTCTTCGTGTGCTCTATCTGCTTGTACCTGAAATATTCCTTGCCGTTGCTTCTCTCGTTTTCCACCTCGATCCAAAATGTTTCGTGGTGCTTGGTAAGCAGTCTTTGATGAAGTTTCATCAATCGCCACGCCGCCACGTCCTCCAGTTTCTTCATCTGCGCTTGGAGTTCGAGGCGCTCGTCTGGCTCGTTTACATTGAGGAGGAGAAACTGTGCGTTGGGAATGCCGCATTGCACGGTATTCTGATAGGTCTTCTTTCCTTCCTCTGTATGGTAGCCGTATTTCTCCACTATCTGGCGGCCCGACTTCAAGGAGCTAATGTCCCAGTCGGGAGTTTGGGTGAATAGGACATTTTTTCTGCTTCTCCGCTTGTCGCGATGGCTTTTTAGTTCGATGCCCTTGTAGTCAGGCGTCTTGTCGCTATTCATGCTGATGCCAAGAAACGATTCTATCGTGCGACCAATACCAGTATCTGCTGCCACTTCCGACTCGAACCATTGTCCCCTGACCGAGCGAAAGCGAGCGAGCAGCTCTTCCGAGACGACGTTTCCTTCTATATATATGGCTTTGATAATCTCTTGTAGAGGCGTAATGATGGGCGAGGCAAAACACTTCTCTATGTCAAACCGTGTGATATTGACCGAGCATAAGGCGTCTTCATACTTGAACAAAACATGTATATCGCTGGCCTTGGAAAAGGAACCAAGGCCGTATATCCACATTCGGGGGTCTCCTTTCTTGGTGTTGGGACGGTAGAACGAGACCCGTGTCTCCTTCTTGGTCGTGTCGGTCAATATCACAGCCCGAGACACAACTTTGTGTTCCGTGCCCTGTTGTTGCTGGGAATAGTCGTGTATCCCGTTCTCCAAGAAGTAGGCCCGCATGGGGGTCGTGGAGTCCAAAATACCCTTTTTCAAACCTGTAGAAGTGACCTCTACTTGCGTGAATTTCACATTGTGATTCACCAAGAACTTGATGTTCTCTTGCTCAAACGAGTTGAAGGGACGCATATTTACCATACCACCTCCTATTTTATATGATTCAAAATCGTATCTGCTATAGCCCTTGCCATAAGTGGCGGTACGGCATTTCCGACAAGCGTGTATTGCGGGATTTCCTTCTGACGGTTGTTGCCGCCGGTCTGTCTTTTGCCTTGGAAGACAAAGGAGTCGTCAAAACTCTGCAAGCGTGCCATTTCGCGAACCGTCATGGGGCGATAGGCCGAATAGTGGATGAAGTCGTCGGGCATGGTGCAGACCGTGGGGCTTTGGCCAAGAGGATTGAGTACCACATAGTTTCTCTTCTGAGACTCCAGTCCTTTCTCTTTGAGTTCAGCCTTGGCCTCGTCATAGTCCTTGTGCTTAGCGATGATTTGTAACCGCTCGCGAACCGTTTCGTTTTGCTTGCTTGTTTGATGGTTGAACAACTCCATGTGCTGGTGGGCTCCATTGACGTTCAGATCTTTCAAGGACAACACATAGAAAGGTTCTTCGTCGAAGGTAAACCGATGGCCTAGTCTTCCTTCCTTTGACCATTCGGAGAACAGGTGCCCGTATTCTTCGGGCTCGCCCTGCACGCCTCTGAGGCGTTTGGACGGCTCGTATTCCTTGATGAGGGTTGGCGTGGTATATTTTGTAGCTACCTCGCCGTTGCCTACCATGTTCAAGTCCCAAAGGGCTTCATAGACCTTGACCTTGTCTTCGTCCTTGACGGTTGCAGGGATTTCTGTGATGAGGTCTTGGTCATTACGGCAACCGATAAACACGACTCGCTCTCTATTCTGTGGCACCCCGTAGTTGGAGGAAAGCAGGACGAGTGGCTCTCCGATATTGTAAAGGCGTATTCCTTTCAGCAGGTTTTCGAGGAAACCCAATCTTTTTGGGTCATCTGACAGGCGCTCGCGAACAAAGTCAATACACTCGTCAAAAGTCGAAGTCAATATTTCGAGCGACGTCTTCAGCGCCTGCGCGTCTTCCTCGCAGCCACTACCCATTTGGACTACGGCATCAACCGCAGTCAATATATTGTCAAGAATGTTTTCATCCGAGACGGTCTCTATGATTGCATTGTAGGCATCTACAAAGGTATCGTTGTCAACATGAGCTGCCGTCTTTAGTTGTATTACTTGTTTGCGAATCTCGTTTCTCTGCTCCTTGTCCCTGAGAAGCAGCAAGCCGTGACGGATAGTATTGACAGAGGTACTGCTTTTGCTTATACTATAGGGCAAGTGCTTTGTGACATTCTTGAGTTGCTGGTCCAAATTGGAGAAGTAGGCATCGTACAGTTTTTCCATGTCTGCGATGGAGGTTTCCATGCTTATCTTTAGGGACAGGCAAGAGAAGAGGGACGCATTCATGCGGGGTTTCAAATAGTCATTCAAGAAAGTCAGTAACTCTCCCATCTTCATATCGTCAACGATAGAGCGAATCTCTCTTAGTATACGCTCTTTTATGCGACCTTCGTCTTTTGTCAAAATACCCTTGACGTTCTCCATTATAAAGTACTTGGGGCGCAAAGCCTTGATTACTTTTAGATAATGATAGAACAAATCGTCTCGTTTGTCAAGTTTCTTTCTTCTTCCTGCCAAACTGAACGACTGGCAACTTGGGCCACCCGTGATCACGTCTATTTCCTGTCCGTGCAGCTTTTGCAACAGATTGGGAAGGAACGAATCCTCCATGATGTCTTGACAAAGAAAATCCGTATCCAGTCCCAACATCTTGTTGTATCTCACTCGGTGGGTTAACTCACAATTCTCGTTGATGTCGCTGGCAAGGCGGAAGTCATAGTACTTGTCTTGGGTATATGCCTGCATGAAACCTTCGCTGAAGCCACCAGCTCCTGCGAAGAGGTCTAAATACTTGATACCGTGTCGATTAGCTATGAATTCCTTTTTCTCTGCCATACTCTATATACCCATATATTCTTTTACATTCCCACAAAAGTACTACATTTTTCCCAATCCTCTGCCTTTTCCCGAAGATATTTTCAAAAATAGTTTGCCCCGCTTGTCGGGGCGGGGTGGGGCAGCCTGCGAAATGTGCCTTGCGCCACCCGTGGAGCAGAGGCGGAAACTCGCTTTTTTCTTAGGTCGTATGGATGGGAATGCTTACCTTTGCGCCCGGAGGTCCATAAGCCCTCCGCTTGCGCCAGGCCTACTCGGATAGGAGGGGCAAGGGAAAGGGCGTGGCCGAAGGACAATATTAAATAAGGAGTAAGAGGAATGGGAAGGGACTGTAAAGCGATGGAAGCAATAGATATGAATCGGAAGGACAGAGAAGTAAAAGACATGAGGCAAGTCCATCTGACCCCCTTGTCGGCAGTAGTCGATGAGGTGTGGGGCGAGAAGGGTACTCCTCGTCGCGACGCTATGGAAAAGCAGTTGAAGGACGAGGTCAATTCGTATCGTTTGGGTGCGGCCATGCGCGAGGCTCGCTTGGCTCAAAACCTCACTCAGGACGAACTGGGTAGGCGTATTGGCGTGCAGCGTTCTCAGATTTGCCGTTTGGAGAGCGGACGAAGTCCTATGACGCTTCCTGTCATCTGCCGTGTCTTTCGCGCCTAAGGCATTGCCACGGCCACACTCGATTTGGGCACGGCGGGCAAGATTCGTTTGTGGTAGGTCGGAGAAGCTTTGCTCGGTTTGATGGAGGCGCTACGAGGCAGATGGTCGCTGGCATGGTCGCGTCCCTTGTCAGGCAAGGGCGATCTTCTCCATCACCTCGCTTTGGAAGTAGGCGTAGTTGCCAGGGCTTTGCCATGGGGGCCTGACCGCGGGGTGGACGGTCTCCTCCACATACATTTCCAGCAGCTCGTTGTAGTCGAGGCAGATGACCTGGTCGCGGAAGTCCTCGTAGCCGTTCTTGTGGCAAAAGACGTTTCGGGCCTCCCATCGCGTGAAGCGGCGCGCCATCGAGGCCAGTTGCTGGGGGCTGAGGGCGTAGCCGCTCTCTCGGACGTAGGTCTCGAGAAAGGCGAGGTTGATGGCGTAGTTGCTCTCCTGCCGCCTGCGTAGCGCAAGCGCCCTGTTGCGACGGCGTTTATCCTGCAGGGTGGAGCGGCGGAGCGGGGTGCTATGGCTTCTCCTTTGCCAAAAGGTAGTCTTTGTCTTCATTGGCTTTTCAAAAAATTGTCCCCACAAATTTACTACTTTTTTCCCAATCTTCTGCCTTTTCCCGAAGAAATGTTTTGGAAAGCCAAAGATTATTCTTACCTTTGCATGGTCAGTCCTCGCCAAGCCTCTTCACAATGCTCAAATCGTGCGAGGCGTTTTTTGTTTATGCCCCTTGCGCATGGACGGTCGTAGTAATCAATCAAATAACAACCAATTTAGACAACTCAAATTATGAAGAAAAAATTATCCCTTTTTGCCTTGATCATGGCAGTATTGATCGTGTCTTCCTGCGAACAAACGCTTGAACAAAGGGCAAGAAAAGATATGGTGTCATTAATCAAAAAAATAGCAGATGACCCCAATTATGTAGAGGTTAGCAATGTGTCCCCATTTATAAATAGTGATAGCATTTTCTGTTGCACATGCGACGTAGAATTTACGAATTATCTTGGGGAGAAAGTGACCATTCTTGGCGAGTATAGTTTGGTAAAATACAGAGAAAAAGATGGAAGTTTTAGCTATTATAATCACTTTACGAATCTAACCACATCCAAAAGAGAGCGAAGTGATATTTGGCTCAAGGAATATTATCACAAAGAAGGATTAGATACGGCGCTTCAATTATATAATTCTGAACAGGAGTTTGTAATTGGGCAAATTTACGAGTCTTCAAAGTTTGATCACGATATGATGAAACATAAATACAACATAAAGGAGTAGATTTTAAACTGAACGCCCACCTTGCACGAAGCAGGGCGGGCGTTCCCTTTTCTGGTTTCTTAGCCTCATCATTCTTTGTATGTATCAAGAAGTTACATTCTTTACCAAACGGTAGGAGTCCTCGGAAAATCAGAAAAAGCCTGTCAGCTGAGGAAGAAGGTCTTGACCAGCGAGCGCAGTTGCTCGTCGGTCAAGCGGTCCACGCCCACCTTGTCGATCAAAGCATACTCCTCTTTCTTGCTGGTGATCACGTGTTTTCGTTCTCTTCCGTCCACTTTGCACAGCAGGTGGTAGTTGCCTTTGTAGGTCTTCTCCACGCGTATGTTTTCAAAAAGCGTCCCGCCCGTTTTGATCGTTGTCGTCTTGCGTCGCTCGGCCAGTCCCCAGTCGGTCAGATGATGGTTGAGGGTGGTCTCGACGGCGCCAGTCCAGCGCGGGCTCACCTCGCATTCCTCCGCAAAGTCCCTGAACCGTCGGATGGCGGCAGCCACCTCGCCTATGATGCCCTTCGCTCTTTTGATCCCGTTCTCCTTGCCCAGGGCCAGCGCGTCTTCGATCGTTTGCCCCTGGAGCTTGCCCCGCATCATCAGGCAATGCATCCTCTCGGGCAGGAAGCCCCCGATGTTGAAGATATAGGTCAGGTCGTAGGCCGGGGCCAGTCGCCAATGGCCCTTCTCGTCCATCAGAAACGAGAAGTTCTTGTTGTGGTCGTCCGTGTTGTTGGCAAGGATATTGAACACCATTCTGCGGAAGACCTCCTCCTGGTCGCTCTCAGGCAGTCGCATCTTGCGACAGACCGCCAGCAGCTGTTCGTAGCTGTCGGCATCGGGAGATAGCGCCGCCAACGTCTGCATGTGCAGTTTGCGGCCCTCCTCGCGGTCGAAGCGACGGGTGACGAAATGCTTCCGCCCCTCCACCTCCAGGGTCTCGCACGCCATCATGCTTATGCCTGCCGCCTTGGCCATTTTGTGGTAGGCCATCTCCAGTTCGGCCGACGATCGCTCGGGGTCGCCAAACTTCAGTATGCAGTACGCCAAGCCCTGGCGGCCCGCCACCTGCCCGCTTCTGATCTCCCCGGTCTCGGGATCGATGGCTATGATGGCCTTGGGTTGGCGCCCGCCAGCCGAGGTGCCTACGGCTATGAGCGACTGCATGGTCAGCGACTCCTCGGGTGCCACGCTTGCGTTCTCGCGCTCGAGGTATATTCTCTGGACCAAGTCGGTCAATGCCCTCATGTTCAGCTTGTCGGAACTGCTGATGCCGGAGGATTCGGGCACAAACTCCAGGGCTCCCATGCCTCGCCTGCCGATGAACGAAAGGATGTCGAGCGGGGTGATCTCCTGAGGGCGAAGGCCGCTCTGTATGCGCCAGCACTCAAACACCTGGTTGCCCCAGGCGTCGGGCAGCGAGTCGGCGAGAAAAGGAGGCAGCTTGCGGTAGATCTTCGTTTCCCTGTCGCCCATGATGGGGCGATGGCTGGCTGCCGACTTGACGGAGGCCATGAGTGGGAACGGGTCGAGGCTTCCGCGAAGGAAAGAGGGGTTGTATTCGAAAAACGAAATGCCTCTCCTTGTGTCCCAGAACAAGCGGCCGACCTCCTTGTCCCAGAGCATGATTTTGAGTGTACTTGTCGTCATGGTTTCTTATGTCTTATGCGTTGCACTTTCTTTTCCTTCCTGATCAGGTAGGGCGAGGGCGGCAGCTCCGGCAGCAGGTCGTCCAGGGCCTCGATCTCTCCTATCGCCTTCAGCAGCAGGAGAAACGTGGCGAGCGAGATGTTGTCCGCGGCGCCGCTCTCAAACTTGTGGATGGTCGTGACCGTGAGGCCCGATTGTTCCGAGACCTCCTTCTGCGTCATGTTGCTGCGCAGGCGGTAGTCCTTGAAGCGGGCGCCAAGGAGCTTCACCAGTTGGGGGATCGCATACTCGTAATAGTCCGTCATGAGGCTTTTTTTAATTTATATTGCGCTATAAGTTATGCCCGATTTTTGGCCTTATCTTATATTCTGCTTATATTTATCTCGCATGCAAAAATACGCGTTTTTTCCCGTCTGTGCAAACATTCTTGGGGAATTCCTTCTCCCGCCCGCTTTTTTTTAAAAAAACTTTTCGGCTCGAGTGGGGCGTGCGGCGCATCCGGAAATGGAGTGATACGACGTGGACACATGGAAAAAACAACTTCCACAACTTTTACAACAATGAACAAAAATCAGGCAACTGAGGAAACAAAAATCAGGCAACTGAGGAAAAGCCAAAAAAAAGCAGTATCTTTGCATTGGCATATCTAAAAGACAGATGATGATGAAGTACTTGGATCCTAAGGCAGACCTCACGTTCAAGAAGATATTCGGCAATCATCCCCAAAGACTGATCAGCCTTCTGAACGCACTCCTGCCACTCAGCGAAGCGGAGCAGATACACGCGATAGAGTATCTGCCAACGGAACTTGTGCCCCAGCTCGAAGGGGGCAAGAACACTATTGTGGATGTACTCTGCACGGATTCACGAGGCCGAAAATTCTGCGTGGAAATGCAGATGGAATGGTCGGACGCTTTCCAGCAGCGAGTACTGTTTAATGCATCCAAGCTCTACGTGAGTCAGGCCAAAAAGGGCGGAAAATACAGCGAGCTCCAACCTGTGTATTCCCTGAATCTGATAAACGACGTCTTTGAGCATGACACTCCAGATTTCATCCACAACTACCGCATCGTGCACGACAAGGACAGCAACAAGGTGATTGAAGGCTTGCATTTCACCTTCATAGAGCTGCCGAAGTTCACTCCTCATTCCATTGCCGACAAGCGTATGATGGTGCTATGGCTCCGTTTCCTCACGGAGATCAATTCAAATACGAAGGAGATTCCTGCCGACCTGCTTAATGATCCGGAGATAGGAAAAGCCGTGGAGGAGCTGGAGATATCCGGCTTCACGGATGCCGAGCTCAGGGCCTATGACAAATTCTGGGATTCAGTAAGTGTCGAAAGAACCCTTCTGGATGACAGATACCAGAAAGGCAGGGAAGAGGGTAAAGAAGAAGGAATTGCTGAAGGAATGGAAAAGGGCATGGAGCAAGGCATGAAGAAAGGTAGAGCAGAAGGCATGAAGAAAGGCTTGAAGCAAGGAATGGAGAAAGGTATGGAGCAAGGCATGTCCCAGCGAAGCCTTGAGATTGCCAAGAAGATGCTGGCAAAGGGTATGGATGAAGCAACGGTCATGGATATGACTGGGCTGTCGGCAGAGGAGATGAAGCTGCTGAAAGCAGAGCTGTAGATTGCAAATATCACAATATAATTGAGGTAGTGTTTTCCCAATCCCTTGCCTTTTCCCGAAAAATTGTCTGCAAATAGTGGTTTGTCTGGAAAATGTTGTAAAAGTTGTACTTGTCGTGTCCCCATGTCTGCCATTCCCCTCCGCCACAAGGCGAGGCGATACGGGAGACTTCCGGGGAAGGTCCTGTATCGCTCGGGGGGTGATCATTTACAGATAGGGGGAATATAGATTGGGGGTCTATATGGGGCAGGGACGGTTAGTCGCGATCGTGCTTGTCGTGCTTGTGATGCTTGCCCGGACGACCATAGCCTCGGTCGTGCTTGTCGTGCTTTCCCGGGCGGCGATGGTGGTGCTTGTCGAAGCGGGGGCGATGGTGGCCGTGGCCTCGGTCGTAGCGGGGGCGATGGTGGTAGCCCGGTCGGCAGGCGGGATATCTCCTATATATATGGTGGACGTAGGCGCGGTCTTGCCAGCCGATGGGGCGGTAGAAGTAGTATGTGTTGCAGTATTTGCGCCATTGTCCGGGCGAGAGGTAGCGGCGTATCTCGCGGTTGCGGCGCTCCCATCCGTAGGAGTCGATGTCGCGATAGCTATTGATGCTGTTGAGGTAGGCGAGGTTGATACTGAGGATGCTGTTGCGGTAGCCCGGTCCGATACCCAGTTCGGCTATCATCTTGTCGGTAATGATGGTGGCTTCCGCTCGCACGTCGGCCAGTCGCTGGGCCGAGGCGGAGACGATCACGACGAGGCCGGCTACGGTTGCTAAAAAAATACGTTTCATAATCCAGACTTTCTTTTGAGGGTTATTACTCGTTTTCTGCTGCAAAAGTACGATTCCCCGCTCATGCGGCCAAAGGAAAACCCATAAACCCGCATATAGTTTTCCCTTTGCCTTGAGAGGAAATCCCGAGGACATAAAGGAAAACAACTCAAACAACCTTTACAACAATGAACAACGCTTCGCCAGGATATTGTCTTTTCGAGGCCCATGCAGACCAAGGGTTGCTGCAAGGGAAACAACATGTAACAACGCTTCGCCTTGAACACGTTTCCTGCTGGTTGTCCTGGCGAAGCTGTTCCATTTCATGGCACTCTTTCTCGCCATGGCAAAACATGAACGAGCTCGCTTCTGCGCATGGCTTATCGAAAGCGTTGCTTGTTGTTTTCCATACTCAGCCAGGTGGCATTTTCCGGCAACAAAGGCCATCTTTTGCTCCAAATCTCGGATGGATCAAAAAAAAGTTCGCAAAAGATAGGGGCGCGACACGAGGATGGAGAACCTGTTCTGTATGTAGTCCTGTATATAGATTTGTGTTATTTTTAGAGAACTTTTGTATATTATCTATTTTACATTACGCATCATGCTCTTTTGTTCTTTTCCTCTTATTTGCTATTCTTGCTTTCCTTTTTGCAACCTACTCTTTGTTTTTTTCTTTTTCTTGTTCGATTTTTTCTGTGTCTTCTTACTCTTGTATTTTTCTTTTAGTATCATAATACGTTACATCCTAAGGCCTTGCTTTGTTCGATTACTTGATTTTGCTCTCATTCCCCATTTCTCTATCCATTAGGCCGTTACAAGCACGATAGGGGAGTTTTTTGCCATTTCTGAATTTGAAAAAAGTACTCAATAATTTGTTGTTATTCCAAATATTGTTAGTAACTTTGCACCCGTAATTTAAGATAACATCGTTCACGTCTGTGGAATGAGTGTGAATCGGTACATAGAAGAATGCTTGTGGCCCCCTTCCCAAACCATACCCGAACCGTAGGGCGTCCAAAATGCCATTTTCTCTATAACTTTCCGACATCGGTCGGAATGGGCCGAATCTCTTTGGGCAAGTGATCAACAATAGAGATAACTTATTATACAATTTTCTAACGCATGATGAAGTTAAAAATTCACAAGGCAGCCATGATTTTGGCCGCTCTCGTTTTGCTGCTACCACTTCGGGCGGTAGGTCAGGCAAACACGTATTATGATCGGGGGGGGGGTAAAGCCTACTGACTCCCGCCAAGTCTTGAAGACCCGTATGGCCCTCGTAGGCCATAATTGTATGGTCAGCCGCTTCCCCGATGGCGTGGCCGTCGGAACGGGCGTCAAGAACCTCTCCAACCTGTGTGATGAAAACCTTGACAACTATTGCGACCTGCCTGGCGTGGCAGACGTCGGGCTCCTTGTCGGATCGCCCATCGTGGCCGTCAAGGACATGAAGCACTATTTCGACAAGGATACCAAGGCTGGCTTCAAAATTTCGGTGGAGTCAAGTGTCCTGAAACTTAATGTGTTGGAGAACAGCTATCATATCTATTTTTACAAGGATGGCAAATTTCTCAAGGATTCCAAGATAGAGCAGAGAGGATTCTCCGTGCTTAATCTCGCCGTGGGCGATATCGGTTTGGGTAGCACCATGGATATTATTGCCCAAGAGCAGCCTACGGAGGACTATGACGAGATAGCTCTTGTCGGTCAAAGCGGCCTCAATGTGTCAGCCGTTAAAGGACTTAAGATCTACTATGCCTTTGTAGGGGATGGCGAGTACACTTTGACGAAATCTGCCATTAAAAAATACGATTCTTATTTCAATACCAACATACGACTGACCCCGAAGACGAGCGACCTTCTTGCTAACAACCTGACAGATGACAACACCAGCAATGGGTCAGCCTTGGGTATCCTCGTAAGTGGGGGCTTGGGCTATGCGCAAGTGGTGGCCAAAGATAAAAAATCCACGGGCGAAACTTTCCCCGAGGGAACAGAGGCTGGCTTTGTATATACAATCTCCTCTGTGCTGTCTGTAGCCGAAACACCTGTCCTCACCCTTCTTGATAGAAACGGCAATGAAATATACGAGAAGGCCTTAAGTACACAGCTGCTGTCTCTCAACTTGGGTGGCGGCGAAAGAAAGATTTCCATCAAAGCTCCACGTGCATTCTCGGGCATAAAAATAAGGATAACGGGATTAGAAGGTGGCGTGGTTTCAATCGCCAAATACGCGTTTGTCATTCCCAAGCCCACCACGGCTGGCCACCTATGCACCATGAGCCCGACCGCCACTCTCGACATTTGCAGCTGCGAGGAGAAGTATGAGCTCAACTGGGACAAGAAAAACTATCCCGATGCCTCTTGGGAGATGGTCAGCACGACCGACGATAATGTGACCTTTGACGCGGCCAACTATACCCTCGATTTCAGCAAGTCCAAAGCCTATTTGGAGGGTAATGGCGCCAAGGCGACGGTCGTCATGAAGTTGACGAATACGGACGACTGCTCTCAGCAGATCACTATCAACTATGGTGGATCCAACGACCAGCAGAAGCCGAAGAAGGAGTTTGCGCTCGTCAACGACAACCCCGCTAATCCTACTTATGTGCTTGGCGGCGGCAACAGCATTGGCATCAACCTGCTGAGCATCATCAAGAACTCGGCCAACATCCTTTCGAGCAAGCTCAATAGCTTTGCCTCTTATTTTGGTGGCGTCTCTATTGGCGACTCTTATCTATGCAGCATCAAGAAAAAAGAGGGATTGATCTCCGACGGCAGCAAGGCCCTCCAGGCGGGATTTGTCGTGACCGCCAAGGGTAGCGCCTTGAGTGCAGACGTGCTCAAGCTGATGAACGTCAGACTCTATAAAGACGGAAAGGAAGTGGAAGGCGGCGTGGCCACGGCTCCCGTGGCGGCCAAGCTGATCGGCCACCAGAACACGCATAAGTTGAGATATGCTATCAAAGTGCCCGTGGGCACGCAGTTTGACGAGATCCGTCTCTACTCCACGGGTCTGCTGGGTGCCGACCTCAGCGTCATGAACATCTACTACGCCTATACGGCCGACGAGAATGCCATCCTCGACGACCCGACCGAGGGGGCCGAGATCGTTTCCTTCGACAACAATGGCGCCAGCATCAATGCCGACCGCACCCAGTCGGCAGGTGTGCTGAAAGCAGGCAATGGTATGAAGGACCTCACCAACTGTATCGACGGCTCGCTCGAGACCTGCACGACGTTCCCGATGGGCGTGGGAGCAGGAGAGGGTTCCATACTTGCCGTGAAGCTGGGCGTCACGGCCACACGCAACAAGCAGCTTGTCGTGGTGGTCAATCAGGCCGCCTTGGGCGTGGGTGTAGATCTGGGAAGCGGCATCGTCGTCAAGACCTATAAGAAGAAAGAAGCTGCTGCCGATCCAGCCAAGGCATACAAGGCGGACGAGCAGGGATCTGAGGATTCTCAGAAGACGGACGATTCCGACGTGGTGGAGACCTTTAGCGACTGGAGCATCCTCGGCGCCAACCTCATCACCCGTGGCGACAAGGGCTTCGTCGTCCTCACCCCGAAGCAGGACTATGACGAGGTGAGCATCACCCAAGGCGCAGCCGTGCAGGTAGCCGATGGTTTGAAGGTCTATGGCATTCTGCTCCGCAACGACGCGGATGGCGACGGCACGCCCGATACGGAAATGCCGAGCGAGGACTGCAAGCAGGATATCGTCTTCGACGAGGACGTACACATCTCCGACAAGAGCGTGAAGAGATACAAGGACAATCTGACGATGTACTTCAAGCGCACGTTCGTCCCCGGCGAGTGGAACTCCGTCATCCTGCCCGTCAACCTCACGAAGGCGCAGTTTGAGGAAGCCTTTGGCGCTACGGCCAAGCTCTCCGAGGCTCGCAAGGTCTATCAGGATGAGAAGAGCCTCGTGATCGGATTCAAGGCGGTAGAGGAGACGTTCGAGGGTGTCTATCTCCAGGCCAACAAGCCCTATATCATCTGGGTGGACGAGACTACCGTGGCTGATCATCAAGGCAAAACTTGGACAACGAACGACGTAGGCTCCATCACGGGCGAGATCTATATGGTGAGGAAAACGACCGAGGGCGTAGGCGTCAGCTTCACCTACGACGAGACGATGGGCAAGCCCTCGACCGAGGACTTTGAAATCAGCCCATCCATCACCAGCAATCAGGGCCTTGAGAGCCTCCTCTTCCAGGGCGGCTACGACAATCATCAGTCCCTCGAAATTGACGACTACGGCTGGAACGAGGGCAACCTCTACCATCTGAAGAAGGCCCACACGATGAAGGGCTATCGCTGCTGGCTCACCCCGACCTGGGCCTCGGCCAGCCAGAGCCAGACCACCCTCAGCTTCGGTTTCGGCCAGGGCGATGTCACGGGCCTGGAAACGGTTTCCTCGGCCGACGAGCAGGGCGAGCTCAAGGTCTTCAACCTCCAGGGCCAGCGTCTCAGCAGCCTCGAGGGTGTGCAGCCGGGCATCTATATCGTCAACGGCAAGAAGATGGTAGTGAAGTAAAAATCAAGCATCCAAACAACCAACAGTAGAATCAGTTTATGAGTAAGAAAAAGTATATAGCCCCGGCCATCACGGTCGTCAAATGCAGTCCTGCCAACACCCTCCTCGCAGCTTCGGCCCCCGCCATGAAGTGGGACCCCGAGGTCAACAAGGAATATCGCATGGACATCTACGAGGAGGAGATCAAGGACAACACGTCCGCCAAGTGGCTCCCGGACGAGATCACGGGCTAATCCCCCCATGACGCATCCATCCCCCTCATGACCGAGGGGCTAACCCCAAAAGCGCGGCCTGTCGATTATCGACAAGCCGCGCTTTTCTCATACATCATAGTAGCGGTAAGTTTTGTCTCCGATATTAGTCTCCGACAAGTATCCGACATTTTCGCCTGCTGAATCTACGTGGACACATGGGAAAACAACTTGAACAACTTTTACAACTATGAACAACGCTTCGCCAGGACATCGCCTCTTCGAGGCCCATGCAGACCAAAGGCTGCTTGTAGGGAAACAACTATGAACAACGCTTCGCCTTGGACACGTTTCCTGCTGAATCTACGAGGACATAAAGGAATGCGCACCCAAGGCGAAGCGTCCTTGTTGTGTTTCTCGTCAGCAGCAGGCTGTTATGGTTTCTCCTGGAGGCTGGCAAGAAGGTCGGCCACGACATAGCTGGAGCCACCCACGAAGATGAAGTCGTCGGGGGCGGCGTCGGCCAGGGCCGCGCGGTAGGCCTCGGCGACGGAGGGATGGAGGGAGCCGTGGAGGTCGTGGGCCCGTCCGCAGGCTGCCACTTTCTCGGCAGGGAAGGCCCTGTGGGTCGAGGGTTGCGTCCAGTAGTAGATGGCCTCGCGGGGCAGGAGCTCCATGACGTGGGCGAGGTCCTTGTCGTCCACCATGCCGAAGACGAGGCGGCGCTTGCGGGCCGGCTGGGCCATGATCTGGGGAGCCAGCATCTGCCATCCCGCCACGTTGTGGCCCGTGTCGCAGACGGCATGGGGATGGCCCGGGAGCGGTTGCCAGCGGCCCATCAGTCCCGTGCGTCGGCAGACCGAGCGGAAGCCCTCGCGGACGCTCTCGGGGTGGCGGATCGTGCCACGGGAGAGGAGCTGGGAGACGGACGCGAGGATGGTGTTGGCGTTGCGCGTCTGGTAGTCGCCACGCAGGTCGCCCAGGAGCGTGCCAAAGGACCGCGTCTGATACTCGCGCCCCTCGGGCGTGTCGTGGGCCGCAAGGACCTCGGGACGGTCCTCGGCGAAGAAGATCGGGCTCTCACACTCTTGCGCCTTCGCCTCGAAGACGGGGCGCGTCTCGGCCAGGGCCTCGCCCACGACGACCGGCACGTGGGGCTTGATGATGCCCGCCTTCTCGTGGGCTATCTCGGGGAGCGTGTGGCCGAGAAACTGCGTGTGGTCCACGGAGATATTCGTGATGATCGAGAGCTGGGGCGTGATGATGTTCGTGCAGTCGAGGCGGCCGCCCAGTCCCACCTCGACGACCGCGATGTCCACCTCCTGCTCGGCAAAATACTTGAAGGCCAGGGCCGTGGTGAGTTCGAAGAACGAGGGGTGGAGCGGCTCGAAGAAACTACGCTCCTCCCGCACGAAATCGACCACATACTCCTCGGGCATCATCACGCCGTTGACGCGGATGCGCTCGCGGAAGTCCACGAGGTGAGGACTCGTGTAGAGGCCCACCCTGTGGCCGTCGGCCTGGAGGATGGAGGCGAGGGTGTGGGAAGAGGATCCCTTGCCGTTGGTGCCCGCCACGTGGATGGTCTGGTAGCGCGTGTGGGGATGGCCGAAATGGGCGTCGAGGGCGTGGGAGTTGTCCAGGCCGTCCTTGTAGGCCGTGGCGCCCACGTGCTCGAAGACGGGGGTGCTGTTGAAAAGATATTCTACTGTCTCCTTGTAGTTCATTGTTGCGTGCTTATGCGAAGAACGTTGTTGGTTGATGTGCGCTTGATCGAAGCAATACTTATGAAAACTTGTCGAACTGTACGGTTGAAACGGGCTGTAAGCCCAACAGTCCTTAGCCCAGGGCATCGCCCTGGGTATAATGGCAATCAACAAGACGCCCTGTAAGGGCAAAAGATTTGTTTATAGCCTGTTCTTTAATGCTTTTGCCCTTACAGGGCGACAGATTGGCGTTCATAATTACCCAGGGCGACGCCCTGGGCTATGCGCTTCTGCCCTTTTAGGGCGTATTGGGTACTTTCAACCGTACAGGTCAAAATTTGTCCAAAGCAATTCTTGTAAAAACTTCTTCAAAGCGCTATTTGAAAAAACGAAGCGCCCCGTGAGAAAGACACGAGGCGCCTCTTGAATGGTTTCGGACTTATCCGAAGAGTTTCTTGAAATGTTCGAAGATCGACCGCTTGGTATGGTTGTCGCCCGTGAAGTTTTCGCTCTCGCGGAAGCTCTCCATGGCCTTGCGCTCCCCCTTGTTGAGGGTCTTGGGGATGAAGACGCTCACCTGGATGATGAGGTCTCCCGTGCCGTTGCCATAGCCCTGGACGGCCGGCAGACCCTTGCCGCGGAGGCGGAGCGTCTTGCCCGGCTGCGTGCCCGGCTCGATCTTGATCTTCACGCTCGACCCGTCGATGGTCGGTATGTCCACCTCGCCTCCGAGCGTGGCCGTGGGGATGTCGAGCAGGAGATTGTAAACCACGTCCTGGCCGTCGCGCACGAAGGTGTCGTTGGGTTCCTCCTCGACATAGACCTGTATGTCGCCCGCGATGCCGTTGTGCTTGCCCATGTTGCCCTTGCCCGGGACGTTGACGACCATGCCCTCGGCCACACCCGCGGGGATGTGGATCTCGACGACCTCCTCGCCCTTGACGACACCCGATCCGTCACACTCCTTGCACTTGTTCTTGATGACCTTGCCCTCGCCGCCACAGACGTGGCACGTGGTCTGGGTCTGCATCATGCCGAAGATGCTCTGCTGGGTGCGGATCTCCATGCCGCTGCCGTGGCAGTTGGGGCAGGTCTCGGGGGCGCTGCCACCCTCGGCACCCGTGCCGTGGCAATGGGGGCAGACCACGTCCTTGCGGAGCTTGAACTTCTTCGTCACGCCCGTGGCCACCTCCTGGAGCGACAGGCGCACCTTCAGCCGCAGGTCCGATCCACGATAGCGCGGGGCCTGGCGTCCGCCACCACGGCCTCCGAAACCTCCGAAGCCGCCATGGCCGCCGAAGACGTCGCCAAACATGGAGAAGATGTCGTCCATCGAGAAGCCGCCCGCGCCGCCAAACGGACTGCCGCCGCCGAAGCCGCCAGGGGCGTCAAAGCCAAACTGGTCGTACTGCTGGCGCTTCTGCGGGTCGTGGAGCACGTCGTAGGCCTCCGCGGCCTCCTTGAATTTCTCCTCGGCCGTCGTGTCGCCCGGGTTGCGGTCGGGGTGATACTTGATGGCGAGCTTGCGGTAGGCCTTCTTGATGTCGGCCTCCGTGGCGTCCTTGGTGAGGCCCAGTACCTCGTAGTAGTCTCTCTTTGCTGCCATATTGTCGCTATATTATTGTCCTACGGCCACCTTGGCGTGGCGGATCACTTTGTCGTTGAGCGTATAGCCCGTCTGCACGCAGTCGATGACCTTGCCCTTCTGGTCGTCGCCGGCAGACACCATGGCGATGGCCTCGTGGAAATCGACGTCGAAGTCCTTGTCCTTGGTGTCGATGGGGCGCACGCCAAGGCCCTCGAGGATCTTCTCCAGTTTCTTCATGATGAGCTGGAAGCCCTCGCGCACGGCCGTGGCATCCTCGCCCTTGTCGGCCAGGGCGCGCTCGAAGTCGTCGAGCACGGGCAGCAGGGCCGTAATCGTCTTCTCGCCACCATTGAGGATCAGTTCGGCCTTCTCCTTCATGGTGCGCTTCTTGTAGTTGTCAAACTCGGCGAAGAGGCGGATATACTTGTCCTTCCACTCCACGGCCTCGGCCTTCGCCTTCTCCTCGGGAGTGAGCTCGGGCTCGTTGGCCTTCTCAGCCGTTTCGGCCTCTTCGGCCTGTTCAGCCTGAGCGCCATCCTGAGCGCCATCCTGTGCGCCTTCGGCCACACGCACGTCTTCTGCCTCGTTGTGGCTGGTCTCGGGGGTCTCGCCCTCTACCTTTATGTTCTTCTCTTTACTCATTTTGTTCTTAGCTTTTTTAAAAAGACGCATAGCAAAAATTGTGCCAAGGCAGGCCCCCTACCCGTGACAGGGCGGGGATTCCCTCCTTACTTATACATCTCTACGCGATGCTCGCGAATCTGCTCGTTGTGGATATACTCGTCGTAGGTCGTGAGCTTGTCGATCGTGCCACGGGGCGTGAGCTCGATGACGCGGCCAGCCACGGTACCGATAAACTCCAAGTCGTGGGAACTGAAAAGGATGTTGCCCTTGAACTGCACGAGGTTGTTGTTGAAGGCCTGGATGCTCTCGAGGTCGAGGTGGTTGGTCGGCGTGTCGAGGATCAGGCAGTTGGCGTTCTGCAGCTGCATGCGTGCGATCATGCAACGCATCTTCTCGCCTCCCGAGAGCACGTTGACCTTCTTCTCCACCTCCTCCTGGCGGAAGAGCATGCGTCCGAGGTAGGCCTTCATCGCCACCTCGTTGCCCGGGCCGTACTGCGAGAGCCAGTCGACGAGGTTCTTGTCGCTCTCGAAGAACTTCGTGTTGTCCAGGGGCAGGTAGGCCGTGGTGATGGTGACGCCCCACTTGTAGGTGCCGCCATCCGGCTCGCGGTTGCCGTTGATGATCTCGAAGAGGGCCGTCATGGCCTTGGGGTTGTGGGAGATGAAGACCACCTTCTGTCCCTTCTCGATATTGAAGCTGACGTGGTCGAAGAGGACCGTGCCGTCGGTATCGACCGCCTTGAGGTCTTCGACCATGAGAATCTGGTTGCCCGGCTCGCGCTCCATCTGGAAGATGATGCCCGGATATTTGCGGCTGGAGGGGCGGATCTCCTCGACGTTGAGCTTCTCGAGCATTTTTTTGCGCGAGGTGGTCTGCTTGCTCTTGGCCACGTTGGCCGAGAAGCGACGGATAAACTCCTCCAGCTGCTTGCGCTTCTCGTCGGCCTTCATGCGCTGGTTCTGCTGCTGGCGCAGGGCGAGCTGGCTCGACTCGTACCAGAAGGAGTAGTTGCCGGCAAAGACCGTCACCTTGCCAAAGTCGATGTCGATGGTCTGGGTGCTCACGGCGTCGAGGAAGTGGCGGTCGTGGCTGACGACGAGGACGGTCTGATTCTCGTCGATCTCGCCCAGGTAGTCCTCCAGCCACTCCACGGTCTCGAGGTCGAGGTCGTTGGTGGGCTCGTCGAGCAGCAGGTTGTCGGGCTTGCCGAAGAGGGCCTTGGCGAGCATCACGCGCACCTTCTCGTTGTTGCTGAGCTCGCCCGTCAGCTTCTCGTGCAGGCCCTCGGCGATACCCAGGTGCTGCAGCAGCTGGGCAGCCTCGCTCTCGGCCTCCCAGCCGTTCATCTCGGCAAACTTCAGCTCCAGGTCGGCAGCACGGTTGCCGTCCTCCTCCGTCATCTCGGGCTTGGCATAGAGGGCCTCGCGCTCCTTCATGTTCTCCCAGAGCGGGGCGTGGCCCATGAGGACCGTGTCGAGCACGCGATAGGCGTCATACTTGAAGTGGTCCTGCTCCAGGACCGACAGGCGCTCGCCAGGACCCAGCTCCACGGTACCCTTGTTGGGCTCCAGGTCGCCGGAAATGGCGCGAAGAAGGGTGGACTTGCCGGCTCCGTTGGCGCCAATGACGCCATAGATGTTGCCGCGCGTGAACTTGATGTTTACGTCTTTGTAAAGTACTCGCTTGCCAAACTGGATGGCAAGATTGTTGAGCGTTATCATATTATGTCTTAAACCTTATTTTGTTCTTTCTCTGAATCTTCGTTTTGCTACAAGGGTGCAAAGTTACGCAATTTTCTTGATATGACCAAGTTGGCCCGCGCGAAAAGGCTTTCCTTGTGACTGTTGTTATTTTTCCAATTCCCCAAATTTACTATGAATTTGGGGATTGTAATCGCCAATTTCACTATGAATTTGGGGATTTGGCTCGTTTAGAGGACCGAAAAACGTGGCTGAATGCTTGGAAATATCATGGATGTTAGTTCTACGTGGATACATGGGAAAACAACTTGAACAACCTTTACAACAAGTAACAACGCTTCGCGGTAAATCATGAGCATGTTGTAAAGGTTGTATTTGTTGTTTTCCCTCTTGCCCAGCCGATTTGTCCCAAGAAGTTGTGCACCCTCAAGCGTCAGGGAGTCTGTATTCTGTTGATGACCCAGGCGAAGCCTTTGGCCGTTCGCAGGCCGTTGTCCTGGAAGTGGTTGCCCTCGTTCCATTCGAGCGTGACGGGAGTGGAGGAGGCGATCAGGAGGTCGTGTTGGCGACGGATGCATTGGCTGACGGTCGTCATGACGGGCGTGCGGGATCGGTCCTCGCGGTCGCCCAGACTGAGGTAGAAGGCTGCGGACAAGGGAGTGTGGAGGGCCGCATAGGCGAGCCATTGGGGATACCAGATGGAGGGGGAGGCCGCAACGATACCGTCAAAGGAATGCTGGTAGCCCGCCCAAAGCGCGAAGAGACCCGCCAGGGAGTAGCCCCCGAGGATCGTGGGGCAGTCGGGAGAGGAGACGAGGCCCGAGGAGCGCAGATGGTCGATGATATCAAGGATAGACTGGAGCGTGGCCGGAGCCCCATGGCCGAAGGGCCGCTTGCCGAAGACGGGAGGAGCGTCCCAGGGCGGCAGCTCGTCGAACCAACGGGCGATGTGGACGGCCACGAGGACGAAGTGCGCTCCCGGGGCTTGGGTGATGGCCTCCACCTCCTGGTCCATCTCCCTGAGGTCGTTGGCGTCGGCAGGTTGGATCAGCAGAAAGGCGGGCTGCTCCTGGACGTAGATCGTGCAGGTGTGGCCAGCTATCTCTCGTGTCGTCTTCTGATGGAGCGGCAGGGAGGAAGCCCGTTCGGAATCTTCGGCAGTTTGGTTCATGAAAAGAAAAAATGAGTCATGATCTAAAAAAGCTCGGGCCATGATGGGAAAGACAGGCACATGAGAAACCGGCTCGTGATCGGGACGCTTGCCACATGGCCTCGGGACGAGGACGGCTACTGGTAGTCGATATATTCCCCCTCGTTGTCCTTGATGACCTTCTTGGCGCGTTGCTCCTCGCTTCGGGAGTCGACGATCGTGTTGCCGTCGGCCTGGCGCGAGGTGCGGGCCGAGGACTGCTGGTTCTGGAAGCCCTGCTGGCCCTGGAAGTCGTTGTCCTCGGGCTGGAACCTGCGTACCACGCGATGCAGCTGCTTGTAGAACTTGTAGGCTATCAGGGCGATGGCCGCCAAGGCGAGGACGAAGAGTAGGAATATGAATTTGATGAAAATCATAATGTGCGGATGGAGTTAATGATTCTGTGGCGCAGGCTTCTTGGCCACCATGGCCGAGAGCAGCACATACCAGGCGATGATAACGGCGATGCCCGAGATGCGCAGCAGGGCGAGGATGGGGATGCAGGAGAGGACGAAGAGATACTTCACCTCGTTGCCCTTCCAGCCCCATTGCTTGAACTTGAGGGCAAACATCGGTATCTCGCTCACGAGCAGGTAGCTGCTCACCAGCACGCCCACGACCATGGCCACGGCCCAAAGGGGCGAGGACTCGAAATGGGGAGCCACACCCACCATCAACGAGCCCCAGAAGAGCGCGTTGGCCGGGGTGGGAAGTCCGATGAAGCCCAGGGACTGGCGCTCGTCGAGATTGAACTTGGCCAGGCGAAGGGCCGAGAAGGCCGCCATGACGAAGGCCACGAAGGGCAGCACCTCGCGCAGGGGCTCCAGGGCCGAGGGATAGGCCACCACGCCCAGTTCGGCAAAGAGCATGGCCGAGGGAGCCAGTCCGAAGGTGATGTCGTCGGCCAGCGAGTCGAGCTCCTTGCCGATAGGCGAACTGACATGGAGCAGGCGGGCCGTCATGCCGTCGAAGAAGTCGAAGACGGCTCCTATGACCATCCACGCCAGGACCCATTCGAAGTCGTGGCGGAAGGCAAAATAGGTAGCGATGCAACCCGAGATGAGGTTGCAGCAGGTGATGCTGTTGGGGATATGTTTCTTGATCATAAGCAATAAAGCTTCATCATATCATTTAGCTCATATAGCAGAAAAAATCCTACTCCTATTCTTATTAGGAGAAAAGTTTTATCCTACTCCTATTTCTATGGCAGGAAAGTTTTTTCCAATCCTATAGCAGAAAAGCTTCGTCCTAAGCCAACGCCTCAGGCATCTGGAGGCCAAACGCCAAGGGAGGGCCGCCCCAGGGGTGGGGGAGAGAACTACGTTTTCTCTACAGATTACGTTTTCTCTACGGGATTACGTTTTCCCTACGGACTACGCTTTCTCCACGGGCTTGAGGCGCGCGATGACGGTCTGGTCGCCCGTAGTCGCCTGTCCCATCTTCACACAGACCTCGGAGTCGATAGGCAGATAGACGTCCACGCGGCTGCCGAGCTTGATGAAGCCCAGGTGCTCGTCGATGTAGCAGTCCTCGCCATCCTTGGCATAGGTGACGATACGACGCGCCACGGCACCCGCGATCTGGCGGCAGAGCACGTCGCGGCCGTCGGGGATGGTGATCATCACGTCGGCATGCTCGTTCTCCTCGCTGGCCTTGGGGAGCCAGGCCTTGTGGAAGTTGCCATTGAAGTGCTTGACAAACTTCACCACGCCGTCCACGGGAAACCAGTTGGCGTGGACGTTGAAGAGGCTCATAAAGATGCTGATCATCAGGCGGCGGTCGTGGAAGTACTCGTTCTCCTCCACCTCCTCGATGACGACGATCTTGCCGTCGGCAGGCGCCACCACGATATGCTCCGTGTCCTCGATGTTGAGGTAGCGGATCGGGCAGCGATAGAAGTTGAGCACGATACAATAGACGGGGACCATGATGACGAGGAACGCCCAGAAAGGAATCTTGGTCGTCAGGGCAAACCACAGAATGGCGGCCACCAGGGCAATGCCGATTCCACCATACAACAACTGGTCCGTGCCCTCACGATGAAGACGGATTTTCTTGAGTTTCTTTATTCTCTTTCCCATGTCGGAAGGTTTACATATTCATGAATAATGTGCAAAGTTATATACTTTTTGTCAGTTATGCAAATTAACACTTCAACTTTTCGGCCCAAGAGGCCGTGATTCCATTTTTTTTATCTACATTTGCACGTGAAATACGAAAACTGATGGAAGACTTCATACATTTGCACGTCCATACGCACTACTCCATCCTTGACGGCCAGTCGAAGGTAGCCAACCTCGTGAAGAAGGCCGTCGGGGACGGCATGAGGGGCATGGCCATCACGGACCATGGCGTGATGTATGGCGTGAAGGAGCTGGCCGACTGCTGCGCCAAGGTCAACAAGGAGCGCAAGGCGGAGGGCCTCGAACCCTTCAAGCCCATCTTTGGATGTGAGATGTATGTCGCACGACGCACCAAGGAGGACAAGGACAAGGCCATGGGAGACAATAGTGGCTACCACCTCGTCGTCCTGGCCAAAAACTACAAGGGATACAAAAACCTTATTAAATTGGTATCGCGCGCGTGGGTGGACGGCTACTACTACAAGCCGCGCACGGACCGGGCCGACCTGGAGCGCTACCACGAGGGACTGATCGTCTGCTCGGCCTGTATAGCCGGCGAGGTGCCACGCAAGATCCTCGACGGAGACCTGGAGGGCGCGAGAGAGGCCGCACAATGGTATCACGACCTCTTCGGCGACGACTACTATCTGGAGCTCCAGCGCCACGAGGTGAAGGACCCCTCGGTCGTGGCCAACCGCGAGACCTTCCCCCTGCAGCAACGCGCCAACCGCGAACTTATACGGCTGGCCAAGGAACTGGGCATCAAGCTCGTCTGCACCAACGACTGTCACTTCGAAAACCGCGAGACGGCCGAGGCCCACGACCACCTGCTTTGTCTCTCCACCCAGGAGGACCTCGACGACCCCAACCGCATGCGCTACTCGAAGCAGGAGTGGTTTAAGACGCGGGAGGAGATGAACGAGGTCTTTGCCGACGTGCCCGAGGCCCTCGCCAACACGATCGAGGTGCTCGACAAAGTGGAGATCTACGACATCGACCACGGACCCATCATGCCCTTCTTCCCCATCCCCGAGGAATTCGGAACGGAGGAGGAGTGGCGACAGAAATATTCCGAGCAGGACCTCTACAACGAGTTCACCTCCGACGAAAAGGGACAGAACCAGCTCTCGCCCGAGGAGGGACAGAAGGTCATCGACCGACTCGGAGGCTACGACAAGATCTACCGCATCAAGTTTGAGGCCGACTACCTGGCGAAGCTGGCCTACGAGGGCGCCCGCCGCCTCTATGGCGACCCCCTGGAGGAGCGCGTCTGCGAGCATATCAACTTCGAGCTCCACGTGATGAAGACGATGGGTTTCCCGGGCTACTTCCTCATCGTCCAGGACTTCATCAACGCGGCCCGTACCGAACTGGGCGTGATGGTGGGGCCGGGACGTGGATCGGCAGCAGGATCCGTGGTGGCCTACTGTCTGGGCATCACCCAGATAGACCCTCTGAAATACGACCTCCTGTTTGAGCGATTCCTCAACCCCGACCGCGTCAACCTGCCTGATATCGATACCGACTTCGACGACGATGGCCGCGGAAGGGTCCTGAGATGGGTGATGGACAAGTATGGCGAGGACAACTGCGCCCATATCATCACCTATGCCACCATGGCCACGAAAAACTCCCTCAAGGACGTGGCCCGCGTGGAGAAGTTGCCCCTGGAGCGCTCCAACGCCCTCTGCAAGGCCATCCCCGACCGACTGCCCGACGGGATGAAGATGAACCTCGCCAACGCCATCAAGTGTACGCCCGAGCTCCAGGATGCCGAGGTCAGCGAGGACCCGCGCGAGCGCAACACCATCAAGTATGCGAAGATGCTGGAGGGTACCGTCCGCGGCACGGGCCTCCACGCCTGCGGATTCATCATCTGCCGCGACAGGATCGACGACTGGGTGCCGGTATCGACGGCCACGGACCCCGACTTCCCCGAGATGAAGTGTAACGTCACGCAGTATGATGGCCACGTCATCGAGACCACGGGCCTGATCAAGATGGACTTCCTCGGCCTCAAGACGCTCTCGGAGCTCAAGGAGGCCTGCAAGGTCGTCAAGCAGACCACGGGCCACATCATCGAGCTGGAGAAAATACCTATCGACGACGAACTCACCTACCAGCTCTACCAGCAGGGACGCACCATCGGCACGTTCCAGTTTGAGTCGGCAGGCATGCAGAAATACTTGCGCGAGCTGAAACCCACGGTCTTCGAGGACCTCATCGCCATGAACGCCCTCTACCGGCCGGGACCGATGGACTACATCCCCTCCTTCATCGCCCGCAAGAACGGACGCGAGAAGATCAGCTACGACATCCCCTGCATGGAGAAGTATCTCAAGGATACCTACGGCATCACGGTCTATCAGGAGCAGGTGATGCTCCTCTCCCGACAGTTGGCCAATTTCACCCGAGGCGAGAGCGACGCCCTCCGCAAGGCGATGGGAAAGAAGAAGAAGGCCATCGTCGACCAGATGAAGCCGAAGTTTATCAAGCAGGGCACGGAGAACGGCCACGACCCGAAGGTGCTGGAGAAGATCTGGGGCGACTGGGAGAAGTTTGCGAGCTACGCCTTCAACAAGTCCCACGCTACATGCTACTCCTGGGTGGCCTATCAGACGGCCTACGTCAAAGCCCACTACCCGGCCGAGTTTATGGCGGCCCTGATGACGCGGCGATTCAGTCAGATCACGGAGATCACGAAACTCATGGAGGAGTGTAAGGCGCTCAAGATCTCCACCCTCGGACCGGACGTCAACGAGAGCCAGATCGGCTTTGGTGTCAACAAGAAGGGCGAGATACGCTTCGGACTGAGCGCCATCAAGGGCATGGGCACGCCTGCTGCCGAGGCCATCGTCAGCGAGCGCGAGCAGAACGGTCCCTACAAGGACATCTTTGACTTTGCCGAGCGCGTCAACCTGGCCAACGTCAACCGAAAGGCTTTCGAGAGCCTGGCCTATAGTGGCGGCTTCGATGGTTTCGGGGTCATGCGCGAGCAGTTCTTCACCCCCAACGCCAAGGGAGAACTCTTCATCGACCTGCTCGTGCGCTACGGCCAGCGCTACCAGATGGACAAGGCCAATGCCGGACTGAGCCTCTTCGGGAGCGACGACGTGACCGTGGTCCATCCGCCCCTGCCCAAGACGGAAAGGTGGGCGGCCATCGAGAAGCTCAACAAGGAGCGCGAGCTTGTGGGCATCTATCTCTCGGCCCATCCGCTCGACGAGTATGCGGTCGTGCTGGAGAACATGTGCAACACCCATTGCTCGGAGATCCATAGGGACGCCGACCTCAAGGCGCTGGAGAAGCGGGGCGAGGTGACGTTTGGCGGCATGGTGACGGCCGTCAACGAGCGATTCTCCCAACGTACGGGACTGCCCTTCGGTATCGTGACGATCGAGGACTTTGCGGGCGTGGGCGAACTGACGCTCTTCGGCCAAGACTGGTTGAGATGGAAGGCGCAGCTGGGACAGGACTTTGCCGTCTTCGTCCAGGCGAAGTGTGTGCAGCGCTTCCGCAATAGCGACGCCCTGGCCTTCCGCGTGGAGAGCGTCTCCCAGCTCTATGACGTCAAGCGCGACCGCCTCAAGAAGATCACGGTCTCGCTACCCATCGACCGCGTGGACGACAAGATGGTGGCGGAGCTCCAGACCATCATCGAGGACCATCCGGGCGACACCACCCTCATGGTCCGCCTGGCCCTGCCCGACCGCACGGCCCTCTCGCTACAGAGCCGGACCAAGACCGTCGATGTGGACCGGAGACTACTGACGGAATTGCAGTCGATGGACTTGGAGTACCACATCAACTGACATTTTGTCATTGGCATGATATTTGTGTATTAACAAACATATTCACCAAATCTAAACGAAAAGAAACAATGGAAGTAGAAATCACAAAGGACAACTTTGAGACTCTGAGAAATGGCGACCTGCCATTGGTAGTAGATCTGTGGGCCACCTGGTGCGGCCCCTGCAAGGCAATCTCTCCGCTTGTGTCAAAACTCGCTGAGGAGTACGATGGCAAGTTGGTCGTCGGCAAGTGCGACGTCGAGCAGAACGAGGACATCACCATGGAGTATGCCGTGCGCAACATCCCGACGCTCCTCTTCTTCAAGGACGGCAAGCTCGTCAACAAGCACGTGGGTGCCCCCAACGAGTCTAAGATGAGAGCCCTCTTCGACAAGCTGCTGTAAGCTGCCAACGTCTATGTCCGGGGCTGTCCCAAGGCCTTCCCTAAAGGGAAAGACGGCAGGATGGCGCGGACCAAAATCATAGGTCTGGCTTTCCCTCTCGGGGAGAGGCCAGGCCTTTTTTCATGCCGATTTCTCCTTATATTCCATAATATAATAGGAAAAAAGTCAGAAAAACCATTAAACTTTCAAGTCAAAGGAAAATAGTCGGCTTTTTATTTTGCCCAATCCTTTTTTTTTACTATTTTTGCATCAAACAATTTTTACGACCAAACAATGAACGACAAGAAGTTAATGAATCGCGCAGCCGACAACATCCGCATCCTGGCTGCCTCGATGGTAGAGAAGGCGAAGTCCGGACACCCTGGAGGTGCGATGGGCGGTGCCGATTTTATCAATGTTTTGTTCTCCGAATTTTTGGTTTACGACCCTGATCAGCCCGCATGGTCCGGTCGAGACCGCTTCTTCCTTGACCCGGGTCACATGTCGCCGATGCTCTATTCGGCCCTGGCCCTTCAGGGAAAATTTACCATTGAAGACATCAAGCAGTTCCGCCAGTGGGGCAGCATCACTCCGGGACACCCCGAGCGCGACATCGAGCACGGAGTGGAGAACTCGTCCGGACCGCTGGGACAGGGACATGCCTTTGCGGCTGGTGCGGCCGTGGCAGAGAAGTTTCTTGAGGCTCGCCTCGGCCATACGCCCATGCAGCACAAGATATATGCCTACATCAGCGATGGTGGAGTGCAGGAGGAGATCAGCCAGGGCGTGGGCCGCATTGCCGGCACGCTGGGCCTGAACAACCTCATCATGTTCTACGACTCCAACGAGATCCAGCTCTCTACCGAGTGCAACGTCGTCGATACCGAGGACGTGGCTATGAAGTATAAGGCTTGGGGATGGAGCGTCATCGAGATCGACGGCAATGATGCCAACGAGATTCGCAAGGCCCTTACCGTGGCCCAGAAGGAGAAGGAGCGTCCGGTCCTCATCATCGGCCATACGGTCATGGCCAAAGGCGCGCTTCAGGCCGACGGATCCAGCTACGAGCACAACGTCAAGACCCATGGTGCTCCCCTTGGTGGCGACGCTTTCGCCAATACGATCAAGCACCTGGGTGGCGATCCCGAGAATTCTTTCGTCATCTTCCCCGAGGTAGAGAAGCTCTATAGCGACCGTCGTGAGGAGTTGCGCAAGATCGTGGCCAAGCGCCATGAGGAGGAGCGCAAATGGGCCGAGGAGCATGCCGACAAGGCTGCCCTGCTCAAGGAGTGGTTCTCAGGCAAGGCTCCCGAGGTCGATTGGAGCGGACTGGAGCAGAAGCGCGATTCTGCCACCCGTGCAGCTTCCTCAGCTTGCCTCTCTGTACTGGCCGAGCAGGTGCCCAACATGATCTGCGCCTCTGCCGACCTGAGCAACTCCGACAAGACGGACGGCTTCCTCAAGAAGACCCACAGTATCGTGCGTGGCGACTTTAGCGGCGCCTTCTTCCAGGCTGGTGTCTCCGAGCTGACGATGGCCTGCATGTGTATCGGTATGATGCTCCATGGTGGCGTCATCACGGCCATGGGTACGTTCTTCGTCTTCTCAGACTATATGAAACCGGCTATCCGCATGGCTGCCTTGATGCGCACGCCTGTGAAGTTCATCTATAGCCACGACGCCTTCCGCGTGGGTGAGGACGGACCGACCCACCAGCCCGTGGAGCACGAGGCTCAGCTGCGCCTCATGGAGAAGTTGCAGAACCACATGGGCGAGGACTCCGTGCGCGTCTTCCGTGCTGCCGATGCCGACGAGATGACGGTCTGCTGGCAGATGGCCATGGAGAACATGGACACGCCGACGGCCCTGATCCTCTCTCGTCAGAACATCAAGAGCCTCCCCGAGGGCAACGACTATCAGAAGGCCCGCAAGGGTGCCTATGTCGTGGCTGGATCCGACGAGCAGTATGACATCATCCTGTTGGCCAGCGGATCAGAGGTCTCCACGCTCGTCGAGGGTGCCGAGTTGCTCCGCAAGGATGGCGTTCGTTGCCGCGTCGTGAGCGTCCCGTCTGAGGGTCTCTTCCGTCGCCAGCCGGTCGGCTATCAGCTGCTCGTCCTGCCGTCTGAGGCCAAGGTCTTCGGAATGACCGCAGGTCTGCCCGTCACCCTCCAGGGTCTCGTCGGCTGCCACGGTCGTGTCTTCGGCATGAACTCCTTCGGCTTCTCAGCTCCCTACAAGGTGCTCGACGAGAAGCTCGGTTTCACGCCCGAGAATGTTTACAAGCAAGTAAAAGAGTTTTTAGCATAATATTCTATCACCTAAGCAGGCTCCGCCAAAGCCCCAGACAGGGCACCAGGCGGGGTCTCTATTAAAACTGAAACGCTTATGGAAATCAAGACAGTAGGTGTTGCTTGCGATCACGCAGGCTATCCGTTGAAGCAGTATGTCATCCAGTATTTGGAGGAGCATAAGTACGCATATAAGGACTTTGGATGCAACAGCGACCTCAGTTGCGACTATCCTGACTATGCCCACCCCCTGGCAGAAGCCGTCGAGAGTGGCGAGGTCTATCCGGGCATCGCTATCTGTGGTAGCGGAGAGGGCATGGCCATCACGCTCAACAAGCACCAGGGTGTGCGCGCGGGATTGGCTTGGAACAAGGATGTGGCCGAGCTGATTCGCCAGCACAACGATGCCAACGTGCTCGTATTGCCGGGTCGATTCATCGACAACAATACGGCAGGCAAGATCATGGATGCTTTCTTCAAGGCCAACTTTGAGGGCGGTCGCCATGAGCGCAGGGTGAACAAGATTCCTGTAGAGGCAAAGTAAGGGGGCTCCCCTGCCTTCATAGCCAACAACACAACGGCACGAGTGTCGGCTGATTTCAGTCGGGCGCAAGTGCCGTTTTTTGTGTGGAAACAAGCAAATATCAAAAATAATGAGAAAAACACTTCTTTTCTTCTGCCTTCTCCTGGCGCTTGGCGCACAGGCGCAGGGGGGCGGACATTTCCTGCAGAACGACCAGTATCGGCAGAAGGTGATGCAGGCCTTCGACGCGCGTATGAAACTCATGGGCAAGGATTGCTTCAACGTCAAGGGCCTGGGAGCCAATGGCGTGGAGACCGAGGCTTTGCAGTTTCTCTATGCCTACATGCCGATGGCCGACGAGACGGATTATTCGACCGACTTCTTCCTTGCCAACGTGCGCAAGTCGCTCCAGGCGCGCCAGGAGATGGCATGGGGTAGCCAGGTGCCTGAGCGCGAGTTTCGCCATTTCGTCCTCCCCGTTCGTGTCAACAACGAGAACCTGGACAGCTTCCGTATCGTCTATTATGACGAACTGAAGAACCGCGTCAAGGGGCTGGGCATGAAGGAGGCCATCCTCGAGGTCAACCATTGGTGCCATGAGCATGTGACCTATCAGCCGGCCGACGCCCGCACGTCCGCTCCTATGGCTACCATGCGTACCACCACGGGCCGTTGTGGCGAGGAGAGCACCTTTGCCGTGGCTGCCTTGCGTGCCATCGGCATTCCTGCCCGCCAGGTCTATACGCCTCGTTGGGCCCATACCGACGACAACCATGCGTGGGTGGAGGCTTGGGCCGACGGACAATGGTACTTCCTGGGAGCTTGCGAGCCCGAGGCCGTGCTCAACCTGGGATGGTTCAACGTGCCTGCCTCACGGGCCCTGCTGATGCACACCCGTGCCTTTGGCGACTATGACGGACCGGAGGAGACCGTGCTGCGCACGTCCAACTATACGGAGATCAACCTCATCAGCAATTATGCCAAGGTGAGCCGGGCCGACTTCAAGGTGGTGGACACTCAGGGAAATCCTGTGGCCGACGCCCGTGTGGATTTCAAGATCTACAACTATGCCGAGTTCTTCACGGCCGTGACGAAATATACGGATGTGAAGGGTGCCACCTTCCTGACGGCTGGTCTGGGCGACATGATCGTCTGGGCTTCCAAGAACGGAAAGTATGGCTACAAGAAGGTGACCTTTGGCAAGGACCGCGAGGTGACGATCGCCCTCGACCGCGACAATGATGCGGTCTCGAGTGTGGATATGGCGATTGTGCCGCCCAAGGAGTCGCCCAACGTGCCTGAGGTGTCGGCCGAGCAGGCTGCGACCAACAAGGCGCGCTTTGCTGCCGAGGACGAGATACGCCATGAGACCATCCGTCGCACGCATTATCCGAAGGACGGCACGTCGAAGTATGCTCCCTATTTCCTTCGTGCGAAGGGCAACTGGCGTACCATCGAGGCTTTCCTCAACCGACATAGCGACAACGAGGCGCGTGCCCTGAATATCCTCAATACCCTGAGCGACAAGGACCTTCGCGATATCCTGCCGCAGATCCTGGAGGACTGCTTCGCCAACAAGAGCGACCAGGTCAGTCCGCGCGTGGAGGACGAGATGCTGATCACGCCCTTCAAGTGCTTCTTCGAGAACTATTTTGACCGCAAGACGGTCGAGAAGTTCCGTGCCAATCCGATGGAAATCGCCAACTGGATCAAGAAGAACATCCGTCTCAACCCCGATACGAAGGCGTTGCAGATAGCCCAGACGCCAGTAGGTGCCGTGAAGTTCAAGATCACGGACGAGCGCTCGCGCAAGGTGCTCTTCGTCGATATCGCTCGCAGCCTCAATATCGAAGCCAAGCGCGACACGGTCACGGGTGCCTTGCTGTATCGCAAGGATGGCAACTGGACGACAGTCGATTTCGAGGCCAAGGGCACGGTCACGCCCCATCAGGGCACGCTCGTGCTGACCTATCAGCCTGCTGCCCATCTGGACAACCCGCTCTACTACAACCACTTCTCCCTGAGTCGTCTGGAGAATGGCACGGCTACGCTCCTCAACTACGACGAGGGTGGCGATGGCGGACAGACCAGCTGGATGAACACCTTCAAGGACGGATGCCCCCTGGAGGCGGGTACCTATCTGCTGACCACGGGCACGCGCCTGGCCAACGGTAGCGTCTTGTCTCATAGCGAGTTCTTCGTCATCAAGGAGGGACAGACCACGACCGTACCTCTCCTCATGCGCGAGAGCAAGGACGAGGTACAGGTGATCGGTTCGTTCAACTCCGAGAGCAAGTTTGATATGGATGGCAACCAGGTGAGCCTGCTCTCGCAGACGGGTCGTGGCTACTATATCATCGGTCTCATTGGCGTCGGCCAGGAGCCTACCAACCATGCGCTCGTGGACATTGCCAAGGAGGCTGACGCCTTCGACCGTTGGGGCCGTCCGATGGTCCTGCTCTTCGAGAATGCCGAGGAGGCTAAGAAGTTTGACGCTTCGCTCTATGGTCGTCTGCCGAAGAACATCATCTATGGTATCGATACCGATGGTGCCATCCGTCAGCAGATGGTGGAGAACCTGAAATTGTCGAGCAAGACGCAGTTGCCGATCTTCTTCATTGCCGATACGTTCAATCGTGTCGTCTTCTCCTCCCAGGGCTATACGATCGGACTGGGCGAGCAGTTGAAGAACACCTTCAACCGTCTTTGATTCTCCCGAGGGGCCACACGCCTGAGGTCCCGATAAGGAGTATAAATAAAAACAAGGGATGGCAGTCTGTCTGTCATCCCTTGTTTGTTATTTGTTATACGTACGCTTGTCGCTAAGGCCTATGGGCGCAAGTGGTTGCGGAACCAATCGACGACATAGTCTATGACGGGCTGCTGAAACCAATGGTCGTCGCCATGGTCTGCCTTGTCGAGCACGACATACTCCACCTCCGTCCCATTCTCGCAGAGGGCCTCGTAGAGATGGTCGCTCTGTCGTTGCGACACCATGTGGTCGTTGTTGCCGTGCATGATGAGGAAGGGGGGAAGTCCGGGATGGATGTGGCCCAACGGACTGGCGGCACGCGCCTTGTCGGGTATCTCCTCCAAGAGGTGGCCCGGATCGCGACCATAGACCACGCCATTGACAAGCAGGGCCTCGCTGGCAGCCCGCGAGTCGTGGTAGGCTTGCACCTCGGTAGGGAAGCCCTCGTCGATGGTCTCCAGGTCGGACGGACCGAAGATGGTGCAGCAGGCCTGCACGTCGGAGCTCTCGTCCAGATACTGTCCTTGGTCGAAGCGCGGCTCGTTCATCGTCGTCGCAATCATCGACGACAGGTAGCCGCCAGCGCTATTGCCCATCACGCCAAAGCGCGTCTTGTCAATACCAAACTTTTCGGCATTGGCCTTGAGAAAGCGGATGGCTTGCTTGCCGTCCTCCAGGAGGGCAGGGAAGGCGTTGGGGATCGTACGATATTGCACGGCAGCCACGACAAAGCCTGCACGCGCCAGTCCCATGCGACATTCGATAAACTTGCTGTAGTCGCTCGTCGTGAAACCGCCACCAGGGAAATAGACCACACAGGGCTTCGGCTCATTGGTTCGTGGAATGATGAGCGTCATGTGGAGGGAGATCGTTCCCTTCTCGTAGTGTTGCGAGTAGATGATGTTATCGATCACTCGCAGGGACGTCCGCGTCACGGGGACATCCATCAGGATCTTCTTGCTTTTACTATTTTGATTGTCCATGTCTTCTCTCGTTATGGGTGTCTTGCTTGAAATGCTGGTGCAAAAGTAGAAAGAAAAATGCTAAAAATCACTATAAGCGACCAGGAAATAGCTAAAATCTATGTCAAGTGCTTGTCGGTTTCGCCCTAAAGGTGTATATTTGCAGACAGAAAGGTCTTTAGCCAGGAGTGACAGACTGTCAAGGATGGTCGCCATGGCATGGCTTTTGTACGATAGAAAACATACATATTAAATACGAAAATCGAAATGGATTTCAACAATTATTCTAACATTGTGGATGATCGCGCGCGGGAGCTGGAGCGGTCACGTGTCATGCCTTTCCTCATGCGAAAGGTCTATACCTGGATGGCTTTGGCCTTGACCATCACGGCTATCGTCGCCTATGGTATCGGCAACAGCCCGGGCCTCCTGATGAGTCTCTTCGGTTCCAAGATGCCCATGCTCGTGTTGTTTGCAGCCGAGATCGGACTGGTCATCTGGCTGTCGGCCCGCCTCAGCCGCATCTCGATCACCACGGCTACCGTGGGCTTCATCGCCTTCTCCATCCTCAATGGTATGACGATGAGCGTCTTCTTCGCCGTCTATACCACGGCTTCCATAGCCCTGACTTTCTTTGTCTCGGCAGGTATGTTTGGCGCCATGGCCTTGATTGGCTATACGACCAAAAAGGACTTGTCCTCGATAGGTGGCTTCCTGATCATGGCGCTTATCGGCCTGATCATCGCCGGACTGGTCAATATGTTCCTTCGCAGCACGATGTTCGACCTCATCATTAGTGGCCTGGGCGTGATCCTCTTCTGTGGACTGACGGCTTGGGATATGCAATGGATCAAGCGGGCTCTCCTGGAGGCTCCCGATATGGGAGAGGCTTCCCAGAAGATAGCGCTCTTGGGTGCGCTCAACCTCTACCTCGACTTCATCAACCTCTTCCTCTATCTGCTCCGCTTCTTGGGCGACAGACGCAATTGATGTGGTTTTGACGAAGTGAATATTCTTAGATAATTATAGGAGTAAAATACGTATATCGGGGGAATATCTGAAAAGATATTTCCCCTTTTTTGTGCGTTTTCGTCTTCATGTAGCCATTTTCTCCTTGCATAGCGATAGCTTTCGTGCCAAGGTAGCTTGCATATTGTTTTTCGCAGGTTGTGCTATGAAAGGGTATGTGTGACAAAAGGAAATCTAAAAATATTCTAATAAAATGCTTTTTTAGGGCATAAAACTTGTTTGGCGTGAATAAATATTGTAATTTTGCAAATGAAATAGAATAATGAAGGATTATGAAAGCGAAAACGGTACGAATGAAAACCCTCAAGATGCTTATCTCCAGCAAGGAGCTTAGCAGTCAGGAGGAGGTGCTGAAGGCGTTGGCCAAGGAGGGCTTTACGATTACGCAGGCTACGTTGAGCCGCGACTTGAAGCAGTTGAAGGTGGCCAAGGCTGCCTCTATGAATGGAAAATACGTCTATGTGTTGCCCAACGAGACGATGTACAAGCGTGTCTCTTCGCCTCAGCGTGCTACCGACATGGCGAATAGCAATGGCTTTCTTTCGCTCACCTTTAGTGGTCAGCTGGCCGTGATGAAGACACGTCCTGGCTATGCGAGTGCCGTTGCGTATGACATCGACCAGAAGGAGATCCAGGGTGTCTTGGGATCTATTGCAGGTGACGATACGCTCTTCATCGCCATTGAGGAGGGCTTCGACCGCGAGAAGATCGTCGAGGGACTCTCACAGATCATCCCCGGCATAGGCCGCGTCTCCGTAGTGATACCGGGATACGAAGACGAACTGGGGGAATAATAAGTCTAGCCCACCACGCTGGTTAAGACCCGCAACTCTGGTCAAGACTCGCAACTCTGGGAGTAAATAGTTAACACCCACGCCTGTGGGTAGAAGTGCAAAGCCGTACCTATTGCCTGGGCAGTAGGTATGGCTTTGCTTTTGTATGCCTACAAACCCTGCCCGTGCTGGTACACATAAATAGCTGCTTCGGTTTGTTTAATAATTTCTACATAAACCATGCGATAATCCGACATTTGCCTAAAAATAGTTATCAAATTTGTTTGGTCGTGGCTTTTTTGCTAACTTTGCAGAAAGACAGTTATTGAAAGGATTGAATCGCATGATAAATTTGAAAAAGTCAACATTTCTATATATCTTCTTTGCCATGATGGCTTGCTCTGTGCCCGTCAAGGCGCAGAATCCTGCCACGCAGACCATTACGCTCTCTGATGGTGGTCGCTATACAGGACAAGTGTTGCACGGCAAGCCCAACGGCAAGGGCAAGGCCGTCTATAAGAATGGCGATGTCTATGAGGGAGAGTTTCTCAAGGGCAAGCGCCATGGGCAGGGCACCTACACCTTCACGGATGGAGAGAAATATACGGGCGAATGGTTTCAGGACCACCAGCACGGCATGGGCGACTACTACTTCATGAATGGCAACCGCTATAGTGGGCTCTGGTATAAGGACTACCAGTCGGGAAAGGGTACGATGTTCTATTACAATGGCGACAAGTACGAGGGCGAATGGGCCGAGGACAAGCGCGCGGGTAAAGGACGCTACACATTCAAGAACGGGGCCTTCTATGATGGCTACTGGGTCGATGACCGAAAGAACGGCAAGGGTGTCTTCGACTGGGGCGACGGGTCGTCCTATACGGGCGACTGGGTGAACAATCTCAAGGAGGGAAAGGGCACCTACGTCTATGGCGACGGCGAGGAGTATAGCGGACAATGGAAGAACGACCTGCCGGATGGGCGTGGTATCTATAAGTTTAAGGATGGCGATATCTACGAGGGCTACTATGTCGAGGGCGAGCGCCACGGCGAGGGCATCATGAGATATAAGAATGGTGATGTCTATACGGGACGCTTCCTGCGTGGTGAGCGTTCGGGCCAGGGTACGATGGCATGGCACAATGGCGATGTCTATGTGGGCCTCTGGGAACAGGGCCACGAGAATGGAGTGGGCAAACTGACCAAGAAGAACAATGATGTCTTCGACGGGGTTTTTGTCAACGGAAAGCTCGATGGCGAGGTGGTCATCCATTATGCCGACGGCACGCGATTCCGTGGTACGTTCCGCAACGGACTGCGCGAGGGAAAAGCCATCGAGGAGGATGCCAAGGGCGTGCGCTTTGAGGGCAGCTACCACGAGGATGAGCGTGATGGATCTTTTGTGGAGCGCGACAAGACTGGTGCCATCACGGCGCAGGGCCGCTATGAGGATGGCAAGAGAATAGAGATGTAAAAAGATTGTATTGACAGGATATGGTGAACAAGAAGAATGTAAATAAAAAAGCGAACCGCAAAAAGGTTCCTGCTGCTGCCGCAAAGGTAGAACCCCAGGTAGTGGAGCACATCGGCATTGTGCGCAACGACCCCTATTTGGAGCCGTATGAGCAGGCGATACGGGGTCGTCACGACCACGCCTTGTGGAAGATAGACCAACTGACGCGCCACGGCAAGCAGACGCTCTCCGACTTTGCGAATGGCTATGAGTATTTCGGTCTGCATAGGACGGATACGGGGTGGGTGTTCAGAGAGTGGGTTCCCCATGCCACGGACATTTATCTCGTCGGCGACTTCAGTTCGTGGAAAGAGCAGGAGACCTACCGATGCCGTCGTATCGAGGGCACGGACAACTGGCAGCTCACGCTTCCTGCCGACGCCTTGACCCACGGACAACTTTATAAGATGCACGTCAAGTGGGATGGTGGAGAAGGCGAGCGTATACCGGCCTGGGCCAACCGCGTGGTGCAGGACGAAAAGACGCATATCTTCTCGGCACAGGTGTGGGCGCCCAAGACGCCCTACCGTTGGGTGTCGAAACCGTTGACGCCGCAGACGATGCCGCTCCTGATCTATGAGTGCCATATCGGAATGGCGCAGGACGAGGAGAAGGTGGGATCCTATAGCGAGTTTCGCCAGCAGGTGCTGCCACGTATCGTCCGAGATGGCTATAATGCCATACAGATCATGGCCATCCAGGAGCATCCCTACTATGGATCCTTTGGCTATCATGTCAGTTCCTTCTATGCGCCGAGCAGCCGTTTTGGTACGCCCGAGGAATTGAAGGAACTGATAGACGAGGCGCATAGCCACGGCGTGGCCGTCATCATGGATATTGTCCATTCCCATGCCGTCAAGAACGAGGTGGAGGGACTGGGCAACCTGGCGGGAGATCCCAACCAATATTTCTACCCTGGCGACCGCCACGAGCATCCGGCCTGGGATAGTCTTTGCTTCGACTATGGCAAGGATAATGTCGTCCATTTCCTCCTCTCCAACTGCAAGTACTGGTTGGAGGAGTTCCATTTTGATGGTTTCCGTTTCGATGGCGTCACGTCGATGCTCTATTATAGTCATGGACTGGGAGAGGCTTTCACCAACTATGCAGATTATTTCAACGGCCATCAGGATGACAATGCCATCTGCTATCTGACCTTGGCCAATCGCCTGATCCATGAGGTCAATCCTCATGCCATCACCATTGCCGAAGAAGTGTCGGGCATGCCAGGACTGGCGGCCCGCTTCGAGGATGGTGGATATGGTTTCGACTATCGTATGGCGATGAACATACCCGACTATTGGATCAAGACCATCAAGGAACGTCGGGATGAGGACTGGAAACCGAGTAGCATCTTCTGGGAGGTCAAAAATCGTCGGTCTGACGAGCGGACGATCTCTTATTGTGAAAGCCATGACCAGGCGTTGGTGGGCGACAAGACAATCATCTTCCGACTGGTGGATGCCGATATGTACTGGCATTTCCGTATCGGGGATGAGAATGAGGCGGCCCATCGAGGGATTGCCCTGCACAAGATGATCCGACTCGTCACCTTGGGAGCTATCAACGGAGGCTACCTCAATTTTATGGGCAACGAGTTTGGTCATCCCGAGTGGATCGATTTCCCGCGCGAGGGCAACGGATGGAGCCACAAGTATGCGCGCAGGCAATGGAATCTGGTCGATGACAAGACCCTTTGCTATCACTATCTTGGCGATTTCGACCGCAGGATGCTGGAGGTGGTGAAGAGTGAGCCTGCCTTCAACGATACGCCTGTGGAGGAAATTTGGCATAATGACGGCGACCAGGTGCTTGCCTACGAGCGTGGTTCGTTGCTTTTCGTGTTCAATTTCTCTCCCTCACGGTCCTATTCCGACTACGGGCTGTTGGTGCGCGAGGGCTCTTGGCAGGTAGTGCTCAATACGGATGCCAAGGAGTTTGGCGGCAACGGATTGGCCGACGACTCGGTAGAGCATCTGACAAATAGCGACACGCTCTATGCCAAGGATCACAAGGGCTGGCTGAAGCTCTATATCCCTGCGCGTTCGGCCGTGGTCTTGCGTAAAAAGAATGATGCTCATGCGTAGAAGTTTCGAACAGGTGGTGTGCGCGGTAGTGTTCTGCGTGCTCACCTTTTGCTATCTATACAACTATCAGGCGGACGTCCTCGTCGTCACGCAGTTTCTCGCCTCGGGCGGGCAGACCCACTATGCGCCCTTCCTTGGGGCAGTCATTATCACGTCCGTATTGCTGCTTCTGCAGGTCGTGGTCCAGTTCTTTGCCCGCCTTCGCCGTAGAAGCTATGCCCTCACCTATGCGCCTTCGCTCTTGTTGCTGGCCTGGCTGACGGGCATCCGTTCCGACGTCACGACGCAAGTAGATTTTGGCTCTTGGTGGTTGGCTATTCCTTTCTTGCTTCTCGTCATCGTACCTGCCATCATACAGGCCATGCGCTACCAGCCCTATGAGCCCGACGAGCGTAGGCAGGGCTTTCTCTCACAGCTGCTCTGGATCAACCTGGGCACCCTTGCCCTCATGTTTCTCTTCGTAGGATTCCTGAGCAATAATGACCGAGAGTTTCATAAGCGGGCGCGGATGGAATATCTGGTTGACCAACGTCGCTATCGTGAGGCGCTCGTGATGGCACAACGGTTGGAGCGTCCTGATTCCGTATCGTCGATGCTGACAATCTATTCTGTCGCGCGCACGGGCCACCTGACCGATAGCCTCTTTCATTATCACTTGGTAGGAGAGGGCAAGGTGATGCGTCCGTCGCCACAGGTACACAGTCTGCTCACCCCCGACTCCATACTCAACCGCGTCACCAGCAAGAGCGCCAACTATCAGTTGATGGGCTTTTTGCTCGACCGCGACCTGCCGACTTTCTGCGCCTATCTGCCGCTGTACTATAAGACCAATGAGCCTATGCCGCGTTATTATGCCGAGGCATGGCAGCTCTACCATCAGTTGCGTGCAGGAATGCGACCCAAGCGCTACGAGAAGGGCTCTTATACCTATTATTATATGCGCGGATGAGTTTGATAGATGGTCGTATGCAGGATGCTTTCCTGCATACGGCTATCAGACGATAAAAGAGGAAGGAAACCCTCCTTTTGGTGGTCTCATGGAGCCCGTCTCTCTATGTTCCGAGTGGTAGGTTAACATCGCCTTTTGATGAATATAACTTCGTAGGCCGATGAAGTTATATTCGTAGGCTGATGAAGTTATATTCGTAGGCCGATGAAGTTAATATCCTTTTTTGGCCCTATTTTCACCCCTTTTCTCGTAATTCCTTTTTCCTGCCTTCGTCATAGCGTATCTCAAAATTCTTCATCGAAAAACTTAGCTTTTTTCTGATCTCTTGCCATCAAATATGAGCAGTACTTATTGAGCATATTGGACAGAGGTAGTTCTCCCTTTTGATACCGTTCTGCGTCAAGTGCCAACATTCTTTCACAAACTGTTCTATGGCCTTTGAATAGGGCATTGAGATATGGTATGCCATTCTCTTGGGTAATACACACATCGGTAAAGAATTGTGTGATGTCCTCTGAGTCAAAGACAATGGAATAAGTTGGTCGCTTGGCTCCTGGAATGTCTTCTACCAAAATGTTTTTGCTGACAAGATCCTGTATGTCGCGTATGGCAGTATCCTTGGAACACTTGGCCAATGAAGCCCAAGTCTTAGACGTTATCTTTGCCTCGTAGCCATCAAGGAAGAGATTTAACATTTGTGTTTGTCGCTCTGTCATAGGAACGGATGCAGCCTTCTGCCAGAAGAAGCTCTTATTTAAGAGGGTGGTGACAATGGTTTCTGCTTCGTCGAGCGCATCAATCATTTTTTTCATATACCATACCAGCCACTCCGTGATCTCACCGTCGCCACGTTGCATGCGTTCCAGAATGTCGTAATAGTGTTTTTTGTCTTTATTGATTTGAGACGAAATATTATAGAAACGCAACTCGCTCTTCTCACCACGTGCCAGAAGCATGTCGGAGAGAATGCGAGCCAATCGACCATTACCATCTTCGAAAGGATGAATGCTTACAAACCAGAAATGAGCTATGGCAGAACGTATAACGCTGCCCACGGTGTCTTCGCCATCAAACCAAGCTATAAACCTTTGCATCTCACTCTCTAAAAGGTCGGGAGAAGGGGCTATATAATGTATCTTCTCTCTACCAAATATACCGCTGACTATATGTTCCTCATTTGTTCGGTATTGTCCTATTTCTATTTCACCAGCTTCGCTGAAACCGGTTGGAAAGAATGCTGTTTGCCAAGCGCATAGTTTCTCTTTACTGAGAGGTTGGTCATAGTTCTGTACGGCTTCGAGCATTACGCCCACCACGGAGTCAACATAATGAGAAGGAGCTGTGTATTTCACGTTTTCAATTCCCAGTTTTCGGGCGATAGAAGAACGCACCTGTTCCTCATTAAGACATATGCCCTCTATTTCTGAAGAATACACTACGTCATGTGTCAGGTTCTCCGCCATAGCTCTGAGTTTGCTATCAAAGCCGAGCGTGCTCAATCTGCCGTAAAGCAAACCTTGCTTACGACATACAACCTCCTGAAGGATTGATACCTCAGAAGCATCCCAGCGGAAGTTTGTCCAATTATCTCTTGCGTGTATATACATAAGCTACTTATTCTATGTGCGACAATGTGTAGTGTTAAACGTCGCATATTCTGCGGTAAAATTAATAAAAAAATGTCGAACCGCCAAATAAATCAATGAAATACCGCATGTTTTGCGACGTCCCCAGAGAATAACGACAGTCCCATGTCTTAAAAAGTTTCCATATAGTCATTAATGTTTAGTTTGTTTGGGTAGGTATAGTTATTTGTGAGAAATGTATATTATCGTCCCATTGAGGAGCCTCGGCAATGCTAATATCAGGCAAGAGAAAGTCTTCCTTGTCTGGGTGTTCAGCCAATATAGCCTCGTCACTTACACTAAGTCTAGAGCGTATTTTTTTGAAGAACTTTACTTCTGCGTACTCTATGCGATTGTCAGCCTCGATGGCTTTGATGGCAAGCGATACGAGTAGCAACTGTTCTGTTTCGTTCAACACCACAGATTTTAGTTCCTTTAGATAAGATTGCAGGAACAATGCGCCCTGCTCATTGATTTCGGCAATCCATGAGTTGATGTACTTCTCCGAATCAATGTCGTGGAAGAGCTTGTCCTTCGCACACAACTCCCTAACCATACCTACTTCTTCTGTGGCAATATCTCCATCGCAAGCTATGCAACAGAAGATGGTTTTCAAGTATAATTCTTCTTTTGTCATAATAGTAATCGTTTAAATGTTAAAACCTATACGAGGCCTATCATTAGGCTTCTTCACATCCTCTCCATTCATCATCTTCCGAATGCGATCGTATTTACGCAACTCGTCAGCACTGAGCGAAGGGCGAGTATTTGAGATGGCTGCTTTCAGAAGCTCCATTGTTATTTTGCTATGCTGGTGAAGTGCATTTCGCGAGGCATCATTGACTATCAATTGTATATCAGCAGAGACGTACCCTTGGGTCATCTCTGCCAACTGTTGATAATCCAATCCAAAGTCGTATGGACGCTTCTCAAGATACAGTTTGAACAAGGCCATTCGCGCTTCTTCGTCTGGCGCGCCAATAAAGTATTTTTTGTCCAAGCGTCCGGCACGCAATATCGCCGTGTCAATCATGTTGGGATAGTTGGTCGCCCCTATGACGAAGATTCCCCTTTCGCCAGTCCTGTCCATTTGCGCCAACATCTCGTTTACGGCACTCCTTGACATTTCGTGCACATTGCCATCCGCACGATTAGGAACCAGTTCGTTCATCTCGTCTATGAATATAACTGTTGGCGCTTTCTCCTCCGCCTCTTTAAACATCTTTGCGATGTTCTCTTGCGTGGCGTTGACGAAGCGGCTCTTTAGGGCGGCAGGAGTGATACACAGAAAGTTGAATCCGACCTCTTCTGCAAAGTGTTTTGCAAAGAAGGTCTTTCCGCACCCAGGAGGACCATACAGCAACATACCATTGGGTATGGTCACGCCATAACGATGGTATTCCTCGGGATTGTGGAGGGGTTCTATCACCTCTTCACGCATCTGCTGCTTCAATTCCTCCATGCCAGCCACAGCAGCAAAGCCTTCCCCCTTTTTCTTTGTTTCTGTGGAGATCGGCTTAACCTTTGACTGCTGCGAGAGGATTTTACGCTTCGTAGATTGGCGTTCTATTTTTATCTCACCGTCAATCGCTTTGATAAACTCATCTGCCGTTTGAAATCTGTCTTCTGCATCATAACTTAATGCTTTGGCTATCACGTTCAGCAGCTGGTCGTCGAGCTCATACTTATCCTCTTTTGTCAGTTCCAGTTCTTCGTCCCGCTTTGCCAAGATGGCGTCTATAGCCTCTTGTCCCCGTTTTCTCGAAACGTCTATAAAACACGGCAGCACTCCGTAAAGGAGCTGATACATCATCACTCCTACAGAATAGAGGTCCGTCTGAACGGAGCACACCCCGGAGAATCTTTCTGGCGCAAGATAGAAAGGATTCAACTCCTCCAAGTTGGGTTTGGCTGGCGGCTGGTTTAAAAGTCTCGCACAACCGAAATCTATCAGTTTCAGGTCCTGCAATTCCCCAACGAGATTGAGAAAAACGTTTTGTATCGTCACCTCGTTGTGAATGATAGGAGTCGTCTGTGAGTGCAAGAAGGCCAATGCGGACAATATGGCCTTGGCTATTGTTTTGATCTCGTAAACGCTGATTTTATCATCACGGATCATTCTCTGCGACAAGGTCTCTCCACTTACAAACTCGGTCACGAACCAAGCGTATTGGCCTCCGTTCATCATCATATTACCAGCGTCCACAAACTGACAAAGGTTATGATGATGCAGCTGCTTGGCAATCTCCACTTCTATCACTCGTCCACTATCATCTATCTGATTACGATTGAGCTTTGAGTAGTTGATGAGTTTCAAAAAGCGGGTTTTGCCATTGGCGTCCTTCACACGATAGGTCTCCGCATAAGAACCTTGCTTATGCGGAAACGCTACTGTGTATGAAGCTATTTTATCGTTCTTCTTGAAGTACATAATACTATTACTTAAAGAAATATAAATATAATACAACCTATAAGGAACAACAATGTTACCATACAGCCTGATTTGGAATCATCATTTCTCGCTGTTGAAAGTATTTCTTGCATTCGTCGATTACCATTAGCTATATTTCTATTTAACAGTGCAAGTTCTTCAACTTTAGGTCTCAAAGCGACAAGTTGAATATGAATATTTTCTGGCAATTCGTAATGCAAAAGATTTTCAAGACACAGTATAGCACATTGTGACTCTTTATCCTTAAAGTACAAGAAATCTTGCCTTTCTGTTATTCCATCGTCACTTTTACCTACTTGTTGTGTTAGTATTCCTTGTTGCAACAGAAGCATAAAAGTCAAGGCACAATTGACTTCTTTGGACAATTTATCTTCTTTTGAAATATCATGAAGAGACTTCATGTATTCTAATAGAGAACTAAAGGATGTTATCTTATCCATTTTCTATCATTTTTAATACATTATCTAGTGTTGTTGACAAAATGATATTTTGACTACGAATTCTATGTTTATCAAAAACCACAAAAATGTCAACATCTACATTCGTAAATGGTTTAATTGCGGCTTGTGCATCCAAACAGTCTATGTACGATCCTTCAAACTGTCGCTTTAATTCTATATTAGTAGGAACTATTATTAATTCATCTATACTCGCTCCATTCATTTTTTTACCCAATAAATCTTTGTGAGCATTGATTTTATCCAAGGCCTCTTTAATTTCCATTGTACAAATTATTTTAGTAATCCTCCAGCCTTAGCAGCATCCTCCTGAGGCATAAGCTTTAATAATTCAGCTGCGATTCGTCTTAAATCCTCAGTTGTCGGATTGTTATTTATTTGTTCCATTCCTCTATTAGCAAGTTGCCGCGCACGAGAAGAGTCTTTCCAACGAATTGCTCCCAAGTGATCGTTGCAATATCTAATGATAGCCATACACTGATAGAGCATTGTGAGCTGGAAGAACAGGCGATGTACTTGTTTTATAATCTCACGACCCTCTTGTACATTTTTTGTACGAATGACATTGTCCGTTTGAGCTCGCAGTTGTTCGACTAATTGGGCTGACTGGTCATCGCCCAATTCATCCTGCGCTTTTTCGAGCTTGTCAAACTCATCACGCAACTCATGTTCCACACGTTGCCACTCTGTACCCGTTTCTAGTTTTTCTATTTTCCTGAGCAAGTCGCGCAGATGTTTAAGCACCTCTTTTTTCTCTGTGGTGTTTTCATTGTCTGTGCGTAGAGATGCAAGTTCTGCTCTTAAATCATCCACACCGACGCCAGATTCCTCCAACATCTCTATGGAGGCTTCCGCCTCAGCAAATCCTTTATTGATTCGATCGTTAGTATCTTTCATAGAGTGCTTCTTGCCTGTATCGAAAACCTTCTCTATCGTGAAGTCCGTTGCAAGAAAATGCACTTCTATTTTCATCTGCTCAGAAGAGTCTGCTTTCAATGTAATATTCACCAGGCTGTCCTCTGGAATAAATGTATCAACATCGTCTCCAGTTATTACAACATCCGCCACATACTCATAATGCGATGCAGGCTTGCCTTCTGCTTCAGCAAAATCATCAGTTTGGTAAACAGGGACCTTCAGAATATCGCATGCTTCTCCTGGGCGAAGCGGGTTTGAGGTTCTCAAGTCTTTTTTAACAACACCTGTAGCTGGAAGAGGTTTGTTTTTTTCCAGCCCCGTTACCATTGTGATTACACTACGTTGCTTGTCTTCATCCCAGGTGCCTATAGCTATATTATAAGGCAATGGCGCAGCTCCTACAACAGAACCCTGAATAATGGTAATCTCATTGGGGAAGCAAGGAAGCACATCGCCTTTGTCGTCATAACATATAATGCTAAACGAATTTGCTCTACCCTCTAAAAGATTTAACTCAAAGACATCACCATTAGAATCGATTTCCATCTTACCACTTGACCATCCCTTATCTCCTCTTACAAACTCAACGAGAACCCTATTCAAAGAAGAGCCTTCGGCGAGACGAACAGTAGCGTATTCAGTCTGCTCAACTGTCGTTGCCTCATAATTGACATCTAGTTTTATAGTTCCAATTTGTATATCATCATCAGAAACTTCCGCATCCAACGTTGACGCATAAAGAGCCGCTCCTGTTGCTACGGCTGTCATCGGATCTATACTTGTGTCAACATTAGGCGTTACTTGTTCTCTCAGCATCTGACGAATAAGCGGACAATATGTCGGTCCACCAACAAGAATCAGTTTTGTGATTTGTGAACCATTGAGATGGTTACGCTGCATAAGATTCTTGCAGATGTCCACGGCTTTTTGGAAATATGGACGAAAGACATCAAAAATTTGTGCCTGTGTCAATGTCAGGTCAAGTTCTATCTCCTCTCCGTCCTCGTCATCTCCAAGGTCGCCCAAGTTGGAAATAATGTCCTCGTGGTCTTTGAACGAAAGCTGGTTCTTTACGTCCTCGGCGTATGTTTTCATTGCGTCACGAAGTACTTCCTTCTTTTCCTCATCCTGCAAATAACCATCTATTGCATAGTTTTCTTGCAAATATGGTATAATGATATTGTCAACAATGGCATAATCCAAGTTCTTTCCACCGAGATAGTTGTCTCCCTCTGTATCGAAAACTTGCATGATACCATCCTCTACTTTTAGCAAAGCAGCATCAAAGGTTCCGCCACCGAAGTCAAAGACCATCCACAACCCGTTTTTCTCTTCAGCAGTTAAACCGTACGCCATAGAAGCAGCAATCGGCTCTTGCAACAGTTCACATTGTTTGAAACCCACCAATTTGGCAGCTTCTATTGTTGCCGTCTTTTGATTCACGGTGAACTTGGCAGGGACTGTGATAACTACAGATCCTACTTTTTCGTCAGTGACAAAGGATTTGAGGGCTTTCAAGACTTCAGCTGATAATTCCTCAGAAGAGAATGCCCTTTTTAAATTATAGCACTGATATATAGTATCAGTCGCCATTGTGCGCTTAAATTCAACGTAAGTGTTTGAAGCTTCTTTTTTCCATGTCTTTGTTGCACGACGTTTGTCTTGCTTCATCGTATTATAGGCACTATCGCCAAATTTTATCGAGCGTTTTCTGTTTACTGCGATACACGAGGGCATAATATCCTTCTGCACGTCCGTCTTGATAACAACAGGCTTTCCCTTTTCCATGCGGCAGATTGCGGAATTAGTTGTTCCGAGGTCAATGCCATAGTCTATTTTATTTCTTGCCATGATAATATTGTTTTAGATGTTCTGACTTACTGTGATTCGGGCTGCTTGTATCATTTCCCCATTGTAGTTAACTTGTGGCTTGGTTATGCCAGTAATGATTTGTTGTCCTTCCTCCAAATCCTCATCAAGCACGAATTCTGCTATTACTTTCATGCCCTCATTGTATGGCTTTCCAAGCATATCGACAATTTCATAACCATTGGCATTGAAATTGTCCTTGATACGATTCACTGCCTTAGCCAACTGCTTATACCCTCTTATAGAAGAGTCCATGCGTGACATGTTCAACTCGATTCTGACAACTTCGTCAGCCACCTTCAGTGCAAGCGAATGGTCTGGTTTGTCATTGCTAACAACTTTTTGGGAATTCGACATTTGTTTGTCAAACAGCTCCAAAAGTTTGTCATCTAGCTTTATGGACTCCTCTTGCATCTTGCTCTGCGCAGTTTGCAAAGCATCTTGGGCCTTGCGTACATCATCAATAGAAGTTGTGCCCGCCTTGAGTTTCTTGACAAATGCAATAGTAGTGACAATTATTGCCGCAAATAGTATGAACAAGCCACACAAGCCCCACAATGTGCGTGACGAAAGCACATTCTCTGTCGCCTCAACCATTTCGTTCGTCTTACCGATACGATCGACAAGCTCCGACTTATCTGCTTTTTGGTTAGCTACAACTATACTGTGTTCGTTTCGCAGGCTATCTATGCTAGATATCAACTTCTTGTTCACAGTCTGCAGCTCCGACATCTGCACCTCCGTCTTAGCATTCTTCAAAGATAAGGCGTTAAGTTCCTTATGAAGATGTTCTTGTTGCGTCTTCAAGCCTTTAACCTCCATTTTCAAAGACTCTACCTTCTTAGTAGTGTCCTCAGCTTTTAACGTTCCAAAGCTCAATCCTAAAAGGAAAAACGTACTTAAAAAATAATATTTCATACTGATATTTGTTTAAAACAATCATATACACATATTCCTATTCCGATGATAACTCCAACAATCGCTCCACTCAAGCCAACGCCTTCTATGGCTAAGCCAATGAGCCCTCCTACGACAAAACCAATTCCTCCATAAATAAGCGCCAAAACTAGAATTGCAAAAATTCTCATTAGAGTTATCTTTAGGTTTGATGTCCGTGGTGGATAAAGAGATTCAAAAACTCCTAATTTTTCACACAGTTCTTTTAATATAGCGCGATTTTTATTGTACGTATTCTTCTTGAAATCTGATTCCATATCAAAGTCATCCATTATTTTTGTGGCTTTCCATGCTTCTCCCAACACTGACTTTACATGAGTAAATCCAAGATTACGCGATATTGCCGCAATAGGGTCATCTTTATCGGCGCTAAATACGGATTGCGCCTCATTCACTTCGGCTATGATAATACCCAGTGCGCTGCCTACTAACTGTGTCGAAATATTAAGATAATAGGAGTGTGACGCACCAAGTTTACTCTTTATAGATAGAACATACGGTTTCGTGCGTTTCAACAACGTAATCGCATACGAAATCTTGCGTAGCGAAGAATAATATCGCAGTTCTTTACGAATTGCTTTATCCTCAGAAAAGACCTCAGATGGTGGCAACTCGTCAATAATCTTTTGAAGAATATCGACATTCTCCTTGCATCTGTCTTTTGCCATTTGCCCAACGACAATGCTTTGGGCATATTTCTGCAAACTCATGGCTTTGTGTGCAGCCTCAGGCTCGTCGGAGCCATTGAAGTAGTCAATACCACATTGCAGGATTTCAAGTCCCAGTTTGTCGGCAATCATTTGATATTGCAAGTCCGTTGCGGAGAGAAATCCCTTTAGTTGCTGGAAAGCACTTCTTGTGTTTTCCCTTAGCGCCTCTCCAGCATTGAGCCTTGCTTCTGCCTCTTTTCCCTTTGATTTCTTGGCAATAGCAATAGCGTCTTGTATGCTATCAACAAGAGGCTTCACTGCTTTTTCCTCTACATGGCTTTTCCCATGCATCATCAGTGATGAAAGGAAGCAACTGATTTGCCCCAGCTTCGTCACATAGCACATCGAGAAAGCGGAAAGCCAAACTGGCGACATCAGCGTTTCCATCCGCCCCCAGGACAGCAGACACAAACTGGTTCGAGTAGAGGGAATTTCCATACAAGGTCTCGGCACACGTTATAGCCCTGCGATAGTCCTCACGCATCAACGCACATACGATACGATTCTGCAGAGACGATGCCGTGTCTTTCTTTTGCCAAATCTCCTCAGCCTTGTCTATTTCACCAGCGAAAAGATGGTTGAAAGCCACTTCGTCCAAACGAGTCGCTTTCACAAACCAAAACTGGGCGTACAAGAGTTGGTCTTTGGGCAAGGTGAGTTGGGCCTCAGCATCCATTACAGAAGCTTCGGTTCTTTGAATGGCTGAAAGATATTGGGGCAAGTCCAAAGGAAAAGAGACGGGTTTGCCCACCTTCAAAAACGCTTTCATGCGATTGTGGTTAGCCAGCCTTTCCTTCGTAGGAGAGTTTGAATAGACTCCTAACAGCCGATATGAATTGTTTCGTAGAATATTCATTCCAATTTCGTTAACAGATGCAGTCAACTGACTCCTTCGTTGACGAAATCTACTCGCTTATATATACGTAAAGCGTGGAGTCTGTCCTGTCACTCGTTCCACGCCATGAAGGCCTTCGCATTGCCTTGATTGTCGAAACGAGCAACGCCGAAAGCCCCACGCCAGTGTAAATATACAATTCGCCCTCTCGGCAACAAAACGGCAGAACCGTCCGAAGCCAATACGGCTGTATAGAATACACCTCATGAGGCGTTCCCGTTGCTTTGTTTTTGACAATCAGTTGGAAGTTGCGAAGTTCTTACGGCGTCAAAACCAAAGCGTACAGTTACGCCTTATTTATGTATACATGTCTGCCCAACCTCTGCCCTTCGGGCTTTCGGCATGGGTTTAGACGGTACAAAGTTAGCACTATTGCATCGAAAACTGCTTTGTTTGACAGTCCAAAATTATCTCTGAATCCTGATTTAATATTATTAACCATAAATATGTCAAGTTCTTCCACTTTTTCTTAGTTATTATCGTAGAATAACCAGCGTGGGGAATTGTCCGTTCCTTGCGCAATTGACAAATATCTTAGTATAGCGATCTATATTTCGTGCATGATTGCAAAGATAAGCGAGATCGTTAGATGCGTAGATAAAGTCCTTATGAAAATAATTTTGGTTGTAAATATTGTAAAGAAGTTCGGCTGTTTTCGCTACTCATCATGAACTCCATACTGTATCAGCAAGCCGTGTGTCTTGTGTTTGTGTAACAAAACGCTTTCTTTTGGCTTACCCCAAGGGCAGGCGCGTCTGTGGATATTGGTGCAGTGAAATACTGCAGCTACTATGTTGGACCGAGGTTTCGATGCGATAATTTTTACTGGAGATTATTAGGACGAAAGAGGCACCAGTCATGCTTGCCCTCCTGTGTTCTATATACACCAAAAGGCTGCAACACAAGTTGCAGCCTTCTGATGATATTATCTCAAGTAGATCTGATTACTTCTTGAAGAAGTCCTGAACAGCCTCGTTGGGCACCATCTTCTCATCGAACATGTATGCACCCGTCTTGGGGCTCTTGACCATTTTGATCACTTTCGTATAAGCGCGACCATCCGTAGATCCTTCATGGAGGGTAGCGACCGCTTTCTTTGCCATAGTTTATGTTCCTATTTATTGGATTACTTAATCTCCTTGTGAACGGTCATCTTCTTGAGGATCGGATTGTACTTCTTCAACTCAAGACGACCCGGAGTGTTCTTACGGTTCTTGGTAGTGACGTAACGGCTTGTACCGGGCAGGCCACTATTCTTCATTTCGGTGCACTCAAGAATCACCTGGACTCTGTTGCCTTTTGCTTTCTTTGCCATTGTCTTATCGTTCTCCTTCGCTTATCTTTAGTTGTTAGCATCCTCGTTGCCCTCGGCAATCACTCTGATGTCCTTCCAGTTGAGATATCCTTTGGCAACGGCCTGCTTCAATGCGGCATCAAGTCCGACCTTGTTAATCATACGGAGGCCGGCAGCTGAGATTTTGAGGCTAATCCAGCAATTCTCTTCTACATAGTAGAACTTCTTGCTGAAAAGGTTTACGTCGAAGCTACGCTTGGTGCGGTGCTTCGAGTGAGACACATTGTTGCCCAGCTGTGCCTTCTTTCCCGTGATTTGACAAATCTTAGACATTGCTATCTTTAATTTTCTTATTCGTTAATTGATACCTATTCCAAACAGGGTGCAAAGTTAATGAAAATTCCTTGATGCACAAAACTTTCTTGTCCCAAAAGTGTGGAATTAAGTTTTTTTTATTAGTTACCAGCGACTTTCGATGCTTTCGGGTAGGTCTTGAGGGAGTTTTTCCTCCAAGAAATGGTGCATGAGGCGCATGGCTTTGTTGGTGGCAATGGCGATGTTGATATCCCTTCCGAAGTCGTCGGTGAGCTTCTGGGTGCGTATCTCTTCACGATTGCCGTAGGCGAGCCATGTCGTCCCGACGGGTGTGTCCTTGGTTCCGCCTCCAGGACCTGCTATTCCTGTCGAGGCGATGGCGAAATCGACATTCAGCAGGTCCATTGCTCCTTGCGCCATCTGTCGGGCTACTTCCTCACAGACGGCAGTTTTCTCCTCCAGCAGTTGGTGGTCCACCTTGAGCAGTCTTTCTTTGATCTCGTTGGTGTAGCTCACCACGCTTCCCTTGAAGTAGTTAGAGGCTCCTGGGGTGGCGATGATGGCCTCGCTTATCAAGCCGCCCGTGCAGCTTTCTGCCGTGCCCAGTGAGAGGCCCGAGGCGTATAACATGTCGCCGATCTGGCGAGAAATAATTTTGGTTTCAAACTCCATGGTCCTTGGTGCTAAGTGTTTTACTTGAACGTTACTTTGCTGTATGCGGGCAGGTCTATTGAGGCAAAGTCGTGGTCATGGTACTTGAACGTACCCACACAGGCTATCATGGCCGCATTGTCCGTCGTGTAGCTGAACTTGGGGATGTAGACGGTCCATCCGTATCGCTTGGCATAGTCGTGGAAGGCGTTGCGCAGGCCTGTGTTGGCAGACACGCCACCCGCTACGGCTACATGCTTGATGCCCGTCTCCTTGACGGCCAGGCGCAGTTTCTTCATCAGAATATCGACTACCATAAACTCCAGGCTGGCTGCCAGGTCCTCCTTATGATGCTCCACAAAGTCGGCATCCTCGGCCACCCACTTGCGCAGGTTGTAGAGGAAGGACGTCTTCAGTCCCGAGAAGGAGTAGTCGAATCCTGGAATGTGGGGCTCTGAAAACTGGTAGGCTTTCGGGTTGCCCTGTCTTGCCAGTTTGTCGATGATCGGGCCGCCTGGATAGCCCAGTCCCATCACTTTCGAGCATTTGTCGATGGCCTCGCCTGCAGCATCGTCGATCGTCTGCCCCAGCACCTCCATGTCGTTGTAGGCGTTGACCTTCACGATCTGGGAGTTGCCGCCACTTACAAGTAGGCAGACGAAGGGGAAGGGGGGCACGTTGGTGTCCTCTTCGTTCTCTTTGATGAAGTGGGCCATCACATGTCCTTGCAGGTGGTTGACATCTATCAGCGGTATGCCCAGGGCACGGGCGAATCCTTTGGCGAAGCTCACGCCAACCAATAGCGAGCCCATCAGTCCGGGTCCTCGCGTAAAGGCCACGGCGGAAAGCTGCTCCTTGGTGATGCCTGCCCGCTTGATGGCCTGATCGACCACGGGCACTACGTTTTGCTGATGAGCCCTTGAGGCCAACTCGGGCACGACGCCTCCGTAGGCCTTGTGCACCTCCTGAGAAGCCGTGACGTTGCTCAGAATCACGCCATTGCGCAAGACGGCAGCCGACGTGTCGTCACAACTGCTCTCTATACCTAATATATATATGTCGCTCATGTGAATCTTCTTATCCTCTGTCATTTTATTCGAAGGGAATCCCTCATGTTGTTCAGAGAAATTCTTTCCATGTTATTCGAAGAGAATCTTTCCACATTATTCGGAGAGAATCTCCACGCCATTCTCGGTCATGAGGAAGGTGTGCTCCCATTGTGCCGATGGCTTTTCGTCGCCCGTGATAACCTCCCATCCATAGGGGTCGTCGGCGTCTATGAAGACCTTCCATGTTCCCATATTGATCATCGGCTCGATGGTAAATACCATTCCTGGTACCAAGAGCATGCCTGTGCCACGATGGCCGTAGTGGAGTATCTCGGGCTCCTCGTGCATCTTCAGTCCTACACCATGGCCGCAGAGGTCGCGTACTACGCCATAGCCATGCTTTTCGGCATGCTTCTGAATGGCGTGGCCGATGTCTCCGGCAAAGCCGTAGGGTTTGGCTGCTGCTGCGCCTATCTCCAGGCACTCTTTGGTCACGCGGACCAGCTGCTCCTTTTCGGGTGTGGTCTCGCCGCCGATGATGAACATGCGTGAGGCATCGCCATAGTAGCCGTTGTATCCCAGCGTGATATCTACGTTGACGATGTCGCCTGGCTCCAAAACGTCCTGTTCCTTGGGAATGCCATGCGCCACCACCTCGTTGATGCTGGTGCACAGGCTTCCGGGGAATCCTTCGTAGCCAAGCGTGGCGGAGATGGCGTTGTGAGCTTTGCAGTACTCCACGCAGACGTTGTCGATGTCTTTGGTGGAGATGCCCGGGCGGATCATTTCCGCCACGGCGTCGAGGCAGCCACTATTGATCTTGCCTGCCACACGGATGCCCTCGATCTGCTCGGGGGTCTTGACTAGTTCACGCGTAGGCACCAGTTTGCCCTTGCGCTCCCACTCCATGATCTTCAAGTCCATCTCCGTCGGCTGCTGTCCGGCGAGGCAATGCCATCTCTTTTTCTTCTTAAAATTTATCATTTTATGTATCTCCTTTTCGTTGTATGTAGTCCCTTGTGCCCTTGTCGGCCTAATATCGCTTCACGGCACGGTCCATCTCCCGTCGGTCCTCCTTCTCTTTAAGGGTCTGACGCTTGTCGTACATCTTCTTACCGCGTGCGAGGGCGATGTCCATCTTGGCGCGTCCGTGCTCGTCGATAAAGACCAGTATGGGAACGATCGTGTAGCCTGGCGTCTTGATCTCTGCCTCCAGTCGCTTGATCTCCCTGCGGTTCAGCAGCAGTTTGCGGGTTCTCCGGGCCTCGTGGTTGGCGTAGGAACCGTAGAAGTAGGGCGATATGTTCATGCCCTCCACCCACATTTCGCCACGGGTGATATAGCAGAAAGAGTCGGTGAGCGAAGCCTTGCCCGCTCGTATCGACTTGATTTCCGTGCCCGTGAGCACGATGCCCGCCGTATAGGTATCAACGAAGAAATATTCGAACGAAGCCTTCTTGTTGCGGATTTGCACGGGGCTTTTTTTTCTTCTTTCTTGCTCTTCCTTGTTCATTCTTTGTCGTTTGATAGTGATGTTGGCCTTCTTGTAAGGCCGAATGGGCGAAGCTTTCATCTTGAAGCCGTCCCGTGGTCTTGCCGAAGAAGTTGGTTATGGGGTCACGATCTTGGCAAAGTCGTCGATATGATCGTCGATGTAGGCTGCTATCTGTGCCGTCCACTTCTCCTCGTTGACCACAAAGTCGTCGTCGAAGTCGTCAAATTCTGGCATCTGCTCGTAGATGGCCATGAAGTCGTCGTCGCTCATCTCGTGCTCCAGTTGCTCATGATACTGAGTGTACCACTTCTTGCATCGCTGCAGATGGGAGTAGAGGTCTTGCAGTCCCCATTCGCGCATCATGCGGGCAAAGGGGTTTTTGAAGATAAATGCGCCCAGCCCGTTGTAGATAAGCTGCACATAGCCGCCGTCCGACACCTCTTCGTGGAGATAGCTCCAGCCCAGAAGCGTGATTTGGTCGGCATTGAGCCGTGCCATGTTCTCGTTGGTCAGTTCGCCGCCGATGGCTTTCAGGATGCCATCGATAAACACCTTGACAAACTCGTCCATCCCTTCTTCGGCTGCTTGGCGCAGGGCTGCGTCGCTTACCGTGACTGTTATCATTGTATCTTTCTCCATCTTTCAGCTTTCTTTCTTTTCGATTGCAAAGTTACATTATTTCCATGAATTACCCAACCCTTACGAAAGAAAAACCCGACTGCGTACTTCTTTGTGTTCCTCAGGCTGGTATTTTCCCCTATAGAAGCCCTAAGGCTATGTACTATGCGGTCCCTAAGGATTGCTGGGGAAATGATACAAAAAGAAGCCATCCCTCGCAATAAGGAATGGCTTCTTAGACTTGTAATCACTTCGATAGGCGCAGCATTTGCCCTGAGGGCAAAAGGGCGCTGCTATCCATCAAGCATGTCGGGAGATTAGATCTCGGCGAAGTACTTGATGGTGCGAACCATCTGAGAAGTGTAAGAGTTCTCGTTGTCGTACCAAGAGACAACCTGCACGTGGTAGGTGTCATCGTCAACCTTGGCGACCATCGTCTGCGTAGCGTCGAAGAGTGAGCCGTACTTCATGCCGACGATGTCGGAAGAGACAATCTGCTCCTCGGTGTAGCCGAAGGACTCCGTGGTGGCGGCCTTCATAGCAGCGTTGACACCCTCAACAGTGATGTCTTTGCCCTTGACAACAGCGACGAGGATCGTCGTAGATCCCGTCGGCGTCGGAACGCGCTGTGCAGAACCGATGAGCTTGCCGTTGAGCTCAGGAATGACGAGGCCGATAGCCTTGGCAGCACCCGTAGAGTTGGGGACGATGTTCTGAGCACCGGCACGTGAACGACGGAGGTCGCCCTTGCGCTGCGGACCATCAAGGATCATCTGGTCGCCCGTGTAAGCGTGGATGGTGGACATGATACCAGACTGGATCGGGGCGTAAGCGTGGAGCGCTGCAGCCATCGGAGCGAGGCAGTTGGTTGTGCAGGAAGCGGCTGAGATCACCTTGTCCTCGGCGGTCAGCGTCTTGTGGTTAACGTTGTAAACAATCGTGGGGAGGTCCTTGCCGGCAGGAGCGGAGATGACCACCTTCTTAGCACCAGCAGCGAGGTGGGCAGAAGCCTTCTCCTTAGAGGTGTAGAAGCCTGTGCACTCAAGAACGACGTCGATTCCGAGCTCGCCCCAAGGCAGCTCAGCAGCGTTCGGCTTAGCATAGATCGTGATCTCCTTGCCATCAACGATGATGGAGTTCTCGGTTGCCTCAACGGTGTGCTTGTTCTCGCCGAACTTGCCAGCGAAACCACCCTGAGCCGTGTCATACTTGAGAAGGTGAGCGAGCATCTTAGGAGAAGTAAGGTCGTTGATTGCTACAACCTCATAACCCTCAGCCTCAAACATCTGACGGAAAGCCAAACGGCCAATACGACCGAATCCGTTAATTGCTACTTTTACCATTTTTGAATGTAATTATAAATGTTGATAAATACCTATTTACTATTTGAAGTATATTTTTTTATCTGTTTGCGCCGCAAAGTTACATTTTTTTTTTAACTTTGCACTCGGAACGAGTATTAAAAATACTAAAAACACGGATAGCTGATGATTTTGCTATCCGCGTATGAACTAATAATGGTTTTAAAGTGAATAAAAATCAAAGCAAGGGAAAATGAGTGCGTTTTTGAAAGAGTTTAAACAGTTTGCCATGCGTGGCAATGTGATGGACATGGCGGTAGGTGTCATCATTGGTGGTGCTTTCGGCAAGATTGTCTCGTCTCTCGTGAACGACGTCTTCATGCCTGTCATCGGAGTCATCACGGGTGGAGTCGATTTCTCCAACCTGAGCTTCAAGGTCGAAGATGCAGAGGTGAAGTATGGTATGTTCCTGCAGAATGTCATCGACTTCTTGATCGTCGCTTTCTGTATCTTTGTGATGATCAAGGCCGTCAACAAACTGGCCAAGCATAAGGAGGAAACTCCTGCGCCGGCTGCCCCTGCTGAGCCTACGCCTACGGAGAAGTTGCTTGCCGAGATTCGTGACGAGCTGCGCAAGGAGAGCAAATAAATGATCGCCGCTGCTTCTTGATGAAGATCTGTGAAAGTGTGATATTGCAAGCCCAATATCGCCCTTTATACCTATATTATATAGATAATTATAGTGTCTCTGTTTTAGAGACGATTTGGTGGGTGGGTTGGCAGCGTGTCAATCATACCCTCTGTAGAATAGACAGATAGAGCATGAAAGTAGCTTGGTCGAGTTGTTTTTTCCTCTTGCAATACCAAAATATTTCTTAGTTTAAATATGGTCTAAATAAAAAGGATAACGAATAGCTAACTTTGATTACGGTTAACTTCTCTGTGCGTCAGATAGTTATAGCATTTTTCTCGTTTCTTTGCGCCATTTTGTTACAAACGCGTTAAACCCTTCGAAGCCTTTGATTATCAAGACCTTTGAAACGGCCAAAAATCTCTTTTATAAGGCTTTTTTATTTGTAGCCTAAGTGTCGGTAACTACGCATTTTACGTTTTCCTTTCTTCGTGACGGCTTTTATGCCGACTTTACGGTTCGGATTATTTTTTGTAATTTTGCATCCGCAACTTGGGCTTTAAGCCCGTCTTGGCAATTAAATAGACCAGTATAGATTAATGACAGTAAACTCAAATGCTCTATGGGACAGCTCCTTGCGACTGATAAAGGAGAACGTCGAAGAGCAACAGTATAACACATGGTTCAAGCCCCTCGTCTTTGAGTCGTATAATGCCGACACGAAGACGTTGCTTCTGCAGGTACCCAGCGCATTCTTCTATGAGTACCTGGAGGAAAACTATGTCAGTTTGCTGTCCTCGGTCCTTACCCGTTGCTTTGGTCATGGTATCAAGTTGACCTACCGTGTTGTTACCGACAAGGCCCATCATCTGACGCAGGACCTGCAGGGGGAGCCCTCCAACAAGGTGGACACGCGTCGTCCGACCGACCGCGCCAACCAAAGTCCTACGCCGATGGATGCTGCTCCGCAGGACCTCGATCCGCAGCTGGATCCGCACAAGACCTTCAATAACTACCTGGAGGGCGATAGCAACAAGCTACCGCGCTCCATCGGACTCTCCATAGCCGAGCATCCGAACACGACGCAATTTAACCCGATGTTCATCTATGGACCGTCGGGCTGCGGAAAGACCCACCTCGTCAATGCCATCGGTATGCGAGCCAAGCAGCTCTATCCGCAGAAGCGTGTGCTCTATATCTCTGCGCGCCTCTTTCAGGTGCAGTACACCAACTCGGTGAGGAACAATACGACCAACGATTTCATCAACTTCTATCAGACCATCGACATCTTGATCGTGGATGATATCCAGGAGTGGATGACGGCCATCAAGACGCAGGATACGTTCTTCCATATCTTCAACCACCTCTTCCGCAACGGAAAGCGCATTATCCTCGCCTCCGACCGCCCGCCCGTGGACCTCAAAGGCATGAACGAGCGACTGCTCACGCGCTTTGCCTGTGGACTCATTGCCGAGCTCGAGAAACCCAATGTGGAACTGTGTGTAGATATCCTGCACAACAAAATTCGTCGCGATGGTCTCACTATCCCCGAAGACGTTATCCGCTATATAGCCCAGACGGCCAATGGAAGCGTCCGCGACTTGCAGGGCGTCATCAACTCGCTATTGGCCTATTCGGTCGTCTATAATTGCGACATCGACATGCGGTTGGCCGAACGAGTCATCAAGCGTGCCGTGAAGGTTGACAACGAGCCGCTCACGGTAGATGAGATCTTAGAGCGTGTGTGCGAACACTTTAGTGTAACTACTACGGCTGTCAACTCCCGTTCGCGTAAGCGCGACATCGTGACGGCCCGTCAGGTGAGCATGTATCTGTCGCAAAAATACACGAAGATGCCAGCATCTCGTATTGGCAAACTCATCGGCAATCGCGACCATAGCACGGTCATCCACAGTTGCACACAAGTGGAGAAGCGATTGAAGACCGACAAGATGTTTAGTGCCGAGCTTGGTACGATTGAGAATGCCTTCAAGTTGAAATAAGCCTTCCGGAGTAAACAAAGGTTTGATCCTTTCCCCTTTATAAGGGGGAAATGGTCGTAAGTTACGATATGAATGCCGCCAAGACGCAAGTGCTGTCTTGGCGGTATTGTTTTAGTCCTCCTTGGCGTGTGGTTGCCTCTTCGCCTCATAGGTGCGATAGACAATATAGTCGCCGTTACCGTCAATGGAGAAAGCGTTTCCCAGAGCGTTGTTGACCGTCCCCTGCCACCATTGGGCAAAGGGGTAGATGGGCCATTGCAGTCCTTGGCTTGTCAGGGAGGAGCAATTGAGATTGAAGATGCTGACCTGTTGGTTCGGAATACTCTCAAACTCGCATGCGCCATGACAATAGACAAACCATCCGAAGTCGGTAGGCAGCACCCCCTCGACGCCAAACTCCTGGCGATAGAAGGTGGGGAGCGAGATGTTGCCCAGCGTGTGGTCCTCCCGTTTGCCCGTACATCCGATGTAGCAGATCCGCGGATGCTTCGTGCCAGGGCTTCGGTAGTGTTCAAGGAAGAAGCGGGTGGCCTTCGTCAGATCGTTGTAGTCCTGCTCTGCGACGTAGTGGATGATGTCCTTGTATCGGTCCTTAAACTGCTGGGGTAGCGAGTCGCCGTCGCCGACAATGGCATCGGGTAGCATGTTCCATTTCTTGATGAGTTGCGCCCCCGCATTGTCGCAGGCGATCACGGGACGGCCCGACCGCAGGATGCCCAAGGGAATAGGGTGGGTAGGGCAGTCTCCATCCGCAAAGATGACGCCGTCGAAGTGGCTTTCGGGCGTGATGAGTTCGTAAACCATAGCAGACAGATTTTTTCTAATATCTATGATTTCATGCTGATCCTTTGCGCCTCTTCGGCCATGACACGTTTCCACTTGAAGTAGCCTGCCACGGCGATCACGACGTAGAGGGCGTAGAGACCCGAGGTGAAATAGATTTCCTTGTAGGCGTAGAGGGCAGACAGTTCGATATCGACGACGATCCAGACCCACCATTGCTCGATGTATTTACGCGACAACCACCACAAGCCGACAAAGCTCAGCGAGTTGCCGAAAGAGTCGAGGACGGGGACCGTGGAGTTGGTGAAGCGGATCAGAATGAAGTAGAGTGCGCCCCATGCGGCAAGGAAGAAGAGCAGCGAGGGCAGCAGGAGGGAACGTTTGACCTTGGTGATGGGCAGTTCCTCGGTCTTCTGGTTGCGCTTCTTGCCATATTTCCACACGAGCAGGCCGTAGATGGCAGCCAGGACGTAATAGACCTGCATGCCGAAGTCGGCGTAGAGTCCTGCCTCGTAATAGACGAACATATAGACCATGGGCATGATGAGTCCCGTGACCCAAAGCCAGATGGAGGCCTTGTACTCCTGATAGATATACACCAGTCCAATAATCGTGCCGGCGATGTCGAGCCAATTCATAGATATTGTGATAAGGAAAGGTTGGTGAATAAGCGCCGACGGGTAGATGGTCAGCCTTGGGGACGAACAGGAGTCCATCCTTGGTCAGCCTATCTACCCGTCGGTCAATGTATTAGAACTTCAGCGTGATGTTGCCCATGACGTTGAATCCAGCCATCGGAATCCAGCCGATCTGCGTGTAGCGGTTGTCGTTGGGATGGCCGTCGTTGTCGAGGATCGTGCTATACACCCATCCCGAGGCAGCATAATGACGGTTGAAGATGTTGTTGAAATCGCATCCTACCACCACCTCGCGCAGGCCTGCGAAACGCTTTCCAGGACGGAAGGTGTAGTTGGCGTGGATGTTGGTCTGGCTGTAGCACGGCAGGGAGCGCACGTTGTTCTCCGTGTTGTCGAGATACTGGCGGCTCACGAAGTTGGTGTGCCAGATCAGCTGTGCGCCCTGATAGTGGAACGTGGCGAAGCCGTTGAGGATTGCGGAGGGCGAGAAGGCGAGCGTAGAAGAGCCGTAGTGGATCTTGCGGAACGAGCTCTCCCAATCTACTGATGCCATCTCGTCGAAATCCTTGATGCGGTTGCGGCTCAGTGCAGCATTTCCCTCCAGGGTGAGGAAGCTCAGCGGCGACCAGCCAGCCTCGATCTCGGCACCCATGCGGTAGCTGTCCTTGATGTTGGTGGTCAGGTTCTCGCCAATGTCGCTCTGTGCACCCGTCTGCACAAACTGGTTGGTGTAGTCCATGTAATAGAGGTTCACGCCTGCATACCAGTTGTTGGCATGGTAGTTGTAACCCAGTTCGATATCCATCAGACGCTCTGGCGTCGGGGCGGGATAGGCTCCGTTGTCGGTGAAGTTGTTGCGCTCCGGCTCACGGTTGGCATAGGCGATGCTGGCATAGGCGTGGTGTCCGTCCTTGGCAAAGCTGATACCCGTCTTCGGATTGACGAAGTTGTAGCGTTCGCTGACGTTGAGCGGCTGGTTGAAGTAGCCCGAGGTCTCCTCGTAGAACTTGTCGTTGCGGCCCGAGGTGTTATACTGCACATAGCGATACTGCACGTCGGCGAAGAGGTTCCAGTAGTCGTTGAAGTGATAGTTGGCCTTGAAGAACGCCAAGTAGTCAAACTTGCGCGCGTCGCTATCGTAGTACTGATAGTTGCTGTTGTTCGGGCGGAAGTGGTTGTTCAGCTCCTGGTTCTTGAAATAGGTGAGGTAGCCGAAGTGGTTGCCGCGGAACTGCTGGAGGTAGAGACCACCCGTGACGTTCCATGTCTCGTCCTTATAATTGATATTGTAGAGCACGCCATAGTTGTGCTGCGTCAGGCCCTTGCGGCGCACCATGTCGTCGCGCTTGATCTTGTTGCCGTTGGCGTCCTTGTAGGTGAGGCCAAACTTGGAGAGCTTGTTGTCCGGACGCAACTCGCTATAGTATCCATAGCCGTAGGTGTAATGGATGGCCACGTTATGGCTCCAATGATCCGACGGGGTGAAGACTGCCGAGAGGATATTGTGGTTCTGATAGAAGTTGTCCGTTGTCTTCTCCCAGTAGGAACCGTCCGCCATCTTGTAGCGGTAGGTCTGGTAGTTGCCGTTGGCATCCTTGACAAACTGGCCGTTCTCGTCCGTCACGAGATTTTCGTACAGGGTGTTGTATTTGCCCAGGCCGTGCTCGTACATGTCCTTGTAGGTGCGGATGCCCGTGCTCGCTCCCCACGTTCCGTCCATGAGGCTGAGGTCGTTGTTGCCTGCCGTCACTCCGCTCCAGGCCTGTCCAGTCTTTTCGAAGTTGCCGATGTTCTTGTAGCTGACCTTGAACTTCTCGTCCAGCCAGGTCAGTCCGCCATAGTAGGATCCTGCGCGGCTGGCCGTGCCATGTACGAAACCATCCGTTGCGGTCTCGTTGTAGGCTCCGTCAAAGATGAGATGGTTGAAGAGCAAGCCTGTCGAGAACTTGGCTCCTGCATGATACGTGTTGAAGCTGCCGTAGCTGCCCGTCAGCTCCAGGCTCGGCTTGAGCGAGGGAGTCGCCGTGGCCAATGCCACCGATCCGCCAAAGGCACCGTCTCCATGGGTCGATGTGCCGATACCTCTCTGGATCTGGACGCTACCCATGAGGGCGGCATAGGAGTTCATGTTGGCCCAGAAGACGGTCTGGTCCTCCGGCGAGTTGAGCGAGACGCCGTCCAGCGTGACGTTGATACGGCTGCCTGCGGCGCCACGGATGCGCATATAAGATGTGCCCATGCCCGTGCCGTTCTCACTCCATGCGAGGACGCCTGGTGTGTTGGCGAAGAGGAAAGGCAGTTCCTGTCCGGTCTTGGAGAAAGTTTCCAGGTCTTGCTTCTTGATGTTGCTTACCGCGAACGGCGCATTCTTCGGCGCGCGTACGCCCTGTACGACCACTTCCTGCATCGCCTGTGCGGTGAGCGTGTCAACAGGGCCTGCGGCCTGCTGTGCCTGCGTTGCTGCCGCGCTCATCAGAGCAGCCGAGGCTAATACCATTTTTTTCATTGGTCTATTACCTTATAAAAAAGAACAAATAAGGGGGATGTTTCCCTACGACGGCATTACCCGTATCAGGTTCCTTGGGTATGTTCTCAGCCCACCCAATCTGGTGAGCACCCCTTAGCTTCCAGTCTGAAAGCCGCTGCAAAGGTAGCCTATTCTTTGCAGCGAGCCAAATATATGTAGAAGTTTTTACAATATGTGGGCCTTCTGAGCGGTTCTGGGCTGCTGAAAGGAAAAAGACGGGGCTTCATTTGCAGGTGAGCGCTAAATTCCGTACTTTTGCATTCCCGAAAAAAGGTTTGTGAAAAGATGGATTATCAGAAAATATTAGAAGATATTTACACGGAGGTGAAACCTTATCGCAGGGCAGGTCACCAGGCCGACTATATTCCAGCCCTGGAGCGCGTCAACCCCGACCAGTTTGGCATGAGTCTGACAACGGTTGACGGACGCTGTTTTCATGTGGCCGAGTCGGAGGTGCGCTTCTCCATACAGAGTATCTCGAAAGTCTATTCTCTGGCTCTCTGCCTGAGCCTTCGGGGCGAGAAGTTGTGGGAAAGGGTGGGCAAGGAACCCTCCGGCAACGCCTTCAATTCTATTGTACAACTGGAATATGAGGACGGCATTCCGCGCAATCCCTTTATCAATGCGGGAGCTTTGGTCACGGCCGATATCCTGGTGAGTTGTTTGGAATATCCCGAGGGCGACTTCCTGCGCTTTGTCCGTGCGCTGGCGGGTGATGACAGTATTGGAGCGAATCCGGAGGTGGCTGAGAGCGAGTATCTTACCTCCCATCTCAACCAGTCGATAGCCCACATGCTGAAGTATCATGGCAATCTCGAAAACGAGGTGGACCGCGTGATTCGCTTCTACCTGATGATGTGTTCCGTGGAGATGAACTGCCGCCAGCTGGCCCAGTCCTTCCTGCCCTTTGCCCATTGCCACCACCCCTTCAACTATTGCGGCCATGAGCTCACTCCCTCCCAGTTGCGTCGTATCAATGCTGTCATGCAGACTTGCGGCTTCTATGATGAGGCTGGCGAGTTTGCCTATCTGGTCGGCCTTCCTGGCAAGAGTGGCGTGGGAGGTGGCATCGCGGCCATCAATCCGCGCGACTATGCCGTGGCCGTATGGAGCCCGCGACTCAACAAGAAGGGCAACTCCGTCATGGGGATGAAAGCCCTGGAGCTCCTGACCACCAAGACCGAGCGGTCCATCTTCTGATGGGCCCTTGTCCCATTTCTTGTCCATGTCCTTCGTCTCTGTCTTTTGCGAAGAACATGGACGTTTCTTTGTGTGCTTCGAGCGTTTTTTATACCTTTGCAAACCAATAATTGCTATTAGCTGAAAATTACGATGGACAAGCAAACGATTTTGACGCTTGCGGCCCTGCTGCTGGCCAGCAGCGCTTGGGGAGAGAGCAGGCAGGAGGGAGAGGTGGAACTCTCTGGTGGCTATGGAAATACGGCCCCCTACGCCTTGCGACTGCAACTCAATCTGGAGGAAGGAAAAGTTGTCTTCAAGCCCTTTGTGGGCATCAAGGGACTATCCCGCCATTCCTCGGAGCAGAACCTGGACGAGCATTATATCTTCACGGGCAAGATGCCCCTGTCGGAAACCGTTGGAAGTCAGTATTATTCGCATCAGACGACCGAGGCTAAGGGGATGATGGCAGACTACGGATTTCAGTTCGCGTATCGTCCCACTACGCAACAGACCCTCACGGTGAGCCTTCGGGGAGAAAGCCTTCACAAGGACGAGCGCGGAACGCTTGCCGAATGCTTGCTGGCACCCGACGGTGCTCCCCTTGCCAAGACCCGATGGCGACTCGACAATCCCTTGCTGCGCAGCAATCACCTCGAGGTGGGCACCGACTACACCTGTCGTTTCAAGCGCGACGACGTGACGCTCAGCTATAAGTACCAGCGAGACCGTGATGAGGCCGAGCGCCAGTTGGAGGCCCTTCAACTGGAAGGTTTCAGCGACTTCCAAGCTACGCTGACCACGGCCGACGCCACCGTCCACCACCACGATCTGCGTCTGATCTACAACACACAGGCTCTCCTGGGCCACCTGCGTCTTGTGGCCCGCTATGAGAACCGACTGGCCGAGAGCGACGACCAGCAATGGATTGACGATTGCCTTGCCCAGGACAGCCATTTCCGCCATCGCTACCAGACGGCAGCAGCCTCGTTTCTCTACGACGTCCATCCCGACCGGCAGAAGCGACTGGGCCTCACGGCCGGCCTGGAGTTTGCCTATACCGACATGGCAGGCAAGAAGTTGCGCGATTTCCTGCCCACGGGTCGCATAGGCTGGCAGGTCAGTCGCACGAGCCAGTTGGCCCTCGGCTACAACCGCCGACTGGTGCGTCCGTCTTTGACCCTGCTCAATCCCGTCGTCCTGCGCACTCCCTTTGCAGTCCGCCAAGGCAACAAAGACCTGGAAGGTTTGCACGCCAATGTCTTCGCCCTCTCTTTTACCCACGACGATCTGATCTTCTCTTGGGGTATGAGTCTCTCCTACACGATGTCCAACGATGGTTTCAACGGCATCTGGATGGAGCGCGACAACCGTCGCATCTACCAATGGGGCAATGAGGGCAAGCGGCGCGCATGGAGCATTCAGCCCGACTTCACGCTCCATGCCTCCACGACAACGAAGGTCCGTGGCCAGGCCGTCATCCTCTGGGACAAGCGCATTGCTGACGCCGTCAGCATGGTCAAGGAGCATTGGGGCGTTTTCTCTCGACTTGGCGTGGAGCAGATGCTCTGTGCAACCTTCCGTCTGAATGCCTTTGCCGAGTATAGCGAGGGTAACACGCAGGACCTCTATCGCCACATGGAATCAGCCTATCGGCTGGGGACGACGCTCAGCAAATCCTTTGGCGACCATTTCTCTACAAGTCTGGAGTATCAGTACGCCCGCCAGGCCAAAGAGGTCTATACGCATGGAGGCTACACGGGTAGCTACCATCTCTATTCCGCCCGTCGCAACGCCTGCAGCCTCAGTTTGAAGTATAAGTTCTAAACCGTCCTCCACGGATTGTGGTCCGCATGAGGCGCCTGTTAAGTAAAACTGGCGCGAGGCGTAAGCTAAGACCGAAACGCGCCTTAACTTACGTCCGATGCAAGGCTTTACTTATGTCCGATGCAAGGCTTTACTTACGTCCGATGCAAGGCCTAACTTGTGCTTGATGCTGGGTTCAACTTATGCCCGGCCTGAGTTTTTACTTGCGCCCGACATGTGGACAAAATGACGCCTCTGCTGTCTGTCATAAAAGGCGAAAGACGCCCGTCGCACCAGCTCTTTGGGATACGTTCGAAAGAGATCCCGAACGCATCCCGAGACCATCCCGAAGGCGGCGCAGGCCAGAGATATGGCGCTGAAAACTGGCGGCAGGGCGTTTTTGTAGCGTTTATTCACCCCGAAGAGTAGGGTAAAAGGTAAATTTATTTGTAGGATTCGTGGAATCTTAGTATCTTTGCACATGTTTTAAAACAAATCGTACAAAGTAGATTGATAGAGAAGCATATCGTATTGGAGGACATCGACCCTGTGGCATTCTTCGGAGTTGGCAACGGCCATCTCCAGATGCTCAAGTCGCTCTACCCCAAACTGCGCATCGTAGCTCGCGGCAACGTGATCCGCTTGCTCGGCGACGAAGAAGAAATGGCTCGCTTCGAGGAAAGCGTGAGACTGCTGCGTAAGCACCTGCTGAAGTACAACCAGCTCGGCGAGGAGGATATCCTCGACATCGTGAAGGGCCGGTTGACGAAGGCCGACGGCGTGAAGGGCGTGCTGGTCTATAGCATGTCGGGCCGCCCCATCAAGCCGCGCTCGGCCAACCAGCAGGAGCTCATCGACGCATACGAGCGCAACGACATGGTCTTTGCCGTCGGACCGGCGGGTACGGGCAAGACCTATCTGAGCATTGCCCTCGCCGTCAAGGCCCTCAAGGAGAAGACGGCCAAGAAGATCATCCTCTCGCGTCCGGCCGTCGAGGCAGGCGAGAAACTCGGATTCCTCCCCGGCGACATGAAGGACAAGATCGACCCCTACCTCCAGCCGCTCTACGACGCCCTGGAGGACATGCTCCCGCAGGCGCGCCTCCAGGACATGATGGACAAGCACCAGATACAGATTGCGCCCCTGGCCTTCATGCGTGGTCGCACCCTGAGCGACGCGGTAGTCATCCTCGACGAGGCACAGAACACCACCCCTCAGCAGATCCGCATGTTCCTCACCCGCATGGGATGGAACACAAAGATGATCATCACGGGCGATATGACCCAGATTGACTTGCCCCGCGGACAGAAGAGCGGACTGCGCGAGGCTCTCTCCATCCTGGGCGGCGTCGAGGGCATTGGCGTCGTCGAGCTGACCAAGAAGGACATCGTCCGCCACAAGCTCGTCACGCGCATCGTCAACGCCTACGAGGCTTACGACAAGGCCGCAGAGAGCGGAAAGAAAGAAAATCGACTTAAAAAAGATATTAGCGATGAAAGCATTGACAACGACTGATTTCCATTTCAATGGACAGAAAAGCGTGTACCACGGCAAAGTACGCGATGTGTATAACATCAACGACGACTTGATGGTGATGGTCGCCACCGACCGCATCTCGGCCTTCGACGTGGTGCTGCCCAAGGGTATTCCCTTCAAAGGTCAGGTGCTGAACCAAATTGCAGCCAAGATGCTCGACCAGACGAGCGACATCTGCCCCAACTGGAAACTGGCCACCCCCGACCCGATGGTGACGGTGGGCCTGAAGTGTGAGGGCTTCCGTGTGGAGATGATCATCCGTGGCATCCTCACGGGATCTGCCTGGCGTGAGTACAAGGCAGGATGCCGCGAGCTCTGTGGCGTCAAGTTGCCCGAGGGAATGCGCGAGAACGAGCGCTTCCCCGAGCCCATCGTCACCCCGACGACCAAGGCCGATGAGGGCCACGACATGAACATCTCCCGCGAGGAGATCATCCGCCAGGGACTCGTCAGCGAGGAGGACTACGCCGTCATGGAGGACTACACGCGCCGTCTCTTCGCCCGTGGTCAGGAGATTGCGGCCCGTCATGGCCTCATCCTGGTCGATACGAAGTATGAGTTTGGCAAGCGCGACGGCAAGGTCTATCTCATCGACGAGATCCATACCCCCGACTCCAGCCGCTACTTCTATGCCGACGGCTACGAGGAGAAGTTTGCCAAGGGCGAGCCCCAGCGCCAGTTGTCCAAGGAGTTTGTCCGCCAGTGGCTCATCGAGCACGGCTTCATGAACGAGCCGGGACAGACCCTGCCCGAGATCACCGATGCCTATGCCGAGAGCGTGAGCGAGCGCTACATCGAGCTCTACGAGCACATCACGGGCGAGAAGTTTGACAAGGCTGCCGAGGAGGGCGACATCGCCGCGCGCATCGAGCGCAATGTGAGCCAGTTCCTGGCCACGAGAAAGTAAGCAGCCCACGCCGGTCATCGTCCATGTACGAGCAAGAGAAAATCAATCCCTACCGACAAGGGGAGAAAGGTGCGCAGGTGGAGGAGATGTTTGACAACATCGCCCCCACCTACGACACGTTGAACCACCGCCTGTCGTGGAACATCGACAAGTATTGGCGGCGCAAGGCGATCGACAAGTTGCGCCCTTACCGTCCCAAGCGCATCCTCGACGTGGCTACGGGCACGGGCGATTTCGCCATCGAGGCAGCCCGTGCGCTCCAGCCCAAGGAACTGCTGGGCACGGACATCTCGGAGGGGATGATGCAGGTGGGCCGCGACAAGGTGGCTGCCATGGGGCTCGACAGCGTGATCCGCTTTCAACGCGAGGACTGTCTTGCCCTCTCGCTGGCCGACGACTCCTTCGACGCGGTCACGGCGGCCTTCGGCATCCGCAACTTCCAGAACCTGGAGCAAGGACTGCGCGAGATGTGGCGCGTGCTGCGCAAGGGTGGCCACCTCTGCGTCATCGAGCTGACGACACCCGTCGCTTTTCCCATGCGCCAGCTGTTCTCCATCTATTCCCATACCGTGCTGCCCCTCTACGGACGCCTTATCTCCAAGGACACCAAGGCCTACAGCTATCTGACGCAGACCATCGAGGCCTTCCCGCAGGGCGAGGCCATGGAGCAGATCCTGCGCCGGGCGGGTTTCGCGGAAGCCTCCTTCCAGCGTCTCACCTTCGGCATCTGCACGCTATATTTCGCAACCAAATAGACAATTAATTATTATGGACAAATACGGACTGATAGGTTATCCGCTGACCCACTCCTTCTCCAGAGACTATTTCAACGAGAAGTTTGAGAACGAGGGCATCGACGCGACGTATATCAACTACGAGATCCTCAGCGTCGAGGAGCTGCCGGAGATCGTTCACACCACGCTGGAACTGCGCGGGCTCAACGTCACCATCCCCTACAAGGAGCAGGTGATGCCCCTGCTCGACTCCATCAGTCCGGAAGCAGAGGCCGTCGGAGCTGTCAACGTCATCAAGGTGATCCGCGACAAGGACCACGTGACGCTCAGAGGCTACAATAGCGACGTTATCGGATTTATCAAGAGTCTGGAGCCGCTCCTGGAGCCCCACCATCGCAAGGCCCTCGTCCTGGGAACGGGCGGAGCTGGCAAGGCGGTCTTCTACGGCTTGCGCCAGTTGGGCCTTGAGGCGTGCTACGTCTCGCGGACCAAGAAACCGGGCTGCCTGACCTACGAGGAGGTCACGCCCGCGATGATGAAGGAGTACAACGTCATCGTCAACTGCACCCCGATGGGTATGTTTCCGAATGTCGGCACCTACCCGCCCTTGCCCTACGAGGCCATGGACAGCCACACGCTGCTCTACGACCTGGTCTATAATCCCGAGCAGACCCTCTTTCTGAAGAAGGGTGAGGCGCGCCTGGCGACGACCAAGAACGGACTGGAGATGCTCCTCCTGCAGGCCTTCGCCGCATGGGATATCTGGAACGGGCAGGTGTGATGAGAAAAGAGATTCAATTACCTTATTATAGATAAAGACAACAATATGAACAACAGATATATGATGCGCGGCGTGAGTGCTGCCAAGGAGGATGTCCACAACGCCATCAAGAACATCGACAAAGGTGTCTTCCCCCAGGCCTTCTGCAAGATCATCCCCGACGTGCTGGGAGGCGACCCCGACTGGTGCAACATCATGCACGCCGACGGAGCGGGCACGAAGTCGTCCCTGGCCTATATGTACTGGAAGGAAACGGGAGACCTCAGCGTCTGGAAGGGCATTGCCCAGGACGCCATCGTCATGAATACGGACGACCTGCTCTGTGTGGGCGCCGTGGACAACATCCTGGTCTCCTCTACCATCGGACGCAACAAGATGCTCATCCCGGGCGAAGTCATCTCGGCCATCATCAACGGCACGGACGACCTGCTGGCTGAGATGCGTGAGATGGGGATAGGTATTTGGCCCACAGGTGGTGAGACGGCTGACGTAGGCGACCTCGTGAGGACGATCATCGTCGATTCTACCGTGACCTGCCGCATGCGCAGGAGCGACGTCATCGACAACGCCAACATCCGCCCGGGCGACGTCATCGTCGGACTCAGTTCCACGGGACAAGCCACCTACGAGAAGCGCTACAATGGCGGCATGGGCAGCAACGGCCTGACCTCGGCCCGCCATGATGTCTTCGCCAAATACCTGGCCGAGAAGTTCCCCGAGAGCTACGACCATGCCGTGCCCGAGGAACTGGTCTATAGCGGCAAGCACAAACTGACGGACCCGGCCGATGGCACCCCGCTCAACGTGGGCCAGCTGGTCTTGTCGCCCACCCGCACCTACGCGCCCGTCATCAAGCGCCTGCTCGACGAGATGCGCCCGGAGATCCATGGCATGGTCCATTGCACGGGTGGCGCGCAGACCAAGGTGCTCCACTTCGTGGGCGACAACTGCAGGGTGGTCAAGGACCACATGTTCCCCGTGCCGCCTCTCTTCCAGATCATCCACGACTGCTCGGGCACGGACTGGAAGGAAATGTACCAGGTCTTCAACATGGGACACCGTATGGAGATCTACGTCCGTCCGGAGATGGCCGAGAAGGTCATCGCCCTCAGCAAGAGTTTCAACATCGACGCACAGGTGGTCGGCCATATCGAGGAGGGCAAGCGGTCGCTGACCATCCAGTCAGAGTTTGGCACGTTCGACTACGAGTAAGCAAAGACGGACTCAAACAGATATTTACCACAGATAATGGCAGATAAGAACAACATATTGGAGAAGCTCGACGGCCTGGAGGCTCGCTTCGAGGAGGTGTCGACCCTGATCACCGACCCCGACGTGATAGCCGACCAGGGACGCTACGTCAAGCTTACGAAGGAATACAAGGATCTCAGCGACATCATGGATGCACGTAAGCGCTTCGTCGCCTGCATCAATGCTATCAGCGAGGCCAAGGATATCATCGCCAACGAGAGCGATCCCGACATGAAGGAGATGGCGCGCGAGGAACTCGCCGAGAACGAGGAGCTGCGCCCCCAGCTGGAGGAGGAGATCAAACTCCTGCTCGTGCCGAAGGATCCCGAGGATGCGAAGAATGTGCAGATGGAGATCCGCGCGGGAACGGGTGGCGACGAGGCTTGCCTCTTCGCGGGCGACCTCTTTGCCATGTACAAGCGCTATTGCGACAGCATGGGATGGCAGTTGAGCGTGACGGATGCCTCGGAGGGTGCTGTCGGCGGCTACAAGGAGATCGACTTTGCCGTCAGCGGCCAGAACGTCTATGGCGTATTGAAGTATGAGAGTGGCGTCCATCGCGTCCAGCGCGTCCCCGTCACGGAGTCCAACGGACGTATGCAGACCTCAGCAGCCACGGTGGCCGTATTGCCCGAGGCGGACAAGTTTGAGGTCAATATCAACGAGGGCGACATCAAGTGGGATACGTTCCGCTCGAGTGGTGCCGGAGGACAGAATGTCAACAAGGTGGAGTCGGGTGTGCGCCTGCGCTATCCGTGGAAGAATCCGAACACGGGCGAGGTGGAGGAGATCCTCATCGAGTGTACCGAGACGCGCGACCAGCCGAAGAACAAGGAGCGCGCCTTGAGCCGCCTCTACACCTTCATCCACGACAGGGAGCACCAGAAGTATATCGACGACATCGCCAGTCGCCGCAAGAGCCTGGTATCCACGGGAGACCGTTCGGCTAAGATCCGCACCTACAACTTCCCGCAAGGACGCGTGACGGACCATCGTATCGGTTTCACGACCCACGATCTTCAGGGTTTCCTCAACGGCAACATCCAGCCGATGATCGATGCGCTGACCGTGGCGGAGAATGCCGAGAAACTGAAAGAGAGCGAACTGTAAGCCAGCCTGCCAACGGCCAGGGCCGTTGGCGACCGCTCATTTCTCACACCAGAATAGCATAGAAATTATGAACAGAAAAGAATTAGTCAATCAGATTTTCAATAAAAAGTCGTTTCTTTGTGTAGGACTGGATACCGATGTGCGCAAACTCCCGGAGTACCTGCGCGAGGAGGACGACGCCATCTTCAAGTTCAACAAGGCCATTATCGACGCCACCGCTCCCTATTGTGTGGCCTACAAGCCCAACCTGGCTTTCTACGAGAGCATGGGCGTGAGTGGCATGGTGGCCTTCGAGAAGACGGTAGCCTATCTGAAAGATAACTACCCCCACCACTTCGTCATCGCCGATGCCAAGCGTGGCGATATTGGCAATACTTCTATTATGTACGCGCGTACATTCTTTGAAGAGTACAACGTAGATGCGCTGACCGTCGCTCCCTACATGGGCGAGGATAGCGTGAAACCTTTCCTCGGCTATCCTGGCAAGTGGGTGATCCTCCTGGCTTTGACGAGCAACAAGGGCAGCCACGACTTCCAGTTGACCACCGATACCGAGGGCGAGCGTTTGTTCGAGAAGGTCATCCGTACCTCGCAGCAGTGGGGCAACGAGGAGGACATGATGTATGTGGTCGGCGCCACACAGGGGGCTATGTTTGCCGACATCCGCAAGGTGGCGCCCCGCCATTTCCTCCTTGTCCCGGGTGTGGGCGCGCAGGGTGGAAGCCTGCAGGAGGTCTGCAAGTATGGCATGACGGCCGATTGTGGCCTGCTGGTCAATTCGTCCCGCGGCATCATCTATGCCTCCAATGGTACGGATTTCGCCGAGGTGGCAGCACAGAAGGCAAAGGAATTGCAGGAGCAGATGGCCCTGGAATTGGAGAAAATCAACGCGGTAGGGTAGTGTGCCAAGGCGTGGCCTTCGGGCCGCGCGCCTACCTGGCGCCAGCCTTGGCGCGTCGCGGATAGTCTCAAAAAAATGAAAATAGAGCGGTCGAAACGGGCTCTTCTCCATTTTTTTATTACCTTTGCAACATCATCAAAGCAAAAAAGAGTTATATGGAATTCAAAGCACAGCAAATCGCAGCGTTCATACAAGGACGCGTCATAGGCGATGAAAACGCAGTCGTCCATACCTTCGCTAAGATAGAAGAAGGCAAGCCGGGAGCGATTTCGTTCCTCGCAAGCCCCAAATATACCCACTATCTCTATGAGACCCAGTCCTCCGTCGTCCTGGTCGATGAGAGCATTGAGGTCGAAAAGCCTGTCCAGGCGACGATGATCGTCGTCAAGAATGCCCGCGACTGTGTGGCCAAACTTCTCCAGCTCTATGAGAGCATGAAGCCGAAGCGCGTGGGCGTGAGCGACCAGGCGTATGTCTCGCCCAAGGCCACGGTGGGCAAGGATGTCTATATCGGAGCCTTCGCCTATATCGGCGACGGAGTTGTCGTGGGCGATGGGTGCCAGATCTACCCCAACGTGACGATTATGGACAATGCCAAGTTGGGCGACAATTGCATCATCTATCCGCAGGTCAGCATCTATCACGACTGCAAGATTGGCAACAATGTCACGCTCCACTCGGGTGCGGTCATTGGCGCAGACGGTTTCGGCTTCGCACCCAACCAGGAGACGGGACAGTATGACAAGATACCGCAGGTCGGCATCGTCGTGATTGAGGACAACGTGGAGATCGGGGCCAACACCTGCGTCGATCGTTCCACGATGGGCTGCACCTATGTCCGCAAGGGCGTGAAGCTCGACAACCTCGTGCAGATAGCCCACAACACAGATATCGGCGAGCATACCGTGATGTCGGCACAGGTCGGCATTGCTGGTAGCACCAAGGTGGGCCAGTGGTGTATGTTCGGTGGTCAGGTGGGCATTGCCGGCCATATCACCATCGGCGACAAGGTGATGCTCGGCGCCCAGTCGGGTGTGCCTGGCAATATCAAGAGTGGCCAGCAGCTCATCGGCACGCCGCCCATGGAGATACGCCCTTACTTCCGCGCACAGGCCGTGGTCCATCGCCTGCCCGAGCTCTACAAGCAGATCAACGCCCTGCAGAAAGAGGTGGACGCGCTTAAGGCCGGCCTGAAAACCACGGAAGAATAGACTGCGGGGTGTCATTTTATTTATTCTGAAACCTTCATACAAGGAATGGAAACAAGCAAGCAAAAGACTTTGAAAGGTAGTTTTTCCCTCTACGGAAAAGGACTACATACGGGATTGAACCTCACCGTGACGTTCAATCCTGCACCCGAGAATACGGGTTACAAGATACAGCGTATCGACATGGAGGGCGAGCCGATCATCGATGCCATCGCAGACAACGTCACCGATACCCAGCGTGGTACGGTCTTGGAGCGCAAGGGCGTGAGGGTAGGAACGGTAGAGCACGGTATGGCTGCGCTCTATGCCATGGGTGTCGATAACTGTCTCATACAGGTCAACGGCCCGGAATTCCCGATCTTGGACGGAAGTGCCGTCATGTATGTCGAGAAAATCAAGGAGGTGGGCTTGGTGGACCAAAACGCTCCCAAGGACTTCTATATCATTCGCAAGAAGATAGAGATCACGGACGACAACGGATCCAACATTACTATCCTTCCCGACGAGGAGTTCTCGATCACGGCCATGTGCTCGTTCAATTCCAAGTTTATCAGCAGCCAGTTTGCCACGCTGGACGACATTCATAAGTTCTCCGACGAAATCGCGCCTGCCCGCACCTTCGTCTTTGTCCGTGACATCATGCCCTTGCTTCAGGCCAACCTTATCAAGGGTGGCGATTTGGACAATGCTATCGTCATCTATGAGAGCAAGGTGCCGCAGGAAAAACTCGACCAGCTGGCCGACCTGCTCAAGGTGGCACGCATCGACGCCGAGGCCATTGGCTATATCCAGCACAAGCCTCTCCTGTGGGACAACGAATGTACGCGCCACAAGCTCCTCGACATCATCGGCGACATGGCATTGATCGGCAAACCCATCAAGGGACGTATCATTGCCACCCGCCCCGGCCATACGGTCAACAACAAGTTTGCGCGCCTCATGCGCAAGGAGATTCGCAAGCACGAGGTGCAGGCGCCCATCTATGATCCCAACGAGGAACCCGTGATGGACAACAACCGCATCCGAGAGTTGCTTCCTCACCGTTACCCGATGCAGCTCGTAGATAAGGTTATCGCTTTGGGTGCTAATAGCATTGTAGGTGTGAAGAACGTCACCTCCAACGAGCCCTTCTTCCAGGGCCACTTCCCCCAGGAGCCAGTCATGCCGGGTGTGTTGCTGGTCGAGGCCATGAGCCAATGTGGTGGTCTGCTGGTGCTCAACCAGATCGAGGATCCTGAGCGTTGGTCCACCTATTTCCTTAAGATCGACGATGTGAAATTCCGCCAGAAGGTTGTGCCGGGCGATACGGTCCTCTTCCGGGTGGAGCTGCTCGGTCCTGTCCGCCACGGCATCAGTTCCATGAAGGGCTACATGCTCGTAGGCGACCGTGTGGTGGCAGAGGCTTCGTTCACGGCCCAGATCGTCAAAAACAAGTAGAGGCGTCTTGCCGTCAGCTCCGTAGGAGACTTTTCGGCATTAGACGCCCACCAAATATTGACCCTCAAAACAAGCATATCGTTATGAATCAAATCAGTCCTATGGCCTTTGTTCATCCTGAGGCCAAACTGGGAGACAATAATGTGATTGGCCCGTTCTGCTACATCGACCGTGATACGGTACTGGGCGATAACAACCATCTGCTCAATAGCGTTACCATCCATCAGGGCGCACGCATTGGCAGCGGCAATGAGTTCTTCCCAGGAGCGAGTATCTCGACCAAGCCGCAGGACCTGAAGTTCCATGGCGAGGAGTCCACTTGCCAGTTGGGCGACAACAACTCGATTCGAGAGAATGTCACCATTTCGCGAGGCACCTTCTCCAAGGGAACGACCATCGTCGGCAGCAACAATCTTCTGATGGAGAACATGCACATCGCCCACGACTGTGTGGTCGGTTCCAAGTGTATCATCGGCAACTCCACGAAGTTGGGTGGAGAGGTGGAGATTGACGACAATGTCATCATCTCTGCCGAAGTGCTCTGCCATCAGTTCTGCCGCGTGGGTGGCTATGTGATGATCCAGGGTGGCAGCCGCTTCTCCATGGACATTCCTCCCTACGTCATTGCAGGTCGCGACCCGATTCGCTATGTGGGTATCAACATTATTGGTTTGCGCCGCCATGGCTTCTCCAATGAGTTGATCGAGCTTATCCACAACGCCTACCGCCTCATCTATGGGACAGGAACGCGTGCGGAGAACATTCAGAAGGTGCGCAGTGAACTCCAGGTGACGAAGGAGATAGAGTATATTCTCAACTTCATCGAGGGTTCCAAGCGCGGCATCATCAAGTAGGCCAGATTGTCACTTACGCTCATCGTCATCACGGGTCCTACGGGTGTCGGCAAGACAGAACTGACACTGCGGGTGGCCGAGCACTACCAGGTGCCCGTCATCAATGCCGATTCCCGTCAGATCTACCGTGAGATACCCATTGGCACGGCGGCGCCCACCAGGGAGCAGCAAGCCCGTGTGCGTCACTATTTCGTTGGTAGCCGATCGGTCTCCGACGATTATTCGGCCAGCATGTACGAGCAGGATGTGCTCCGTCTGCTTGCCGATATGGAGACGCAGGGCCAGGAGGTGGCGCTTCTCTCCGGAGGCTCCATGCTCTATGTGGATGCCGTCTGCAAGGGAATAGACGATATTCCGACGGTCCGTGATGACATCCGGTCCTTGCTCAAGCAGCGGCTGGCCACAGAAGGGTTGCCACCCTTGGTGGAGGAACTTCGCCAGCTTGACCCCGTCCATTGGGAAAAGATGGATAGAAGAAATCCGCGTCGAGTCGTCCATGCATTAGAGATCTGCATCCAGACCGGGAGACCTTACTCCTCTTTCCTCTCCGAGGGAACCAGGACGCGCCCTTTCCGGGTGGTCAAAATAGGGCTCAACGTGGATCGCGCCTTGCTCTATGAGCGCATCAACCAGCGAACGGAACAGATGCTTGCCGACGGTTTCTCCGAAGAGGCGTTGCGGATGATTCCTTATCGCCATCTCAATGCGCTCAACACCGTGGGCTACAAGGAGATGTTCGACTATCTGGACGGCCTGGTGACGATGGAGCAGACCATCGACAGAATACAAAGCAACACGCGACGCTATGCCCGCAAGCAGCTGACATGGTATAAGCGCGACGAGGAGATGCGTTGGTTTGATCCCGTTGAGGTGGGGCCGATCATCGCTTATATCGACGAGCGGATAGAAGCAGGAAGAAAGCCTCTCAGACCGCTTTGACATCCCTCGACCATAGTTCTTAATTAGAAGTTAAAAACATGAAGTTTTTACGAAACACTTGGCGAGCCATCAAGGGCTTCTTCCCTTGGTATGCACACCTTTATAAGGGCCGTCCATGGTACACCAAGACGGCGGTAGGCATCGTATCGACTATCGTTGCCTTCTTCCTCTATCTCGGCATGGTCGATGTCAATTTCCTTTGGCTCTTTGGCAAGAGTCCCGGTTTCATGGAGATACAGGAACCGCCCACCTTTGCCGCGTCCGAAATCTACAGCTCGGACGGCAAACTTATCGGTAAGTATTTCAAGGAGAACCGCACCCCTGTACAGTATGAGCAGGTCAATCCAGTATTCTGGAAGGCTTTGGTCGATACCGAGGACGAGCGTTTCTATAGCCATCATGGCGTCGATTTCCTGGGATTGGGTGGCGCCTTGAAGGACGCTCTGCTTCATAGCGGAGCCCGTGGTGCCTCCACCATTACGCAACAGCTGGCAAAGAATATGTTCAGTATCCGATCCCAGAGTTCTACAGGACTCTTGGGAAAGGTGCCGGGTGTGCGCATGCTCATCATGAAGAGCAAGGAGTGGATTGTCGCCACCAAACTGGAGTTTGTCTATTCCAAGGAGCAGATTCTCACGATGTATGCCAACACGGTAGATTTTGGCAACAACTCCTTTGGTATCATGACGGCGGCCAAGACCTATTACGACTGCAAACCCAGTCAACTGACTCCCGACCAGTGTGCCACCCTCGTGGGAATGCTCAAGGCCACGACTTCCTACAATCCTATCTCGCACCCCAAAAACTCCATGGCGCGTCGAAATACCGTGCTCTACAATATGGTGACGCATGGCGACATGTCGCAGTCTGACTACGAGCGCTACTCCAAACGCGAGCTTGGTGCTGAACTTCATGTGGAGGAATACTATGGTGGCAAGGCATTGTATTTCCGTGAGGCCGTCTCAAAATACCTCGACCCGTGGTTGAAGGAGAATGGCTATGACCTGTATAGTGCGGGTCTGAAGATTTATACCACCATCGACCTGCAGATGCAGGAGTATGCCGAGCAGGCCGTCAAGAAGCAGATGGAGCAGATCCAGCGCAATTTCGACCGCCATTGGTACATCCATCGTGATGCGAAGGGATGGAATGGTATGAATCCTTGGTGTGACGAGACCGGCAAGGAGTTGCCTGGCTTTATCGAGGAGATTGCCCAGCGCCTTCCCGTCTATCGCGCCCTTCAGCAGCGCTTCCCCAACAACCCCGACAGTGTGCTCCACTATCTCAACAAGCCGCACATGGTCAGACTTTTCGACTACGAACGAGGCTCGATAGAGAAGGAGATGTCCACGCTCGACTCCATCCGCTATATGGTGAGTTTCATGCATACCGGACTGGTAGCCATGGAGCCGCAGACAGGAGCGGTACGTGCTTGGGTGGGTGATATTGATTTTGAGTCGTGGAAGTATGACAAGGTGACGACAGAGCGTCAGCCAGGATCCACCTTCAAACTCTTTGTCTATACCGAGGCAATGAATCAGGGAGTTACTCCCTGTGACAAACGCCGAGACGAGTATATTCAGATGGAGGTGCTTGACAAGAAGACTGGCGAGTACAATACCTGGCGGCCTACCAACGCCAATGGACGCTTCTCGGGCGATAGCGTCACGCTCAAGCGCGCCTTTGCCCAGAGTATCAACTCCATTGCCGTCAAGCTCGGTCAGGAGATGGGAATACCCAATATCATCCGTACGGCCCAAGACATGGGTATCACCAGTCCGCTTGCCGACGAGCCGTCGTTGGCCTTGGGTTCGAGCGATGTCAATCTCTTGGACCTGACAGATAGTTATTGCACCGTGGCCAATGACGGCAAGCACCACTCGCCCGTATTGGTGACGCGGATTGTAGATAAGGACGGCAACGAGATCTACCATGGTCCTGATGATCAGAAGCAAGCCATCCCCTACCGATCAGCTTTCTTCATGCAGGAGTTGCTCAAAGGCGGACGCATGGAGCCGCGCGGCACGAGTATGAGCCTCAACCACTATATCCAGCCTAACGGCGATACGGACTGGGGTGGCAAGACCGGTACGTCCAACAATCACGCCGACGCTTGGTTTATGGCGGTCAGCCCCAAACTTGTTGTCGGATGCTGGGTAGGTGGCGAGTATCGGAGTATCCATTTCCGAACGGGAGCTCTCGGTCAGGGTTCCAAGACCGCACTCCCCGTCTGTGGCGAGTTTATCAAGATGCTTCATGCCGACGCACGCTATCACGAGAAATACAAGGGCAAGTGGCCAGCTCCCGACCCTGACGAGATCGAGGCCTCGACCTATCAATGTGTCACTTCGGTAGTCTCGACTGCCAAAAACGATACGCTCGACCTCTATTATCGCAATCGTCGCCACCACCAGGAAGATGTGGAGGAAGAGATGCTGGACGAGAATGGAGAGCCTATGCCGCAGGAGGCTGGTGCCTCAGGGGAACCTCGACATGGCGAAGGCGACCACAAGTCGAAGACAGAGACCAGTGGCTCCTCTGCCAACAAGTCGAACGCCTCTTCCGGCAAGTCAAGTCAGTCGTCAGGAAAGACGGGATCGACGGAAGGCCATCAGCGTATCGCCCCGGCTCAGCGTCCTCGTGCCGAACAGCTATAATATCGGTAACGAAAGGACATGGCTGGACCGACTATAGAAAAAGTGGATCTGGACAATCAGGAGTTGCAACAGGCACTCCAGATTGTCCAGTTCACGCATAACTCTCTCTTCCTGACGGGCAAGGCGGGGACAGGCAAATCTACCTTCCTCCGCTATATTGCTGCTACGACCAAGAAGAAGCATGTCGTCCTTGCGCCGACGGGCATTGCTGCCATCAATGCTGGAGGCGCTACGCTCCATTCCTTCTTCAAACTCCCCTTCCATCCGTTGTTGCCTACCGACACCCGTTATACGGCACGCAATATCCGCAAGACGCTGCGCTATAATGGCGAAAAGATCAAGCTCCTGCGCGAGGTGGAGCTGATAATCATTGACGAGGTGTCGATGGTGCGAGCCGATATTATCGACTTCATCGACAAGGTCCTGCGCATCTACTGTCATAAGATGCGCGAGCCGTTTGGAGGCAAGCAGATGCTCTTCGTGGGAGATATCTATCAGTTGGAGCCCGTTTTGAAAGAGGAGGACCGCCAGCTCCTTGAACCTTTCTATAAGGGAGCCTATTTTTTCAATGCCCATATCTTTCGTGCCTTCCCCTTGGTCAGTATCGAACTGAGGAAGGTCTATCGACAGACCGATCCCCATTTCATCTCCATCCTCGACCACATTCGCACCAATCGGGTGATACCTGCAGACCTCGCCGCCCTCAATGCCCGCGTGTCGCAACGCTCGCAACCGGCCGACGCACCTTCGGGAAGCCTCTCTATCACTCTTTCCACGACGCGCGACAATGCCGACTGGATCAATTCTGAGGAGTTGTCGAAGTTGCCTGGCGACAACATAGAGCTCGTAGGGGAAATCAATGGTGAGTTTCCTGAAAGTTCCTTACCCACACCTTTGACACTTCAATTGAAGGTAGGTGCCCAGGTAATGTTCGTCAAGAACAATGCAGACCATCTATGGGTCAATGGAACGCTGGGGGTAGTCACCGGTATTGACGAGGAAGCTGGCCTTCTCTATGTGCAGACAGAGACGGCCGACCAGCTCCAGGTGGAACGAGAGTTGTGGGAAAACGTGCGCTACCACTTCGACGAGACCGAGAAGAAGATTGTGGAGGAGCAGATTGGTACCTACATTCAGTATCCCTTGAAACTCGCCTGGGCTATTACCATCCACAAAAGCCAAGGACTGACATTCCAACGAGCTGATATCGACTTAGGCCATGGAGCCTTTGCGGGTGGCCAGACCTATGTGGCGCTCTCCCGTTGCACCTCCTTGGAGGGCATTCGCCTGCACGCTCCCGTGCGTCGGAGCGACATCTTTGTGAAGGACGAGGTACTAGGCTTTGCCCGCAACTACAATGATGCCGGACTGATCGGGCGCGTATTACGACAGTCCAAGGCCGACAAGGAGTATTATGATGCTGCCCGCGCCTGGGAGGAGGGAGACTATGGACGTTTCATTGACCAGTTCTTTCTTGCCATCCACAGTCGCTACGACATCGAGAAGCCTGCCAGTAAGCGCCTGTTCCGCATGAAGCTCAACCATTTCAATGCCTTGCGCGAGGAGAACGAGCGCCTCAAGGAAACGTTGGCCGCTCGGGAGAAGTTCTTGGAAAAACTCGCAACGGAATACTTTGTGATGGGGAAAGAATGTGAGAGCGAGGGCCTTACGGCTGCAGCCATCAAAAACTACCGCAAGGCTTTGGAGTTGCGTCCCGATTATGCCAAGGCGCAACGTAGGATCAAAAAACTCGAAAAAGAAGGAAAATAAACATGAGAAAGCTGCTTTATATCATCTGCCTTTCCACCCTGGCCTCTTGCCATCTTGCCACCAACTCCACCCCCTCTGATGCCGACAGTGTGCCGCAGAGCGTGTTTGCCCCGTTGGAGACCGATACCGTGATGCCCGTCAATCTCCAGCTGGTCACGGGCCTCCAGTTTCCGAAGTACCGCGTCTTGAGCGAGACCCCATTCGTCCCCGACACGGCGAGTATCGCTGCCTATGAGGAGACCGTGGCCAGTGGCAGTTTCTCAGCAGTGCTCACGATGGACACCATTCCCCCGTTGGACTTCTTCCACCGTATCGACACCGTCAGCCGCCACGACACTTGCTGGCAGATAGAAGGCGCAAGCTACGTCTATCGCCGCACTATTAAGGGCACGGCCTATACCGTCTCCCTCTCCAAGGAGAGCAAGGCGATCCGCTATGCCCAGGTGAAACTTAACCCTTAGTCCGCTGAAAATGGGGCAAAGCCCTCTTTTTGGTCTTGTTCATCATAAAAAGATGGGCAGACCTACTATTCTTGTCGGGTGTTTTTTGTAACTTTGCGACCGAATATGAAGAAGTTTAAGTTGTCCAAGAAGAATTACTTGTTAGGTTTCCTTATCGTCACGGGTGTGCTTGCGTTGGTCCGGATTATTCGACCTGATGTGGCGGGCACGCACTATTCCGACCAGATAGACCACTCGTCGTTGGCTGCTGCCGACAGTATAGGAGATGAGATGGTGGCGAGCAACGATGGTGGGGTAGCCGAAACGAAAGAAAGCGATGCTACCCGTCTGTTGGCCTCGTCGGACATTCCTTTTGCGCTGACCAACTTCTTCAATCCCGACGGCAGCGAGCGTCGCACCCGTGTGCGTGGCGTTGGCAGCTATCGTGAGTGCTTTCCCGACTCCCAGATGGTGCAGTTGCAGGCAGCCGAGCGTCACGGAGTGAGCGCCGTCCTCGACCGCGCCGATGCCGAAAAACGCAAGGGAGAGTTGGTCTATGTGGGCAGCAATCCCTACTATGACGTGCGCAAGTTGAGCCGTAGCGTGCCCTATTTGGTGCCCCGAGCCGCCGTCCTGCTCCAGGATATTGCCTGCAATTTCCTCGACAGTCTCCAGGTGAAGGGCATACCGATGAACAAGCTCATTGTCTCAAGTCTCCTTCGTACCAAGGAGGATGTCGTAGCGCTCCGCCGCTACAATCACAATGCGACAGAGAATAGTTGCCACCTCTATGGCACCACTTTCGACATAGCCTACAACCATTACGCACCCGTCACACGTCCTGTGCGTGACGATACGCTCAAGTGGGTGCTTAGTGAAGTCCTTAGTGATATGAGAAAGCAGGGCCGCTGTTTTGTGAAGCACGAGAACAAGCAGGGTTGCTTCCATATTACGGTCAATTAGTCTTTTACCAATTATTGAAAAGCTCCAGTCCAAACTTCAGTTCCACACCCTCGAAGTGGTGGGGAGCCATACCCGTGAAGATACCGAAGGAAAACAGGCGATTGGTGAAACTATACCCCAGTTCAATGTACGGCACATAGTGGCTGACGGCCAATGCCCCTACATGAAACCGTTCCATCTCCACGGCTCGTCCCAGTAAGGGGACGCGGGAGAGGAAAAGCATTGGGCTCTCGTAGGTGGCATTCGCCCGCGCATAGAATTGAGAGGCGTTGTACCAATGGGAGTTGAGTACCTCAAACTCTCCCGTCCATTCATCATTCCATCCGCCAGGAACATATTCCTCATGAAAATTGTGGTAATCGACAAAGTAGGTGTTTCCCACCTTGTCGAGATAGAATCCGCTACCTGCCCGCAGCGACAGACTCCGCATGCGCGAGAGGTTGCGGATGTATTGTCCGTCCAGTTCCAGTCGCGAGTAGCGGAGGTTGCTGGACAACCACTCGATTCCTTGGTCGTAGCGCATGGAGAATGCTAATGGCACCCGGTCGGTGAGGGGGCGCCAGGTGAGTTTGACAAAGGGACCGAAGGAACGATAGGTGCTCGGTCGGTTGGTGAGGTCGAAACCATATTTGTTGAGGGCCGTACGACGGTGGAAGACGACACCCGTCTCGATGGCCAGTCGCGACGGGTCGAGATCGATCCCCGCCGAGAGCTGTAGTCGAGAGTCCTTGAAGTAGTCGAGGCCAAGGGTGTCCCACTGGATGGTGTCTCGCGTCGTAGTGCCCTTGATAGCCTCCAGCACGCGCGAGTCGGTGATACGATTGCCGTTGGAGTATTGCAAATAGACGAAGCCGTTGCGCCGCTTGTTGAAGCGCCACGTCACGGGGAGGTTGTAGAACAGTTGCTTCTGTTTGAAGGAATAGCCCAGCCTGAGCGTTGTGGATAGTTCACTATTGTCGTTGAAGCGGTAGTTGCCCTGCATCTTAAACTTGTAGTACAGTCCGCGTCGCTCGCTATATCCCATATAGAGCGGGTTGAAGAGCGGGTTGAAGCGCACGTATCCCTGGTCGTTGCTACCGAAGCGCGCGCTGATACGGTTGAGGATATTGTCGCCGATCATGTCCCACAGTATGCGCTTGACCCAGTTGGTCCGTTTCCTCGCTATGCTGTCTGAGGCTATGGTGTCCTTGGCGGTTGTGTCCTTGGCAGGGCGGTTGTAGGTGGCAGCCAGTTGTAGTTCGAGGCTGTCCAGTGCTACGGGCCGGATACTGTCCATGAGCATCGGGTCGTTGCTGACTTTGGGTAGGTTGGGAAGCAGCTCGGGGAGCTGAGGAAAAGTACTGACGTATGCATGCAGCCGGTTGCCCAAGTAGTTGAACGTACCGTTGAGGCTGCACTCCTTCGGGAAGAGCGACGGGATCCCCTCCGAGCCCATCTCCCCTTCCGTGATGAAAGCCACCATGTCATATTCGCCCTCGAATCGGAATCTTCGGATTCTGCCCGTACCCTTCTCGATCGTCACCCATCCTCGGCGTAGCAGTTGGGTGTTGCGTATGCGACTTTTGAAGAACAGTCGCAGCAGTCCGTCCTCGTCCGTCCGTGTGCGATAGCGGTAGAAGCTGCGGTTCTCCGGACAGAGCGGCGAGAGAATATGCCCGGCAAACAGTGTGGGTTCGTAGGGAGACGGTAGGAGATAGACGCGCAGGTTGGGGAGCGTTCGGTGGCGGTTGTAGATGGTTGAGAGATAGAGCAGCGGTTCGATGACGTCGTCTCGGTCGCGGTGGTAGGTGAGCCGCACATAACTTTCAGAGAGAAAGTGGCGGCGGTTGTCATGCATCAGATAGAACAAGGTAGGCGCGGTGGCGAGTGTCAGGTTGCGCCGATCGACGTTGATTAGCACCTTGGCATAGCTGAAGGTGGTGAAGGAGTCGGGTGGGGTAGAGCATATCAGCGCGGGATAGGAGGCCACCAGGTTGAGCACGTCGTCCGTCTTTGCGTGCCGTTTTGCTTCCGTCGTACCCCATCCTGCCAGCAGGAGTAGCAGCATGACTGTTCTCCCAATGGCTTTCCCTATCGCTTTCGTTTGGTGGCGCACTCTGTACATGATGCCGCAAAATTACCGTTTTTTATAGACATAAGTGCTTTTTAAGTTCAAAAAAAGATAAAACGTGGTTTCAAAGAAGCGTCTTTTACTTGATTTTAGCTACCTTTGCACTCGCTAATCGAATAGCAGTATATCATGGTAAAAAAGAAGAAAAGACGCTCCACCCGACGCAAGGGAAGTTCCGGTAACAAGTGGAAGGCATTGGCCGTCGTGGCTGTTGTGCTCGCCGCTATCGTCTATTATTTGTTCTTTTCAAGTATGGCTGGTGGTGCTGGCAATACCTGCATCCGTATTGATACTGACGACAACATCGATTCCGTGTTGGTCAAAGTGAAACGCGTTTCAAAGCCCGTCCCCTACCAAGTGTTCCGCAGGCTGCTGCTGTGGTCCGACTATGCTGATAACATTCAGACCGGCCGTTACCGCGTGGGAAGTGAGGGTGCGCTTCAAACCTACCGCCATATCCACAATGGAGCCCAGGCCTCGGAGACGCTGACGTTGAAGTCGGTGCGCACGAAGGCCGACTTGGCCCGCGAGGTGAGCCGTGTGCTGATGTTCACCTCTGCCGAGCTACTCGACTCCCTCAACGATCCGAAGGTCTGCAAGCGCTACGGGTACACCCCGGAGACCGTTGTCGGAATGTTTATTCCCAACTCTTATGATTTGTATTGGGACATCAGCGTGAGCGATTTTCTTAAGCGGATGGACAAAGAGAGCAAGCGCTTTTGGAATGAGGACCGCATGAAGAAGGCCCAGGACATGGGACTTTCGCAAAACGAGGTGATTACCTTGGCGAGCATTGTCGATGAGGAGACCAATGATGAGAGCGAAATGCCGAAGGTGGCGGGTATGTACATTAACCGCCTCAACGATGGCATGCGCCTCCAGGCCGACCCGACCGTGAAATTTGCCACGGGCAATTTCAAAGCCAAGCGCATCTATAAGGATATGCTTTCCGCCGACAGTCCGTACAACACCTACCGCCACAAAGGACTTCCACCGGGCCCGATTCGCATCCCCTCCGTGGCAGCTATCGACGCCGTGCTCGACTATGCGCACCACGATTATATGTATATGTGTGCCAAGCCCGACTTCAGTGGGTCCCACAATTTTGCCAAGACCTACGAGGAGCACCAACGCAATGCGAAGGACTATGCCGATGCGCTCGACAAGCGGGGCATACAATAAAATATAGGTAAAAAGAGATTTTTGGTAGTGATAGTATATACTTCACCCATAAAGGATAATCAATGACAAGCAATGGGGCTTAGCGGCAAGGCAGATTGACCTTGTCCGCGCCCCGACTGTCGCAAGGGCCTACCACGCCTTGCGACGCCGCAGTAAATAATGGTTTTAGTTTTATATGGAAGACAACAAGGTAAAGAGAGAACAAATCTTGGTTAGTATAACGGGTGTGGACCGTCCTGGTCTGACAGCCTCCATCATGGATATTCTCGCGCAGGGCAATGCGCAGATTTTGGATATTGGCCAGTCTGATATCCATAGTACGCTCTGTCTGGGCATATTGTTTCGCATTGACGAGCAGACATCGGGCAATGTGATGAAGAACCTGCTCTTCAAGGCTACCGAGCTGGGTGTGAACATCGAGTTCGAACCCATTGGTGACGAGGAGTATGAAAAGTGGGTGGACCGGCAGGGCAAAAACCGCTACATCCTTACGATCATCGGCCGCGGCTTGTCAGCCAGTCAGATTGCTGCTGCCACCGATGTCGTGACCCGTCAGGAACTGAATATTGATGCCATCCGTCGCCTCACAGGCCGTCAGAGCATCGTCCATCCGCAGAAGAACATGCGAGCTTGTGTGGAGTTCTCATTGCGTGGCAATCCCCGCGACCGTGAGGAGATGCAGCGCGAACTGATGCGCTTGTCTCAGGAGAAGGAGATGGACTTCTCTTTCCAGAAGGATGATATGTATCGCCGCATGCGCCGTTTGATCTGCTTCGATATGGACTCTACGCTGATTCAGGCGGAGTGTATCGACGAGCTGGCGCGTCGCAATGGTGTCTATGACGAGGTGGCTGCCATCACGGCGAGTGCCATGCGTGGCGAGATAGACTTCAAGGAGAGTTTTACCCGTCGCGTGGCTTTGCTCAAAGGTCTTGATGCCAGTGTCATGGCTGAGATCGTGGACGAGATGCCGATCACGGAGGGTACGGACCGCTTGATGCGCGTCCTGAAGACCTACGGCTACAAGATCGCTATCCTCAGTGGTGGATTCACCTATTTTGGCGAGGCCCTGCAGCGTCGTTATGGTATCGATTATGTCTATGCCAACGAGCTGGAGGTGGGAGAAGACGGCAAGTTGACCGGTCGCTACCTTGGCGAGATCGTCGATGGCAAGCGCAAGGCCGAACTCTTGCGTCTCATCGCCCAGGTGGAGAAGGTCAATCTCGCCCAGACCATTGCCGTAGGCGATGGCGCCAACGACCTGCCGATGATCAGCGAGGCCGGACTGGGCATTGCCTTCCATGCCAAGCCCCGTGTCCAGGCCAATGCGCCGCAGAACCTCAAGACGATAGGTCTCGACGGCGTGCTCTATTTCCTCGGATTCAAGGACAGCTACCTGGGCGACGCAGGCAAGATGTAGTCGGTAGAACAGAAACCCTATACGAAGAGACGGGCGGTTGCATGATAGCAGCCGCCCGTCTGTCGTAATGATGTCTGTCGTTGTGATTTCTGTCGTAATGATGCTCGGCGCATCGGCGCCGGGCATCAAAGAGGTTTACTCTATGTCCTTCTTGCTGACCCTGGTCGCAAAGACGAAATAGATGATCAATGCGATGTAGGCCACCAGCGAGAGTACTTCTGAGAGGTGGTTGTTCCACCAGTCGGTGTAGTCAAACTCCACGCCGCTAAACTTCAGCAGGGCGGAGACCACACCCATCAGCGCACCACCGGCGATGAAGCCCGACGCGATAAGCGTACCCTTTTCGCCACGCGCCTTGTTCAGCTCCTCGTCCTTGCTGCGTGTGGTGACAAACCAGTTGACTGCGCCACCCACGAGCAGCGGCAAGTTGAGCTGGATGGGGATAAACATACCGAGCGCGAAGGCCAGTGCAGGCACCTTGCAGCGGTCGAGCACCAAGGCCATGACGGCGCCAATGCCGTAGAGCAGCCACGGTGCGCCCTGTCCGCTCATCAGCGGCTCGATGACGGCAGCCATGGCGTGGGCCTGCGGAGCAGCCAGCGCGTCGCCCTTGAAGCCGTAGGTCTTGTCCAATAGCATCATCACGCCAGCGACGGTGGCGGCAGAGATGATCGTGCCAAGGAACTTCCAGGTCTCCTGCTTCTTCGGCGTGGTACCGAGCCAGTAGCCGATCTTGAGGTCGGTGACGAAAGCACCAGCCATAGACAGTGCCGTGCAGACCACGCCACCCATCAGGAGTGCTGCCAGCATACCAGCCTTTCCCGTCAGACCGACTGCCACCATGACGACCGAGGCGAGAATCAGCGTCATCAGCGTCATGCCCGATACTGGGTTGGAGCCGACGATGGCAATGGCGTTGGCAGCCACGGTGGTGAACAAGAAAGCGATGATAGCCACCAGGAGAATGGCCACTACGGCATGGAGAAGGTTGAAGTTCATCACGCCAAAGTAGAAGAAAAGGAAGGTGATGATCAGGGTGAGGACCGATCCCACTGCGATGATCTTGAAGGAAATGTCGCGCTGCGTGCGGATGACGTCCTTGTCAGCGGCGCCTTTGCCCTTCATCTCGCGTGCCGCCAGGCCCACAGCACCCTTGATGATGCCCCAGCTCTTGACGATACCGATGATGCCGGCCATGGCGATGCCGCCGATGCCGATGGAGCGGGCGTAGGAAGTGAAGATCTGCTCAGGCGTCATATCGCCCACGGCGGTGGTGATGGTCGGATCCCATTGGTTCAGTACCGTGTCGGGGAAGATAATGGCCATGGCGGGCACGATGATCCACCATACGCAGATGGAGCCCATGCAGATGATGAAGGCGTAACGGAGGCCGATGATGTATCCCAGTCCGAGTACGGCAGCACCCGTGTTGAGTTTCACGACCAGCTTGGCCTTCTCGGCTATCGTCTCGCCAAAGGCCACGGCGCGGCTTGTCACCTGCTCGTTCCACCATCCGAAGGTGGCCACGGTGAAGTCATAGAGTCCGCCGATGATGCCTGCCAGCAACAACGGTTTGGCTTGGCTGCCGCCCTTCTCGCCCGAGACGAGCACCTGGGTCGTAGCCGTTGCCTCGGGGAAGGGATACTTTCCGTGCATGTCCTTGACGAAATACTTGCGGAAAGGAATCAGGAACAGAATACCCAAGACACCACCGAGGGCCGCGGCGATGAAGATCCTGAGGAAGTCGGCATGCAGGTCGAGCATGTAGATGGCCGGCATGACGAAGATGCCGCCTGCCACGATAGCGCCCGAGCAAGCTCCGATACTCTGGATGATGACGTTCTCGCCGAGAGCGTTCTTGCGCTTTGCCGCCGAGGAAAGGCCGATGGCGATGATAGCGATGGGGATAGCGGCCTCGAAGACCTGGCCCACCTTCAGTCCCAGATAGGCAGCGGCGGCAGAGAAGAGCACCGCCATGAGCACGCCCCAGGTCACAGACCATGCGTTGACCTCGGGATAATTCTTGTCCGGACTCATCACCGGCTCGTACTTTTCGTCCGGTTTGAGCTCGCGAAACGCGCTCTCGGACAATTCGATTGGTTTTGTTTCTTGATTTTCCATTGTTGCTATTTTAGATTATTTGATGCGCTGTATGGATGTCTGTCTTTAGATTGTTGTTCAACTTGCGGCATGTGTTTGAACGCAGCGGCAGCCAGCTTCGTGTTCCGTCCACCGGGGTGCCCAAACGTTCTCATGACCGATTTCCGATGCAAAAATACTTAAAAACATCCATATCTGCAAATCGTAAAGCCTCTTTGTGAGCAATGAATGTGCAAAAATCGCTCCAAGGCCCCGTGCAAGGGATGGTGCACTATACCTAATCATGGGGATAAGGCACATTGTTTTGTGTATATTTCCCTGCGAAGAGACTTCGGAAAAAGAGTTTTTTCGTACCTTTGCGGACGAATAATGCGGTGGCTTCCTGTGAGGAGGCTTCGTCGAAGGACGATTTCCACCGACAGGGCGCGAAGCTAAAATACCCATAAATGATGATTGTATAATAGCAGGAAATTATGTTACTTTGCAACGTGAAATAACCCCTGCAGTGTAGGCAAAAGAAAGAACAAGATGAAAATTCAGAAAACATACCAGGAAGAGGATAAGATGATCAGCCTTATCCGCGACAATTACGACTTGCTCCAAAGTCTCGGCAGCTTTGGCATCCATCTCGGTTTTGGCGACAAGACGGTCCGCGAGGTCTGCGAGCAGGAGCAGGTAGATACCTATACCTTTCTCACCGTCGTCAATTTCACGATCAATGGCTATCGCGACTTCGACGATACCGACCGCATTTCCCTGCCCACGCTCGTCAAGTATCTCCGTGCGAGCCACGAGTACTACCTCGGCTACCAGCTTCCGGCCATCCGGCGCGAACTGGAACGCGCCCTCGACGAGAGCGACAACCTCGCTCGCCTGATCATGAAACTCTTCGACGAGTATGCCCGCTCCATTCGCAATCACATGCAGTTTGAGGAGAAGTCCCTCTTCCCCTATGTCGAGCAACTGATCCAGGGCAAGGCCAGCGACCAGTACGACATCCACACCTTCTCCCGCCACCACGGACAGAACGAGTTGAAACTTCGCGAGCTGAAGAGCATTATCATCAAGTATCTTCCCTCCGACAGCCTCCACAACAACCAGCTCACCGCCACGCTTTACAATCTATATAACTGTGAGCGTTGGCTCTCTTCCCATGCTGAGGTGGAGGACCACATCTTCATCCCCGCCGTACGTCGCCATGAGAAGAAGTTGAAGCGCGACGACGTCAGCGTCAAGATCTCATCGATGCTGGGTCAGAATGCCGATAATGGCGAGGCCCTTTCCGACCGCGAGCGCGACGTGGTCATCGGAGTCGTCCAGGGAATGACAAACAAGGAGATTGCCGACCACCTGTGCATCTCGACCAATACCGTCATTACCCACCGTCGGAATATTGCCCGCAAACTACAGATCCATTCACCGGCCGGCCTCACCATCTATGCCATCGTCAACCATCTGGTGGATATCTCTGCCGTGAAACTCTGACGCAGTCTCTTTGGACAGTGTGTGGTCCTGGTTACTCCGGTAACTGCCCTCTCTCTCTTTCGTCCTCGCCTGCCTCCCTCTGTGCCTGCTCAGAAAAGAGAAAATGCGTTTCCTCGGGGAGAAAATTTTGCAACCTCGTGATGAAACAAAATGCGCACTTCGGCAGTCCCTCGCGCGCCCTCGCTGCCGAAGACGTCTGTGTCGCCTCGTGGTCCTGTGATGATAGGGGTGGATGGTGGCTTTTGGTCGAGAAAAGCGCAGAAAGCGCCAAATAAATAAGGAGAAAACTGCAAAGAGAAAGATTTTTAGAAAAAAGATTCCGATAAATTTGGCGGGACGAAAATAAATGGCTAACTTTGCACCCGCATTCGAGAGACAATGCTTGGCGATTCGGTAACGAACTCTGGAAGGATGGGTGAGTGGCTGAAACCAGCAGTTTGCTAAACTGCCGTACGAATTTCTCGTACCGGGGGTTCGAATCCCCCTCCTTCCGCCAGGATTCTCAAAGATGTCCGTTGGTCGATTCATCTAATGGTTAGGATACAAGATTCTCAATCTTGGCATAGGGGTTCGATTCCCCTATCGACTACTTGTTAAGTATACCTTAGTGGGTAAAGTGTTTGTGGTGTAACCTTAGGGTCGATTCATCTAATGGTTAGGATACAAGATTCTCAATCTTGGCATAGGGGTTCGATTCCCCTATCGACTACTTTATGGTTTAAGGGTTTTAAAATGAGGCTTTTCGTAGCGCCGTGATGGCGCTCGAAAAGTTTTTTTGTTATGTAGTCCTGTTGTCTTTTTTTTCGGCTCATATAATATTGTTGTGTTTTTAACAATCTGTATTTCTTATGCAAACAACTGTTTTACGGCTCACCCGATAAATCAGGGGGAGAATTCTTTAATTCTATAGAAAATTTGTA